>Ga0308160_10000142_pt1 | contig 185923 bp, 177 predicted proteins | sample PhyFR1_FD_201036 | JGI IMG/M metagenome (GOLD analysis project Ga0308160, IMG submission 201036) | Phyllosphere microbial communities from UC Gill Tract Community Farm, Albany, California, United States - DLSLF.R1 | ecosystem: Host-associated > Plants > Phyllosphere > Unclassified | place...
GCAACCGCCCCTGTACGGATTGAATACCAGCTCACAAATTTAGGCCAGACCCTACTCGAACCGCTTGCGAGAGTCCGGGCCTGGGCTGTTGATCACTTGGACGATATCCTGGCTGCCCAGGGCAGGTACGAGGATGCCCGTTTGGTCGGAAGCACGGCCAAGCTGAATTCCCACAACAGATCTTAAGGGCGCGGAAACTGCCGGAAATGCTCAAGCTGTTGCGCGGCCGCTCCACTGCTCATTTTCGAACGCCGGTAATGGATATTTCCGTCAACCATATGGCGGCTGCCCAGGTTGGCCTGCGCATCATTCGGATGTCCCTGGTGGGATGAATCCGGAAGGCGCATCGGTTGCGTCCTTTCCTCACCAGCTCTTGATCTGATTAGCCATCTCCTTCCTGTTCCCGATTGTCGTCGAGGCTTTGGGCTCCACGGGAACATTCGGACTGTTCGTTCTGGTCAACCCCGCCTCCCTGGTGTTCGTCAGCAGGTACGTTCCGGAAATCAAAAGGACACTCCCTCGAAGATCTGGAAGCCCACTTCCGGCATGGCGAGCCCGTCCGGGTCCCTGCCTGACACTAAATTCCTCCCGCAGCGCGGGGTTGGAAACTGCCCCTTACCGGATGTCCGGGCGGGCTATTTCCGGCCCCGCGCTGCCGTTAATACGGCCTACGGCCGGGACGGACGACCGCGGATGGCACAAGCAAAAGGACGCCGACCTGTTGACCACGCCCTGGCGCCCGCTTCGCTTCTCTTGTTGGGCCGGGCGCCTGTGATTACCTACCAGTTTGCGATGACGGATTCTAGGAGCGAAGAGTCGCAGGCGGCAATCCACGCAGGCTATGACGGAGAAGGCAATGTCCTCAAAGATCAAGCGCCAGTGCGACGACCTTGGCCCGTGAAGGCACCGTGCTCCTCTCCACCGAGGGGCTCGTGTACGGCGACCAGGTCGAGGCCTTCTACAAGGGGACCCTGGTTCACCCCGGCCACGTGACAGACATCGCGCCCAACGAGGAGCTGTTCTGGATCATGGATTACCTCACCGGGGACCGCCGGTTGCTGGACGTTGTGGAGTTCCAGATCGTCCGCGCCGGCGTTCGCGAGGGAGCGGTCGGGGCGCTGGCTTCCACGGCAGCGGCACCGCAGTCCCTATAGCTCTTCAGCCCGGTCCTGGCCCCACCAGTCATGGCGGGACCGGGGTTGGCATGGTGGGTGCCGGGACCTGATGTTCGGCGTGAGCGTGCCTCGTGGTGCGGGCAGACGTTCTCGTGGTGGTGTGCTGATCGGGTTGGCGTTATAGCCGGGAAGATGCCGCCGTCGAGGTGGCAGCAGAGAGATTCGGACCGGAACTTCACGGCCTCAACGAATTCGCTCAGGATCGTTCCGGTATCCGGACCGGTTCCGGTCAGCAGTCCGGGAAAGACGCCTTTCGTTGTTTCCGTGATCTGCAGGTGGGTGAAGCCGCTGTGGTCTGTCAGGGTCACCGTATTGCCTCTGAAGCGCTGACAACGGATATTCCGTCAACCTGCCTCGGCCGGGCAAATCATTGTCTAATGATCACGCGGCTAGAACTGGCGGCGGCTTTCATCCGTCCACGGCTGGGGTCAATTCTGGTTATCCATGGCGGAATAGGGAGCCTAGCTCGCTGGCAGCAGTAGCGGAGGATAACCTTCGAGAATTGTCCCAGTGGGTGGGGGACCGGACCTTAAAGTCGAAGGCCTCTACTTTGTACCGCAGATGCTTGCGCACTTAGGAAATGAGGCGGGGGAGTGCCTCCGGTGAAAGCCAAAGCTTGACGAGTTCCCCACATCCGTTTAGGGAGGGGCCCAGGACCTGGCGTTCTCGGTTGGTCAGTGTCCTAACGCGTACGTGTCCCCGACCTGGTCGTTCTAGGAAGCAATACGGTCCTGATCCTTTTAGCCGGCGGGTTATAGGGACTTGTCCGTTGGCCATATACGCCTGCCCCCATGCGGCAGGTGAAACGGGACATCTGACTCAGCAGCCGGCCGTTTGCCTTTGGTGAACTCCCGCGAAGAGTCAGGTGAGGAGACTCCTAACTTTGCAGCCCGAACGTTGTGAGGACGAAGTAACTAGTTGGACATTGACAATGACAGGCCCGGAAACTTTGCCCGCATAGCTTCAAAAGCAGTTCACTCGTATGAAAGCAGGTAGCCCGTGTCTGTCAGTCGCACCGCTGATCTCAGCTCCGGGAGTCCCGTTGATCTCGTCCCTGACTCACAGCCTGGTTCGACCAGTACCAAAGAGTCTCCGGCCCTTGAGGTCCGACCCGGCCGTTGGATTGCGAACTGGGATGCCGAGAATAAGGAGCAGTGGGAATCTGTTGGCCGCCCCATTGCCCGCCGCAACCTTAAGTGGTCGATTTTCGCGGAGTTCCTCGGCTTTGTTGTGTGGCAGCTCTGGTCCATCGTGGTGGTCCAGTTGCCCGCTGCAGGTTTCAACTTTTCCACTTCCGAAATCTTCTGGCTCATCTCCATGCCCAGCCTAGTGGGGGCAACGCTGCGCATCCCCTACACGTTCATGGTTCCCCGCTTCGGCGGTCGCAACTGGACCGTCGTGTCCGCCCTCCTGCTCCTAATCCCCTCCATCGGCCTGGCACTGTGCGTCTCCAACCCGGAAACCCCGTTCGGTGTCATGCTGCTCGTGGCGGCCCTCGCGGGCTTCGGCGGCGGAAACTTCGCAAGCTCCATTGCCAACATCACCTTCTTCTACCCGGCCCGTGAAAAGGGCTGGGCGCTGGGCCTGAACGCCGCCGGCGGCAACCTCGGTGCCGCCGTCGCACAGCTCGCAGTCCCGATCGTGATCACGCTGCTCGCCGTAGGCACCGTCAACCTACCCATGGCCGGCTGGATGTGGGTGCCGTTCATCCTGGTGGCAGCCTTCGGCGCCTGGAAGTTCATGGACAACCTCACCAGCGCCAAGGGTGACATCGCCGGTTCAGTGGCTGCGCTGAAGGAACCGCACCTGTGGATCATGGCCCTGCTGTACATCGGAACCTTCGGCTCCTTCATCGGCTTCGCCGGTGTGTTCCCCAAGCTCATCAAGGACTACTTCCCGGCCTTCTCCTCCATCGGAGTAGGCACTGTGGCACTCTCGCTTGCCTTCCTCGGCCCGCTGGTCGGCTCATTGGCACGTCCCTACGGCGGACGCATGGCCGACAGGATGGGCGGCGCCCGCATGACTGTGGTGGCCTTTGCTTCATTGGCCGTGATCACCCTGTTCGTGATCTGGACCCTGCCGCTGAAAAACTTTTGGTTGTTTCTGGTCCTGTTCCTGATGCTGTTCACGGCCAGCGGCTTCGGCAACGGAGCCGCGTACCGGATGATCCCGGCCATTTTCGCTACGGCTAGCCGTGCCGCGCGCAGGGGTGCCGGCTCGGTAGCGACCCAACGGCTGGCGTCCTCCGCTCTCGGCCTGGTCTCCGCGATCGGCGCTTACGGCGGGTTTGTTATCCCGCAGGTGCTGAACGCCTCCAACGTCGCCAGCGGATCGTACACGCCCGCCTTCTATGGCTTCGTCGGAGCCTATCTCCTGATGCTTGTGGTCTGCTGGTTCTGCTACATCCGCAACGCAAACCGGAGTGCGGCGGGACACGTCTAACCCGTAACGGTCGTGAACTGAGGAGCTGCCAAGAGGCTTTGCAGTGCCACGTGACCCTGCCCTTCCGTCAGCGCCTTGCCCCGGTTTGGCTGGCTTCCGTTCTGCTACAGAGTTTCCTCACAGGCAGTGTGCCGCATCTACTTCAGGGCAACCTCATCGTCGCTTCTGGAGTCAAGGTTTAATCGTTCCTGGTGCTTTGGACGCAGTTTTGCATAATTGCAAGCACCAAATTATGGCGACGCTGCCCCAGGATCAGGAACTGCGTCTCGGTTATCGGAGCTCTGTGCGTGTCACAGCATCGGGGGCTGGGCTCTCGGACTCCCGCGCAAGACGGTGGGACATTCGCATGTGTCGACCCGTACGAGAACCGCGAGTGGGGATCGATCGCTTCTGCGACCTCGGACGACGTCGAGCCCGGTGGCCAACGCCCGAGGCGGACCGCGCCACCGGGAACACTAAGCCATCGTCTCAACTAACTAGTTGCCTAAATGAGTTGGATATAGCTATTCTCGAAGAGCCCGCGAGTGCACTCGAAAGGAGCTGAAGAAGAGCTTCACGATGTTCGAGTTCCCGGGATGTTCTTTCTTATCGACGAAGCATCCGATTCGTCGATATACGGATGCAAAGGAGCCCCGATGACGAATAACCCTGAAGGTAAAGCCAGTGCCGTGACGCCTGACGACCAGCTCATCAAGATCGATGACCACGGCGCGTTCGCCGTGCTGACCATCAATCGCCCGGAGAAGCGCAACGCACTGAGCCGCGAAACGGTGCGCCGCCTCCGCATCGCGCTCGAGGACCTCGTCGGAAAGCAGGCGGTTATCCTTACCGGCACAGGCAAGTCGTTCTGCGCCGGCATGGACCTCAACCCGAATGAGTGGGGCTCGGGCCCGAAGACCGAGAAGGGTTCCGAGCTGAGCCGTTGGGAGCACCCGTGGACTGAGGTGCATCGGGAGATCCGTCAACACCCCGCCATCTTCATCGCGGCCGTGAACGGTTATGCGCTCGGGGGTGGAAGCACGCTCATCCACAGCTGTGATTTGGCGATCGCCGCCGAGTCGGCGCAGATTGGAGCGCCGGAGATGGGCTTCGGCGGATTCGCCAGTCACGCCGCGCCTTCCGCTGCGAAGCGGCTCCTGCCCAAGCACGCTGCGGAGATCATCTTCCTCGCACGGCGCGTCAGCGGGCACGACGCGTACCGTATGGGGCTGGTCAATCGCGTGCTTCCCGACGACGAGGTCATGCCTTCGGCGCTGGAGTGGGCCGAGCAGCTCTCCAACTTCAATCCTGTCGCACTGGACTGGGGCAAGCGGACGCTGCGTGGTATGGAGAACCTTACCTGGGACGATTCGATGGAATTCACCAAGCTTAACAACACCATTGCGGCGTCTTTCGGCAAGGGCACCACGGAGGGAGCAACGGCCTTCGTCAACGGTCACCGCGGGGTGGGTCAGGGTGCCTGAAGTCAACGGCGCAACCGCCTGGTGACCTTCGAGTGCCTGTCGAAACGACCTTGCCGAGGCGAGCATGAGAATCACGAAACACAATCACGCTCATCTCACTGTCGAGCACCACGGCCGCCGGCTTATCATCGATCCGGGCGCGTTCTCGACCAGTCCGCGGGTTGAAAGCTCTGCCGGAAGACCATGGCCGGGCCGTCGTTCAACTTAAGCTCAAAGCCCGGTTTCGCGCTGCCCGACTGCGCCGCGGCCAGGGTGTAGACCACCAGTTCCAAACCTCGTGCCGGACACGGCAGGGCGTTATGCCGCAGTCGCGAGACCATCTCCCGCTTCACCCTGGCGCTGAGATGGTCTCGGCAGAGCAGGGCGATGTCAATGTCGCTCCGGCCGGATTAAAAGGCGTTCAAGGCCAATGAACCGGCGGCGTACGCCCCAACGAAGTCTTGGCCGAGCACCTACCGAGCCGCCGCTACGAGGGCCTCCAAATATTGCTCTACACCGATGTTGGGCATCACTACATCATTCCCGATCCAGCGCAGAAGAATCTGCCCGGTCAGAAGCCAGCGACGTAAAACTACGAACTGACGCGCGTTTCCCTCACAAGGAGGCGTCAGGGTGGGCTGTCCTTGCCTTGACGAGCCGGCGCGTAACAAATTCTCCGGACGTTCGGACCCTAGTCCAGGTTGGCAGGAGGCTAAAAGGTAGGTTGATCTCTGACGCGTCCCGCTCTTCGCTACGACCACGGACGTAGCCCTGCTGATAGCTTCTAAATCACCGACTTTTGGAACGGCACAACCGAACGTATGGCGGTTAGAATTTGGGTGCATACTGCAACTTCTTCGCACCAATCCTCTTTCCCTATTGTGGTCCACGCCCGGGGGACAAGCTGTGGGCTTTTCTTATTGGCTAGTGTCTTCGTGGGCAGTCCTAGCGTCTGAAAGCCCTTGACTTGTCTAGGTTTGCGCGCCTTGACGGCGGAAGTGCATAGTCAAGCACCCACTGTGTCCGGTTTCCTTCCAAGCTCGGAATCAATTCGCCTTTCTGGATGTAGCGGAAGGGGTGTGGGTCATCTATCGGCCGCCACCAACCGCTTTCGGGAGCATGCACACCGGTGACTGCCCAGATACCGAGCCCGGAATTCGGGGCCGTGTTTGGCTGATACGTATGCCTCCCGCTTTGTCTGGCCCCAAGGGGTCGGGCGATTGCTTCGGGGTCGTCGACCGACAGTCCTGGCCAAACTCTTGAACCGGACTCGCGCGGGGCCTTCATCGTGCTGCGCCCGTGGCCGGCGCAGCCTTGACCTCTGCGGCCCCGCCGCTGTGATCCCCGAAGGAAGAGATGTCCCTATCTCCGTTCACAGACGCCGGACCGGCCATGGCGGGAACCGGGACGCCGGGAGACGTAGATCGGCCTTGCGGGAGGGCAGGACGGAAGCGGTCTTCGAACTTCCGATGGACGAGGGTTCTGCTTTTCATGACAGTTTTTCGTTTCTATGTCGGATGAGCGGATGGGATTGAAGTGGTGTCGGTTCGTGCGGAGATAGTTTGTTAGTGACGTCGGGCGAGGGGGTCAGAAAGGTCCAGCCTGTACCAGGTTCGCCGGCCGTTCCCCGTTAGCCAGTGCCGTCAGCTGCGCGGAGAGGAGCCTCACGATCCTCGGTTCAAAGGCGGAGGCGTTGCCGCCGATGTGCGGCGTGATGAGCGCGTTGGGGCTTGTCCAAAGCGGGTGGTCCGCCGGCAGTGGCTCGGGGTCCACCACGTCCAGGGCGCAATGCAGGCGGCCGGAGACCACTTCTGCTGTGAGGGCGGCGGTGTCCACTACCGGCCCGCGTCCCACGTTGACCACCAGCGCACCGTCCGGCAGGGCTGCGAGGACAGTTGCGTCAACCAGTTGGTGCGTGTGGTCGTTCAGAGGCGTCACGGCAACGAGCACGTCATGGGTTTTCGCCAGCTCGGCAAGCTCGGAAGAGGCGTGAATGTGCCCCTCGCTGTCCTCCCGGGCTGAACTGCCCACCCGCGTGATCTCGACTTCAAAGGGAGCGAGGCGTCTGGCGATCTCGTGGCCGATACCACCCACGCCAACCAGCAAGACCCGTCGGTCTGCCAAAGAGGACCGGCGCTGGGGCAGCCAGCTGCCGGTCTGCTGGTTCCGCACGGCGTCGTCGATGCCGCGGAGCTTTGCGATGATGAGGCCGATGGCCAGCTCGGCGGTTGCCGCCGCATGTACACCGGATGCGCTGGCGACCGCAGCTGAGGGGCCGGCCGCTTCCCGCACGCCGTCGAACCCGGTGGACTGGGTCTGGACAAACTTCAGGTTCGGGGCCTTGGAGAGCGAGCCGAGGACGGCGGATGCATCGATGTAGGGGAGGACGACGCCGTCGATCTGCTCCAGGTCGATGCCTTCCGGAACGGACTTGAGATCCCACACGGAGGCCTCGATTCCTGCCGGAAGCGGCTGGAGCTTGGCGAGCAGGTCCCGGTCCGGGAGGGTGACTGTACGAACTGTTTGCATTGTGGGCCTCATCGGTAGTTCTGATCCCAGATCCCTTGGCATTGCCACCGGAAACCCGTTGACTCCGCCTATACGAACTGAGAAACTTTTCTCATCTGTGATAATCATCGCACTTCAGGAAGTGCTAGGCAAGAGCTCCGTGGAGGCAATTCAAGTGAGTAACAAAAAGTTTCCACCCATGGTCATCATGGGTGTGTCAGGTTCGGGAAAATCGACAGTAGGAGCGTTGCTGGGGGAGCGGCTGGGCGTCCGGTTCATCGACGGCGATGACCTCCACCCGGCAGACAACAAAGAGAAGATGCGGGCGGGTATCCCTCTGGATGACGACGACCGCCGTCCCTGGCTGCAGGTTGTTGGGCGGACGCTGGCGTCATATCAGCAGGACGAAAGTGGTGTCATTATTGCCTGTTCCGCCTTGAAGCGCCGTTACCGCGACCTCCTGCGGGAGCACGCCCCCGAGGTGCTGTTCCTGCACCTGGAAGGCTCCATGGAAACACTCACTGCGCGCATGGCCGCCAGGAACCACGAGTTTATGCCCGTCACGCTGCTGGCATCGCAGCTGGAGGCCTTGGAGTCGCTGCAGCCCGATGAAGCGCACGTAGTCCTGGACGTGCGCCAGCCAGCGGCAGAACTGGCCAAGCAGGCAGTCGCGGCCCTCAATGCCCGAACGGCCAAAGCAATAACGGCGCCGGCAGGGCAGTAGGCAGGCCACGCAGTTCTCGTGCTAACGCCGAAAGCCGGCCCGGGCAAAGTGCCCGGGCCGGCTTTTTTGAAACTGTTAGGCCACGGCCTTCCGGCGTTCTCCGATGTCAAAGCCCGGGCCGCCAGGGACGGAGTCCATGAGTTTTCGCGTGTAGGGGTGTTTCGGGTTGCCGTATACGCTGTCCACGTCGCCGAGTTCCACCACCTCGCCGTGGAAGAGGACCATGATGTCGTCGCTGACGTGGTGCACCACGTCCAAATCATGGGAAATGAAGGCCATGGTCAGGTCCAGTTCGGTGCGCAGGCGGCTGATCAGGTTCAGGATTTCCGCCTGGACGGACAGGTCCAGCGCCGAAGTGATTTCATCGGCGATGATCAGTTTGGGTCCGACTGCCAGCGCCCGTGCAATGGCGATGCGCTGGCGCTGCCCACCGGAGAACTCGTGCGGGTACCGCTCGGCCACGTCGGCGTCCAGGCGAATGGTGGAGAGCCAGTACGAGATTTTCTCACCATGGGCCCGGGGGTTGGACTTTACGGGATCGATGGCTTCGGCGAGTGTCTGGCCGATGGTGCGGCGGGGGTTCAGCGACGAGTAGGGGTCCTGGGGGATCATCTGGACCGCGCGGCGCATGGCACGGCGCTGTGTCCCGGACATCCGGGCCACGTCCTGGCCGTTGATCGAGATGGTGCCGGCGCTGGCCGGGTTCAGCCCGACAATGGCTTTGGCCAGGGTCGACTTTCCGGAACCGGATTCACCTACGATACCCAGGGTCTTGCCGCGTTCGATGGTGGCCGAGACGCCCTTGAGGACCTTTGCCGCGGAGTGTCCGGAGCCGAAGGTGACCTCCAGGTCGCGGACTTCCAGCACGGGGACAGCGGAGGCTGGTGTGCTTGTCATGCGGTTACCTTGTTCCTTCCGGGTGTGCCGCGGCATCCTGAACCGGGCCAGGAGCGTCTTCGGTGATTTCCTCGTAGGTGAAGTGTTCTGCGCGAACGGAGACGAGTTCTGTTTTGCGTTCGGCGATGCTGGGCGTCGCGGCCAGCAGCGCCTTGGTGTAGGGGTGCTTGACGTCACCGGCGGCAAGCTGGGCACCGGTGAGCCGTTCAAGGATCTTGCCGCCGTTCATCACGATGACCTTGTCGCAGAGTGCCTGCACCACACCGATGTCGTGGGAGATGAAGAGCATTGCGGTGCCCATTTCCCGGTTGATGGTGCGGAACTGGCGCAGCACGTCTGCCTGGACGGTGACGTCCAGCGCCGTGGTGGGCTCGTCGGCGATAATCAGGCGCGGGTCCGTGACCAGGGTGGAGGCGATCATGGCGCGCTGCAGCATGCCCCCGGAAAGCTCGTGGGGGTGTTGCTTCATCCGCTTTTCCGGCTGGGTGATGCGTATATCCGCCAGTGCTTTGACCATTCTGTTGTAGGCAGTCTTCTTGGGCTGCTTCAGGTGCACCCGGCTGACTTCCGTGAGCTGGGCTCCGATCCGCAGGGCGGGGTTGAAGCTGGTACCCGGGTCCTGGTACACCAACCCGATGGATGTCGCCAGAGTCCGCGGGTCGTTCTTCTTCAGCAGGTCCAGTTCGCCCAGCCTCATGGTGTGTGCCGTAACGGTTAGTTCCTCCGGGAGCAGCCCGGCAATGGACATTGCGGTCAGGGATTTACCGGAACCGGATTCACCCACGAGCCCTACTACTTCACCGGCATTGATGCTCAGGGAAACACCTTTCACCAAGGGGATGCCGTTGGGCGTGCTGACGGTGAGGTTATCGACCTCCACCAGGGCCTCCTGGTCGGCGCGCATGGAGGCCGGGAGCTCTGAGGCTGCCTTGACGCTGCCGAACTTCCGTCCGCCGCGGGGGTCGGTGGCAGCGGCAAGGCCATCGCCGATGAGCATGGCGCTCAGCCCGGCGACGGTAATCATGATCGAGGGCATCACAGCCTGAAGCGGCTGGGAGTAGATGTTCACGAGGGCCTCGTTGAGCAGGCGTCCGAAGTCGTACTCCGGGTTCTGGACGCCGAGTCCGATGAACGAAAGGCTGGATAGCTCAATGAGGGTCGTGGCGAAAACGGTGGCCGTCAGCACCAGCAGCGGCTCTGCCATGTTGGGCAGCAGGTGACGCGTGATGATTTTCGGGCCCGGGACACCCAGCAGGCGTGCCGTGGAGACGTAGTTTCGCTGGGAGATGGAGGCGGCCATGTTCGCCGTCAGGCGCGCGAACGCAGGGATGCTGGCGATAGCAATGGCCAGGACAGCAGACCAGGCCCCCTGCCCAAGAATCGCAGCAATGAGCAGCGCGAAAATGAGGCTTGGATAGGCGACGGCGGCATCGATGACGCGCAGGACGGCATTGCGGATCCTCGGGGGTGCCAGCCAGATGAACGTACCGATCAGCACACCGCCGACGACAGCGATGACCGTGGTGGCCGCGGTCATGAGCAGGGTGAGCCGGGTGGCGACCAGGGAGCGGGCGAGGACATCACGTCCGAAGTCGTCGGTTCCCAGCCAGTGCTCAGGGCTGGGCCCCTGGGATGCGCTGGCGGTGAGCTTTTCGGCGGCCTCGGTGAGGAAGAGAGGGGCCAGGAGACCTGTCAGGACCATGATGGCCATCAGTACGATGCCGGTGATGAGCCCGGTGGTCCATCTGAAACGGCTTTTCGTGCGGCGTTGTTCAGCCATGGGTCTTTCCTCCTCCGAGGGTGCGCGGATCGATGATGCCAAGGATGACGTCGACCAGCAGGTTGAGGATGATGGCGAGGAACCCGAGGACCAGAATGATGCCCTGGATGACCGGGTAGTCCTTGTTGATGATGGCCGTGACGATTTCCTTGCCGAGTCCGGGCCAGTTGAAGACGTTCTCGATGATGATCGCGCCGCCGAGCATTCCGGCCAGGATCAGGCCTGCCAGGGTCAGGGTGGTCGTCATGAGGTTGGGCAGGGTATGCCGGGCGTACAGCCGGAGCGGCGGCAGCCGCCAGCCCCGGGCGGTCCGCAGGTAATCCTGTTCGAGTACCGTCGCCGTTTCACGGCGGACCACGCGCGCGATCGAGCAGATGGGCGCGATCGAGAGCCCGACAACCGGAAGGATCAGGGAGCTGAGGGTTGCTGCCCCCGCGGCCGGCAGGACCTTGAGGATGATGGCGAAGACCACCACCAGTATCGTGGCCATAACGTACTGCGGGACAGCCTGGAAGAGACCGGTGAGCATGCCGAAGGACACATCCAGCCACCTGCGGCGTCCGCCGCGGGTCAGGATACCAACCACCATTCCTGCGGGAATGGACACCAGCAGGGTCACGATGATGCCCAGGACGGCGAGTTCGGCCGTGAACGGCAGCTTGGTGGCGATGATCGAGGACACCGAAGTGCTGTAGGCAAAGGATTCCCCGAGGTTGCCGGTCAGCAGGTTACCGACGTACTGGATGAACTGCAGGTGTAGGGGCTGGTTCAGTCCCAGGCTCTCCCTGATGGCCTCGATCTGCTCAGTGGTGGCGTCAGCACCTGCCACTGCTACGGCAGGGTCGCCCGGGATCAGCGGCACCATAAAAAAGGTCACGATGACCAGCAGTGCCACGGAGAGAAGGACACCGCCTGCACGGCGCAGGGCATAGCTGGCCCAAGGGGAAAGCCCCCGGGGGCCGCCCCGGGGGCCCTTGGCGGCCCCCGGGGTCTGGCTCTCTTCAAGGATGACGACTTCCTTGGAGAGCATCGTGGGTTCGGTCATCGTGGGAACCTTTTCTTACTTGGTGATGCGCATGGTGGCGTAGTCGACGATGCCCGAGGGGGCCTGGATGGAGAATCCGGCGCGCTGGGCTACGATCTGGGGTTCGCCCACGAACGGGACGATGTCGTTGTCTTCCAGGATGCTGATCTGTGCCCGCTCGTAGGCCGCGCACCGCTCAGCCTCGTCCGTGGCCGACTGCGCGGTGGTGATCTCGGCAAGGATGTCGGCGTTCTCGCCGCCGCCGATGTTGCGGCCGCCCTTTTCGGTGGGGACCCCGGCAATACGGGTGAGGGAGGCCGCCACGGTGCCGACGAAGTTTGCGTCGCCCTGGATGGTCAGGTCCCAGGTTTCGGGCTTGGTCTGGGTCATGGTGGCCCAGGTTCCGTTGTCCACGAGGTTCAGGTTGACGGTGGCTCCTGCTGCGCGCAGTGCTTCCTGGACGTAGGTGCTGCCTGCGCCGTTCGGGCCGATGCTGGTGGTGCCGACCATCTTGAAGGTTTTGCCGGCAAGTACGGCCTTTGCGGCTTCTGCGTCTTCCTTGGTGAAGTGCGAGTTGTCTTCCAGCGCGCACGGGACGGTGGGGGCAACGATGGAGGTGTAGGGGATTCCCTTGTTGGCATAGGCGGCGGCGTTGAAGGCCTGCTGGTTCATCAGCTGGGCCACTGCCTTGCGCAGTGCCGGATCAGTGAAGGGGCTGCCTTCACGCTGGTTGAACAGCAGGAAGATACCTGCAAACGGCACGGAGGTAACGGTGTAGTCCTTGTTCCCCTCAAAGCGGGCCGTGTCGGCAGGGGCGATGTCAGAGATGTCCATTTCTCCGGTGAGGAGCTGGTTGGCCACGGTGGTCTTGTTGACGCCGGGGAAGAACCGCACGGTCTTTGCCGGGGTCCCTTCGAGCTCCTTGGACCACTTGGGCCAGGCGTTGTAGTCCTCCCGCAGGGTCATGTCATAGCTGACGCCGTGGCTGGCTTTGGTCAGGGTGTACGGGCCGGAGAAGGCTCCCTGCACCGATCCCTTCGCCAGGCCTTCCAGATCCGCGAACCCGGCGGGGCAAATGATGCCGGTCTGGGCCAGTGTCAGGCCGCCGATGAGCTCTGACCAGGGCTGGGCAAGTTTGATGTCTACGGTTCCGGCCGAATCGTCGCCGGTAATGGTGGGCTGGCCCGGACCGAAGACGAGCTTGCCGAAGTTGTTCTTGGTGGCTGGGTCGGCGAAGTAGCTGAGCGATTTCGCCACGATGCTGGGCGTGATGGGGGTTCCGTCGGCGCAGGTGGCGTCCTTGCGGATGGTCAGCTTGGCATCGGTTGCCGTCGAGGTCCACTCGGTGGCCAGGCCACCAATGAACTTGCCGTCAGCGTCGCGCCGTACCACGGTATCAAAGAGGAAGCGGGCCACTTCGTAGTCGTCCTTGGCATTGGCCTTGGCCGCGTTAAACGTGGTGGGGTCCGAGTTAAGTGCGGTCCTGATGGTGTCGGTGGACGGGCCGGCGGTTCCGCCGCCTCCGCCAGTGCCGCCGGTGGTGCCCGTGGTGCAGCCTGTCAGCAGCAACGCTGCCGCCGCCGCGGCTGCGGCCAAGGAAGTAATTCGTCCGTGCATGGTCTCTCCTCGATACAACGGGATGATCTGCGAGAAAGTTCGCGAATGAGAAGAGTTTCTCTTATTGCAGGAGTCAAGTCAACGGAAAGTTGTGAGGTGACACACAGCCGTTACGCCAGCCGAGCGAAATTTACATGCTCGCAACAAACCCCCGACTTATTTCCCCAACCGAGACCAAGGCCCTTGACGGATCAGCTTTGAAACGCGAAACTTTTCTCATATGTGATTGCCGCCTCATTCTGACCGTTGTAGTCAAAGGGCCGGCGTCGTCCGCAGAACCAACAAAGGTGACAACCATGGCAACAACACTTGAGCTCACAGTCCGTAAGGCCACCTGGACGCGCCCGCCCCAGGAACTCGTGAAGGCCTTCGAAGCCTTCCCGGTCGCCAACATCGGGGACGCCATGGAGCGTCTCGGCATTGTCGATGGCGGCATCAGCGCCGTCTGGCCCGGCGCCCACTGCGTGGGATCCGCACTCCCCGTCCTCGGTGCGGCAGGCGACAATGCCGCCGTCATTGAGGCCCTGAACTACATCCAGCCCGGAGACGTGATGGTTATCAACGGCTTCGGCCACGAGCACCGCGCGCTGGTGGGCGAACAGCTCTCACAGCGCTTCGAAGCTGCAGGCGCCACCGGCGCCGTCATCGACGGCTACATCCGCGACCGCCACACCATCACGGAGATCAAGTTCCCTGTCTTCGCCCGCGGCGTTACCCCTGCCGGCCCGTTCAAAAACGGCCCGGGCGTCATCGGCGAACCCGTCGCCATCGGCGGCATCGTCTGCGCCGCCGGTGACATCGTCGCCGCCGACGACGACGGCGTCGTCATCATCCCCCAGGCCCGCGCGGCCGAAATCCTGGAACGCGTCATTGCAGTCGCGGCCCACGAGGCCGAAATGACGGCCGAAGTCACCCGTGAATACAGCTGAGCGCAGCTATCCGGCGCCATGAACCAGCCCTAGACTGAAAGACATTCAATGACTACTGCATCGACGGACTCAGTGGAACTGAACACCGCGCAAATAAAGGTCGTCACCGCTGACGGGAAAGTGGTGCGCAAGGCAACCATTGCCGGCACCATGGGCTCCTTCGTGGAGTGGTACGACTACGGCATCTACGGGCTGCTGACCACGTACCTGGCCATCAACATCATGGGATCCAAGGACCTCGGTTCCCTCCTGCTGACCAACGTAGGCTTCCTGGTCAGCTTCCTGGCCCGCCCCTTCGGCAGCGTCATCTGTGGCTTCCTGGGCGACAAGCTGGGCCGCAAGAACCTCCTGGCCGTCCTGCTACTCCTGATTTCCGGTGCCACGGCCTGTATCGGCCTCATCCCGTCCTCGTCCGTAATCGGATGGGCCGCCCCAGCCCTCCTGATCCTGTTCCGCATCCTCCAGGGGTTCTCCGCAGGCGGTGAGGTCGCGGGAGCCATGGCCTTCGTCGGCGAGTACGCACACAACAAGCACCGCAACTTCTCCATGAGCTTCATCGCGGTTGGCTCCTTCTGCGCCCTCCTCTTCGGCAGCGCACTCTCCGCCACCCTTATCACCACCCTGGGCGACGCCACCATGGAGTCCTGGGCCTGGCGCATCCCGTTCCTCTTCGCCCTTCCGCTGGGCTACGTCGGCTACTACATCCGCTCCAAGATGGAAGACACCCCGCACTTCGCCGCCCTGCGGGAACGCAACGAAGTGGAACGTAACCCGCTGAAGGCTGTCTTCACGTCCAAGCGCCACCTGAAGGCCATCGCACTGACGATCTTCCTGCCCGCACTGAACGGCCCCGGCTACTACCTGCTCTTCGCCTACATGCCCACTTACCTGAAGACCCAGCTGGGCACCGGCAACAACTTCACCATGGTGCAGGCGCTAATGGTGACCGCCGTCAGCCTGGTGGCCGTCATCATCAGCATCCCGCTGATGGCCCGGCTGTCCGACCGGATCGGCCGCAAGCCTGTCTTGGCCGGCTCCGCCGTGCTGATGGCGCTGGTCTCCTACCCGATGTTCGCAATGATCACCACCGGCAACATGCTGCTGGCCTGCGTCGCCACCGTAGTAATGGCCATTTCCTTCTCGGGTCATGCCGCCGTAGTGCACACCGTACTGACCGAAATGTTCCCCACCACGGTCCGCTACAGCGCGTACAGCATCGGCTTCAGCATCAGCACCATCATCTTCGGCGGCAGCGCGCCGCTGGTGATGACGGAGATCATCAAGTCCACCGGAAACAGCATGGTCCCGGCCTACGCCGCCATTGGTACCGCCATCATCACACTGGTTTCCGTCAAGTTCCTAAAGGAAACCAAGGGCCAGCCGCTGGCCACCCATTAACAAGACACGAACGACGGCGGCCTGCCGCCAGACCGCCGTCGTTGGACCATAAGCACCTCAACAAGAACCATCGGGAGTCACCTTGGGCATCAATTCAGTCGCCGTCGTTGCAGACCTCGGCGAGAGCTACGGAAACTACAGCATCGGCGACGACGAGGCCCTCCTGGGCCTGGTCACCGCCTCCAACATCGCCTGCGGCTTCCATGCCGGGGACCCGCGCGTCATGGACGCGACCGTGAAGTCCTGCGTGGAGCGCGGCATCGAGCTCGGCGCTCACCCCGGGTACCCGGACCTGGTGGGCTTCGGCCGTCGCCTCATCGAGGCGAGCGAAGAGGAGATCCGCACCGACGTCCTTTACCAGATCGGCGCCCTAGACGCGTTCGCCCGGATCCACGGCGGCAAAATCAGCCACGTGGCCCCGCACGGCCGGATGGGAAGCATCGCCCAGACGGACGCCAAGCACGCGCGAGCCATCACTGACGCGATCAAGGCGTACGACCCCTCCTACATCGTGATCTGCCAGAACGGGCTGCTGGCCGACGAGTCCCGCAAGCGCGGCCTTGAAGTGGGCTACGTCTTCCTTGCCGACCGCGGCTATGGGGAGGACGGCATGCCCGTCTCCCGCAACACCGAGGGCGCCCTGCTGCACGATCCCGAAGAGATCGGCCGGCGGGTTGTTCAGGTGGTGACGGAAGGATCGGTCCGCGCTGTCACGGGCAAGGTGGTCCCGCTGGGCCATGACGCCGACGTCGTCCTATTGCACGGAGACCACCCGCAGGTCCTCCAGAACGGCACCGCCCTGCGCGCCGCCCTGGACACGGCCGGTATCACGGCCACCGGCCTGCAGGAAGTCCTCGCCGAGAAAGCCAAAGTGGCCGCGGCCTGACCTCCCCTTCGCCAACCTTGACCGCCGCCCGTACCGCCGAGCAGGACAAATGACCACGCAACCACCGCCAGCAGCGACCCTCCGCCGTCCCCCCGGCGTCGAGGCCGAACCCTTTGGGGATTCAGCCCTCATGCTGAGGATCGACGACGACGACCCCGAGGTCCGGCGGGCTGGTGCAAGGAGGTTGCGGGACATCCTTTTGGAGGTGCGTCCTTACGGGGTGCTGAACCTGGTGGCCGGAGCAGAATCCCTGCTCGTGGAGTTTGACTGCCTCGCAGTAAGCCACGGCCAGCTGGCCCAGACGATACGGCTCGCCGTGGCCGGGCTGGGACTCCAGGACACCGGCCCGGCCGGGGGGGCCCAGGACTTTGTGATCCCCGTGGTTGTCAGCGGGGAAGACTCCCCGGACCTGCCAGGGGTTGCCGAGGAACTGGGTCTGAGTCAGGAAGCCACGCTCACGGCCCTGACGTCCTCGGTGCTGACCATCAATCTTTTGGCGGCCGCGATGGCCCCAATGATGGCAGGCGTGCAATTCCCCGGCCCAGTCAGCCGGTGCGCCGAGCCCCGGACGGACGTCGCTCCGGGGTCGGTGATGGTGGCCGGAACAAGCGCCATCATCCAGCCGTTTCCCGGACCGAGCGGCTGGAAGGTGATTGGTCGTACGCCCCTGACCATCTGCGACATCCATGAAGAGCCTGCAACGTCGTACCGGCCGGGGGACCGCGTCACGTTCAGGATCATTCCGAAAAGCCGCTGGGTTGAACTGGAAGGCACGTTCCTCCGCCCCGCAACCCCGCAGGAACCCGCAACCCAGCAGGAAGGCGGCGAGCATGGAAGCGAAAACTGAACAGGACGTCACCCTCACCATCTCCGAGGCCGGCTGGCTGTCCACTTTCCAGGACCTGGGCCGTGAGGACTCGGAGTACATGGGAGTTCCCTGCGGCGGTGCCGCCGACCAGCATTCGGCGGCAACGGCCAACATCCTGGTGGGCAACCGGCGTGGGGCTGCGCTGCTGGAAATCATGGGTGGCAGATTTGCCTTCACGGCGTCCCACGATGTCTTTATCTCCGTTACCGGCACGCCGGTCGACGTGGCTGTCGGGGGAGTGCCGGTGCCAATGTGGCAGCCGGTCTGCGTTCCGGCGCGGACCCGCGTGGTCATTTCGAACGCCAGGGAAGGGATGCGCAACTACCTGGCCTTCAGTGGAGAGCTGGACACGCCGCGGTTTATGGGCAGCGCGGCTCCGGAATCGCGGATGGGGTTTCCCCAGCAGGTTTCGGTAGGCCAGAACGTGGGGTTGACCAGCCGCTACCGGGGGTTCAGCCAGCCGTACCTGGGCCAGCCGCTGTTCCGGCTGCCGGTTCCGGTGCCGGACTTCAGCCCGAAGGTCTGGGCCGTTGATGTGGTGGAGGGCCCGGAAACGGACAGGACGCCGGGGATCAGAGAGCTGCTGAGCAACAGTGTTTACACCGTCGGGGGAAAATCCAACCATGTGGGACTCCGCCTCGACGGCCCGGTAGTCCACCCGGAAGGGCTGGGCGAAATCATTTCGCACGGCGTGCCAATCGGAGCGATCGAGATCCCGCACGGCGAGGAACTGATCGTCCTGGGCCGCTCCCGCACGCTGACGGCGGGCTACCCCATCGTGGCGGTCGCCACCAAAGCGTCGCTGCCGCTCCTGGGCCAAGCCAGTCCCGGGCGGAAGATGACCTTTCGCTGGGTCAGTCAGGAGGCCGCCGTCGAACGCTGGCGTGAACAGCAGTGGCTGCTTTGCGCCCTGGAGGAGCGGGTGCACAACCTGTTCGCCGCGGTCGGGCTTCCCTTCGCGCAGGCTGCAGGGGCCACCCCGCCCGGCATCCGCGCCGCCTGAAAACGGTTGACGCACCCTGTTTCAAATGAGAAACTATTCTCAAATCTAATCTTGTTCTAGTTTTATCCGGGATCCCCGGTCCACCTGCCGCGCTGCCTCCCGCAGCGTGCCGGAAGAAAGAGACGCACCATGGAGCTTCTGAACGGCAAGGTTGCCATCATCACCGGCGCCGGCACCGGCATGGGCCGCGAGACCGCCAAGCTGCTCGCGGCGGAAGGCGCCACCGTGGTGCTCGTGGGACGCCGGCCGGACGTGCTGGACGAACTCTCCACCGAGATCTCTGCAACCGGCGCCCGCTCCTATGTGCGCACCGCTGACATCGCCAGCAAGGATGAGGTGGAGGCGCTGGTGGCCTGGACGCGGGACACCGTAGGACCGGTGGACATCCTCATCAACAACGCCGGCAGTGCCAGCAAGGTCCTCAACGTGCGCTGGATCGCCGAGGAGGAATGGAATCAGGTCCTGGACGTGAACCTCAACGCCGTGTTCCTCCTCACCCAGGCGGTGCTGCCGGACATGCTGGGCCGCAACACCGGAACCATCATCACCGTCTCCTCCCTCGCCGCTGTGACACCTAACCTGCTTGGCGGCGCCGCCTACGGCGCCGCCAAAGCGGCGGTACGGAACTTCATGACGTACCTGCACACCACGTTCCGGAACGACGGACTGCGCGCCGTCACCATCCTCCCCGGCGAAACGGCCACACCCATCCTGGACAACCGGGCCCGTCCGCCCCGCCAGGAGGAGAGGGACGCCATGGTTCAGCCCGAGGACGTGGCACGAGCCATCCACCTGGTGGCAACGCTGCCCCAACGCACCGTCGTCCAGGAACTGGTGATCGCTCCCACGGTGCAGCGTGATACCTCCGGTGACATCGAAATCAGTCGCTGGACGGGCGCGCCCGAAGCGGACCTCCCCAAGACCACCGCATAAACGCGGCAGCCGTTTCCACCTGAACCCCGAAACTTCCTTGTCTGAAAGGACACCTTCGTGACCACACCTGCAGCTCCCAGCGTCCTTAGCTTCCCACCTTCCGAGGCAGTCGAGCGCGTGTTCCGGACGTCCCTCCGCGTCCAGCAGCCCCAGTCAAGCGGCGACCTCGTGTCCCTGGCCATGGGCGAACCAGACTTTGACACCCCCCAGCAGGTTCGCGACGCAGCAGCCCAGGCGCTCCAGGATGGCCACACCCACTACTCGCCGCTGCTGGGCGAGCCAGCGCTCAGGGATGCCCTTTCCGTCAAGATCGGTAACCTGCTGGGCTCCAGCGTCAGCACCAGCGATGTCCTGATCACCCAGGGCGGCACCGCCGGACTGGCCGCCGCCATCCTGGGCACCGTGAACCCCGGGGACAAAGTCGTGATCCCGGATCCCACGTACTCCCTGTATGCCGACCTGGTCAGCATGGCCGGCGGCACCATCGTTCCCGTGCCCCTGGCCGAGGACCTGCACTGGGACCTGGAGGCACTTGCAGGGGCGCTGGAGGAGGCGAAGATGTTTGTCTTCTGCAACCCGTCCAACCCCACCGGAATCGTCCACTCCCGCGCCGAACTCAAGGCCCTGGCACAGCTCGTGGCCGGCACCAATATTCTGGTGCTCTCCGACGAGGCTTACAGCGACCTGGTGTACACGCCGGAACCCTTCACGTCCGCCCTGGAGATCGAAGGCCTCGCCGGCCGAACCATCTACTGCCAGACCTTCTCCAAGAGCTACGCCATGACCGGCTGGCGCGTCGGGTACCTCTGGGGCCCCGCGGACGTTATCGCCGCCGCCGCTAGGGTGCACAACACCTTCAACGGCTCCATGAATACCGCCGTCCAGCTGGCCGCCCTCACCGCGCTGCAGACCTGCGGTCCGGACATCGAACGGATGCACGCCTCCTACAAGGCCCGCCGCGAACTGATGCACAACGGGCTCAAGGACATTCCGGGACTGACAGTCAGCTCACCGGAGGGCGCATTCTACCTTTTCCCCAAGTACGATGCCGGCCTGCCGGCAGCGGAAATGGTGGCGCACCTGCGCAGCCACGGAGTGGCTGTCCGTCCCGGAAGCGAGTTCGGCCGCAACGGCGAGTTCCACCTGAGGCTCTCTTACGCCGCCAGTGCAGAGGCCATCACAACGGGCGTGGAACGGCTGGCAGCCGGCTTCGCAGCCCTTGAGCAGTAGCCTCCTATGGTTACCACCGGCGCCGCTCCCGGGTTGCGCAGCGATACGCTGCGCAACCGCAAACACATCATCCGGTCCGCGGGTAAGCTCTTTGCCGAGGGCCGTCTGGCCACCATGGCTGACATCGCGCGCGCTGCCGAAGTCTCAACGGCTACGGCCTACCGGCATTTCGCCTCCGTGGACGAGGTCCTAGCCCGTTTCCGATTCGACGTGGGCAGCGAGTTGCTGGAATACAGCCATCAACAGCAGGCCACCGGATTGGAGCTGCTGCGCCTGGTGAGCAGCAAATGGGTGGACCTGGTAGTGACCCACGGCCGGGCCATGGTGCACACCAGGTCCGGGGAAGGCTACCTGGCACGCTTGCGCACTGGCGCCACCCACCTCACCGTCCAAGCGGACGCCCTCAGCCCGGCGCTGCGGGACACCTGCATTGAACTGGGCGTGGAGGATCCCGGTGACGAGGCGATGTTCCTCTGGAACGTCCTGTTCGACCCGCGCGAAATCTTCGACCTGATCGAAACGCTCGGGCTGAGCCCCGAGGATACGGCGCGGCGCCTCGTAGCCACGCTCGTGGCGGCCCTGAAAGGCTGGTGCGGCCTGAACGCGGGGAGCAGGCAATAAGCTTGGTACGCAACAGAAAGGGGCCAGGGAGTGCGAAGCGACACCCAACGTAACCGCAGGGATCTCGTCAACGCGGCCGGGGCCCTGTTTGCCGCGCGGCGTGGGCCCATCAACATGACCGAGATCGCCAAGCACGCCGAAATCTCCACGGCCACTGCCTACCGGCATTTTGCCTCGGTTGAGGATGTCCTGGCCGAGTACCGGTTCAACGTGGGCCAGAAGCTAAGGGATTACAGCCTCAAGCAAACCACCGGCGGACTGGAACTGCTCGAAGCCGTCAGCCGCAAATGGGTGGATCTGGTGGTCAAACACGGCGGAGCCATGCTCTACACCCGTTCGGGCGAGGGCTACCTCGCCCGGCTCCGGAGCGGCGCTTTCTACCTCACTGTCCAGGCGGAGGCACTGCAGCGGCCGCTGGAGGAAGCCTGCGCCGAGCTCGGGTTGAGCCCGCTGGGGGACGAGGCGATGTTCCTCTGGAACATCCTTTTTGATCCCCGCGAAATCATGGACCTCATTAACACTGTGGGCCTGAGCAAGCAGCAGGCTACCGAGCGGCTGGTCGCGGCGCTCCGTGGGGCTTTGACGGGCTGGGATGACGACAAGTCGGGCGGGAAGAAGTCCAAGACCTAAAGCGCGTTTGTCGTAGCTGTACGCCTTCAGCCAGAGGGTATTCAACCCCGTTCTGCCAGCCGTACGCTTCGTAAGGTTATTCCTCGCATCTCGCTCCGGATTCTCTCGGCCGGAACAGCCGCCAGGGAAGCGACTTCAAAGAGGTCCAGCTGGCCTGTCTTCAAGGCCATCACCGTCAGTGAGCGGCGGCGGGCCTCCAGCTCCGACTTGTGCCCGATGGCGTCCGCCAGGGCCTGCGCCTTTTCCCCGATCGTCGTGAGGTGCTCCCGAGCCGACCACCCTGCCGGCTGAAGCTCCGTGTATCCGGCGCCGATCCGCCGTCGAACGTCAAACTTATTCACGCCCGCAGCAGTGGCGATTGCCGCAATCGGGACGCCGTCCGCCAGGGCTTGGGCCACGCTCTCGTTCCGCAGCCTGATGGCTGTGCGGATGCTGCTGTCAGCCTGGGCGATGTGCTGGCGGTTCAGTGCCAGTTGGGTGCGGAGCGCTTCCTGGTCGATGGGTTCGAAGCGCCGGCGGCGGCCAGCGCGCAGAGGCTGGACTGCCACGCTAGTGCCTGTCCGCTGCCGGATCCAGCACCCACACCACGGGTGCGCCGTGGAAGGGGGGCATGAGGCTGCCCTCGAAGAACAGCTGGCCGTTCTGCTGGTCGCTATTCGGGTTCCACCGGCCGATGGCGGGGCAGTGCGTTCCGGTGCCGGCTGTCATGGCCCGGGAGGACCGGCAGCGCAGGGCGGTTGCCTTGAAGGTGGAAATCATGGTGACGCTCCTTGGTGGCGTTATTCGTTGCGGAAGGAGATGAGCACCTTGCCGGACTTCGTGGGGTCCTTGGCGAGGTCGAAGGCTTCGAGTGCCTGGGTGAAGGGGAACTCGTGGGTGACCACAGGGTCCACATACAGCGAGCCGTCCGCCAGAGCGGCCAGGACGTCGTCGATCTCGTCATTGAAGCGAAAAGAGCCGACCAGCTGGAGTTCGCGGGTGATGGCCAGGGAGATGGGGACGGGCTGGTCGCCGGTGGGGAGAAGCCCCACCATGACCACGCGGCCGCCCCGCATGGCGCCCCGGAGTGCTGATGCCAGGCCGCGGTGATTGCCGGAGGACTCCAGAACCACGTCGGCCTCGACGGCCGCGATGGCTTCGGTGTCCGTGGCGAGAATGGTGCCCGTGGCGCCTACCGCCCTGGCGATCTTCAGCGGGGCTTCGTGCATGTCGACGGCGATGATTTCCGCTGCGCCTGCACGCTTGGCTACGGCCACCATGAGGCTGCCGATGGGACCACTGCCGATCACCAGGACGCGCTTGCCGGTGAGATCCCCTGCCTGGGCGACGGCATGCCAGGCGACGCTGGCGGGTTCGGCGAGGGTGGCCGCACGCAGTTCCATGCCGTAGGGGAGCGGCCGGAGCATCCTGGCGGGCAGGACGCTGAACCGGCTGAACGCGCCTTGGGTGTGCGGGACGCGGGCGGCGCTGCCAAGGTAAGTGCATCCGGGGGAGAGGTTGGGCCGGTCCTCTGGGTAGCGGGTCCCGGTTCCGCCGGGAGTGGCGGGGTGCACGGCAACGTTGGTGCCGACTACGGGGCCGGACCCGTCCGCGGCCGCCTGGACTACGGTGCCCACCACTTCGTGGCCAAGCACCAGGGGAGCACGGAGGATGGATTCGCCAGCCGCGCCGTGGAGCCAGTAGTGCAGGTCTGAACCGCAGATGCCGCCGTAAGCGATATCCACCACGGCTTCGTGAGGTTGGGGTGCTGAGTGCTCGATGGTTTCGATCCGGAGGTCGCCCACGCCGTGGACCACAACCGCCGGGCCCGATACTGCTTTCGTTGTTGCTGTTGTCATTGTCAGACCACCGTTGTCATTCCGCCGTCGATAAATATTGTTTGTCCATTGACGTAGTTGGACGCGGCCGAGGCGAGCCACGTGACGGGCCCGGACAGGTCTTCCACTGTTCCCCAGCGGCCTGCAGGGGTCCTGCCGAGAATCCAGGAGTTGAAGGCCTCATCATCAACAAGGACCTGGGTCATCTCCGTATGGATGTAACCGGGGGCGATGCTGTTGATCTGCAGTCCCTGGGATGCCCACTCTGCAGTCATGGCGCGGGTGAGGTTGCGCAGACCTCCCTTGGCTGCCGTGTAGGCGCCGATAGTAGGCCGGGCAAGGTCAGACTGGACCGAGCCGATGTTGATGATCTTCCCGCGCTTGCGCTCCAGCATCCGCCGTGCAACTTCACGGCCCACCAGGAAAGCGCTAGTGAGATCGGTGGCCAGCACCCTGTTCCAGTCCGCCACATCCAGCTCCAGCAGTGGCACGCGGTGCTGTATGCCGGCGTTGTTCACCAGGATGTCCAACGGGCCGTACGTGGCCTCGGCCCGGGCTACTCCTGCAGCCACTGCGTCCTCAGCGGTGATGTCGAATGAGACGGCGCCAATTTTGTCTTCCCCGTAGATGGCTGCCAGTTCTTTCCGGGAGGCTTCCAGTCGGGCCGGGTCCAGTCCGTGGAGCACGACGGTGGCACCTGCCTTTGCCAAGCCGGTGGCCAAAGCCTTCCCTATGCCTCTGCTTGAGCCAGTGATCAGGGCAGTCCGCCCGGACAGATCAAAGGGTGACGGGTGCTCCATGGAGATGCCTCTTCTCAACGTTTACTGCGGATGCGGTAGTGCTCTCAGCCACTTCTTTGAGCCTACGGCGGCCCCTTCGCAGAGTCAAGAAAAATTTCTCATTTGCGAGAATATTATTGTTTCGTGATTAACCGACTCGGTCCCGACTTGGGCGAGCACGCAAGCCTCGGGGTCCGTCGGTCATCATGGCTGATCTCAGTTGTCCAGGGAAACCAATCATGATGCCCTTGTGAGGCCCGGGGGCGACGACCCCTCCACGCCTTTCCGCCGCTCCGTGCACGCGTCAACGGTGTGACACGGGAACGAGAATGCGCTGAAAAGAGTGATGCCGTGTCAAAAAGGCAGGCAGAAAAGCCATGAATGATGGCAGAAATCAGGCACTCCCCCCGCGTGTCATAAAGAGCCGATAATTTAGATTATGTCAAGTAGTACTCTGCGTATCTCATCAGATGAATCATTCGGCCCCTCTCCCGCAGAGTTCCGCGCCACGCGTCTAAGGCGCCTTGCGCCCCAGCATGGGCTTTGGCGATGCTGTTGCAGGTGGCGAGGCCCAGGCCTGTGCCGGCGCCGTCGCCGTCACGGTGGAGGCGTACCAGTGGCTCCAGGACTTTTGCCCGGTCTTCGGGAACGATGCCCTTGCCGTTGTCCGCAACAAATACAGTAAAGCCGTCGTAGTTGGAGTCGCCACTGATGCGAATCTTTAGGTCCCGATGGGGGCTGGGGTTAGGTCATTGCATTGGAGAGCAGATTCTGCAGCAATGCGCGCAACTGGCCCCGGTCGGCGTGGACGATCAGATCCTCTACCTCCACCACGTTTCGGTCGGTCACGCCGAGGTCCTGCAGCACTTCACCGACAGCGCTTCGGAGAGACACGTACTCTCCTGCAGTGGCTTCCTGGGCAGGAATGCGAAGAACCGGCTGACAGGCCTGAGGAGGATTGCTCCTTGGATCAATCGCTCGCGCTGGGCCCAGGCGAAGCGATTTACGACCTAGGAAGAGTGATAAGCCTTCTGTTGCAGCTCACACATCGGGCCCAGGCCACGCCCCGAAGATTTTGCGCGAATCAGGGCACTTCAGTTCGATCAATGGGACCCCTCCATCCGTTACTGGTCCGAAGACGTATCCGCCGAGAATATAATCGGGGGTTTGCTTGGATACGGTGACCGCGAACTTCGGCTCGCGTGAGTAGGGCTGTTTCCGTCCCGCCGGTCGTAAATCGAAACGTCGACGAAGCCCACGCTCAAGCTTTACTGGGGCAGTCGGACCGGGAGCCCGGGAGCCGGCGCGCTTTTGGGCGCGCCGGCTCAGGGGTCAGTTATTGCGACAGCGGAAGCTCAAAGGATGAAGTCCGTGGGGTTGAGGGTGGCCCGGCCATTGATCGCGAGCAGGAAGTCGGCATCGCGGTCGCCGTCGACATTGCCGGCCACGAAGGTGGTTTTCCCATCGATGTAGGTCCGGATCTGGCCGGGGCCGGTGAACTCCGCCGACCCGATAAAGGTGAACGCACCGTTGGAGGTATCGGGTGTCAGCCCGCCCCAGTAATGCTGCAAGGCATCTATCGCGGAGAAGTCGAGGCGGTCCCCGGCGCTGAAATCGGCGATGACATCAGCCGTGGCCGACGTGGCGCCCGTCTGGACCAGGTCTGTCCATTGGAAGACATCGTCACCGCCATTGCCGGTCATCGTGTCGGCGCCCAGCCCGCCGATGAAGGTGTCGTTGGCGCCGAGGCCGGCGAGGTTGTTGCCCGCGGTGTCACCGTACGCCGTCAGTTCAGCCATGCCCGGCTCGGTGTAGCCTTCGGCGCTGGTAGTCCCGGCCTTCTGATAGACGGCCACCTTTTCCTCATCCGTCATCCAGTCCGGCAGCCCAAGCCCGATGGCGTAAACGTTCCAGTTGTGAGATTCGACAGTGCCGGTGACAGGAGCGATGGTGCCGATACGTTCCGGCAGGACATACATCGTTCCGGCATAGCTTTCGCTCGCACCGACGTACTGCGCGTAGTCGTTCTTGACCAAATAGAACTCAAACCGTCCTTCAAACGCATCAGATTCAAGTCCGTGATACAGCATGGCCTGATCTGACCAGGGGACAGAGCCGAAGCCAGTGAAGTCGGCCCGCTCATCGGTCGCCGCCTCGCCATAATTTTTCAGCGAATGAGCGAGCAACCATCCGGTCGTGGCGCTGCCTCCCGAGTGGCCCATCACGTGAATGGCGGTGTCTGCATACCGTGGGTCGTTGAAGATCTGGTCGTAGATGGCGACGCTGCGATTGACGTTATCGTTCGGGATGCCGGCCATCATGGTAAATACTTCATTATTACTAGTCTGATGGCCTTGGAACGTCAGAACAACGTCGGTGACCTTCCCCGCAGCGTCGAGCTTTTCGACAACACCGGCAAGGAAGCTGCCGTCATTGAGACGGTGAACGTAGGCGTTCGTCCAACCGCCGCGGAAGGGAATAGTCTCCCCATAAATATCCATCCCAGGCCAGCCGGCGCCGAATAGGGCACGCTCCCGGATTGTGATGTTCGACGTTCGATCGTCAAGCGCGCCAGCGGTTTCAGTAGAAGCGGCAAAAGCGGCTCCAGCCATACCTATTTGCAAACATAAAACTGTCGTAAGCAAACCTGTGAGCTTTTTTACTTTAGTAGTCAAGATGCGTCCTTGCATAGGGGGGGTAACGGAAAGTTAGTTTTAGTTTGATTTTGGAACTTTATGAGCTCGAATGAGTTCAAGTCAAGAGGCAAAATTTGGATTGCCTTGGACCGGCAAGGAGGCCGCATAGCCCGAACGGCACCAACTGCGGCGGCCCGCAACTAGCGGGCGCCTGGCGGCTTGGGGGACGTCCGCCGCACCAACCTGGCACTGGTTCTGGGCCGGACTGCCCACTCTGGAGCAGCAACACATCTGACTCGGGCCCACATCGCTGCTTCGACCAGACCGACCAAGGGTTGCGGCCTCCCGCCTGTGCTCGATCTCCTCACTGCCGGCATCGTCAGGGGAATCGGATTGGATCCTCAGGGCGAGCAGGGGCGCCTAGTGTTGGGCTGGAGCTGCACCGGGCCGACGGTGTGCTGGGCATGGAGATTAATGTCGACTACAACTCCGCGAGCCTGGTGGACTCGCGGGGAATGTGGTGCTTTATGAAACCAGCGAGCAGGACAACCGCAGCGCACCGCCCGGCAGCGTAACAACAGCCCTCGCCGAACTTGCCACCAAGCTCCGGCGAGCAGCGGAAGCGAAGGGCATTCGCGTTGACACAAGCTTTGGACCAGGGCTGTACAAGGGCATCGGGTATCACCTAGGGTACTTGTTGTTAAACAATCGTACCCAACGGCGGGTGCGTTTAGTTTTGGAGGTCCTGCCATGCATTCACCCGCAAAACCCGAAGCGACGGCTGAGGGGCGTCGTCTTCATCATCGTGTCAGTTAGATCATTGCCGATTTCCGCTCTTCCTCTGTGACCGCACCTTGGCTGATGTGCGATCGTCACCCCGAAGAGCAGATTGCCTTTCGTGTTGACCGGGAAGACCTCATGAACAGGTGCTGACGTACGGCGATTGTCACGTCGTGACCGGCAAGTGAAAGGCGGGCGGCGTACAGGGTACCCGGCACTCCGGCGCCTACGACGAGGATGCTGGGTCGGTTGCGGAGCGCAGCGGGCATGGACGCGAATGACATAGGGGTTGTCCTTTCGTGCGGTGGGTGATGCAGTACACCGCTGCTCAGTTGCGCATTGTCGTTCCGCCATCGACGCAGAAAATCTGGTCGTGGCGGGGTAGCCGCGGAGGCCTGTCTGGTTATCGGGGATACGCTCGCCGGTTGCCAGGGCGAAAAGTGCCTTGGTGGCGTTGTTGCCCAGCCGGGAACGCGCAGGGACGTCGCCGGTGAAGGACCGGCTGCCCAGGACCATCGTGGCCGAGCTCCGGGCCTCGGCGCGGACCTGTCCGAGGGCTTCCGCCACCCGCAAGATGTCCACCACTGTGTGCTGGCCGTCGCTGTCGGCGCAGACCACATCGTGGCCTGGGAGGTTCTCGGCAATGAAACCGAAACCGGTTTTGCGGGCAAAGCCCTTGCCGCGATTGCGCCCATAACTGATGACGTGGCCACCAAGTGCCCTGACGCCGACGAACACGTCCCGGTACTGCTGGCCGCTCCCGTCGTCCACCACCACAATGGGAACATGCGGTTCCCTGGCACGGATGCTGCGGATCAGCGCGGGAAGCTGCTGGTCCGGCTCGTAGGCCGGGATCAGGATGATCATGGCCGCCTACTGCGCAATGTAGAGGATGTCGGAGGTGCCGCGTTCCTTGTTTTCTCCCAGCGGGTTGTTCACCAGGCCGCCGTTGAAGTACATGGTGGACGAGCCGCCGCCGTCGATGTTGTACCGAAGTGAACGAATTGGGGCCAGTTGAATGGATGGCGGTTGGACGGGATTGACCAGGTAGCTCGCGGAGCGCACTTCGAGGAAACTTATGGCACCGAGGTCTCCCAAAGTCGCTGTCGCGTAGGAAGATGTCCACGCTGGAAAACGCAAGTACCCTTGAACCGCCTCACCGATATGGCGGTCCAAGGGCCCCTTTGCGCGAAAATAGCGGGGCGGATGCGGATCTGTACATGCATGCTTTGAGCACGATGTAATCAACGGGCTGTTTCCTCGTGGGAAGCCTTTCCGAGGTTTCTGGTGGGTGTCCCAGTCCCTTGGTGCCTGTAGTGTTCGGAGGTAGCCGAGTAATGCTTCTTTGCCGATTTTTCACGCAGGTTTATGCGATGCACTTGGTGTCTTACAAACTGCTGGTGTTAGTCAGCGCTGACGACTTTGCGCCCAGGACTTCCCTGATTTCCCCGACGATGTCGGCGGTGCTGGGTACCACAGCGGCTTCGAGTTCTTCGCTATAGGGAATTGGGGTCCGAGCAGCGCCCAACCGGCGGGGTGCAGCGTCGAGCTCATTCCAGCACTCCTGAGCGGCGTTGCCGATTATCTCGCCTCCCCAGCCGTAGTCGCGGACAGCTTCATGAGCTACGACCAAGTGTCGTGTTTTTTTCACGGAGTTATATATGGACGCCATGTCCAAGGGGTACAGCGTTCGCGGGTCGATTACTTCCACGTCGATACCTTCAGCCGCTAGCTGCTCGGCCCCTTCCAAGGCGCGTTTGAGCATGAGCTGTGTTGCCACTACCGTTACATGCGCTCCTTCTCGAGCGATCCGGGCCTGTCCGAGGGGGACGAGCTCCTTGGTTACGGGTCCTTTTTCGTAGTACAGACCTTTATGTTCCAGAAATACGGTTGGATTATTGCTCTTGATGGCACTACGCAAAAGACCGTATGCGTCGTTGGGAGTGGACGGGACTACGAGTTCAAGCCCTGGAATGTGGGCGTAAAGAGTCTCCAAAGATTGGGAGTGTTGCGCGGCCTTGCCGATACCGGAACCACCATTGGAGCGGAGGACTAGCGGGGTAGAAAACTGTCCTCCAAACATGTAGCGCGACTTGGCTGCCTGATTGATAAGGCCGTCTGCGCCGAGAAGGCTGAAATCCGAGTACATGATTTCGACGACAGTTCGAGTGCCGGCCATTGCCGCTCCGACGCCCGCAGAGATTAGGGCCTCCTCGCTGATGGGAGTGTCCCGCACCCGGTCCTTGCCGAAAGTATCGGCAAGTTTCCGGGTCACACCATAGATGCCACCACCTGTTCCCCACGTGGTGATGTCCTCGCCCATGATCATTACCGATGGGTCTTCGGTGAATTCATCGTGCAGGGCGCTGTTCAAGGCGCGCCATACTGTCAGCTGTTGTGCAGGCTTGTTCATCAGTTCTCCTCACTGACCTGGGTAAAGGCTTCGGTCCGCGCGGGGTACGGGGAGGCTTTGGCAAATGCCTCGGCGGCGTCAACCGAGATGACTGCTTCGTTCGCAATGCGGGTGACGTCGTCCTGGGTCAAGTACCCCGCGGCTATGAGTTTCGAGGCAAGGGCTGCGATAGGATCCCGGCCTTTCCATTCTTCGACTTGCTCGCGAGTACGATAAATTTCGGTGTCGTCTGCCATATGCCCGAGATAACGGTAGGTATCGGCAACAAGAAATGTAGGACCTTGCCCAGATCGTGCTTTGGCCACCGCTTCAGCCGCAACATTTGCCACCGCTTCGATGTCCATGCCGTCTACATCTACAGACCGTACGCCGTATGCTTCGCCGCGACGGCTCAAAACCGGCTGCGCGACCATCTGCTCGAGAGTTGCCGACTGTGCATAATGGTTGTTCTCGCAAATAAAAACGACAGGCAAGTTCCAGATAGCTGCCAGGTTGAAGCTTTCAGCCAATACCCCTTGATTGGTGGCGCCGTCTCCAAAATAGGCCACAGCAACATCACCGGTGTTCTGCATCTGAGCTGCCAGCGCAGCACCCGTGGCAAGCCCGATACCTGCACCGACAATGCCGTTGGTGCCCAAAATCCCCAGCTCCTTAACACCAATGTGCATAGAACCTCCCTTGCCGCCACAGTAGCCGTCGCGCCGGCCCATAATTTCGGCTAGGGTCCGACCCGGATCCGCACCCTTGGCCAAACAATGAGCGTGTCCTCGATGGTTACTGGCGATGCTGTCCGTGGGACGCAGGGACCGGGAGACTCCGACAGCAATGGCCTCCATGCCAACCGACGGATGTGTAGAACCACGGATTAGTCCATCCTTGGAGTAGGCAGGTAAACGCGATTCGAATTCCCGGATGGATGTCATCGCCTTGAGCGCTTCAACTCCATCAGTGGTGAGATTGAAGACCGTGGGGGCCTGTGTGTCGGTGGTCGTAGTCATCGGTAATCACCCAATCCTTGCAATGACGGCACCCGGTTCAATAACGTCGCCCTCAGCAGCCAGGAACGTGATCGTTCCGGCAGCAGGAGCCGTCACCTCGACCTGAACTTTCGACGTCTCCAGTTCGGCCAGGACCTGGCCGGCGCTTACCTGGCTCCCGTCTTCGACGAGCCATTCACTGATGTCAGCTTCTGTCTCGCTCCCGAGAATGGCCTGGTCTACTACAACGTCCACAGCGTTGTCCTTCCTACTAAATGACTTTGGTTCCTGTCAGCGGGTCTCCGCAGCGGAGCCTGCGAACAGACGCTGGCAGGTCGAAGTGTTGCTGGGAGGCCACCCTGTTGTCTTTCGTATCTAAGTGTCCGGGGGTAACCAGCCGGTTCAGCGACCGCAGACTCTGCAGTCGGTGAACTCGCGGATCCGGGGCAACCGAAAGTATAAAAGGCAACGTCGCACGCACAATCGGTACTACCGTAAATTAGTTTGGCACTACCTTATGGTGATGGTCAACCCCTACAGCCGCAGAAGCGACAGGGGTTGACTTCGTCGCAATCGCGGATACCGTTATTATCGGTAGTACCAATGTTCATACTTGACTACCATTCCGGACTGCTTTAGACCTACAGGCCTGGCAGCAAGAAGCGATTGGACTTTGAACAATGATGATCAGCAAAGACTCGACCGTTGTGAGCTTGCGCGTTGGCCCTGGGGATGACCTATTGGCGTCGATAGCGCGAATCCTCGACGAACAAGAGGCAGATGGCGGAGCGCTCGTAGCTGCAGCCGGGAGCTTGGAATTCCTTTGCTACTCGGTCGTGAGGCCAGACGCAGACAATGTGCCCCGCTACACTCACATAGTTGAAGAATCTGGTGCAATCGAAATCACGGCACTGCAGGGGCATCTTGGCCGAGAATCTGACGGCGCCGCTACATGCCACCTGCACGGCACTTTCGCAATGGAAGACGGGTCGCTCCGCGCTGGCCACGTTTTCGATGCCCGCGTCCTCGTCACCGTCGAACTTACGGTTCTGCTTGTAAAAGATCTCGTATGGCAGCGTTCCCATGTCCAATACACGGGTGGAAAATCGATGCCGGTCCTGCTGCCACAAGCAAAACCAACGAGCGGGAAGCCCGTTTCCGGGCCAGTACCTAACGCCGTCCCGGCCAGCTAAACACGACGGACAGCGGCCAAGACGTAGCGATTACCGAAGACCGCGCCGCTACACCGCGGGTGTTCGACAAACCAAGTAACTCGCTGACGCCTCGCCGCGATTCCCAATCGGGCCGAAGGCGCCAAACTAGCAACCAGTGCAGGAGCTAACATGACCGCAGAGGCAGCAACAACCCAAGAGTCAGACGCCGCAGCCATCGAAGTTGTGAAAATGAGGGGCGCACGCAAGCTAACATCCCAGCGTATGCGGGCATCCCTTAATGAAACAGCACAAGTCACCCTCACCCGATACGCAGACGCGTCGCAACTCATCGCGCTCAGGACCAAGCTTAAGTCACGAGTGGTGGAAGGAGTCCCCTCCCCCACGATCAACGACCTAGTCCTTTACTGTGTCGCGCGCGTGTTAACGCGGCACCCGGAAATTAACGCCCGGCTTAGGCCGGAAGGACTCATCGAGCGTCATAGCACTGTTAACCTCGGTTTCGCGGTGGACACCGGAAGAGCTCTGTTGGTTCCTGTTATCCACGAGGCCAATCGTCTGACACCAACTCAATTGGCGCAAAAAAGCAAAGAACTCATTGCTTTGGCCAAGAGTGGAAAGATAACAACCGAGGCCATGACAGGTGGAACTTTTACCGTATCCAATCTGGGCGGCCTTGGTATCCATTGGTTTACCCCTGTGCTCAACACTCCTGAGGTTGGCATCCTCGGAGTCGGCTCAACACACGCTTCCTACCCAGGAGGCCCACTGCAGCTCCCGCTCTCTTTGACCTTTGATCATCAGTGCCTGGACGGCGCCGCAGCAGCGGCTGTACTTGGATCAATCGCAGAAACATTCAAGGACGTCCGCTCTCTGGTTGCCGAATAGGCCCGCAGCCAGCGCAGTACTTCTATTGACCGCCAAATCGAAGGTCCGGTTGGGGCGCACCCTACCTGCTTATGCATTCTATCTCCCAAAACCTCTAGTAGAACTCACATGCGGACAGGAAACTATGAAGCAGCGACACATCGAGAACTGGTGCACACTTGATGGCGCAAACGTTGAGGTACGGTCTCGCGATGGAGCAACTTATCGAGGAGTCGTAGATGCCGTAACGAGTAACGGCGAAATTCTTTGGTTGTGGTCTCCTATCACCGGCCGGAGGCTTTTCGAAAAGGAAGAATCTTATCAAATTTGGGCCGTTGACGACCGAATTGGGTTCCACTACGAGGCGCACCGCACCGAAGTTGTGGATCCCCGGAACGGTCCAACAACCCAAAAGTAAGCATGACCGATAAAACCACGATCAGCCAAGTGCGCTTGGCGGGAAAAGACCGTCGTCCTGACCCGGCGCCAACTCCCTCATTGGCGAGGCCATAAGCCCTAAGTTTCGCCGGGAGGGATCAATGTCGTAACCGCACCATGCGGACGCGACCGCCTCGATGCGCTGACGCGTCATTTCGGGACCGAACGACGAGCGCTGGTAGTCACCACCGATGTCATCAATCACGACGGCCGTTCCGTGTCTTGAGAGCCTTGATCGAGCCATACTTCCCGCGCCTAATGCTGGCTCCGCCATTTTCGCCCTGGCCGACTACAGAGTCACCGATACTGATGTCCTTGCCTCGGGCAGCGACAGATCTACGACGAGTACCTGTGCCTGTGCCAGACATTCAGCGAGAAAACAACCCAAGTCCCGCGTCGGGCCACTCCACCTGACACCTCCTTCGGTCTCGTGATGGTTGCACCGCGGTCGCTGGATTCGGCGGTGTTGACGCTGCCCGATGTCTATGCCTTTGGCGCCGCGGATTCTCACCATTGATAAACGGTGCTACCGCTCCGTACGGTTCTTCCGTGACCCGGCCACCAAGGACAGGGAACGCTACGAACCCTGGATGCCACCACCACTGTTGATCCGGCCACCGGACAGGTCCTAAGTACGGTTAACGGCCGCCCCAGTGAGGGTGTCGGGGACTGACTATTCGCCCGGTTCGCTCGAGTAGCGCCTCGGCATGCAGGTTGTTGCCATCGGCCGTCGGAAGCATTGCGGATGTGGCTGTCACGCACCCCGTTCCAGTCAACGCCTGCCAACTGGTCAAGCCCGATGACGACATGCTCCCTGGTCGGGCGGCCACTCATCAACCAGGGCCATCGCCGAAGGGGAAGCTCCTTAACCCAGTCTGGGCGAACCGCAGACGTTTCCTCCGCACACCAATGCCAGGGACACGCTCACCGACCGGGGCCGCGGATAGGCTCAGCGCCGTGTTTAAAGGACAGCCAAGGACGCTGCCGGCTACCGAGCCCCTCGCCAAGGCTGCGGGCTGCGAAGAAAGGCCGCAGACCTGGTTTCAAACGCCGCGCGGCCGAACGAAGTGGCGCTGGCCCCACGGTCTGCCGATGGTAGAAAGAGAATCGAAGTGTTCATCCTCCCGGGGGCGACAACGGCAAGTTGGAAGCCACTAACACCGCAATCCTTTGCGCAGTGCCGAGAGAACAGCAACATGAACACACCCATCACGGCAGTACATTTACCGCGAACCGTGAAGAGCCCGCAGAACGACTCTTCACCGGGCTGCGCCCCGATCGCAACGCCGTTCCAAGTACGGTCGCTGCCGTCGGTTCCGGCTATCACTCGCGGTGCAGGCAGCGGGTCCGGGAGCTGCCGCCTCCCCGGGACGCGTCACACGACAATAGGCTATACGCCGTGGTGCTGCAGTGCTCCTAAGGTGTGCGAGGCGGTGTTGATTTGCTTGGCTCGGTTCTTGCAACAAACTTTTCCAGCCAAATGAAATGTTCATCGATTGCTCGCATTGCTGCGGCTGCGTCACGTAGCGTTACGGAGCTATGAATGGCCCGGTGAAGCTTACGCATTTGGACGCGGTCTTCGGACAGCTCAAGATGACGCATGGTTCGCGACAGCACATCGTGCAGCACGGTGGCAAAGAAGATCAGGGCGGGTGATTCTGACGCTGCGAACAATGCCCGGTGAAACTCGATATCAGCGTCGTATAGTTCCTGAGTGTCTTCTGCGGCCTCCATCCTGTCAACAGCGATGGCCATTCGAGCGACTTCGATATGATTTACTCTCTGTGCGGCCTCGTAGGCGGCTTGTCGCTCAAGGGCGAAACGCACGGATCGCAGGGATTCAATGGTTAGTTGCGATGCGATAAGGCCGAGCATGAGGGAGTCACTGACGGCTTTGGGCTGTAGGCCTCGTACATAGGATCCTGAGCCGGTCCGTCGTTCAAGAATGCCCATGGATTCGAGGCGACCCAGCCTGTCGCGAAGAGCAGTGCGACTGACTCCGAGTTCCTCCGCATATAGTCGCTCACTTGGCAGGCGTTCGCCCTGTTCCATGCGCAGTATCCGTTGAGAGAGTCTTTCCAACAGTTCGTCCGCAAAAAATTCCGTTGCCACAGCGTCATTACCCATGCCCTTATGGTACTACCGCTTAATCGGAGTGGTCTGTTGCCCATGGGCGGTACCGTCGCGTTCTATAAACCGTGTCACCTAGGAACTCTGGAGTCCGGCCGCCGTAAAGCCTCCGTCGACCGGCAGATTGTGTCCCGTGATGAACGATGCGCCTTCGGATGCGAGAAAACTCACCGCCGCCGCAATTTCCTCGGCGTGACCATACCTCTTGAACGGTATGCGTGCCAGGTATTCCTCTCTCATTCCGTCTGAGTGCACAGCCTTTGCTTGGGCTGTTTCTACCGGTCCCGGCGCGACAGAGTTTACGGTGATGCCGTAGGGCGCCAGCTCAATCGCCATTTGTCGAGTCAAGCCGATTAGGGCAGTTTTGGAGGTTCCGTAAGCAGTCCGACCGAAGCCGGCCAGCATACCGCTCACGGAGGTGATGTTAACGATACGCCCGTACTTTGCGGAGCGCATCAGTGCGGCTGCTTGTTGTCCCATGAGCAGTGACCCCGTGAGGTTGATGTCGACGGTTCGCTGCCATTGCTCCAAGGGAAAATCTGCGAATGGCGCAAAAGCGGCGATGCCGGCATTATTGATGAGCACATCGCAGCGACCGATACCGTCTTTGACACGTTCAAATAGGTGTTTAATCGACTCGGGTTGGCCAATGTCCACATGCTCAGCGGCGGCGCTACGGCCAAGGTCCGCAGCGGTGGCACGGGCTGCTTTCAAGTTAACGTCAGCCAGGACGACTTGATACCCGTCTAAAATGAGTCGCTCGGAAATTGCTCGGCCGAGGCCGGCCGCAGCGCCGGTAACGACTGCTACCCTTGGTGTTCCTTCGTTGTTCTGGTTGATCATCTTATTGTCCTATGGTTGCCCATTGTCTAAATGTCCGTATTGCGAGGTTTGAAAGTCCGCATCTTCGGGCTAGACGTCTCTGGGAATTTGATCGAGCGAGTGGAAGCGCACCACGTTTTGAGCGGAATTGCTGAATCGAGTAGTTGGCCTACATGGCAGGTAGTCATACCAGCGCTGGCGGCGTTAGTTCGCACCTGCCCTGACGACAGTATTCAAAGAAATCGTTTAGCTTCTCAGCAAGGGCTGCTGGCTGTTCTTCCGGAATCCAGTGGCCGCAGTTATCAATAACACCGCCCTGGACATCTTCCGCGTAGTCAGCAAGTGACTCGGCAGGTTCCGTACCACGTCCAAAGGCATCCGATCCTCCGAGTGCCAAAACCGGTATCTTTAGCGGCTCATTTTCGATCTCTTGGGCGTTCTTGACGTCCTCGGGTATAGCCCGGTAATAGGCGAGGCCAGCCGACAGGCGGCCTGGCTCTGAATAGGCCCCAATATAGGCGTCAATGCCGGTTTGCTCGATTACGTTCTGAGCGCTTGCAAAATTGCGAAAGAACCAAGTGTAGTAGGCGGTCTCGCGTCCGTTGATCAGGACTTCCGGGAGTTCTGCAACCTGGTGAAACGCATGGTGCCAGCGTTTTCCGCTTTGGCCGAAATTGGTCGATGGCGACCCCGGCATGGTGACATCCAGCACGGTAAGCCCCAGGCATCTAGCCCCCAAGCCTGCGGCTAAGAAAATTGCTACGACGCCGCCCCAGTCATGTCCGACAACGAATAGCCTATCGATGCCCAGAACGTCCACAACGAGGCGCTGCAGATCGTGGGCGACCGTCTTCTTGTCGTAGCCGCCTTGAGGGATCGATGATTTCCCCAAGCCCCTGAGGTCAGGGATAACGACGTCGTAGTCCGCCAAAAGGGGCAGTACTTTTAGCCATGCCTGAGACGTCTGGGGCCATCCGTGAATGAGGAGAACTGTCTCCCGTTTTCCTCTACCCGCCCGCAGGTAGTGGAGTTGAACGTCACCTAGATCCGAATGCTGGCTCGTTACGCTCATTGTTGTGTAGTTCATACCCTTGTTCCTTAAATCGTATTTTGCTTGTCAGCCCGATCTTCCAATAGATCGACTGCTCGCGTCTCCCTGGAAAAGGCGACGCAGGTGATCGAGACAAGGGCGAGAATCAAGATGTAGGCTGCGATGGGGTAAGGCGAACCGAATTCGGTCAGGAGCATCGTGGCGAGAACAGGCGCGAGCCCGCCCCCAACAATACCTCCAATGTTGTACGCCAGTGCGGCGCCTGTGAAACGGACACTAGGGCCGAAAGTTTCGGTGGTGAATGATGCCAGTGGGCCGTAAACAAATGAATAGGCAATCATCAGCATGCAGGAGCCAAGAAGCATGGGCCAGTAATCGCCCGTACTGAACAGGGCCCAAAATGGGAAAACAGTCAGAGCAATTGCGCCAAACCCCAGGTACAGTGACTTTTTGCGGCCTATTCTGTCAGACCGTGCTGATGCGTAGGGGATAAACACCACGTGAAGGCTGATAGCCAACATCAGGATGGAAAGCACTGTTGCATTGGACAGGCCCAAGGTTGTTTTTCCGTAACTGAGTGCAAATACGCTGAAGATATAGAACGTTGCAAAATGGCAGATATTCGCACCCGATGCAAGCAGAAGTTCTTTAGGGTAGTATCGAATAACCTGGAAGACAGGCATCCTGTTCGGTCGTTCGGCTTCAGTCTTCTTTGTGGCCTCAAAAACGGGTGACTCCGGTAGGCGCGTCCGGACAAAGACACCGATGCCAAGAAGGATCACGCTTGCTAGGAAGGGAAGGCGCCAGCCCCAGGCCAAAAAGTCCTGTTCCGACATGGAATTGCCGACCAGGAGGAAGGCACCTGCTGAAAGTACGAAGCCGAAGACCGGGCCGACGTTGTTGATGCCAGCGTAGAAACCTCGTTTTTCAGCCGGCGCAGATTCGACCAGCATCAGCACTGCACCGCTATACTCTCCAGCGAAGCCAAAACCTTGAGCGAATCGCAGGATGCAAAGAAGCAATGGAGCCCATAAACCTGCCACCTCATACGTCGGCAGGAGGCCGATTGCCATAGTGCTGGCGCCCATCAAGAGCAGGGTGATGTAGAGCATTTTTTTCCGCCCGATCCGATCACCGAAATGGCCGAAGACGATGGCGCCGATAGGCCGGGCGATGAATGAGATTGCGAAGGTAGAAATCGATAGGAGTAGCGCAACGTTGTTATCGCCCGCTGGGAAGAAAAGTGGGGCAAAGACGAGAGCGGCGGCTGTTCCATAGAGATAGATGTCGTACGTCTCAAGCGCCGTACCAAAGAGGCTGGCGGCTACGATTCGCCGCATTGAACGGGTGGGTAACTTCGCGGGCTGCTGTTTAGCAGTTACATCGCTCATAAATCTCTCCATTGGGATTTGGTGGGAGCAACTAGTTAATGTTGCTAGGACTACCCGAGGAACGGACTGCTGGGGCCATCAACCCTGATATGCGGTCGTGTTTCTCTTCTGCGTTCGCGCCGCTATTAAGCTCTTACGTCGCGCCTCCCGCGTGGTTCGCGAGGGGCCCTTAGCCGGCGTTGACAGGTCAGCGGTAGTACCGCTGTTTACTCTGGCATGACCGTTCCACTTTGGTCAAGGGTCGTCGAGCTAAAGTGGCCTTCTTCTCAAGTTGCGAAGCAGGTAGACCGCAGTGCCGCTTCTCCACGTCAACTTCCACTGGAAAATTCAGTTGGCCAGCGCAGCTGCCCGGTGTTATTTTTCATATAAAGCCGTGCCTCGGCTGTACGAGGACATCGCGTCACCATCTCTGATTCGTTGTGCTGAACCCTAGCTGAGTGCCCCGCCGGCATCCCTGGCATACTTCGAAATGCGGGCACGCACGCAAATTTCTCCCCCTGCGCACGCTTGACTATGAGGGCACTGTAGCTAACATAGACGTAACGGTAGTACCAATAGCCAAATTGCTCTCACTGCTGACCCAAGGTGCCCAGATGCTTGGCATTCAAGATGACCGTCCTGCTAACTCCCGATCTGGCGTGCCAGCGCGCCAGTTTGCGCTAGGCGCAAGCCAAGAAGATGCCGGTGCTGCTTGGACGACGGATATAAGGTCGGCCTAGCACGGGCCCGCTCAAGGGCATCAAGGTTAAGGCAAGCTATGGGTTTCCGGCGGCGCGTCCCTATCGAAGTGACGTGAGGAACCGTGCGCTACTTATTTCAGTCTGGCGAACTGGACGCACATAACACTTTACTGTTCTCACAGACGAGCACTACGGCAAGAAATATGATTCGACACTGCACAAATGGCATCCTCGGATGCCGTAGAAATCGAGACAATGAAGGGTGCAAGGAAAGTTGTTGCTGAACGAATGAAAGCCTTCTCACATGAAACTGCCCAAGTTACCGTCACGCGTAACGCCAACGTGGCCGCGGTGCTCGAGCTGCGAACGGAGTTGAAGGAAGCTGCTGCCGAAGACGGAATCAGTCCTACGATCAACGAAATCATCATGTTCTGTATCTCCCGCGTGCTCGGAAACTTCCCGGAGATCAATGCCGTCCTGGACGCTGAGGGACGAATTGAACGTCATCGAGATGTACATCTGGGCTTCGCCGTCGACGCCCACAGATCTCCGCTGGTTCCCGTAATTCACAATGCGAACTGGCTGTCTCTCGATGACTTATCGCGCATAAGCAAAGAACTGAAAGGACGCGCTCAAACCGGAAAGATCACAGCGGATGAACTACGTGGTGGAACATTCACGGTATCAACCCTCGGCGCTGCAGGCGTTCATTGGTTTACCCCTACCCTCAACACCCCTGAAGTGGGCATTCTTGGAATTGGATCCGCCCACGTCCCCTACCCGGGTGCTCCACCTCAGCTTCCACTTTCACTGACCTTCGACCGCAACGCTTCGCCTGAGCCCAGCGCGAGCAACTGATCCAAGGAGCAATCCTCCTCAGGCCTGTCAGCCGGTTCTTCGCATTCCTGCCCAGGAAGCCACTGCAGGACCCCCGGGAATTCGCCGTCGACCGGCCGTAGCGGCGCGAACGGATCACTTGTTACAAACCTGTGCAGGTGCGCTCCTCCCAGCCAAAGGCTGCCTGCAGAACCTGGTGCACCTGACTCAGGGCCAGGGAGCTCGGCAGCTCGAACAGACGCCAAATGGCAGGTTCGCTGTCGACCAGCTCCACGCGGACCTCCAGGACCAGTCCTGTCCAACACCGGTCCCGGCCTCAACTGTTAGCGGCCATGAAAAACTGCCCATAGGCGGCCACGTAAGTGCCCACTGACGGCCAGTAGAACTGCCCGCCGGTGGCCATGAGATCTGCCCACTTCCTTACTGAACCTGCCGCGTCTTAAGCGGCAGGGGCCTCTCCCCGGGATTTGATGACGGTGTCTAGTCGCACCAAATGTCGTCCCAGGAAGAGGCCCTATATGAAGCATGACGGAGAAATCATGGAAATTCTTGTTGCCTACGATCTGACCGGATCGTTGCGCGCCACCGCGGAGCTCACGGGTTGCTCGCATCACACTGATGCCAGACATGTCGCGGCCCGGGACGCCGGCCGGCCAATCGCAGAGCCGGCGCCTCGGCCCCGGGTCACGGACGCGTTCCTGCCCAAGATCGAGAATGGGTCGAGGCGTCCAGGGGCCGTATCCCCCCGGCTGCACCGGATTCCGGAGACCGCGCATACGGTCGCGTTCGGACTGGCCCGGATAGTTCCGGAGAACACCCCGATGGTCGCCTTCGAGAACGCCCAATACTCGGTCCCGTCTCATCTGCTCGGCGCGAAGGTATTCGTCCGCTCCCACGGCACCGGCCCTGATGAACAGGTCATCATCGTCCACCACGGCCCGACCGGCCCGATCGAAGTCGCCCGTCACGGCCGGGCAAGGCCCGGCAGCCCTGCGATAATCGATGACCACTTTCCAGGGACCCGGAGCAGGATCCCGGGTGACTACGCCGTGAAGGCACGCACCGCCGGTGAGGCCGAGTTCCTGGCCATCGGTGCCGGCGCCAGGACCTGGCTAGTGGAAGCTGCCGCGGCAGGAACGGGCCGGATGAACGTGAAAATGGCCGAAGCCGTGACCCTGGCCAAAATCGCCGGGACCGAGTCCGTGGACCGTGCCCTGGGAGACGCCGCGCTGCACGGCCGTTTCGCCCACGGCGGCCTGCCGTCCATCCTGAACGCGAACATCCGCCGCACCACCACCCACGCCGCTAACGAAACCAGGTCCCTCACCCAAGGCACCAGCGCCTGGGCAGGCCCCGGCGCCGGCCCCTCGGGCGCCCGCGCGAAGGAGCAGAGCCGATGAGCCCGGTCAGCACGACGAACCCGACCGCCCCGGCCCTGCCGGCCGAGCTGGAAGCGCTGATGCGGCAGTTGAAGATGCCTCATGCCCGGGCACTGGCACCGGAGCTGATCGCTACCGCACGAGCCCAGCGCTGGGAACCGACCGAGATCATCAAGGCCCTGTTCACCGAGGAAGCAGCCGGCCGGGCCCGGTCGATGCTAGCCACCCGGCGCAAAGCGGCCGGCTTCCCGACTGGGAAGACCTTCGACGTCTGGGACCCGGCCGTCTCCTCGATCCCGGCGCCGACCCAGCAGGCCCTGCGCACGCTGGAATGGATCACCCGCAGGGAGAACTTGGTCGTTTGCGGGCCCTCCGGCACCGGGAAAACGTTCTTCCTCGAAGCGCTCGGCCAGCAAGCCGTCGAGGCCGGGATGCGCGTTGCCTGGTTCAGGCTCGAAGACCTCGGCGCCCTCATCCGCGCGCACCGCACCGACGACAGCATCACCAAGGCCGTCGCCAGAATCCTCCGCGCCGAACTCGTCGTGATCGACGACATGCCTGCTCCCCGTGGCCACCGACGCCGCCGAAGGACTCTGCCGGGTCGTGGACGCAGCCTACGAAAAACGCTCCGTCGCGATCTCCTCGAACCTGCACCCCGCCGGCTTCGACGAGCTGATGCCCAAAACCCTCGCCACGGCCACCGTGGACCGGCTCCTACACCACGCCCACGTCTGCCAAACCAGCGGCGATTCCATCCGACTCACTCAAGCCCTGGCCGGGAAAGGGGTAACCCAACTGAACTAACAAACCCTCGACGATGGCCAACCCCACCGAACACCCTCAGTGGGCAGATCTGTTGGCCATCACCGCGCAGTTTTACTGGCCACCAGCGGGCCGATTAACTGGCCGTCCGTGGGCAGAAACCAATGGCCATTGACACTCAACCTTGTCCATGCCACCCATTTTACAGGCCTCACGTCCTACTCCTAAGACGGGGCGACCTCTCCCCCGCCGTGGCCGATAGCTTGACGAAAGGCTCTTGCCGGCCTGCGGTCCAAAGCGTCATCAGGCGAAAGGACCGGCATCTGCTCCAAGTTTCGGCCGGGTTCCAAACCGTCCGCAGAGCAGGGTCCTGTGTCCCGCTGGGCATGCGTCCCTCGTGATGGGGAAAGTTTTACTGACAAGTAACTGGTAGGCCGCGTACCTTTGGCGAAGGGGCGCGTCAGGCCCCTCACATAACCCCGATTAGAGTCCCTCCTTCCAGCCGCCGACCGCTGGGGCTCGTTACAGAGCTGACCAGCCACCGTCGGAGGCAAGGATTGCTCCGTTGACGTTGGTGCCGTCATCGCTGAGCAGGAATGTGATGGAGGCGGCCACCTGCGCTGCTGTTGCCGCCGCGGGGATGTTGGCCTGCATGATCGGGCCGAGGCGTTCTGCTGCCACCTGGGAGCCAAAGTTGGCCACGATGCCGGTAATGGTGGGGCCGGGAGCCACCGCGTTGAAGCGTAGGCCCCTGGGGCCGTACATTACTGCCGAGTTCTTCGTCAGGCCGACGACGGCGTGCTTGGAGGCCGTGTACGCAGCACCGGCGGCCGAGCCCCGGATGCCGGCCTCGGAGGAGACGTTCACTACCGATCCCGCACCGGCTTCCAGCATCAGCGGCACCACGGCGCGGGTAAGGCGCATGAGTGCGGTGACGTTGATCCGGAAGACCCGGTCCCAAAGTTCGTCGTCCACCTCGTGGATGGGAGCGAAGTTGTCCATGATGCCGGCGACGTTTGCCAAGGCATCGATGCCTCCGCCGGCAGCCGAAATTACTGCGGCCACGGTTTCTTCAGTGGAGATGTCACCGGCGACGGGCACCAGGTCCAGGCCGCTGTTTTCTTCCACCAGGGCATCAAGGCGTTCCTTACTGATGTCCGCGGCGATGACCCTGCCGCCTTCCTTAGCGATGCGCAGGGCCGTTGCCTGCCCGATCCCTGAGGCTGCACCGGTGACGATGACGGTTTTTTCTGCAAAGCGGTTGTCGGTGACGGTTTCCTGCCACGTGGCTTCGTTGCCCATGATGTCCTTCCAGACGCTAAAACAATGACGGCAACCACCATATGACACGCTGTGTCATTACGGAAGGGTGAATACTGGTGGGATGCTTTCGTATGACCCGAACACCCCCGCCCGCCCCCTTGGACGGCCGGTGAGCATCGATCCCGAGGCGGTTGCAGCCCTCGCCCTGAAAATGTTTGCCGAGCGCGGATATGAGCAGACCTCGATGGAGGACATTGCGCGCCATGCCGGGGTAGGCCGAAAAACCTTGTACCGCCATTTCGCGAACAAGGCAGAACTAGTATGGGGCGGAATGGGACCTGTGATCGAAGCCTCCGCCCCTTTATTGGACGCGCCGCACACGCCTGGTAGTCCAGCCCAAGAGATCCTGGCTGGCATCCAGAGCGCACTGATTGCCGGCGTCGCCGCCCTTCCGAACCTTGCGGTCACGCGGGGCCGACTGCGGCTGATAGCTGAACATGCAGAGTTGATGAATCGAAGCCACGAATTCCTGGGGGCCCAGCGTAAGCAGACCTGCGACTACCTCACCGCTCGGGGCGTCTCCGACGAGAGCGCGCGATATTTTTGCGCGGCACTCATCGGCGTTACTTTCGAAGCGTGGCTGCAATGGGCAGCCAGCGACGACCCGGACCCAGTCTCCCACCTTCGGAGGGCACTGGGGTATGTAATCGTGGCCGAGTGGGGACCCTCAGGGGAAACCTCGGGGTAGGTCGACAATAGCGCTGTCGTCCGCGTCTCCGAGGCCCGCCGCGGCCGCCAGCTGAAACTGTTGGGCGACCACACTCATGATCCTCGCGTTAAACCCGGCCGTCTGCGCGGCTTCGTTTACGAGCGCTGAATCCTTCGTAAATATGGAGAGGCGTGTCTGTACCGGCCGTTGATCGGGGTGCTGGATCATGCGTGGACCCCTGTCTGTCAGCATCCAAGACGCGCCGGCGCCACTGCCGACAAGTTCCAGCGCTGCTGCGGGGTCCAAGCCCAGCGCTGCCGCCAAGGCCATGGCTTCACCGGCCACGGCAAGGTGTGAGGCTGCAAGATGCTGGTTAACGATTTTGAAAGCCTGGCCGTCACCTATTCTGGTACCGCAGTCCCTTACGCTACCGACCGCTTCAAGGGAGCCCCGGACGGCGCCGATAACATCGGGGTTGCCGGCAGCGAAAAGGCTGAGGGTCCCATTGGTCGCCCCGGAAACGCCGCCGGTGACAGGGCAATCTACGACGCCGATTCCGCGCCCCTCCAGTTGTCGGGCGAAGTCACGCACCACGTCCACACCGACCGTGCTTAGGACAACCACGGTCTCGACGGTGGTTGACTCACTCAGGAGGTCGCTTTCCAGGAGCCCCATCAGTTGCGGGCCTGTTGCGACAATGACAAACAGGCGGGATGCTCCGGCAAGTTCAGCCGGGTTGATGGTTGCGGTCAGGCCCTGGTGAATTGCCTTATCAACCTGCGCAGGGCTAATGTCTGCGGCGATAATTTTTTGACCACTTTGCAGAATTCGGAGTGCCATGGGCAGTCCCATGGCACCAATGCCTAGAAAACCGGTTAGGGGGCGATCGCTCTCGTTTCTCACGCCGGCTGAGCTACCTTCTGACCCAAAGCCATGCGAATTTCGTTAGCTATGTCGCCAGCGGAAGGCACAACGGCCCTTTCGAGTTCCTCGCTGTAAGGAATTGGCGTACGTGCAGCACCGAGCCGCCGCGGAGCCGCGTCAAGTTCATTCCAGCATTCCTGGACAGCGTTTCCGATGATTTCCCCGCCCCACCCGTAGTCCCGGACTGCTTCGTGAGCAACCACCAGGTGCCGGGTTTTGCGAATGGAAGCATAGATCGTGCCCATGTCGAGAGGAAATAGGGTCCTCGGGTCAATGACCTCAACATCGATTCCTTGTTCCGCCAAGGACTTGGCCGCTTCCAGCGCCCGAGTCAGCATCAGTTGTGTGGCCACCACGGTCACGTCCTTGCCCGACCGAGCAACCCGGCCGAGACCGAGCGGGATGAGCTCTTTAGTGACCGGTCCCTTGCGGTAGTACAGGGCCTTGTGTTCAAGGAAGATCGTGGGGTTGTTACTTTTGATAGCGGAACGGAGCAGGCCGTAAGCGTCATCGGGCGTGGATGGCACCACCACCTCGAGGCCCGGAATGTGCGCATAAACGGTTTCCAGGGACTGAGAGTGCTGTGCTGCCTTGCCAATACCGGAGCCGCCGTTGCTGCGTAACACCAAGGGTGTGGCGAATTGTCCGCCGAACATGTAGCGGGCTTTCGCGGCCTGGTTAATCAGGCCGTCCGCACCTAGAAGGGTGAAGTCGGAGTACATAATCTCCACCACAGTCCTAGTGCCGGCCATGGCGGCACCCACGCCGGCGGAGATCATGGTCTCTTCGCTGATGGGAGTGTCGCGGACCCGGTTTTTTCCAAAGGAGTCTGCCATTTTTCGGGTGACCCCATAAATGCCTCCGCCAGTGCCCCAAGTGGTGATGTCTTCACCCATGATGATCACATTTGGATCCTCCGTGAATTCATCATGCAGCGCGGCGTTAAGCGCGCGCCAGACGGTGAGCTGCTGTGCTTGCTTTGTCATTAGTGGTCCTCGCTGACCTGGGTGAAAGCCTCGGAAATAGGGGGATAGGGAGATGCCTTAGCGAAGGCTTCCGCGGAGTCGACGGCGGCAACAGCATCTGAGCTGACACTGTCAAGGTCAGTCTGGGTCACGACGCGCTGCTCCAGTAGGGCGGCTGCCAGCTTCGCTATCGGGTCGCGTCCTTTTGCCGCATCTACCTGTTCGCGGGTGCGGTAAATCTCGGTGTCGTCGGCCATGTGACCGAGGTAGCGATAGGTGTCGGCGACGATGAACGTGGGCCCTGCGCCGCTGCGTGCCCGATCTACCGCCTTGATGGCGGCATTTGCGACAGCTACAACATCCATACCGTCGACGTCGATCGAATGCACGCCATAAGCCAGCCCGCGTTGGCGAACGTCAGGCTGGGCAACCATCTCTTCCAACGTCGCCGATTGGGCAAAGTGGTTGTTTTCACAGAGGAAAATGACTGGCAGGTTCCAAATCGCCGCGAGGTTGAAGCTCTCAGCGAGCACGCCTTGATTACTGGCGCCGTCACCGAAGTAGGCCACGGCCACGTCTTTCCGCCCCTGGGCCTGGGCTGCGAGGGCAGCTCCGGTGGCGAGGCCAATGCCTGCGCCAACGATACCGTTCGTGCCAAGGATCCCGAGGTCCTTGACGCCGATATGCATGGAGCCGCCCTTGCCTTGGCAGTAACCATCACTTCGTCCAAGGATCTCGGCTAGTGTCCGCCCTAGGTCTGCACCCTTCGCAAGGCAATGGGCATGCCCTCGATGGTTGCTGGCAATGCTGTCAGTATTTCTTAGCGCCCAGGAGACGCCGACTGCAATTGCTTCCATTCCGACAGAGGGGTGGGTGGAGCCCCGGATCAGGCCTTCCTTGGCGTAGTTAGGTAGGCGTGATTCGAACTCGCGGATGGTGGTCATTAAAGCCAAGGCTGCGATGCCATCGACTTCAAGTTCGAAGAGAGCCGGTGCGGTGGAAATCAGAGTAGTCATCGCGTCAGACGATCTTGGCAATAATGGCGCCAGGCTCGATGACGTCGCCTTCGGCTGCAATCAAGGTGATTACCCCTGCGAGGGGTGCGCGCACCTCCACCTGTACCTTCGACGTTTCCAACTCGGCCAGCGGCTGACCAGCAGCGACTTCGCTGCCATCCTCGACTAGCCATTCAGTGACATCTGCCTCTGTTTCGCTGCCCAGTATGTCCTGATTCACTATGACGTCCAATGGGTATCCTTTCGCTTCCTGTGCCCGCTCCGCAAGACAATGGAAGCTAGGCGGGCGGGGTGGTTCCAAAATTAGAGCATGGTAGTACCAAGCCTGTCCACAGGCCGCACTGACATGTGAAACCTTGGTAGGACCAGGCATCCCATTCGACGGCAAATTTTGTTCATCTTCGCACTTAGGCTTGAGTTCTGGTCGCTTGAGGGCCTTTGATGATGAAAAGGTGGGATCCATGTCGGATGAACTACTCAACAAACTCCTAGTCCTTATCGAGGAGGTCGGTCCTGGGGGCCGTATCCCGCCCGAGCGGGAGTTGTCGGAGCTTCTGCGCGCATCCCGCACGGCGCTTCGCAGCCGGCTCCGCATGCTAGAAGCTGTAGGTGCACTCGAGCGGCGTGGCTCGGCAGGCACGTATGCACGAACCATGGCCCCCGGAGACGTCGCCGACGCCCTGCGGCTTGGACTGGCAGCGTCTCCCCTTGCATCGGGCGAGTCCTTTCAATCGGTGCGCGTTGCCTTGGAGCGCCAGGCGGCCAAGCAAGCAGCAGAACAAGCCCATCCCGTCCCCGTGGCGTATGCCGAGGAGGCGGTCATGAGGATGGAGCGGTCAGTGGATCCGGAAGAACTCTACGAGGCAGACCTGGACTTCCATCGATACCTTTTTCAGGCATCCGGCGATAAAGCCCTCATCTTCTTCTCGGACGCAGTTGGGGATCTGTTGGCCGCATCGGTCACCGCCCGGCGGGAACGAATGCGCGCCCTGTCTTCCGACGTAGAAGAAATGCGCACGTTGCACCGGGACATCCTCGATGCAATAAAGCGACAGGACGCCGCCGAAGCCATGAAGGCTGTTGATCGGCACTTTGATCACATCGATACCCTCACTGCCGCATCCGCGGACTAGAGGGCGGGCGGGTTAGGGGCAGCGAATAACTTCAGCTCGTTTTCCAACCATGCTTGACACATGGTCTGAACTAACGCAGAGTTTGGTACTACCGAACAGCGACGTTGGAGGACCCCCATGAGCAATTTGTCCCAGGAGCAGCGAGCCAAAGAGGCGGTGGCGCTGAATCTTCGTCCGCCACGCAAGGTGCTGTGGGCCGGAACCATCGGCAACACCCTCGAGTTTTACGACTTCATCGTTTACGGCTCCATAGCCGCTTTGGTCTTCAACACTGTCTTCTTTCCATCTTTCTCACCGGTGGCAGGCACTCTCATGGCTTTGTCGACGTTCGCCGCAGGTTTCCTTGCCCGACCCGTGGGAGCTGCTTTTTTCGGCACGCTTGGGGACCGAATCGGACGGCGCCAGACATTGATGTTGACGCTGGTCATCATGGGTGGCTCGACGTTCCTGGTGGGTATACTTCCTACTTTTGATCAGATAGGAGTTGCCGCTCCCCTCATGCTCGTGGTCCTGCGGATCGTCCAAGGGGCTGCACTAGGCGGCGAGTGGGGCGGTGCCGTGATCTTCATCGGCGAGCATGCTGGTGCCTCCCAACGCGGACGTGCAACGAGTTTCGCCCAGCTCGGATCGCCGGCGGGAACTCTCCTAGCCAACGGCGTTGTCCTCGCGCTCGTGTCCTCGATGAGCAACGAGCAATTCCTTGCCTGGGGCTGGCGTGTTCCGTTCCTTCTCAGCGCAGCTCTTGTCGTCGTCGGGCTCTATCTTCGCCTCCGAGCAGAAGAGACCCCGGTGTTCGAACAGATCGGGCAGGAAGCCAAGAACCACCGCATCCCCCTGATTGAACTGTTCCGGAGCAGCTGGCGACGCCTCTTCCTCGCACTGGGAGTTACTGTCGTCGTATTCGCGTCATATTACATCTTTACCACCGTGGCCCTCGCTCACCTCAAGCTCGCAGGCGCGCCATCGAGCGTCGGCCTGTACGGAACTGTCATTGGGGCAGCAGTGGGTATTCCGATCATCCTGCTCGTAGGCCCAGCATCCGATCGGTTTGGCCGGAAGCCAATCATCGTTGTCTCGACCATTCTCATCGCCGTACTCTCCTTGTTCTTCTTCCCGCTTCTCGACTCAGGCTCAAATCAAATGGCAATACTTGCCATTGCGCTCGGCTTGGCGTTGTGGTCCATTGGGTACGGCGTGTACGGGGCGTTCCTGACTGAGCTGTTCCCTCCGGAAGTTCGTTACACGGGCGTCTCACTTTCTTACCAAGTCATTGGTGCAGTTGCGGGACTGCTGCCCGTGGTTTCCCTGAGCTTGACAGAGACGTTTGCAAGCACGTGGCCCGTTGCCATCCTCTTGATCGGCGCTGCCCTCATCTCCCTGGTAGCCACGATTATTGCCCCCGAGACAAGTGGCCGTAAGGCTGTCCACGCCAGCAACAACTGAGGGCGTCCCCAATAGAGACCAAGACCTTAAGTAAAGGAACGAACATCACTATCAGCAACAACTTCGCCACGGTCGACAGCACGCGGATCCACTACCTGCAGGCGGGTGAGGGCGACCCGGTCCTGCTCCTGCATGGCTGGCCTCAGACCAGCCACTGCTGGCGCCACGTCATCCCGCTGCTGCAAAACGACTATGCCGTGGTTGCACCTGACCTGCGGGGACTCGGCCAAACGTCCGATCCAGGACTTGGCTTCGAGAAAAAAGCGATCGGTGACGAAATTGCCCGGCTCATGCGAGACAACCTCGGCTACAACAACTTCCACGTGGTTGGGCACGACTGGGGCGGAGTTGTGGCCTACTCACTCGCGGCCCAATTTCCCTCCCTCGTGAAGACCCTGGCCATCGTCGATGTTTCCATCCCAAGTCCGGCTGCTCCACTCATGAGCCAGAACGGTCGTCGCTGGCATCATGCGTTCCATCAAACTCCCGAACTCCCGGAACTACTGGTGACCGGTCGGGAAAGCATGTATCTTGGCTGGTTCTACGACAATTACGGTGCACGCCCGGGCGCGATCAGCCAGGAGGACCGAGATGAGTACTTGAAGTGGTACTCACAACCAGCCGTTCTCAAGGCGGGCTTTGAATATTACCGCGCTACGGCCCTCGACAGAGCAGCAATAGCCGATTTTGACCCCCTCTCAATGCCAGTCCTAGCAGTGGGAGGCAGTGGAGATTGGGGCCGCGGCGCAGAAGTGGCGACGTCTTTGGCTCCCCTCGTCCGCGGAGACTTAAAGCAACGCATAATTCAGGACACCGGCCACTGGGTCCCGGAGGAGCAGCCGGGACAACTTGCCGAGGAACTCCTGGCGCACTTTAGGAACGCACCGTTATGACGGGAACGCCGCCGTAGTCCTACTTAGAGACCGCCGTGCTGACATGTAAACCTACTTAGGAGTAACTTCATATGAACAATCCCAACTTTCCGCCCCTTCATTCGCCAGCCCACGACCTCCCCGTTCCCCAAACCCCCAGTCCGCAGGCCCAGGGAATTCTGGCCATGGGAACCCAGGCATCCAGTCAAACGTGGAAGCCAACCGATGACAAAGCTTCGATTCAGGCCTCTATCGATGCAACAGTTGCCTCCATACCGGAAGGACAAGCCGGCCCCATCATCTCCGCGATCTACGGCACGGCCGAAAGCGGCGTCGCTGCTGAGGTCGAGCTCATAGATGCCGGAGGTGTGCCAGTCTACGTAGGCACGCCAGAGGGACTCGGTGACGGGGACCGACGAATTTATCTCGCGATCCATGGGGCGTTGGTTTACGGAGGCGGAGAACTGGCCCGCACCGGCGCAGCAGTCACTGCAGGCGGTCTTGGTGTGCAAACTTGGGTTGTGGACTACAGAATGCCCCCCTATCACCCTTTTCCCGCACCACTGGAGGACTGCCTAACCGTCTATCGCACCCTTTTGAAGGACCGCAGTCCCAATGAAATTATCATCGGCGGCATGTCAATCGGAGCCAACTTAACCCTCGCAACGATCCTTCGCGCCCGGGACGAAGGCCTGCCCATGCCAGCCGCAGCCGTGGTAAATTCCCCACCAGCGGATCTCACCATGTCCGGGGACAGCGTCCAGACCAATGCCCATGCTGATATCTCGTTCAACCGTGAGGACCTTGCTGACATCTTCAGCCTCTATACCGATGGCCACGACCGGCGCGACCCCCTCGTGTCGCCGGTACATGGAGACTACTCAAAGGGTTTTCCGCCAACCATCCTCACTTCAGGTACGCGTGACTTCCTTCTCTCCGATACTGTCCGGGTCCACCGCAAGCTCCGCGCTGCAGGCGTTGAAGCAGAACTCCACGTGTGGGAGGCGGCACCTCACATCATGTTCTTAGGCATGGCGCCCGAGGACCACGAGCGCACCTCAGAAATACGACGTTTCCTGCATCAGCAATGGGCATCCGCTGGTGCCAGCCTAGAAGCGGATCGCAGCTCTGACGCGACTGGCAATGCAGCTGCGGCTTTACGGTAGGACGTCGGAAACCATCTCCACCAAGCATGCTCGGCTTGATGACTCGACGAAACAAGGATGCCCTGTCGGAGAACAGGAAGACAGTGGACCTTCACGGCAACCAAATTGGAAGCGACTCGCGGGGCAGCACGTTGAAGTTCGGCATAACGGCAAAGTTGTCCGGACAGGAACTGTAGAGGTAGTGACCTTCACTCCAGACAAATGGTGTTTATAGCAGACGGCAGGGAGATATTTGCCCGCTATCCATGGGATATTTCGCCTCTCCGGAGCAAGTACGGGGAGCCGGAGATCTTTTATAGTGAGACAAGTCCACACACTAAAACGCAGTGGAGCAACGGGCTGTAACGGGAATTCTGCACGGGCCATGACCGGAAGATCCTTGGGGTTGCGCAGAATCCCTTTACTGCCCTTGCTCTCAGCTTGAGACCTCTCTAGCAGGACCGCAGCCCAGGCTGCCAGTGCCGGCGCTTGCACCAACTCTTGGCCGGTCCTTAGTGCCCTCAGCGTGGGCAGCTCTTTGTCATAGCCGTGGAACCCCTCAAATTGGCCAAGGATTCGGACGTGACGGTGGCCGATCGCCCGGAATGTTACGCCGGAACGATGATCTCCACCGTGGACCCGGAAGGCTGGCAGGCGCCAAGACCAGTCCCGGCAGCTGAGCACTGGATCATGCACCCGCCGTATTGACCACGGACGGTTATGACGCTCGGCACAGTTTGGTGACATGACGAAGACCTCCAAGTGGAGTGGGGCGTGTCTAGAGTCCAATGCCACGCTCGCAGGTCTTCATGTCCCACCCTAACGCTCTTCTGACCCCTCGTGGCAGGCTGCAGCTCGCGCAATGTGTCGCTGGGCAGTGCTGGAGTCTTCGCCGTGCCGCTGTACGATTCGAGGTCTCATTCCCAACTGCGGTTCGTTGGGAGCAGCGCTACCGCGAGCACGGCCCCCGGAGGCGATGACCGACCGCACCAGCCGCCCGCATTCTTCGCGACGGCGCACGTCGCCCCGTACAGAGCGCGGATATCGCCGCACGGGTTAATCGCCGGTGGGGGCGGCAAGAACCGGCTGTTCGCTGGGAATCCATCCCTCCTCGGTGCACCGCGTCCTGCCCCGCTACCGGCTGGCGAAATTGGCCTGGCTTGATCGTGGCACCGGAAGGGTTATTCGCCGTTACGAACATGAGAAGCCCGAGGACCTAGTCCATGTCAACATCAAGAAACTTGGTCGGATCCCGGACGGGGGCGGACGCCGGAACAAGCACGGCATCCGCTTAACCGCCGGCCATTGCAGTGAAGGGCTCACGCAATCGATATCGGTATTGTGACTCCCGTGGCAAAAGCATCGGCGTGAGAATGGCTACCAGCTTTCCGCCACACGCGCCGTCCCGACCTAGAACCATCCCCGCTTTTTCTCGGCTTAGCGCCTAGGGTTCAGAGGGTCCCTTCCTGTGGCCGCTTATGCGGAAAGAAGCTCCTTTCCGCCAGTTGGCTGCTGTCGGGCATGCAACCCCGGGGAACGGAGTATCCGCGCGCTCATCACTCCCGTGCTGTCCGAGGACCAGTGGCCACAACTTTAGAGTCCTGGCCACCGCTCCGGCCGGGAGCTTATGCGGCCGGCGAAGGGTTTAGACACTCAAAGCACTCGTCTCGCCCAAAGAACGAATTTAGTCAGGCTGTTGGACGAGATGATGAAGCGGTTGGCCCGGTAGGTACCTCCGAATCCCTGGTAAGCGCCTCAAGGTCATCGTGTACCTGCGGCAGAATCGTGCGGTCAAACCGTCCGTAGATCATTATCAGCACGAAAATTACTGCAAAGAGGAAAGCCGGGAACCAAGAGTAGAGGCCCACGATGGCTGCGACGGCTGACGTTTCCTGCGCTGCTTTGGAGCCGTCGTAGCCGGAGGCGGCCAATACTTGTCCCGTGATGAGTCCGGCAAACCCCATACCGAGTTTTCCGGCGACGCCAACGATCGTACTGAGCGTGCTCTCAAGTCGGCGCTGGCCCTTCCACTCGTTATAGCTGGCCAGGTCGAGGACCATAACTGTCATCAGATAGCTGATGGGCAGGATGGCGAGAGCGGTGAGTATGGCCCCCACAGTGAGGATGCTTAGGTTACTGCCAGCGAATGCGTAGGTGATTGAGCCTAGGAGGCCCAACAGAGCCCCGCCCATGATGATCTGAGAAATTGCCCACCTTTTCATGAGCCTCGGGAGTACGAGGATCGCCGGAAGGACGATTACCCCAAGCGCTGCCATGATCCCAAGCAGGCTAAGGTTTCCGACCACGTAGCGGAAGTAGTAAGCAGCCACATTAGCTCCCGTGACAGCGCTGGCTGCAACCTGCACACCGGCAAGGAGGAAAATCCACTTGTCCGCCCTCAGAGCTGTGCCGATTTCAGAAATTTTCACGGGCGCTGCACCCGTATCTGACGTGGTGTTGACCTCCTTGATGAATACGAATCGCATCATCCCGATGATGGCAAGCGGAACAGAGAATATGAGAACAGTCAGCGACCAGCCTTCCGGCGACTTCCCGGCGATGTCCAGCATGAGAGGGAGAGTGATTGAAACAATCATCGAACCGATCGTCGTAATCAGTCCGGAGCGCGTGGTGAGCTTCGCAAATAGGCGCCGACCGGAGAATGCCCTTGCCAGGTAAAGCGAGTCATTCGCGCGGAGAAACGTGTCGAAAAGGGCATTGAGGGTAATGAACGTTACAAAGACCCATATAAGCCTGCCAGGTTCCGACAATCCAGCAGGGGTACTGAAGAGCAGCCAGGTTGCGAGCCACAGGCCGATCACAGCAAACTCGTACGGGCGGGCTTTGCCCCAGCGGGTCTCCGGGCTGCGGTCCACTATCCAGGCGGCCAGCAGCCCGCAAACGGCATTGCATATGTTGCTCACCAGGATGAGAACGCCAACGATAGCGGGCGAAAGCTGCAGTGTATCGGTGGCGTAGATCGCCACGTAGCTCAAGATTATAAAATTGGCTGCCGCCGAAAATCCCGCTCCCGCCCAAGGAAACAGCTTCGTGGCCGGCAGACGTTCTGAATGGTCAACTGTTGCCCTGGCACTCATATCATGACTCCCTTGTCGGTGAACTTTCAGTCACTGCCCCCGCGTAGTTGGCTACAGGTGGGCAAGCTGGGGCCGCGACTTTCTATATAAGGAAAGCACCAACCAGCCGGTGCCGCAACCGATTGCCAGAGCCCTGAGGTGTTGGACTGGGCCAATGCGGGACTTTACAGCCTAGAGGAAGGCGGACGGAGTTGCTGGCGTCAATGAATCTAGTAAAGCCATTCGGATTATGTTACCGTTTGGCAATCGGTTTCGGTTCTGGTGCAGCCGAGGCTCCCTAAGAACTCCTCTTTGCACAGCACCCAGCTGCTCTGACCGTCCGATGGAGGACCACCAGCCGATAGGTACCAAGGCTCTCTCCATTAATCGATGATGCCCACCACGGCGGAAGGACGCCCATGAAGAACGCCGTCACAAACGTCCCGACTTATCGCGACGCCACTCAATCCGTTGAAAATCGTGTAGCCGATCTCGTTGAACGTATGACGCTGGACGAGAAGGTCGCTCAACTGCGTTCTCTTTGGATTGCGAAGTTCAGATTCGTAGCCCCAGACGGACGCATCGACCCGGACAAAGCGCGTGAAGTGTTCCCCGACGGCATTGGTTTTATTGGCCGCCCGGTCGACGCGATGGGCATGACCGGCTTCATGCAACAGCGCTGGCACCGAACCCGCGAAGATTCGATCCAATTTGTGAATGAGATGCAGGCTCATCTCTTGAGCAACACAAGACTCGGAATTCCGGCGTTCTTCCATGACGAAACCGGTCACGGCTTTGTCGCGGCCGGGGCGACGGTCTTCCCGATTCCCCCAGCGTTGGCGAGCACGTGGGACGAGGAGCTCGTCGAGCAAGTTTTCACCGCTGTGGCACGCGAAGCACGTTCAGTGGGATCGCTGATCTCCCTTAGCCCTGTGCTCGATCTCGCCCGTGACCCGCGCTACGGCCGCGTCGAGGAGTTTTTCAGCGAGGACCCATTCCTCGCCGGACGCATGGGCATCGCTGCCGTCCGCGGCCTGCAGGGGCGGACGCGACCTTTGGCCGAAGACCGTATGTTCGCTACGTTGAAGCACTTTGTGCATGCCACCCCGGAGGGTGGCATTAACGTAGCCCCGGCCCCCGCCAACGAGCGTTCGCTGCGCGAGACGTACCTGGTTCCCTTCGCCAACGTCCTGCGTGAGACGGATCCGGCGTTCATCATGCCGTCTTACAATGAGGTCGGAGGGATGCCAGCGCATGCCAGCCGTGATCTCCTGCAACGCATCGGCCGGGAAATGCTTGGGTTCAGGGGAGCCTATGTTAGTGACTACGGGGCGATCGAGCGTCTCGTATCCAATCACAGGGTCGCAGCGGACCTCGGAGAAGCAGCAGCCATTGCGATGCGGGCAGGTGTCGATGCCGACTTTGCCGACGGCGATGGGTACGCGGAGCTCGCCTCCGAAGTCAATTCGGGACACGTCGACGAGGCGCTTGTTGATGAGGCCGTTGCGCGGCTGTTGGTGCTCAAATTCGAAGCCGGGCTCTTCGAAAGGCCCTATGCGCGTCTCGAAAATGTCGAATACAACGAACCTGGCACACGGAAGCTCGCCCACCTTGCAGCCGTTCGCTCCCTGACACTGTTGTCCAATGACGGGGTGCTCCCCCTCGATCCATCGCAGACGCCTCGGATTGGGGTCATTGGTCCCAATGCGGATCAGGTCTATTACGGAAACTACTCCGGCGAGAACGATAAAGGCATCAGCGTGCTCGCCGGAATCCGAGAAGCCCTGGTAGGGACTTCGGCGACTGTTGAACACGTTGAGGGCGTGCGCCTGATAGAAAATGATGGCAACGTCTATGGCCCCGGGCGCATGCCGATAGTCCCTGCAAAGATGGACGAGAACCACCGCCGCATCCAGGAAGCCGTCGACCTTGCCAGACAATCCGACGTCGTTATCCTGGTTGTCGGCGACCACCCCGCCATCACGAGGGAAACGACTAGGGCGGAGTACCCGGGTGACCGCAGCGAACTGGGGCTCTTCGGACAACAGGATGAGCTAGTTGAAGCCCTCCTGGAACTGGGGGTTCCCGTCGTGGCCCTCCTGATTAATGGACGGCCCCTTGCCGTAACGAGGCTGGCTGAGAAGGCCAACGCGCTGCTTGAAGGTTGGTACCTGGGGCAAGAGGGCGGCCGCGCAGTAGCCGAGGTGCTGTTCGGTGCCGCTGAACCAGGCGGGCGACTGCCAGTATCCATACCTCGATCGGCGGGCTCCCTTCCTGTTTATTACAACCGGCACACTTCAGCGAACATGTATCGCTACGTTGATGTTGAGCGAACCCCATTGTTTCCGTTCGGGCATGGCCTGGGTTACACGACCTTTAAGATCTCCAAGCCGGTTCTAGAGCGCAGCAGCATCCCGTTGGGCGAATCCGCGGTCGTGAGTGTCAACGTCACCAACACGGGGAAGCGCGCGGGGAGTGAAGTCGTACAGATGTATATCCGCGACGACATCTCGTCGGTTCCGCGACCTGAGATCGAATTGCGAGGCTTCCAGCGCGTAACCCTTGACCCTGGAGCAACGGCGACCGTGCGGTTCGCCATCGAACCGGCACATTTGGCCTTCTGGAATGTTGACATGACGGAGCAAGTCGTCGAGCCCGGGACATTTACGATTTCCGTGGGGCGCAGCTCAGTAAGTGCAGAAACAACGACACTGCTTGTGGAAGCCTGATGTCACTCACGCCGATCCTGCCCGAACATCATTCCCGTAAACTCGTCGAAGTACCCAGCAGGTAATGCCTGCCTGGTTCTGGAGTCGAAGAAATCCGGGCCCAGTAAAGTGCCCCGCCTTCGCAATCGAAACTCCGCGGGTTCACAAGATGGCAGCAGGCGCTGAAACCTTCAGGTATTGAAGTCAAGACGGAGATCGCGTAGGTAGCCAACGAACACGGACCTGACTTTTGGCCGTTCGATAGGGATTGGGTGCATGGCCCCGGCCATGCACCCCTAAGGCGAACAGACGGAGCCATTCCTAAGTGGCATCGAACTTCGCAGCCCAATCTCGAAAGCTACGGCCCCCTGTTATGAAGCCACTTCCACGGGCAGGTGTAATTCTAAGAAATCGGCTGGTTGGTGGCCGCGATATTGGACAATGCCTCCGACACCACCTCGTCGGCCGGGGCGGTGATGTCGACGACGACGCCGGTTTCGTTGGCGTCGAGTGGTTCCAGCGTGGCGAGCTGGGACTCAAGCAGCGCCGGCGGCATGAAGTGCCCCGAGCGCCCTTCAAGGCGCTGGCTGAGGACCTCTTCGCTGCCGTGCAGGTGCAGGAAGATGGTGTCCGGAGCCTGCTGCCGGATCGCGTCCCGGTAGCTGCGGCGCAGCGCGGAGCACGCCAGGACGAGTCCGCCGTCTCCCGCGTTGGCCAGTTCGGCGCCCACGGTGGCGAGCCACGGCCAGCGGTCCTCGTCTGTCAAGGGTTTACCGGCCGCCATCTTGGCGACATTCTCCACCGGATGGAGCGAATCGCCGTCCAGGAACGGGACGCCGAGCTCCCGGGCTACGAGGTCGCCGATGGTGGTTTTGCCGCAGCCAGAGACCCCCATCACTATGACGCGGAACGTGCGTCGGCCGGCGCCAATAGTTGTTTCGGTGTTGAGCGGGGTCACCAGTCGTGGACCGTTCCGTCGATGAGGCGGTTGTAGGGCAGGTAAGCCTGCTGGTAGGGGTAGGCGGCCGCGGCTTCCTCGTTGAATTCGACGCCGATGCCCGGCTTGTCGCCCGGGTGCAGGTAGCCGTCCACAAACGTCATGGACTGTTCGAAGACCTCGTTGGTCTTGTCCGAGTGCTGCATGTATTCCTGGATGCCGTAGTTGTGGATGGCCAGGCCCACGTGCAGCTGCGCGGCGAACCCGACCGGGGAGATATCGGTGGGGCCGTGGAAGCCGGACTTGATCTGGTACTGCGCGGCGAAGTCCATGACCTTCTTCAGCGGGGAGATGCCGCCGAAGTGGGTGGAGGCGGCGCGGACGTAGTCGATCAGCTGTTCCTTGATGATGGTCTGGTAGTCGTACACGGTGTTGAAGATTTCACCGATTGCCAGCGGGGTGGTGGTGTGCTGGCGGACCAGGCGCAGGGCCTCCTGGTTTTCGGCCGGGGTGCAGTCCTCGAGCCAGAACAGGTCGTAGGGTTCCAGTGCCTTGCCGAGCTTGGCGGCCTGGATCGGCGTCATCCGGTGGTGCCCGTCATGGAGCAGTGGGATTTCCGGGCCGAACTCGTTGCGGACGGCTTCGAAGACGGTGGGCAGGTGGCGCAGGTAGGCGCGGGTGTCCCAGTCCTCCTCGACCGGGAACGCGCCGCGGCCGGCGGGCTCGTAGTCGTACCGCTCCCCCGACGCCTGGGCCTGGGCGGCGACACCGTAGACGGCCTTGATCCCGGGCACCGCGGTCTGGATGCGGATGGACTTGTACCCCAGTTCCAGGTGCTCACGGACGGAGTCGAACAGGGAGGGGATGTCCGCACCGGAGGCGTGCCCGTAGGCGCGCAGCCCGTTCCGGGACGCCCCGCCAAGGAGCTGGTAGACGGGCATGCCGGCGAGCTTGCCCTTGATGTCCCACAGCGCCATGTCGACGGCGGCGATGGCTGCCATGGTCACGGGGCCGCGGCGCCAGTACGAGGAGCGGTACAGGAACTGCCAGGTGTCCTCGATCCGGTGCGGGTCCTTGCCGATCAACAGCTGCGCAACATGCTCCTTCAAATACGCTGCGACGGCCAGCTCGCGGCCGTTCAGTGTCGCGTCACCGATACCTGTCACACCATCCTCGGTAGTGATCCGCAGGGTCACGAAGTTACGGGAGGGGCTGGTCACAAAGACTTCGGCGGCAATGATTTTCACTGCAGATCCTTTCAGGGGTTGGCGCAAAGGTCAGACAGATGTGTCGAGGAGGTAATGCGCGGAAACTTACCCTGCAGGCTTTCCACCAGCTGGACGGCCTCTTCGTCCGCTGCCAGCGCAGGATCTAGCAGACGGATTAAGGCTCGAATTCTCTTAGTGCCGGCTAGAAGGTTTGCCCTATCCATCGCATCCGCCTGAGCGTCCTGTAACTGCCCCGAAGTGGCGGCGTAATCAATCCATGCCGCGATTATGAGGGCGGCACCAGCACCGCTGCGGCCGGCGGCGCGTTCGGCCTGTAGCACCGGAACGGCCCGCATCCGGAGCTTGGTGCTGCCGTCCATGGCGATTTGTGTCAAGTGATGGGTGATGCGGGCATTGCTGAAGCGTGCCAGCAATGCATCCCGGTACGCGGGTACCTGCAGTTCGCCAGCAGGAAGGATGGCCTCGGCCTCGTCCCAAAAAGCTTCCACGGCCTGGCGGCAAACGGGGTCCGCCAGGGCCTGCGCCACTGTGATATGTCCCCGCAGCTGTCCAGCGTAGGAAAGCAAGGAATGTGCGCCGTTGAGCAGCCACAGCTTTCGGTTTTCAAAGGGTTCGATATCATTCACGAAGAGCGCACCGGCGTCTTCCCACCGCGGCCTGCCTGCGGGGAAGTCTCCGCTGAGCACCCAATTGGAGTAGGGCTCGGTCACCACCGGCGAGTTGTCCCGGTAACCGCAGGCGGCTTCGACGGCTGCGAGGTCCGCCTTGGTAGTGCGCGGAGTAATGCGGTCCACCGAGGTGCTGACAAAGCTGATATTCGCGTCAATCCAACGGGCGAGGTCCGTGTCCCAAGCCGCGGCCATACCGGTGAGCGTGGCGCCAGCGATGGTTCCGTTGTTCGCAAGATTGTCACAGCAAACAAGGGCAAGCCGCCCGGCACCTGCAGCCCGACGTGCGGCTAGGGCGAGGGTCAGACGTCCGATCGGCGTTGCCGGTTTACGGCTTCCCGCTGCCAGCAGGGCAAGGTCGGACTCAACGCCGGGGGCTGTACGGTCAAACTGACCGTTGGCGCCAAAAGGATAAGCCGCCTCGGTGATAGTTAGGGTGATCACGGCGGTAGCCCGGGCAGCTACCAATTCGACCAGACGGTCCACGTCGGCACCATCCACAGCGTCGACGATGCTGCCCACGAGGGTGAATGTGTCACCTGCGTCGCCGCGTTCCACCACGGTATACAGGCCGTCCTGCTCGGCAAGGGCCATTGCAGCGCCGGGCCGTCGGCCTGTGAACGAGGCAATCCCCCAGTCAGATGCGTCGCTGGCCTGGTGCGTATACCAAACCTGATGGGAGCGGTGGAAGGCGCCCAGCCCCAGGTGAACGATTCTCACCGGGGGCACCTGAAGAGGGCGAACGGTCCGGTTCAGCTGCCCAACGGTGACGGAAGAAGGCAAACCCTTGGAATACTCCGCGGTCACGACTGAACACCAACCTCGGACAGCGCGGCAACGCTGGGACTGGTGGTTGAAAAGTCCCGATACGAGGCGGTCCCGCGGCGGGCAGAATTCTTGGGAGTCATACGGCAATCGTCACTGGAACAAGCGCCTTTGTCAACCGATTGCCAGACTTTGCGGTTTGCCTAAAAGGATTCTCATTAGGAGGTTGTTGATCTGCGGGCCGCACAAGGCAGCTCGACGCGCGGGCCGGACGAAGAAAGCCGACGCTAGTAGGGAGTTCAACCGCTACTCACTGTATCGCAGAGCCTGAGATAGGTTGTCGGCAGGTTTTCGTACAGGCGGCGCGGGGATGCGCCCTCGTAGCCGAGCCAGAGTATGTGCCCGTCGGAGGTGACATCTTCGACCGTCCCGCTGTCAATGAATGTTGCTTTGACATATATCTCCACCCTCCGGCCTCGCGCCGTTGTCCAGTCATCCACGGGCCTCCAAAAAACGCTACTGGTGTCCGTAGCACTCTGCCCGGCTACCTGCTGGTCCATTCGTGACTCCTCTGATCGGATGTGCTGGGTCCTCTAGAAAGGAGTAGGACGCGGCGCGGGTTCGGCGAAGTTGATAATCGTCAAAGCTTCTACCGTCGGGCACTAGGCCGGCGGCCTGGAACACTTTTCGCACTAAAGACCAAAAGTCAGCTATGACAGGAATGCCTTCCTGCGGTAAGGCCCGCTGAATGGACCGGGCCCGTCGTGCGTTTCGAGCCCTTCCTCGAAGGGTCAAAGATCTCGAGTCCAACCGATAAAGCCCAGGTCCAAAAAGGGGACACCTGAGATGCAAGGATGGCGACCAAACAGTGGATGCCAGAAGGCCGCAGATCAGGCCCAGGCCTACGCGGAAGTTGGTGGTAAGCCCCCCAACCTGTCAGCGGAGCCGCTCCTCTTTCAGGATTCGGGCGTCGGTTTTCGATTGCCGAGAGTACGCCACCGGGAGCGCAGGCTGTGCGCTGCCGCCTTTGGCTGCCGGTCACGCGTGAAAACGCCCTTCTTGTTCCCGTCAACACGGTGGATGCCATCAGTTGTTCGGAAATCCGCAAAGTTCCAAATCTGTTCGCCCACGAAGGCTTCAAATCTGTCAAAGACACGGTGGTGCATAGCGAGAAGATCGCGCTGGTATTCCTCGGTCCAGGGGGTGTCCCACACCGAGTGAAGCCCAGGCATCGTGTCGGCGCCGTACTCGGACATCATGAAAGGCTTGTCGAACTTAGCAATCCAGGCGGACAGTTCCATTTCAAGATGTTTTTCCGCACTCGCCAAGTCACCGGTGTCCACATACCAGCCCCAGTAGCGGTTGAGGCTGATGACGTCGAAAAGATCCGCAATCTCGTCCGTGTCAGGAGTCGCGAGAATGACGTTGGCGTAGGTAACTGGACGGGTAGGATCGAGCTCACGCGTGAGTCTAACCAGCGGCTCGAAGTACTTCCGGGCACCCTCCTCGGAAGATGAGGGCTCGTTGGCGATGCACCACATCACAACGCTCGCATGATTCTTATCTCTTTGAATCAGCTCGCGGATTGCATCAGCATGGGCAGCCTGCGTTTCGTCGTTGCAGGTCTCCGGCGAGTAAGTGCGGCGGGATGGCGATCCTCCGCTGAGGCCTCCCTCAACGGCCATATTAATTCCGACGGCGGCCGTCTCGTCGATCACGACGATCCCATGCCTGTCTGCGAACTCGATGACTTCCTCCGCGTAGGGATAGTGCGCAGTGCGGAAAGAGTTGGCTCCCACCCACTCGAGAAGTTGGAAGTCGTGCACAAGAAGGGCGTCGTCATGGCCTTTGCCGCGGACAGCGCTGTCTTCGTGTTTCCCAAAGCCTGTGAAGTAGAAGGGTTCACCGTTGATAAGAAACTGGGTTCCAAGAACCTCGACTGTTCGGATACCGACAGCGATGGAATAGCTGTCGATGATGGCTCCACCGTCGTGTAGTTCGACTTCGAAGTCATAGAGGTAGGAGTTGCCCGGCTGCCACAGTGTTGCATTCGGTATCCGAAGGGCACCCTGCCGACCCCCGCCTTGCGCAACCTCGCGTCCGGAGGCGTCAAGGAGTCGAACCCGAACACTCGACTCTCCTGTGGTCTCGACCGAGTAATCCACCAACCCCGTTCCGCCTTCGACGCCGGTCACGGTTGTTATATCCGAGACTCGTACGGGAGGCGCGCTGTAGAGCCAAACGGAACGGGCCAGACCCGCATAGTTGTAAAAATCGTGAAGGTACTTCTGTGTGCGGCGGCCGTCCTGCCCCACAGTGATCGTCCCTGGCGGGATGGTGACATTAGTGAGCTCGTTGTTGACGCCGATAGTCAGACGGAAGGATTCGCCGGCCTCGACGAAATCGGTGATATCGGCCTCAAACGGTGTGTAGCCGCCAACGTGCTGGACCACCAGGTGGTCGTTGACATATACGTGCCCTTCGTGGGTCGCCGAGTCGAGCCTTATAAAGATCCGGTCGTTCGCCCATCCCCGGGGTACCTGTACCGTGCGCTGGTACCAGGCCCACCCGACGTGGTCGCGGATTGATTTATCCACGAACAAGTCGTTGTAGCTGGAAGGAACTGCCGCCTCCAGCGGCGACTCCAGCGGACGGGTCCACGGCTCAACACCGGCAGGGCCGTCAATGGCGAACCGCCAGAGTCCGTCGAGGTTTAGGAGTTCACGTGTGGCAGTTGCTTTGGGCTTCAGCATGTCTTGTCTCCTACGCAGCATCGCGAGTCAGCGGGGGTTGTCTGGGTGTAGTACATCACATGCTCGTGGCGCATGGCAAGCGATTGCCATTTGGCAATTCACAGCAGAGCGGCGCTGCGGCCACTTACAGTTTGAATACCTGTTTGGGTATGGCGTCGACCAAGTCGTCGGCGACACGTCCTGCGGTTCGAACTGACATTCTTCCTTCCCTAACCATGCGGGCCAGAAATGCCGCGTCTGCTCTGCGTGCGGCGTCATGGCGCGCGGGAATGGAAAGAAATGCGCGTGTGTCATCGATGAATCCCGAGGTGCGGTAAAGGCCGGCCGTCTCGGTGACGGCTGAGCGATAACGACCGATTGCGTCCGGTGCATCCAGGAACCACCAGGGGGCCCCGACATAGACGGAGGGGTAGAAACCCGCAAGGGGTGCCAACTCACGGGAATAGGCTGTTTCGTCCACTGTGAACAGGACAATGTGAAGGTTCTTCTCTAAACCGAAGCTTTCAAGCATGGGCCGTAGCCCCTCTGTAAAAGTTGTGTGGACGGGAATGTCGTGGCCGGTATCGGGGCCGAATCTCTCAAGGGTGGCAGAGCTGTGGTTTCGTAGGACTCCAGCGTGGATTGTCATTACCAGCCCGTCAAAAACGCTCATCCTTGCCATTTGAAACAGCATGTGGGCCCGGAACTGCCGCTGCTCGTTCGCGTCTGCGGTTTGGGTGAGAACGGCTTGGAAGATCCGCTCCGCGTCTCCAGGTGCCAAATCCATTGTCAGCGGTTCCAGGACGCCGTGGTCGGTTGACACGGCACCGTGCTCGATGAAGTAGGCTCGGCGTTCTTCAAGCGCGGAGAGATAGCCTGGAAATGTCGACGGCGATCCGCTCGCCGCCAACAGCTTCTCTACCTTGGTCAAGAACAGCGGCGCACACGGGTCGAGGTAGGCATCCGGGCGGAACGTTGGAATAACACGTCCCGACAATCCGGATCGGCGAAGCCTGGCATGGTGGGAAAGGTCGTCCAGTGGGTCGTCGGTCGTGGCAAGGACTTCCAGCCCGAAGTCCGAAAAAAGCTTTCGGGGAAGAAAATCAGGCTCTTGGAGGCGAGCGGCAATCGTGTGGTAAACCTGCTCAGCGTTCTGGTCGTCGAGGTCATCGTCGACACCAAAGAACATGGACAGTTCCTCGGCTAACCAATAACCGGAGGCAGTGCCAGCGAAGATATGCCAGTTTGAGGCCAAGGCTTTCCAAGCGTTGAGCGGATCCGCAGTCTGACCTCCGACGCCGAGGAGCTCAAGAGGTACTCCCGAGGCGTGAAGAAGCCGGGTGACATAGTGGTCGGTCGATACGAAAAGATCAGCGGGATCGCGAAAGGGGAGGTTGTCGTCAAGCAGCCGCGCCGGAACATGGCCATGGGGGGAAATGATTGGGCGGTCCGCCACGCGTTCATAGAGGTCAAGGGCTATGGACCGAGATTCAGCGTCAGTTGGGAGGAGGCGGTATGGGTCGCGACTTCGTGATGCAGGCATGTCTGCTGGGCCCTTTCTCGGTGGCGGTCATCTAGTTTTGCTGGCGACCCTGCGGCAACGGCCGACGGGAAGCGGAACTTAGGGATTTTCGTCAGGCTCACGCGTGAGTTCGGTCAAGGAAGGGCCCTAGTAGCATCACAACGCCTTCAGTGAATCACATATGCCCTACGTTAGACAACCGATTGCCGCTTTGCTGCTGCTCGAGGCATGTTACCCGGGGCCTCCACTCACCTGTCCATACGGCAACCGCCTGCCCTACCCGGGCAAAGCGATTGAGGCGGGTGCTAATAGGGCTCAGCAGTTTCATTGATATCCGGAAGCTTTCGGCCGGGCGCCAGAGCCTGAAATGGAATGATTAGTCGTAGCGCGACTTTTGTGGCAGGTGGCACTTCCGTTGTATACGAGGAAGGGTACCGTGTGCGGGTAGCTATGGAGGATGCGCTGGCGACTAAGTCGAAGAAGATTCACACCCGCAATGGATCAGCCCGGAAAGATTCCTCCGTATAGGGCAACGCCCTTCACGGAATGTCGTATTAGGTGCGCCGTCCACATGGCCACTGCTCGCAGTCAGGGCCGAGCACCTGAGCTAAAGTACCGCTGCACCAGATGAGGAGCTGCAGTAGACTGCCCGAGCAGCACTGGGCGGCTGTCGAAGTCACTAACAATGACGGCGTTAGTGGCTGCCCCCAGCGACGGGGCCGGAGTACCTTGCGAAAGCTTTGCCGTCCCCCTATAAATGAACAAACTCACCTAGGGAATCCAAAGCTCCAGCGCATCATATTGCCAATTCCGCCAAGCCATTACAACATGCTGGCTGGAGTCTTTGTTGTCCGCTAGTCCTTATTGTTAGTTTCGTGGCCAGGATAGGCAGGGATGACAAGCCTGAAATTTTTGCTTCTGTAGCGTGCCCTGAAGAGTCGGCTCACCAGCCTTAGATGAGGAAATTCTCAAATGCTTCTAGCACTTGCCGCACCTCGCCCGAGTACCGATGCAGATCGCGTCGGGTCTTGGGGTTTATGTTCGAAGGACTCACCAAAGGTGGTCCGTCGAAGTCCGGCGGCGCAATCAATCGGCGGCAGTGGATGCCTATCAAAGCGACGCTTCGCCGGTTGAACCACGAATCACAAATTCGGTTTTCAGGGGCGCTTCCGCGACCTGGCAGACGCTGTTGATGGCACCCACAAGCCTCTTTACGGCCTCTTCCCCTACCAGATTGAGGGGCGTGCGGATGGTGGTCATAGGAGGGGATGTAAAGTCTGAGCCGAAGATGTCGTCGAAGCCTACGATGCTGATGGCGTGTGGAACGTCAATGCCGGCTTCGCGGCAGGCATGAAGCAGGCCGATGGCCATGAGATCGTTGTGTGCCACGACCGCGGTCACACCCGAGGCGACGACTCGCCGTAGAGAGTCTCCTCCTCCTTGCAAAGTCGGGTCCGCTGGCCCTATTTCTACGATGGACATACCGCGGGCAACAGCCTCGTTCAGGAGGGCTTCCCAACGCAGGCGGCTCATCCAGGACGTTGACGGTCCTGCTAGGAATGCGAGTGCCCGGTGCCCCATTCCCGCGAGGTGGTCCAGGGCGCTCCTGATGCCAGGGACAACGTCTGGAACGATGCTCTCCACACCCGGCACCTCGCGGTTAACGACTACCAAGGGCTTTGTGTCTGCCAGGTGACGAATGTAGGCGTCTTCAAGGCGCGTGGACACCAAAACCAGCCCATCTACTGATGGCAGCAGTCGTTCAACCGTTTTCGCCTCAAGGTCGCCGGATTCCTGCGACTCGGCGAGAATCAGTGTGTACTCCTCAGCAGAGGTGACTACCTCAGCGCCTCGAACAAGCGTGAAGAACACTGGATTTGTAATATCGGGAAGTACCAGCCCAAGGGTGCTGGTTCGACCGGTGAACAGGGCTCGGGCCATGGGGTTCAGTCGGTAGTCTAATTCCGCCGCCGCTTCGCGGATCATCTGTTCCGTTTTTTTATTGACCCGCCCCGGCTTGTTCAGTGCACGGGATACAGTCGAAGGGTTGACGCCGGTTACCCTTGCGACATCATAAATAGTTGGCTGACGCGTCCTGCCGGCTTGCTCCTGGCTCAATTCTTTTGCGCCTGCTTTCGAGGCTGACGAAATGGAAGCGTTTCCTGTCGCAGCCGTACCCTGATTTTCATCGATGGGGTAGTCCAGGAGGACCGCAGCATCACGGATCCTCTGCTCGGTTTCAGCATTTACCCGTCCTGGTTGATTCAGGGCCCGGGAAACGGTTGACGGGCTGACGCCGGCAAGTCTGGCAACATCGACCAAGGTCGCTCTTCGCTTGTAATTTTCCGCGCGCTGCTTCACGGTGGAAGGCTCTTCGTCATCCAAAATCGGCTCCTCGGGGTTTATGCACTGATCTGTCTCTATAGTTTCATAAGCTCACCGGTTGACGGGCAAGCGAATGCCCTTAATTGACAACAACCCAGTTACGCAAGGCAACGCATGCTGAATGGTGTACGTCACGTTCTCTCAGCGGGAACGGTTGGTCCGGCTCCTCTTCGCGTGATTAAGCCCCTGCGCGCACTCGATCTTCAATGATGCATAACGTCCTTCCCTTGTGTCCACCGGTTGCCGAGGCTCGGAGCTGTCCCGTCTAATGTTCGGGCAGCGCGTATGCACAATAGTGATGGCACAAGCTGACGTTCTGCCCCGCGAGAACCAGAGGTTGCCGCAGGTATCCTTATGTTGACGACAGGCAACTAGTCGTTCAGGCTGGAACTTTTCATCTCATCGAGACGTTGGTGGGGCGACACGCCGCAAGAGACACGCCCCAGGCAAGACAAATTCAGCCGTCGGGGTATCTGAACGTATCGACGATCCAACTAGGACGCGCTGACTTGGCGCCGTATCTCGTCCATCACCGCTAGTACTGCAGCAGAATCTTCAAGAGTGTTCAGGGAGTACTCATGTTGGCCAGAGAGAATGGCTTCACCTGCAGCCCTAATCATTGGCACGTAGCCGTTACCCTCGGTGTCGAACGAACTAGTCTGCGGCGAAGTCAGGGCCACTTGCGCTTGACCTGAGCGGAGGGAGTACGACCGCGCCGACCAGAACGGCGCAGCAACCTCAATCCAGCCCGACAGGCCGTTGATCGCGGCCGTCGGTTCAACGTAGCCCGCGTGAAGCCGCAACGTGTGCGAAGCGGCCGCCGTCGTACTCGAGTGTGGCATGCACTTCGGCGTCGAGTCTGTCCTCGCCGATCACTCCCCCAGCGATGATGCGGATTGGCGGACCAAAGACGTCATGACAAAGCGTTAGCGAGTAGATCCCGCGGTCTTGTAATGAACTCCCGGTAGGTGCGGTGCGGCGCGGAAGGGGTGGGAGCCCAAATGAATCCCGGACACTACGCACCTCTCCAACCGCCCCGTTCCTGATGTCGCCTAGAAGAGCCTTGTAGACAGGGCTAGATTTCATCCACATGCCCTCCATCACAAAGACGGCACGGCGGGCAGCCGCTGCAGCGACCTTCAGTGCCTCGGAGTGAGTCGCCGCGAGAGGCTTCTCCACGAGCACGTGTTTTCCGGCTTTGATCCCCTGCATAACTTGCTCGGAGTGCACGGCGGTAGGAGTGCCAAGGTAGACGGCGTCAATCTCCGGATCAGCCAGCAAGTTGGTGAAGTCGCTGTAGTGACGCTCGATACCAAGTTCTCCGGCGAAACTGCTGGCGTTTTCAGTCGACCGCGATCCGACGGCCACTATTCGGGAGTTCTCGGTCCGCTCAAAATCGGGTGCGATTTGGCGTGAGATAAACCCGGTACCGACCAGGGCCCAGCGTACCGTGTTCGTCATCGCTGTTGTCCGTCTGCTGCCACCAGCTGCCGCCGGATTTCGTCAAGCGTGCGAAACACGGCCAGGGTGTGTTCAGCGGTGTGCACGGGATGCTCCCGCCAACCTGCATCGAGAGCTTTTGCGACCTCACGGAGCATGGGCACGTAGCCGTAGCCCTCGCGCTCAATATCGACCCTTTCCGGGTTGTGCATGATCCTTTCCCAGGTGCCGGCGTGAATCTCCAGTGAAGTGGTCGCCCAGAACATGGCGGGCAGAACTATCCAGCCGGTCGTCCCGCTCACGGCAGCGGACGCTTCGCCCAGGTCAATCATGGAGCTGGACCCCGTGGCGAAGCGGCCCGCATCGAATTCGAGCGTAAAGTGCTCTGCAAGGTCGAGGCCGTCCCCGCGTAACCGTCCCACCGCGTAAACGGAGTTGGGGGCCCCGAAAAGGCAGTGCGCCAGCGTGACTGGGTAAATGCCTTGGTCGAGCAAGGCACCAGGGCTGCCGTGGAGGTTCCACCGGCTCCCTTCTTCGGGCATTGGCATGCAGAAGGACGACCGGAGGCTTCTAGGCTCACCAATCCGCCCTGCCACCACTTCGCGCAGCAGGAGGCGGAAGGCAGGATTGAATTTCATCCACATGCCCTCCATCAGAAAAACATTGTGCATTTCCGCAAGGCGAAACAGCTCTTCTACCTCTTCGGCACAGGTAGCCATGGGCTTCTCAACTAAAACATGTTTGCCTGCCAGTATCGCCTGCCGCGTCAGCTCGTAGTGGGTAGCGAAAGGAGTGGCTATATAGATGATGTCTACTTTGGAGGCAAGGACTTCCTCGTAGCTGTCGGTGAAGCGGCCGACCCCAAACTCCTCCGCAAAACGCTCCGCGTTCTTCATGACGCGGCTATGTACCAGGACGACGTCAGCCCTGACGGAGCCGAGATCAGCAACCACGCTTCGGGAAATCTTTCCTGTGCCGACGATGCCCCACTTCATCGGGCGCCTGCTGCTGCTGTTCACTGGATTCCTTTGACTTTGGTCGAGATGATGGAACCCCCGGCGACGGCTAGAACCGCGCATATGAGATAAAGCGCGGAGTAGTTGGCCCTGTCAGCCGGGGCACCGATGAGAAGCAGCATGGGCGCCAGCAAGGGGGCGACCGCGCTGGGGATCTTCTGGGAAAACGAGGTAACCGCCATGTAACGTCCGGCCTCTGTTGATCCACCTGGAAGAACGTCCAGCACAATGGCCTGGCTGACGGATAAAAAGGCCGCGATCCCCAGGGACGAGAGCAGCGAACCCGCAAGCAGGATCGCGAATGAGTCCGCGAAGGCCGAAACAACCGAACCCGAGGCGAAGACGCCCACGCCGAGCACTACGAAAAGCCGACGCCGCCCCAAGTGATCAGACAGCCAGCCGCCAACGATCGAGCCGATGGTGGAGCTGAGAATTCCAATCCCCGAGATCACGGCCAGTACCGAAGCGACCTCCTCGACTGGGATGTCGAGGCGCTGGGCGTAGAAGTAAGTCGAGTATGAAGTCGTCAGCGACAGTCCGAGAAAGAACACGAACCGCCCCAGCCAGTTCCAAGCGAAGTCCGGGTGCTCCCGGGGTTTGAAGAGAAAGCTCCCGAAAACCTTCCCGACCGATAGTGCGTGATCGAACTGAGTCCCCCGACTGTCTGGCTCTTTGACCAAGATGATGAAGAGGAGCACTAGGACCGCACCAATAGCGGCTGGCACCAGGAAAAGGAGCAGCCTGTCGGCTGCCACGTTGCCCGCGATGAGGATCCCTACGACCGGGGAGACCTGCATAGTCATGCCCGTAAGGCCGGCTATCTGCCCCCGTTGTTGGGGCGGAAGCCGATCAGCCTGATAGTTACCGATCGATCCGGCGGCTGTTCCCCAGCCGACGGTCGAGAGGATCCAGCCGGCTGTCAGTATGGGAATTGAGGGTGCGAACACCAATAGCGGTATAGCAATTAGTCCCACAACGGTCCCTGCGAGGGTGAACGGGCGTCGGCGGCCGAAGCGTGATCGTGTTCGATCACTCAGGATCCCTGTCAAGGGGGCTGTAAAAAGAGAGAACACGGAGCCGACACCGAGGATATAGCCGAGGTAGTCCTCACGATCCGGGGCAAGCTCATTCAGGCGCAAAGCCAAGGAATAGGCCATGGGGACGATCAGTGCCATCCCAGCGCCGAACGTGGCGCTCAAAAGCAGAATTATCTCACCCCGTGAAAGAGGCTTACCCGCCGGCTCCCCGAGTGGTTCGGCCCCGGGGCGCTGGTCCCCGCCTAGTGAAGACGATGTGGGCAGGCTTACATTTCCGGTTGGGAGTGGATGCACCGGTTCTTTTGGCACTCCGTTGCCATGTCTAACCGAACTCAGCGGCACGGTATGTCCGGGCTTTCCGAGGCCGTGTCGAGGCCCTTGGTCACGACTGGAGGGTGCCGCTTTTGGCGACGCTGCCGAGCCAGGCGAGGCTGGGTTTAGGGGTGCGTTTGAACGTTTCTCGGTCTACGGCGATAAGTCCGAAGGTCGGTTCCCAGTGGCCCCATTCGAAATTGTCCAAGGCGCTCCAGTGGAGGTAACCGCGCACGTCAATTCCTTCGTCAATGGCTGCAAACAGGTGTTCCAAAGCGGTGGTGGTGTATTGGATGCGACGTTCGTCGTCTGCGGTAGCGATACCGTTCTCGGTGATCACGATCGGCACTCCACCGGTCGCTTCCCAGACGTAACGCACGGCGGTACCCAGTGCATCCGGCCGGTAAGCGTTCCCAACAATCGTGTTATCGGGGTGTGGCGGGTGCGGCACGATTCCGTTAGCATCCACCTCCTGGCTCGAATAAGACTGGACGCCAATGAAGTCATCCCCGCGGGCGGCTTCTACGAACACACCCTCGCGAGCGTGCCGTAACGACTGGTGCAGCGCCTCGTTACCAGGGGTGGACGTTAGCGCTTGGTTTGCGACCGTCCAGCCAACCATCGCCCCGGTTCGCTCACGCACGATGTCACGTGCCGCATGGTGCGCCTCCACCAGGCGCACCGCGATATCGGGGGCAGGGTCCGGCAACACGGGACGGGCCTCACTGTCTACGGTTGGGCTCAGCCACTTTTTCGTCCCCGCGTCGTTCGTTTCGGCCATCCTGGCCATGCCCGTCATGATCGCAAGCATGTTCGGCTCGTTCATAGTGCAAACCCACCGGACACCGTCAAGAATCGTGCAAACGCTCTCGACGTAGAAACGGAACCGCTCAATGGCACGATCCCCCATCCACCCGCCCTCCTCGGCGAACCAACGCGGGTTCGTGAAGTGATGGAGAGTAATCACGGGAGTCAAACCCAAACCGAGCGCCGTATCGATCATCCGGCGGTAATGAGCAAGCTCCGCCCGCGATATCACTCCCGGAAGCGGCTCAATGCGAGCCCACTCCACGCTGAACCGGTAAGCATTCAGGCCCGCATCAGCCAGCAGCTGCATGTCCTCTGCAAAGCGGTGGTAACTGTCTACTGCGTCACCGCTGCGATCCATCCCAGGGACCCTGCCCTCGCTGGCCCAGAAGTCACTGTTGACATTGTTACCTTCGATCTGGTGCGCAGCGGTAGCAGCACCCCACAGAAAACCACTCGGGAGGATTGTCACCGGCTTACATCCTTTCGCTCGTAAAACAATCGACAGAAACCGATTGCCAAATATGCGTCTACACTATCATGCAAAACCGAAACAAGATACTAAATTCGCCCCTGCCGTTCATACTCGCTACGCATTGGATGAGGTGTCACGGTTAACCACATGCAGGCCGACAACTTGCAGTGCTACCCATGAGGCGGACCAGAGGTGCAGCAACAACGTGGACTACCGCATTTGGCTGGTCAGTGTTGTAAGACGCCGGACGGCCTCGATGTCCCAAGGACGTTCCTCCCCTGAACTTGTTTGCCGTAATAGCGCTTGCCGGGGCGTTTGCGGCCCTGATAAGTCCATGGATCCTCCGGCTGTAGTCCGACGGCTAGGGAAGCGCTAGCAGATGAGCCCGTGCTCCCCGGGCGGCTCGGGCGTGGCTCCATGAAGCCACGAGAATGGGTCCTCCAAATTAGAATGCCAGTGCTAGGTTCATGGTGTGAACACAACCAGACCCCGAGGCCCATACGCAAAGACTGCCGACGTGCAACGACGCATCTTGGAGGCGTGTATTGACGCGTTCGGGGAGACCGGTTTTTACGGTGCGACCACAAAAGACATAGCCCAGCGGGCTGGTATCAGCCACACAGGGCTTCTGCATCATTTTCCTAACAAGGAGACGTTGTTAACTTCAGTGCTGGAGTTATGCGATCAGCAAAATGCGGCGTTTTTGCGTTCCGCCCACGCGCTTAACCCCGGGGCGAATCCTTTAGACGCCTTGACGGGGATGCTGACAGTCGTGGTGGAGAGCGAACTCCGACCCGGGATCGTGGAACTCCGATGCGTTCTGTCCGGCGAAGCCACATCACCCCAACACCCGGCGCATGACTACTTTGCTGCCAGGTCAAAGACCGCCCGTAGCTTCTACGCTCGGGTCTTCAGCGCCTTGGCCAAGCAAGGTGCATTGGAGTCGCCTCTGGATCCGGAAGCTCTTGCCTCTATCACGACCGCCCTGATTGGCGGCCTCCAAGCGCAATGGTTGCTCGATCGGGCCTCGGTAAACCTTGAAATAACGATTCGCGCCTTCCTGCAGTCCATTGTTCCGGGCTTGCGTCGCCGCTAGGTGTGGTGATGCTACGGTTTCGGTAGACGAGCGCCGCCCCGCGTCGAAGGGAGGTGCGGGGCGGCGCTGATCCTGTACTTATGTCACGCCTGCCTGGATGTTCTGCTCCAAGTGTTGATCTCGGAGTCGAAGCCGCTCGGCACGACGCTTTTCCTGTTGGATCGGATCGGAAACCGGCGCCGCCAACAGCAACTTCTGAGTGTAGGGGTGCTCGGGATCACTTGTAACCTGAGCAGTTGGCCCCTGCTCAACTATGTCTCCCTGGTAGACGACGCAGACCCTGTGGCTGATGTGGCGAACTACGGCGAGATCATGGGAAACGAACAGGTAAGCAACGCCCGTACGGCGCTGAATGTCGATGAGCAGATCCAACACCCGCGCCTGAGTGGACAGATCCAAGGCCGATACTGGCTCATCACAAACAATAAGACGAGGCGCTGGCGCCAGCGCCCGTGCAATCGCAATACGCTGACGCTGCCCTCCGGAAAACTCCCGGGGCAACCGATTTGAAGCGTCTGAGGGCAAGCCGACTGCATCCAGGAGGGAGCGGACCTTGGCTCTGGCGTCCCTGGCGGTCTTTCCTTGTACGATAAGCGGTTCGCTGAGAGTGTCTTCGATGATGAGTGCCGGATTGAGCGAACTGTAAGGGTCTTGAAAGACGACTTGGATATCGCTGGCCAGCGTGCGTCGCTGCTTTGGCTTTAGATCACTGATTTCATTGCCGTCCAGGAGGATGGAGCCCCCTGTCACTTTTGCGAGCCCGAGAACGGCACGACCAAGCGTCGTCTTACCCGAGCCAGATTCGCCGACTACGCCCAGTGTCTCACCAGCGGATACCGAAAAATTAACACCATGTATAACTTCGATAGGTTTCCTGCGGAATCCCCTGACCGCGTAGCTAATTCGGAGGTCACGCGCTTCAAGTAGCGTATTCATGAGGCTCTCCCTGCAACGGTGGCTACGGGCGGGTCTTTCCGCACAGTTTCCTCATCGAGGATGGAATCCAGCAATGACTTGGTGTACTCGTGCTGCGGGCTTGAGAATATTTCCTCGACGTTCCCGATCTCGACAAGTTCACCTTGGCGCATCACTGCAACCCGGTCGCAGATGTCGGCAACCACGCCGAAGTTGTGAGTTACCAAGAGTAATCCCATCCCGAACTCTGCCTGCAGGTCACGCAAGAGGTCGAGGATTTCCGCCTGCACCGTGACATCCAGTGCGGTGGTGGGTTCGTCCGCAATCAGCAGTCTGGGCTTGCTTGCAATCGCGCCGGCAATGAGCACCCGCTGTGCCATACCCCCCGAGATCTGGTGAGGGTAGGAACGGAAGGTTCGTTCGGGGTCAGCGATTCCCACTCGTCGGAGCAGATCCAATGCCCGTGCTTTTGCAGCACCACGCGACTCGCTGGTCGATGCCCGCATGCCCTCCACAAGTTGGCTTCCAACGGTATACACGGGGTCAAGATTCGACATGGGCTCTTGAGGGATGTAGGCAACGCTGGCGCCGCGAAGTACACGCATTTCCCGCTCCTTTGCCCCGATGACTTGATTCCCATCAAGCACTATGGAGCCGCGCGTGACGATGGCCTCGGCCGGCAAAACACCAAGGATAGCGAAAGCCGTTTGGGTCTTTCCAGAACCCGATTCGCCGACCAGGCCCAAAGTCTCGCCCGGCTCCACGCTGAAAGACACCCCGCGAACTACTTCTTTCTGTTCATCCTGTGACATCCGGTAGGCGACTCCAAGGTCCCTGACGTCAACGAGGGCCGCGCCCGACGGCTTGAGGCCGTCGAATCTTGCCGCGTCCACCGCAGCCTTGCTGACAATCGGGGCGGGCTTCGGCCGCGCTCCCTCAAGAACGTCCCGAAGCGCATTGCCAAAAAGGACGAGTGCGCCATTGATTACCCCAAGAGCAAGCGCAGGCCAAAGGTACTGAAGCGGCGAAATGTAGAAGTTTCGGAAACCTTCGGCAATCATCGCGCCAAAGCTCGGCGTTTCCTTCGAACCCAGGCCGAGGAAGGCAAGCCCGGATTGGACACTGATGGCGGAGCCGAACATGAACGCTGCTGCCACAATGATCGGTCCCCGCACGACCGAAAGTACATGGCGTGCCAGAATCCGGAAATTCGTTAACCCTGAAACTTTCGCGGCATCAACGTATAGCTCTCGGCTGACCGCAACAGTCAGGTTGCGCACGATGCGATAGATGCTGGGTGAGAGCAAAACACCGAACATCGCCATTGTGAACCGGAAGTCCCCCCTAGTAATAGGAGTGAGCAGAATGAGCACCAGCAACCCCGGGAACGTCATGATCAGAGTAAACGCCCACTCCGACGCGTTGCGGAACTTGTCGAAGTAGCCACCAATCAGGCCTCCGACGGTGCCCAGGACCAATGCGATAGAGGAACAGATAATGGCTGATATGGCTGCCGTATTGATAGAAGCCAAAAGGCGGGCAAAAATATCTCGACCATTAGCGTCACCACCGATAGGATGGCCGGGCGAACCCATAGCGACATTTACTGCCTCGAGGGACGCTTGGTTTGGATCATGTTGTGACAATACCGGTGCCAGAAGTCCAGCGAACGTGATGAGCAGCAGGAGCCCGCCGGTAATGAGCGCTTGCGGGTCGCGCAACAGGCGTTGCACTGGGTTCCGACGGACAGGTGGGACGTGGCCGTGACCTTGATCGACCGCCGCTTCAAGGTTGATGGTCAATGGATTCTCGCTTTCGGATTGAGCCAGCCGTTAGCCAGATCAGTTACAAGATTTACGCCTACTGTGAGGAAGACGCCGAATACAGTGAGACCCAGGATTACTGGGAAATCATTTTCAAGGGCACTGTTGAAGCTGTAGATGCCGTAACCGGGCAAAGCGAAAACCTGCTCGATAATCAGCGCACCCCCGAACATAGTGATGAACTCGAACCCGAACACTGTCAGGGCCGGGCCAGCGGCATTACGAAGCGCATGTCGGATGACGATGGACATCGGCGAAATGCCACGGGTCCGGAGTGTACGAACATAATCCCGACGCAACTCGTCAATCATCGCTCCGCGAATTTGGTTCGAGATGTTGGCTGCTCCCGCGACAACAAGGGCAATGATTGGGATCGTGACTGAGCGAGCCCAGGCGGCCGGATCCTTGCTGAAGGGAGTGAACCCCGTAGCCGGAAGAAGATGAAGCTGAATGGCAAACAACACCACGAAAAAGATGGCGACCAGGAGGTTCGGTACAAGGTAGCCGAACAGCATCATGCCCTGAACAACCTTGTCCACCACCCCGCCGCGAGCTGCCGCCGTCACGCCAAGAATCACGCTGATAGCGACCGAGATCAGCAGTGCAGGGACCACAATCGATAGAGTGACGCCCATGCGCGCCGGCACTGCCGACGCTACCGGTTCTCCCGTAAAAAAGGACTTGCCCAGATCTCCCTGGACGACATGAGCCAGCCAGTCGAAATACTGCAGCATCACGGGCCGGTCCAGGCCGAGCTCGCGCATGAGCGCGGCGGTTGTTTCCGGGCTGGCCGCTGGACCGAGGCGTGCCGTTACGGCGTCATCGAAGGAAAAGCTCAATAACCAAAACGTGATGAGCGAGACAAGGACGAAGAGGATAACACCGAATGCGAGTCTGCGAAGGGTGTAGATAAGCATGATTTCTCTCTCAAAGGGGACGGACCAGGTCGCGGACAGGTTGCCCGCGACCTGAGCTAAGTCCTACTTACTGACACCAAAAAGTTGAATCGACGAGAATTGGTTGGCAACTGTGCCCTTGTATTCATACCCGGGAGCCGTAGCGACGAGAGCGCCCGAGTAGAACACGGGGGCATCCCATGCGTTTTCGGTAACGAAACGCGTAATGTCCTGGTAAATCGGCTTCTGGTCGGCCGGATCAACTGTTTTGTTCAGCTTCTCGAGCAACGCGTTAAGTTTGGGATCTTCGTTACGCATCGGGTTAAGGAACGCCGTGGGCGTGTAGTGGGTCTTGAGCATTCTTGCGGGGATGTTCAATCCATCGAACCAAAACACCATCGGGTATTTGCCGCCGCCGACAGCCGACGTCGTATTCTGCGGGGGGATCGGCTCCCACGTGACCTTGATGCCGATGTTCTCCAGGGCCTGCTTGATGGTGGGTTCGAATGGTGTGGTGAATACGAGGCTGGGCATCGTTACTGAGAAGCCGTCAGGATACCCTGCTTCCGCCATGAGCTGCTTTGCTCCCTCAACATCGAAGTCGTAAGTCTTCTGGGCTTCTTCAACGAACGCGTCACCAGCCGGGCTGAATACCTGCTGAGTTGGGCTGCCGACGCCCTGATTGATGTTCTTGACGATCTGCTCGCGATCAAAAGCCATGTTAATGGCTTTCCGTACACGGGGATCAGCCAGGGCCGGCTGCATCGCTCCCGCCCGGTCCACAATTTTGATCACACCTACGGCTACGGCATCAATGGAGGTGATGCCGTAGTTCTGGGCCTCCAGGGCAGCCTTCGATGCCGGACCTGTCATGGCGACGTTTAGTTCACCGGAGCGAAGAGCGTTTTCGGCCGCAGTTGAATCCGAAATAACCTTCACCGTGAAGGTCTTAAAGGGGTAGGCGTCTGCGTTCCAGTAATCCTCACGCTTCTTAAGAGTGTAGACGGACCCTTGAGTCGTGGCAGAAGTGTCGAGGGTATACGGCCCGGACCCTACCGGATTGGTTGCAGCCGTCTCCGCGCCGACGTTGTCCGCATCTGCGATGACACCTACTACAGCGGCAAGATTATGCAGCAGTGACGGATCAGGCTGTGAAAGATTGATCACGACGGTAAAGTCGTCTGGCGTATCGACTGACGTAATTAAGACAACTTTGTCCGTGTGTGGTCCCGGCTTCGATTTAAGGTTGTCTATCGTGGCCTTTACATCCTGCGAAGTTACCTGATCGCCATTAGAGAACTTCATGTCCTCCCGGAGCTTGACCGTGAGCGTGAGTCCGTCCGAGGAATATTCCCAACCCGTGGCGGCATTCGGCTGTAAGTTGCCGTCCGCATCCTTCACAAGAAGCCTGTCGTAGATGGAACTCCAGATGTACGCGTCGTTCCCTTCGCTGAGACTGGTGACATTGAACGCGCTCGGCTGGCGCAGTGTTGATACAGCGAGGCTGTCGGGGACTGGGGTGGACGGCTCATTCTGCGCCGCAGGGGCGCAGCCCACCGCAGTGGAGATCACCGCCCCTGCGACAATCGCAGATGCGACCGCGCGGATACCGCGGTGGCGCATGCTAGTAACCTGCATGAAAACTCCTTCGTTCTATGCTGCAGCTCGTTCTGCTGAATGCAGCGACTTGGGGTGGCGCAAACTCTACTGCGGCAACGGGTTGCTGTGTGCCGCTCGTCACAGTAAAGCACCTTCGGCCATGCTTGGCAATCGGTGGCCTAAAATGATGCACACGTGGAGGGGCGACCCGGGCGGAAGCGGAAGTTGAGCATGCACTGCCTATGGGTCTCCCCGGAGCCAACTGGGGGCTACGTACCGAATTGCGCGAACAGGAGCACCGGTGACAATCGGTTGCCTTAGGACGCGCTACTCGTGCGCAACCTGTTAGAATGGGGGAATAGGTATCCTTGGCTGGCGGCGTCCGCCACAGGTGGCCATGAGATCGCCCCTGTCAGTCTTTCCCGCCAGCCCAATAACTGTGGAAACGGTCTGGCGTTGCGATGCACTCGGCGCAGTTCACGACGACTACGACTTTGTCGGTTCAGCCACGCATGCCGGTAAATATTTGAGTCCTTCAGAAGCCTCGGTGAGGTACCGTACCCCGTGGTGAACAATTGATGTCGGCCGCTACCAACGCGCCGAAGTCGACCTCGAAGGGTTCCTAAGCTCACGCACTGCGCCACCAATTATTGGAGTAAGTATGACTGACCACTGCATGGTCGCCAAGTTTATCCCGTGAAGTTCAGCTCCGACGACGGCGACAACCCCTACCTGCTGGTGACCAGGCCTGTTTCTCCCATGTGATCCGCATAAACCAACCCTTCACCCTAACGCCCGTCGTTGCTGCTCCTGCTTCTAAGGTGGCGGGTGAATCACGAGGTTGAGCCGGGGGCCGGGACCAGGCCTGCTGGGAACGGGCCTAGAGAAAATACCGTTCGGCATAACAGTCGGTGGGTCCCCGACCTGCGGTCATGTAGGGACCCGTCTGGCATTTGTATTTTCGCGGTGCAATTCGGGGGCACGTTTACTTCTAAGGTGAAGCGGTCGCCATTCAGGTCCCATCTCACATCGATTGGGCCATTCCTGGTTTTCAGCGTGGCCTGTGCCCAGGTGAGTCCCGCTCCGGGTTGGGGAGCCACGATGAACTCCCGGTAGGCTGGGACTTCGGGCACTCTGCGCAGGCCTGCCACGTATTCGTGCAGAAAGGTGATCACCGCTCCTTTGGAGTAATGATTCAGCGAGTCGTGGGGTTCTCCCTGCTCGTCGACGCCATCCCACGACTCCCAGACGGTAGTTGCGCCACGGTCAAGCATGGCAAACCACCCAGGTGACGATCTCTGCGTCAGTACTCGGTAGGCAACATCCGTATGCCCGGCGTCTGCAAGGGCGGGAAGTAGGAGGGCCGTCGAGAGAAAGCCGGTTCCGAGATGGCCCCCCGCCTGCTCAATCAGGTCCACGAGCCGTGATGCAGTAGCGGCCCGGTCTTCCGGGGCTACCAGGTCAAAGGCCAGTGCCCTTACGTAGTTCGCCTGCGACTCGATGCTCAAGCGCCCCGGCTGTGTGACGAACTCAGTACGCCACGCATCGGCAACGTTCGTAGCCAGTTCTGAGTATTTGGCTTCTCCGTCAGCATCACCGAGCACGGCAGCGGCACGAGCGGTAAGTGTCGCTGACCGGTGCAGGTACGCGGTGGCGACGATGGCACGGTCAGCACTGTAGTCAAATTCGTCGCCGGGTTCAGCCCATTCGCCCCAGTGGAAGCCTGTGTCCCACAAATACTGGTCGTGTGGCCGCGGCACTGGATATGCTAGGGCACGCTCAGTCCTGCGATCGTCAGCCGCAATGCCCGCCGCGTAGTCGACCCAACGTTGCATCATTGGGTAAGACTCCGTAAGAACGCTGCGGTCGCCGTATGCCTGATAAATCTCCCAGGGGACGATGGTGGCTGCGTCCCCCCAGCCAGCCGAACCATCGAAGGAGAACGGCCGAGAGCCCACGCCGCAGTTGGGTGCCACGTTCGTTATACACCCGGACGGGAGCTGGTCGTCTGCCAATGCCCGCAGCCATTTCCTCGCAAACCACTCGATATCATCAAGAAAGGCTGCGGTGTGGGCAAATATCTGGAAGTCGCCCGTATAACCCCAACGTTCCCGCTGCGGACAGTCCGTGGGAATATCGCACGCGTTCGATCGCCAGCTTCGGGCGGCTATGTCATGCAGAGCGTTCAAATCCGCGGAGCTGCTCCTGAACGTTCCTGCCTGCGATAGCGCGGAGCGTACCGAGACAGCGGTCAGGTCGGAGTACGCGAGTTCGTCGTCGCGGCCGTCAATAGCCACGTATCGGAACCCATGAGTGGTGTGGCGAGGCTCAAAAACATCTCCTTCAACTCCCCGGGATATTACAACGTCCCTCTGCCCAACAGGGAGAGGCTTTTGGTCTGGCCAACCAGCATATGAGAGATGGTCGGTAGTAAGGTCTCCACCGGAGTCCAGCCACTCCCCGTGGAGCAGCGTGGTGCGAGTGCCAGCAGGACCCAAGTTCGATAGTCTCACCCACCCGTTCAATTCCTCACCGAAATCGATAATGAGGCGTCCGCTTGGCAACCTAGTCACGCGGGTCGCTTGAATGTCTTCCATGCGCTGGACAGGGGGTGCGGGAGAAAAGGCCAGCCGGTCTCTATCGTGGGCAAGACTATCCGAGGCCGCGCTGACTGGAGCCCACTGTTCGTGCCCGATCCGGCGCATGTCTGAAGTTTGCCCGTCCATCAAATCGGCAGCCACAATCGAACCTACCGCCGATTCCCAGGAACTATCTGTAACAATGCACATCTCGCCGTTGTTACTGCCTCTGATCCGCAGCTCAGCAAGCATAGCTGTTCTTGTCCCAAAATTATCCGCTACGCGGGGCGCCCCTGCCCGTCCGCGGAACCAGCCGTCGCTGAGGATGAAACGAAGCTCGTTAGAGCCCTGCACCAATGCTGCCGCAGCGTCGAATGTTTGGACATAAAGGGTTGAGTGATAGCTGGACAGGCCCGGCGTGAGTTCTTGTGCGCCGAGGCGGACTCCGTTGAGAAAGGCCTCATAGAGGCCGTGGGCCGTGGCGTGTAGTGTCGCCTCCTTCGCATCGCCGACCCACTCAAATGTTTGCCGGAGCTCATAGGCAGGGCGCTCACCAGGGGGTGCCGGCCCTGGTTCGAACGGCGAGATCCACTTGGCCTCCGCCAGTGCTGCTGCTGCCTGTTTTCGATTTTCGCGGAAGAAGTCCATAACCCTGCCCACTCTCCTTGGCATCCGGTTTTACATATGGTCTGCGGCCCTCCTGGCCGGAAGTTGGAGCTGGGGACAGAACACGGACTGCCGACCTTGAGTAATTGGCATAAGCACTTGAAGTACCGGCGCACTCGGACCTCTTTCCACCCCGAACGTCGGAAGGTCACGTTGGATCTCCGTTTGCGCTCCGAGGCCAGCAAAGCTGATTGATGCAGCTGGTATCCAGCATATCCCCTCGTGCATCTCTACGGAAACCGGTTGCCACTCAATTGTCCTTGTGGTTGACTAGCGTGGGTCGTTGCAACATCGCTTGCGGTGCTAACAGCGGGACGTCTTTGCCAAGGCGCCGAGGCAGTCGGCACAGGAGACGTACATGACGCCACGCGATGTTCTCATCCAGATCAGCCCTGCGATGAGCCAAAATTACAACCCGAGGTCACGCATGAGCCAGCTCACCATCCGAACCCACGAGAAGCGCTTTCCTACCGCACCGCATCTTTATGGCTTGTTCTTTGAGGACATTAACCGTGCCGGCGACGGAGGACTGTACGCCGAATTGCTCCGTAACCGTTCGTTCGAGGATTCTGTACCACCGTCAAGATGTAGCGTGTCAGAGGGCGGTGCAGCCTTCACAACGCCGACCGGGTGGGTTGGTGAATTCAACGGTGGTGAGGGTAGGACATCTTGGCTTGACTGCATCAAGCCCAGCCCCGTCCCCGGCTGGCATGCGGATAGTTCTACATTGACACTGGATGACGGTGACACCCTGAACGACCGACGCCTTGTATCCCTTTTAGTGGACTTCAACGCAGGGGGTTCGATCTCAAACGACGGCTTTCGTGGAGTGCCGCTAGCCAAAGGTAACGCCTACGCGTTTTACATGTTCGTCAGGGCAGAGAGCCGCAGCGCGGAGCTCCGAATCGCCCTTACGGCTGCGGACGGGCGAATCTACGATCAAGCGGTAGTAGAGGTGGCCGCGGGCGAATACCTGCGCTACGACCTGACTTTGACGGCCCCCGAAACAGACGCAGATGCACGCTTGTCGATTACAGCACCGGCTGCTTCTACCGTTCGCTTCGGTTTCACATCCCTAATGCCTGCTGACACCTATCGGGGGCATGGCCTGCGGTCTGATCTGGTCGAGATGTTGGCCGGCCTGCACCCCGCTTTTCTGAGGTTTCCCGGTGGCTGCATTGTGGAGGGATTTACCCGTGAGACGGCTATCCGGTTCCCGGACACTATCGGCCCTGTCTGGGAACGGCCCAGCCATCATCTCATGTGGTCCTACCGGACAACCAATGGTCTGGGCTTTCACGAGTACTTGCAGTTGTGTGAAGACTTGGACATCGAGGCCATTTACGTCCTCAACTGCGGGATGACCTGTCAGACACGTGGCGGTGAATTGTTCGATAGCGAAGAGGTAGAAGAGCTACTCCAGGAAGCGTTCGCTGCTATCGAGTATGCAGTGGGTGACACTTCAACGCCCATGGGGGAGGCCCGCGCGGCAGCTGGCCACCCGGAGCCATTCCGGCTGGCCTACGTGGAGATCGGTAACGAAAATTTCGGCAGCGAGTACGAGCACCGGTATGAAAAATTCTACGAAGCCTTGCATGCCCGTTACCCGACGATCCGCTACATCTCGAATACTCATACCGAGGAGGTTGGGCTACCCACCGACATCGTTGATGAACACTTCTATGACACGGCGGACTTCTTCGCTGAGCACACCGACATGTACGACGCCGCGGACCGTGAGGGCCCAAAGATTTTCCTGGGCGAGTACGCAGTCAATGCAGGGATGGATGTTGGCAATCTACGCGCCGCGCTGGGCGAGGCCATGTTCCTTCTGGGTATCGAAAACAACCAGGACGTGGTACAGCTCACGGCATATGCACCCCTGCTTGAAAACGTCCATTACGTGGACTGGTCACCCAATCTAATCGCTTTCGACAACCATCGCTCCTACGGCATCCCCGGCTATCACGCGCTCAGCATGCTCGCCGCCCACCGCGGCGACCATGTCGTCGCCTCCACGCTGAAGACGGACACAGTCAACAGACAGTCGGCCGGCGCGCCAGGTATCGTCTCCGTGGGAGGCGGCCTGCAATTTAGGAATGCGAGAGTCAACGGAGCACCAGTGGAACTGGCTCACGAACTGCAGGGGAGATTCACGCAGACCGACGATGTATATACCGCGGTTGAGCAACCGGACACCGGCATCCGCCTGCCCTTCCCGGGCGCCGAGAATCTCCACCGAATCGTGGCGGGCGTGTTCGGAACGGGGTCCGCACAATCCGGAACTTTTGAAGTGGACATCAAGCCCGGCCCGAGCAACCCATTCACCGTGGGTGTTTGGTGCTCGGCTCAGCGCAGCGGTGCCGAAGGTGTTGTCGAAACCTGGACAATCCGCACTATCGATATGCACAGTTGGACAATCGACGGCAACATGTCCCGTGTCACAGCAGGAAAATTTCCACCGATCGCGCTGGCCGACGATACATACCTCACCCTCGATAGTGGCGCTGATTTCCATAGGTTCAAAGTCGTCACCCATCAGGGGGGTTTCGACTGCTACGTCAACGACCTGCTGGTACAGGAAGCGCGACTACCGGCCTATCCCAGTACCATGGCCACAGCGGCGGTTGATGACGACTCTGTCATCATCAAAATTGTTAACATCGCAGGCGAAGCAGACGAGGTAAACATTGACCTCGACGAGTCAGTGGCCAACGGGTATGACGTCACTGTCCTGTCAGGCGCGCGAGACGCAGCAAACAGCCTCGACAGCCCGCAGGCTGTCGTTCCTGTCATGGACCAGAGAACGGGGGCAGCGCAGGCCTTCAGTTACGTGGCCCCGCCCTACTCCTTCAACATCCTCGTGCTCAAACGGTTAAAAAGGTAAATGAGAAAAGCCCCTCATCTAACCGTGCGGAACAAGAAACATGCGGAGGCAGCCAGTTGCTAGGCTGCCTCCACGCAGGGTGCCCCCCTGCCCGGATGTGAGGACTGGGAGGTTCAGTGCCAGTCGGCCTACGAGTGCCACCGCTCGGGCGGCGCGCTCCACACCCCGAAACCTCCGCCCCTGATCCGTCCCGGATCGGGTATGGGACCATCGTTTCGCGCATCTGGCGGTCACGTATTTAGGCAGACCTCGCAGCCAGCTACTTGCCGGATGCTCGCTTTCTGCCAGACCAGCAGTGATGAGCGAAGGCCTGCACGTCCGCCACAAGTTCGAAGTCCTCCGGTGCCGCTCCCATGAAGACACCGTGGCTTCCGGCCTCATTACTCGAAGCTCAACCGGAATCCTAGCTCGACGCATGGCGGTGTGCAGTCTGACCGTGTCCGACAGAAGTCGATCGCGTGTTCCGGTTGACAGGAATGTAGGTGGAAATCCCAACGAATAATCACCCCATAGCGGAGAGATATACGGATCGCGCACGTCGTGGTCGCCAGCGTATAGCTGAAGTGGTGGTTTAAGGTCGCCCACCAGGATGCCGTCTAGGCCGTCATTAGCGGCCCAGGTGTCGCCGGAACAATCTATGTCTGTCACCGGGGTTTGCGCGATGACCCCGCTCGGCATGGGTAAGCCTTCGTCTCGTGCGCGTAATACGGTCGCGAGTGCGATGTTCGCGCCCGCGGAGCCGCCGGATATTACGATGTCATCGGCCTCGTGGTCGACCAAGAGGGCTCGATACGCTGCCATCGCGTCATCCAGGGCGGCCGGGAAAGGATGCTCCGGCGGCATGCGGTAGTCGATAGCCCATACAGTCACCTGATGAGTAAGGGCTGTTGATATCCCCTCCTGGCGACAGGCTTGACCTGCCCCATAGATGAACGCACCGCCGAGGAACATCAGCATCACCCTGGTGTCCGAGAGAGGCGTTCTTTCGGGCCGCGCTATATATACGTCAGATCTCCCTATCGTTATGACGGTGACGTTGACCTCCCCATCAGAGGCTCGCGCGCCGCTTATAGCTAATGTCGCCTGTGCGCTCTCATCGATCACGGTCGCCACGCAACCCGGTCGTCCAGCGCCGGAAACGGGACCGGCGCAACCAACGGCCCACGGTTAACGATGGCCGCAGCTTCAGGGCTTATGGAGCGCGGCGCGGGAATACGCCGGGCGGTGGGGGTTTCGGCATGTAACTGCATAACTCTCCTGTGGTCGGGGCCATGTGATGTTTCAGCCAGGCGGCATCACGCTGATGGCGAGTAAAGCATATGAACAAGCAATTTGGCGAGCGGTTGCCAGCGCACCCTGCCGCGAGCGGCTTAATTGCTTCTCCAAGCCCATGGCGCCCGCGCCGCCGCTCCGCTCGTAATTGCGACTACTGATCGGCTCGTCCGTCACTTGATCGACGAAAAACCCACCCTTACCGCACTTACACGCCCCGCCCGGCCTTATCGCTTTTATTCAAAACAGCCCCCACAGCACCTCGGCCATAATGGAATCCTGCATTAGGCCCCTGACGTCGTTATAGTTGTCAACCGATTGCCAATGGAGGCGAAGGTGTGTAGCGTTGGATTAAATGCCCTCTTAGGCCTACCGGGGCCATGCCGGATGGGCCGGGATGACCGCCGAAGGAGACTGTTATGGCGACTATTACGACCGTCCGAGGGGAAATCGATCCGTCAGAACTCGGAATGACCTCGATGCACGAACATATCAATGGCGACATGGAGCTACTAACGATCCTGGCTGAGCGTTTCAGCGCCGCCGCTCCCCCGGCCGAGATGCTGACGCTGGTCAACGAGAATTTAGCGCTCTTACGGTCAGGCGCTCAAATCTTTTCACGCGAGAGCATGACCTCAGGTGATGTCGACTACACCGTGACCGAGCTCGAGCACTTTCGACGCATCGGTGGTCATGGCATCGTTGACGCCTCGCCCATCGGTATCCGCGGAGACGTCAAGCAACTGCGGGAGGCATCCGAGCGCTCAAACGTCCACATCGTATGCGCCACCGGGCTTTACACCGTCGCACAGCGTCCAGAACGGTTCCAGGGATGGACGGAAGACCAGCAGTTCGAGCACTTCCTTCAGGAAGTGACGGAAGGTATCGACGGCTCGGACGTGCGTGCTGGAATCCTCAAGTGCGCCCTCAGTGCTACCAGCGCACAGGCAGCACTTCCCGAGGAAGAGCTCACTACATTGCGTGCGTGCGCCCGCGTCGCCGCCGAAACGGGAGTGTCACTACACGTCCACAGTGCATTCCCCATGACAACAGACCACATCCTCTCGGGGCTCAGCCTTCTTCTTGATGATATGAACCTGGATCCGGGGCGCGTGGTGATGATGCACATGGATTCGTTTCTACGCGCATGGGATTCTCGCCGGGCTTACCTGGCGTCCATCGAGACGGTGAAGACCGTCAACACGGACGGACTGGAACGGGTCCTTGACCGAGGCGTGACGATCGGCTTCGACAGTTGGGGCACCGAGGTGGAGATCCTCCCACAGGACGATGACCGCCTGAAGGGCCTGGTTCATTTGGTCAAGAAAGGCTACGACTCTCAAATTGTGCTCGGCCACGATGTCACCCAGAAGCCGCAGGGCGTCAGCTACGGCGGATATGGGTTTACCTGGTTCCCCCAATTGGTGAGCCGCACATTCGACCAGTTGGGAATCGCCGAGGAATGCTACCAGCGCCTTACCGTTGATAACCCGGCCCGCGTCCTTACTCACAGGTAGCAAAGCCGTGAGCAAAAACCGAATACCGAATATAGGAGTGCGAGAAATGGCTGACACTTTCCCTATCCCCACATCAATCAGTCCAACCGCCCAGGCAGTCTTGGCCGCTGCTGCGCAGCAACCGCAAGTCGTGCCGAATCCGGCGCCGGATGACGAAACGGCATGGCAAGCCCTTGGGTTAGCCGCCGCTTCAAGCGACCCAGGAACTGTCGAAGCACTGGCTCTTGCGACCACCGGTGCTGTGCCATCCGATGTCACTGTCACGGTTGAGTCACGGCAAATCGACCGTGCCAAGTTCTTTGTCGCCACCCCTGACGGCATCGCCGACGACGACGACCGTGTGCTGCTCTACATCCATGGTGGGGGTTTCACGTTTGGAGGAGGCGCGGCAGCACGCCGCTCCACCGAGCTGCTGGCCGGGAACTACGGCGTTCAAGTATGGGGTATGGACTACAGAGAACTACCGGACCATCCCTTTCCCGCAGGACTAGATGACTGCATGAGCGTCTACCGCGAACTCCTCAAGACGCATCGGCCCGAGTCAGTTGCCGTTGGCGGACAGTCTGGGGGTGCCAACCTGTCTGCTGCCCTCCTTCTACGGGCCCGGGATGAAGAGCTGCCCCTTCCTGCTGCCGCGGTCCTGATCTCACCGCCGGTCGATTTTACTCAGGCGGGCGACACCTTAAAGACCAACGCTTTCACAATGGCGCCAGGGGGTCTGACGAACATGGCTGAGCGATACCGCGGACACCATCCACTCGACCACCCTTATATTTCGCCGCTCTTCGGCGAATTTAGCGAAGATTTCCCGCCGGTCATCCTTACAGCAGGAACCCGCGATTTCCTCCTTTCCGACACTGTCCGGCTCCACCGTAAACTTCTGCGCGCGGGGGTCCGCGCGCAACTGCACGTGTGGGAGGGTGCACCGCACGGCCTGTTCATGGGTCGCGCGCCGGAGGACCGGGAGCAAGTCGCGCAGATCCGCGACTTCCTTGAAGATGTCTGGAACGCCAAGTCTTAGCAGCGTCGAGGCTTGTCTGGTACGTCTCCCCCTTGCTAGACTCGTTTCTTTCGCCTCCCGGCTGTCCTGCTTGTCAGTGAGTATTTGAAGCTTTGGAGGCCACTCGATCTTGCCTTTGGGGGCCATTGATATTGCCGGTGGGGGCCAGTGGCCCTCGTTGTGGGGGCCACCGGCTCCCACCGGCGTTTCTCATTGGATCATCGTGGCGTGTTCACGCATGTTGTGGTTGCCGGTATCGACCCAAATCGTGTTGTGCACGATGCGGTCCATGATCGCATCTGCGTGGACCCCGGAGCCGAGCCGCTGGTGCCAGTCTTTCTTGGCGTACTGGGTGCAGAACACTGTCGAGGCTGTGTCGTATCGGCGCTCGAGCAGCTCCAGCAGCATGCTGCGCATGCCCTCGTCGGGGTGGTCGAGAAGCCATTCGTCGATCACCAGCAGGGTGAAGGCCGCGTACTTCTTCAAGAACTTCGTTGCCCCCAGAGGCTTATCCTTCGCCAGCGCCCAGGCCTCTTCCAAGTCGGGCATGCGAACGTAGTGGGCCCGGATCCGGTGCTGACAGGCCTGCTTGGCCAGAGCGCACCCCAGGTAGGACTTCCCGGATCCGGTGAATCCCTGAAAGACGACGTTCTGCTGCCGTTCGATGAACGAGCACGTGCCAAGTTGGGCGATCAGTTCCGGTCCAGACCGCGTTCATCGACGAGGTCGAGCCGGCGCAGGTCCGCGCCCGGGTAGCGTAGTCCTGCCCGCCGGATCAGTCCCTCGACCTTGGCATGGTTGAACCCGGAGTGGGCCTCGTCAACGATCAGTCGGAGGCGCTCCTCGAAGGCCATGCCAAGCACGAGCGTCTCGTCCTGGGCCTCGAGCGCTTCGAGTATCGGGGCGGCGCCCATCTCACGGAGCTTGCGCTTGGTTTCGGTATCGATCCGGCTCACTTCGCGCCCCCTGCGTAGTATTCGGCGCCTCGAACGTAGCCGCCGTGTTCGACCGGTTCATGCCGGGGTGGCCTGAAACCGGCGGCTTTGTCCTGCTCCGTGGCAAGGATCGGCTGCAGGTGCGCATACCGCGGGGACCGCACCCGGCCTGCCAACGCAAGCCGGCAGGCCGCCTCGACCCGTTCGGCCGAGTAGCGCCGGGCGAGCCGCAACACGGCAAGTGCCGCATCCAGGCCCTGCTCGGCGACCGGGACGGACTCGAAGATCCGGTTGACCACGGTCACCGCTGCCGGGCCGATCCGTCCGGCCCATTCCCGTACCCGGGCCGGGTCCCATTGCCGGTACTTCTCGCCGGCGGGCAGGTCCGCGTCGTTGGTGCGGTACTCGTTGGCCGCGCCCTCGGGCAGCAGCAGGTGGCTGGTCAGCCGTTCGCTGCCCCGGTAGGCCTGAATCACCCGATCGGTGATCCGCAGGTCCACGGTCGTGCCGATGTGGGCAAAGGGCACCGAGTAGTAGTTCTTCTCCCAGACCACGTGCCCATTCCGGCTCACCCGGCGCCCGTAAACCCACCTGCTGATCTCGTAAGCCGCCCCCGGCAACGCCGTCAGTAGCGGCTGTTCCTCGGCTGCGAACACGCTGGCCCTGGACCCTGGCCGCTTCTGGAACGGCTCCGCGTTGTACGCAGCTGCCCGGTCGATGATGGCGGCCCTGAGCTCCGGCAACGACGTGAATTGCTGCTGGCGCAGCCCCGCGACCTAGGTAGCCACATGGGCGACCGTGTTTTCCACGCTGGCCTTATCCTTGGGCGCCCTGATACGCCCGGGCAGCACCGCCGCCGAATAGTGCGCCGCCATCTCGCGGTAAGCGTCATTGAGGACGACCGGCCCCGACCAGTCGACCTCCACCGTCTGCGCCGCCTTGTGCCCGACCCGCGATGCCACCCCCGTGACCAACACATGCCGCTGATAAGTCCTGCAGAACCGGTCATAACCCATCACGGGCTCACCGGCAGCGGCGCATGAATCGGCGTACTCGCCATGCAACAGCTTCAGCGTCACCCCGACCCGGGCCATCTCCCGGTGGACCTGGTCCCAGTCCGGCTGCGCAAACACGCTCTGATGCTCACCACGCCCGGCAAACAGCCGGGCATACACCTCGCCCTCCGAACTGTCGGCGATGTCATCCCACACCACACCAGCCGCGTCGGCAGCCTCCAGTACCGCCGTGATGCTCTTCCGGGACATGCCCTGTGATGCAGCGATCGCCCGCCCGGACAAACCCTCGGCGCGCAACTGCAACACCAGCTTCGCCCTGATCTTCCGTACCATTACTGATTACTCCTTCCGCCGTGCGCCCTATACACACGACGGAAGGAGCCTAAATCGAGGTGGCCCCCAAGAACGCCACTACCGGCACCCAAGACCGCTACTAAGCGCGCGGCCTACCGGCCCCCAAACACGCGACGGATGGACCCCAAAAGAGCGAATATTCAGTCAGCCTTCGGTAGCAGGCATCGTGGCCTACCACTATCCGGTGCTGACCCGCCCCAAAGTGCCACTGGAAATTGCTCTAAAGGCATAAAGCTCAAGGCGAGACGGAGTGGAACTTGCTCACTGCATTACCGGTGGCGCCCGTTCACGTTATGGCGGGTGTCGAGGTCGCGCTGGCCGCCGGGGCGGTCTCGTCTTGATCCATGGACTCGTCCACGGCGGCAGCCGGGTCCAGGCGTGCGGATAAAGGGTCCCGTTGACCTGCTCCGGCACACCAGGCGACCAGATCGCCCTCGTAACGACGCCGCGACAGGTCGACCGCCCATGCGGCAGCAGCTCGGCTGTGAAGAAGCGTACCAACGACCTGGTCGACAACCCGGCGCGTTTCCTCGCACACTGCCTTCCACAATTGGGAACTGAGCAGATTAACAGCATGCGAAACGAAGTTGAAGTGGTCACTGAGGAACTCCTGGACCTTGCCGACTCCACAATGATCCCCACTCCGGCTTTGCGCGAACTCATTCGCCGACGAGACGCCGCAAGAGCTGCAACCGCCGCCTAATATCACCGAGAAACAGCCGAAGTCTGGGGGCTGAGTATTATTCACCGTGCTACAACGCCTGGCCGGTCTGAAAGACACCGCGCTTACTGGTCCATGGCTAGGGCTACGGCATGCCGGATGCCTTCCGACTGCCTCGTCTGATCCCCTGCAGGCAAGAAAACCCCTAATAATTCGACGATTTGACCAGCCTTTTCCAGCAACCTCAATCACTTTCGAAGCTCAGGACGCGTCCGGAGATCAACAGACTGGAGCAAGCTACTCCACTGCTCAGAGACCGCGCCACGGATTGCTGTCCGACTATGTAGTGGAAAGACTAGCGCAGTAGCAACAGATGCTTCGTGCGGGCGGGCGGCGTTGCAACGTGGTTAGCTCCACATAGTCAGGCTCACGGTGCCGATAATCGATTACGGGACCGTTCTTGGGTTTACGATCAGTTGAGCCATGGTGCAAATAGACCCCGATGGCACCTCCCACGGAGACGAATGGTTCAGGAGAACAATGTTTGCCCTGGAGCCACTTACGCACTTCTGGTGACTGACTGATACTGCAACCCGTCCAACAGGATGTCGGCTATTTCTGCAAACGCTTCCCCCGCGGTGAGTCCCGTCGGGCCCAGCAGTCGGCCGGAGTGCACACCGTCAATCGCCAGAACCACCAGTTCTGAAGCGAAGGCAGCGTCGACGGCTCGAAACTGTCCAGCGACTACGCCCTGGTCGATGATCTCCCGCACCCTTCGTGCGGCGGCGGAGGAGTTGATGGCGTAGACCTTTGCAGCGGGAGGGTAGGCGACCATGTCCAGGTAAAACTGTGGCGAGTTGAGACCCATTTCCCGTCCCACCCCACGTAAATAAACCTTGACCTTGCGGCGACAGTCCGCTTCCGCAGCGGTCGCCTCTTCAATTCGCCGGGTCGCGTTCTCGAAGAAGTGCTTCACCGTCAAAACGACCAGATCCCGCTTGGTTCCTGCGACGCCGTAAAGCGTCGATTTGGAGCAGTGCAAGCGACTAGCGAGCTCGTCCATGTTCAGCTCCATGAACCCCTCGCGAAGCACTATCTCTTCGATCTGGGCCATCAACTCGGCATGCCGTTGCCGGTCGACCTTTCGCCGGCCGGCAACGGGCTGGTACTGCGGCTTTTCCGTCTGTTGGGTCACAAGTTACATTCTGCCCTGCTGAGGATTCTTCAGGCCTGTTTCGGGACTCGCACACGGATCTTCATCAGCCCCAGGCTGACCAACAAAACCAGGACCGCGAGGTAGATGAAGTACCAGTCAGCTCGGCCCTGCCCAGCCAACCAAGTGAGGAGGAAAGGTGCAGTGCCGCCGAAAATTGCTGTCGAAAGATTGTATGGTGCCCCGACTCCCATAGCCCGCATACGGGTAGGGAACTGCTCCGCCATAATCACCGCCAGGACGGAAAACATGCAGGCCGTAAGCGTGAGGAACGCCAGATCAACCAGGAGGCTCACGAACCAGACGTCGCTGAGCGCAAGACTCAACGGGTAGATGGTAACGGCGCCGCCAAACGAGAAGGCGAAGCCAAGCGGGCGCCGGCCAATCCGGTCCGACAGGTGCCCGAAGACCGGGAGCATGATCATAAAGAGGACCAGAGAGACGGTATGGACACCAAATGTCTCCGGCGCTGAAAGCCCTACGGATTTGATCAGGTGGGTGGGCATATAGCTGACAAAGGTGTAGAAGGCTGTTGCGGCACCTGCCATGAGCACGATTACCCGAAGGGTCTCCCGGGGGTACTCCCTTACTAGGGTTGCCAAACCGGTGTGGTTCCCGGAAGCGCCGGCGTCAGCTAAAACCTCACCCGTTTCAACCATGGCGCGCCTCACCCACAACGCGACGAGACCGGCAGCTCCACCGACCAGGAAGGGAATGCGCCAGCCCCACGCGGCCATTGCCTCAGGGTCCATGAGGGCGGCCAAGATATAACCCAGAAGGGTTGCCATCACCATTCCCGCCACGACGGTGGCGTACCAAAAACTGCTGTAGAGTCCCTTGCGGCCCTCAGGAGCGATCTCGGACAGATACGCCATCGCTCCACCGGATTCGCCACCGGCGGCGAAGCCCTGCACCATGCGAGCCAGGACGAGGATGACTGGAGCTGCCAACCCGATCGACGCATATGTCGGCGAGAGTCCGACAACGAAGGTGGGGGCTGCCATGAGGACAATCGTGAGGGTCAGGGCTTTCTTTCGACCCTTGCGGTCGGCGTAAGCCCCGAGCAACCATCCACCCAGAGGCCGCACGAAGAAACCGACCGCGAAGACTGCAAATGTCGACAACAACGCCGCTCCCGGATCTCCTGATGGGAAAAAGAGTGGGGCGAAGTAAACAGCAAATGTGGCATAGATGGTCAGGTCGAACCATTCGACGACGTTGCCGACGGCGGCCGCGGCAAGCGGGCGAACGCGCCTAGTTTGTGCAGTGATGGTAGCGGAAGACATAAGCACTCTCCTTTGAGTACGAAGCTGGTATAAATGGCGCCGGACTTGTAAAGCGCGAGTGAGCGGCCTAATAAGGGGTTCCCGAGCGTTCTCGGGGGTCAAAAAGTGGGTCAGTAACTACAGGGGTCCTGCGGAACAGTCGCATACACCTGACCGGCGAAGACTCTTCGCTTCGCTCCGGCGTGCGCCACACGACCGCTGGCGTGGCCCCGTCGGATTTTTTGGAACGGTCGCTGATGGCTTGCTTCTACAGGGCGCGTAAAACGACTGCGCTGCCCTGCCCGCCGCCGCCACAGATTCCCGCCGCACCGACCGATCCCGGGCCGTAGGTGGCCAACTGCCGCGCAAGGGTGCCGACAATGCGGGCACCGGAGGCGCCGATCGGGTGCCCCAAGGCCACGGCTCCGCCGCGGGCGTTCACCATCTTCGGATGGATGCCTAGTTCCCGGGTTGACTGGACGACGACCGAGGCGAACGCCTCATTGATTTCCACAGCCGCAAAATCCTCGGCTGTTATGGCTGTCCCCTTAAGGGCTGTAAGGATCGCGTTCGCGGGCTGGTTGTGGAGCCGTATGTCAGGCCCTGCAACCAGAGCGTGCGATTCAATTGCAGCCATCGGGGCTAGGCCCAAGCGCTCGGCCGCCTCGGAGCTGACCAGTACCAGGGCCGCGGCCCCGTCCGTGATGGGGGACGAATTGCCGGCTGTGACGGTGCCTTCCTTGGAAAAGGCCGGGCGCAAGCCGGCAAGGATATCGACGGTTGTGTCGGGACGGACACCGTCGTCTTCAGCTACTACAATCTGGCCTTGGAGGGACTGGAGGATATAGGGCTCAATCTCCCCGGCAAGATATTCTCGGTGGGCGGCCGCGCGGTGATGCGATCCGGCGGCCCACGCATCCTGCTCGTGTCGTCCCAGTCGCAGGTCCGTATTGCCGTCCTCGGTGAGGAGGCCCATGGAGACCTCTTCAAACGCGTCGGTTAGTCCGTCGCGCTCCAGGCTGTCGACCAGTTCCATCGATCCGTACTTTTGTCCGGCGCGTGCACGGAGCACGTGCGGGGCCAGGGACATGGATTCCTGCCCGATCGCAAGGACGACGTCGGCCTCGCCGCCTGAGATGAGCCGGGCCGCTTCAGCCACTGCCTCCATTCCTGACAGGCAGACCGCATTGATGGTTAAGGCCGGTATCCCGAGAGGAACACCTGCCGCGACGGCGCTCTGCCTGGCTGGGTTCTGTCCGGCCCCGGCTTGCAGTACGTGGCCCGCGACCACACGCTGCACGTCCGCCGGGTTGATGCCGGCGCGGCGGAGCGCTGCCGCGGCGGCATGACCTCCGAGCTTTACGGCTGGAACACTGGCCAGCCGACCATTGAAGCGTGTGAAAGGCGTCCGGGCGTAGCCGGCGATGAGCGCGCTCATGGGGCGCTGCTCCAAACTTCTACTGTCATCTTGATCTTTCCGTCCAACTCATGGGCTTGTATTCGTTCGGGCGGTGCCGGGCAGTTATCGACAGTCGGGCTAGTGCCTTAGATGCTAGGTGCTAGCGGATTGAGGAGCCGATGCCGATGCCGCCATCGACGTCGAGAACGACGCCGGTGATGTATCCGGCTTCGGTAGAGCAAAGGAAAGCGGCGGCGGCAGCAATGTCTTCCGGTTTCCCGATGCTGCGGACGGGAACTTTGGCGATGAGCTTGTCCCGGGCTGGTGCATTCATGGAAGCAAGCATCGGGGTGTCGATGAGGCCGGGGGCGATCGCGTTGGCGGTTACACCATGGCGTGCGCCTTCGAGTGCGAAGCCCCTCGTGAAGCCGACGACTCCGGCCTTGGCGGCCACATAGTTCACTTGGCCGAAGTTGCCTCTCCAGCTCATGGACGAGAAGGAGAGGACACGCCCGTATCCGCGGTCTTTCATGTGTCCGAAGGCAGCTTGGGTGCAGTTGAACGCGCCGGTCAGGTTGACCGCGATGACGGCGTTCCAGTCCTCGGACGAGATGTTCTCGATACGGTTGTCCCTGATGATGCCGGCGTTGTTGACCAGAACGTCTATGCGTCCTCGTTCATCGGCAATTTCGTCGATCCATGTCTTGGCGGCTGTGGCGTCGGTGATATCGACCCGGCTGTAGATAGTTGAGCGGTCCCGGCTGGTGTTCACTACGTCCTGGGCGGCGTCGTTGTTGAGGTCGGCGAAATGGACTGTCGCACCCTCGGCGGAGAACCTTTCCACTATGGCACGGCCGAGTCCTTGTGCGCCGCCCGTGACGAGTACGACCTGTTCGGAGTAGCGGGAGTTGTTCACGATGCCTTCCGGTTCTTGTTGAGGAAAAGACGCAGGGATTCGGGGACGTTTTGTTCCACCCAGTGGCGCTCAAAAGCGTCGAGTTCGCGGTCACGGTCCGTCTCCGTCGGTGGCGGTACTTGTGCTTGCAGCACTCGTTTGTAGGCCTGCTGCGCGGGAGCTGGGACACCTAGCAGCTGGTCCACGACGGTATCGACGCCGAGGTCAAGTTCTCCTGTAGGGGTTACGGATCTGAGCCATCCGGTGAACGCAGGATCCCCGGCGGGAAGAAGCCGTCCGGTCAGAGCAAGCCAAAAGGCGGTGCTCCGCCCAAGGGACCGTTCCAGCCGCGCACTGGCACCGCCTCCGGCAAGCAGGTTCCTGCGAACATGGCCGTCACCAATGAGCGTTTTTTCGTCAGCTAGGACAACGTCGCAGGCCAGTGCCAGCTCCAGTCCCCCTGCCACGGCATGGCCATGAAGGGCGGCGACAAAAACAATCGGTGAGTGTTCGATAGAGATGGTCAAGTCCCAGATGCTGCGAAGGAAGTCCCGGGGAGTTTCCCCAGCCGGTGCTTCATATGTTTGCAGGGACTGCAGGTCAGCCCCTGCGCAGAAAGATGGACCATTGCCCTTAAGGACCACCACCCGGACGCCGGATTCTTCTGCTGCCTTCAGCGCGCTGTGGAGGGCTTCGACAAGGGAGGTGTTGAGTGCATTGCGAACGTGGGGCCGGTTCAGCGTCCACGCTTCGGCGCGGCCGGACAATCGCCCGCGGAGGTGCTTCCCAGCTGCTGTGACAATGAGTTCATTCGTCATTTGTTGTCCTGCTTCTTGGCTCCCACGATGCCCCGGAGCACCGCGCGCTGAACTTTCCCGCTGGGGGTCTTGGGCAAGGAATCGACGAAAGTGATACGGCGCGGGTAAGCGTGAGCACCGTAATTCTGTTTCACCCAGGCCTGCAGTGCTGCGGTAATGGCCTGGCCGGCAATGACCTCACCTGCCAGCGCCGGGTCGGTTGGTACGACAAAGGCATGGATAACTTCTCCCCGCACCTTATCGGGGGATGCGACGACGGCTGCCTCTGCCACTGCGGGGTGCTTTACTAGGACACTTTCCACGTCGAACGGCCCGATCCGGTAGCCGGCCATCAAGATGACATCATCATCGCGGGACGAGAAGTGAATGAGCCCCTGTGCATCGACCGATACTAGGTCTCCGGTCAAGTAGTAGGACCCGTCGTCGGTAAACCGGGATCCACGAAAGTCGCGATCGACTCCATAGCCTGTGAAGGTAAAGAAGGGACTCCCTTCGACTCTTACAGCCAGTCGTCCGACTTCACCCGCATCTTCGATGTCATCGCTGTCAAGCTTCAGTGCCGTCAACTCCCAGCCGGGAAATGCAGTTCCCATGGAACTGGGCACAGGATTCAGCCGTAAGTCCGGGTGGTGAGTGAACCCGGCTGTCATGCCCAGTTCGGTCTGGCCGAAGTGGTCGTGGACGTCCACACCCAAGCGGTCACGCGTCCACTCTCCGACGTCGGGAGTGAGAGGTTCCCCGGCACTTGAAAGACGTCCCAGACGCGGCAACTGAACTTTTGGGTCGGCGGCACGCATTGCCCGATACACCGTGGGCGCGGCAGCAAAATCGGTGACACCAAAAGTTTCCAACACCCGCCATGAAGCCTCTGGCTTGAAAGGGCCGCAGCAGACAAGGCTGGGAATGCCGGCCGTCATGGGGGCGATCAGCGACGTATAGAGCCCGTAGGCCCATCCGGGATCTGCTCCGCACCAGAACGTATCTTCCGGGGCAAGACCGAGTTCCAGGTAAGACTGCCACCCTGCAACGTAAGCCAGTGGGTGCACCACGGCCTTGGGTTTACCGGTCGTGCCAGAGGTGAACATGTGGACCAGCGCGGTCTGTGGTCCTTCGAGCGGTGGAGGATCACTGAGTCGGACGTCACCGTTGACGAAAGGTATGAAACCGGGGGTTGACGCAGCCGCTTCAGTTTCCCCGGTCAGATTGGCCAGCATGACCGTGCAATCGAGGTCCACAACCTTCGATGCTTGTGTGGGGTCGGTAACGATGACTCGCACGCTCGCGGCCGAGACGCGGTCCGCCACAGTGGAGGCCGCGAATGCAGTGAATAGCGGGACGTACACGGCACCGAGGCGCCAAATGCCAAGAATGAGAGCCGGCAGGTCCGGCCCCTTACCCATTAGGCTTGCGACCCGGTCACCGACTCCGACGCCTTGAGCTGCCAGCACGTGCGCAGCGCGCTCGGATCGGGCCTTCAGCTCGCCGTATGTCATCACGTGCTCTGAGAGGTCTTCGCGGATAAAACGAAAGGCAACCTGATCTCCGGGGTGCCGGTCGCACATTAGCCAGGGAGCGGTTACTGAAGAAGATCCGAAGTCGGCGAGGATTTCACTGACTCGGAGGTGTAAATGACGCCCCCCTGTGGTCGTTTCAGTGGTTACAGGTGAATACATGAAGTTCCTCCAACTTCAAAGGCACACGCCGTTGGGTACGATTGATTTGCTCTAAGTACCCTAAACGATCCTCGCCACACTTGCATAGCCCCTTGTGAAAGATGTCTAGCCCAGCGGTCCCAGCCCGTCAGGGTTTGCTAGCTACCGGGCATGGCCCTTCTCGGTACGGTAGATCCGTACGATTCGCGCCGTTGCCGTACCCTTGAATGTGCAACTTCGACGCGGGCCGTGGGCTATGCGCCCTTCTCGCCTGCGCGGCTTTTGGTCGGCACGGCCTTCTTCCCGGCCACTCTTCGTTGGGTCGAGCTAGAGCGCGCATACCTTTTGCTTTCTTGCCGTCCGCAAGAACCACGGGGCCCAGCAGCGCCCCGGCCTTATGTATACAGAATACGCAGTCATGTCCTTTTTTATTGCTATTAGCCCCGCGTATGTATACATTGACTGCATGCGCGCTAGTGATCGGGCTTACCAAACCCTCCGTGGAGAAATTTTGGAGTGGCGTCTCATGCCGGGGACGGTTCTGGCCGAAGTTGAACAATCCGAGCGGCTTGGCGTGTCCCGAACTCCGCTTCGGGAGGCGCTTGGCCGATTGGGCGCCGAAGGTTTGACGCGGACTGCCCGCGGTCGTGGAGTCGTCGTCACCGACATCTCGCTTGAGGACATCGATGAACTGTTTGAGCTCCGCGAGACGCTCGAAGGCAAGGCGGCCGCGCTGGCCGCCGAGCGGGGCGACTCAGCAATTTTTTGGGAGCTGCACGAAGACCTGTTGGCGGCGCCTGGGCTGATCAGCGGTGCCGATCCTGCGCGCCACGATTATTACGGGCTTGTTGGCCGGCTTGATGCGGCCATTGATGCCGCCATCTCCAACTCCTACCTGGCCCAGGCCATGCGCAGCCTCCGGGTGCATTTGCTCCGTATCCGCCGCCTCGCCGCAGACGACGCAGCTCGGCTCACAGCCGCAGCAGCCGAACATGCAGCCATTGCCGAAGCCATCGCCGCGGGGAACCCTCGTCTGGCCAAGGCAGCTACCACGCTTCATCTGCACCGCAGTCTTTCTCATCTCAAGGCCACCCGCACGCCTCAATAAGGAGCATCATGGCCAAGAACAACCACGTCCGCGTCTACAAGAGCGAAGAGAACCTTCCCCATGGGGAACAGTTGGCGCATAAGATCGCGATGGTGGCTGCCGACCCCGTCGAGGTCACTGACGACGTCACGGAGATGGTGATCAACAGGATCATCGACAACGCCTCCGTGGCGGTCGCATCACTGAACCGGGCCCCCATCGTCGCCGCCCGGGCGCAGGCACTGGCCCACGCACCCAGCACGGGCGGAAAGGGTGCCAAGGTGTTCGGCATCGGGGAACGGGTTGCCCCGGAGTGGGCGGCGTGGGCCAACGGCGTGGCGGTGCGGGAACTGGATTACCACGACACCTTCCTGGCCGCTGACTACTCCCACCCCGGGGACAACATCCCGCCGATCCTGGCTGTGGGCCAGCACGTGGGCTCAAACGGCCGGGACCTGGTGCGGGCCATCGCCACGGGGTATGAGATCCAGGTGAACCTGGTGAAGGCGATCTGCCTGCACAAGCACAAGATCGACCACGTCGCCCACCTCGGCCCGTCCGCCGCGGCCGGCATCGGCACCCTGCTGGGTCTGGACGTCGAGACCATCTTCCAGTCCGTGGGGCAGGCCCTGCACACGACGACGGCGACACGCCAGTCCCGTAAGGGCGAGATCTCCACCTGGAAGGCTCACGCGCCGGCCTTTGCGGGGAAGATGGCCGTCGAGGCGGCAGACCGGGTGATGCGCGGTCAGACCTCCCCCGTGCCGATCTACGAAGGCGAGGACGGCGTGATCGCCTGGCTGCTGGACGGTCCGGACGCCTCCTACCTGGTCCCGCTTCCCACTCCCGGGGAGGCCAAGCGTGCCATCCTGGACACCTACACGAAGGAACACTCCGCCGAATACCAGGCGCAGGCCTGGATCGACCTGGCTCGGAAGCTGAACCGTGAGCACCCGGAGGCCACCGACCCGGCGAATGTGAAATCCGTGCTGATCAGGACCAGCCACCACACCCACTACGTCATCGGGTCCGGGGCGAACGATCCGCAGAAGTACTCCCCCACCGCCTCGAGGGAGACCCTGGACCACTCCATCCCCTACATCTTCACCGTGGCCCTGCAGGACGGGGCCTGGCACCACGTGGACTCCTACGCCCCCGAACGCGCAGCCCGGCCGGACACGGTGGACCTGTGGCAGAAAGTCACCACTGAGGAAGACCCGGAATGGACCCGGCGCTACCACTCCCTGGACATCGCAGAGAAGGCCTTCGGCGGCTCCGCGGAGATCACCCTGGCTGACGGCACTGTGATCACGGATGAGATTGCCGTGGCCGACGCCCACCCCCTGGGTGCCCGCCCCTTCGGACGCGAGCAGTACATCACCAAGTTCCGCACCCTGGCCGCCGGCCTCGTGGAAGAGGCCGAAATCGAACGGTTCCTCGCCGCCGTCGAACGCCTGCCGGAACTGGCGGCAGGCGAGCTGGACCAGCTGAACATCACCGCCGCCCCCGGCGTCATCGACCTGGGTGCTGCACCGAAGGGACTTTTCTGATGCTGTATTCCAAGGTCACGCCGGAGCAGAAGCGGCTCCGGTTCCGGGAACTCCTGGCATCCGGGACCGTCCAGCAGTTTCCCGGCGCCTTCAACCCGCTCTCGGCTCGGCTGATCGAGGAGAAGGGCTTCGCCGGGGTCTACATTTCCGGTGCGGTCCTGGCCAACGATCTTGGTTTGCCGGACATCGGGCTGACCACCCTCACGGAGGTGGCCACCCGGGCCGGGCAGATCGCCCGCATGACGGACCTGCCCGCGATCGTGGACGCTGACACCGGCTTCGGCGAGCCCATGAACGTGGCCCGCACTGTCCAGGAGATTGAGAACGCCGGGCTGGCCGGGCTGCACATCGAAGACCAGTTCAACCCCAAGCGCTGCGGCCACCTCGACGGCAAAAACGTCGTGGACCTGGAGACGGCCACCAAGCGCATTCGGGCCGCCGCCGACGCCCGCCGCGACCCGAACTTCCTCATCATGGCCCGCACCGACATCCGTGCCGTGGACGGGCTGGCAGCCGCGCAGGACCAGGCCCGGGCGCTCGTGGAAGCAGGAGCGGACGCGATCTTCCCGGAGGCCATGAAGGACCTGGCGGAATTCCAGGCAATCCGCGACGCCGTCGACGTGCCCATCCTGGCCAACATGACAGAGTTCGGCAAAAGCGAACTGTTCACCGTGGACCAGCTCCAAGGCGTCGGGGTGAACATGGTGATCTATCCCGTCACCCTCCTCCGCAGCGCCATGGGCGCTGCTGAACGGGTCCTGGACACACTCAAGAGCCTGGGAACCCAGCAGGTACGAGTGCCCGAAATGCTCACCAGGGCCCGCCTTTATGACCTCGTGAACTATGAGGCCTACAACAAGTTTGATTCCGGCATCTTCAACTTCCAGGTCCCCACACCCGCTAATACAAGGAACTGCACGAAGGAGTTCAGCATGGCTGACATAGAAACTAAAAAGGGGCTCGCCGGCGTCGTGGTGGACTATACCGCCGTCTCCAAGGTCAACCCGGACACGAACTCACTGCTCTACCGTGGGTACCCGGTCCAGGAACTCGCCACCAAGTGCAGCTTCGAAGAGGTCGCCTACCTGCTCTGGAACGGCGAACTCCCCACCCCCGGGGAACTCGCCGCCTTTACCGAACAAGAGCGGGCCGGCCGCGCCTTGAACCCAGCTGTGAAACAAGTGGTGGACGCCCTGCCAGTCACGGCACACCCCATGGATATCTGCAGGACAGCCGCATCGGTCATGGGCTCCCGCCATCCACTGGCAGAAGACTCCACCCCCGAAGCCAACATGACCAAGGCCATCGATCTGTTCTCTGCCATGCCCGCCGTCGTCGCTTACGACCAGCGCCGCAGGCGAGGCCAGGATCTGGTGGAACCACGCGGCGATCTGGGCTACTCCGCCAACTTCCTCTGGATGACCTTCGGCGAGGAAGCCGTGGACGAAGTCATCGAAGCATTTACCGTCTCAATGATCCTCTACGCCGAGCATTCCTTTAACGCCTCCACCTTCACAGCCCGGGTGGTGACGTCTACCTTGTCCGATCTTCATTCGGCCGTGACGGCCGCCATAGGAGCGCTCAAGGGGCCCCTGCACGGCGGTGCCAACGAAGCCGTCATGCATACCTTCGACGAGATCGGCATCCGACCTGAGGAATCCCTCGAAGAGGCAGCAGTCCGGGCAAAGACCTGGATGGAAGATGCCCTGGCTCAGAAGAAGAAAATCATGGGCTTTGGCCATCGCGTCTACAAGCACGGCGACTCCCGGGTACCCACGATGAAGGCCGCCCTTGACAAGATGATCGCCCACTACGGCCGGCCGGAACTGCTGGGCCTCTACCAAGGGCTAGAGACAGCCATGGACGAGACCAAGGCCATCAAACCCAACCTCGACTACCCCGCCGGCCCCACCTACCACCTCATGGGCTTCGACACTCCCACTTTTACGCCGATCTTTGTCGCCAGTCGCATCACCGGTTGGACCGCCCACATCATGGAACAGTCCGCAGCAAACTCTCTTATCCGCCCTCTGAGCGCCTACAACGGCGTTGAGCAGCGATCCCTCTAGCCGTCTATTGCAGGCCCCCATAGCTGCGGTGGGGCGGCGCTCGATGGTCATCCGGATCATCAACTATCGCAACGTTCTCGGCGCCTCACCGCTTCACCACCAGTACATTTTGCTTTGTCGAATTACGAATGGGGGCACTGGGAGCCTACATTCGGGCTGCTCGCCGTTGACCATGACACTTTCAAACGTCATCCCAAGCCCAGGCTTTCGTGGCTCGGCGACATAGCACGCGGAAATCGGGCCCTCACCCCGGTCCGTCCGATCCACCCGACGTTTAGTCTGTGCCCGGTCTTGTCGGCACGTCGCGATGCAACTGAACCCACGAACGGAAGAAGAAATCTCATGAAGGCAGCAACCGTCACTGCTCCGAATGTTCTCAGTATTCTCGAAGTTGACAAACCGGCCCCCGGAGCGAGGGACGTCCTCGTTCGAATCAGAGCCTGCGGTTTGTGCGGTTCTGATCCGCATAGCCTCCAGGAGGGCCACATTATCCCGGGGACGGCGCAGACCCGCCTTGGCCACGAACCGGCAGGTGAAATCGAGGCTGTAGGGGAAGCTGTGGAAGGTCTCGTCGCAGGAGACCATGTAGTGATCAACCCGATGGGTGTTCCCGACGCGATTATAGGAGCGGGTGGGCCCCAGGGCGCCTTGAGCGAGTATGTGCTCGTTCGCGATGCCAGCACCGCAATGAACCTTCGTGTCATGCCTAAGCACATCCCGTTTCACGTCGCCGCGCTAGTCGAGCCAATGTCTGTGGCACGTCGCGCAGTGAACAGGACCCGTCCTACGCCAGCGGACAAAGTTGTCGTCTTCGGTGCCGGCCCTGTCGGTTTAGGGGGGCTCCTGGCCTACAAGGCCCTTGGCGTAAAGCATGTAGTGGTCGTTGACGTCCAACCAAACCGCCTGGAGAAGGCCGTGCAACTTGGGGCCGACGCCGTTATCAATTCGGCTGAAGAGAACCTCATCGAGCGGCTCGTGACGCTGCATGGTGAGTCTCGGGACGCGTTCGGTGTTTCAGGGCTGCCAGCCACCGACATCTACTTGGACGCCGCAGGCGTCCCGTCAGTCATTACTGCAGTCCTGGAATCGGCCAAACAGGGGGCTACTTTGGGAATCGTAGCGATTCACCGCACCCCCATTGAGGTCAGTTTTCAGGGACTCATTCCGAAGGAACTCACCATTGTCGCTTCCATGGGCTATGAGGACGAGTTCTTCCAGGTCGCAGATGATCTTGAGCAGAACTGGGAAAAGTATGCCCTTATTGTCAGTGACGTGCGGTCATTCGAGAATGTGGAGGATGCTATCCGCCTCGCCGGTACACCCGGGGCCACAGACAAAGTGGTTGTCACCTTCGACTGACGACTACCCCCATCCCTAGTTGTAAAGTGACATTTTGACTGACGAAGTCCTGCTATCCATTCCCGCCCGGCAGATCCCCGTCCCCGCATCTGTGAGTGCACCAGCTCGAGCCATCCTGGCCATGGGGTCCGTCGCACCCCATATGGATTGGCCAGAGGACGAAAGTGACATCCGCGGCTGGCGAAGGTTGGTCGAGGACCTCGACATGCTTGCTGTTGACGCCTACACGTCCATGGGTGCTGAAGTAAGCGTCGATGCCAGCGCGGTGTTGGGTTGCCAGGTCAGCAACATCGATCTTGACGAGGCGTTGATTTATGAGGCAACCCCGCCAGGACATGAGCGGGGGGACGATCGCCTCTACCTGCACATGCACGGCGGTGCCTGGCAGCAGGGTGGGGGAGTACGGGCCCGATGATCTTCGGCCCGACCCATCAGTGTGAACCATTCCCGAAAACCAAAAAGTAGACGTGGGCCTCGGCCGGCGGGGTGACTCCCGCTGGCCGAGAGGTGTCTAGGTAAAGCACACCCCAACCTGACGTCAAAACCGCCCGACAAGGGAGGACTGGGCTTGCGGGCGGATTTCCTGCTTGTTCTCAGCGGCCCTCCCAGTCACGACAAGTGACACAACCACCCCCTGCCCCAGGCGTGCTTCATCAAGTCCAGATTCTTTGGACTACTTCGACAATTCTCGAGCTACCCCACCCCGTTTCCTTCCCCTCCGACTGTCAGGGTGGGATCTGAGAACATCATGAGCCACCGTCAGTAAAAACGGAACTTCGGACTACTCTGACACCGCACGAAGTGGCGGAAGGATCTAATCTCCACTTTTTGCGTCTCAAACATGTAATTATGGGTGTGATTGGACCGTTGAAACATGCTGCTGTTCCATGACACGATGAGAGCATGACAGCCGTTGCAGGAGCCCGTGGAGGGCTGAAAGCGCACCACGGGCTCCATTCGGCTTTCCGAGCCTGAACTCGTCAGGGACCTTCGGGACATCCTGGGGGCGAAGCTCGTTGCCTACATCGGCTCGGTCAAGGAAACCCAGGCCGTGCGTCAGTGGGCCGACGGTGAGCGCAGACCGTCAGCCGAGGTCATGACCCGGCTCCGTCATGCCTACCACGTCGCAGCTCTGCTGGCTGAGCGGGACTCCCGGCCCGTGGTTCAAGCCTGGTTCCAGGGCATGAACCCCCAACTGGACGACGTGCCGCCAGCGCGACTACTGCGCGAAGGCCAGGTCGACGACGCGGCACAGGCGGTCCTTGCCGCTGCCAGGGCATTCGCGGCAGCAGGCTGACAGGTGGTTGACGAGCAACAACTGGCAACAGCCACTGCTGAGACCCGGGTATGGCGCATTGGTTTCCGCCCGGATCCTTGGGCGTGGAGTGGCTGGGAGTGGGCAACCGATGGCAGGTTCCCCGGCCGATGGGATGACCTGCACGGAAACTTCCGGACCGTCTACGCCGGCTCCAGCCTAAGGGCATGCCTGCTCGAGGTGCTCGCCGCCTTCCGCCGCGACGCGAGGCTGGCAATGGAGCTGGACGAGATCGTCGAGGACCTCGACGGGGTCACCTTCGCGTCCCGCCACGGCGATGACCTTAGGCTCTGGGCAATCTTCGAACGGCCAGGCGACCCACACGTCAGCCCGAAGCTAACGCACGCCAGGCCCGAGGAACTGCACCACAACAGCGAAGCGATCAAGGACGCCTTCCGGATGCTCGGCCTGACTTGGAGGAATGAATAGACCGCTCCCCCGCCGCTCCTCGCCGCAGCTTGACGAATATCTTGCTGGAAGGTGGCCGAGAACGGCCGACAAACACCCTTGCTGCACCTTGTTTCGTCGACCTTTCACTTGTCGGTGACACTCCTAGCGAACTTCCATGGTGTGGGTGTACCTTTTGGACACGGAACTCCGGCCTACCGCTCTTGGCCGGGGTTCCGCTACTTAGAAGATCTGGGAACCCGTAGTCGTGTGTGGCGGCCCTGCTCGCGTGAAGTTCCGTCATAGGGAGCCACCCAATGGCTCCCAATCTCCAGACGTGGATAAACCTGAATTGACCCCAACCATGGACGGATCAGAGCCCTCCGCTCCGGCCCCGGGATACACGCACGGTTTGCCCGGGCCGGCCAGGTCGACGGAATATCCGTAATCGGCGTTGAGGAAATGACGGGGGAGAGGCTCCGCGGCTGAAGAAATCGGCCAGGAATTGGTCGCGGAGTCAAGGCCGTCACGTCTTCCTGGGCATCCGCGGCCATACTATGAAAGGCGCAGCTGCAGGTTTATTTGGCGGCTAGCTGAAATTGACCCAACGGGAAGGGCCCGCACCGCTACCATTAGTGCTGGCCCTTACTGTCACCCAGTCTCGCCGGGCTGACGGAACATTATCATTGGCCCTTCGGCCTGTCCCGCGGGTAGTGGTCCGCGACGGTGGTGGAGCGAACCTTCAGCGACGGCTGCAGCACAACCGATCGAGCTTTGCTCTCGGGTGTGCTCATACGATGTTTGAGCAGGTCCCCGGTAACGGCGCCCATGTCTGAGCGGGAGTAGCCAACCGTTGTCAGCGAGACCCAACCGGATTGGGCCAGGGCTGTGTCATCGAAGCCTGCAACGGCTAAGTCCGTCGGGATGCCGAGGCCAGCTGATCTGGCGGCACTAAGAATGCCAAGGGCAGACAGGTCATTGGCGGCGAATATGGCTGAGGGTTTTCCTTCTCTCCAGAGCTCGTGAAAAGCATCCTCACCCGATTGTTCGGTGTAATTTCCAGAGCAGATTCGGATATGGTCCTGCAAACCATGGAATCGCATGATGTCGATGTAAGCACGGCGTCTGGTTTTTGCGCGTGCACCGTTTCCGCCGTCAAGGTGGGCAATCCTGCTGTGCCCCAGCGAACGGAAGTGCTCCATGATGAGCTTCACTCCTGCAACGTCGTCCACCACCACCGAATCGACGCCTCTTACCTGGCGGCCAGCCACAACCGTCGGAGTGTTCACGGCCAACTCTTGGATCGAAGTAGCGGGCAAGAGACTGCCCAAAAGGACGATCGCATCGACCTGCAAGGCCAAAAAAGAGTCAATGGCTGCCCTTTCACGGCTCGGCTCCCTAAATCCCGATGCCAGCAACCACTGATCCCGACGATCAGGCAGATGTTCATCGAAGCCATCGAGGAGCTCTGCATACAGTGGGTTGTGCAGGTCTGAAATCAACACCCCTATTGTGTCCGTGCGGCTGCTTGCCAGGCGGCGGGCGTTCAAGTTTGGACGATAGCCGAGTTCCTTCGCAGCTTCGAGCACGCGTGTACGGCTTCGCTCCGAAACCCTGGAAGAGCCTCGGAGCGCCAGGCTGACGTAGGTCCTGGACAGGCCTGCCCGCTGCGCCACGTCGTCGAGTGTCACGCCCATAATTACTCCAAAATTTTGTCTTGACAATCCAGTGTGTAGCGCTTCACACTTTAGCTTAGTGAAGCGCTACACATGATGAGCATCACATGATTTTGAAAGGTGGCAAAGGTGCCATACGCGGAATTTGGCCACATCAGGCTCTGCTACGAGGTGAGCGGACCGGAAGCCGGGGAAACTCTTCTTCTCATTCACGGACTGGGTGCACAGCTCATTGCGTGGTACCCAGGCTTCTGCCAGGCCCTCGAGGAGCAAGGCTTCCGCGTCATACGATTCGATGCCAGAGACGTAGGCCTGTCAACAAAGCTGGGGGACGATGCAGTCTACGAACTTTCAGACATGGCAGCCGACGCCTTTGCACTTCTTGACGCCCTGGGAATCGACAGGGTACATCTCATCGGCCAGTCTATGGGTGGATTAGTCGCTCAGCTCATGGCTATTGAACGTCCAGAACGGGTGAAGAGCGTCTGCACCATATATTCCGCCCCGAGCCCCGCGTTTTTGATTGAAGATGATGAGGAAGTCAGGGCAGTGCTGAACCAGCCGCCCGCACGGGATCGGGACTCGGCTATCCGGCGGTGGATTCAAAATGAGCGTCTATCCGGATTGGACGGCTTCGACCAACCATGGATCGAGGAGTTCGCGGCGGCTGTTTACGATCGAGGCTACTGCCCGGAAGGATTCCAGCGGCAGGCTCGCGCATTGCGGAACTGTCGGGACCTGACGCCGGAGCTTGGTCAACTGAAGGTCCCCCTCGCCGTAATCCACGGTCGCAACGACCGGATGATCAGCTTCCAAGGCGGTGTAGCAACGGCAATGGCGGTTCCGAACGCTGAACTCCATGTCTACGCGGATATGGGTCATCAGGTAAAGCCCGACCTCTGGAACGACTTCGTGCGTGTGATTGTCCGGAACACCTCCAGGGCAGACACTCACCCATCCAGTGCATCGAACGAGCCTCAAGGCGCGCAAAGAGCCTCACCGGTTCGTGCGAAAGACGGCATCGATGAGATGCAGACAACTTTCAACTAACCTCCAGGTCAGGCTGGCCTCCACTTTCAAACCTGTTCCTGCCAACCCGCGGAATGTTCACTATTGAGCACCGCTCTCTCAATGAGGAGAAGAAATGCTAAGCATCACTCGACGGCGACTGGGCAAACGCCGCGCAGCTCTCATAGCCACACTTTCGGCAGTTGCATTGGTGGCTTCAGCTTGCACCGGAGGCGGCTCCGGAAGCACTGCAACAACCGGGCTCAAAGACGGACTTGGAAGCCGGGGCGAAAACCGGTCCATGTACTTCTTCTTGTTCCACGATCCGGCCACCGAGCCTACATACGCCCAGATTGCTCAAGGCGCTCGAGATGCCGCGCAGCTTGCCGGAATTAATTTGACCGAACAGAACGCCGGCAGCGAGGTTTCCCGCCAAGTCGAACTTGTAGAGAATGCCATCGCAAACAAGCCGGCCGCTATGTTCTTGATCTTTCAGGATCCTTCATGGAATGAAGCCGTCTGTAAGGCCCATGCTGCGGGGATAAAGGTTTACGCCTACGGCATCGGCCCTTCCGATGAGGCAAAGGATTGTGTCTCCGCCTTTGTGGGCCAGGACTTCGCCCAAGTCGGTCAAACCATCGGCGAACGACTGATCAAGGAAGTAAAACTCAACGCCGGCGACAAGGTTCTCTGCCCAGTGGAGGAACCCACCGCCCCTTATGCCATCCAGCGATCGGCAGGCGTAAATGCGGCGTTAAAGTCCGTGGGTGTGGAGTGCACTATGCTGCGGACATCATCCGCTGACGAGCAGGCCCTCAATGCAATGAACACCTGGCTTGGGGCCAACACCGACGTCAAGGCGATCGTTCCACTCGGGGGAACACCACACCGAAACGCCGTCACCGCAGAAGACGCCGTCGGGGTAACCGCACCGATCATTGGGTTTGATACCTCACCCCAGGTGATCGAAGGCATCAAGGCCGGACGCATCATTGCCAGCGCAGACCAGCAGCCCTACGTTCAAGGCTTCCAGAGTGTCATGCAATCGGCCCTGAACCTTGACTTCGGCATATCCCCTGCCGACATCAATTCAGGTGGCACCGGCCTTATCGACAAGACCAATGTCGCGGACTTGGAAGCCAAAGAACTCCAAGGCGTCCGCTGGTAAGCAGCGGCGTATGACAGGGGGCCGGCCCTATGGCTGGTCCCCTGCAACACCCTCCCTGTGGCGCACCATCACGGCCCTGAAGGAAAGATGTGAAGCAATGACAACCCACGCACCCAACGAGCCCACCAGCCGCACTCCGGGGGCCCCTCTTGCCATGGACGAAAACGTCACCAGGCGCCGACTTGCCGACAGCCAGCCGACAACCCGCCTCGGCCGGCTCAAGGACGATTTCTACCACCTGCGTGGCCGCGGTGCTCTTGAAATCAGCATCGTCTACGGCATCATCCTCCTCATCGCAGTAGTTACCTCAATAATTAACCCGGCATTCCCGTTCCTGAATGAGAACAACATCTCAGGAGTACTCACACAAAGCATCCCCGTCCTCGGTATCCTTGCCATCGGAACCGGCATACTTATGATCGCCGGGGAGTTTGACCTGTCAATCGGTGCAGTTGTTGGCCTCACGGCCATCGTGTTCATCCGGATGTCCAATGAAGTCGGATGGCCCCTTGCTTTCCTCGCTGCTGTTGCCTGTGGTGTCATCATTGCGCTTATTAACGGGCTCATCGTCGTATATACCGGAATTCCCTCGTTCATCGCAACACTCGGGCTTTCGTTCTTTTGGACCGGTGTCAGCATCTTCGTCAACGGAGTAACTCCGGCGATCTTCCTGCCCGGAGTCAAAGATGAATCCATGAGAATGGTCTTTGCCGGCGATTTCGGTTATTTCCACTCCCAGCTGCTGTGGCTCGTCGGCATCGGCATAGTTGCTTGGTTCTTCCTGCACCGCCACAAACTTGGGAACAAGATCTACGCCGTGGGTGGCAACCGCGCCGCCGCCGCAGCCGTCTCCATCAAACCAAACACTGTGCGATTGCAGTCATTTGCAATCCTCGGGCTAACCGTCGGAATCGTCGGCGTATTGATCGCAGTTCGTACCTCCACCATGCAGCCAGCGACCACCGAGGAATACACGCTATTGGCCGTGGCGGCGGCAGTGGTTGGCGGGTGCTCGCTCGTCGGTGGCCGGGGAACGATCTTCGGCATGATCATCGGTGCGGCACTGATTCGCACTATCGAAAACGTGCTGATCCTTGGAAAGGCGCCAGGATTTTACGTCCAGCTCTTCGTGGGCGTAGCGATCGTGATCGCCGCAGTCTTCAACAAACTTATGGAAGGCAAAGCAAAATGAACGCCAGCACGATGGGAGAGCTTCTCCGCCTGGACGGAGTTTCAAAGCAGTACGGACCCAACACCGTACTCAACGACGTATCTTTCACCATCAACAAGGGGGAAGTCGTGGGACTACTGGGCGACAACGGGGCCGGCAAATCCACCTTGGTGAAGATTATGTCCGGCGTTGTGCCCATGAGCAGCGGCGGATATCTCTGGGAAGGCCAGGAGATCAAGAATGTCAGCCGCCCGGCGACCGAGCGGCTCGGCGTTGAAACCATCTTTCAAGACTCCGCTCTCGTCCCCTCGATGAGCATTACACGCAACATCTTCGCCGGACGGGAAATCACAAACAAATTGGGGTTCCTCAAACTTCGCAAGATGGACGCTATTACGAACGAAATCCTCGATACCGTTGTCAGTATTGAAGGCATCAAAAGTGCCAAACAGCTTGTTGGCTCCCTTTCCGGAGGTCAGGCCCAAGCTGTAGCGATCGCCCGGGCAGTCCACTTTAAGAACTCGCTCCTGATCCTTGACGAGCCCACCAGCGCACTGGCAGTACGAGCCACCGAAGCCCTCCTGAATTACCTGGTCCAGCTCAAAGGCGAGGGCGTCAGTTCGGTTCTGGTAACCCACAACCTCCACCATGCCTTCCAGGTATGCGACCGGCACATCGTCATGAACCATGGCCGAAAAATCCTTGACACCAGACGCGAGGACACCAGTGTGGAGGAACTGACGGCAGCTGTGGTCGAAGGCGCAGACGGCTTGGAACGTTACCGCAGAGGACGCCCCCTCGCACAGGTTTAGCACCCCGCCTTCGCCCTCTGTAGAGAAAGAAACAACTCGATGTCCAAAAAAATGCTTGGTGTAGCTGTCATCGGCGCAGGGATGGCCGGCCGTGCCCACGCCGCCGGCTACCGCATGGCCACTACCATGTACGGCACCGATCTTCCTGATATTCGCCTGGTTGCCATCGCCGACTCCTACGAGCCCTTCGCCACAGACGCAGCCAAGCGCTACGGATTCGATCGTGCCGAGACGTCTTGGCAGGCAATCGTCGATGCGCCAGATATTGACGTAGTGAGTGTCGTGGTCGCCAACGCCCTGCACCGTGAGGTGGTGGAGGCGCTCCTGGCGGCGGGAAAGCATGTCCTCTGTGAAAAGCCGCTGGCCCCCACCGTCGATGACGCCAAAGCAATGGTGGCTGCAGCCGAGGCGTCCGACCGCGTGGCTGGAGTGGGGTTCACATACCGCCGTTCCCCGGCCATTAACGCCATCCGTCAGCAGCTCGAACTCGGGGCAATCGGCGGTATCCGCCACTTCACCGGCCGCTACTGGTGCGACTACGCCCAGGACCCTGGTGCAGCGATGAGCTGGCGTTACAAGGGCGGACCCGGTTCCGGGGTTCTCGCCGACGTCGGCAGCCACCTTGTGGACCTCGCCGAGTACCTTTGCGGGCCGATCACCAGCGTCCAGGGTGCCGTCATGGAAACCTATACGAGGGAACGGCCGGTGCCCCGAGCAGCAACAATGGGTCATTCCGGCGGTGACGTCACCGGGCAAACGGAACCCGTTGAGAACGAAGACATTGCTACTTTCACCGCATCCTTCAGTAACGGAGCGTTGGGAACCTTCTCGGTATCCCGAGTCGCGCACGGGCACACCAATGGTCTGGCTCTCGACGTCCTCGGTGAAGCTGGTGCAGCCGGCTTTGACCTGGAACGCCCCGGGGAGTTCTCCTTCGCACACGGTGGTCAGTCTGACAACAATGACGGAGCCCGCAGAGTTTTGGTTGGACCATCCCACCCCAACGTACCCGGCGGTCAAGCCATGGATTACACCTCCGTGGGACACGGCCAAAACGACTTCTTCGCCTGGCAAGCCCGGGCGTTTCTCGATCAAGTGGCCGGCTTGAACAACCTGCCGCCATTACCCCCGCTGTCCCACGGCCTCCACAACATGGAAATTCTGGCGGCCATTACCGAATCGGCCCATTCCGAAGGACGAACCGTCCAGGTCCGCCAAGCCCTTCCGTAAGCAACACGGATTGAAAGGAAACACTTTGAAACTCGGTGCCTACACAGCCTGCCTGCAAGACAAGACTCTCGAAGAAACACTCACCATTTTGCGGGACCTCGGGCTAACAAGCATCGAACCCAATGCCGGCGGATTCATCGGCACACCCCATCTTCCGGTCGACGAACTCCTACATAATGCAGCGGCCCGGCTGGATTACCTTGACGCGCTGACAGCCATGGCATAACCCTCACGGCACTAAACTGCAACGGCAACCCGCTACATCCTGACCCGGAAGTAGGTCCCAAGCACGCCGAAGACATAAAGCGGGCCATCCAGCTTGCCGCCCTGCTTGGCGTCCCGACCGTAATCACCATGTCCGGGCTGCCCGCCGGCCATTCCGGCGGCGAAAAGCCCAGCTGGAACGTTATCCCATGGGACAGTTCCTACCTTGAGGCCCTCGATTACCAGTGGAACGACGTCGCCGTCCCTTTCTGGACCGAAGTCAATGCGCTGGCGGCAGCGGCAGACGTCAAGGTAGCCATCGAGATGCACCCGCACAACCTCGTTTACAACCCTGCAACGCTCAAACGGCTTGTAGAGCGGACCAACGCCACCCACGTCGGCGCCGAGATGGACCCCAGCCACCTATTCTGGCAGCAAATCGACCCGATCAAGGCAGTCGAAGACCTGGGCGAGCTAGTATACGTAGCGGCCGCCAAAGATACCCTCGTCCTGCCAGCAGCCGCCGTCAACGGTGTGCTTGACGATCGCTTTGGTTGGATTCCACCGGAAGATAACCCCGTGGGCCTTGGCGGCCGATACACGGTAACGCAGTGGCCCTCGAACCCCAGTTGGACGTTCGCTGCGGTAGGGCGTGGCCACGGCGTCGATTACTGGGCACGTTTCCTCTCCGCGCTGTACAAAATCGACCCGGACATGGCCGTCAACATTGAACATGAAGACGCCAATTTCGGGGCCGTGGCCGGGCTCGAATATAACGCTAAGAGTCTCCTCGAAGCTGCACACCGGGCCGGTGTATCGGTTTGACCTCCGTGAAGGCGCGCCAAGGCGCTGATGCGAATTGGTCAGGGCGGCTCGCGCATGAAAGCGACGGAGCGGCGGCGGGGCCTGAACACCAGCGCGGAACGTCGAAATCCGCGGCGCCTCTCCGCATTGGTGTCGTTGGTTTTGGTCCGGGAGGGCGTCTCTTTCATACTCCGTTCATCCAAGCAGCGGAAGGAACGGTGCTCGCGGGCGTCGTCGCGCGGTCTGAGCCTCGCCGCCTAGAAGTGGCGCGGCACTGGCCGGAAGTTCCTGTCCATCATTCCTTGGGAGAGATGCTTGAATCCGGCGTCCAAGCGGTAACAATCACTACTCCCCCGGAGACCCACCGCGACCTAGCCTTAGAGGCGATATCAGCAGGTGTGCACGTCATCGTGGACAAGCCATTCGCCCCGTCCGGAGCAGTGGGCAGAGAAATTGCAGCTGCAGCAGAGGCGGCAGGTGTTACTCTCAGCGTCTACAACAACAGACGCTGGGACGCGGACTTCCAAACGCTAAGACGTGTCGTATCGGAGGAGCATCTGGGAGAGCTGTGGCGCGTGTACTCGCGCTTCGACCTGGATGAACCCGGCTCCCTACACTCCGGTGAAGGCAACGGCTTGTTGTTGGACATCGGTAGTCATCTTATCGATCAACTGCTCTGCCTGCTCGGTCCGGTTACCGCAGTAACGGCACACCTGGATTGGATTGAGCTGCCCGCCGGGCCCACTGATGCAGGATTCAGTGTTAACCTCGTGCATGCCAGCGGTGTGACGTCTTATGCGGAAGCAAGCAAAGCGAACCGTATTGTCGCTCGGGAATTCCGCGCATATGGAAGCAAAGGCAGCTACCGATCAAATGGCACGGATGTCCAAACGCAATCACTTCTATCGGGTCGGATGCCTGCGGCTCATCCTGACGATTGGGGCTATGAGACGCCTACTTTATGGGGCACGCTTTCCAATGACACCGGCGAGCAACGAATTCCTTCCGCCCAAGGGCGTTGGCAGGATTTCTACGCTCTCTTCGCAGCCGCAGTCAAGGGTGGGACGGCGCCACCAGTGACTGCCGTCGAAGCGGTATCTGTACTCGACGTTATCGATGCTGCCCGAATCAGCGACTTCAGGGGTGAGACCGTGCGGATGGAAGAGGCCGGGTGTTCATAGCCTAGGTGCTTAGATGCCACTGCTAGGCGGACAAATACACCCCAACCTGACGGCGGGTTGCCTGACCAGGGAGGATTTGCTTGTCGGCGGAGCCTTGGTCCGGTTCTGGTAGTTCTTAAGGATTCCGGCCTTCATAACTGGGAGCCTGTGCGCGCCGTCGATCTCGCCGGGGGATACTCCTGGGGCCATCCTGTGATGCCATCGTCCTGGGCGCTCCTGAGAACGTCAGCGATGCGCTTCTGTTCATCTGTGGCTGTTCCTAATACTGCGGTGCGCATCAGCCTTGCCCACTAATGACGTTTAACGCCATGGATCTCAAATTTGCTCGGCTCCCGGTGGCTCGTGCGGTGGTCGGTCCAAACAGGGTGAAGCCAGGCAGCCCGTTCTCCGGAAGCGAGGACGCCAGCCAACTGGTCCTCGCTGCCGCCCCTTCGCCTGTCCGGCTGCGACGGCCGCCGCGATGTCAGGTTCATTACCCTCGGCGACAGCATTGATATCGGTTTGCATGCCCGCGTCGACTGAGCGAGGAGGTCACTAGACCTGCCGCAAGCACCCGAAGGCCAGTTTCGGCTCCAACCATCTCCGTCCTTGACGACTCTTCCAGTCGGAAATCGAATGAGTCTGCTGCCGACGAACTCTCACCCGAAGCACTTGGCTAGCCACCTGATTACTGCCGAACCCGCAAACGGACAACTGTCAGGTTTGCTCGATGTGCCGTTGGAGACAGCTGCGATGGTTCTGACAAGAACCGCCTGCGCTTGGAATAACAAAGCGACAATGTACTCGAAGTACACGTTTCTCGCCGAGCACCACCGCTTGGAAACCACCTTCTGAGGTCTCCGCGACACCATGTCACCTTCACGGCCCTAGGTGAACAATTCCCTCCGCTCGGCCTGCCGGCTGACACGAAGGCAGGTGCCCTCGCCTAACTCCTGGTCAGTTGTTAGGTGCAACGACGCTTCCCCGGACGATGAGGGAGGGCTCGAGCAGGGTTTGCTCTGTTGGAAGAGCGGGATTCCGAAGCTTGCGTTCGATTCGATGTGCCGCCAGTTCTCCCATCAGTCGGGCTTGCTGGGTGACGCTGGTGAGGTCAATTCCTGGCAACGACGCTGCATGGGTATCGTCGAATCCGACAATTGACAGGTCATGGGGTACGTGAAGGCCACGGGAAGCGCACAGGTCACGGACGCCGAGAGCAGCTTGGTCTTGGCAGAAGATAGCTGTTGGCGGTTCTGCCGAGTCCAGAAGTAGGGCCGCAGCGGCGGCACCAGGGGTCTGCCCGAACTCTGCTTCTAACACGCGAGGAGAAAGACCTGCGGCCTTCATCGCATCAACGTATCCGTCACGGCGCGCCGTGTACGGGTACCATGCCGGCGAGCTGATGTGCGCTATGCGGCGGTGCCCCAGCTCTACAAGGTGCTCGACGGCGAGGCATGCTCCTTTGTGGTCATCGACGGCGATGGAGTCAACGCCTTGAACGCGGCGGGTGACAACTACAAGTGGAACGCGGTCCGCGTACTTGAGCAGCGCTGCATCCGGCAGCAGGGAACCCGCGAGGACGACCGCGTCGGCGCGGACGTCGAGGAGATCTTCGAGTCTCTCGGGTTCGTCGCGACGTTCCATCTCGCCAGCAGAGATGAAGACACGTCGACCGTCCCGCTTGGCAGCGTCCCTGAGGCCGTAAAGTATCTCGGCGTTGATCTCGAAACTAAGGTCCAGCAAGGACAGACCAACGGTGTTTGTGCGGTTGCTCGCGAGCAATGAGGCGATGACGTCTCGCCGGTAACCCAAGCGTTTGGCGGCGTCTATGATACGCATTTTGGTCTCGGCAGAGACTCCCGGTGCATCACGAAAGGCATATGACACCGTCATTCGGGAGACGCCGACCTCGCGGGCAACGTCATCCATGGTCACCCTCTTCATGCTTCTCCGGCTCCCTGCCCTTGGCGTCAAAGCGGCAGCCGTGCTGTCGCCCGAATAATTGTATCCGGGGTAGGGAGGCAGTGCGGCGGCCATATCGTCGGTGTCTCAATTCAAGCTTGAAAGGTCATTATGTCTGGCAGAGGGCGTCCATCACGCAAACTTGCGGTATCGTCACGGACGCCCCGCACCAATTAATTGCTAAAGCCGATGCCGACGCGCTCCGCCGCGTCCCGCAAAGCCGAAGCTGAATGCTTGAGACCTTCAACGGGCCCGAGTTCAGCGTCCTCGTGCTCGATATTTACTGCAATTTCAGGATTGACGCGCTGCAGCGCGCTGAGCCAGGTAGCCCAGAAGTCAAGGTCCTGTCCCTTGCCAATGCCCACAAATTCGTAGGACGGATCGGCGGGAGGGGAGTTAAGTTCGAAGTGCGATCCCAGTCCGATCGGAGGATTGTAGCCACCCCGCTGCCACAGGTTGTTCAGGAACCCGTTCCTGCGGACATTGGCATGGTTGATCCGGGTGTCTTTGGCAGCAGCGATGAACACGCGTTCACCGAAACGTTCAATGACCTCGACTGGATCCACGCCCTGCCAAAACAGGTGGGAGGGGTCCATCTCGACGCCCACAGATTCCGAACCGACAGCGGTAATGAATCGCTCCAGGGACGGGGGGTTGTAGGCCAGCTGGTGAGGGTGCATCTCTACCGCTAGCTTGACGCCCTTCTCCTCCGCGTGCCGGGCGGCATCCTTCCAGAAAGGCACAGCCAGGGACCACTGATAATCGAGCGCGTCCGTATAAGCGGAGTCCCATGGATTGACTACCCAGGAGGGCAGGGTCGATGTGGGCTCCGCCCCCGGATTTCCACTCTGTACCACGATCACCTCGACATTCAGGTGGGCGGCCAGATCAATTGACCGGTGCAAGTCCGCCGCATGCTTTTCACGCACCGACTGGGCAGGATGCAGTGGATTACCGCTGCAGTTCAAAGCTGTAAGGGACACAGACCCCCGGTCCAGCTGCTCGCGAAGGCCACTGCGGGTGCGCTCGCTTACTTGCAGGGCGTCCACGTGTAAATGCGGTGCCGGAAAATATCCGCCAGTGCTGAGCTCCAAGCTTGTCAGCCCTAGCTCCTGGGCCACTTCGATTACGCCCGTGAGGTCGCGATCGTGCAGGCAAGAGGTGAAAAGTCCGAGTTTCATGATGTTTCGCTTTCTGATGGGGATATCTGCCTGGCAGTAGGAGCCGGCCTGACGACAGACGCATATCCGGCAGAGGGCAGCGCCCTAGGGTTCCTACTTCACTCAGGACAGGCGTCTGGAAGCTTTCCAGCGGAAACATTTTTTCCAGCTGTTATATACGTGATGTGGAACACTCTATAGCTTTAGCGCTAAAGGGACAAGCAGTTGCGGGATCGCCAGTTATGCCCGGAGGACCAGACGGTAAGTTGCCAACCTCGCCATATCACCTACTTTCGCGCTACATCGATGGTAGGGCATGTGGTGTCGCTTACAGAGGGCTTGAGGAGCTCTCTGGAGGAAGAAGGGCATGCCGTCGAAAAAGCGGAGAGATGCCGACTGCAGGCGTCCTGGGGGATCTCTAGGATGCCTCTATCTGGCGCAGATTGCGCCCTCACCGATCGTGTGTCTCCCGGCTCCGCTGTCGTAAGTTACTCGCTGGTCTTCGATCCGGTCGGCTGTAGCACGCTCCTGACGGCTTCCCCCGCTTGGGTTAACGCGGTGTGGATATCCAGCTTGCGGTGCTGAATTGACATGTTTTCCACGCCCCATGGCCCTTCGAAACCGATATTGCGAACGGCTTCCACAAACTCCGGGACGCGAAAATCGCCGGATCCGGCGAGCAGGCGGTTGTCGAAAGCGTCTGCTAGAAGGTCTCTACCGTGGTGGGCAGCGCCATCATTTATCTCCACCCCCAGTAGGGCCCAAGAGGGCACTCTGCTCGACACGCGCGTGTAGGGGTATCCCGTTCGGGCGAGATGCCATATATCGATAATGAGTCCTGCGTTCGGATCACCCACATCGAGAATCAGGTCGATAGCTTCGTCCAGGTCTGCGAGCATCGAAAATGCACCCGGTTCCATGGCGACTCGTGTGCCGTGCGCTACGGCCTCCTCGCCAAGGCGAGCAAACTCCTCCCGAAGGCGATCGGGGCTGACATTGTCGCCCACTCGACCAGCGCCAACTTTGACGTGATGAGCGCCGAGGACCTCGGCCATGTCCAGAAGATCCCGCCGGCGTTGATCTGAGACGGACCGTCGGTCGCCCGTAAGGAACCAGTCGTCAAGGAATTCGATTTCGGTGCTTGCGAGGCCGGCATCGGAGATCAAATCCCGTACCGCGCGGAGGCCAATAGTCTCCCTTGCAACGGCGAGGTCAGCGTATTCGATGCCAATACCCGTGTAACCCGTCTCAGCAACTGCGCGAATACGCTCTTCAATGCTGTGAGGACTCGTATCGGAGGTAATCCCGGGTCTCACGTTGCCCGCTGATGTCCAGCACGTGGCTAAAAGTCTGTCAGTCAATGCTTTACTCCCTTCTGAAGCTAGCCGTCCCGGTTCTTGAGAGCGGCTAGCGACCTCCTTTGAAATCTCTGCTGCGGCAGGAGCTACGCCCTATCCACCGGCACCTCATTGCTCTTCGCCCTGAGCTGCCGCGGGATCAGGGCGCTAATCACGGCGAGCCCGCCCTTCGGTTGAGTCATCGGCACGTCCGGGAACTGAATCGCTCCCCTCGGGCAACTCGTCGGGGAGGCCTTCGGTGATTCCGTCATGTCGAACTGTGTGTTCGTCTGCATGGGAGGGGAAGTTGTAGGAGGCGCCGGAGGCGTGGGTGGGTTCGGGCCAGCGGGAGGTGATGACTTTGCCGCGGGTGTAGAAGCTTACGCCTTCGGGGCCGTAGATGTGCTTGTCGCCGAAGAGGGATGCTTTCCAGCCGCCGAAGGAGTGGTACGCGACCGGGACGGGCAGGGGCACGTTGATGCCGATCATGCCGACGGTGACACTGCGCTGGAACTTCCGTGCGGCGGCGCCGGAGGAGGTGAAGATGGCTGTGCCGTTGCCGTAGGGGTTGGCGTTGATGAGTTTGATGCCGTCTTCGAGGGTGTCGACGCGGACGACGACGAGGACGGGTCCGAAGATTTCCTCGGTGTAGGCGGTCATCTCGGTCTTGACGTGGTCGATCACGGTGGGGCCGACCCAGAAGCCGTCTTCGTGTCCGGGCACGACGAGGTCGCGGCCGTCCACGACCATGGCGGCGCCGGCGGTTTCGGCTTCGGTGACGATCCGGACGATGCGTTCCTTGGAGGCCGGGGTGATGACCGGGCCCATTTCGGCGTCCGGCGCGGTGCCGTTGTTGACCTTCACGGCCAGGGCACGCTCTTCGACCTTCTTGACCAGCAGGTCAGCGGCGTCACCGACGGCGACGGCGACGGAGATGGCCATGCAGCGTTCGCCGGCGGAGCCGAACGCGGCGGCGGCGAGGTGGTCTGCGGCGTTGTCGAGGTCGGCGTCGGGCAGGATGATGGCGTGGTTCTTGGCCCCGCCGAGGGCCTGGACGCGCTTGCCGTGCTTCGTGGCGGTCTCGTGGACGTACTGGGCGATGGGGGTGGAGCCGACGAAGGAGATGCCGTCCACGTCCGGGTGGGTCAGCAGCCCGTCGACGGTTTCCTTGTCGCTGTGCAGGACCTGGAACACGCCGTCGGGCAGGCCGGCCTGCTTCCAGAGCTTTGCCAGCAGCATGGACGCGGAGGGGTCGCGTTCGGAGGGCTTTAGGATGAAGGCGTTGCCGGTGGCGATGGCCATCGGGGCCATCCACAGCGGCACCATCACGGGGAAGTTGAACGGGGTGATGCCGGCGACGACGCCGAGCGGTTCGCGGAACGAGAAGACGTCGATGCCGGTGGAGACCTGGTCGGAGTAGTCACCCTTGAGCAGCGTCGGGATACCGCATGCGTACTCGATGACCTCGAGGCCGCGGCCGATCTCGCCCTTGGCGTCGGAGAGGACCTTGCCGTGCTCGGCGGTAACCAGGGCGGCGAGTTCGTCCACATGAGCGGCGACGAGTTCACGGAACTTGAACAGCACCGCGGTCCGCTTGGCCAGGGAAATGTCACCCCAGGTCTCGGCGGCCTTGCGGGCGGCAGCGACGGTGATTTCGAGGTCGGCGCGGTTGGCCAGCCGCAGCGTGGCGGTGACCTTGCCGGTGGCCGGGTTATAGACGGGCGCGGTACGCGTTCCGGTGCCCGCATTAACAGTGCCGTTAATGAAGTGGTTGATGACCGTAGTCTCGGTGGTTGCAGTCATGGGACTCTTCCTTGAGTAGTGAAAAGGGATTGTCAGCCGAGCAGTTTGCGCTGGCGGGACTTGTGGTCGACGTAGGTCTGGAACGCCTGCTTCGTGGAGTCCAGTTCGGAGACCTGGGAGACGGGCACGTCCCACCAGGACTCGGAGGACGGCGCGTCGAGCAGCGGGTCGGATTCGACGTGGATCAGGATGGGACCGGTCCCTTCCGGGGCAGCTTTCGCGTCGCGGATGGCCTGTTCGAGTTCGGCGATGACCTTCTCCCCCGGCTCGATCCGGATGACCTTCACACCAAGCGACTCGGCGTTCAGGGCCAGGTCCACCGGCAGGGTCTCGCCCTCATCGAAGCTGTGCTGTTCCTCGTTCAGGGCCCGGTACTGGGTGCCGAACCGCTGCGAGCCCAGCATCTCCGACAGGGAGCCGATGGAGGCGTAGCCGTGGTTCTGGATCAGGACCACGATCAGCTTGATGCGTTCTGCGACGGCGGTGACCAGTTCGGTGTGCATCATCAGGTAGGAGCCGTCCCCCACCATCACGACGACGTCCCGCACCTCCGCGGCATCGCCGCTCGCCGTCGTCGTGCTTGTCGCTTCCGCGATCGCCGCGCGTTTGACGCCGAGGCCGCCGGGGATCTCGTAGCCCATGCACGAGTAGGCGTATTCGACGTGGTAACCGAACGAGTCGCGGACCCGCCACATCTTGTGCAGGTCTCCGGGCAGGGAACCGGCGGCGCAGATGACCACATCGCGGGCGTCCATGGCCCGGTTGGTGGCGCCAATGATTTCGTTCTGCGCCGGCAGCGGGGTGTAGCGGGTATCGAAGGCTTCGTCCACGGTGGCGTCCCAGCGCTGCTTCTCCGCCGTGACCTTTTGCTCCAGGTCGGCGCCGATCCGGTAGCCGCCCAGGGCTGCGTTGAGCTTGACCAGGGCCTTGCGCGCGTCGGCGACGATCGGGAGCGTAGTGCCGTGCTTGTAGGCGTCGATCGGGGCGACGTTGATGTTCACGAACTTCACGTCCTGGTTCTGGAACGCGGTCCGGGATGCCGTAGTGAAGTCCTCGTAGCGGGTGCCGATGCCGATGATCAGGTCCGCCTCGGCAGCAATGGCGTTCGCCGCCGTCGTACCCGTGGAGCCGATCGCGCCGAGGGACTGGGCGTGGTCCCAGGGCAGGACGCCGACGCCGGCCTGCGTGTTCCCCACCGGGATGCCGGTGAGCTCGGCGAACCGGGCGAGTTCGTCGTTGGCGTAGGCGTACAGGACACCGCCACCGGCAATAACCAACGGGCGCTTCGCGGCCCGGATCGCCTGAACGGCGCGGGCAATGTCGGCGTCGTCGGCGTCGGGGCGGCGGATCCGCCACTCCCGCTCGGCCAGGAACTCCTCCGGAACGTCGAAGGCCTCGGCCTGAACGTCCTGCGGCAGCGAAATGGTCACCGCACCGGTCTCGGCCGGATCGGTGAGGACGCGGAGGCCGTGGTGGAACGCGGAGAACAGCTGCTCCGGCCGGTTCACCCGGTCAAAGAATTTGGACAGCGGACGGAACGCGTCGTTGACGGTGATGTTGTAGGCGTAGGGCTGCTCCAGCTGCTGCAGGACAGGGTCAGCGGCGCGGGTGGCGAACGTATCAGACGGCAGCAGCAGCACCGGCAAACGGTTCGTGGTCGCCAAAGCGGCACCCGTGAGCAGGTTCGACGAGCCCGGGCCGATGGAGGTGCTGATCGCGTAGGTCTGGCGGCGGCGGGTGTGCCGGGCGTAGCCAACGGCCTGGTGGACCTGGGCCTGTTCGTTCCGGCCCTGGTAATACGGCATGATCGCCGGGTCCAGCTGCTGGTACTGCTTCAGCGCCTGGCCCACACCGGCCACGTTGCCGTGCCCGAAGATCCCGAACATGCCCGGAATGAGCCGCTCACGGTATTCAACGCCGCCCACCGTGTCCACGGTGTATTGCTTGGAAAGGTATTCGACGACGGCCTGCGCCACCGTCATTCTGCGCGTAGCCATGATTCTTACTCCGAGATTTCCGAGGTGTGGTGCAGCAACGAGGCAGCCGCGGCAACGGCGCCGGCGACGTCCCCGTCCTTCGGGTAGAGCAGGGTCCGGCCAACGGTCAGGCCCTGAACGCCCGGCAAAGACAGCGCCGCACCCCAGGTGGCGAAAACCTCGTCCTGGCTGCCTTCCGGGTCTCCGCCCAGCAGGACGGTGGGCATTGTCGTCGAGGCCATCACGCGTTCCATCTCCGCCACGACCGGAAGCTTCATCCAGGTGTAGGCGCTGGTGGACCCCAGGCCCTCGGCGATGCCGATGGACTTAATGACCGCATTCGGGGACAGGTCGTTGCGGACCCGGCCGTTCTCACGGACGGACAGGAACGGCTCCACCATGGCGATCAGCTTCCGCTCCGCCAGGGAATCAATGGCCTTCGCCGTCGATTCAAGGGTGGCGACGGTATCCGGGTCGCCCAGGCAGATCCGAGTCAGCATCTTTCCACCGTCAGCGCCGAGCGCCTGCAGTGCTTCGGCGGTGTGGCCGGTGAACCGGTCATCAAACTCGTTCACCAAGCCGGCCAGGCCGCCGCGGTTCATCGAACCGAACACCAGCTTGCCGTCCAGGGCACCGAGGAGGAGCAGGTCGTCCATGATGTCCGGGGAGGCCAGGATGCCGTCCACGGCGGGGTTGGCCAGCGCGATCTGCAGCCGGTCCAGCAACTGGCGCCGATCAGCCATCGCCACCGGGTCATTGCCGACGGCGAGGGCGCCGCGGGCCGGGTGGTCGGCGGCGACAATGAAGTTCTGCCGGCCGGCCTTCACGCCAGGGTGGCGTCGGCGTGCCTGCGCCGCGCGGCCCACGGCCTCGGGGTCTTCAAGCCGGATGGTGCTCAGGTGCTCGTAACGGCGCGGGTCATCATCAACGGCGCTGTTGGAGGCAAGGGGGGTGAGAGTCACAGGGAAGCTCCTTCGGTGGCAAGCTGGGCGGAAGCGCCCGGAACCGGGCGGCCGCGTTCGGCCAGCAGCGAGGTGACCTCGTCCGGTGTCGGCATGGCGTCCGCGCAGGACAGGCGGGAGGCGACAATCGCGCCCGACGCGTTGGCATAGTCAAGAACCTGGGCGAGTGGCCAGCCAGACAACAGGCCATGGACAAAGGCGCCGCCGAAGGAATCCCCGGCACCCAAGCCGTTCACGGTCTCCACCGGAACCGGGGCAGACACAACACGCTCGCTGCGGGTCTTGGCCATCACGCCTTCGAGGCCGAGCTTGACGACGGCGATCTCCACACCGGCGGCCAGCAAACGGTCGGCCTGCTCATCGGGAGTCCCCTCCCCCACGGCCACGGCGCATTCTTTGTCATTGCCGATCGCAACCGTCACGTGCGGCAGGATCTTGGCGACCTCCGCCCGGGCCTCTTCCTCGGAAGCCCAGAACATCGCCCGGTAATCAAGGTCCAGGATGGTGAACTGGCCATCCTTCAGTCCAGTGCGGGGACGTGCCTCATGCGCAGCGAGATGCGCGCTGCGGGACGGCTCCTGACACAGGCCCGTCACCGTCGACCAGAAAATACCCGCCTCGCGGATGGCGTCCAGGTCCAGCTCTTCCGCCTTGATCTGCAGGTCCGGAGCGGTAGGGAAACGACCGTAAAAGTACAGCGGAAACTCGTCCGCAGCGGGCTTGATCGCGCAGAAGGTCACCGCCGTCTGCAGACCACGAACCGGGGCAACAAAGGAATCGTCAACACCGAACTTTTCCAGTTCATGGTGGAGGAAGGCGCCGAAGGGGTCATCCCCGGTCCGGGTGATGACCCCGGTGCGGCGGCCGTGCCGGGCGGCGGCAACAGCCACGTTCGACGGCGAACCACCGAGGTACTTGCCAAAGGAGTTGACGTCCTCCAGGCCTACCCCGATGTCGTTCGGGTAGATATCAACGCTGATGCGTCCCATCGTAAGAAGCTCATGAGTCACAATTCTGTGCCTTCCTTGATCGGGTGCATTTTTCGATATGGCGCTTCCCTGTAGAGTCGCCAAGGCTTCTTCTTGGATCTGCACTTTGGTTCGCGTCCTCCGGCAACCTGGGAGGGACTTCTCCAGTTTTCAGACTGATGGCAGCAGCAACAGCCCCAAGTGAAATCGGTGCGCTATTGCTGCTGCCATTTCGAGTCGTTTAGCGCTTTGCCCCGTTGAGCCACGGGATGGAGTTGTGAATTCTTGCGATTTGTGGAGGTCAGGGCATCAGAGGGCTGGCGGCTTCTTTTTCGTACTCTGAAATTTCGGCCTCAAGTTCTGCCATGGCCTCGCCGCCCGCCATAAGATCTGTAATCTCTTCGCGAGTTCGCTCGCCCTTTCGGAAATCGTCCGCTTTCCGACCGTGGATGAGAACAGCAAAGCGATCTCCAACCGTCATGGCATGCAGGACGTTGTGCGTCACAAAGACAACCGCGATTCCCTTGCGACGGGCTTGCATGATGATGCGCAGCACGTGGGAGGCTTCCTTGACGCCAAGGGCGGCAGTAGGCTCGTCGAGGATCAGCAGCCGGGCTCCAAAATAAACTGCTCTGGCAATTGCCAACGACTGTCGCTCACCGCCGGACATCCCCCCGACCAGACGATTCCCATCATTGATTCGAGTGATCCCCAAGCCTTTCAGCTCACGGATAGCGACCTCATTTGCCGTTGCTCGATCAAAGTGTTTGAACGGACCCCAACCCTTGGTGGGCTCGACGCCCACAAAGAAGGAACGCCCCACCGTCATGAGTGGGAAAGTGCCGCCGTACTGGTGAACGGTTGAGACACCGTAGGCACTCGCATCGCGTGGACTGTTAAACTCAACAGGTTTGCCTTCTACCTCAAGGCTGCCCGTTGTGGGTTTGTAGAATCCGGACAGGATCTTGATCAGGGTGGATTTTCCCGCCCCGTTGTCGCCCAGCAAGCAGAGTACTTTGCCGGGTTCGATGTCCAATGAGATGTCTTGCAGGGCATGTGTTCCAGCGAAGCTCTTGCCCACGTTTGTCAATTTCAGGAGAGGTTCAGTCATCACGCGGCCTTCTTCCGGGGTGTCTTCCGCGGACCGCTGGAGAGGGCAAGTCTGCGGAAAGTGTTGTTCATGAGTACGGCGGCCAGCAGGAGGGCGCCGAGGATAAAGGAGGCCCAGTCCGAGCTCCAGCCCGTGTAGTAGATGCCTTGGTTGACGATGGCAAAGGTAAGGGTGCCAAAGATCATGCCTATGACGGACCCATATCCGCCGGTGAGAAGTACTCCGCCGATTACGACCGCGATGATTGAGTTGAAGACGAATGCTTGGCCGTTTGCAGTTTGGGCTCCGTTGTAGAGGCAGGTCTGTATGATGCCGACCAGGGATGCGCCAAGCCCGCTCATGACGAACAGGGAAATTTTGACTCGGGTTACTGGGATGCCCGTTGCGCGGGCGCTTTCCTTATCCCCACCGACTGCGAATACCCAGTTACCCCAAGGAGTCATCTGCAGTACCCAGGCGATGACGATTGCCACTGCGATTGCCCAAAAGATCGCGACTTCGAACTGCCCTTGAACCATGCTGCCGAAGATCGACTTGAAGAACGGTTCGACCGCGAGCGGGACACTGGTGGTTCCGGTGATTGCGCGAGAAAGACCCAGTGTTATGCCTGCCAAAGCGAAGTTCATACCAAGCGTGACGACGAAGGACGGAACATTGGTCCTAGCTGTCACGATTCCGTTGATAAATCCCGCAGTGGCGCCGACCGCAAGGGCCGCAAAGATCCCGATGATCATCGGCGCACCATAGGTACCCGAAACGATAGCTAAGGTCATCGAACTGGAAGCCAGGACTGAGCCGACGGATAGATCCAGCTCACCCGCGATCATAAGCAGTCCGACGGGGATGGCGATGATGGCCAGTTCTGCTGCGACGTTCATCCAGCTTGCGGCGCCGCTGGGTGCGAGGAATTGGCCGCCGCCCAAGATGGAGAAGAAGACGAATACGAGAATTGTTCCAGCGAGGGCGCCCATCTCCGGCCTTCTAGTGAGCCGGAGAAGAGGGGACTCCGGGCGGGGCGCGGGGACAGCGGGCGGTACTTTGCCGCTTGGCACCTCGCGAGTGGTGTCAATGCTCATTGTGTTCCTATCGTGATGTGTTGAAGCGGGTCGTGAAAGGCGGGATGTCCCGGCGGTTGCAGTGCCGCGCCCGAAGGCGCGGCACCGCGGCTTGTTATCGTGCGCCGACTGCGGAGCCCTTCACTGCTGCTTCGACGTTGTCCTTTGTGACAACCAATGGGCCCGTCAGGATGGGCTTGGTCGGAAGTTCCACTCCGTACGCGGTGTAATGGAAGAGAGCGGAGACTGCGTAGTAGCCCTGGGCAAAAGGCTGCTGGTCAATGGCGGCGTATTGCGCCCCGGACTTCACCGCGTCCAACACGGCTGGTGAGAGGTCGAAGCCAATGAGCTTCACACGGTCCTTTGCGTTCGCTTGCTCGATGGCCGATTTTGCGGATTCTGAATCAGTGACGCCGATTGTAACGACTCCGTCGATAGACGGATCCTGGAGAACTGCAGACTTGATTGCCTGGGTGACGGCAGTTTGATTTCCGAAGTTCGTTGAGGGCAGGGAAAGCTGCGAGGACTTTCCTCCGGCGCCTTCCACACCTTCTTTAGCCCCTGCGCACCGGTTCTCATTATTTGCAGCACCAGGGGTGGTGTTGACGCAGAGGACGTTCTTCGCGCCGGCCTCGCCGAGAGACTTTCCTGCAGCAACCCCGGCAAGACGATCGTCCGTGCCGACATAGGACATGGCACCGAGCTCTTTCGCAGAATCGATATCTCCCGCGTTGTAGAGCAACACCGGGATACCTGCATCTACGGCCTTCTTGATGGCGGCGTTCTGAGCGTCTGGCACCCAGTCAGGAACGGCAATTGCACTGGGCTTCTGAGAAATCGCGGTTTCGGTGAGCTGGGCAGTATCCGGTCCAAGATTTTCGTAATTTTTCAGGGCAAGGTACGTCACTTTGCCGCCGGCTGCCTCGACGGACTTAGTTGCAGAATCGACACCGCGCTGGATGGTCGCGAAGAAGGGGTCCCCGCTGCCTCCAATGACAACGATATTGACGCCGGAAGCGCTGTTTTCAGCCCCAGCCCCGCCAGTAGCAGAGCTGTTGTTCGTTCCGCCTGGAGAGCAGGCGGCCAGGGCGAGAGTTGCGGCAACAGCCGAGACAGCGGCGATGCGCATCTTCGCGCTCTTGCTCTTCACGTTGGTTGTGTTTCCGAGCTTCGGAACCATCATTGTCCCGGGCTCCTTTCATGTTGGTCATCGGGCTAGCGGCATTGCCATCCGATCGGGCCGCCGCACTGCTAGCTCCTTGTGTGAGTTAGATCATATGAACGGCTATCGAACTATGTCAAGACATTTTTACTTTAGCGAGCAAGGGCATCGGCTGGCTGCCGTGCCCTGGATTCTACGGCTTCGCCGTCACCAAGGGAACGAATTACCACCCCTTGATGCTTTACCGCTAAAGCGCTATGGTGATGCACACCGATCGATGTTCGTGCACCAAGCCAGTACCTTTCATGTGAACCTCGAAGCAAGGACGCTCGATGGACCGGTTTTCAAGGCGGCTCCGCCGACATCCATTGCCTCCATTGAAAAGACATTCGTATTGCCGCCGTAGTACGGACATGCTTCGTTCCCAGCACGTTGCATCCCGGCCGAGAGCTTCGTATGCAGCTTTCCCTAGGCAGTGCCGGCTCTAGCACCGGAACGTCACCCGCATCGAAATTCCCGAACTAAAGACAAGGACAAATCAGTGAAAATTGCACTTGACCCGCTTCCTTTCAGGCACCTCCCGATCCCCGAGATGGTGCGTACGGTGGCTGATCTCGGCTACGAATGGATCGAATTTTCTCAGCGCGACGACTTCTTTCCGTTCTACCTTTACCCCCGCGCCAACGACGACCTGGTCCAGCAGCTGAAGACGGCTTTGCAGGAGACAGGCGTGAAGATCGCCTCGATGCTGCCTATTCTGCGGTGGTCCAGCCCTGACGAGGATGAGCGTGTGGCTGCGGTCCGTTCCTGGCAGCGTTCAATTGACATCACAGTCGAACTTGGTGTGGACCAAATGAATTCCGAGTTCTCCGGTCGACCCGAGCAAAGCGCGCGAAGTGAAGCCCAGTGGTTGAAATCCATGGAAGTTCTCCTTCCACGCCTAGAGAAAGAGGGAATTAGCCTGAACATCGAACCGCATCCGGATGACTTCATCGAAGATGGCATTGAAGCGGTGCGAATGATCCGGGGCCTTAACTCCAAGAATGTTGGCTTCCTCTACTGCGTACCGCACACCTTTTACCAAGGTCACGATCCGGCGACCATCGTTGAGTATGCTGGCCCCGACCTCAAGCACCTGCACTTGGCAGACTCATTCGACCACCGCGCCTCGGGTGGGCGGCGTTATCTTTTGAATCCAGCAGAAACAAACGCAACGGTCCATCAGCACCTTCCCTATGGCCAGGGCGAAGTGGATCTCGACGGCTTCTTTGCTGCACTTCAGCGCGTAAATTTCGACGGGATCGCGACGGTAGCCGTATTTTCCCAAGAAGAGAAGGCTGAGGAGAACTCAATCTGGATGCTTGAGGAAACGAAGCGCCGTCTCCTCGGAGCCACGCCTGCCTCGGTCGTCTCCCAAGATGCCAAACTCGAGAGCTCCCACGTGTAGAAGGACGCGAGAGCCTCCAATAACTAGTGAAGCCACGAGCTAAGGGGAGCCGGCGCTCCGGTTCCCCTTATGCCTTGTCTGAATGAAATGGAAAATGTTCGATGGCGATCACGCCTACAGGGACTGATGCCACCCGCGCCGTCCGTATCGCCTTGATTGGGGCCGGGCTCATGGCAAAATCGCACACCGTCGCCTATAAGGCGCTTCCTTTGTTCTTCCCATCGTTACCTCTCCGCCCGGAACTTAATCTGCTCGTGGACGTGGACGATGAGAAAGCAGAGGCCGGTGCGCGGGATCTCGGGTATGCGGCCTGGACAAGCAACTGGCGTGAAGCAGTCACTAGTCCCGACATCGACGTGGTAGACATCGTGGCTCCAAACTGGCTGCACTATGAAGTGGCAATGGCAGCAATTTCAGCAGGCAAGCACGTCTACTGTGAAAAACCCTTGGCGATCACGGCAAAGGAAGCGCACTCAATGTGGCAGGCGGCCAAAGATGCCGGGGTAAGTACTGTCGTTGGGTTTTCGTATCTGGGAAATCCGGGGCTCCAGTTCATCAAGAAGCTGGTCCAAGAAGGAATGCTCGGAACGCTCTGGAGTATCAAGGGGCACTTTATTGTCGATGCGAACGCGGACCCAGCGCTGCCCCGCACCTGGCACTACGAACGATCCAAAGCAGGCCTAGGCGCCCTAGGGGACATCGGCTCCCACATCATCGCTATCATCCAATCTCTTGGGGGGCCCATCGAGCAAGTCTTTGCCGATCTCGTGACCGTGGTACCTGCACGCCCTCAAGCCGCGGGCGCGCTTTCCTATGGCACAAAGGCAGCTTCAGGAGGGCCGATGCTTGCCGTAGAAAATGATGATGCGGCCGTTGTTCTTGGTCGCCTCGGAAGCGGAGGCTCGGTCATTATCGACGTTAGCCGCGTGGGTAATGGCCATCCCTTCGATCTCGGTATTGAGATTTTTGGTTCGAAAGGGTCAGCTCGCTTCTCGCAACAGGAGTCATACAAAGTCGAGCTATTCCTTCGAGATACCGGGCTATCACCCTTCTCTGGCAGCACTACGGTAACGATCGGGCCCGACCATGCCGATTACGGAGCATTTTGGCCCTTCCCCGGCGTGCCTGTCGGATTGCACGAACTCAAGAGCATCGAGATAAGAAATTTTTTCCGCGCAATCCTTGACGGCACTCACGCAGATCCTTCCTTTCAGGATGGCTGGCGCGTCACGGAAGTTTTGGAAGCCGCCGAACGATCGCGTCGCGCAGGCGCATGGGAGAAAGTGCCGCAATGAAACACAAACTTCCCGGCATCATCGGGAAGCCCCCGATGATGCCGGCCTCGGCTCAAAGCCGAGTGGGTAGCAAAGAGCGTGCAGGTTCATTACCACGTTAAGTGGACCGTAGCGGCAGCCTGGCCCTCGTCTCCGGGTCGAGTTGGGGGAAAAGAAGCACCAATTGAAGGTTCTTAAATACAGGAACAGGAAGTGGCAACATGAAAGAAGAACCCCTGCGTATCGCTGTCTTGGGCGTCGGACTGATGGGCGAGGACCACGTCAAGCGCATTGCTTCAAGAATCAAGGGAGCAGAAGTTAGCGTAGTCAACGACTTCTTTGAAGAACGGGCACACGAGGTATCGTCCCGCGTCCCTGGTTCACGAGTCGTTAAGGACCCTTTCGAAGCCATCGCAGCGCCGGATGTGGATGCCGTGGTCATTACCACACCCGGGCCGGCGCATAAAGAACAGATTCTTGCCTGTTTGGGACGCGGAATCCCAGTCTTCTGCGAAAAGCCCCTTACGCCATCGGCTACGCAAAGCTTAGAAGTAGTAAGGCGAGAACACGAACTAGGCAAGGACCTGCTTCAGATCGGATTCATGCGCCGCTTTGATCCTGAGTTCGCCGAGGCCTCGGCTCTCATTGAGGCAGGGGAATATGGCCGCCCCCTCATGATTCACAGTACCGTGCTCGTTGACAGTGTCCCTGAATCATTTACGTCCGAAATGATATTCAACGACTCCCTTGTGCATGATGCGGACATTGCACGTTTCCTCTTTCAAGAAGAAATTGCTACCGTCACTGTCCATCAGCCCCCCAAGTCTTCAAGGGCGCGTGAGGACTTGAACGACCCTTTCTTCGTTATCTTCACAATGACGAATGGCGGTCTCTATACCGTCCAAATATACGTCTCGAGCGGTTTGGGGTACAGCGTCGGAACCCAGGTTGTCTGCGAAAACGGAACATTTAATTTTGGTATGGAAATTGGACTCGTGTCGAGAAATACAGATAGGCGGTGGGGCGGCCGTATCAATAACGACTTCCGAGACCGTTTTGGCGCAGCTTACGATGCCGAAATTACCCGCTGGGTAGCCGCCGCCCGCAGAGGAACCATAGACGGTCCTGGCGCCTGGGACGGATATGCGGCAAACGCCGTCAGCGACGCCGCACTAGAAGCATTCCGAACCGGGGTCCCGGCTGCGGTCAGGCTGGCAAGTCACCCTGAAAAAGCCGTCACAGTGGGATAGACACCTTCCGATAAATTGATGCCACCTGGATAAACTTGACGAAATAAGAGGACCTCCGGGGGCTCTCATCGAGGCGTTTCGTAGCGGTCCGCCGCGTAAAAGATTCGGGCCTACGCGAAGCTGCCGTGATGGCCATTGGCGCCCGACCGCCGTCCGTTTTGGGCATCATTGGCGGCCATCAGCCAGCATCTAGCCCCTTCAGATCTCAAATTTTTGAGGAAGACATGTCTACAAGCCCATCACCTAGATCGTCGAAGACATCCTTCATACTGCCTGCTATTGGGCAACCCGTCGATGACTGGACGCTGCTCAAGGGCCAAATGATAGAGGTACACGTAAACGATCAGCTGATCGACCATGGATGGGTCGACGACATCATGGTCGACGGTAGCCTTCTGTGGCTAATACACAACGGAGCATCGGGTCGGCGCATCATCGAAAAACTCCCTGGGACTCTTGTCCTCTTGAAGATCGATAATGCTTCCTTGGGTGACCAATAAGCCAAAAATGTAAGGCTTAAACGCAAGCGCATCAGCTGGAGCTACACTCACAACAATGTCCTCGACCAGATCGGAAGTCGTTGTAAGACAAGTTCAGCGCGAGGCGGGGGCTACCGCTGTAGCTGGACCGCACCTAAGTCTTCCCTCAGAAACCACGTCACTAACTAAGACCGTGCTCATGCGGTCGAACAGCAAAGGAGGATTTGTGTCCCTAGGTCCGCGTCTCTCGGTAGCCAAGTCCGACTTCCCGCTAATGGGTGCCGAACATTTCCGCACTCGGCAATTCCGCTTTCCCTTGAAGTCGTAACGGTAGAGGAGACCCGAAGCAAAGACGAGAAGAATTAACCATGCCGTCAATACGCTCATACCCGCCACTTTAGAGCGCAGGCAGGGCATCCTCGTGATACAACGCGATTACGGCAAGCACACAATCCGCGTTGACCTGACAGTGCCATGAGGCACGATCCATGAGTCCTTGCAACAAACGTGCGAAGATTGACTCATTAACGAGGTACCCGACAACTTCCTGCTCTCGCCGGCCTCGACGGCAACGACCCGCCCTGAGTTCCGCAGGGTCTACGGATAGTTCTCCCAACCCGAAGAGCCCTATGATATGGAAATTCGCCCTTCTGATATGACACTGGCCCTGTACCGCTCTAAGGCTTCAGTCTGACAGCCACGGCTTATAGAGGCCCATGCATCGTGAATGGATGCCAGCTGCTTAAGTCGTGGCGTCATCGATTAGGCCATATGGATGTCGTTTTGGGTCGCGAGTGAAGCGGATAACGACGTGTTCCGAAACAGTTTCAGGAGGACTGTTGTCGATAACGATGAGTTGGGCTCCCTCACCTTTCTCCTTTAGCCAAGTCTCTGCATGTTTGTAGAAATTCTGGACTAGGCGTGTATCAGCGAAATCCGGATCGTTGGGATCAGCCGAGTGGCCAAGGTTCTTCTGCGGGCTATCTATAATCAATAGACCCGTAGAGTGGTCGGCATCCTCGAAAGAGACTTCCCACAGAGCAAGGTACCAAGCGAGGCTGATCAGTGTTTGGCCGCCACTGCTCGCGTGGGTGTAGTCCAGATTTCGTACATGTGGGACGAGTTTGTCGTCCAGGTAAGGGTTCTCCAGCTTTGGATACCCAATATCAGAGAGAACCTTGCCGAATCTATCGGATAGCTTCTTGACCACAGTGGCACGATCTGGCCGAGCCTTAGACTTAGTTCGCTGGTCGCGGAGTCGAGCAATCTGGGCGGTAATGGTATCGATGTTCTTTTCGGATTTTTCTACTTGAGCCCACAGGCGGAGCCCTGATTCAGATTTCTGCATCAGCAAGTTGGACTCATTAATGCGACGGGCGAACTCGTCACGCTCCGCCAAGTACGGTGCGGGGAGATTGACTAACTGGTTTAGCCTTTGACTTGCTTCGGCCGAACGGGACTGGGCAATGGCTAAGTCCTCCTCCAACCGTGCCAGGTCTGCTCGGAGCCGGTCCCAGTAGTCGTTGAGCCCTGCCAGTCTGCTCGAGGTAGCCCTGAGTTCGGCCTCGATGACGTCTATGTACGAATCTCCCTGTTCCAAGGACTCTCCAACGCTTAACGCTTCCAGTGAACTGCCAAGCGTCATCGGCCCTGTTCGGTCTAATCCGGATGCACAAAGCGAACATGAACCATTGAGAATCTGCGGTTTCCTTGCAAGCTTCGAGAAGCAAGCAGGACAGAATTGCACGTGCAGGGGATCGAACAATCGCTCAGCCTGCTTGAGAAATACAAGCTTTCGCTTATCGTCGGCGTACTGAGTTCTTAGGGCAGCGAGGCGCTCCAAGAGACTTTCACGATCCCTCACGCGTATCTTGGTCCGGGTCACTTCTTCTTCTGCCTCGGCTAAAGTGAGCCGCAGACTGGCGAACGCATTGCCCTGAACAAGTGCTTCTTGATCAATGTCAGCAAGACGCGACCTTAGCTGGCTGTTTCGCTTCTTCTCCGCATCAAAGTCAGTTTCCAAAACTATTGGACCGAGCGGATGCTCATCTTCTACAAGCCGGCGCTGGGATTCAGCAGCTTGGCGTGCGGCTGTCAACGAGGCCGACAAACCTTTTAGCTGAGCGGCCAGTTTGACGCTCTCGTTGTCCGTCACATCAAAGAGCAGGTCTATGGTCTGCTGGAACTTCTGCGCAACGGAATAGTTGGCATGTTCAAATAGAAGATTCTTGCTGTCCAGTCGCTCATTTGGCAGCCATACCAACTTCATCAGATCTCTCACGCTGAACGCCTGTACTGCTGACTCCGCTTTCGTAGGCGCTTCAGGTAATGACAAACCCTCAAGCCCAAGTGAGCCTAGAACAAGTTGGGAGAGGCTGTCGGGAGACGATGGCGGATCTATCGGTTTTCTAGATTCATCAACATCGCCGATGCCCTCGGATCCCGAAAGCCAGACAGAGGCAAACTTTGAAGGAGCGCCTGATACATAGCGCTCTATCGTTACCTCCTGCCCGTCAAGCTCAACCTCTAGGACCGATGATCCAACCGCACCGATGACTTCCGGGTGTTGAGGATGATGTTCCGCTCCGAGGTTGTACCGGATGAAGTCAGCAACGCTCGTCTTGCCAGTTGAACTCGGGCCGGCAACTATAGCTAGGGGACGCCAGCGTCCAGTGGAGGCGTCCACAAAATTCACATGGTAGGAGCGCGAGGATGCTAGGGACCCCTTGAGTCCTAGGCGAAGTATCCGTATCCCATCCGTCTTCACGTCTTTAGTCATTTCCTGCACCTTCATTGACGGAACACATGATTATAGATCTCTGTTTCACGGACATCCGCGGAAAAGTCCAACAATAACCAGGAAGTTCCCAAGGCTTCACGCGCAACGGCGGTCAGTTTGGCATCGGATAGGCGCGCCAATCGTTTAAGTACAATCCCCAAAGAAATCCTGTATGCATCAGCATGCGCGGTCGTGAGAGCCTCATCTAGGCGACGTCCCTTTGGCGTCAAGGCAAAACCTTCCCCCGACAGTGCCGCGAGGTCGTACGAGAGCAATATTTGCAGGTCGAACGGGAGTAACTGTCGGCGCTTTACATATCTTGGGCCGATTGATCCGTAAGAGAGCTGTCTCCTGCTGAAACCGGCAGCGTTCAGTGCGATCCGGTCCCCTCTTGCAGTCTCGCCGTGCGGTTCAATGATCACAAAGGGATTGGAGGCAAAAAACGCGTAGTATCCGATCCTATCGATCGAATTGAGCTTCTTTTTCTGGCTGCCGACCTCGGACAAAAGAATGACGAGTTCTGCAAGCCGGAAACTAGGTGCGTCCTCCGCGCTCCACGGTATCGCGTGTACTTCCGCCTCAGATGACTCGATCGGCATATTCCTAGCCATGTAGGCTGCCACCTTCTTCAAGTACTAGTTCCACTTCATTGCTAGCCAAGCTAGGTTCAGTGTGGTCGTCGGCAACATTCCGCCAGTGAAGTACCCATCCGGCACGACGGTCCTCTACAAGCCGGTGGGTTATACCCCTCCGATGGGCCGGCCGGAGGCTGATGCCAGGAGGGTCAGCTGAGCTGGCCGCCCCCTGTAAGACACGGAGAACCAGGGAAGCCATCCTCCCTCGTTCATCTGCCGTTGGAACGGACGTGTTGAATTCGTCTTCCCAACTTGTCAGGAGGTTCAAGTGGGCTTCTAAGAAGGCCTTCATCTCCTCCTCCTGGCCGCGACCCGCGATGTCTCGGGCAAGAGCTTCCGCAGCAAAAAACAGTCCCTTCGCCCCATCTGTTTCTACAATTCCAGCTTCCTCAAGCTGCCGCACAAAGAGCGCAGAGTTCAGAGTGGACGTATCTCTAACGGTCGAGACACTCAGAGGGGTATTCGCTGCATGGATATCCGGAAAGTACGCTTCACGCACACTTTTGGCATCTTCCTGCCCCAAGTAATTGCGTAAACGCACACCATTCCAGAGTTCGATTTGCACTCCAGTTGCTCGGCGCTGCTTTTGTTTCCAATTATCAAACCACAGCTGTTCCTCAGGGGGTAAAATACATGGAATACACAGAAACCACTTCCCTATAGTGAAGGAGTTCTGATTCGCCTTCTTTATTATTTCATTGAATGATTTCCTTACCTGTCCGCGCTCATTCTCACCGCGCCAGTTCAGGAAAAACTTTGATTGCCAGACCAAGATCGATTCGTCCAGGCTACCCACGTACGTATCAATGCCCCAGTCACTTCCGCTTCCGGCTGCAACTTCATTGGCTGCAGGGTTTAACTGCAGAACTAAATCGGTGACCATTTGTTGAAACCGCTCTCGAGCCCCAGCGACCGTGGCAGTTTCATACTCGAATCGCTTAAAAAGGATTGCAACCGGAGGCAACTCAGGCATGAAACAGCAGCCCTATAGGTGGGAACGAACCTTCGGGTAATACGGTCTGAACGAAAGTGCGCTTCACCCATCTCCTGTCAATGAAATTCTGATTATCAGTAAAAATCTACTTCATTTTTCAACGTAGAGGCCATCTGGCGGCGCGCCTTGAACCGTGCCCATGTCCCCTCCGAAGCTGCAGGAGGGATAATCCCATCTCAGTACCAGGGCCGGCAGAACGGTGGAGGTGCAAGTACCGCTATACGCGATACCAACTCCACAAACTTCGTGGGTGACACGGGCGTGTTTTTATAGCAGTCGCGGGTGCTGCTTGCCGGACGCGGAGGTGCAAGCCGCCTAGACCCTAGATGCAGCTCAAGATCGGCCTGCGCCTTTCGCTGGATCCGGGCCTGAAAGCACCAGTGAGCCAATCCAACCCTGCCCACAGCCGGGGACAATCCTGGTGGGTTATCCACCGCTACTGCTGCTAGGGGAGCTTCCCAGTGGCTCCCGATTTCCAGCCGTGGATAACCTGGATTGACCCCAACTGTGGACAGCCCGCGTGGTCACCGTGAGTGAGGGCGGCGGTCGGTTTTAGAACAGCCCTGGGGGTGGTTCTTCGCAGGGTAGTGGGACGAGTTTGGAGCGGTGGCCGTCGTCCGGGCTGCAGCCTCTGAATGGCCCGCCGGTGGAGAGCAGCACGGACATGTGGTGGTCTGCGTGGTCGCGCCACCATACGCTCATCCCTGTTGTGCCGTCCAGGCGCAGGAATTCCCATGCGCGCCAGAGCGCTTCGAGGCGGCTGATCGCTTCGGCGTGCTTCCACCATTGCGGGCACCAGGTCACCCCGCCCTGCACGTTGAGCTGCCGGCGGTAGCTGGTGGCCAGCTTGTTGCTGACGAATTCGGCCACGTTCGGGTAGAACAGCTCGGGTGCCTCCGAGTCCTCCTCGGTCGGCTCAGTGGGGGCTGCGGTGTCCTCCAGCTCGTCGTCCCACTCCCCCAGGCCTTCACTCATGTGAGGCACCCGCGGCTATCCATCGGCTCCCGGCAGTGGCGGCCGGCTTGTTCGCGGGGTCGTGTGCGGCGATGGAGGCTCGGACTGCATCAGCCTGCGATCCGCTCATCCAAGGCACTGTCTCCAGCAGCGCGGCGGGGGCGCCGGAGGCGAACATGATGGCTCGGCCGCGGGGGAACGCGGCCAGGTCCGACACGTCCAGGGTGCGTTCCTTGCGGTCGTCGTCGTGGCTGTAGGAGGTGCCTTGTTTGGAGCGGCTTCTGGTCATGTTGGAGTAGCGGTACTCCCCCACGAGCTGTGCGAGCTCGTTCAGAAATTCGGCTTCAGCGACGCCGCCGCCGTAGACCTTGATGTTGGAGGCGCTCCAGAGCTTGCGCATCCCGTCGCGGCCCCACACTTCGACGCCCTGGGACCAGGACTGGAGGATGGTCATCAGGACGATGCCCCGGGAACCGTAGTGGCTGTAGAGGTTCGGCAGCTCACGCCAGCGGCAGACGTTGGCCGCTTCGTCCAGAACACCGACCATGGGCGTGGCGAGCCGGCCGCCGGGTGAATGAACGGCGAGTTCTTCGGCGGCCTCGACCGTGGCCACGGTCAGAGCGGTCACCAGCGGGCTGGCGGTGCCCTTGCCTTCCTTGGAAAGGCTGTACAGGGTGCCTTTGGACCGGACGAATTCTGCCGGATCGAACTGGGGCCGCTCGTCCTTCTCGCCCTGGGGCGTCACCCACCGGGCCACCTGGCGGTTGGTGAGGCAGGAGGCCATCTGCAGTGCCGTGCCGTATACGCCGCCGCGTTGTTTCTCGGGTGCGTTGATGACGCCGCCGACGGCGTTGGAGGTCTGGGTGAAGCCGTGGGCCTTGAGGATGTCCACTGCTTCATCGTCGGCGGGTCGGGTCAGCCAGGTGTGGACCTGTGTGATCGGCCGGCTGTCGAGGGCTGCGGCGAGCAGGAGGCCGGCGAGGAGATCCTGGCCGGCGGGGTCGAAGTAGGCGTCTGTTTTGGCATCCGGGCCGCGGGAGCCGGCGGCAAAGTGATCTGCCAGGCGTGCCGCTTTCACTTCGTCCGTGACGTAGGACAGGGGGTTCCACCACCAAGAAGGTTCCTCGAGGGCGACGGATTGCGGGTCGAAGACCCAGACCGGGCCCTCGGCGGCGCGGACGTCGCGTGTTCCGTCAACGATGTCCCGTTTGTTGGAGGTCACCAGCGCAGCTCCTGGGGCGGCGAGGATCGCAGGGATGGCCCGGGAGGTCGTCTTGCCCGTCCTGGGTCCCCAGATGTCGATGTGCATGTCTTCCCAGGAGCCGTAGACCATTTGCCCGCCGAGGACGGTCTTGCCTACCGGGACTCCGGGTGAGCCTTTGACTCCGAGACGTTCGGCCGTGGCCGTGGCACCGCGCAGGCTCAGGGCGCGCAGGTCCCGGTCTTTGGCCATGTGCTGGGCCGCGGCGTCAACCCGGGAACGTTTGGACCGTCGACGCAGCAGCACACGGACCACCAGAACGGCCACGACGATGATGAGGACGCCGGCGCCGATCAGCACCCAGGTGGCGGCCGCGGGCCACGTGACCTTCTGCGAGAGCAGGCCGAAGACCAGTTCAAACGGGTTCGCCGGCAGAGCCTGGCCGTCATTGGACAGGATTGAGCCCAGGTGCACGGCTCCGGCGACCGAGCCGACACCGAGCACCACGGCGGTGATGAAGACCCAGAGCAGGATGGTTTCGGTATCCATCCGGGAGCGTTTGCCGCTGCTTGGTGCACCCATCAGTTGTCCCCTTCGCCGTTCCGGCTGATCGTCCAGCGCTTGTTTGTATCGTGCAGTTTTTCTTCGACGCTGGTCAGTTTGAGCGCGACCGGGATTCCGGGGCGGCCGCCGACTTTGAAGAGGAATTTGCCCAGGCCCGGGCGTACGCGTTTGCGGGATCCGCCGACGTCGGTCCATGAGCCCGGGTCAGCCCATGAGATGAGGCGGGCTTGTTCGGCCCGGGAGAGGGTGACGGCTTTGTTGAGTTTTTCCATTTCTGCTCCGGGGAGGGCGCCGCAGACGACCATGCCGGAGCGTTCGACGAATCCGCGGGCTTTCATCCGTTCGGATTCCGTGGGCAGGGCTTCGAGGTCGCTCATAGTGTGGGTGATCATGGCCTGCCCGACGCCCTCGGTCCGGTTCAGGCGGGTGAGCGAGTCAACCCGGTCGACCATGCCTTCACCGGAGCGCAGGGCCCGCCATAGTTCGTCCATGACGACGAAGTAGTTGCGGCGCGGTTCCAGGCCGGCGTCGGCCAGGGTGTGGGCGACCTGGACGGTGGCGAACCCGGTTGACCAGCAGGCCAGCAGGCAGGCCGCTTGGATGTCGCGCTGCGTGTCGGAGATTCCTGACAGGTCGAAGACCACGGGTTTGGTCAGGTCCATCGGCTGGTCGGTGGGCTGGGAGAACATGTCCGAGAACCGGCCCGAGCCGTCGAGGGAGTACAGCGACTGGCGCAGCTGGTCGGTCGCGTCGAGGTAGCGGCTCATGTCGCCACGGTCCAGGGCAATGGCCCGCAGTTCGTCGGGGGCGTCTTTGATGACCTCGATCAGATCCCCGATCAGGGGAACCCGGTCCAGGCGCTCGTCCAGGATGTGCAGGGCCCGGTCAATCAGGGATTCTTCGTGGGCGCTGGGCTTGGCGTTCCGCACGATGGTGATCAGCGCGGTGATCATGTTCAGGCGCCGGTTGTGCGAGTCGGCCATCAGCTGTTCGGCCAGCTTCTCCGCCTTCACCGCTGCAGCGAGCAGCTGCGGTGCCGCGGCCTGGTCGCCATCTGGATCGTTCAGGGTCCGGTTCACCTTGGCCCGGTGTTCCTCGGCCGAGGCGAGCAGCCTGACGGCGGCTCCCGTGGCTTCACCGGGATCCAGGACGTTCAAGTGGCCGCGTCCTGGACCCAGGCTGATGACCTGCCCGCCGAGGGCTTCGATCAGGTCAACGTAGTCCGGCTTCAGGTCACCGAGGATCAACGGGTTGATACTCCGGCCTGCCAGGCCGAGAACGATATGCCGGACCAGGGTGGACTTGCCGTAGTGCGGCAGGCCGAGGACGAACATGGAGGGGTTGTTGATCATGCCGTGCATGAACCAGCTGATCGGATCTGCCCCGAAGGGCGCTCCGGTGTCGGTGTGAACTCCGATCGGTACTCCCAGGATCGGGGTGCCGGAGCCGCCCACGAACGGCCAGAGACCGCAGACCTGGACCGAGGTTCCGCGCCATTCGTCGGCTGCCGTGACGTAGACGGCTTCGCCCTGTCCGCGGCCGCGCCAGCCCCGCAGGCCGGGGCGGCGGGCGACCGCGGCGGCGAGCTTCGTGGCGGGGGCAGGTGTGCGCTGGTGTTTGGTCTTGCTGCCGAACATCACATGGCCTCGCGGATCTCTTCGGGAACCTTCAAGTGCTTGGGCAGGACCAGACCCAGTGGCAGGGACGCGGCGAAGGCAGAATCTTGTGAGCCATAGGCGCGTCGTAGCAGTAGACGTGCCGACGGGCCGAGGTTGCCTTCCACGACGGCGACGGCGTCCTCGAGGTCACGGGAGGACAGGACCGTGGCGGTGACGACCATGCCGAAGTTGACCAGCCCGGCGCCCTTGGCTTCCTCGGCTGCGGTGGCTTGCGCCGCTCGGGCGTCGACCAGGGCGCGGGCTGTGGGCCGGTTGGTTGAGGAGGCTCGGGTCAGGGCGCTGGTTTGGTCCGACTCCACGATGGCGGCCGCGCGGCCGGCTTCGATCGGTCGGTACAGCAAGGTGACGCGCTTGCGGTCGATCTCCCCGTGCGGTGCGACGAGGCGGCCCAGCGCTGATGCCAGGATGTGTCCGCGTGGTGCGCCGGTCATTGTCCAGGACACTGAGTGCCCGGAATCGTGGCGGTAGCCGTCCCAGTTGGATTGGTGGGCGGATGGTCCGACGTCGCCCCAGTTCAGGTCAACGGGTGTGCCTTGGTAGTGGGCTTCGTCGATGAGTCGGGCGGCTGCAGGGTCGTAGGCGACGCGAACGACCTCGCACAGTTCCTGGGCGTTCAAGGGCGCGCATGCTCCGGCGCCGGTGGATTCCAGGCGCTCGGTCAGGCTGGGAAGCCGTGAGGCGAGATCCCTTGCGATTTCTTCTGGGGTGCGTCGTTTGCCGCCGGCTCGGGCAGCGGCGCTGAATGTCAGCGCGACCCATGCGCGGATCGTTGCCGATCCCTGCGGGTAGGTGTTCAAGGCCTCCTGGAGCATGGCTTTGGCGATGGCAGGGGCGTCGTCATGGATGTTCGATTCAACTTCCCGGCGCAGCCGTGCCCCGGAATCGGGTGCGGTTTCGACCGTGACGGATGCAGCCACGACGGCGGGTTCATTCGACAATGAGGCCAGCCAGCCGCCCCAGTTAGCCACCCAGGCATCAATCTGTTCGGGATCGACCAAGGACGCACCGTCGGGCTGGGTGCCGAAGATAACGGTGTAGTGGGCGGTGGAGGGAAGGTGGATCAGTGCGAAGGGGCGGCCGTAGGAGTCGGTGAACTCGTAAAGCTTGGAGCCGGCAGAGATCCCCGGCAGCTGGAACTCGCCCCAGGGCGTCAGTCCCAGCGGACCGGAGCGGTAGATGTTGGCCTTCTTGCGCCGTGCTGAGCTGAACGCCAGCCGGGCGAAGACCCGCTCCCCTACGGACTTGTTGTGCTTGTCGGTCACCGAGACGACGGCCAGCGCCACCCCAAGGATGAGCAGGGCAACGAGTCCGGCCAACCAGCCGCCGACGAAGAGACAGATCACCGTGATGATGAGGCCAACAAACAAACCGGCTGTTGCCAGCCCACCAAGGGTGCCGATGCCTGCCTTGCGCGGCCGCCGCCAGTTGCCGTAGGTCGGTTCCCTGTATGTGTTCTCGATTGCGGCCATGTCAGGCACCCCCCGTGGATTCTTCGCTCATGTTTTTGATGGCCCCGGAAGCGGCCTGGCCTGCTTCTGCGCCCTTCTGTGCTGCCAGTACGGCGACACCGCCGGCACCCGCGGCGGCAGCTGCACCGCTAGCGGCTGCTCCGCTGCCTGCAGCAGCACTGCCGGTACCGGTAGATGCAGCGCCAGTGGCTCCAGCCTGGGTGCCGGTCTTCCCTGCTGTGCCGGACGTTCCTGCCGTTCCCTGGCTGCCGGTCCCCGAGGGGCCCTGCGATCCAGGGTTCTGGCTCGATGTGCTGTTGGTTGTCGTCGAGCTGGTGGATGATCCGCCGCCGCGTCCGGCGCTGCCCATGCTGATTGCGCCGGAAGCCAGTGCGCCGACCGCTCCTGCTGCCAGACCGCCACCGCCGCCAGCGACAGCACCAACCATCGGGGTGACGAACCGCATGAGGGCTGGCATGGCGAACAAGGCAATGATCATCAGTGCCAGTCCGGTGACCGTTGCCAGGAGCGCGGAGCCGAAGTCCTTGCCGTCACCAACGTTTCCGAAGATCTTGCTGCCGCTGAGTTGAAAGGCCGTGGCGTAGACGATGGCGGCCGCGGGCTTGTAGAGAATGAAAGCGATCAGCCAGGCTGTGCACTTCTGGAACCAGCCCCTGCCGGCTTCGGTGTTGCTGAAGGCTGCAGCCGTAGGGAAGATCCCTGTCAGGATGACGAGGAGGCCTCCGCGGATGATCATGAGCACGATCTGCATTACGGAGGCCAGAATTGCGATCAGCCCCAGGAGAATGATCATGATCGACCCGATCGGGCTGGTGGCCGAAAGCGCTAACAGGGCTGTGATGTTTTCGTTGAACGAGGTCCCGTTCGTGGAGTTAGTGATGATCCAGGCTGAGAACTGATCAGCCGCGACGGTCAGCAGTCCCACTGCTGCCACACCGGTGCCGGAGACGACGATTAGGGTCGCCAGCGAACGCACCAGATCCCGCAGGGGTGCACCCCTGCGCTCAATCGTCATCTTGGCTGCACCCACGAGGACAGACATCACAGCCAGGGAAGCCGTCCAGAAGTAGAGACTGTTCTGCAGGAACAAAACCGGGTCACTCGCGGTAGACCCTCCCGGGGCTGCGGTTAGAGCGGGAGTTCCCACGTTCACCCAAAATGTCCCAAGTGTTTGGACTGTTTGTCCGACGGCATCGGCAATGGCTTTCGCCATGTTCTTGACGGCATCATTGGCGACATCTTCGATGGCCGCCCCTGCCTGGCAAAAGGGATTTATTGCATTCAAGCCGGAGCAGTCAGCCATTAGACACCGGCCCACTCAACGTAACCACTGAGGTCACTGAGCTGTCTCGCCCCAGTGTCCCCTGTAGCCGGCACAACGAACTTCCAGTCGCCCTCGTACCACTGGAGTGGAACCGGAATGGAGACGAAAGTTCCGTTTGCACCCTTGAATGCGAGATCAATGACGGCTCGGTCAGCCTCATAAGAACGGAACGTGAAGCCGGCCAACTGGGCGGTCACGGAGTTTGGGGCGGCTGTCGGGGATGACTTCAGCACCGCATCTCGTTCCGGGCTTGGTACAGCCAACTGCTGATAAACGAGGTCCGCTTTTCCAGCTGAGGACAACGCAGTCATGTTTGCCGCTGCATACAACGCACCGGTCGGTGAGTGTGCGAAACAGGAACGAAGGCCGTTGGCTTCGGTCTTGCCGGGGCCGAACTGCGTGGGCGATGTTGGTGCGGCGATCTTGCCGACCAACTCCCACTTGGTGTCGGCGGGTGTGGTGGCCGGCTTGGCTTGGTCACCGGGTGGCAGGCCGCATACGCTGGCCGCCGACGTCGCCGTGGGTTGGCCGTTGCTGGTGCTCATGCTGGTGGTGCTCGGTTCAGGGGACGCCGTTCCACCGCCTCTGGGAACCAGGGCAAGGATTATCCCGAGCGCGACAATGATCGCCACGACAACGGCCGAGATGATGAACTTAGGTTTGGTCAGCGGATTCTGGTCTTCGTTCACTGTCGGTTCAGTCATGGCTTTCGCTCCTTAGACCAGGGCGCCTACGACGCCGCCAGCGGAGGCTGCCAGGATGCACCCGCCGAGGACCCATGCCAGGCGGCCGGCATGCTCGCCGCCCTCGCCGCGTCGGTTATTGATCATCATCGTTCCGGCTGTGATCAGGATGCCCGCGACTGCCAAGCCGAAAACGATCCATGCGACCCATTTGAGGATCGTCAGCAAACCTTCAGAGCCGGGAGGTGCCTCACCTGTGCCCGGGTTCGGTATCTCAGTGATGGCAAAACTTGACCATTCCATGGCCTTGGAGAACAGCATGGTTTTCTTCTTTCTACTTGGCCGTGAGTTCGGCGGTGGCAGTTACGGCGATGCGCACCTGTTCAAGGGTGGTGCGGGCTTCTTTAGGTAGTTCCTCGGCGGCGACGTCCTGACCGTAACGCCATCCGTCGATCCAGGGGAATTGCCACATGTGGGGCACTCCCCCGCCGACGACGCGGGCGAAATCGCGGATGTCTTTGGGGAGGCGCCCGGGAGCGTCAGCCATGACCACGAGCCCGGCGATGTGGATCCCGGGCAGGGAGTCGGAGGCCCATTCCGTTGCAGCGAGCCGTGCTGCACGAAGGCCAGGGATATTGGAGCGGGCAACCAGGACTACGACTGATCCGGCTGCCGTTAAGGGCCAGTGATGCTCGGCAGCTTTGGTGTCCTTGTCCAGGCGTGCAAGGGATGTTTCGCCGGCGCCGCCGTGGACGCCAAGCCACCAGAATGCCGGCTCCTTCCCCGCAGCGTTCCGTCGGGGAAGCCGGTCCGCTTGGTCCGGTTGCGGAACGCTCAGCTGTGGCTTGGTCGCCCCGGTAGGGATGAAAGGGGTCTCTTCTGGGATGGCTGGTACGGGTTCGTTGATAGTTTCTGCGCCGAGCGTCACCCAGCGGTTCTTTGAGACCGGCATTTCACTTCCCCTACTAATGTCCGCAAAGATCGTATCGGTACCATCCGACACGAAAGGCCAAAAGTGACCCCCAACAACAGCTTTAGTACCTTTCAGTCACTTCCAGTACATCACAGTACCAATTTGTGGTCTATGCTGGCTCTATGCGGTGGGACGGACTGAGCGTGGACCCCAAGTACCTGGAAGCACTCTTCGCCAAGTACCCGGAGCGTCTTACGCCTCAGGACCTCGAGGAGATCTTCGGGTTGTCCCGGAACACCGTTTACCGCTGGCTCCAAACCGGAGTGATTCCTGCTTACCAAGTCGAGAAGACATGGTTGATCGCCAGAGATCAAGTCAAGGACTGGGTCTGGGAGAACCGGAACACGCTCAGGAAGGGCCAGACACCGGAAGCGAACGACGAGGACCAGCCCTAGGGCAAACCAGCCGAGCAGATGTGAGGGGGACACATGCAGTCACGAACGAGCGCGCCTGCGCTGGTCGCCGGTGCCGTCCTCGCACCCGTGGGCTTGGTGCTGTCCATCATCCTGTTCGGTGGGGGCTCCCAGGCCGCGGCCGACGTCTGCTCACCAACCGGGTCCAGCGTCAGTGCTGACGCAACCCAGCTGCCCAAGGTCGCGATCGCAGGGTACGGGGGTGAGCAACTGAAGAACGCGGCCCTGATCATCAATGCAGGCAAAGCCCTTGGCCTGTCGGCCCGGGGGCAGACGATCGGTGTCATGACGGCCATGGGCGAATCCGGGCTGCGGGTCCTGGACTACGGCGACGACCCAGGCCCTGACTCCCGGGGACTGTTCCAGCAGCGCGACAACGGCGCCTGGGGGTCCTACGCGGACCGCATGAACCCTGCGACGTCAGCCACGAACTTCTTCACCGCCCTGCAAAGGGTCAGCGGGTGGGAACAGCTCGAACCGACCACGGCCGCGCACCGGGTCCAGCGCAACGCCGACCCGTTCCACTACCAACCCTACTGGGCGGCCGCCGTCGAGGTCGTCGCCGCCCTGGCCGACGTTCAGATCACCGATGCCGGCGGGGAAAGCTCCTGCGGCATCCCCGGCCAATCCGGCAAAGACGATGACCTGCCCTGGCGCACAGCCAAGATCTACGAGCCATCCCCGCTGGGCATGTACAACCGCGAATGCGTCGACTTCGCCCTCTGGCGTGTGAACCAGCAGCTGGGCAGCACCACCACCCCCTACAAGGTCCTGAACGGCACCTTCCGGCCTGACGGTGCCGTGCTCGGGTCTGCCCTTACCTGGAAAGACGGCTGGGACGCCAAGGGCTGGCCCACCGGTGGAACGCCACGTGTTGGCGCTGTCGTCTGGTACTCCCCCGGCACCGGGGGCGCCGACGGCACCTACGGCCACGTCGCCGTCGTCAAAGCCGTCAACGGTGACGGCAGCTTCCTAGAAGAGGGCTACAACGGCAACCCCGCCCCGAACGACCACACCTACTACACCCGAACCGTAGAGAACGGCACCCCCAGCGCCTTTCTCTACCTGCCCGGCAGCGACTCACCGGAGGAACCATGAAACGCGCCCTGACAGCCCTCGCGGCCATGCTCGTGTGCACGGCCTGCGCGCCGGTATCCACCTCAACACCCGCAGAACCGTCACCCACCACTTCCACCGCCAGCCCAGCCGCGCTCAGCGCTGGCGGTAAGCCCCAAGCTCCCGGCGGCACAGCACCGGCCACCCTGGGCATCGCCTGGGACGAGGCAAGCAAAACAGCCGCGCTGGAAACGGCGACCAAGGCCATGACGCTGTATGCCCGTCCCACGGTCACGGACAAGCAATGGATCCAGGAGCTCGGGCAGCTGCTGACTGCCCAAGCAACCGCTGATTACCAATACGTTGACCCGGCCAACATCCCGGCCACCAGGATCACCGGACCGGGCCAGCTCAACATCGATGAGAACAACGGGTTCGGCTGCCATGTCGTCTTTCCCACCGACGCCGGCGACTACGACGTGCAGCTGCTCCGCAGCGCAGCCGACAAGCCCTGGCAGGTCAACCGCTTCACACCCCCGAACGGCACAAAGTAAGGACAGATGATGGAAACCCAAGCGCTCGACTTCCCCAAGATCAACGCCGTTCTACGCACTAACGGAACCGGCGAAGTCACCATCAACGGAACCTCCCACGCTATCGAGGCCGCCGACGAAGCCGCCGTCCTTAGCGATGCATTACGAATCATCACCGAAACCGCGGCTCAGCTCGGCCGACCCGTCCGCGTCAGCACCACTGACCCTGACGGGCAGGGCCTCATCATCGTCTCCCCCGAAGGCGTCGTCAGCGAGGGCGCACCGATCAAGCCCACCCCGAAGCGGGAGCAGGACACCCTGCCCGTTACGGCAGCTCCTTCGCTGGAAACGGCCAAGGCCACGACCACGGCCGCGCCTGCACCCACGCCTGTTTCGGTCCCCGATGCCTCTGCGGCCGAAGAAGTGCCGGCACAAGCTGCCGACGCCGCACCGTTGACCTTCAGCGCAGCCGTTACAGCCGCGCCCGCCGGGGCGCCCGCACGGGCTGCCACAGCAGCCGCTGTGGAGCCTGCCACCCGGCGCAGTCTCAAAGACACTTCGTTCCTCATTAGCGCGCCCGTGCTCCAGCCGGCCACGCGCGGCTGGCGGGGCGTTCTCAGCCGCTTGGGCTTCCGCATGGACCCCTCGGCCGAGGAGCTGGCCGAACGGGAAGACATCCGCACAGTGAGCCAGCACTGGCCCGGCCCCCGCACCGTAGCCGTCGTCAACCGCAAGGGCGGAGCGAACAAGACCCCCACCGTCGTGATGCTCAGTGCGATCCTGGCGCGCTACAGCGGCGCAGCGACCGTCGCCTGGGACAACAACGAATCACAGGGCACGCTCGGCTGGCGCACCGAAAAGGGCGGCCATGACAACAGCGTCCTGGATCTCATCGACTCATCAAAGGCGCTGCTCTCCCCCAGCGCCCAAGCAGCCGAGATCGCCCGGTTCGTCCACCACCAGACCTCGGACAAGTTCGACGTCTTGCGCTCAGACGAGAACGAGGAGGGCGACCACGAAGTGACCGCAGAGGAGGTGGACATCGCCCACCAGGTACTCACCCGCTACTACCGTCTGATCGTCATGGACTCCGGAAACACGGCCCGCGCCGCAAATTGGCGGCGAATGATCCACCACACTAACCAGCTCGTAGTCCCCGTGACAGCCATCGAAGACCGCGCCGAGGCCGCGCGCCTGACCCTCCAAACCCTGGAATCCCGCGGCGGCCACGACGCCGAGCTGGCCCGCAACGCCGTTGTCATCGTGTCCGAATCCACCGACGCCAAGCGCAGCATGAGCGGCGACGCCCTCAAACGCGCCAAGGACGAGGCCCGACGGATCGCTGACGGCTTCGCCCCCCATGTACGGGCCGTGGTCCGCATCCCCTACGACCCCGCCCTAGTCAACGGGCCCATCCGCTACGACGCCCTCCAGCCAGCCACCCAACGCGCCTGGCTTGCCGCAGCCGCTGCAGTGGCCAAAGGTTTCTAGGCGACAGAACGCATATGCTCCCCACGCAAAGAAGTGCCAAAGCAACAAGCCACGAAGGCGAAGCGCGCCCGTTTCCTGACCACATCCTCAAGCGCACGAGGGCCGGCAAAGTGTTGTCCACTGCTATTCAGCGCATCACGGCGAGTGAACCAGAACGCGGCATTACGACACTGGTGACCTGTCGGTTGCAGCGGCCAGTTTCTGTTTCAACACGCCGGGAACTGTTTCTGTTTCAATACCGAGGTGGGGTAGTCCCCGGTGGTAGTTTCAGTTTCAGAGGAGCTGGAAGGTCCAGCATTTCACTCCTTCAGGGCCGGCAGGTCTTCCGGCCCGACCACTCTAATGAAGTAGAAGCAGCCCCGGCTGCTGTAGTTCAAAGGACAGGGATGATGGCTCCAACTACTCGTACAGGCAGACGCTCCAAAGGCGACCGCAAATTCGTCGGATTCCGCATCGCTACTCCGAAAGCCGATGCAATGGAAGAGATTGCCAAAGCGGAGGGGTACCAGTACGTGAGTGACTGGCTGTCCGATGTGGTTGAAGAGCGCCTGGCCAAAACTAGGCTTCACGCAATCGTTCAGCAGGAGGAGTTGCCACTTGGGCGCTTAGCTTCTTAAAAGTTGACGGCCCCCACGAGGAGGGCCGTCGAAGCTTCTGATTCACGTACTGGGATGCTTGCCGGCGAACAGTACGCGAATCGTTTGGAAGTCCTTCACAGGGCTTCATTTGTGTAGCAAAACCGATCTGCCAGGATCGGTCTCTTTTCATTGCCTGTCACAGCAACTCTCCCCGAAAGGATTGTTCTCATCGTACATGGACTCCCATGTGCGTCGCCAGCCATACCTGTTTCTGGCGTGTCGCGCAACCTCTCATCGTCATGTTCTCCCGCAGAAGCGTGGGCCGCCCTTGCACCTGCTCTCGCAGGTCAGCCACGGGTCCGCCTTTCCAAGGACGCTGGTAAGTCATATCCGCAAAAACACGAACGAAACCTCACTGAGGCACTTCCGTCTGTTCCCGCGGCAGTCCGGATCTTCGGCAAGGACGGCACCTGCGCTGCTATCTTCCTGGACTTCGACTCCTCGGTAGCCGGGCAGGACTGGGTTCACGCAGACGTTCGTGCCGTTCAAACCTGGTTGCACTCGGTCGAGGCCCGCTGGATCGAGGACTACTCCCCCAACGGTGGCCGCCACATCTACGTCCCGCTTGCGCAGCGGGTCACATTTTCCGAAGCGCGTGATCTTGTTGAGGCGCTAGGCACCCGGTACCGGACCCTAGACAAGACCCCGCACCAGAATCTGCTCCACGGCTGCATGCGAACCCCCGGCTCACCCCACAAACGGGGCGGCCACCAGGAGCTGGCAATGAGCCTGTCCATGGCCTACGACATCGTACGCCGCCCCAACAGCGCCGCGGTCTGGGCCGCGATGACCAAAGACCTGGCGGCAGAGATCAAGGCCGTCCGGGCGCTCCGCCAGGAGGCGACCTTCACTCCGGAAACCGCCGCGGCACCAGTTGTGGACCAGCCTGTTGGCCGCATGTCCCGCGCCATGCAGGTGCTTGCCCAGACCGGCATTTACGACACAAAGCGCTATGCAACAGACTCAGACGCCCGCCAAGCTGTCATCGTCGGAGCCGCTGCCGCCGGCCTCGATCTGGTGGACGTTGAACGCCGGATGCTCCAGGGAACCTGGCCCGGACTGGCCTCCTTCTACGCCCGCTACGCCGCCCGGCACAGGCTCCCGTCCCTGCGACGGGACTGGATGAATGCCCTCGCCTACCTCAGCAAAAACCCGGCCAGTAGGAACGGAAAGAACAATGTCCGCAGATCCCCCACAAGCCAGCCAAATACACAGGCGGGGCCGCTAAAGGGTTTAGATCCAACTACTAATCCTGATGCAGAGCATCAGTACATCCGGTCCTGGCGCAGTGCTCTCAGGATCAGGGAGGTCAACTACCAGCAATCCAGGAGTGGGATGGCCAGGAGGATGGTATTGCGGGCCTTGGGGGAGGCAGCCCACAAGACAGGGTCCCGCTTCGTTGAATTTGGTGTCCGATCCATTGCTGTGGCCACTGGCCTCGACCACACCACTGTTAGCCTGCACTTGCGGGAGCTGCGTGTTGAGAAGGACCCACTTGTGACCTTGGTTGAAGAAGCGCGCGGCACCAAGGGAGATTTGTACATGCTTACCGTCCCCGAGGAACTCAAGACCGCGGCCGAGGAAGCTAGCTGGCAGAAAGGGAAGATTCACGGCCTCCGGCCAGTCTTTCGTGAATTGGGTCTGCCGGCAGCATTCGTTTATGAAGCACTCGAACACTCTCCTGCGCTGTCTACGACCGAGATTGTTGGCGTTACTAGGCTGTCCCGCTCTACTGTCCACGAAGCGCTCGAGATTCTCGCAGCTTGGAACTTGATCAGCCGCAATGCTGGCCGTGCCTGGTCAATAGTAGCGGCCACATCCCTCAAACAGCTGGCCGAGCGGTTTGGCATACTGGAAGCCGTGGTTGTCCAGGTTCAGCGGTACCGGACCGACCGCATTATTTGGCGTGAGTGGCTGGCTAAGAACGTTACTACGGTTGCTGAACTCCTGTCACCTGACGATGACTACCCATGGGAAATGTTCGAGGGGCCGCCCGACGACTGGTCACTCTCGGACATAGCGTTCCGTCGCGCCGGCTGAACTGGCAATTAGGCCAGCAGCGATCCGCGGGCATGCGCCTAGGGGCGAGTTTTGATAGTTGGTGTGGAGCAGTCCCTAACGCTGGGGTGATACGGGGATTGAGCCCGCGGCGCGCCTCCCAAGGTGCGCATGCTTACTGCGGAATTATTGATGTAGAAGAAGGCCCGGTATGACCATCGGCTTTCGAAGCTCAATCCCAGTGGTACCCGTCTGATCCCAGAGTGGTACCACACCGACACCACACTAGGACGGTATCCCAAGTGATAATTCTGGTCGCGCATCAGAAAGGCGGGGTTGGAAAGTCCACCATCGCCGTGAATATAGCCGTAGAGTTCACGTCCAAAGGCAAGAGCGTCATCATCGTCGAGGCTGACCCGACCGTGAAGACGTCTAGCACCTGGGCCAAGGACCGCGAAGACGGCGGGTACTCCCCCATCACCACCGTTCGCCAGACCGGCAATCTTCGCGCGACGCTGCTTGATTTGGCCGACAAATATGACGCTGTAATTGTTGACGCACCCGGTAAGGATTCCTCGGAGATGCGGACAGCGATGACAGCTGCCGATCTCATGCTCGTGCCGATCCCTCCGAGCCAGCCCGACCTCGACACAACCGAGAGTCTGGTTGTCACTATCAATCAGGCCCGGGACTTCAATCCTGAGCTGAAGGCACTTGCCGTCCTAAATCGGGTTCCAACTAACGTGTTCTCTGACTCCGATTCCGAGGCACGCACTTACCTAGCGGATTTCCCCGAGCTGCGCGTAGCCCGCACCAAGCTGCATGAACGGAAGGTCTATCAGACCAGCGTCTCGGAAGGGCTAGGTGTGGTCGAGATGAAGGATTCCAAAGCCAAACGTGAGATTCAGCTTCTAACAGAGGAGGTTCTGGCATGGTGAGGCAGCGGGGGCGCACTGATCCGCAGACCGAGAAACAGATAGAGGCCTTTGCCGCCCAGGCAGAACAACCTCTTGCTCCTGTAACGGCACTCCCCCAGCCGGCTCAACCGTCGGCATATGAGGTTGAGAAATCCAGCACGTCGAAGACATCGGTGCCGAAGGCGACTGATTCGCCCTCCCCCAGGGCCCGCATCCTTGCTCCAGCTATGGAAGCTTGGAAACAGCGGAACCGCGAGCCGAAGACCGGCGGTATCAACTTCCGTGCCAGCACCTCCCAGCTGGAGTTGCTGCGCACTGCAGCCCTCGTCGAGGAGATGAGCCAGCAAAAGATTTTGGAGCGCCTCGTTTGGCCCATCCTCGAGGAAAAGTACGGTTCAAGCCTTTCCGAATAGGCCCCTCCCCCACTCCCCTACGTGTCTCTGCGGGCGGTTTCCTCTAATGAGGTGCCGCCCGCAGTTTTATTTAGGTTCTGCCACTGGCGCTCCAGTGCCGGGCCGCCCCTTTTGGGTACTAGTACGGTACTCGGCGTGGTGCAGGCGATCTTCCAAAAGGTTGCTGTGGCACGTATTAGGGGCGCATCTAACGCTTTAGCGGCTCAGGTTGGTGCGGTACTGGTTTGGTACTGGTGTGGTGCCGGGGTTCGTCCCGGTGGTGCTGGGGCGGTTGTGGTGTGGTGTCGGAATCAGGCCGGTGCGGTACTGGTGTGGTACTGGTGTGGTGCCGGGATGAGTCCCGGTGGTGCTGGGGCGGTTGTGGTGGTGCTGGGCGGTTCTGCGGTACCGGCTCAGGCCGGTGCGGTACTGGTGTGGTGCTGGGGCGGTTGTGGTGCGGCTCAGGCCGGTGCGGTACTGGTGTGGTGCTGGTCTGGTACTGGTGTGGTGTCGGAATCAGGCCGGTGCGGTACTGGTATGGTGCTGGCTGGTACTGGTGTGGTGCGGTACCGGCTCAGGCCGGTGCGGTACTGGTGTGGTGCTGGTCTGGTACTGGTGTGGTGCCGGGATTAGTCCCGGTGGTGTTGGGGCGGTTCTGGTGCGGTACCGGTGTGTTGTGTGTCCTAGGTGGCGGTGGCCAGCACGGGTTCTGGTGTGGGTGCTTTCGGCTGTGGGTCTGGAGGGGAAGCGATAACCGCCGGTACGAAGTTCATTTGCCTCTACTTGTCGCGGTCTAGTACCGGTGTGGTACCGGCGTGGTACCGGTGTGGTGCTGGTCGCGTGCTGTGCGGTGTACCGCTAGGTCTCACGCTATTGAAGTTGGTGTGGTTCAGGTTCGATGTTGGCTAGGTCAATGTGGGGGGCGCTTCGGGGGTATACGTAGAGGTGAATTGGGGGAGAGGCAAACTGTGTGATTCTGCATTTGCTCCGCTCGATTCAGCACAGGTCAATAACGACCGTTTCTGAGCAGTTGCCGGCAAGCCTCCAAAAAACGCCGATGGATCGCTCCTACGCTAGTCAAAACTGGTTGCCGAAAAGAAAGCCGGTCAAAAGGGTGATGAGAGGGTTTTTGACGTGTCTAGGAACGTAGTTGGCTATGCGCGAGTCAGTACTCGTGGTCAATCACTCGATTCACAGGTGGACGCGTTGGTGGCGGCGGGTGCAGTCCGCGTCTTTCAGGAGTACGCGTCCGGCGCTACCCAGGCAAGGGCGCGATGGAAGGATTGCCTGGATTACCTGCAACCGGGCAACGTGCTGTTGGTCGCAGACCTGACCAGGCTAGGCCGTAGCACCTCCGACCTAGCCGACATCGTCACAGTTCTGGGTCAGCGGGGGATAGGCTTCCGTTCCCTGGCTGAGCCCTGGCTGGATACGACCAGTGCACACGGCAAGCTCATCTTTGACATGTTCGCTTCCCTCGCCGAATACGAGCGATCCCGGCTATCGGAAAGAACGAAGGCTGGGCTGGCCGCAGCGAAAGCGCGTGGCCGGCTCGGCGGCCGCCCGCGGTCGATGACCCCAGGGAAACTGGAAACGGCCCGGCAGTTGCGCAATGAAGGGAAGACTTTGAAGGAAACGGCTGAGCGGCTTAGCGTCAGCGTTTCCTCACTGACTCGGGCCCTTAGCAGGAATGATGTTCCAGAAGTCCCAGCCGCAGCGGCGTAGTGCTCCACTAGTTTTGGGGCAGCTTATGGGACGCCAACACTACTTGACCGTCAAGTGCGCGTTCCGAGCCAGGTGTACCTGTCAGTTTCCGAAGTCGCCTGCACAGAATGTCCAAAGTCGCCTGCACATGTCAGTTTTCGGAGTCGGCTGCACGGAACGCCGAACGCCGTCGGCGCAGGCCAGCCCATTGATCCGTGGCCTGTCTTTAATCTCAGGTTTTGAGGCGTGGAGGATTCGAGACACTTGATCAGGGATGAGGAGGGTTCCGACTGCCTACAAAACGTCAAATGTGCCGGAGGGCATACTAAAGGCGGCCGGTGATGAGATGCAATGCCCCCAAGGCATTGAATCACCGGGCCTTCAGTGGATTTCCATAACGGCGCGTCGGAGTCCCGCGGTTCAGGGGCTTGCGGAATATACCCCCTGGGGGTATATTCGAGGTGTTGTTAGTGAAGTGGTATGTCCCGGCCGGTGCCCCGCACCGCCTTTCACAGCCGTTCAACCCCAGCGCCCATCGATCCTTCGTCTTCAAGGAATGGAAACTGACATGTGTGGAATTGAAAACCGTACCGAACTGCCTCTCGCTTCAGCCGCTTCGGGCTGCGCCTGTTGCTCCACCGAAGCTTCGGCACCCGCCACGGCCACCGGTAGCAGCGGCACCGAATTCGCCGTCGAGGGCCTGACCTGCGGACATTGCGTCCAAACCGTGCAGAAAGCCGTCTCCGCACTTGAGGGGGTGGAGTCCGCCTCTGTTGACCTCGTTCCGGGCGGCCGTTCCCGTCTGACTGTCGCCGGTAAAGCCGACCGTTCCGCTGTGCGGGAGGCTGTTACCTCCGCCGGCTACACACTCATCAGTAACTGACCACTCCAAGCTCATCCGGCAGCGAGCCTGCCCGGAGTGAGGCGGAGTCTCCTCTCAAGGAGGAACCATGGAAGACCACACCCAGCACCACGGCGGCCACGCCGGCAACAACGGCCCGCATGTGCCTGTCACTGAATCCCACAGCCCGTCCCCTGCGTCGGCGACCACGGTCACGGTTACCGAGCACAGCCACCACGGGGGCCATGGCGGGCAGGATGACCACGCGGTCCACACCCATGGCCAGCACGCCGGGCACAGCACCGCGATGTTCAAAAACAGGTTCTGGCTGACCCTGGCCCTGTCCATCCCGGTCGTCTATTTCAGCCCGATGGTCGGACACATCCTGGGCTACATGGCCCCGATGTTCCCCGGCTCGACCTGGATCCCGCCCGTCTTGGGCACGGTGATCTTCCTCTACGGCGGCCAGCCCTTCCTGAAGGGCGGATGGCGGGAACTGAAGGACCGCAGGCCGGGCATGATGCTGTTGATCGCCATGGCCATCACGGTCGCGTTCGCCGCGTCCTGGGTCACCACCCTTGGCGTCGGCGGATTTGACCTGGACTTCTGGTGGGAACTGGCCCTTCTCGTGGCCATCATGCTGCTGGGCCACTGGATCGAAATGCGCGCCCTAGGCTCGGCGCAGGGAGCGTTGGATGCCCTCGCCGCGCTGCTGCCGGACGAGGCCGAACGCGTCACCGACGCCGGTACCGAAACCGTGCCGGTCTCCGAGCTCCGGGAAGGCGACACCGTCCTGGTCCGCTCCGGCGCCCGGATGCCCGCTGACGGAACGGTGGTGGACGGCCAGGCCGAGTTCGACGAGTCCATGATCACCGGTGAATCCAAAACCGTCCCCCGGGGACCCGGGGACACTGTCGTGGCAGGAACCGTCGCGACAGACAACAGCGTCCGGGTTCAGGTCACCGCCGTCGGCGAGAACACGGCACTGGCGGGCATCCAACGCCTTGTCGCCGAAGCGCAGGCGTCCTCCTCCAAAGCCCAGGCCCTGGCCGACCGGGCCGCGGCCTTCCTGTTCTACTTCGCCGCCGGCGCCGGTGTCATCACCTTCATCGTCTGGACGCTGCTCGGGAGCGTCCCGGAAGCTGTCACCCGGACCGTCACCGTCCTGGTGATCGCCTGCCCCCACGCCCTGGGCCTGGCTATCCCGCTGGTCATCGCCATTTCCACCGAGCAGGCGGCCCGCGCCGGGGTGCTGATCAAAAACCGCATGGCCCTGGAACGCATGCGCACCATCGACGTCGTCCTGTTCGATAAGACCGGCACCCTCACCACGGGCGAGCCGGAGCTGAAGGACATCGCGACAGTGCCGGGCGGGGACGCTGACGCGCTGCTGGCACTGGCCGCGGCCGTGGAGGCCGACAGTGAGCACCCCGTGGCCCGGGCCATCGTCCGGGCGGCGCGGGAGCGGAACCTGAGCGTCCCGCAGGCCAGGGACTTCAGTTCCCTGACCGGGCGCGGCGTCCGCGCCACAGTGGATGGCCGGACTGTCCATGTTGGCGGGCCGGCGCTGCTGCGTGAACTGGGTGCCACCGAATCCGGTGCGCTGGCACAAGCCACGAGCACTTGGATGGGTCGCGGCGCGGCGGTGCTGCACGTGATCGACGGACACGAGGTTCTGGGAGCTGTCAGCCTGGAGGACAGCATCCGCCCAGAGTCGCGGCAGGCCGTCGCGGCGTTGCAGCACCGCGGGGTGAAGGTCGCCATGATCACAGGTGACGCCCGTCAGGTCGCCCAGGCGGTGGCCGAAGACCTGGGCATCGATGAGGTGTTCGCCGAAGTCCTTCCTGCGGATAAGGACAAGAAGGTCGCCGAGCTCCAGGCCAGGGGGATGAAGGTTGCCATGGTCGGTGACGGGGTGAACGATTCTCCGGCACTGGCACGGGCTGAGGTCGGTATCGCCATCGGCGCGGGCACGGATGTGGCGATGGAATCAGCCGGGGTTGTCCTGGCCGGTAACGACCCACGGGCCGTGTTGTCGATGGTGGACCTGTCCCGGGCCAGCTACGCGAAGATGTGGCAAAACCTGATCTGGGCCACCGGCTACAACGTCCTGGCGGTTCCTTTGGCGGCCGGTGTCCTGGCCTTCGCCGGGGTCGTGCTGTCCCCGGCAGCAGGGGCGGTGCTGATGTCCGTGTCCACGATTGTGGTGGCGCTGAACGCCCAGCTGCTGCGGAGGGTGAAACTCAGCCCCTCCCAGGCACGTTGAACAAGAGGCTGTGACCGGCAGGGATACCCCTGCCGGTAGGCTTAAGGATCTGAACAACCTGCACGGAAGGGAGGAGAATGTTGTGAGCTCACTATCTCGTGGACCCTTCACCGCGTTCTTCCTTCGGACGGGCTTCCTGACGGCGGCCCTGGCGATCATTGCCGGTATCTTCGGCATGCACATCATCACCGGCGCGCACCATATGAGCGCCGCGAACAGCATGCCGGCGCCGGCGGCCCAGTCAACCGTGCATCTGGAAAGCCTTCCCGCCAGCCACTCCCAACCACCGGGGGCGTCCACGGACGGGGCGGTGGTTGCCCAAGCGGCAGCGGGGGCGTCTTCGTCCTGCGCCCCTGACGGGTCCTGCCCCGAGATGTCCGCCGGCGGCAACGCTTGCGTGCTGTCCCCGGGAAACACCTCGCTTTCGGCCCCTGCGCCGGGAACAGCACCCTATGCCTTACCGGACTTTGGTGCGGCGGCTGCAGTCAGTACCCACTATTCCTACTCACCGGAGACACCCTCTCCCGGTGACCTCTGTATCAGCCGGACGTAAACCGGCACGACGCGCCGTGTCCTTCCCGGCGCGGCTTCGAGCTACATCGGCACGCATAAAACAGGCCGCCCCCGTCCGGGGCCGTCGTGGCGTGCAATCCCAAGGGCGCTACACGCCGCTGATACTTTTGAGGACCCTGATTTCCATGATGAAGATGAAAAAGACCCTGACCATTTCCGCTGCCGCGATCGCAGCAGCAATCGCCCTCGCCGGCTGCGCCGCTGGCACTGAAACCGGAAGCCCGGCGACCAGCAGCACGCCCGGCATGAACCACGGCGGCTCGGCAATGCCCTCGGGTTCAGCATCGGCAACCTCGGCCGCCTCCGCTGAGTTCAATGACGCGGACACCATGTTCGCGCAGATGATGATCCCGCACCACACGCAGGCCGTGACGATGAGCGAAACCATGCTCAAAAAGGAAGGCATTCCCGCCGCCGTGACGGAGCTGGCCACCAAGATCAAGGCCGCGCAGGGACCGGAAATCGAGAAGATGACCGGCTGGCTTGAAAGCTGGGGACAGCCCACCGCGATGCCCACCAACATGCCTTCCGGGCACAGCATGTCCGGGATGATGGGCCAGGAGGACATGGCCAAACTCGAGGCCGCGCAGGGCACCGAGGCAGCAAAGCTGTTCCTGACCCAGATGATCGCTCACCATGAGGGCGCCATCATGATGGCCAGGACCGAAACCACCGACGGGAAGAACGCTGACGCGGTCCAGCTCAGCAAGGACATCGTCAGTGACCAGGAAGCCGAAATCCAGGAAATGAAAGACCTGCTGGCCACCCTCTAGCGAGCACACCACCCGGCACCGGCCCCGTCCCCACCGGGGCCGGTGCCTCCCCCCAACCCATTTCCCGGACCACTCTGGAGTTCCCGTGCCCCTGCACCTTATAAACCGAGGCCGTCCCGCCGCTGGATTCACCGCGGCCGCCGCCCTCCTGCTAACCCTGTCCGCCTGTGCTTCCGGCACAACAACCGGCACCGCATCTACTACTGCCGCGGCTGGTCTTCCCAGCTCGCACGTCCACGGCCTGAGCGTGAATCCCGCAACAGATCAGGTCCTGCTTGCTACCCATGACGGCTTGTTCGACCTCACCAAGTCCCCCGTCACCCGGATCGGTGACATCAATGACTTGATGGGCTTCACGGCCGCAGCTGACCAGGGCGTGTTTTATGCTTCCGGGCACCCTGGCCCCGGCTCGGACATGCCCAACCCCATGGGCCTGGTCCGATCCGCGGACGGCGGAAAAACGTGGGAGCAGCTCTCCCGCCAAGGCGAATCGGACTTCCACGCCCTCGCCACAGCCAGGTCCGGAATCGTCGCGTACGACGGAACACTGCTGACCAGCCCGGACGGAAAAACCTGGGCCCCTGCCACCGCCGGGTTCGTCCCAGCCGTCCTGGCCGGAAACCCGGAAACCGACACTGTTCTGGCTACCACCCGCGACGGGCTCCAGCGCTCCACTGACGGCGGGAAAACCTGGGAACTGAACGCGGCAGCCCCCGTGATTCAATTTGTTGCGTTCGCCGGCGGCACCGAAGTCATCGGCGTCGAACCCGACGGTTCAGTCCAGTACTCAGCCGACGCCGGCAGTACCTGGACCCAGACAGGCCGGATCGAAGGGGAGGTCCAGGCGATCACCGCCGTTAAAAAGACGGGCGACACACCAACGATCTGGGCCGCCACTACCGAAGGGATTGTCGTCTCCACGGACGGTGGTGTGGTGTTCCAGGCCCCCGACGCTGTCAGATGACCACACCCGAAGTCTGCAGCTGATGGCCACGGCAGTATAGGCGGCCCAGTGATGGAGCACCAGGAGAGGATCTGGTTCGTGGACCCTGGGACGCTGCGGGACGTTGTGGTGGACCGGGATGCAGTCGAAGCCCGGCTGGAAGAGTGCACCGACCTGGAACGCGTGTGGGTTCTATCCCTGCTGGGACGTGGTGAAGAAGCGGTCAGCGAAGCCCAACAACTGCTGGCCGCCTCCGAGGACCCGTTCCGGGCCCTGCTCGTTCTGGCCTACGCCTATCAGCGGCTGTACCGCTGGCGGGACGCAGCACAAGTGCAGGAACGTGCCCTGCGCGCTGCACGCACGACATTCAGGGAAGCCCAGGTCCGCCATCAGATCGGGCGACGGCTTTTTGATGAAGGCCTTCACCTCGCTGCCGCAGCCGAGTTCGAGTGGGCGGCTGACCTGTTCAAAGCGGCCGGACGTCCCCGCGCAGCACTCACCTCCTACCGGGCAAAAGAACGGGCACTAAAGGTCCACCGGCAAAGCCGGCTCCCGGATTGGAAGGAGCGTTACTACCAGCACGAGGACAGCCATACTGGCGCATAACAGCGCAAGGAGGAGTGGAAAGGAGGCAGACAGGAACCCAGGCCCGGACCGCACAAACAAATTCATGCCGGGCCGGAACATTATCAGCTACTCAAACCTTTGGAAGAGAGTACACAATGACGCACGGAACCACTCACAAACTGCTCGACGCCTACCCCAAGGACCTTGGCGGCATCGACCCGCACAAGCTGGCCGAATGCATTGCGGCCTGTTTTGACTGCGCACAAGCCTGTACAGCCTGCGCTGATGCATGTCTGAGCGAGGACATGGTGGCCGAACTGACCAAATGCATCCGCACCGACCTGGACTGCGCCGACATCTGCACCACAACGGGCAACATCCTCTCCCGCCATACCGGCTACGACGCCAACATCACCCGCGCCGTTCTCCAGGCCTGCGCCACCGTATGCAAAGCCTGCGGTGATGAATGCGAACAGCACTCCGGCATGCACGAGCACTGCAGGATCTGCGCCGAGGCGTGCCGGCGCTGCGAGGCCGCCTGCAATGAACTCCTCGCGTCCCTCGGCTGACTAAGAGCCTTGATCAGCCGCTGAACCATCGTCGTGAAGGCCCGCCACAGCGCGGGCCTCCACCTCAGGCACCCGAAGAATGGGCGGGATGCAGCGCGCCTAGGGTGACTTTGACGAGCCTGAGCACCGCCTCATGCGAAGTCATTTCAGTTGCAGCTCCAAGGGCATGCAGACAAAAGGCCGCGAGCTCGTCCGGGGCAACGTCCGTGCGGAAATCCGCCGCGTCCGCCCCCTCTTCAATGAGCTCTGCGAGCAGGTCCTGAAGCTGTTGCTGGGCCTGCCCCACATGTCCTGCCTGATGCAGGCGGGCCGCGTTGGCATCATCGCGGCCCGAGCGGGACAGGAAAGCATAGGCATGTAAAACGGCCTCGAGCTGCTGCGCGGCACCAGCAGTCTGATCTTTGATGCGGAGCAGTTCATCCAGATGGGCATGCATCTGGCGCTCATGCCAGGCAAGCAGGATGGACTCCACATCCGGGAAGTACTTGTAAAGGGTCGCGCGGCTTGACTCCCCAGCCAGATACCGAAGGCTTGCAGACACCACCTAGCGGAAAACTCTTTGCCGTGATTTTGTCTTACTCACCGGTTACGGGTCTGCACCGGGGCGATCTTCTCGAGCAGGCAAACGAGGCAGAGTGCCTCAGCGCTTAAGACTGAGTTGCCTGGCGTGAAAGTCAAAGTGTTTTGTGGGGTACGCGTAGACGTCCCTGAGCGTCATGGTGGGAGTGAAAAAAGGGTCCCACCGATCTGGGAACGGCATTGACCTGGAGAGCGATTCCTGGCTCTCGCGGTCCATCCTGCGTGTGATGGCGCGGATGGTCTTGTCCAGTCTCGCGGACATCCGTCGGTTGTTGAAGTACAGGGCTGCAGCGCGGGAGCCCCAGTAATTTACGATGTGAAAGGGGCGGGTGCCCGCGTTTAAGAGTGAAGCGAAGGCACTGCCGGCGCCACTTGGCAGTCGACTGATGAGGTGGACTAGCGGGAGCAGTGCGCGGACGACCATGTAGCCGAAGACCATGTGGAAGAGTAGTTCCTCATTGGTCCACTTGGTGCCGTTGCTCTTGCGGCCAAGCTCGGCGGCTGTGGCGCCGGACAGCAACGCATCAAGGTCGGCTCGTGCCCGCCGGTATTCGGTCAGGATGTCTTCCTTGGTCGGTTCCATGTTCCCTCCAGTTCAGTTCGCCCCTTGCTCGTTTACTTGCCGGTCACGGCACCCGAACGGAAGAGTACCGCGCCTTACGAGGCGCAGCAGGACAGTTTGGAGACGTCGGTCGTGAAGGATTGCGCGGCGATTTTGATGCCTTCGGCCATGGTCAGGTACGGAGACCAAAGGTTCGCTACCTGGTCTACCGTCATGCCGGCCTCGAGGATGTACACCCCGGCGGCGGCGAGGTCTCCGGCTTCCTTGCCGACCGCTGTGATTCCAAGGATGCGCCCGGTGCTGCTTTCAGCGACGATTTTGATGAAGCCGCGGGTATCCCGGTTCACCAGTGCCCGTGGCACGTACTCTAACGACAGCACCCGGCACTCGCATCGGATGCCCGCCTCGTTGGCTTCCCTGTCGGTCATACCTACCGCGGCCAGGGCCGGGCTGGTGAACGTGACGCGAGGCAGGTGCCGGTAGTCGACCTCGCGGCCGGCATTTCTAAAGGCGTTCTCCGCCATCAAGGTCCCGTGCGCGGACGCAACGTAGACGAATTCCCGGTGCCCCGTCACGTCCCCGGCAGCCCAGATCCTGGGGTTGGAGCTGGCCAGGGTTTTCTCGACCAGGATCTGGCCGGTGTCACCGGTCTTAACCCCGACTGCGTCCAGGTTCAGTCCGTCGGTCACGGCGTGGCGGCCGGTGGCCACCAGCAGCTTCTCTGCCCGGAACTCCTGCTGGGCCCCGGCCACTGTGGCCGTGACAGTGACGTCTGAGCCGGCCGCGTCCGTGCGGACCGATGTCACTGCTGCGCGGCGGACCACCCGGATGCCCTCGTCGGCGAAGACACTCACCAGGGCGCGGGAGGCCTCCGGTTCCTCCTGGGAGGCAAGCCGGGAGCGGGCCAATATGGTCACTTTTGATCCGAGGCGAGCAAAAAGCTGCGCCTGTTCCAAAGCCACGTACCCGCCTCCGAAGACGATCAGAGACTCAGGGACCTCGTCTAGTTCCATGGCCGTGGTCGAGGTCAGGTAATCCACCTTGTCCAGTCCCGGCACCGGCGGTGCCCATGGGGCCGAGCCTGTTGCGACGAGATAATGGGCAGCGGTCAGGGAGTCGCGGGCGCCGTCAGCTCCGGTGATTTCCAAGGTCGGTTCTTCCGGGGTGCCGGCGAAAACGGCAGTGCCATGGCGCAGGTCCCACCCGTAATCGGCAGCCAGATCGACGTACTTATCCGAGCGCATACCTTCAACCAGTGCCCTCTTGCTTTCCATGAGCGCGCCCATGTCCACTGGGCCGGCCGAGGTGCTGATCCCGGGGAACCGACCAGTACCGTCCAACGCGACGTGCCGGACTTCAGCGGCGGCCAGCAGGGCCTTTGAGGGCACGCAGCCAGTGTTCACGCACGTCCCGCCCACCGTTGACCGCTCGATCATCACAACCCGCCTGCCAAGATTCGTTGCACGGATCGCGGCAGCAAAAGCTCCGCCGCCCGAACCAATCACGGCCAAATCAAAATCCTGCGGTGCTGCACCAGCCATCGGTCCTCCAGCTACTTTTGCGTGAACACCCAAATCGTCCAATTTGCATGCTGTCCTCAGTCTGCACCTTCCCCTGCACGGGAAGGTCAAGTCCGGGCCGCAGCCCGTGAGTGGATCCCGCCGATCGGTCACAACCTTCCAGTAGCGTGGAAAGATAAAGAAATCTTGGGAGTGAGATTAAGGACCCAGATGCGAATAGGAGAGGCCGCTGCTGCTGTCGGCCTAACAAGCAAGACGATCCGATTCTATGAAGATCGAGGCCTGCTCCCGCCAGCTGAACGTTCCGCCAATGGTTATCGCGAGTACGGCCCCGACACGATCAGCCGCTTGGAATTCATCCGCCGATGCCAAAGCGCCGGACTGACGCTGGCGCAGATCCAAGGAATTCTCCACATCCGGGATAGCGGCACAACCCCATGCACCCGAGTACAAGACGTACTCGGCCAGCAACTCATCGATCTGGACAAGACAATCGCGGAACTAACTGCGCTACGAGCCACCGTCGCGGAACATTTCAGGACGATCGAGGCAGCAGACCCCAGTAACTGCGATGCAGAACAGATCTGCAGCTACATCTGACAGCCGCCTGTATCTCCCTGCTGCACTTGTAGATGTCTCACAACCCTTGCCATACGAGACGTCTCACCAAGGGGGTGTGGAGGGGCCCTGCGGGGACGCGGATCCCAGAACGAGACGTTCTTGCAACTATGTATCGCAACCAGTCGCCTTCAAATCGATAGACATCATTAGTTGCGAGATTGGGGAGTTCCTAAGGAAGCACAGGCATTGTCCCACTTCCTTGGAAGTGGGACGCCTTCGCCGGACCTTCGAAAAAGATGCGGCACGCCTAGGGATTTCGTCCCAGAACTATGCTCCCCGGAACGTCCCATCAGAACCGTACAAAGCAAATATCGGTACATTTGTTTTATGGATATTGGGTATGCCCGCGTCTCCACCGCCAAACAAGATCTCGATCGGCAGATCGAGGCGCTGCGGTCCGAAGGCATTCCGGATAAATACATCTACGTGGACAAGCGATCCGGATCCACCACCAACCGCCCGGGTCTTCAGGAAGCACTCGACCAGGCCAGGGATGGAGACGTCGTCGTGGTGCACACACTGGACCGATTGGGCAGGACCGTCCGGGACACCTTGAACCTCATCCATGACCTGGCCAGTCGCGGAGTCGGAGTACGGAATCTGGCCGATCCGATACGGATTGACTCCGCTAATCCGGATGACCCCATGTCGCAACTGGCAGTGGTGATGCTCGCGCTCTTCGGACAAATGGAACGGACCTACGCCGTCGAACGTGCGGCCCATGCACGAGCGGTGGCAACGAGCAAGGGAAAACGAACCGGGCGGCCCAGCGTGATCGACCCAGCCAAACTGGCCTACGCGGCGCACCTTCGTGACCAAGAGGGGCTTTCCATCTCCGAGATTGTGAAGGCAACCGGCATCACCCGCACGAGCCTGTACCGTCACCTTCCACCCCGGCCACCGGAAAGCCTGACGGCCGAAGGTCTATAATCGCCGGTCCCGAAGCGCGGCGTTGCGGCGAGATCGTAGAGTGCCTGCGCTGTTTTGGGGTTGCCGAGCGCGGCGGTGGTGGTCCTGTTCAGTTTCGCCACGGCGTCCCGGAGGGCCGTTGTTCTGGGTGGAGTGCCGTCATCGACTGGGCGTTCCGGTTCAGGAAGGAAGAGGTGCGCGGACGTGCCCTGGCCGGCCATTTGGCCTGATGTCAGGGCATCGACGGTTTGGGCTGCCCCCATGAGAAGGTTTGCCTGTTGCTCCCAAGGCGCGTCTTCGAAGGGCTGCCACCTGGTGAGCCCTCCACGCACGGGCAGGTTGCACTCGCCCCAAAGACGCTTAAGGCCGACAGCCCGGACACCCCACTCGGACAATGGTCCGCTCAGCTCGTCGATGATGGTCCGCAGCAACCGGAACCAGGTTCCCGCATGTACGGTGCGGCGCGGCAGCTCCACGCGGCCGCGGGTGAGCGCCTGCCAGGTGAAGTTGTCCATGGCACGGACAGGCGCGCTGATATTTCCGCACTGCGGATCCGTAGTCGGCAGAATGACGAAGTTTCCGCGGGCGCCGATACATGGTTCAAGGAGGCAGCCGTGTTCAGGGCAGCTGAGGAGCAGGGGTAGTTTCCAAACCAGAAGCAGTCCTTGCCGTGACGGGTCCTCGAGGCACCCGGAACATGCCCTGGTCAACGGATTGCTGGGGATCCATGCCCGCCAGTCCGCCACGGCCCTCGGGGGTCGGCGTCCGGGGGCGTGCATGACGGAGAACTGGTTGACGTACGTATCGAACGCGGCCGGCTCGGCTTCGAGGGTGTCTGTCAGCCAAGGGGTCCAGCCGATCAGGCTCATGCGGCTGAGTGTTTCCGGAGGGACTCCGGTCCGTTGAGTTAGTGTCCGGAGCAATGCCGGCGAAGGGCAGAGGTCAAGATCATCTCCGTTGACTTCGATGCCCTCCATTGCCGAATCGAGAAGACGTCGCAGGCTCATGGAATAGCAAGCAGCCAGCCGCGCCAGCCAGGATGACAAAGCCTCACCTTCCAGCGGGCGGGGGTGTTGTGGCCACCGTGTCGGTGGCGTCATGCCAGCTCGCGTTCAAAGAGGCGGCGGCGTTCGCTCGGGCCGGCGTAGGCGGCCAGGCTCAGGCTGCGGTGGTTGATTGCTTCCTCGCCGCTGTTCACGGCGGCGACCGCTGCTTCTGTCAGCAGCAGCGTAAGTTCACCGATGGTTCCTTCGCTGCGTGCGAGCAGGTAACTTGCCATCTCGGCGGTGGCGATCGTTGAACGTTTGCGGAGTGGAAAAGAGGAAGCAAAGCTGGCGAGCAGTGACAGGGTGTCGGAGTCTTCCTTCCAGCGGGGGAGGGTGATGGGCTCGAAGCGGTTCTCTAGCTGGTCATCGGAACGGATCGCCAAGTAAGCGTCCCGGGTTCCGACGCCGATAAGGGGGGTTCGGAGTTCGTTGCCGAGGAAACGCAGGAGGTTAAGGAATTCCCGCCTGCTGCTGTCCCTTCCCGAAAGCACGTTATGCAGCTCGTCAATGACAAGCATTCGAACACCAACGCTCCGCAGGACGGACAATGCGAGCCGTTCCTGGTCGGCCAGCCGCTGCCTGGGCCGCGGTGGAGCGCCTGTCGCGTCGAGGAGGGCAGCGTAAAAGCGGCCGACTGATGGGTCTGAGGGCATTTGGATGATGAGAACTGGAATGTGCTCGCGATCGGGCTCGGATACGGGCGGATGCCCGCGTCGGAACTTCTCGATGATCATGGATTTTCCGTTGTTGGTCGGCCCGACCAACAGAAGATTGGGCATCCGCTGCTTCGTCGGCCAATCGTAGAAAGTCTCCAGCCTAGCCAACGTGGCTTGGGCGCGGGGGTAGCCAATCCACCGGTCCGAGCGGATCCGTGTGATCCGCTCGGCATCCGACGACCGGGCTGCTGCCTGGGCACTGGCCTGAAGATGACCAAGATCCTGCACCGGATGTTCTTCGTCCACGGCTACCATTCCTCGATCTCTTCAAACGGCACAACGCCTGTCCGGTCCGCCTCAGTGGTGGCCGATGGTGATTCTGGTGGCTCTAGTGCTGTCGGGACCGCGGCTGCGGCAGCCAGGTGTCCGCGACGTTCGTTCTCCCTCCGAGTCTTCCGAGTGGTCTTCTGCGCGGATTGGGCGATTTCGCGCCTTAGGGAAATCATGCGGAAAAGGTCCCGCTCGTCGACATCAGCTCTTCCGTCGCGTCGGAGTCGCTCCAGAGCCTGACGATGCTCCCAGAGTGTGACCGCAGGATGGGACATGATGCGGTAAGGCACCTCGATATAGTGATGTCCTTCCGGGTCCAGAACCCAGACGCGACTTATATCGCGTGGGTCCCGGCGGATGATGAACTTTCCCAGCTGGTCGCGCCGGGCGATCCATGGCTTGAGCGCATTGGCGAAATAATGGACGTGATCGATGACGAATCCTGTCCGTGTCAGTGTCCTTCGGATGACAGGAAGAAAGTCCACCAGGAACGCGGTGGAGTTTGTTACCACCGATGGAGCAGTAGGAGCTGCAGCGATCCCTTCGGACCATCGGGTCGCGGGCGTCTGGTGCACACCGCTGTGGACGCTGCCGTGATATCCGGCAACCGCAAGGACCAGCCAGCGTTCCAGTTCCCGCAACGTCAATGACGCCATTTTCTCGGCATTGTAGGAACCGCGCTGAGCCGTGTTGGAAAAGGTCGTCCCAGGCAGTTCATGGATCATGGTCATGGCCGTGCCGATGACTCGTTCCACGATTCCGCCGTAGTGCGGCCTTCCCAGCGGGCGGTAAGCGAGTTTGATGGCGTGCTGCTCACAGCCCCGTTTTAAGGACTCGCTTTTGAATTCCGCCGCGTTGTCGACGTAGAGCTGTCGGGGCTTGCCGCTCATCGGCCAGTTAGCCTCGATCCCGTGGCTTTCCAGCCACGGTCGCTTGTCGCAGCAAGCGTGCGTGAGGCAAAGTCCAACCGAAACCGCTGAAGGTGGCTCCAACGTCAGCACCATCCCGACCAGACATCGGCTAAACACATCTATCGCCACTGTCAGATACGGCCGTCCCACGGGTTGCCGGTCGTGCTCGTCCACCACGATCAGGTCAATCACAGTGTGATCGATCTGCACCTGTTCCAACGGGGCATTAACGGCCGGAGGAGATCCGCCCGCTGCCTGCAGACGACGGGCCGCATCCGTGCCTTCCCTCCGGCGGGTGACGCCGACGGGATGCAGAGCTGCTATCCGGCGAGCGACTGTGCTCCGGGACGGTGCGGCCAGCCCCTTAACGAAACAAACCTGGACGATGTCACGGTGAAGGGCCGCCAGGGAAAGCTTCTGCCGCTTCAAGTAACGGGTGCGGATCAAGTCCTGGACCACGTCCTCGACAGATTTGACCAGCCGACCGCTGCCGCGTCCGCCATCCGACTGTCCTGGTAGGAGATCCGTCACGTTGCCGGAACCGCGTCTGAACCGTTCAACAAGAACGTAAACCTGCCGAACTGATACACCCAGCTGCGCTGCAGCATCGGCGGCAGCCCTGCGGCCAACCACATCCCGCCGTGCTAGAGGAGCAATCAGGGCAGCGTTGCGGACGGCGAGGCCCCATTCCGCCTCGGACAAGGCCAAGAAACCATGCTCAATGATCGGCACGCCGATGTCCGTCATGTCGTCACCGCTGGAGCAAGGCCCCGGGCTCCCATACGAAAAACTTAGTCCAGAGCGGTGCGCCGCGAAATGGCTCTTTGCGCAGACGTGTCCGAACAGTCAGTGCCCACAGTCGGCTGCACAATCTCCGCGCCCTCAACGAAATCTGTGCAGGAGACTTCGAATAATGACACGTTCCGAGCCAGGTGTACCAGCGCCTCATGTACCGACGCGATCACGTTTTGCTGGCGTGTCTCGTGCGCGAATGGACGTCGATCACGTGGATTATGATCTCCGCGTCCTTGCGCCGGGTTCCGAGCAGGGTTTTCCACCATGATGACCACGGCTTCCCGCCCAGCCATTCGAGGAGTTCCGTAGCTGTCGCCTCGTCCAATTGGCCCTTGGCAGTCCGCCTGTAGATCGCGTTGATCACCTTCAGCCGAATAGCGGCGTTGTCTGGGAAGAGGGTGCGCTGAAAGCGCTGTGACAGGTTCGCATGTAGAGCTTCGTAAGCCGGCGCGGCGGGCGTAGCTGGTTTCGATGCCCGTGGGGGTTTTGCGGCGAGCTGGCGTTCGGCGTGCTGGCGTTCGGCTTGCTCTCGTGCTTCGTCGAGAACTGCTTTGATACTGGGGGAGAACAGTCCGTTGGGCCGGATGATCCAGTCAGCGAGAGGACGCCAGGTCGTTTGGAATGAGCCGATTTCGTGTGCGCCGTGGAACCCGTAAAAGCCGAGGTCGCAATCTAGAGTCTGCATATTGATCCGCACACGGAGTGCATACCTTCGTGCTTCAACCTCGCCCCAGCAGGCCTGGTTGTCCTCATACCCGTAGAGCCATTGGACATGGTCTACAGCTTGCAGATAAATGGCAGAGCGTCGCTGCATCTCGTCATAGGTAAGAGGTGATAGTTGGACTTCCAAGCCAAGACGCCGGCTGTCGTTTACGCTTCCTATGACGAGGTCACTCCGCCCTTTCTGATCGAGCGTTGTAACCTCTAGATCGCACCGGAGTTGCGGGCTCTGTTCAACCCACAGCTTCAACGCTTTCTGGATGGCGAGATGCGTGTACCCGTCTCTGGCGGCGGCATCGGTGAGGGAGCATGCAGCTTCCGGCGCATGACTGAAGTACGGCAGGCGAACGTCCCCTGCCGCAAGTTTCAATCTGCCGCCACACCCGCCTACCGCCACAGAGCAATAGAACGATGTTCCCGATGCCTTGGCATCTGATCGCATGGTTCTCGCTTCATATTTATCTGCGGGAGCGATCACAACTTCTCGGGACTCCGCTGCACCCACGACGGCGTAGACGTTGTCGTGGCGCTTCATTTCTGATGACTGTCAGCTCGAGCCGGCAAGGCGACCAGCTGCCGCGCCACGTCCTGCTTGGCTGCTGAAACCCTCTCGTCCCCGATATTCATTGCAGCACCGTACCTAAATTCGCTCCTGTGACGGGTGATTTTGGCGGTCGTTGTGGATTGAATTCCGGGACAGCCAGATTACGCGTCGTCCGGGGATCTGGATTCCCAGGAAATGTCCCGCTGTGAGTGTTCGAGTTCTAAGGAACTGGGACAGGCGAATTTCGCACGGCGGCTCAGTCGCTGCCTCGTACGTGAACAAACGCAAAGACCCCAAGCACTTATGGTTCGGGGTCCCGAATTGAGAAACCATCAGCCACCTGCTGGGGCTGACTTAAGGATGGATGGTACGAGATCAGGAAACCTCGATTGAAGCTCGTCGTCCCGCAACCAGTTACGACGGCTTGTACCTTTGCCAAGTTCTTGGCGGATGAGACCTGACTCCCGCAGCACTTTGAAGTGCGCCGAAAGTGTGGATTTCGCAGATTCTGTCCTGAACGATCCAGAGGTCTTACCAGGTTCCGCTCTGATGTCGGCCAGCAACTGAAGCCTAGTGGGGTTGGCACAGGCATGCAGGATGCGGAACAGGTCGAAGTCCTCCACGTTTGGGTGAAATAGGGCAGTCATCCAGTCCGTCATCTCCTCACATTGGTTCTTCGCGCGGAATTCGACAGCTGCAGGAAGCTGAAAGACGCACGAAGCTTTCAACCGCGCGTTCTCCACAATTCAGGCTCGTGCATCTTCCACTTTCCAGACTTGTCTAGGCGTTTCAGGGCCTGCTCTCGAGGGACGCCCGGGCGAAGGAACTGCATCATTTCGGGCCAACCGTCACCTTGGAGACCAGCCTGCCCAGGCGTAAGCCGGTACTTTTTTCTATGCACACGTGCACGGCTATCCCGCCAGGTTAGGTAAACCAGAAACTCAAGTGGAGCCCTAACTTGATACTGCCTGACCTCGCCGGCCGGGACGGTGCCAAAGCTGTGCATTCCAAGTGAGAGGTTCGGACCAGTGGCGAGCAGTGATACCTGTAGGGCGTTGTTAGGCCCTTCATTATCGATGTCGATGGTGCCACTGTCCGGCGAGTACCGGAGCACTATGTCGGCCCCGTCAAGGCCGTCTTCCCTGTTGATGGCACGCCTCGCGTTCCAAAGGGTGATCATCAACGAGCACACGGAAACCAGCACAGCGATGATAGAGAGAAGCTCGGATAGCTGCATGCGTTGGAGCATTACGACTAAACCTAACTTGTGGTTGTGAGCGCAGCCTTTACGACGTCGTCCATCTCGTCGTAATGGGTGGCCTTTCTCTGTCCTGATGCGTCAATTTTCCACAAGGTGTAACCATCAGTGTGGACTTGCTGATGCGGTTGGCTGCTCCACTTTCCTTCACTGATAAAGCGCACCAGCACGTCCGGAACATCGTGGCGGTTGCGGATATTCAACAGCTTCCGGTCTATCGCTTCGCTCATTAGATGGGCGCCTTTAGTTTCCAGACAGATGACAGCATTGCTATCCCAGACCAGAAAGTCGGGGTAGAAAGCGGACGTCGGCCCTGGGGAGGGAAGCTCTATCCCATATCCCACTGTCGGAAGGTTCCGAGCCCAGGTTTTGCCGGTTAGATCCAGTGACTCTGCCGCAGCCCGTTCTATGGGGGTAAGTCCCGCATAGCCTTCATGCACGGAGTTTTTGAACCTTTGCAGCTCAGTGTCCCGTGCAAGCACGCCTTTTACCTTGTAGGGGTTGGATTTGCTCACGGACAGCTCCGCGTTGTCCAAGTACGATTGCACAACGTCCCGTGCAAGGCGAGTGATGGTCTGGTATGCACTCGACCCGAGCCCGACCTGAGCATCGAATTTCCCGTCGTTCAAGTCCAGATATCCCAGGGCTCGGCCTTTTTCCCGTTTAACTTCTCGTTGGCAAGCCCACCGAGCCGACACCCTGGCTGCTACGCCTTCCGTAACCCACTGGCCCTCTTCGACACCACCTCCCAGAACCTTTTTTGACACCTTTCGAGAGCCTTCGCCCTGAACGTTGATCTTGTCTTCTCGGAAGTCTGGTAGAGCTGCGACGAACTTCTTAATTTCGTCGACAGCATCCGGGGAAGTCGTAGCAGTCTCAGGCACAGTGACTTTAACCCTGGGCTCAAGCTCTTTGCGTGGCTCGGAACCTGGCTCGGAGATGATCAGTTTTAGGGAACGCTCATCGCCCTTGAACATGCCTTCAACATCGTCCAAGACGGTCTTGAACGTCTTCTTATGGTCCACCCTTACGTAGAAATGGGCTTGGTTTAGGCGAGGAGAGGGGTATCGCTTGGCCTCAGGTTGACGAATGGCTCGTCCAATAACCTGGGTGATCTGGATGTTAGATTCCATGCTCTTGTCGATATAAGCGAAGTAGCACGTGGGGTCATCCCAACCTTCTTGAAGCGTGAGGTTGAAGATGATGTGGCGGTAATTCCCCTGCATGAAACGTGCGTAGTCATTTTCACCCTGGCTGAGCAGATTGAACTCGGGTGGAAGAGGAAAATCGGGATCAGTTTTCAGATCTGCATAAACTACGATTTCAGCTGGATCGATGTTCTTCTGATCCGTCAGATAGCGCCAAATGACGATAGGTGAAGCTTCCCGTTCGCGGAAGTCGCGCCTGGGATCGTCCATGCGGAAGGCGTTGTCTGCCACTCTGTTGGTTTCGCTGACATAGATAGCTTTCGGACGCCATGGCAGATTCAAGTCAGCTGCCTCAGCCGTTGCCTCTTCCATATCCCGGAGCATGGAATCGACAGTTACTTCCATAGGAGTTTGGTAGCCCGAGAGCTCCAGAGAAGCTTTGACTAAGCCTTCTTCCACAACCTCGCTGTCTATGATCCTGGTGGTGAGCTTCTCATCTGTCCACCCATTGTCTTTCAAGATTTGAACTTCTCTGCCCAACCGATGAGGCAGACGCATGGTGGCGCTGGCAAGCAAAATAGCGTCCGGACGCAACTCCATAAGTAGCTCAGTTTGTTGGTCGCTGAGGTTGTGAGCTTCGTCGTAGACGACGACAAGAGGGCGCTGCTCTCCGGAATCGAGCCGCCTGGTCGTCAGCGACGACCAAAACGATTCGTTGCTCGTGTCCGTTCTTCCCTTCTGATGGATTCGCAGGCTGGTCTTGTCCTTGTCAACCCGGTTGAACAGGCCCACCGTGGTCACCAAAAGCTGTGGCCGGTCCATCCGTGCGAGATCTTCAGGGGTAAAGCTGTTGAGCGAGGAAACATTGATCCCGGAGAGCAGGTCGTTGTATTTGCCCGCAGGGGATAGATTCTCCAAAGTCTGATCCACAACGACTTTTCCCTTGGAAACCCAGAGAACAAGGGGAGAAGACGGCAAAATTTGAACCATTTGGCTTACGGCGTCTGCCAGTATCACGGTTTTGCCAGACCCCGTGAGGCCGTCGAGCCTTTGAAAAAACGACACCGGCCGCAGGTTCTTCATGGTTCCAGTCGCGGGAGGCGCTTCTAAGTACTCCATGAAGCGATCGACGATTTGCGTGGAGGCTTCAGATTGAAAGCGGAATAAGAGCACCATCAGTTGGCCTCCGATGCGAATGGTTCTGACCTGACATCCAAGCCGAAATCGGCCAGAATGCGGTTCGGGATCTGGTAGTAGTGAACTCCACTCCTTTGAAAAAGCTCACGCCGCGCATAGACGTGGTAAACCGGAGAAAGACCCAGCGATTCTCCCTCTTCAACGCATGTCTCGTACTCGTCTTCAGTAAAGTCATTGGGCGCTTCGGAGCCTTCCCATATGAGGTAAAAACCCTCATTCTGCCCGTTAACGGCTACCAGGTAACTCTTCCCGTCAACGGGTTGCAAGCCTAGGCCACGCTGCCGGCCGTTGCTCATGTGGGAGAAGACGACGACATCTGTCATCTCTGCCCGTTCCATTTGCAGAAGCGCGGGTCCGTCGACTTTTTTCTCCAGCTTCATGAAGGTGTAGGCGCCTCCCAAGGGTGTGCCCTTGCCGTTGGACCAGTTTCCCGTGATCGCCGCATTGAGTCGGCTCACAGTCAGAGTCTGCGCGTAGGAATCCCCACGTTCTGGGCGGCCCTGTTCAATCATGATGAAGCGACGGTCTGCGCCGGCTTCTGCATTCAATTTCAATACGGCGTGCGCCGTAGTCCCGGAACCGGCAAAAGGATCGACTACCAGACCGGACTGAGGGCACCAGAGTTGGATGACTTTTTGCATTAGCTTCAGAGGCTTCACAGTAGAGAATCCGTGGCCCTTGCCGACGAGTGCGGTAAGTTCGTTCACTCCTGACTGGCTATGTCCGCTTTCTTCGTGATTCCAGGATGTGGATCCAAGCATCTCAGGCAGTTCATGAAGGTCGCGGGCCCAGTACGTTGTGGGCACAATGCCCTTCTTTGCAGCTTTAATGTGCCGCTTCAATGCTGGCCGCCCATATCCTTTTTTGAGAAAGATAAGACGTGGCCAGGACCCCATCTGCTGTCGCTTCAGGGCAGCCTCCTCGGCCCGGGCCACAATCGCTTCATTAACGGCCGGAGAATTGTCTGGCCGCCACCCCTTCAACACCAGCGCAGGGCTTGGACGTCCGTCCTCAAGTACTAGGTCTTCGTATGCAGAGCCCCACTCCTGGAGCCATGCCTTCATCTTTTTCCGTTCAGATCGCCAGCATGACTCGCTGGTGGGGTACTCCAGACTTCCCGTGAAAGGGCTCTGAATGCCATAAACCTGGCCAGCGTGAGTGGATGCACCCATGGCCATCGCATCGCCAGGTTTCCAGTCTCCGTCCAGGTCATTATCCGGGTTGGAGTATCTGGCAAGTGTTGATTCAGAGCGTTCGAATAGGCCAGTTTCGGTCCTGGACTTGTCCTTGGCATAAACCAGCACATACTCCGTTGCTGATGAGATATGCCCGTCATGGCTTTTGGGGGAGTAGGTCTTTTCCCAGTTGATTATGGCGAGGCGGTTGTCCTCGCCGAATATCTCGTCCAGCATCTGCCCCAGGTGAAAGAGTTCCCGGTGATCGATACAGATTGCCAGTACACCCGTTGGTCGCAGCATTTCCTTCATCAGACGGAGCCGCGGGTACATGAAACGCATCCACTTGGTGTGCTTTGCCCCATCGTCCTCAGAAACGAACTCACCGATCCCTTGGTCATTAGGGTCATCGTCCCACTTGTCGTTATAGCGGAAGTCGTTGCCGGTGTTGTATGGAGGGTCCGTGAGGATTAGGTCCACTTGACCGCGTTCCTTATATAAAGTGACCAGAGCCTGGAGGTTGTCGCCTTCAATGAGCAGGTTCTTGCGCTGACCCTCGGCCGGACCCAGAGAGTTCTTTTTGACTGGCCGCATTACCCGCGGACGTACCTGTAGCGCGAGCTTTGTAGCCTTCGACTTATTAGAAAATGTTGTCTGGACTGCCGAACCCGTTTTGACCTCTAGTGCGGCCAACAAATCTTCAACGGACGCCTGGTTTAGGACGGCTTCGAGGTCCGACACATGTACTCCTAATAGAAAGCGACCCCCGGAGAATGTTCACCGGAAGTCCGCTGGGTCTGCCTGCGCCCGGCTGAATGGCGGGTCGCTCGATTCAAACCTTACAGTGGACCCACCGACAAAAGCTGATGATGCCCAGAGCCTGGCCGGCAGGCAACCAAGAGGAAGGTCAGCCATGAACGACGAGGACTTTCAGGATCGCTTCGCAGTCGAAGCCGAGCACCGCGCCCAATGGTCCGAGTCTGGCTGGGTACCGACAGACTTCTTCTACGAAGCTACAGGGATGGAAGATGTTTCCTCGGGGGCGGGCTCTAAGGGGCTCGCATGGCACTACGCGCCGCCCACAGCGCTGCTAGGGATTCTGCAGAACAATGTGGTGTGGGCCGGGTCTGCAGCTTTGATGAATGACTACAAGGAACTTCGCATCGGGGCTACCGCCCTTCGTAGTCATATAACCAGTCAGGAGGGGATGCTGGGCTCGCATGTGGTGAGCCAGTTCCTCGATGCAGTCTCGGGAAATGACAATGCTCGAGCCCATCAACGGTTCATCCTCTCGGGCTCCAGCGACGGAGATAACCTCACGTTATTCAGGAACTATGGCGGCCAGATGGTCAGCTACGCCGTTGGCTTCGACACCAGCATTAGGCTGGTTCCGCTCCAGCAGAGAACGTCGCCGCCTGGGGCTTCAGGTAACGTGGCGGTTCCTGGGACGGCGATAGAAATTGATGAGCGGGGGTTCTCCCGGCTGGCTTTTAGTCCCGTCCAGATCCATACAGCCACACGGTCCTGGCGGAGTGTTGTTTATGACAGGGATCAAACAAGCAAGCTCGTGGAACGAGCGTTTAATTTGCTCCATTACGACTACGTGCAATTACTCGCCGCGCCGGACCATGTCCGGCCCCATCTTACGCTGGGGAACTATGACATCAGATTGGAGGCTTTGGACTTCATTAAGAGCACGTCCTTCCAAGATGAACGCGAATTGCGGATCATGATTCCTATCGCACGTCCCTCTTGGATGTTTGTGCGTTTTCGTCCTGGGTCCTTGGGGGTGCTTCCGTACATCGAATTGACCTCGCCAGACTCTCCAAACGGATACGCAAAAAAGGCTACCAAACTACCCATCAGGCATATACGGATATCTCCCACTCCCTATCCGGAGGAGGCGCAGGCAAGCCTGACGCAACTGCTGGCAGATCATGGCTATGAAGACGTGGAAGTTTCGGTAAGTGACATTCCCTTCCGGTGAGAGCGGCAAATGCTCAGCACTGACTGTCAGAGATCGACTCCAACAGCCACTGATCTGAGAGCGGATCGCGGCGCAGTTCGAAGGTTCGCAGGGCCGAGGTAGAAGATCCGAGACGCACCTGCAACCTCCAGTGCTCGATGTCCACGACGTTCCCGACGCCGACGGGAACGGTCCGCTGGGTCTCCCACCAGGAGTCCCTGGTGAACCAGTGCAGTGGCTCGGCCGCTACTGCCCATACTCGCCCGTCGTAGCGGATTGCCAGGGGGGTGCCGGCCGCGGTGAGGCGGACATCTACGGGCGCGTTGAGGGTTGTTTCACTTGCTGTTGCTGTCACGGTTGGTCCGCTCTCCCAAATTCCTGTTCATCATTTCTTCCCGGCGGGTGACCGCCGAGCTCCATACCCAGGTCCGGTATGTGAACGGACCGTCTTTCCACGTCACTTCGGCCGCTTTCGCTGTCCAGGCGAACACTTCGCCGTCCACCAGTTCTGCGGAGTTCGGAAATCGGATCCACGCCTTCACTGGAATCCCTGGGTACCCGTTTTTGGCCGGGAAATGCTCGAAGTCGAGTTCTTCCATCGTCAGCCCAATCGGGCCGGCGCGGCGCGCGTACTGCGCGTGCAGCGCGGCAGCTTGCTCCGGTCCCATAACACAACCTTAGAACATATATTCGAATAGACACGCCAAAGGATGGCGGCCAAGGTATGGCCGCCGCTTCTGATGATGGGGGAGGGGTAGGACAAAGCCCGCGGTTATACCCACTCGAGTTGCGTCCACAGTGGTGAAACCCGCCGCAGCGCTGTCGTCAGCGGTGCCTGTTGTTCAGTTCAGGAGGGACACTGACGTCTCCAGGGTCCAACTCCGGTCTGGAGCGCCGGTAGCCGACAGGATGCCGGAAGGACGTGCCGGACCAGGCGACGTCGGCGGAGATTTCGACTACGAACGGTTCGACCAAGGTCAGTCGCACGGGGCCTTTGTCCTTACTGAATCTGTTCAGGGAGGACTCGCCGATCTCTTCCGGCCAGGGATGCCCATGCCCGGCGGCATGGAGGTATCGGCCCAGTTCGCGCCCGACCTTGGTGGACAAGACCCTGGACCGGCCGACAATCTTCAGTTCGCCGCCTATGGGAAGGCCTGCGATGATGGCCTGCGGCTGGGAGACTGGCCCGATCACCGCGGCACACACCACGTCCCAAACATCTTTGTGCTTTAGCTTCAACCAGATCCTGGCGGCTTCGTAGGGCTGGGCACCACCCTTGAACACCAGACCTTCGATTCCTGTCGCGGGAAGATCCCGCAGCCAGGTCTTGGCCAGGTCCACGTCCGTGGTGATGGGGGAGAGGTGCAACGGCGCCGCCCAGTCCCGGGCGAGCTCCTCGAGCAGCTGCCGTCGCCCGCTAAACGGAACAGTCCGGGTGTCCTGCCCTGCGACGGCCAGGACATCGAAGGCCACGAACGATGCTGGCAGCTCATTGGCCACCGCCGGAAGTGCGGCCCTGGAGGTGACCGTGCGCCGCTGCAGCGCATCGAAATCCAGCCGGCCCCGGTTCCAAATGACGGCTTCACCGTCCAGGACCACACCGGGAGGCAACTGCTCTGCGAGAGCAGCCGCTGCGTCCGGAAGGATTCGGGTAAGTTCCTTGCCCTGTCTGGACCACAGCGTCACCGTGCCGCCGTCATTAAACGCGGTAGTGCGGAAACCGTCCCATTTGGGTTCTGCGTTTAGGCCCCCGGGCAGTGCGTTGGGGCCGGGGAAGGTCTTGACGAGTTTCGCCAAGGCGACCGCGACTGGCGGTTGCAGTGCCGGCGGAAGGGACTCGGCCATGCGCCAAGCCTAAAGGAGAAACCAGCACCAATGTCTGCGCCGGCTTACTTGGCCGTAGGACCTTCCGTAGCGGCGTCCTCCACGTTGACGCGGCGGAGTAATGCCGCCATGCCCCGCACAGCTGCTGGATCTTCTTGCCAGGGCTTCGTGCCTCGTGAGCAGGCATGAAAACCGGTGACAGCTGACTCTTTCGCTGCCTGGGCGAGTTCGGCCCAGGCGGCTTTCAGATCTGCCATCTGCTCAGGAGTCACTGACTCCTGTTCCTTCGGCTCAATGGCCGCTGCGAGGGAGGGACGACCAGCAGCCGTTGCGGGTGTGCGCCGAGGGGCGAACCAGCTCCAAAGGCCCATCGGCTTTCCCTTCGTAGCAACACTTCAATGACCGTCCAAGGCAAAGCAGAGGGCCGCAACCAGTACGGCAGGGGCCCTCTGCCCCGGGGTGTAAACATCCTGCTGCTTACGCCTTCGAGCATGCCACACCGGTAACTGATGGTGCATGCTCGCAGGGCTCGCACCCGTTTGGGCGCCCGCTGGCGCGGCCGGCTGTTGGGCCCAGGGCGCGCCGTCGCAGAGCTCCGGACCCCCTGGACCTGTCTTGTCTACGACGTTTTTGGCTGCTGTCCTTCGGATTGTACGTGCCCGTTCCGGCCCCTCTAGCCCCTTCGTTCCTCCGGGGCCTGCGCCCCGGAAAGTCTTCTCCGGCGCTCCTTCGTCGCTTATTTCCTCCGAAGATTTTCCGGGTCTTGCCCTGCGGGTAGACGGGCCTGCACGTGCACAGCTCCGCAAGCTTCGCCAGCAGCCAAAAACAACGGGGGGGAGAGGGGAGCTGGCCGGTCACCTGAGCCGCCCCACCCACCCAACTTCTCGGCAAGAAGGAGCAACACCACATGAGCGCAGTAAGCAAGAAGACCGTGACCCTCGCGGACACTGAGGAAACCATCGACGGCGTGACCGTGCTGGGTGAGTACCACATGAACGGCGGCTACGACTGGATGGAACTGATCGAAGAGCACGGCTGGGCCGTGCTCTCCAGCTGGGGCTGTGACGGCTGGGACCTGGGCCAGTGGCCCTACGTCATGGTCGCCGTCACCAGAACGGCTGACAGCATCGGCAACCTGTTCGGCATCGCCACCTATTGCGAGGGCGACGTGACCTGCACCTACTACCGGACGAAAGCCCGCCTGTGGGACGCGATCACAGAGCAGGCGTTCTACCACTGGAAGAACGGGCAGGCCCAAGGCCCGGCAGACCTGCCCGAGGCCGCTGCGGAGCTGCCGAGCCGCTACCGGATGCCCTATGCCGTGCGTGACGCCGCCTAACCAGCACTGACAACTGCTGTACTGCCCGGCCGTGGGCCGGGCAGTACAGCCCCACCATCTCGACGGAGCCAGCACATGAGCAACGACACCACCGCCCCCAAGGGCATCACCGCCCTGATCTACCGCGACGCCCTGGGCACGGACTTCTCGAACCGGGGCATCTCCGCCCGCGTCATGGAAGTCACCGTCATTGGCGAGGACATCGACCCCGTTTTCGCGGCCACCGAGGAACGGCCCGCCGTCCGACTCGTCAAAAACGAGCACTTCCACCGCGAAACCGTGATCCACGCCGAACCGGTAGCCCCGGAAGGTGAACCGGCCCCGTGGTACATGTTCGGCGGCACGTTCATCTTCAGCAGTGACTCAAGGTTCCGCCGTGCCGCCGGACACTACGGAGCCGTCCCGCTGCACGACCGGCGCGAATAGGCCCGAGGGTGGCCGGCCTTTCGGGGCCGGTCACCGCGGGCGGTCCGCCGTCGTGGCCGGCCTTTGCTGGTGGTCGCCGGCGGCGGACCGCCAATCCCGCAGCGGCCAGGTGCGTAGCTGGCGGCCGCCGGCGGCAAGCCCTGGGCGGTGGTGTCGTGGGTTTGTCCGTGGCTGGGGGAGAGGCAGGCTCGCGGGGCTCGCCCTGGTTTCCGCTGCGCTCCAACCAGTTGAAGGGCGTCCGCTGGCGCGGCCGGCTGTTGGGTCCAGGGCGCACCGTCGCAGAGCTCCGGACCCCCCTGGCCCTGTTTGTCTACGACGTTTTTGGCTGCTGTCCTTCGGATTGTACGTGCCCGTTCCGGCCCCTCTAGCCCCTCCGTTCCTCCGGGGCCTGCGGCCCGGGAAAGTCTTCTCCGGCGCTCCTTCGTCGCTTATTTCCTTTCGAAGATTTCCCGGGTCTTGCCCTGCGGGTAGACGGGCCTGCATGGGCACAGCTCCGCATGCTTCGCCAGCAGCCAAAAACAACGAGGGGGAGAGGGGAGCTGGCCGGTCACCTGAGCCGCCCCACCCACCCAACTTCTCGGCAAGAAGGAGCAACACCAATGAACGACCGCATCAAATTCACCGGCCCGGCCGACATTCTGGCCTTCATCCCGCACACGCTGGGACAGACTCCCACGGAGTCTTTTGTCGCACTGACAATGCAGGGCAACAAGCTCGGCGCGACCCTGCGCGTAGACGCCCCTTTTGGGCAGGACACCGTAGGTTTCGCCCAGACCGTCGTCAGCTACCTGACCGCTGACGAGGCGGCCACCGGCAGCCTGCTGGTCATCTACACCGACGAGACCACCACCGACGGCAGCCGCCCCTACGCCGGGCACGTGGAGGCACTGCGCAGCGAGCTCGAAACCGCTGGGATGCCGCTGCGGGACGCATGGCTGGTGACCTCCGAACTGTGGCGGAACTACCACTGTGCTGACACCAGCTGCTGCCCCGATGAGTCGCTGGATGCCATCACCACGAGCAACGGCAACGCCGCCCTGATCTACCGGGGGAGCGCGGTGACCGGCTTCATCGCCCCGGCCCCGTTCACGGGAGACGAGACGGCCCGCGAGGCGATCGCCGCGCACAAGCCGGACGGCTGGCCCGAGGATCTGGACGCAAGCCGCGCCGCGTGGGCCAAGGTGCTGAAGGACCCCAAGAGCCTGACGACCGAGACCTCGCACCAGCTGGCAGGAGCCCTGCAGCACCCCACCATCCGGGACTACATGATGGCTGACATCGTCCCTCACGCGCCGGAGCAGTTCACTTCCGTCATGCTGGGCGTGTTCCTGAGCCGCCCGGACTGGGCCCGCGTGGACACCGCCCAGGAAGTGGCTTTCGAGCTGATGAAAGCCACCCCGGAAGGCCAGCGCGCCCCCATGCTGTGCCTGATCGGCTGGCTGGAATGGCTCAAAGGACAATCAAGTTTCGCCGCCCGCTACTTCAAGCTCGCGCTGGAGGACGTCACGGGATACCGGCTGGCGGAACTGCTGGGCGAGCTGGTCAATCGTGGCCTGCTGGCAGACTGCTGCCGCGATCCGAAAAAGGCCTATGACCGCCGCCTGAAGCGCTAGCCTCGACACCAGGCCGGACTCCACTGCAAAGAGGGGTCCGGCCCTCGTCATGGATCGTTCCCCAGGTGCGCGGCGGCCTCCCCCGCTTCGCTCCGCCGGCCGCGTAACGCTGCGCGGGCGGAGCCACTTCCAGCCCACGCGCAGGAACTGCCGATACTGTGAAAGGGAGCCCCATCCCCGCAGAGCCAAGGAGCCCCGAGCGTGGCAGATCAATTCCGCATGACCGAGGACGATACCGTTTCCCCGGACGCGAGCCCCCTTGAAGACATCCTGGAACTGAGCCTGCTCACAGCAGGCCCCGCCACCGGCCCCGTGGACCGGCCCAGGAAAGACCACCGACACTACGAGCTGTAACCGCAAGCAGCACCGACGCTGCACCCATAAATTTCCTTTTGCCGAGGAAAACCACGAAAGGGCCGGCACATTCAACGTGCTGGCCCTTCGTCATGTCCGCCGCGCAAGCATCCACAGGATCACGGCCGCGAAGCCGTTGAGGAAAACGATAAAGAGGTCACCGGCGGCAGGTCGGCCGACAACCAGATCCACGACCACCAGCACCACCGATCCGAGCGCACCAACGGTGAACACCACGGCCAGGACGCGGCAGGTCCTCGGTGACAGCCATGCGCTTGCGCGCCTGGCTTCACTGTTGTGGCCAGGGCGGGGAGCTCGATCGCTCATGCCCTAACCCTACTCAGGGTCAAGTGCAGGCTCGCGGGGCTCGCCCTGGTTTCCGCTGCGCTCCAACCAGTTGAAGGGCGTCCGCTGGCGCGGCCGGCTGTTGGGTCCAGGGCGCACCGTCGCAGAGCTCCGGACCCCCCTGGCCCTGTTTG
>Ga0308160_10000143_pt1 | contig 185382 bp, 213 predicted proteins | sample PhyFR1_FD_201036 | JGI IMG/M metagenome (GOLD analysis project Ga0308160, IMG submission 201036) | Phyllosphere microbial communities from UC Gill Tract Community Farm, Albany, California, United States - DLSLF.R1 | ecosystem: Host-associated > Plants > Phyllosphere > Unclassified | place...
CCCGCCTACGCCATCGACCGCGCTTGGGTTGTCGGAGCAGAAGGGCGGCTTCGGCCTCTCCGCCCTGTGGGACGCTGCAGGCCAATCGACGACCGCTCTCAGGTCCCCGAGCGCGAGCGCTCCCCGCATGGGAGGCCGAGAGGAGTTCAGCCAGCGGACCTTCTTCACGCCGACCTTCAACGACGACAACTGGCGCCAGCCGATGGGAGGGCCTAACACGACGTCAGCGCCGCAAGTGACGCTTCTGAAGCCGTACCAGCCGAGGTCAGCACCTACTGGCGCTTCCCACCCAGCGCGAGCGCCGCCGCCGGGCGCGAGGCTGAGCGGCAGCCGCAGCCGACCCGACGTTTCGTCGCCTCAACCTGTCGGCACTGCCTTGAGCCGACTTGCTCCTACTGGGGCAAAGGTCGACGGCATTGGTGGATCAGCTCACGTCTCGGCCGCTTCGGTCGCCAGCACCTCCCGGTCATTCGCGCCGTCGCCCACCCCAAACGGTGGGGGAGGCCGTCGGCGACCGCGGCCGCCTCTGCTCTCGCCCGGAGAGCCAGAGGTCAACGATGAGCCGCCAAGTGCCGTCCTTTCGGACGCGGCCTGGCACGGCCGACTTTCGGCCGTCATCGCCCATCTGCACGGCACGCTCCCGCGCTTCTTCCCGGACCCGCCGCGCTTCCCACCGGCCGTCTTCTCGCCGGCTATTACGCTCGTCCTCCCCGCGCCGCCATCGCTGCCTCTCATCGGGAGCACCAGCAGTGACGCGGAAGGGAATGCAGGAGGTGACCACGGCACCGGTGGTCGGGCGCCCGAGGTCCACCTCCGAGGCACACGTGCCTACAGCCTCTTCTTTGCGGCAGCCCGCGCAAGCCTCGGCATCGTCCTCCGGGAGCCGTACGTCCGGATCGAAAGCGTCCGCGTCGTCCCACCGACGGAGAAGGAGGGCTTCGTCGTCGTACCGAATCAGCTGCCGGTATCAGTGACCGGCTCGACGTCCCAATCTCGGAAAGAAGGCAGCGCCGGCGACGCCTCTAGCAGCGTCGCTCCAAAGCTTGAATCATCAACCGACGCGCCCCACGCAGGCCTGTCGGCGGGTAGCGCGCCGGCCGTCCAGATCTCGCGCGCGCGGCTGGAGCGCGTCGTCCGCGTGCGAGTCAAGGTCGGTGGTCGGCTTCGGCTGCCATCGCTTGGGCCGGCGACGGCCGTCGTTGAGGCGCTTGGTGGACGACTTACAACAGACGGAGGCGACCCGACTGAGCGCGAGTGGACAATCAGTGCGTCGAAGACCTTTCCAACGATGCCTTCACCCCCTTTCCGCTGCCAAGCTCGTTCCTCTGACCCAAGCTACGCGTCGCTTTCCTCTAGGCAACCTCTACGGCCTCTCGCCCCTCTCTGCTCGGATCACTCGGCACACGGTCGAATCGGTCTACCCGCTCCCGGGCGAGGGTGCGCAAGCCTGGCTCTCGGGCCAGCTTGCAGCCTCGCCAACGGCAGCCGGCAGCGGCGCTGGCGAGAGCGGCGGTGGAGGCGGCGGTCATCAGCAGGGTGGCTGTGCGGGCGCGGTTGAGGTCGACCTTGACGAGCTTCGGGACGCGCCGCTCTGGAGGGAGACGAAGGAGGACGTTGTCGACGGTGGCCGTCAGGGTGGCGTACTGGGTCGGACCGACTGAGGCTACCCTCCATGTGCAGCAGGATGAGCGCATGTCGCTCGTACGACCAGGACGCATTGCTATCCCGTCCATCCGCATCCATGTCAATTCGAGTGTCGATGCGCTTCGCCTTGAGTGCAGGCGCGCGCGGTCGTACCGTGTCAGCCGCGGAACCTGCGAGAGGCCGCGCGTCGTCATGCGCTTGCGCCCGCCTGCCCGCCCGCCCGCCGCCGCCGCTTTCGGCACGAGGGCGACGGCGGCCCTTCTGCTGCGTCCTCACCACCCTCCACCGCATCGCCTTCTCTTCATCTCACGCAACCAGCAGCCCCATCCCCTTACTCTACCTTACCTCAGCGCATTCCCCAATGCTCCAGCTGCCGCTGCTCAGCGCCCGCGTTGCCGCCCAGGCGAGCTCGTCACGGGCCTTCGCCACGCTCCCGACCTCGGCCTCGACCGCCCGGGCCAACCTCGTCCGCCACCTCCAGCAGCCCCGCTTCCGGCCAGCCTCGTCCTCGTCCACGTTGTCGGTCAGCAGCGCGCTCGCCGGCCGACGCTTCGCCTCGTCAGGCTGGTCGCAGGCGCCTCGGACGTCCGAGTTCGAGGCTGCCGGCGGCTGGAAGAAGGTCGGCACGATCGCCGCCGTCTTCGGTGGTGCCGGTTCGCCCCCTTCTCTCGTCCAGGCCATCGCTTTGCTTCCCCTTTGGCTCAGGCTGACGGATCTTCGTTGCTCGCGCAGTCGTCGCCTCAAACCTCTTCCTGAACCGCGAGACCCGCGACGCGCTCGCACCCTGGGAGCGCTCGCACCTGAACTCGACCTTTGCATACACGTCCGTCCCCTCCTGCTCATTATCTGTAGAGTGTGTTGTCGAGCAAGGCGCTGACTCTCGCGTCCTATCTTCGCCACCTGCCAGCGGCCTCGGCCTCGCGATGACCGGCGGCATGGCCTTTGCCCTGCACCGCTCGCCCCTGATGAGCAAGATCATGTTCGCCAACCCTTGGGTCATCCTCGCCATCGGCGTCGGCGGCGGCTTTGCCTCAATCTACGGCGTCCGTGCGACCGACCCGAGCAACCACGTCCAGAAGATGGCCTTCTTCACGCTCTTCCAGGCCTCGCAGTCGATCGCCCTCGCCCCGCTCTTCTTCCTCTCGCCCGCTCTCCTCGCCCGCGCTGGCCTCTACACGATGGGCACCGTCGGCTCGCTCGCCTTCGTCGGTGCCACGGCTAAGACGGACAAGTACCTCTACCTCGGCGGTCCGCTCCTCGCCGGTCTCGCTGTCGTCGCCCTCTCGTCGCTCGCTCCGATGGTGTGTGCCTCGCTCACTGCGAGGGCCGCGACGCCCCTCCTGCCCAAGCACTTGCGCTGACCTGCCGGCCGTCCACAGGTTCTCCCCCGGACTGCGCTCCGCACGCTCGCCGTCACCGAGGCCATCGCGCTTTACGGCGGTCTCGCCGTCTTCTCCGGCATGATCCTCTACGACGTCCAGAAGATCCTTGCACACGCGCGCATGGCGGCCGAGGGCCGCATCAAGGCCGACCCGGTCGGTGAAAGCTTGTCCCTCGAACTCGACTCCATCAACATCTTCGTCCGAATCGTTCAGGTCCTGATGCTTCAGCAGGGCGGCAACCGGCGTCGCTAGGCTTCCTAGGGGTCCCGAGGCCGACGGGGGTCGTCCGGCCGAGTCTGTTGGCCCGAAAAGCGGCATCCGGCCCTGATTTATGTCACCCTTCTCTAACGATCCGATGTGATGGGTGCAGTCCGATGCATGCCAGCAGAAGCTAGTGCAAAGCAGGGAGTCCCGAGAGGGAGGCTGCCGCACCCTTTATGTACAAGGGGCCGGGGGCGAGGTCGAACGCCGACGCGCGCCGCGCTCCGCCGCCGCCGCCGCACCAACACCCACCACCTGCCGGTCGACGCTCTCTGCCCCTCCCACTCTCAGGCCCCGTCGGACGATCCGCGCTAGGCGATGAGCAAGCACAGCAACAAGCGTGGACGGCCATCGCTCGGCCTCTCTCCTCCCGCCTCGAAGCGAGCCAACACAGCCTCGTCCTTCGCCTCGCCCGTGGCTTCGAGCTCGACCGCCTTCGCTCGTCGACCAAACCGCATTGGTAGCAGCAGCTCGACGAGCCAGGACGACGCTGACCTGCCCGGACCTGCTACTGTGAGTCGCCTTGTGGCTCTTCAGGTCCGCAGCGGCAGGTCATCTCGCCAACGAGGATGGCCTCGGGCTGACCCGGCTTGGTGTGGCCCGCTCGGGTTTCCTTCCAGCAGCGCGCCTCGCTCTCGGCTTACGACCAGGCCGCGATCCTCGTCCCGCGGACGATCCGCAACATTTGGAGCTTCTTCCAGGCGAACCCTGTCCCGAAGCCTGCGCTGGAACGGGCGTCGCAGAGCAGCAGGAAGAAGCGACGGACGAGTCGCGAGCAGGAGCAGCAGCAGCACGAGCAGCCCGAGATGAGCGCGTCGGAGCGCTCGATTCGACTACCCTCGCCTCTCCGGCCACCAACGCCCCGGCGAGCCTCCTCTCTGGCAATGCCGCCTCCGCCTCCGCCCTCGGACTGGCGAGCGAGCCTCGCTCAGAACTATGCGGCCTCGATACCGCTGCCGCCGTCGCCGCCTCGAGCTCGCGAATGGCTGCCCTCAGCAGGCGCCTCGTCGTCGTCGTCGTCGTCGTCATCGACCTCACGCATGCGCAACGGCTTGCAGCCGAGCCCGCAAGCCCGCTCACAGGCAGCGCTCCATACGCCATTGCGAGCGACGAGCGCGCGCATCTCAAAGCCGACGCCTGGATCAGCAACTAGCCGGTCCAAGGCAGGCAGCCCGGTCAGAGGCTTCCCGCTGCGGGCGGGTGGGTCCGACGGCAAGACGGCGAAGGAGCGGATGCGCAACATCCGGGCAAAGGGCTTCCTCCTCGAACAAGCCCAGTTGAGGTTCAAGCAGAAGCAGGAGCAGGAGCGCAAGCGGACCGGTCATGGTCCGTCGAGCTTCGGGGTGCTGCGAGACTCAAGGTGGACGCTGTCTAACCCGTCTCGCCCTTCTGCTGTGCAGTCATACGAGCCGACTCGGGCGTCGACAAAGTCTCCTTCGCGGACCTCGCGCAAACCCTCGCTCAATGTGCGCAGAGATCTCGATCCTCCTGCTGGAGACGCTCAGCGCTGATGGCAATCCCTCTTAGTCGACTCTGATCGTGAGCGAACAGCCGACGGCAAGAGCTCGCTGCTCAGAGACATCCAGGCCGCGGGCAAGCCCGCCCAAGGCCGTCCTGAAGATTGGGTCGCTCAGCTCACCCTGACTGAGACCAAGGCAAAGTCGGCGTGAGTACCTCGTCCTACCTTCTCGCTGAAGTGAGTCGCACTGATCGCATTCCGACGCCCGTCCGCCCACACAGCCGTCGCCCGCCCAAGGCGGTGCATCTGCCGTCTTACGAGAAGCTGCTGAGCGAAGACGAGGCACGGGACAAGAAGATTGCCGAGCGGATTGCAGCCCTGCATGTCGAGAAGGTGCGTATTGCTCTTCGCAGCGAGTAGTCTTCGCGTCGCTCGCTAGCGTCTGATGCGCAGCATCGCTCGCTCGCTCGTCACAGCTGCCCGATGATCTTACGCCCGAGCAGAACCAGGAGGTTCAGCGGCTGCTGGCCGATACGTCGCGCGTCAACCGGTGTCAGAGTGCTGAAGTCAAGCGGGCCGACCTCGTGCTCCTCAAGCCTCGGACCTGGCTCAACGACGAGGTCATGAACTTCTACTGCGCAATGATTGTCGACGCCTGCAACGCCCGGCTTAAACTTGCCGACGCATGGGGCGAGAAGCAGGGGCTCAATCCGCTCAAGGCTCGTCGCCAGTGGGTTGGCCCACATGGCGAGCTCGCGATGGACGTCCACGCCTTCTCGACCTTCTTCTTCTCCAAGCTCGAGGATCCGAACGCCGGTTACGTCAAGGGCCGTCTCAACCGCTGGACGAAGAAGGTACTTGTCAGCGCTCTCTGTGGCAGACCGTCGGCTGCGTGTTGACTCTGCTTCTCGTCCTTCCTCAGGTCGACATCTTCAAGAAGGACCTCGTCCTCGTCCCGATCAATCAGGGCAACGCCCACTGGACCTGCGCCGTCATCAACTTTCGGTTCAAGCGCATCGAGGCGTACGACTCGATGGGCCGGCCAGGGGGCGCGCGCTTCGTCTTCCAGGCCTTGCGCAGCTATTTGCAGCTCGAGAGCCAGGACAAGAAGAAGGTCGACTTTGACTTTGACGGCTGGGAGGACTATTCTGACCATGAGATCACGGTCTGCCCGGCGTTCTTTCTGGCCTGCTCCCGGTTCGGACGACCAGCTGACGTCGCCGCCACCGCTCTTCGTTCTATCAGCCTCAGCAGCTGAACGGCTACGACTGCGGCGTCTTCTCCTGCCACTTCCTCGAGGCCGTGTCGATCGGCGCCGGCTGCGGCAACTGGTCGTTCGGCCAGGAGAGTGCGTCCTCGCGCTCGGAGCGCTGAGCTCGTAGAAGACGTCGCTGACCATCGCAACGCTCCTTCTAGACATGCCCTACCTCCGCAAGCGGATGATGCTCGAGATCGGCCGGGCGAAGCTGCTCAACCATCCGGATTCGAAGCCCTGAGGTCATCGAGCTCTAGCGTTCGGCCCGCTCTGTGCTTCAAACCCTTCGACCGACGGCGCACACCTCGTCGCAGCCGGGCCTCTTGCCCTCCCTCCAACCTCGTCGGCTGCGGCTTCCCTGCTCAGCCTGAAGACACCGCGGCGCTCCGCAGCCACCCTAGCCCGGACAGGCACGCCCAGAGACGGCACGCCGTCGGTTGCGCTCCGAAGCCTGCTTTCACTCGCAGACCAGACCAAGCCGGTGGCGCTGATCTGAATGCTCGTTGCCAAGCACAAGACGTACATTGAGATCCGCTCGACTCGCGGATGTCAATAGGAGAGGTTGGAGGGAGGAAGGGGGGCGTTACGGACGGCAGCTTACGTGCAACAGGGGGTTTGATGGAGGGGGACAAGTACGCAGACATGTGCAGCGAAGGAGCTCGAAGAGCCAGCGAAGGAAGCAGTGGGGGGAGGGCATGAAGGTGAAGGAGCAGGGCGGTGAACGCATCGAGCAAGCCGCGACGGCGTCGCGCTCGGCGGGAGATGGGGCATGCCGGGGGAGAGGGATGACGGCGACTCTTACAACGTCAACGAGTCGACGAGCTGCCGGCAGTGCCGAGCGACGACGTCCCGAGCGATCCGTGGCTGATCGTCTCGACCGTCCAGATCTTCTTGGACCCGCCACTGCTGCTCGAGTTGCGCTTGAGCGGAACCGCCTTGCCGCTCTCGCTGGCCGGCGCGGGCGACCCGCTCGCCGCGGGCGTCGTCGAGGCCGTCGATGGGGCCGCCGTCGCCGTCGCAGCAAGAGCGGGAGTAGTGGCCGCAGCTGGAGTCGGAGCGGGCGCTTGTGGTGCATGGCTCGCCTGAAGCCGCTTGATCTGCTCGTCGACCATTTTGAGCCCGTTGCCGGTCCGGAGCAGCATGCCCTCGAGCCAGTCTTTGCCGACGAGCAGGTCGGCTCGCCACTGCTCGAGCTCGGCCGCGCCCATCGGCACGCCCTGCTGCGGTTGTGGCTGCGTCAGATGCGCCAGCTGGGCCGGAGCCGATCCACCGCTTGCCGACGAGGGACCGGCTCGCTGCTGTTGCGACTGAGGCTGCTGCAGGAGGCTCGCCGGGGGCGGCAATCGGCCGTAGGGGCCAGGCGAGCCCGCCTCCGGCGCGCCACCGCCATTGCTCGTCGACGTGAACGGGCTATTGGCCCGCATCTGCTGGAGATGGTGCGGGTGGCCGCCATAGGGGCCACCATTGTGACCCCCACCGCCGTTCGCGCCTGCCTCCCAGTAGGCGCCCGGCGAACTGTACGCCTGCTGGCCGCTCATCAGCGGCGGGAGCTCGAAGCCGGCCTTGCCGTTCCGCTGGGCATCAGCGAGCGCCTGCTGATGCTGCGTGTGAGCCGCGGCATGCGGGCCATGCCGCGGGCCACCAAAAGGACCGCCAAAGGCCGACGAGCCAAGGCTTGGCAGCTGCTGATGGCTCCCGCCTGCCTGCTGCTGCTGCTGGCCGGGAGGCGGTCGGCTCCTCGGGCTCGGCGCCTCGCTCCCGCTTTGGCTCTCGCCGTCGGCCATCTCGTCCGTCTCGGCGCCTGAGACCTCAGCTGAGTGCAGCGCGGTACTCTTGCGCTTCCGGCCTCGGCCGCCTCCGAGGTGGTTTGGCAGCGGCAGAGGGTGTTGCTGCTGGCCCGAGCCGGACGCGCCCGAGCCGCCTGCGCGGTACGGCTGGGAGGACTGCGAACGCGAGACCGAAATGAGCGCCTCAGCCGCGTCCTGCTGCATCGAGTCGTCATCCTTGGCCGGCGCCTCGCTCTTGATGGCCTGCTGCTGCAGCAGCTGTTGCTGCTGCTGCTGAGCCTGCATCGCCGCCGCTTGTGTGGCAGCTGGGACGCGTTTGCGGCGCTTGATGACCGTCTTCTTCATCGTGACAGGCCTCGCCTGGCCGTGCAGCTTGAAGTAGAGGCCTGCGAGTAAGCAACAAAGAGCAAGCAGAAATGTCAGCATTCAGCACAGGTGATAGAATGGTCAAGCGAAATGACGGACCGCAGGCATTGCAAGTCGTGTTGCCCTCGGCATCACGCCGCCAAAGGGGCGTCGTGCTCGTGCCGCAGTTGATGCAGCTGATGCCGCCCTGACTGGCGGCCGTCGCACCCGCCGTGCCGGGGATACCATGCCCACTCGAGCCAGCCCGGTCGATGCCGGATCCACAGCCACCACCGCCGCCAGAGTTGTTCAGCGCAGGGCAGCCGCCGCAGGACGACTTGCCGCCAGTGCCGTTACAGTGGCCGTCGCCGGGGCAGGTGCCTGCCGGCGGCGGCGGCGTCCGTGTGCGCTGCTGAACCAGCGGCGGCGGAGGCGGCGCGGCGACGGGAGGAAGCGGAGGCGTGGCGAGGACGGCCGGCGCAGGAACAGGTGGCGGCACGTTGGGCCCGTTAGCCGTCGCGCCGACCAGAGCAGGATCAAGATTGACGGTCTGGGCAGAGGGCGAGACCGAGGTCGAGGCGGGCGGTGTGGGTGCCGCCGCAGCCGGCGGCACCGGGTTCGCAAAGAGCCTGCCGTAATCTCTATGCACGCCGCTGGCAGATGCCTGCTGCTGTTGCTGTTGATGCTGTTGTTGCTGCTGCTGCTGTTGATGGTGGTGATGCTGCTGAGGCGGCGGGGGCAGGGGGCCGGCTGGAATCGTCAGGTTGACCTGCTGCATGACGGGCAAGGGCGACCGTCGGGACTGGGCGAGCAGAGGCCTCTCGTAAACGATCAGCTCGGGCGAAGGCGGCCGATTGGTTTCGGGAGCGGGGCTGCCGTGCGATGGCGAGTGCGAGGTCGAGGCGTTGGCCGAGACTGTCAAGGGGTGGCAAGAAGAAATTGTCAGCCTCTTGCGACTCTAGCCAGCACATGATGGCCGTCGTGGCTCCAGCAGATGCTCGTCAGATGACAGATGACGAAGAGAAGACTGATGATGGGCTGTGGCGGGAGAGGATAGGGTAGGTCGAGGACCGATAAGATGAGATAGGTCGCGTTCGGCCCTCCTTCCTCGATGGCCTAGCGAAGGGGCCGGGCAAGACCTCGAATGAGCCGCTCGTCAGCGGCACAGAGCCGCAAACGCCGACAGTGCCAGGTGCGACGGCAGAGCGGAAGGGAGAGGGGACGCGCGAGGGAGGTCGATGAACCTTCTGAAGTCGACGAGGACCCGAGGTTCGGGTTCCAGCACCCACCCGCCTGCTTCGCCAGCGGTCATCCGACCGCCAAGGCCAGCGGACCAGCTCTGCAGCGTCGGCATGCGACCGCTCAAGGCTGGGCAGCGACGTCCGTGACGACGTAGAGCGAGTGACGTCGAGGCCTGCAGGAGGCAGTGGGAGTGGGTGCGGACCCCAACGGCGAGGCGCGCGGCTGAGCGAGCGCCGGTGACCCTGCCGAGCGAGGTGGGCCGCCGCACGAGCAGGCAGGCCTCGCCGCTGACGGTCGCTCTTGCCAAGCGTTGCGCAATCCTGATCTCCCGAGCGGCGAAGGAAGTTGGAGAGGAGAAGGGAGGGGATACTGACGAGTGCTCGGCCGGCCGTCGAGCTCGTGGAAGGCGCTCGCGTAGGGACTCCCTTCTGGGATCTGGTACCGGTGGCCGCCGTTGCTGCTGCTGCCGCTGGCGCTGGCCTGCGCTGGCGCTGGCGGCGGCGGCGGTGCTGCTGCCGCTGCAGACGACGCTCCAGCAGCAGCCGGTGTCGACGCTGGCGCTGAGGTCGGGACCACTTGTGACGACATGGCTACTCTGCTTGCAACGTGATGCAAGGGTATGTTGGAGGAGGAGGAGCGGGTGGTGAGGGTCGAGAGGAGGAGCGGTGCTGTAAAAGGCCCCTTGCGGATTCGCTGCCCTCGCGGATTCCCATTCGAAGGGGGCAAGCTCGACGGCCGGACCCTCCGAGAGCAAGCCCTGCATTCGGCTGGATCCAGCCATCCATCCACCTGGCAACTGATCGGGCCCGCCGGCTACCTGCCCTCGTTTGCCTCGCTGACGATCTCAAGCCCGCCAGAGCTGATCGGACCGGCGGTGGACGAGCCATCGCGAGCCGGCCAGGTGCGAGATCCCCTGCCTCGCCCCGAGTTCGATAGCGTAATCTCGAGCCGCCGCCGCCGTTGAGCCGGCACGGGTCCTCTCCCACCGCGCGCGCCTCCGGTCGTTCGCCCATGTGCGCGCGGTCCTAGCCGTCTGCACCTCGCCTCTTACTCTTGTCTCTCCTTCTCGGGCGATGTTCTTCTGGCGAGCTCCTACGGTATCTGCTGGCTTAGCCCCGTCAAAATCGCTCGCAGACGACAGATCCACGACGAGGCGCAGACTTGCCGCCGCACTTGCACTTTTTTCTCCTCGGCCGGGTAAAGCGGCCGACGCCCCGTTGCGATCGAGCCATTTCTTGATGGCCAAAAAAGAGGTGCGGGGAGATGCGTGACTCTCCATTGGTCTGTCGCTGCAAAAGGGCGTGGAGCCCACTTCCCCATGGACATCATCCATCTGGGCTGCCTCACATCTCCCAGTCGTCGTCGACGCCGCCCTTGCCGCCGCCAGCCTGGGCGCGGTACATACGTGCGAATCTTGAGGGGTCGTAAGCGGGAAAGGCGACGTCAGTGGCGGTCCTGCGCGAGGCAGGGGCCAAAGGGGTGGGGGGAACACACTCTTCGCTGCTCGTGGCCTGCTCGACGCCCTTGTCATCGCGCACCTTCATGAAGCTGACCGTCGCAAAAGAGGACGTCAGCTGCAAGCCAGGTCGCAGAGCTGCTTAGTGCGAGGACCAGAGCGAGACGTACCGAGGGAAGCGCAGGCTGAGGCCGCGCTCGCCTCCGAGGGAGGCCATGCCTGCCGGGTAGACGGGCGACAGAGTGATGCTGCAGACCGGTCGGTCGTCTGAGGGTCAGCTCGAGGGTTTGCCAGAGCGCGTCTCGCGATGGACTGACTCGGCCCCGCGAATCTCCCAGACCTCGGTCGGCGCCCACCAGACGTCCGGTATCCGGCCTGAAGGAAGACGAGGAAGGGCGCCAGCCAGGGTCAGCGTCGTCGCTCGGTTTGGCGACCAGGATGTCTCAAAACGCACCGTTCGTCTCGATGCCGGCCGGCACGGGCGTCCCCTTTGCCCGCCAGCAGGCGTCCGGCTTCGTCTCGGGGTCGTACTTCTCCCTGTTGGCCTTGTAGAAGGCGTCCGAGAAGCCGCTATGCGAAGGACGCATCGGGAGATTCAGCGATGAGCGTCCTTGCTCGATCCGAGGATCGGTCTATCGGCGCGCGCACCTGATACACTTGCACAGCGCCTCGAGCTCGCCGCTTTCGGGGTTGTACTAAAGACAATGCCGGGCATGGACGGTCAGCGCTTCAGCAGTTTCCGAAGACCTGAGGGAGCAGGACTCACACAGGCCAGCAATATCGGGCTCCACCAGCCGGCCTTGCGCCCGCTGCCGTGCCAGGCGCCAATCGGAACGAGGTCGAGCGAGTCACCGACGCCGCCCTCAATGTAGTCCTTCTTGACCTTGAGCCAGCCGAGAGAGCGCACGTCGGGCTGGTAGGTTGCTGGCAGGTCTTTCTTCTTGGTCCCGCCCTTGGACGGGCTGACATTGGCGACGGACGACGTTCCGACCACGCTCATCACTGGCACAAGCTCGTCCTCCGACGAGAGCTCAGACTCGCCCTCGACCGGATCCTCCTTGACGCCGGCGTCGACGGGCGACGACTTGTCTTTGACGTCGCCGAGTGCTTCATCCTCGTCCTCCTCGTCGTCGCTCTTGGGGTTCTCGCGCATTCGCCGCTTCAGACGTTTGAGCGCGCTCTTGCCGACGCTCTCCATTGCGGCGTCTTCGTCAAAGCCGTCGCCAGCCTTACCAATGCCGTCGAGCAGCTTGACCATGATGCCCTCTGCTTTTCCCTTGACGACCTCCTGGAAGAAGGCCGAGACCTCCTCCGGCTCCTGTTGAGACAGTTGGGAAGCGTCAGCACCGAGAGGTGCACCATGACAGCCGAGGACGACGCACCGCCGAATCGATGCTCTGGATGTGATCGAACCGGGCGATGAGGGTCGGCGAGTCGGTCGGCGGGACGAAGGGCGGGATGAGAGCTCGCAGAAGGTGACGGCGAACGCGGAGCGACTCGCTCAGGAGGATCTGCAGCAAGAGGAAGCGTCAGGTCAGACAATGACAGCAAAAAGGAGAGAGGAGACGAGGAGACGCACCTTGCCGTTCAAGAGCATCAGGTCAAAGGCGAACAGGCCGACCTCGACCTTAACATCTTCGACCCGGACGTCCTTCTTGGCTCGACCTGCGAGCTCCTGGAACGGCCGGAAGGCGCCGGTGCCTTTCTCGATCGCTACGATTTCGCAGTCAAGGATGAGCGACGTGACGCGCCCGAGCTGGAAGAGCTCGCCGATGGACGGGTCCGCCGGCGAGGGGGCACTGGCGAGATCGACCACCGGTGTCGGTCGCGAGAGCAGGACCTTGACGAGCGCGATGATGTCGGGGTACTGGAGGGCCGAGGTAGTAGCTGGCGGTTAGACGGTCGCTCATGTAACAGTGGCCGAAGCGACGACTGACCTTCTCCGTCATGTCCTCCAGATGCCGCGAGAAAAGCCGAACAAAGACCTTCTGGCCGTCCTCAAGCGCAGTCCACATACCGCCAGAGCCGACCTCCTCTCGGACCTGACGCTCTTCGTTCTTGTCGCGCATCACGCGCACGTGAATCTGGCCGCGCTGCCCGTCGAGCTTCGCCTCGCTCGTGAAGTCGACGCCTTGAAGGCGCTCAAAGACCTCGGCGAGCGAGCGCGTGATGGAGCCGAGCATGGGCGAGAGCGGGATACCGACCGTGAGTCGGACGATCTCCTCTAACTGCTCGAGGCCGCTCGCGACCAGCGAAGGCACGATATGATGGTAGTTAGGATGCCGTACGTACACCCGCCGCATCAGCTTTTCGGCCTCGGCGCACTTCTCGCGCCAGCGAGCGCGGATCGCGACCGAGACTGGGTCTGGCGGGGCTGCTTTGGATCGGCCGCTCGTTTTGACGGAAAGGACTGGCTTCTCGTCGAGTGCCTGCAAGCCTGCGAGTGCCGTAGGCGGAAGGTAGAGGGAGGATTCGGGCAACGGCCCAACAGAGGGTGGTCGGGTGAGCGTAAAGGCCCGAGCGAGCGAGGTCGTCAGGGTAAGGCGAACAGCACCGATCTGTAGATGTGACAAAGCCGGCTGTCAGTCTCTGGCGGTGCTTACGATACGCGTTGCTGACTGAAACGCACTCGCAGGTGCTGCACGAGCGTACGGACGAGGAACCGGACCTCCTCTCCTCTAGCGCTGACGAGCATCTTCTGGACGATCTGAGAAGGTAATAGCCACAAATCAGAATATTGCTTGAGCGACCATAGTCCGACGAGAACACCGCCGACTCACGTCGCCTTTTGTCTTCTGCACGCCCGTCCCCTTCATCAACGAGAGCTTGACGAGGTTGTCATAGATGCGGTGCACGATGAGCGGCGACGGCTGGATGAGCGTCCGGACGTTGACCTGAGACGGAGCAACCCGAGACAATCAGTGTCTGGCAGAGGGCATCCTTTGACTCTAGGAGCGCACCTTGGCTTCAAAAGCAACGTCGCCAGCGTCGCCGAGCTTGTCGCTCAGCTTGCGAAGGGCTGCCTGACTGAGGCCGGTCACGCTCTTGAGCGCGGTCGACAGGATCTGGCTGCCGATCCCAAGCTCGTTCGACTCGTACGAGGGCCCGATGTGGTTCGACAGGAGGTAGATGGTTGGGAGCAGCGATGCCGGGTCGTGATGGACGATGCAGCGCAGCAGACTGCGCGGACGAGGACGGGGTGCGGGCGCCGGCTTTCAGCCTCCACCAGCACATCCAAAAGCATCGCTCACGAGAAGCTCGCCGACTCACTTGGTGAGGATGCGGACGATCGCAAGCCTCTTCCTCGTCGCAGCGACAGGAACGAAGCCAGCTCGAACAATGAAGGCGTAGGGCACGCGGCCTGCCGGCCAGCCGGCGACGTCGACCTCCTCTGGCCGGAACAGCAGCGGATCCGTGTCAAGGTCGGGAATGACGGACACATGCGAGGAGGAAGCCGGGCCTGGGCCGCTCTTTGTGAAAGCTTTCTTGGCGGGAGGTGCTGTCTTCGAGGACGAGCTCGGCGCGGCAAGGCCCGAGCGTTCTGTCGACGAGGACGGCCCAGCGCGGGCCGAGTCTAGCTCGAGGTCGATCTGCTCGAACTTGCGCTTGCCGCCGATGTTGCTCGAGCCGTGCAGATGCTCCTCCTCAGCTGCCAGCCGACGAGCCATCTGCTCGTCCGTCTCGATCCGGGATGATGCGGCGGTCGGCCGGGCATTGTCAGTGCCGTCGTCGTCCGAGTCGAGGAGCTCGATGACGTCGGGAGGAGCAGCCCTGCCCTTGCCCTTGTCGACGGACTTCTTCACAGGCGAGGGCGTCGGCGGCTTGGCGCCGAAGAAGGACGACAGCGTCGGCTGACCGCCAGCCTTCTTGGGTGACTTGGGCGGCATGGCGAGGAGGTGGTTCTGGTTGAGCGATGAAAGGAGCAGCAGCAGGCCGTCATCCCGCCTGAGGCTGACGGCTGCTCGATCGCGGGCCGACGCATGGACATCGCCTAGCAAGCCACAGCGCGCTCCTCACTTGGACGAGCGGCCCCAGACGACGAGTAGGAAAGGCGAATGCAAGTTGGCAGCTGTCGACTGCGATTACAGGTGCTCGCTTGTCGGGGTGGACACCGGTACGAGTACGGCACGGTACTTCGGGCGGGCCGCTGCTCGACTGCTGCGCCGCTGATTGCGCGACGAGCCAGTGGCGTCGCCTCCTCTCGAAGACAGAAGGGAGCTTCGTGATGGGCATAAGATCGTCATCGACCCCGAGAAGAGGGGAGGGCTCGTTGAGCTCCCCATCGCTCCGCGGTCCCTCGTTTACGGGTTCAATGCTTCTGCTTCTTCGTCGCGCCCCCTCCGGCCGCCTCGTCCTTGCGCTTCTTGCCGCCGCCGTCGGCACCCTCGAACGCCCGCCACTGCTGCTCGAGCTTGGTCGCCGCAACGCCGACGGCCGAGTCGGGCCCGTTGTACCGCCGGGCGTTGTCGGCGATGAGCATCATGTCGCGCTCGAAGAGCTCAGGCGAGTAGCGCGGGTTGCCGGCGAGATTGGCCTTGATGGTCGACAGCGACCGCGGCTGGGTGATGATGGTCGGGTAGTCTGGGATGTTGAGCGCGACGGTGTCGACCTGGAGGCAAGGTCGGCGGTCAGTGACCAACTTGAGTGCATCAGAGCGTGACGCGCGGGCTCAACGTACGGGATCCCGGAACCATTCGCTGCCGGGCCACTTCATGAGCTTGTTGAGGAGGGCACTGAGCTCCTTCTTCTCCTCCGGCATGATGTTAGCCGAGACCGCCTTGGGCCACTCCTTGGTCTTGAACGCGGTCTCCATCTCGGTCGCCCACTCCCACGGACCGGCGATGTCGGTCGTCGATGGCGGGTTGAACTGCCGACAGCTGCAGAGAAGGGCCAGACCGGGCTCAGTCAGCTTCCGTGCTCAAACAATCGAGGCGGAAGCAGCCCGGCGACGACGCACTTGCGGAAGACGAGCTCCATATCGGCCCCGAACTCGCCCCAGCTGCGGTACTGGCCCTTGGCGATCTTGCCGAGCATCGTGCCAAAGTCCATCGGTCGCTTGATCTCCTCGTAGTAGGTCGGGCAGCCGTCGGCAATCGGATCGACCGGCCGCGCAAACTGATGCGAGCGAAAGGAGGCCGGGGAGAAGGCAGAGGTCCGTCAGCGAAATGCACTGTGAGTTCAGCGGCTGCTGCGACGAGCTTACGATGAAAGCGGCCGGGAACTTCATGAGGCGCTCGATGATAAGGCGCGCTCGGCGCGGGTTGAGCGGCGTCTCGACGCGGGAAACGTTGACGTGGGCAATCGACGGCTCGGGCTTGCGGAAAGGCTGCGAGGGGTCGACGTTCTCCTGCTGATAGACTGGCGGCGGCGGCGGTGGTGGGGGCGCCGCATCTGAAGCAAGGGGAGTCGGTGCCGGAGGCTTGATCACGGGGATCGGGCGAGGAGCGGGCGCAGCCGGATTCGCGGCAGAGGGCGGCGTCGGCGACGGCCGCTCGCCGGAGACGCTCGCCATCGGCTTGAGCTTGAACTTCTTGAGTGGCGCAACTGCCGGTACGACGGTCGGCGTGCCATTCGACGGCGGCTTGGTGTCGGCTTGACTCGTCATCGGCTTAAGCTTGATCTTTGGCGCGGCTTGGGGCGGCGGGGGCGGCGGCGTGCCCATGAGGCCGAGCTCCTCGTCGAGCAGATCGTCGAGCATCTCGCCTGGGGCTGGTTTTGCCTGCAGCTTGATCTTGGGCGGCTTGACGAGCACGCTCTTCTTCTTCGGCGCGCCGTTGCCATTAGCAGGCTCCGACGTACCGTTCGACGGCTTCGGGGGCCCGTTTGAGGGCGCGCCAGGGGATACGGAGGCGGAGGACGGTCCCATCGGCTTGAGCTTGATCGTCGGCCGAGGAGCGGCTGTTCCGGGGGTCGAGGAAGAGACCGAGGCCGGCAGTGGTGGCGGCGGCATCGAGATCGAGGGCGTCTTCTTGAGGACAATGGCTGGCTTGGCAGCGGCCGGAGGAGGAGCGGCAGCCGGTTCGGGTTGCTTGTGCTGGTTGAGGATGTCTGAGGAAAGTACGTGGCGATGGATCAGCAAGAGCAGACTCGAAGGGAGGACGCCGGCTGCACGCACTGTTGAGGATCTCCCACTCTGCAAAGGTCGATCGGCTCGGCCATGGTCAGCGCGATCTGCATCAGGAAGAACTGTTGCAAAGGTCTCGCTCGGCAACGCACGCTTGTTGAAGTAGTTGAGAATCTTTTCGCTCGAGGCCCAGATGTGCGAGCCCTCGGTGTTGTACAGCTGGGCGTTGGCTGGGATGAGCCGAATATCGGCCGCCACCTGTTGGCGGTCGGTGTATTGGCCGTCCTCGAGCTTGGCCCGGACGGTCGAGAGATCCATCGGGTTCTTGACGAACGTGAAGTAGCTGCAGGGGGGTGAAGCACGGCAGTTCTTATCAGCGCGCGCTTCAAGGACGAGAGCTGGTTGCAAGCGATAACGCACTCGTTCGCGCCGTCTTTGACCGGATCGACCGGTCGGAGAAAGGGTCCGGCCGTCTTGTGGTCCTCCTAGGTTGAAAGAAGGGACGAGGAAAAGTGGTCAGTGGACTGAGCAGTTGACTGATCGCTCGCGCGAACGGCGCACCATCTTGCGGATGATCGACCGGCACGCGACCAGGTCCATGGCCGACATGCCGCCCTTCTCGGCTTTGGAGAGCGCCTTTTCCTTCTTCTTCTTCGGCTTGATCGGCGGAGGGGCCGCCTCCATGATGAGCTCCTCGGTCGGCTGTCGCGGAAGGACGAGCTTGAGTGGCGCCTTAGGGAAGACGGCCGTCAGTGACGGCGTCGTGACCGTCGGAGTGGCTGCAAGGAAAGGCCGAGGCGCGTCAGGTTGCCGATCGGGGTGCAGCCCTTCAAGCCGAGATGGCAACTTACTCGCGCCGCTAAAGAGCTTGATCTTGGGCGTCGGGAGCGCAGGCGAACCGGCTTCGGCGGCGGTCGGGTTGGTGACGGGGATGTGAATGACCAACTTTGGCGGCGCCTCTTCGGCCGGCCGGACAAGCATGTCTGCGAGCTGGATCATAGCCCATCGGACATCAAAGTCGACCTCGGGCGCGCTGAAAAGGACAGAGAAAGCCCATGTCAGCACTGCCTGTGGCCTGGCCCGTTTAAGAGCGACTCACGTGACGACGGTCATGATGCCCTCGCGCATCACAGCCGACCGGCCAATTTCCTTCTTCAAAGCTTTGATTTGGGCCTCGAGCTCGTCGTTCTGGGTTTTCGTCATCTGTTCGACCGAGGAGCCTTCGACGAGCTGCTGGAGCGCCTTGTCGTGCGGCACACGGATGGCGCCGGTTGCGATGAGGAAGATGAGCGCCTCGCAGAGGCCACGGGCGACGTGTCGGCGGACGAGGCGGGACGAGTCGCGGGCGGCAACGGTGAAGTAGTAGTTGGCAAGCTCGGCTTTGCCGGTCGGGCTATAGGCGAGGAGGAGGCAGTCGAAGGCAGCGAGGCGGACCGGGACATAGTTGCCCTCGCTGAAGTTGGCAAAGCGACAGGCCGGGCGTCAATTGTCAAGAGAGGACTGCCCGAGTTTCAGATGAGACGCACCGGGTGTAGGAAAGGAAGCGACGGATATCGAGCGGGATGAGGTACGCGAGGGTGAGCTTGATGCGGCACTCGAGGCCGGCGATCGTGACGACGTTCTGGTACGACGGCACGAGGCGGTCCATCTCCATGTACCGATCGAGCTCTTCAACCGACTGGACGAGGATCTCGTCATTGAACTTGCGTGACTCTTGGCTGGTGTCGACCGTCTGGCCCTGGAGCTCGGCCGACGTTGTCAGCACGAGCGAGTAGCCGAGGCAGGCGATGACGGTCGCGAGGTAGGAGCCGTCCGAGTACTGCAGGAAGGGGAAAGGGACCATCGGCTCAGTAGCGAGCTAGCGTCCAAGGTCACGGCTCGACGGACCGGATTGGCGGAGTTATCGTTGTAGCGCAGGGCATCGACGAGCAAGCGGCGGACGACCGGCCAGCTTGTCCCGCCCCTGAGATCGTTGCAGCGCGAAATGGCAATGATGACGGCCTACAAGGTCGAAAGCAGGAGTCAGCGGGGCTGATCTGAGAAACGGAAGGAGGAGGGGGGGCCGAAGACAGCGACCAACCTTGCGAACGAAGTAATCGGCAAAGTCGGCAAAGTCCTTTGGCCGCGGGATACAGCGGAACTTGAGCGGGTCCATGTCGTCCATGCCCGAGGGGTAGCACCAGCTCGTCTGGTAGATCTTGAGCAGCTTGAAGAGGCTCAGGTGATCGACGCAGTCCTTGTACGTCTGCAGTGGAAGAGCGCAGCGAGGTGGCCTTGTCAGCGCAGCCTGATCAACTTCTCGAAGCAGAGCGCATGGACGCACATATTGCAGGGCTTGCGCCGCCTCTATCCTGACGCGGAAGAAGTAGTTGGTGACGAGGACCGTCTTGGCGAGGATCGAGATGACGACCGGCGGTGCCCGCTCGCGGAGGACGTGAATGGCCTGTCGAGGGTGAAGCGAGGCAGACGCAAAGGCGGGTCAGCACACGAGCCTGTGCAAGATTGAACGGGCAACGCGGCGGACCTCGATCTGGGCGACGACGTCGCGGTCGCGCTGGAGCTGGTTGACAAAGTAGAAGTCGTTCTGGTCAAAGGCGATGTTGGCGATCCATTCAAAGTCGGCGTCGAGCCGGATCCACTCGTAGGGCGCGCCGGCCATCGCCTCCTCTTCCTCCTCGGTCCAGTCGGCGACCTTCCATTTTTCGCGCTCGTCCTCGTCCTCCCAGATGGCGAGGTCGAAGCCGAGGTCGAGCATGTCCATCGCCTCGCGCGCGTCGACGTCGCCGGCGGCGGCGGCAGCGGCCGCGGCCTTGCGGGCCAGGTAGCGCTTGGTGTTGCGCCGGACGCGCTTGTACTTTGCGTTGAAGGGAACGTCGTACGTCTTGAAGCCCTCGCGGATGTCGAGCACGTGCTCGTACGGCGTGCCGTCCGCCTCGTGGATCCGGACCGTCATCTGGCCCTGTACGCGATAAGAGTGAGGGGAGCGTTAGCGCCGGGAAGGGAAGGGGACAGCCGGTTGCGGCACCGAAATGCACCTCAAAGCCCTGGGTCGGCTTGTAGTACCACTCGCCGGCCTTGTCGCCCGCCCAGCGGTCCTTGGCTGGCAGGTGCTGCTTGACCGTCATCTCGATGAGCATCTTTTTCTTGTTGAAGTAGGCCGTCACCTGCATGCGCGGGCAGCCGCTGCCCCAGACCCACTGCTCAGCAAAGCTCCGCATGTCGACGCCCGACACCTTGCGGCATGTCCGGAAGAAGGCCTGGGTCGAGAGGGCGTTACCCGGGAGCTCGCCCGTGATCGCCGAGAGAAAGATCTTGGGGATGACGCGCGAGAGGCCGAGCGACGTGCCCGTCTTGCCGAGCCGGCGATCGAGGATATGGAGGACGAGCGCCGACTTGAGGTTGACGAACGGCAGCTGGGTCGCGTCGGGCGGCGTCAGGCTGCCGGGGACGCAGATTGGCATCTGGCTGCCGTCGTCGAGCCGCGCGCACTTGTCGGCGTCCATCTTGAGCCGGAAGCGGTGCTCGTTGTTGCCGAACAGCCGGCGAAGGAAGAGGGCGGCGATGTAGAGCGAGAGGCCGTTGATGAGCCATGTGTCGGACCACGTCTTGGGGATGATGTTGACGCCGACCCATTGGGAGACGAGGGCGTGGGCGAGCGTGTGCCGCGTTTCGTACGCCTGATCGATCACCTCCTTGGGGTGCAGGAGATCGGTGTCAAAGATGGCCATGCCGGCGCCGCTCTGCGTGACGACGAGCGGCTCGTCGACAAAGACAAGGTTAAACGATGAGAACGGGTACGAGCCGAACTCGGTCGTCAGGAAGTCCATCGCCTTGCGGAGGAAGCCGGTCGAGATGGGTACTTTAGCGGCCGAGCCCGGAAGCGAGAAGACGTTAATCGCCGCCGTCTGCGAAGGGTCGACGGCGGGCTCAACAGGCACTCCGTCCTCCGCCTCGGCGGGTGCGAGGGCCGTCACCGGGATGGAGTAGACCTCGAATGGGCCGACGGCAAAGGTGATATGCTGGACCGTCGTCGGGATGGACTGGACAAAGCGAAAGATCGACTTGGTCGACGACGACGGATGCGAGACCTGGATGCCGACCGAGCGACTAGTCAGCCGTCCGTCGCAGGTCAAGAAGGCGCCGCATAATCACAGGAGCCTGAAAGACGTACGTGCTCAATCAACTCGCCGCTCGCGGCGACCGTGACCGGCAGCCCCTCGTCACCCGCCTGGGCCCGCGCCCGGCCCTTGCCCTTGCGCCGCTTGGACGTGCTCTCGGTCGAGGCCTCGACCCAGCGTCGTGGGACGATGAAGTCAAGCTCCCAGGTACAGCGCTCCCAGAGGTTGTCGACGCAGGGCAGCCAGCACCGAGCGGCGTCGGGTGTCGTCGGCGAGGTGTAGATGTGCGGCGCGTGCCAGTCTTCAACGCCCTTGCCGACGCCGAGCATGGCAAGCCCCTCGCCGCCGGCGGCAACCTCAAACTCGATCCGGAGGACGAGCGGCTTGTACTCGATCACGACCTTGTCGTCCTTCTTGCCGGCCGACGCGTCGGCCATGATCATGAGCCCTTGACGCTCAGCCTCGTGCTCGTACTCTGCACGGGCCTCGGCCCGGCGCTCAGCCTCGGTCTGGCCCTCGCGCCGCTGGCGCTCGACCATGCCATCCTCGACGTGGACGGCGAGCTCGCCCTCCTCCGACTCGGCAAAAGCGCTGTAGGCCCGGCGCTTGGCTTCGGGGTACGCGTGGACGTCCTTGGGATCCGAGAGCGCGATCATCGCGACCGGATCGTTGTGCGCGTAGGCCGTCTTGGCCGGCAGCGGCGGCCGTAGGCCGCCGGCCGCCTCCTCGAGGTGCGGAGCCGTGAGGACGACTGACTTGACGCGGCCCTGGCGGAAGTGCACGTAGATGACCTTGAGGTCGAGCGTCGTCGGCGTGAGCGTGAGCTCGGTCAGGCCGCTCAGCAAGCCCGTCGCGAGGTCGACGTCAAGCGTGACCTTCTGATGGACGAGCGTGAAGCCACGCGCGCGCGGCTTCTCGGCCGACAGGTGCAGCATCCGCCGAGGACTGGGGCCGGCTGCCGGCCAGTCACGCAGAGGAGCAGCGGCGAGACAGCCGACGGCGACGGACGGGCGGCGATGAGGAAGGCCGTCGAAGACGGGAGGTGGGCGCTAGGCCAAGTCGAGAGGAGACGCGGACCGGGCGACGTCGGGTGCGGACAGATCAAAGCGCGGGGCCGGCAGGAGCTGGAGGCGCTGCGAGATCGTCAACCTCTAAGGAAGAGGACTGGCGCGGGAGGAATTTGCCGTATACGATGCTGGCAGAGCGCTGTGGCCGATGGATGGCTGGTAGACGTGTCGGGGGCACGAAGGTGTCGTGGTCGAGAGCTCGGACGAGCTGGCCTCGCCGCCGCCCGCCGTTTTCCTGCGCGCGCGCGCGCTGGCGGACGAGGGCGAGGCACGCGCCGTCGCAGGCAGCTGCCGCCTGACCTCGACCGGGCCAGCTCTCCCACCCTCTTCTTAGCAAGGACGTGCTCCAGTCGGTCGATCATCGGTCGCCGCGAGGCAGGCAGCCCGCTCCTTTCCGCGTCATAGATGTCCAGCTCGCTCGGTCCGGCGCCGGCGCCGCCCCAGTCGCTCCTACCGCACCTCGACCAGCTCCTCCGGCTGCTCGCCGCGCCCGCCGACGCCGCCCCGCCCTCGACCGACGCCCATCAAGCCGAGATCGCCGCGACGGCAGCGGCGATGCGAACCCACCTAGCCGAGAGCACGCGCTGGGCGGGCACGCTCAAGGGCGGAGACGTCGCCGAGGACGAGGTTGATGAGGTCATCGACGTCCTGACGCGCCGTGTGCGCGAGCAGAGGTACGGCACCCTGGGCATCTGTCTTCCGAGACGAGCGTCGCATGTCGCTGACGTCTCTTCTTTTCGACGCTCGTATTCTCTCAGACGTATCCTCGAGACGCTGGAGCCTAGCCCGCACGAAGCCGACTCGCAATCGCAGGCAGTTCAGGCGCCAGCAGCGTTTCGGCCTGCCCTTCAGGACGAGTCGCAAGACCAGGAGATGCGGCCGGCAAACCCTTGAGGCCATCAATCTATTTCCCTCGCTCAACGGTCGGCCTGTCGGACACGGATGTTTCTAGTCGTGCGAGCCCATGCGGTCGTCAAGGCCAACCACCGCACGCGCGAGCATCGATCCTGCGGTCGAACCCCCTTGGCGGATCCTCTCGCCGCACACGCGCCACTCAAGTCCATGACGCCCAGCTACTAGCTTGGCGCTCCACTCTTTGGCGTTCAGCTGTTGGCAGGCCTGATCGAGCAAAGTCCATCACGGCCTTATCCTGACGACCACTGCTGGTTGTGTCGGCTTTGAGCGCCAGCTCGCTGCTGTCCCGCGCCGCCAAGGTAGCAGCGACGAGATTCCGCTGGCCCGAGCGTACGCCGGCCCGCCTCGGGTACACGACCATTGTTTTAGGGGGGGGGGCTCTCTCTTGCGCGTTCAAGACCGTCCGTGAAGGAAATCGCATGCCTTACCCGTGCGAGACGTCCGCCCGAGGCCCGCAAGCAATCGGCGACCTCACACTTCTTCCGCGCGCCGTATATACTTACCGCACAGTGAGAGAGCCTGCTCCGGCCTTTGCCCGACAAAATCATCTTGCTCGTACGCTTCTCGAGTCGAGTCGCGACGGGCGCCCGCTCCCGCCCCCAGTCGGCCGAGTCGCCCGATGGTTTCCGGACCGGGTTCGGCCGGTGTCTCGCCAGCCGGCGACTCCTGTGCGAGAGCTGGACGAGCTCGTCGACCCATGCCTGCCACATTGACCATCGCTAGCATAACCCATCATTCCACTGACCGTCGCGACCTGGCGTCGATCAAAGTTCCCCTGACCCCTCGCTCACGCTTTGCTCGTCACCGGTGTCATCACAAGGGCGGCCGTTTGGCGTCCGGGCCACGGCCGGGCCGTGCATTCCCCCGAGGTTCCGGCTGACGAGGAGCTCCTGCTTGGGAGACCGGGAGGGAAGTCGACTGACCTCCTCATACTGCCCGACAGCATCCATCTCACCGAGGCCGCTTGACCGACCTAGATGCGCCTGCTCTACCTTCTCTCGCTCGCGAACCTAGCCGGGCTCGCCCAGGCATTTCGCAACCCCATCCTCCCCGGCTTCAACCCGGACCCGTCGCTCCTCGTCGTCGGCGAAGAGTACTTCGTCACGACGTCAACCTTTGAGATCTTCCCCGGCCACCCAATCTACCACTCGAAGGACCTTGTCGACTGGAAGCTCATCGGTGCGGTCACGTCGATGACCTGCTGCTGCTGAGGACGCAGGCGAGCTGACGGGCGCGTGGCCGATCAACAACAGGCCATGCGATCAACCGGCCCTCGCAGCTGACGATGGACGGCCTTGCACCTGAGGCCGGGCTCTGGTACGTGCTCTCGACTTGCCTGGCATCGAAGACGATGCTGAAGTCGCTGCCTTCCTTAGGGCGCCCACCCTTCGCTACCACGGTACGACCGATCGCGCAGATCTGGCCGCTCGCCCGAGTTATTACGCCCCGCTGACGTCTCCCCTCAACCGCACCCCCTGCAGACGGAAAGTACTACCTCTTCACGGCCTCGCGCTGGGTTTACACGCCCGAGGTCAGGCTGCAGAGTCGCTCCTTCTACGTCACGACCGACAACCCTTGGGCCAACAGCTGGAGTGACCCGATCTACGTCGACGTCCTCGGCTACGATGCCGACCTCTTCGTCGACGACGGTACGTTCGTCTGCTCTTGCGCTCAAAAGCAGCAGTCTGACGAGAGCCGTCGGTGGGTGCAGACGGGACCGCCTACGTCACCCGCTGCGACGTCGACGATCCGGCCACGAAGATTTATGGGATTTACCAGGTCCAGATCGATCTCGCGACTGGCCATCTCTTGACGCCCGACCAGCTCATCTCGACCGGCTACCTGCCAAACAATGCGACCGCCCGGCCGGAGGGCCCTCACGGTACGACTGCGCTTGCGTCCAGCTCACTTTCGACCGGTAGGCTGACGGGGCGCTTGCCTCTCGTCCGACAGTCTACAAGAAGGACGGTGTATACTATCTCGTGCTCGCTGAGGGCGGAAGCAGCGTCTATCACCGGGTGTCCGTCTTCAGGGGCCCGAGCCCGAGCGGGCCATGGGAGAGCAATCCCGCCAAGTGCGTCGGCCTTCCATGACGACTCCTCGGCCGACCTGACGACCTGCTTCCCTGACAGTCCTGTCGTGTACAACGGCGTCGACCCGGACCCGACGACGCAGCCGATCCAATTCACAGGTCATGCCGACCTGGCGCAGCTGCCCGACGGCACCTGGTGGTCGACGCTGCTTGGTATCCGACCTCAGGGCGGCGACATCAGGCGCGCTCCGCTCGGTGAGTGGCCGACCTCTTCCGGACGATGAAGCATGCTGGGCGTCTGACTCGAGCGCGCTCTGAAGGTCGCGAGACGTTTCTCGCCCCCGTCGAATGGAACGACGCCGGCTGGCCCGTCTTCAACGGCAACGTCTCGATCGGCTCGACCGGAGCCGGTCTCTACAACCTCTCGGACCCGCTCGGAGCAACCTCGTTCCACGACGACTTTGACTCGACAGAGCTCGACCTCTCGTACTACTTCCTCCGGACGCCTCGCATCCCGTTCCACACCGTCGGTGACGGCAAGCTCCGGATCCAGGGCTCGCCCTTCTCGCTCGGCAACCGCGAGTCACCCGCGCTCCTCCTCCGCAAGCAGTCGGCCTTCAACCAGCGCTTCGAGACGGTCCTCGACTTCAACCCCAAGACGGGCAAAGAGGAGGCCGGCATCACCATCTTCTACTCGGACATCCAGCATTCCGAGATCGGCATCACGCTCTGCCCTTCGGTGGCCAGCCTGCCGGCCAACGCGACGCTGCTCGGTCACTCGACAAACGCGACCCGCTGCGTCGTCAATCGTCTCATCTATTCAAACAACGGGACCGGTATCATCCTTGCCAACGCGACCGTCTCTGTCACGAGCTACCATCCGATCGCCGCCTCTGGCCCGGTCAAGCTGGCGATCCAGAGCGAGAACACGCGCTACTCGTTTGGCTTCTCTGAGGGCGGTCTGAACGATACGGTCACCTACATCGGCGCCGTTGACTCGCTGCAGCTCTACTCGGCGCCGCCAGGGTGCGCCCTTCGTCTTGTAATGGTCGATGGCACGCCTACCGGGAGCTGACTGCCACATTTCCTCCGGCCCGCAGTTACTTCCTCTTCAAGGGCGTGCACTGGGGCATGTACAGCCAGGGCGGCGGGCGCAACATGTTTGGCAACGCGGCCGACTTTCAGTGTGCGTCTCAGAGGACAAGAGCTTGTCCAAGAGAGTCACTGACTGACTTTCGACGATAACTCTCTCGCAGACTGGAAGCAGGAGACGTTTGTCGAAGACTAACGACGGCTTCGGCGTCGGCGTCACTGTCCATTCTGCGGCTCTTGCTACGATCTCATGCTCATCCTGCCTCGTCCGAGACCTCGTTCTCGGCATCGCTGCCCTCTTCGCTCTCGCCTTGAGAGCTGCCCTTGTCCTCCAGCTCGAGCAACGACGCCTCGTACGTCAGTCGTCGCAAGACGGCAGGGTTTAGCCTGAGTGGGCGTCGGGCGACATCGGGCCGACCCCTGCAATAGGAGAGTCAGTTGGGGGCAAAGGCGGCGGAGGAGGAGGAGGAATTCTCGGACGGACCAGGGCAGAAGGGTCCAAGAGGACCAGCCGTCCTCGAGAGCTGCGCGCAAGTTGCCCGCCCAGCCTAGGTCGAACGGCTTCTCCTCGACTCTCGTCCTCAGAGCGATGCCCGTCCCATCTTTGGCCGGAGAGGGAATCCAGATCCAAACTCGTGGGTCGACAATCAATGGCTTGCTGCTTCCGCCAGCCGAGGAGGACGCGAGGTAGGAGGCGCGCAGGCGAGGGTCGATCCGACGATAGGCCGACGAGATGCGCGACTCGATCGGGGTGACCGAGACTAGGATCGAGCGGAGCGTGACGCCGGCCAGCGGCTAGGTTCGAGTAAGTGTATAGGTTAGCATGGAGTTTGTTATAGGCCGACAGACAGGCAAGCGTTTGCGACGCACGATGGCCACGAGCGAGAAAACGGCGCCGAAGATGGGCAGCAGGGCGAGCCAGCCCCTCTCCAGCCAACCGAGCTCGCCGGGCCACTGCCAGTAGCCCATGATAGTGCCGACGCCAAGCCGGCCGAGAGGACCGATGCCGAGGACCCAGCTCCACTTCCAGTCGAACCAGCCCTGCTGTATCGAGCCCCCAGGGGCGCGAGCGAAGCGCCAGACGCGTCGGAGGTGACGGATGCCAGGCCGGACGAATGGGTAGCCGAGAAGCCCGACCGAGGGCGGAACGAGTGCGAGAAAGAGGAGGAACTTGAGATACGAGCTGCCGGTGATGCACGTCCCGAACCAGGGACAATGGTGGTCGAAGCCGACCTGCGGCGGGAGGACGAGGGGCGGTCAGTGAGGTGAGGGGGTCCCAAGCAGCAGGCTCGGAGTTCGCATCAGACGGACCTGGCACGTGCGGCAGATGCTGCAATGGCGACAGCGCCCAGGCTTCCACGCTCCACCGCACCCGTCTCGGTAGCAGCGAGGGACGGCACCCGTCTCGTCGGCGCAGATGAAGACGACCGTCTTGTCGGTCACAGCCTGCGGCGGCTCGCGGGGCGGTGCTGCGGATGACGCCGGCAGGAGGTAGACCGAGAGAAAAGTGTAGAGCAAGGCCGGGAGCAAGGTGTTGGCGGCTGCAAGGTAGGGCAGTCTCCAGCGACCGAGCTCAGGGGCAGCGATCCTGCAGACGGCCCAGTAGGCGGTCCTGCCGGGAAGGGTAGACAGGTTCGATGCTGCGGCGTCAGCGACCAACCCTGCAAGCCGCCCTCGCCTGGTCGCGCCTCCGGGGACGCACAGGATGTAGCCGATGAGGATAGGGGGCACGACTGCATCGAGCAGGTCGAACCTCCGCCCGACATGGGTGGTTCTTGGGGTAGAGCAAGGCTCAGCTTGGACGGTGGGCTGCGTCGCTGCCGCCGAGGGATCATGGCCTGCGAGGGCGGCCGGCAGGAGCGGCGTCCGCGGCGTGGGCTCGTCGGCGTCCATCCCGCCAATTGCGCGTCGGTCTTGCACTGGAGTTTGCTGTAGGGTCTGCGAGAGTCGAGGAGCACCCTCCTTGATGTGAGGAACCGAGAGGACTGAGGTTGATGGACGTCAGCGGACGGGGGCGACGGCTTGAGCCGCCTCCGCTCGGTCGGAGCCGAGCGAGCGAGCCCTGACCCGACTTGTCGGCCCGGCCACCCGCCGTGTCCGAGACCAGGGATGATGGCAGCTCGCCCCTGACCAGCACCCTTTCCCCTGACGAGTTCTGCCTGCCGATCTGCAACTGCTCATGGTGCATCAGATCCCTGCCTGGTAGCCGGCAGCCTGGCTGCGATCCGTAATTGAGCTGACGGCCCGACCATCCTTCCGACCGACAGATGCCTTCGCTAAACCCGACTCCTTCATCACGACCGGCCCGTCGGCCGCTCGTCGGGACCTCTCTCAAGATGTACTTCTCGCCCTCACGGACGGCGGCCTACCTGGACTCGCTCGTCCCGCTCGGCGCGCTCGCCGACTTGCTCGAGATCGACGCGTTCGTCATCCCCGACTTCCTCTCGGTTGCGTCGGCGGCGACGACCCTCGCCGGCTCGCCCGTCCACCTCGGTGCTCAGGATTGCTGCTGGGAGGACGAGGGCGCGTACACGGGTGAGATCTCGCCCAAGCACCTCGCCGACCTCGGCGTCCACTTTGTCGAGCTCGGCCATGCCGAACGCCGGCGCTACCTCGGCGAGACGGATGAGCTCGTCGCGCGCAAGGCGGCCGCCGCCTGTCGGAGCAAGCTCGTCCCGCTCGTCTGCATCGGCGAGAAGGAAGACCGCGGGGTCGATGCGGCTGTCGAGGAGTGCCGACCACAGGTCGAGTCGCTCCTCGCTGCGATCCCGGCCGAGGCCGAGGTCGTGCTCGCATACGAGCCCGTCTGGGCGATCGGCCAGCCCAAGCCGGCCGGCGCTGAGTACGTCGTCGCCGTCACGAAGCGGCTCCGACAGATGGCCGAGGGCTTCTCGGGTCCTGACGGCACGCCTCGGACCGGCCTCGTCCGCATCCTCTATGGCGGAAGTGCTGGCCCGGGGCTGTTTGCCCACCTGCGCGAGGGCGTCGACGGCCTCTTTCTCGGCCGCTTCGCACACGACATTGCCAACCTCGAGCAGGTCATGCGCGAGGTCGGCGAGAGACCCTGACGATGTCTGGCTGGACGACCATGTTCGCTATCGACCCTCCTTGCGCATCTTCTCCTCCCACTCGCGATAGAAGCGCGCGTCCTCGGCCCGCTGAGCGGCCTCGGCCAGTCGGTCCTTCTCAAACTCCTCCTTGACGCCCTCGAACCAAGCGTAGACGCCGTGCTCCTCCTCGCCCTCGGGCGCCGCGCCCTGGTGGAGAACGCTCGGGATGTAGGCCGAAGGGGTGGCCTCGGCCGGAGCGGCCGCGTCGGTCGGAGACCGTCGCAGGAAGTCGGGTACCGTGAACGAGATTTGCGACGACGACGAGGAGCTGTCCGAGGCGACGTCGGCGGCAGCGGCCGCGGCCTCGGCCTCCTCGCGTAGGAGACCCTCCTCAAGCGACGGGAAGATCGTGACGATCTTGCGACGGAACATGGGCGTGAAGTCGGCCGGCTGAGGGAAGGGCCACGTATCGTCGTCAGGACAGGCAGGCAGGAGGTTCACAAGATAGAACAATCGAGCTCACCTCCTCGACACCGAGCCACCAGCAGGTTGCGACAAAGGGGCCGCCGACAAGGAAGACGGCCAGGCCACTTGCCATGGCGAATGCGCCCGCCGCTCGGAGCATGACGGCCGTCGTCATCGGCGGCAGCTCCTCATGCTCGTCGGCGTCCTTCTTGCGACCCTCCTTAATCAAACTGCGAAGCGTCGCCTTCGGCGCGGATGCTGCGCTCGCAGCAGCGGCCGCATTGGGCGATTCCGAAGCCGGTGACGTCGCCGGAGCGGTCGGCCTGGCCTGCGAGGGCGGGAACAGTGGCGGCTGCGGACCAGACACGACCGCCGCCGGTCCAGGGGCAGGTTTCCTCAGGAGCGACGCCGTCGCTGCCGACAACGGTTTCGACGACGGCCCGCCAGCGAGCGCGGCCTCCGGGCCCTTGACGGCGCCAGCGGCCGCCTGGAATGGGTTGCCGCGCGAGGGCTGCTGCGAGGCCGTCGTCTTGATGCCCGAGAGTGACCCCTTCGAGAGGATGGACGCAGTCCTGCCTGGCCGTGCGCCTGAGACGATTGGTCCGCTTGCCACCTGGCCGCCCGCCTCAGCAGCCTCAGCCGCTGCTGCCGCGGCGCTGAGCTCCATCGTCTTGGTCCGGAGCGAAGTCACGCGCCGCACGCCGAGGAGGACGCCGACCGCTACAGCAGTCTAGGGCAGCAAGTGCCATAATGTCGTCAGCAGTCGTCGCTTAGGAGAAGACAGAGTGGACAGACTTACACCAGCGCATGCAAAGATGACATAGGGCGCGTTCGGGTTGACCTCCTTCCTCGTTGGTCGGGGTGGTGGCGGTGTCTGCCGGGGCAAGGTGGAGGGCGGCGGAGGAGCAGGGGGCGCCAGCTCGACGGCATTGGCCACAGGCTGCGAAGAGGTCGAGGCGACAGGCTGTTGCTGCTGAGTCGCGGCAGGCACAAGCTGTGCTCCCTCGGAGCTGCTACCAGCAGGGGTCGACTTGAGCCAGGACAGCATAATGGCGGTTTCGGAGCGAGGCTCCTTGCTCGAGCGGCTCGAGGCTCAGCAGCCCAGCGCGCCAGCGCCGCCGCGTCGTCGTGCACGGGGCGACTACCTGCAACGACGACCGCCTGCTCGACCTCGACTCTCTCTCTCTCTCTCTCTCTCTCTCTCTCTCTCTCTCTCTCTCTCTCTCTCTCTCTCTCTCTCGCCCTCGGTTCTCGTAGGAGTAGGCAGCATTTTCGAAGCCGGTGCTCGTCGCTGTCGGTCGGCTATTTTGAAGGCTGGCGCGGACGGTGCGTTGTGCTGACACCCACCACTTCGACTCTCGCCCGTCATCAGCCCCGACGCGAGAGCTACACGGCTCCTTCTCGACCTATCCTCGGACAGAACGAGTCCGGCTGGTCAACGTCTTGATCCAAGACGATCTGGAAGAGCGCGTTCTCGGATTCCATGCCACCGGGCGGCTCTGCCGCTCGCGAGCACCGCCGACGCTCCCCGTCCTCCGTCCAGCCCCTGCTGCGCGCTCAGACCCCTCCCTTGAGCTGGACCCGCCGCCATCCGGTCGACCTCGCTCGGGCGGACTCTCCTGCGCCCTTGTCGCGGTCCGGCACATGTCTACGAGCAGCTCGCACCCCCCTCTGCCCTCCTCGTCGACCATCTCATCTGCTCATCCGAAGCGGGATGCCCGACCTGCCCCCCGCAATGTCGCTGCCGCGCTCAACCCCCTCGCCTGCCTTGGCTACCGCGAGCCTGTCGCCATCCGACAACCGCCCTCCGGGACATCGCCCTCTATCCGGGTCACACCGCTGGTCATCTCTCGCGAGCGCACAGGCTCGACGGCCGAGTCGTCCGCGCCACCGCAGACGCCGACCTCGCCAAGTGCTTCATCGCTCGCCTCATTCGTCGGCAACCACCGCGGCCCGCTCGCGTCGATCCGCAACAAGCTCCGGACGAGGTCCTCGACCGGCTCGCTCCGGCTGAGTCCAACGATGTCGGGCGTCCGACCGGCGACGGTCACCATCTCGCACCCACGCCCGCTGCGCCCTCGTCTGTGCTCATCGTCTTCCTCCTCCGCCGTACCCTTGTCGCCGCCGGTCCTGCCTCTCCCTCCTCTGCGGACCCTGCAAAAGCTCGATACGCTGGGCGAGTTTGGCGAACTAGGGGGTCATCCGGCCGGATCGGCTTCCTTCGGTTCATCGCCCTCTCGTCGTGCGCCCAGTCTGATTGAGGGCGGCGGTCAAGACTTGCCGTCTCTCGCCCATGCGGGCGAGTCCGGCCCGCATCCTCGCTGCAGCATCTACAGCACCGTCCGATCGACGGTCTCAAGTAACGCCGGCAGCAGCAGAGGATCCGCTGCGGTCAACAAATGGCCGACTCTGATGAAGCGACGATGCGACCGGCTTGATGAGGATTGGCAGTGGGTCAGTGTGAGTCGCTGCGGTCACCTTTTGTGAAGTCTGCGACGGCTGCTGATTACCTTGCCCTCATGTCTGCAGCGCAGCGCACTTGAATACCACTTCGGCCGCTGCCTGATCGAGACCACGTCCACCATGACCGACTCGACTTTCATACCCGCCTCGCTCGTCGCGCGATTTCCGACACCGAACCCTCTTCAAACACGCTATTACCAGCCAAGCTCTACCTGATACCCCGCTTTCCCACCTCTACGATCCTTTTAACACTCTCATGCACCACGCCCGCACGCCCCCCTTCCACCCGACTGCACCGGTCCGAACCCTCTTGTATCTGCCACGACCTCCCGTCTTTCTCTTCCCTTGATCGTCCATAGAGATGGCAAACTTCTCCGGTCTCGCAACGTGAACGATCTCGCTGGCTCGCGACCGTCGGTCAGCGTTGGCCTCGGCCGCGGCTGCTGCGCGCGTTGCGGCGAGCAGCTGGCCCGTGAAACTCAGCCAGCTCGACCGAGGGAGCGTTCTCCTCGACCGCCATCCACGCCATCTCCAGCTCTTCTAGCCGGCCTAGGAGCGCCTCAAGGGTCTGTCAGCGAATGCGTGTCTCATCCGTTCGCAAGTCGATTGTCCCTCTCTCTCAGTTCGGCCGCTTTCTGCCGCTCTTCTCGCCCCGGCCGACAGGCTCGCCGCCAACCCTCCCTCCTTTCCCGCGCCCGCTTCCAGTCCCTCGGGACGGCGTGGCGGTCCCGCACTACGTACCGCGCGACTTCTGGGGATCTCCGAGATTACCACAGTACCCCGGGAGGGTGCCGAGGGGCGGCCGGATCAAGCTCGGCGGCGAGGAGGAACGGAAGCTGCGGGCGGCCGCGAAGCTCGCAAGGGACGTCCTCAACCGGGCCGGCGAGCTCGTCAAGGTCTGTCCAGCCGTCGGTGAGGCATCTCCGCTAAGGATAGCAACGCTGAACTTCACGTATCCTTGCTTTCCGCCCTCGAAGCCTGGCGTGACAACGGCAGCCATCGACAAGGAGCTGCACGAGTTGATTCTGTCGTCCGGCGCCTACCCTTCGCCGCTCGGTTACAAAGGCTTCCCAAAGTCGATCTGCACGAGCATCAACAACGTGAAAGCTCGCTCTGGGCCTTCTCCGATTACATCGTGCAGTGTGACTGACATGAGCCTTTGACGCCTGGGCAGGTGATCGCACACGGCGTGCCAGACGAGTGAGCACGTCGATCAGGCTGCGCGCTGCGGGCGGGCGTGGCGAGCGCTGATGCCTTCACACGCAGGCGGCCATTGGACGAGCACGACCTCATCAACATCGACGTGACCGTGTTCCTTGATGGCTACCACGGCGACACGAGCAGGACGTTCCTCCTGCCGGCAGCAGTCAGTTTAGCTTGCTGCCACGCTTTCCAGCGCGTCCGATCGCTGCTGACGCACACCGCTTCGCCGACAGGATGAGGAGGCGCATGCGCTAGTCGAGGTCGCTCGGCAGTCGCTAGAGGCTGGAATCGCGGCCTGCGGCGCAGGTGTGCCGTACGAGGAAATTGGCCAGGCGATCGAGTGAGTCTTTGCATTATGCGCTCAGTGCCTGAGGAGGCTGACCAAGACGCGCGGTCGGCCGGCAGATCATACGCCATGGAGCAGGGGTACCTGGTCTGCGACCTCTTCACAGGGTGCGTCGCTCCAAGGGTCCTCTGCGCATCCTTGTGACGCACAGGTCCAGGGCTGACTGCCTGCCTCTCCCAGGCACGGCATCTCAACCGAGTTTCACCACCCGCCTCAGATTTCACACACATCCGATTCGGCGCCGGAGGGCGTCATGCAACCCGGCGACTGCTTTACGATCGAGCCCTCAATCGAGCAGTTGCATGTCGGCCCGGACGGCGAGGTCGGCGGCGGCGACATCTGGAAGGACGGCTGGACAGTCGTCACGAAGGTGGGTCGGCCCTTCTGGTTCGCTCGTTGGGCAGCAGAGAACTGACGCCCTTGGTCGGCCCAGACGGGAGCACGCAGCGCGCAATTCGAGCACCAGATCCTCATCACCGACCAGGGCGTCGAGATCTTGACAGCATGAGCCATTGCTAGACAAGCTAGACAAGCCCCACGAAGAACAGAAGGACGAGTACGGGCCGCCCTCACTTCCGCGTTAGCCAGTCGCCGAGGCCCCCGCCAGACGCGCCGCTTCCCCCGCCTCGGGTGTCCTTGCCTCCTGCCTTGGTTTTGGCTCGGTCGTCCGGCTTTTTCTTGACCTTCCGCGACCCGGCCGCATCTGCCTTCGGCACCGTCTTCTTGTCTGGCGAGTCCTCCTGGAAGCTCAGCGCGACGTGCCAGTCCTCGTGCTCCATCCGGACGCGGTCGTTCTCTGCGGTAATCCAACCGCGGTCGTCCTCGTCGGCGTCATCGATGACGAGCAGCGGAAGTCGCTTGCGGCACTGCGGGCACGTCCAGGATGGCGGCGAGGCGGCGACCGCCGGTGTCGCCTTAGCCTTCTTGCGGAGGGGCGAGGCCGTCTTAGACGACGCAGCCGACGTCGACGCCTCGGACGGCGGCGGGCCGGAGCTGCTGCTGCCACCGACGGACGGCTTAACGAAGAAGCTGTTATGCGTGCTCTTGCGCTCGACGACCTGAATGTCTTCCTCATCGCTCGAGGGCGGTCCAGCAGGAGCCTTGCGCTTGGAGGCCACAAGCGGCGGCAGGCCGGGCTTGAAGAAGCCTTCGATGCCGCGCTGGCCCTCTTCAAGACGCTCGAGCGCAGAGAAGCCAAGACCAAGGTTGTTGAGCTTGATACGCTTGGCGCCAGGCTTGACCTCGGGCGGAAGGACCTCGCCGCACAGTCGCGTCGCGAGCTTCAGGACGAGCCCGTCCGGCGTTAACGGCCGATGGAAGGGGAACGGCACCTGCTTCGTGCGCGACTGCTGCCCCACTGTCAGGTCGGTCAGCAGGGTTGAGGGTCAGTGGACGACGCCTTGACCGGCTGGCTCAAAGAACTGACCTTCGCGGTACGTCAAGCTTAGCGTCTTTGGCCAGACGCCGCCCTCTCCGTCCTCGTCGATTCCACTGTCCTCTCGAGCCGACTTCAGCCGGCCGATGAGCTCAATGCAGAGCATTTTGAGCCAGGCCGACGCCTGCGCGACAGACGAGATCGGTGGCCGCATGTTCTTGGACGCCAGCATTGACTTGACGAGCGATTTGGCCTTAACTGCGGGGTTCGGAATGGGCGGATCAGAGGCTGAGACGACGCCGTCGCTATGAAAGATGTCTGACGCACCCTCGCTAAAATCGACTCCCTGGGAAGGCCAGTCGAAAGATTAGCACGAGGATGACGAGCTGGATCAGTGCAGGCACGTACGCGAAGGATGTTGAAGATCCAGAGGCTCTCCTCGCCGAACTTGGTCTGCATCTCCTCGAGCGGCACGTAACTGGACGAAAGGGTCGCCTAGAGTCAGCAGCAGTCGCACTGAGGCATGCAGAGATGGCGCGACTCACAGGAGGTCGCCGACGGTCACGGCGCCGTACTCCTCGGCCATCGTCGTGCCGAGTTTGCCGCCGAGGAAGCGGATCTGTCGCATTCAAAGGGATCGTCAGACTCGGGTCGGTGATCCACGCACAAAACGTTTAGCAGTGAGCGGGCGCACCCTCTGAAATTTCATCGGCCGCAGAAAGGCTGCGACGGCGCTCGTGCGAAGCACCGTCTGTGCGCGGGGTTTCTTGAACGCCGAGCAGAGTTTTGAAAGTACCTTGTTGTGCGCGATGCCCTAGGGAGAGATCAAGAGCTGTTCTCAGCATCAGATGCGCGGATAAAGAGAAGTCGTCGAAGCCGACGCGGATGGACGTACGGCAGACGTCGTGTATCCAAGCTGATCCTCGACCGCCTTGCGGATCTGCTCCATGAGCTCACCCCCGATCCAGAGGGCCATGTCGGCCCAGCCGTTGCCTTGGATCTCTTCCTCAGCAGAAGGCGGTACGGGGACCCTCGATGGCTCGCCTTGCGAAGCGCTGACCTCTTGCGAGGCGCTCGCTGCCTGGGCCGCAACCTCAGCCGAGCGAGGGACGATCCCCCAGTCGACCGTCGTCCAGTCGAGGGATGGAGCAAGGGGCAAGGGCGTGTCGAGCCCAAGTGGTGCGTCGGCCGGGAGAACCGCGAGGTGAGGGAAGCGCTCGAGCAGCACCTTGCGAACGGGCAGCGTCAGGTCGATGAAGGCTTCGTCGATCGAGGCCTTCTCTGCGGGACCCACGGGGACGGGCGGTGTTAGGGGTCAGTTTAGCCAAGCTACGGTCAAGCGGCCGCTTGGCGACGCACCAACATCGCCGTCCGGGCATTGCTCGTTGAAGACCTTGATCATCTTCTGCGACTCGCGCCGGTAGGGCTCGAGGCTAACCTGAGATTGCAGAGGAACGATTCGGGGCGTGGTCAAAACTTGGTTTCGTTAGTCTTGATTGTTCTCAGCAGAGCATAAGACAAACCTTGTGATTATGCATGCTCGGGTTCTCGTGATAGCGCGGAGCATCGTCGCCGTCCTTGAGCGTCGCGACGTGGCACATGATGAGCTCCGGGCACTTCTTGCGAGCCTCCTGGATGTTCTCATGCCGGGTGATGCCGAACGCCCTGGCGGCATAGTTGATGGCGATCAGACCCTGCCATTGCTGGACGGCAATGGGTACAGAGTTGTCCAGACCGAGCCGCTTCGCTTCGAATTCTGTCAGACGAGCGGCAGCCGGTCCGGGTGCACCAGCGGATCAGCTTGACTGGCGTGCAATATCGAGGTGTCGCACGGCCCGAGCAACGACGCACGAGCATAGGCCGCATCGACATCGCAGTGAGCAATGACCCGAAGCGGGTTGGTCGGCCCCAAGCTTTGCGAGGACAAGAGGTGTCTAGCGGAGGGCGTCGAGCTGTTAGCACCTGTCACTCGCGTCCGTCGCGAGCTGCAGCGCCGGCGCAAGCCGGACGCACCTGTAGGTCGCCACTCCATCCGGCGCGTACTCCTTGTCTAGGTCGCGGGCGAGGTCGGCTTGCGAGAGCTCACGTCTAGCAGCACTGCTTGACGGCAGCTCGACGACGTCCGGCGGCTGCTCATCGGCCTTCGAGGGTGAGGGCGAGCGCGAGCGGGAGGGCGAGCGAGGCGACGCGGGGAGAGGCGAGCCGTGGTCCTCGTCCGCTTCAGGCTCGAAAGCAAGCGGCCGATCTGCGAAGGGGTTCGATGCTGAACCAGACGCCTTGAGCGGCGAGGAACGGCGGGCCGGCGAGCTCATCGATGAGCCGCGATGACCATCCACTTGCGGGGAAGGAAGGACTGTTGACGAAAGCTGACAGGGAGGCTCGGAGGGTAGAGACGGGGCGCACGCGTCCCGCTGTGGCGCGCAGCGAGCCCAACTGATGCGTACGTGCGCGCTGTTCACCGCACTTGCTCTGCTGTTCAGAGCCAGGACGCCCAAGGAAGACGGCGGCGATACAGAAAGCAGTCATGGATCATGCGAGGACGCGAGGACAGTAGGTCAAAGCAGCGCTTCAGACGGCCGGCCAGAAGCGCTGCTCGAGCCAGACGACGTACTTGAAGACCTGTCGAGCACGAGGAGGACGTTAGGGGTCAGGTCCGAATTCCTTTGACGGCACTTGACCTCTGCCGATCGTAGACGCACCTCCTCGCACCGACGCCAGGCATCGGTACCCTCCTCGAGGCTGAGTTTGCCGACCTCGTTCTCACACGCGGCGACGAAGCCAACGAATTCGGCCGACGTCCAGTTATCGATGAGCTCCGTCAGCGCTGCCGAGACGAGCTTGTCCTCGGGCGTCGTTGTCGGTGTGTGGATGGCGGCAAAGGTCCAGGAATCGAGGTACAGCTGGCGCGGAACGAGGCGTTCAATCAACATCTTCGCGCAAGAAGGGAGCGTCCGACAAGAAAGGCCGGCACCTTTTCCATCGCCCAAAGGAGGACGAGACCCTCGTCGAGCCGGCCGATCGCACCCGTTGCGATCAACGTGTCGATGTAGGCCTTTGTCGTCGGGTTGAGCACGGTCGACTGGACTGCGCCGCCGTCGATGGTTGACGTCACCGGGTACGCGAGGTCAATTCCATAGCGCGGGCCGAGCGAGTCAAAGAAGCTGGTCTCGCGAACGATCTACGTCGGAGAGCAAAGCGACTCCTGGTCAGCGTGTGGAATTAGAGAGGCCAGCGCTGGGCAGGGGCAACGCGGGTGAGAGTGGACAACTGGGCAGAAGCCTGACGTTGCCGTTCACTCACGTTGGAAAGGGCGAAGGAGAGCAGAGCGAGCGTCTCGTGTGCGCCCTGAGCCGTCAGGTCGAGACCGGTGATGAGATGGGCTGCAGGGTGGCGGCGCAAGCAAAGGTGAGCAAGTCGGGTGAGCCATCACATGTCAGAGACCCAAGGGTCAAAGAGCGCACCGATGAACTTGGGGTCTGACCCAAGAGAAGGCAAAGGGATCGCTGGACATGTCAGCAAGCCAGTCCAGCCTAAATGATCAACTCGACCGAGGTCCTCACAGCCGTCGAAAGCGTAGACGCGATCCTGGGCGAGCCACTCGGAGAGGACGTCGCGGCCGAGCGCGTGCTCGCCTGCGAGCCGAAGGAACGGTGCCTGGGTAGCGGTCTTGATGTCGGCGCCGTACTTTACCAGCATTCTTTGGGCAAAGGCGCTCATGGCGGCTCAGGCTGCAGCGGGTGAAGGTGCGGAGGAAGAGGACGTCGCCCGTCGACATCTCCGTCCTCGTCGTCGTCGGCCAGGTCCCGTTGCGGGATCCCCACGCTGCCAACCGTCTTCGGAAGCAAGCTGCGTCGGTCGCCGCGCGTCGACCCGCCCTCGGCCTCGGCACCTAGACAGGAGTGAACAGGGTCGCCCGACCATCGCTCACCTCCCCTGCTACTTACCCCCAGCATCGCCGCCATGACATCGAGCAGTGTTGCAATCGTTGGCGCGACCGGCCTCACCGGTGCGTCGGCCTATCCGGCCGCCAGAGCTCGCGGCACCCTCATTCCGAGCTGTCGTCACGGGCTTGACCCGACGCTCGGCTTTCCCTTCTCATAGCTAATGCCCAGGGAGCTGACGCCCGCCCGCCTTCGCTCTCAGGCGCCGCCGCGTTCCGCTCGATCCTGAGCTCGCCGCTCTTCACCAACCTGACGACCCTGACCCGCCGGCCGCTTGAGGCGCCCGCCGGCTCGGCCGCCGCCGCCCCGACCTACGCCAACAAGGTCGTCGACTTTGACCGGCCCGACTCTTGGGCCCTCGCCGAGGCCTTCGGCTCGAGCGCAGCCAAGGTCTTCGTCTCCTGCCTCGGCACGACCAGGGCTCAGGCCGGCTCGCTTGACAATCAGCGCAAGATTGACCTCGACCTCAACCTGGCCTTCGCGCAGGCCGCCAAGGACGCCGGTGCCGAAACCGTCAGTCTTGCTCAGCTACAGCCCTGTCCGACCGAGCTGCGTTGTATTGAAGCCTAACGTCTGGATCCCTGTCGTTCTGGTCGCAGTACATCCTCGTCTCGTCCGGCTCGGCCTCGGCCACCTCGTACTCACCGTATCTTCAGATGAAGGGCAAGCTCGAGGACGGCGTCAAGGCCATGTCGTTCCGGAGCGTCTACATCCTCCAGCCGGGCCTGCTGATGGGCTCGCGGACCGAGACCCGTACGGCTGAGGGCCTGACACAGTCGCTCTTCCGCGGGCTCGGCCGGCTCGGCGTGCCCGTTGCACGCTTCTCGGTCGATGCTGAAGAGTGCGTCCCGCTGTCGTCTGCCGGAACAGCATCCTTGCTGACCTGCTTTCCTGGTCTACGCACAGCGTCGGAAGGGCGATCGCTAAGCTTGCAGCTGAACGCAAGGAGGGCGTCCAGTGCGTCGTTGGTCTTCCTATCAGAGCCGCGATCTCTCACAGACTGACCCGCGGCGTTGCGCCCGCTCAGCTACGTCTCCAACACCGACATCATCGCTCTGGCGAAGAGCGCGTAGCCTGACTCCAGGCAGATGGCCGGGCCTTAGATGCCGTGCTGCCGGCAGCCGGACCCGGCGTCCCCATCACAGTCTCGCAGGACATCGTCTCCTTGTTGTACACCATCGTTCCATGAAATTCCCACGGCCGGCTGGGATTCGCATCTGCGAGAATAATTGTCGATAGCCTGTTTTGGATCCGTTTGACGACGGCATTGCTGCCAGGAAGGAGAGCAGCCGCGAGCTCGTTCCGGCCCGGCGGCGCGACGGTCTCGGTTTCGACGGCTGCGCGCGCTTGGGAGAGGCGAGGGGACACGTTCGCCGCTCGACGGGGTCGCCACTACAGCTGTTGCTCTCAAACCAACAGCCGCCCGAGCCTCAACTTCCTTTAACGACATCGTAACGACGACCGTAACGCTGCCCGGCAGCTAAGGCGGCCATGAAGTACAGCCAGGTGCGAACCCGCTATCTCCCCTGCCTCTCCGCGCTATCCGGCCGGCGGCCCGTCGCGCCTTCGCTTCACGAGCTAAATGCGGCGGCGCTCTCTCCGCAGGAGTACGCCCGGATCCTCGAAGAGTCGGGCTTCCCGCTCGAGTGGCGAGAGGTGCGTTCCTCAGTCCCGCATGCCCACCTGACTGAGGGAGTCTCGCCTGACCGTCGCTCGGCTTCGCTCGCCAGTCGTCGATCGAGTACAAGAAGGTGCGCGTGGATGGAATGAACGCTGCCGTCGGTCGGCCCCGAAGCGGCCCAGCTGCCGGCCACGCCTCGCTGACCCGAGCCTCCCTCTCATTGCTGCCCACTCTTGCCTGCAGCTCAAGAAGCTCATCAAGAAGGTCTCTAACGAGCTCTCGTCGCTCGGTCTCAACCCAGTCGTCCTCAACCGCCTGTTGACGCCGCCGGATGTCGCCGCCTCTGCGACGGCGGCGGCGACAACCTCCCAGACCGACTCGCCGTCGCGCTCGTCCGCATCTTACGTCCACCCATCCGAGTCGCCATCCGAGAGCTCGTCGACGGCCGCCAAACGAGCGACGACCGACTCGCCCGCGGTCGACGAGCTCGAGTTCGAGTTCCTGAGCGAGGGCAGCTCGTCGGTAGCAGAGACTGAGGCGTCGGCTCTCGCAGACGGCGCCGCCGACGCGGCCGGGGCAGCCCACGAGGACGACGGTGGGCGCGAAGGCCGCGAGCGCTCTGTCCAACGCTGGGTGGACGAGACTGGCAAGCGCTTCCGCGTCCGCGTCCGGGAGGAGCGGCCGGATAACGCCGGCGCCGAGTCAGGCTTCTCGCTCGCGGACGACGAGGAGGACGACGACCCGGCGCGGCTGAGGCGGCATCGCACACGTCGAAGCAGCGGCGGTAAGCGCGAGGCGATCAGTGTCAAGGGTGGCTTCACTGCCGAGTATGAGATCGGAGGTGCGTTTCGCGTTCAGCGAAGCTGACGGCCTCGCACGAGCTGATCCGTGCACCTGCTCGTGCTCGCGCAGGCTCGGCTCAACACCCGGTGCCCCGGATCCGGCTCGTTCCGATCCACTCGCTCGCACGCCGACGATCGACCTCATCGCAACACTCCTCGCTCCCAGAGGAGTCGGTCTCATCGCGAGACCCTTCACCTTCATCGTACGACTCGCGCACAGGGATCGACCCGTCAGCATTTGACGCCCCGACACCCCGACCTCCGCCGGCCCCGCCGCTGATCGAGCCGCTCATGGCGAGCACGTCGGCCGTCATCCCCACGGAACCGGCCCGTGAGCCCCTTTGGCTGCTCACGCGTGGCGCCGAGGAGGGCATGGCGAGGATCAAAGGGCCGAGCATCTCGCTCTCCCCGGCCGACACGCAAGTGCCGAGCTCGGGCCTGGCGGGCCTCAGCCTCGACCGGAGCCCAGAAGTGGCGAGTGAGGCCGATGAAGACGATGATGATGACGACGACGAGGGCGAAGAAGAAGCGGTCGTGCCTCCGGGTTACACCTCAGCTTTGGGCGTCAACCCCTCGCTCGGCATCCCCATCCTCTCGATCCAGCCGGCAACGCCGGAAGGTCTTCTCAAGACCGGCGGCGGCGGCCGCGAGATTCGAGACGACGACGACTTTGACCTCGGTGGATCGGCGCTCGAGCTGCCGCCCGACCTGGCAGACGTCGACGACTTCATCCAGACGCCTCAGAAGGAACTCTACCTTGACCTGGCATCCGATCGGGAGGTGCGTCTCTGCTCTACTCACCACCGCCGACTCGCAGACCTGGCCGCTGACAGCAGACTCCAATCCTTTCAGTTCTTCAACGTCCTCACGCACGCCCTCCAGGCTCTCGACACGCTCCAGCGCAACCAGCAGGCGCTCTTCCGGCAGAAGGTCGACCACCTCTGCACGATGATCTCGGCCGCGTCCGACTACTCTGCAGCGAGCGCTCAGCGGCACAAGATCGGTGCCAAGGCGAAGGCGATCCTGACCTCGAGCGATGGCCACTCGGACCTGTATGCCTGGCGCGAAATCTTCTCGCTCTGGATCGAGGCCGAGATCTTTGAGAGCTCGGCGGAGCGCGACCGAGGCGAACGAACCGTCGAAGAGGCTGAGAAGCGGCTCAAGGCCTTCGCCGGCGAGCTCACGAGGCGCGGTCTGGGCGACAAGCGGACGCTCAGGGTCGGTCCCTCCCTTCCGCTCCGCCAGACCGTCTCAACTTGGCTGACAATCCTCCTCCTTATTGATGCGCAGTCCAAAGACTCGAGAGCAGCCTTCAACACCTTTCTCCAGCTCAATCTGACGTTGCTCGACCTCAAGAAGTTCCACACGGCCAACATTGAGGCCGCGCGCAAGATCCTCAAGAAGCACGACAAGCGGACGGCGCTCACGGCCTCGCGCGGCTTCCCTGAATTTGTCGTCTCATCGCTCGACGCCAACTCGGGCAACGTCCGGACGTGGACGCTCTTTGACTCGTCGCTGCCGCACGTCCTGCTTTCGTCGCTCACCTCGACGCTCCTGCCGGTGATCCCGAGCCTCGAGGACTATAGCTGCCTCATCTGCACGAGCATCGCCTTCAAGCCGATCCGACTCGACTGTGGCCACCTCTTTTGCGTCCGCTGCCTGGCCAAGATGCAGCGCCGGGGCAAGGAACTTTGTCCGCTCTGCCGGGCGCCAGTCCTCGCCATCGCCAACGCCCGTGCGTGCTGGCCGCGACCTTCGTCATAGACAGAGCCGCTGATGCTGACATCTCTCCACCCTCAGGCAATCTCGACAAGGACGCGATGGCGTTCATGAAGCAGTACTTCCCGCGCGAGGTCAAGGTCAAGCAGAAGGAGAACGAGCGCGAGGTCGCCAAGGAGGACATGGAGGATGCCGGCATGGACGCCGGCTGCGTCATCGCTTGATGTTCTTGATGGTGCTTTCCGAGCGGCCGTGCGCAATGAGACGAGCAGGGGCGTGATGGCATGGCAGATCGTAAAACGTCCACAAGGACGCGTAAGTATAAGGGGGCAGAGGCAGGGGGACGGGGAAGAAGGGCGGCTACTCGTCCATTTCGAGTAGCGACGATTGTTCATGAACGGGCGAGCTCCAGCCGCCATACGTGGTCGGCTTAAGCGGCGGCGGCAAGCGCACGTCGCTCGGCCGCGGCTTGAAGCTTTCCCTTCGCGCCTTGTTGCGCGGTGCGAGCGGCGTCCGAGCACTCGGCGTCGGGTGCGAAGGGGGTGCGGTCACCCGAGGCGGAGCTCTAAGCGGCGGGGCAGTGGCGGCCGAGGTGAAAACGTTGGCGACCGGTTGGCACCAGCTGCCCTCGCCCCCTCGAAAAGTGCCGCCGCCAGCGACAGGCCCGCTGCTGGCTGTCGTGATGCTCGAGGTCGTACTGACGCTGCGCATGCCGAGCGAGTTCGTCGCTGACCGCGCGGCGCTCCCGGGTCGCGGCAAGCTGCAGGCAATCCCGCCGGCCGGCGTCGCCCGCACACTTGACGGGCCGTTGCGGCTCGTCTGAGCAGTGCCTGGCGTCGCCCGAACGCCTACAGTCCTCGGCTTAACCGAAGATGGAGCCGCGGTTGACGGTGTCGGTGGCACTTTGCGCTTAACGGTCGATCCGACGACGGAGCCCGACGAGGACGAAGCGACGGACCCTGGTCGTCCGCGCGCGGAGGGCGTGGCTGAGGTGCCTGTGCGAGAGCGCTGCGTTGAGCAGGGGAATTAGTATCAGCTCAGTCGCACGTCGAGAGGGCTCGGAAAGGGCCGTGTCGACGAACCTGCTTCAGATCCTTCTCGGCTTGCTTAGCATCGAGCGCCGCCTGGATCGTCTCGATGATGCGCTCGCCGTTGATGCAAAAGGGCCGCTGGTGTTCTTGCTCCCACGCCGGCAGGGCTTGAAGCAACTTCGTCTCGATCTAGGACGAATCAGAGAAAAGTGGAAGGTGATAAGTCAGCATTGGCTCCACAAAGACGGACGCCGGCGCGCGAGCGAGCCGCACCTTTGGCTTCAAAATCGTCACCCGCTTGCGCATCTTCTCCTCGGCCAACATCGCCCCCGGCGGTCGCCTCCCAGTCAGCCTCGAGGGGTCCTGGGTGATGGCGAGCAGCTCGCGCTCCTCGTCCATGATGTCGAGCCACTGGGCGACGAAGCGAAGTAGCTCGCGCTTTGAGGCGGCCTCGGCTTGCAGCCGCTCGAGCTCCTTCTCGTGCGCCTCGAGGAGCTCGTCCGTGTAGTTGGCTGGTCGGTGGAAAGCATCGTCAGCCACGGCGGCCCGGAGGGGTTGGTGTGGACTGATAGAGACGCACAGTCCCAGAAATAGGGGAAGGCCTCGCGCTCCTCTTGGCTCATGAGGAGCACGTCCTGGGCAGCCTGGATTTCCTCGCGCTTCTTCTGGATGAACTCTTCGATGAAGTCGCTTTTGAGCAGCATCATCTTGTCGAGCTCTTGCCGGTACTACGGCCGGGAGCAGCGACAAGGTTTAGCACGGCGCGATGCTGCAAAAAAGTGACCAGGGGGTTGGACGTACAATGAGGACCGACTGCTCTGAGATGCCTTGGTTGAGCTCGACAAAGGCCTCAATGTCGACCGTCGAGACATTCATGACGGCCCAGAGCATTTCGAGCTTGTCGTACATGCGCTGGATCTCGCCCTCGCGATGCGCCTGGATCGTCGCGAGCTGTGCGCAACACAGCAGGCAGGAGAGGGCGAAGTCAGCGGCTCAATCGAAGAGGCAGCCAGGAGGGGGGGGGGGGGAAGGCGCACCGTCTGGTTCAAGTTTGTAACCCACTCGATGAGGTCTTCAGAAGCCTCGACGCCCTCGAGCCCGCCGCTGCCGTACTCGTCCTTCACCTCCTCCTCGGACCGCTCGACCGCCCATGAGATGTAGTGGCTGACGAGCTCGTAGCCGTACCGATCAAGCTCGGACGGCTCGTCGGCCGTCGTCCGGAGGGGCGAGGGCGAGACGGGTTCCGCTGGTGCCGCCGTTGAAGTCGATGTGGGCAGAGGGGCCGGGAGTGGAAAGGGAAGCGGGATCGGCAGGACGAGGAGGTCGACAAAGTCGTGCGTGAGTTGGAGGAGCTGGCGGAGGTTGAGCAGGTTGGCCGCCTGCAGCGCAGAACGCAAGCGAGCGATGTCTTGTCAGTCCTCGCCCGGTCAAGAGGCCTCGCCACGCCAGGGGCCAGGGCACGCACGCAGTCCTCTTCGCCGCGCTGGATCAGGTTCTGCAGCTCAGTGATACGCTTCTCGGTGACGTCGTTGAACGCTCGGCCCTCGCCAGCTTCCGCCACCGATGCCACCTTGTCGGCCGAGAGACTTCTCGGGAGACCGAGACCAATCCCGCTCGGGCCGTACCTTGGCGGTCCCGCCGACGACGCGAAGCCTGCTCCATGCCTATGGGAGTCGCCCCCAGTGATGGCCGGCGGCGGCAGGTACTTTGGCACAAGGTCGGCTGGGTGGCCTAGGACTTGCTGGAGGTGCGCCAGCTTAGTCGTGAGCTCTGCCAGAAGACAAGGAGGATTGAGAGGCGTTGGGCGGTTAGTCGCGGAGCGCGCCGACGCGGGCCAGGCCACTGCAGGGAACGCACCCTCGACGACGCTCAGGCGCTCGCGATAGAGCGGCAGCATCTGCTCGTCCCGGACCTTCTCGAGGATGGCAACTTGACGTGGAAGGATCTGAGCATCGGGACAAGCCGGCACAGTCAGCTACGAAGAGAGACGTTCGAGGAGAGGGCGGCTTGTTGGGCGACGCGCGCGCTCCGTCATCGTGCTTGTCCGGCTCCGGATGGGGGAGACGACGTACCTCGACACCCTGAGTATACTGCTCGAGGTCGATGAGTTTGCCGACCGCTTGACCCAAGCTGGAGCACTCTGTCAGGAGCCCGGGCGGAGGCATGCTTCGCCCGTCAGCCCTAGCTCTTGCAGCCGAGACGGCAGACGGGGGGACGACTGACCGTGCCGAACCGTCTCGATGCGAGCTCGCCAGCCGGCGACCTCCTCGGTTCGCTCACGGACAATGCGCTCGAGTTCCGCCTTGAGGACCTCCTCGAGACGGTCGAGGTCGACCGACGTCTGCTCCCGTGGCAAGTCGAGCAGCCGGTGAAGCGTCTGGAGTTGAGGCGTCTGCGCGGCGAGCAGGTGCGAGAGCGAGTTGAGGAGCGGCGACGCGCCCGCGCCCGCCGCCGTGCCGTAAGGGGCCGCCATCCGCCCGGTGGCAGCCAGGCTGCTGTGCTTCGATGCGTATAGAGTCTGCCGGGGCAGAAGGAGCGCAAGTTGGACCCTCGCAATAAAGGATGGGACGGCGTTGGAAGGTTGGGCGGGAATGACTGTTGAAGGCCGTCAACAGCGGGCTAGGCTTGAGCCAGCGCGTCGTCGGCTTCTCCCGCGCAGGCAGGCGAGCGAGACCGACGACGACGACAGCAACGTCGACCAAGATTGACGAACGGACCCTCCTTGCGAACCATCAACAAGATCGACATCAAGACAAGTCGCTCCCCAGGACTAGAGATACGCTCCTCGAGCCGACCGCGCCTTCGTCTTCCTCCCGCCGATTTCCTCCCGCTCCCTGGCTTGCCCGCATGTCCGGCGGCGCCGACTACAGCACGACGCACGGCGGCCAGCACGAGAGCCGGCCTTCAGCCCAGAATGGCGTCCGCAACCGGCTGCCGACACTCGACGAGGTCCTCCTCCGAAAGACGGCGCCGCCAGTCGACCTTTTCTGCTTCTACGTGCGTCCTGCGTCCATCGTCCAGGCCGGAGGTCGCACTCGGCTCGCGCTCCTCCGCTCCCAACTGGCCCCTGTCTCGAAGGGGAGGCTGACCCCTGCGAGGTTCCCTGAACCCTCCTTGTGTCGATCAGATCTTCCTCCAGCGCGAAGGGCAGGAAGACGTCTTAGACTTCTGGCTTGACGTTCATCAGCACGAGAACCTCTGCCGCGCCTACTTCAAGGTACGCACGCCTCTGAACGTCCCGCGCCCGCGCGCGCTCGGATCCTCCGTGCCGACTGGCTCGACCCTTCGCCGGAAAGCATGGGGAGACTGACCTCCAACTGCCCTCCTGATTGCAGGACATCCGCAAGTCAGGCCGGTCGCTCGCTGCCGAGTGGCCGCAGTTCTGGGACCGGGCGCTTACGCATGGCTCGGGCTACGACCAGGCGGCCGGCATCACGCCCAAGGTCCGCGAGTCGTACCACCAGCAAGGCCGGCCGCTCTCAGGCCACAGCAGCGGTGGTGGGGGTCATGGCGGCGGAGGGAGGAGCAGCGAGGGCGGCCACGGCTTCGCTGGCGAGTCGAGCTACTCTGCCACCGGCGGCGACAGCGGTCGGCTCAACGAGAAGGCAGGGCTCGACCGGCGAGTCGTGAGCGGCGAGCGTTCGCCGGTCGAGGGCTCCTTCCCGCCTGTCCAGGGCGGCGGCGAGAAGCCTCAGCGGCTCTCTGGCGGCGGCGGCTGGACGAACGGGCTCGGTCTGACGGGCGCGCCGGCGACGAGCGGCGGGCGTGAGAAGCGCCGGGCGTCGAGGGCGCCGACCGTCATCCCCCGGACGAGCGCCATCACAAAGGGCGAGCTCCTGCTCAGCGCCGAACGCATTTATGCGCGCTACCTGGTTCCCGGGAGCGAGAAGGAGGTCTACCTGCCGTCTGTCCCTCCACCACCACCCGCCTTCGTCGTGCGCCTTCCGTCTCGCTCGCTGACTCCGCGCGCCGCCCACCCTGATCGCCACCAGGCCGACCCTGCGGCCGCCGCCGTTTCCGCTCCCAGCCTCGCTCTCGCACGCCGACTCGGCCGACCTCCAGGAGGACGCCTCGATCCTCGCCCAGGTCCCCGACATGTTCCTCAACCAGAAGGCCTATGCCCACTCGGTCCTCGCCCAGGACGCCTACCCGCGCTTCCTCCGCGCAAAGGCGTTTTCCAACCTCTCGCCCTTTACGAGCTTCCTCAGGCTCCTCTTTGGCCTCCTCTTTGCCTGGGCAGGCCTCGTCGCCGCCTTCTGCTTCATCTTCCTCGACATCCAGCCCCGGCGGTTGCGTGTAACGGTGCGTGCGCCGCCTCTCCCCTTCGCCAAGCAGGCGTCGCTCGAGACCGGCGTCGCTGATCACTCTTCTGGCTCCCGAACTCTTCCTTAGCTCCTCGTCCCATTCTACATTGCGAGCCATCTCCTCCTCTCGGCCCTCTACGCGCTCGACCCGCTCTATGTCCTCCTCCTCAACCGGTCCGAGACGACGCCGTTCAAGCACATTGCCATCCGCGAACGCTACGTCAGACGGCTGCTCGTCCGGCGAAGCATCTGGCTCGAGGCGCTCATCGTCCTCATCACGGTCGCCATGCTCATGGTCTGGCTCTGGCTGCCCGGTCACAGGCTGTAGTCGGCCCCTTGCCCTTTCGTCCGATCCTTCTCCCTTGCTTCTGGCTTCACGCACCCGTCCTCCTGTTCAGCCACTCTACGCCCTCGGCTTCGGCCTGTGCCAACGTCTACCGTCCTCTGCTGGCCCTGTCCCTTACTGTCGCAGCCCTTATAATGCGCCCCCTGCCCATCTCGCTGCCATCGAGACCTGCTTCACCGTCAGGTCACTTGAGATCGGGGATAAGGGGAGGAGACACTGGAGATGTGGGCGAGCGGGTGGACAGAGAGGCGCCAGCATCGCTCGAAGCGGAAAGGGCGGGGGGGAAGGAAGGGCGGGAGAAGGGATGCAGAGTAGCAGCGCAGCGGGCTAAGATACAGTCTGGAAAAGGGAGTGTTTGCAGGGAGGGCGGCCGCGAGGGGAGGACCCCAGGTCGACCCTCCCGTTTTCATATCTCGGCGTGTTGTTGAGTGGAACTTTGGGGGGGAAGGATGAGGGAGGCAGGGGGGCTCTCGATCCTTACTGCTGAGCCTGCTGCTGGGCCTGCATGGCGCCCATCAGAGCCGAGAACTTGGCGTGCTGCTCGGGGTACGTCTCCATGAACTTGACCTGGGCCTTGGTCGCGTGCTCAAAGGTGATCTGTGCAGGTCGGGCCCAAATGGAGGTCCTGCGTCAGCATGTCAAGCGACGGACAAGGCGACGAGGGCAAAGGCATGGAGGGACGGACAGCCTGGACGAGCTCCTCCTCGGTCCGGGCGATCTCGCGCGCGCGGCCAAACATGGTGACGGCCTGCTCGATCTTGCTCTGCTGGAGGCTCAGCTGAGCGAGCGTGATGATGGCGACGTCGCAGTCGGGGTCGATCGCGAGCGCCTCGTGGACGAGCCGCTCGCAGCCGGCCAGGTCGTTGTGCTCGCGCAGGACCGTGTTAGCCTTGTTGACCATCGGCAGGACGTTCTGCCGGCCGCCCCTAGGTAGGGCATACGCGCGTGCGGGCGGATCAGCACCGGTGTGAACAGGAACCGGAAGCAAAGGCAACTCACTTCTTGGCCTCGATCTCGACCGCCTTGTCGAACTTCTCGAGCGCGTCGCCAAAGCGGTTCTCAGCGAGCAGGAGCTCGCCGTAGTAGTTGTAGGGCTCGCTCCGGTCGGGGAACTGCTTGAGCACGCGCCGGAACTCGGCCATCGAGGGCGCCGTCTTGCCCTGGCGGTAGAGCGTGACCGCCTTCTGGATGTGCGAGAAGATGAAGGCCGGGTCGAGCTCGGACGACTTGGTGTAGTCGTCGAGCGCCTTGTCGAGCTCGCCCGCGATGAAGTAAACCTGGCCGCGGTGGTAGTAGATGTCGGGGTCGGTCGGGTCCTCGGCGAGCGCCGCCTCAAAGTCGCCAAAGGTGTCGGTGATGTTGCCGAGCTCCATGTGGACCGAGGCCAGCTTGACGCGCGACTGGATCAGCTTGGGGTCGAGCGTGATCGACTCCTCAAAGTCGGCCTTGGCGCCGTCGCGGTCGTTGATGAGGAACCTGGTGGGGCGCGCAGGCAAAGGAAAGGTCAGTCGAGGAGACGAACGCCATGGCCGAGCGAAGTCGAGTGACTGACTTGAACGTGCCGCGGAGGTTGAGAGCCTCGGCCTTGCCGTCTTTCCACTCGGGGCTCAGGCCCTGGGTGAGGGCCTCCTGAGCGAGCGTGAAGGCGTGGGCGTAGTCCTGGGCGTCGAGCGCCTGGAAGGCCCGGACGAGCACCTCATCGGCCGTGTTAGGGTTCTCGGGCAGGGCCGGGCTCGCATGCGGCCGGAAAGCATCGAGGTAGGCGAGGATGAAGGTCGTCGAAGGCAGCTGCGGGGGTCGGGTCCGGAGGAGTTCCTTGGCCTGCTTGTCCGCCGTCTTTTTGATGACGCGCTCGAGCTGCTCGCCCGTCTCGTTCTCCTTGCCGGGCGCGACCTTCTTCGGCGGCTCAAAAGCCTCGAGCAGGGTGACGGCCGTGTAGTCGCGGATGGCCTCCTCGTCGCGCTCGAGCGCTTCGAGCGCGGCAGCACGCCGCTTGAGCGCCTTGATGTAGGCCGGGTCGAGCTTGAGGGCGGCGTCGCAGTCGGCGACCACCTTGTCATGCTCGGGCGGCGTGAGCGAGTTGTACGCTGGCGCAAGACGATGACGATGACGGCGCCGTCAGCGTCAAGAGGAGGCGGTTCGGACAAGCTCAGCCGGGGGGACGTACAGGCCGCGCGGTTCGAGTAGAAGACGGCGCTCTCGGTCGGGCTGACAGCGATCGCCTGCGAGTAGCACTCGATCGCCTCGCGGAAGCTCTTCTTGCTGAAGAGGGCATTGCCTTTGGTCTTGAGGTGGGTCGCGAGCGAGGTCCGCTCGGCGACCGACATGGCCTCGATGTCGGACGCCGAGAGGGCGGCCGGGAGGTCTGGCAGGCGAGCACCGAAAACGGGCAAGGGCGGCGGCCAGTCGGCTCAGCCCGGGCAACGAAGGGGGGAGGGGGGACGGGTCAGCCGGCGGCAGGGCAAGACGCACCGTCCTTCTTGTCCTCGCCGACGGCGGGCGACTTTGCTCCGTCGTCGTTGGCCTGCTTGGCGACCGCCGGCTGCTCGACCTCCTCGAGCAGCGGGCCGTCCTCGTCGTTCACGCCCTTCTTCTCCTTGCTGGCCTTCTTCTTGCGCCGTTTCTTGTCCTTGGCCGCCGCGGTCGCGGCCGAGGCGGGCGACGAGCCAGCGGTCGCCTCCTCGTCCGAGCCGCCGTCGAGCGCGGACCGCCGGTCGGCAGCCCGCTGCGAGGCATAGTAGTAGCGGTAGCCTGCGACGCCGGCGCCGAGGAGCGCGAGCCCGCCGGCCGTGTAGGCGAGCGCCTTGCGGTGGGTCGCGATCCAGCGCTCGATCGACGAGGCCGAGGCCGTCGGCGGCGGCGGGGCCGGTGCCGGCACGGGCATCGGGAGGTGGGCCGGACCGACGTGCTGGAGCGGGCCGAGGGAGGACATGGTGCGAGGGCGGGTTGGCGTGGGTGTGGGAAGGGGGGGGGGGGGGTTGAGAGGGGACGGCAGCAGCGGCTGGCAGCAGCAGCACGGCCGAAGACCAGCAGTGACGGCGGCGGCGGGCGGAGGAAGGAAAAAAAAGAAACTCGAGGACGACGGGCTGAGTCGTCGGACGCGCCTGCCGCTCCCTGCTGCTGCTGTCCGACGGCTCCAACCCGACCGACCCCTGCATGCTCAGAGCGCTCCTCCGCCAGCAACGCCGCCCGCCGCCCGTCCTCCGCCGTCTCGCTCTCGCCTCGCACATGTCGTCGTCCGCATCATCAGTGCCCGACGCCGCCGCCGCCGCCGCCGCCGCTCCTGCTCCTGCTCCTGCCGCCGCTCTGGCCGCCTCGCCGCCGCCGCCGCCGCCGAGCGAGCTCGACAGCCAGATTGCCGTCCTCGGCGACCGGATCCGGCAGCTCAAGCTCGCAAAGCAGCCGATCGCGACCGAGCTCGCCGAGCTCAACGCGCTCAAGGCCCTCAAGCCCAAGACGGACAAGCCCGCAACGGCGTCGGCGCCGGCCGCTGGCGGTGCCGGCAAGAAGGCCGACAAGAAGCCTTCGTCGCGGTTGACGCTCAAGGTGCCCAAGGTCCGGCCCCCGCCCTTTCCCCCTTTGCTGCCCGGCTCTCATTGCACTCCGGCTGACTCTCCCTCGCGAACCTCCTTCCCGGGCTGCTTCTCGCAGGGCACCAAAGACTTCCTCCCGCACGAGACGACGATCCGCAAGAAGATCTTCTCGACGCTCGAGGGCGTCTTCCAGACGCACGGCGCGAGCACGATCGACACGCCCGTCTTTGAGCTCAAGGAGATCCTCTCAGGCAAGTGCGTGCTGCCTTATCGCTCGCAGCTTGCACCCTCTCCCCTCCAGTCTGCTCGCTCTGATCCGAGTCCTTCCTCAAGTCGAGGAGGAGGCCGCGCTGTCCCGAGCGGTTTCAAAGGGCGCTGCTGACGCCGTCTGCTGTGCTACCTCGTTGCGGCCGCAGGTACGGCGAGGATTCAAAGCTCATCTACGATCTCCAGGATCAGGGCGGAGAGCTCTGCTCGCTCCGCTACGACCTGACGGTACGTCTTCGTAGCCCCACGTCGTTGATGGCTCGAGGGTGCGCAAGACAGTTGCGCTCCCCGCGCGCGCAGTACCCTCCTCCACCTTCTGACTTCCCCCTTTCTACCACAAACAGGTTCCCTTTGCGCGCTTCCTCGCGATGAACGGCATGACCTCGCTCAAGCGGTATCACATTGCCAAGGTCTACCGGCGCGACCAGCCGGCCATCTCAAAGGGCCGCCTGCGCGAGTTCTACCAATGCGTGCGTTTCCTTCCTCTTGCCGGCGCGGGGGCGGGACTTCGCCGGAAGCTTCGCTCATACCGCTCGCTTTCCTCCCCTTTAAGGACTTTGACATCGCGGGCTCGTACGACGCGATGGTGCCCGACGCCGAGATTCTTGCGATCCTGTGCGAGGCTCTGTCCAAGCTCGACATTGGCGACTTCACCGTCAAGATCAACCACCGCAAGATCCTCGACGGCATCTTTTCGCTCTGCGGCGTGCCCGCCGACAAGACGCGGGCCATCTCGTCGGCGGTCGATAAGCTCGACAAGGCGCCCTGGTCCGAGGTCCGGCGCGAGATGGTCGAGGAGAAGGGGCTCGAAGGCGCCGTCGCCGACCGGATTGGCGAGTACGTTAAGCTCAAGGGCGACGGCTTTGGCCTGCTCGCCAAGCTCGAGCAGGACGCGACGCTCACGGGCGATGCGCTCGCGAGCGAGGGGCTCAAGGACATGCGCATCCTGTTTGAGTACCTCGAGGTCTACGGCTGCCTGCCCAAAATGTCGTTTGACCTCTCGCTCGCGCGCGGCCTCGACTACTACACCGGCATCATCTACGAGGCCGTCACCGAGTATTCGGCCCCTCCGGCGCCGGTGCTCGCCGCCGCCGGCGCGCCGCCGCCGCCAAAGCCGACGGCCGAGGGCGACGTCGACGAGTCGACGGTCGGCGTCGGCTCGATTGCGGCCGGTGGCCGGTACGACAACCTCGTCGGCATGTTTGCGAGCGCGGCGAGCGGGGCCGAGGGCAAGAAGAAGCTCAAGGAGATGGAGCGCGGTCGCGTGCCCTGCGTCGGCGTCTCGGTCGGCGTCGAGCGTGTCTACGCCATGTGCGTCCGCTCGCCGTCGCTCGATCGTCCGCTCGGATCGAGACGAACAGCCGACTGACTGACGGTGACCTCTTCCCGCTTCCCTCGCAGCATGCTCGCCCGCCAGGCCGAGCGCGAGCGCGCGACGGGCAAGTCGGCTCGCGGCAAGGAGACCAAGGTCTACGTCGTCTCGGTCGGCGAGGGCCTCATCAAGGAGCGCATGCAGATCTGCAAGGAGCTCTGGGAGGCCGGTATCGCTGTCAGTCATCGGGCGTCCGCTCTTTCCTCTTCAACGCCCAACGGCTGACGCCCCGCCTTTGCTCCCCCTTTACCGCCAGGCCGAGTTCATGTACAAGAACAAGCCGAAGAACATCAAGCTCCAGTTTGACGTCGTCGACAAGGAGTCGATCCCCTTTGCCGTCATCATCGGCGCCGACGAAATCCGGTCCGGTACGGTCCGCATCAAGGACCAGACGCGGACGAAGGAGGAGCTCGCCCATGCCGAGGCGGTCGCCGAGGGCGAGGGCAGCTCACCGAATGGCGAGCTCGTCCAGCGGAGTGAGATGATCGACTGGATTCGCCGTCGGCTCGAGGTCGTCGGCGAGGCCTGGTGAGGCGGGCAACGATGAAGCGGAGAGAAGGGAGAGTCTTCTGTTGGCGCCGATGCCTGGATGCGACCTCCTTTCGTTCCGTGTATTTGCGGCTCTGCCGGGCTGGCTGAGCTTCGGAGGGAAGGTCGATGGACGAAGGGGGCTGGCTGCTTCCGGCCGCGGACTGTCGTCGGGATGATCGACGGGCGGGCACGGAAGATCGCAGGAGGATCGAAAGGCATTTTCGGGAGCAGGCAGACACGGTCCCGACACGAGGGCTGACGATGGCAGGCCGCGCTGGCTGGCAGTGCAGTGCTGCTCTTGCTGGCGGGACGACGGCGGCCCGAGGACGATTCCCCGCCCAGCCCGCATCTGCAGCAGGCCTCCGTCTCGAGTCGCGGACCAAACTCGAGCTCTGCACCCGCGCGCGCGCGCGAGGGCAGCCGGATGCTGGTGCTGCTGCGCGTGCGCGGCCGGCTGCCTTCCTCCTCGTCCCTCCGAGCTTCATCGACCTACAGCCCAGCTCCCTCTTTCCTCACCTGCACTTGCACCTCATGACACATCGTCAACAGGCTAACGTCTGTCCTGCCCAAAGCTGGGAACGCGGGCCACATCGAGCCACCCGGGCGTGACGCCGTTGTCCGGTTGGAGGACCCAGCCAGCGCGCGGTCTTTCTTCGGCGGCGGGCGGAGGCTCGCCCACAAGGAGTGCTGCCGTCGCTCACCGTACATAAGGTCGGCCAGGGGCCCACGTCGAGTGAGGGCGCCCTTCATCTTCCCCACTCCTCCATCCATTCATACAAAGGGACCCGTTACGGCACCCCCCTGTCCCTCGTTGCGCCCTCCTCAAGCTCCAAAGCCACTCGAGCGCAGCCAGCCCGCCCCTCGATCGCAAGCGATGTCGAACGCCCAGACCCGGCTGTCGGGCCTCTCGTCGTCCGACGACGACCTCAAGAAGCAGGACGATGCCTCTGTCGAGCACAAAGAGTTCTCGAGCATGCCGACCGTCTCGGCCGGCGGTGTCGACCTTAAGGTCGTCGAGGTCGTGCGTCCCGAGCTGCCTTGGCCTCTGCCCTCCTCCGGTCGGCTAGCTCCGAAGGGCTGACCCCGGCCTCGCCTCTCGCGCACGTCGCCTCCTGTGACCCTTACCGACCTGCCTCCCAGTTCAACGCGCAGTACGCGGCCGCCATCAAGGCCGAGCGGCTCGACCCTCGGTCGCGCGAGTCATGGATGCTCTACTTCTGCTGCGGCGTCTCGTTCCTCTGCGCCTGCGCCAACGGCTACGACGGCTCGCTCATGACGGCCCTCATTGCCATGGCACCCGTACGTGCCTGGCCCTCCCTCGCTGCTGACTCCAGCATCGATCCCGGCTGACCTGCAAGGCCTTGCCCCGTACTGCTCGACAGTTCCAATCGACCTTCAAGTCAGGCGACACTGGACCGGTCCGTCATGCCTACCCCCCCTTATGCCCGCCGTCAGGCCTGTTGCTGACGACATCGGCTCCTTCTCCTCTCTACTCGCAGACGGTCTCGCTCATCTTCTCGATGTACACCGTCGGCTCGATGGTCGGCGCCTTCTCTGCCCCTCCGATCGCCGACCGCTACGGCCGCAAGATGGGCATGTACGTGCTCCCCTTCTCGGCTTGAGCCTCACCTCGAGACCCGACAGACTGACCTCATTCCCCCTCCCCCCCTTCCACCCCCGTCCCCGTACCGATACTCTCTCTCCTCAGGTTCGCCGGCGGCCTCGTCATCATCCTCGGTGCCGCCATCATTTCGTCCGCCCACCAGATCGCCCAGCTCGTCGTCGGCCGCTTCATCCTCGGCTGGGGCATCGCCATCATGACGTGCGCCGCGCCGGCCTACTGCGTCGAGTGCGCCCCGCCCCAGTGGCGGGGCAAGATGGTTGGCATCTACAACTGTGGGTGGTTTGGCGGCGCGATCCCTGCCGCGGCCGTCACGTTTGGCACCAACTATATCTCGGGCAACCTTGCCTGGCGGCTGCCGCTCATCCTCCAGGCGGTCCCCTCGGGTCTCGTCATCTGCCTCGTCTGGCTCCTGCCCGAGAGCCCCCGCTGGCTCATCATGCGCGGTCGCAACGAGGAGGCCAAGGCCTTCCTGATCAAGTGTGCGTGCCCGGTCGTTGATCTTCTCGTCCGCTTCCTGTCTGTCGCTGACCTCCTTCTTGCTTGCAGACCACGGCGGCAACAACCCTGATTCACTGCTCGTCAAGCTCGAGTGGGAGGAGTTCACCGAGGGCATCAAGCTCGACGGCGCTGACAAGGTCTGGTGGGATTACCGCCCGCTGTTCCGGACCAAGAACGCCCGCTGGCGCATGGCGATGGTCCTCCTCATCTCGATCTTTGGCCAGTTCTCGGGCAACGGTCTCGGCTACTTCAACGTTGGTCCCCCCTCTCCACTGGCCCGCTGGTCCACCAGCTCATCTTTCCCTGCTGACTGCTCTGTCGCTTGCCTTCGCCCGCAGACCGTCATCTACCGCAACCTCGGCTACACCTCGAGCGTGACCCAGCTCGGCTTCAACCTGCTCAACCAGTGCCTGTCGGCCATGGCGGCCGTCACCGCCGCCGGCTTCTCCGACACGATCCCCCGGCGCAAGGCCCTCATCATCGGTACTTTCGTCTGCTCGCTCTGCCTCTTTGGCAACGCTTCGCTCTCGCTCGTCTGGTCGCGCCAGGCCAAGGACGCGGCCGGCGAGTTTATCAACCCCAACCTCGCCATCGGCCAGGCCTCGCTCGCCTTCTACTTCCTCTTCAACATCGTCTTCTCGTTCGCCTACACCCCGCTCCAGGGCGTCTACCCGGCCGAGAACCTCGAGTCGACCGCCCGCGCCAAGGGCATGTCGATGTCGGGCGTCATCGTCTCGGCCATCGGTGCGCCTCCCCGTCACGACGCAAAGCGATCGCACCAGAGTGCTGACCGGACTACCTCGCCTCTCCCCTCTGCAGGCTTCATCAATGCCTTTGCCGGCCCGATCGCGCTCAAGAACATCGCCAACAACTACGTCTGGGTCTTCTGCGGCTGTGTGTCCCCACCTCGTTCCCCTCTCCTGGCAGACGACACACCGGCTGACGGCTCTGCACGCTCACAGGGGACCTCGTCGAGACGGCCATCTGGTACTTCTTCTGCGTCGAGACGCAAGGCCGCACGGTGCGTTTCTCTGCATCCCTGTGACGTACGCGCGCAGCGAAACAGGCTGCTGACCTCGTCGTTTGCTTCCAGCTCGAGGAGCTCGACGAGATCTACTCGTCGCCCAACCCGGTCGCCGCCTCGAAGCGGATGGCCAAGGTCGCCATCAAGGAGAAGAATGGCAAGGTGGCCGCCATCCAGGAGATCGAGTGATCCGCCCTCCTTCGCGCACTTTTCCCCTCCCCTTCCGCTCTTCCCTTCTTTACAATCTGGTCTCCCTGTTGCGCGCTCGCTCTCTCCCCCCCCCCCCCCTCCACACCCCTCGCCCCTTACGACTGTCCTCTGCCTCTACGATGTTTTCGCTTGTAACGCGCCCGACCCCGCGGCGATCGTGCGCTAGGAGCAAGAGTCAGCGGATGACCATCGACATCATCAGAGCGCGGACTCAGCCCCCAGGACGGCCTTGAGCGCGTGCTGGACCCATCGGCCGATCGAAGAGCCTTCGCCGCCGCCGCCGACGGCGACCCGACCGCTCAGGGCTTCCATCGTCTCGGTCGGGACGCCACCGCGAGCAACGTCTGGTCCGAGCGAGAGCACGACCCGCCAAAGGTTCTCGACGACGTCGCTCCAAGCCTGCTCGGCAGTCAGGCTGATCGGCCGCAGGATGTCCTTGGCCGACCAAAGAACTGCCGACGTCGCGTCTTGCGAAGGGCCAGTGACCCGCCCAAGCGACGGCTCGGCCGCCCTGAGCTTAGCCAGAACGGCCTCGACGACGGAGGCAAAGGACGGCGTGAGCTCGGTCGACGTCGGCGGGAGAAGCGACAGGCGGAGGAGGACGCGGGCAGCCGTGTGCAAGATTTGGAGCCGCGCTAGTGGAGAGGGGAAAGCCGCGACGTCGGATCAGCGACGAGGGATGGGGGCATCGGGGTTGGAGTGCGGGACGCACCCGAAGATTGAACCGCCTTGAGCAGCAGGCCGAGGATCTCGCCCCGCCAGGCGGCCCGGATGACGGTGTCGGGCTTGCGTGCGGCACGAGCGGCGTCTTCAAGGCCGACGTTGACGACGGCGTTCTCGGCGAGCCGCAGCCAAACGACCTCGGGGTCGATCGAGGTTGCCGAGACGTCGTCCAGCAGGGCCGTCTGGGCGTCGGCGTCGACTGCGGCGGATGGATCGCCGCCCGTCGCGCCCATCTGGATCGCAAGCCAGGGCAGGAGGCCCTCACGACGGACGAGGGCGGCGCAGGCCGTCTGGTTGCGCGTCATGTTTGCGATGGCCTCGACGATCGAGCGCTGGGCGACGGCATCTCCGGTCGACTGGTGGAGCGAGATCAGGAGCGAAAACGTATGGCGACGCTGGAGGATGCGCCAGTCCTGCAGGAAGCGATGCATTATTCTGGTCAGCGTAAAGCGACAGAATAGGCTTGACGGAGCTGAGTGAGGCCGCACCTGGGCCGACTGCATGCCGTCCCGGACGAGGCGGATCATCCAGCCGCGTTCTTGCTTCCACTCGTCGTCGCTCGAGTAGAGCATAGAGTAGAGCAGCGGTACATCGCCGGCGTCGACCTGCGGCCGCTGGAGGAGGAACCGGCTCGTCGCCGGGTAGAGGAAGGACGACGGCGTGCCAATCGCGCGCAGCGTGTGCGCAAAGAAGAGCGTGATCATGCTCGGCGCCCGGTGTGGAGTCCGCGAGGGCGCGGCCGGCGGCGGGCAGGCATGCCGGAGGAGGAACAGCGTGTAGAGCACCTGCGTCTGCTCCTGGAAGTCGGTCTCCTTGATGATGGCGAACGACTTGGCGAGGACAAAGGAGCCGAGCTCGCGCATATCGGCCATCCGAGACGAGAGGGCGCACGCGGCGAGGCCGAGGACGTTACTCCGGAGCACCTCGACCCAGTCGAGCGAGCTCAGCTCGTACCCTCCGCCGAGGCTGCCCTGCGCGAGCGCCATCGCAAAGACCGAGAGGACGTAGACCGGGTCGTACACCTCGTCGGCATCGGGGTAGGCCTGCTTCGAGGCAATCTCGCTCTGGAGGTCAACCGACCGACGGAGGGGGAAGTCGGCACACGATGCCAGCATGCGCCTCGGGTCGAGCGCGAGGACGATGTCGAGCGCCCGGCGGATCGCACCGGCGGCATCGGGACCCTCAGGCGACCAGGTGGCGAGCAGCGTCGCGACCGAGATGCGACGGTGACGCTCGAAAAGATGGAAGATCGAGAGCAGCGTCCGGTCCGCGACGTCCATGCTGCCTCCGTACACCGGGATCAGCGGCTCAATGTGGACCGGCTGACAGCAGGTCGCGGGCGACATGTCGAAGAGCGCTCGGATGACGAGGAGGATCGGCTCCCGCAGAGGCGAGCTGCGCGACAGGTTGGCAAAGGCACGGGTGGCGAGCAAAGTTTGCAGATGCCGGACGACGAGGGCGGGCTGCGAGGATGGCGATGTGTCAGTCGGTCTGCGCTTCGAATGCAGTCGGCTGCTTGCGGGCGTCGGACGCACCTTCATGACGGTTCTCGGCGCCATGGCGCAGACGAGCTTGAGGACGGCGTCGGACGATGCGTGGTCCTCCATGATGACGGTAAAAAGCGGATCGACCAGGCCGGCGTTCAAAGGCGACTCTTTCGGCAGGGCCTCGACGGCAGATCCTGTCGGGCAAGGGCAAGGGCTCGTTAGTGCGCTGCAGCCAGGTCAGGCAACAGGCAGAGGCGACGCACGGAGAGCATCGACGGATTGCAGAGCGACCGAGTCACGCTCCTTTGATGCCGACAGCAGCCGAACGAGGCTCTCCATCGCCGCATCGACGTCGACGGCAGAGGCAGACGAGGACGAGGCATCATTGGCGACCTCATCCGAGATGAGAGCGAGCAAAGGTCGCCGGATCTGCGGGGCGCTTAGCCGGGCCCAAGTCGAGATGTCGCGGAGGTCGGCATTCGCCACCTTGAGGTCATTCTCGCCTGCACAGAGCAAGAGCGCAGCCGGTGACAGCGACATCAGTCCAACACTTCACCGCGCGTTGGGTGACTCCAAGCGAGGCGGACGCACGAGTGGTCTGCTCAGCCGCGGCAGCGGCCTCCGCGGCCGCAACGATCCGGGCAGCGGCAAGGGCCTCAAGGTCCGCTGGCAGTGAGCTCTTTCCCAGGCCGGCGGCGATGAGCGCCACGTCGAGCCGACGCGCAGCCTCGAGCGCATGGCCTAGCGTCCGCTGCTTGGTCGCGAGGGCGAGCGTCAGGCCGCCAATGAAGTCGCCGACGGTTGCGATCTCGTCCGTCTGGAGCAGCTTGGCCTTGATCTTAGCGGCCAGCTGTTCAAGCAGGGTCGCAAACAGCGGCGACGGCATCTCAGAGTGGTGAGGGGTGACGGCAGCGTCGGCGTCAAATTCGAGCGACTCCTCGAGGTACTTGTACGGCGTCTTGAGCGAGCGCTTGAGGCAGTCGTCCAGGAAGGTCAGGATCGCCTGGAGCTTGGCGGTATCGGCCTCAGCCGGCGTCAACGAGGAACGGGTCGAGGTGAGCAGGAGCGCGAGCCAGGTCGCCACTTCGTCCTGGTCGTGCTCGAACAGGACCGAGCCGCTGAGCAGCTTGGCGACGAGAGCGGCCGTCGTTGCCCTGGTCGCCGGGTGAAGCGTCGTCAGGTATAGGTTGAGCAGGTGGTACATGTAAGTGTGCGGCGACGAGCCTGGGGAGCGCGTGAGGAGCGGCACTGTCAGCGGCTGATCTCGGCTTTGTGAGAGGAGTGCAAGATGCACCTGCTCGAGCCCCCCAGAGAAAATCGCCTCCTTCGCCGAGAAGCCGCAGGACGTGCAGCTGACTGAGCGCGGCGACGCCCTCGAGGCTGCTCTTGGCGAAACCCCAACCGTCGTCGCTCGCGTCCAGGTCCTCCTTGCTCTTGCCTTTGCCGCTAGCAGACGGCAAGAGAAGCTTGCCGACGTCGAAGCGAGCCTCTTCGGCAATCAGGCCCGGGAGCGTCGCCTGGTAGAGGCCGAGCAGGCGGAGGGCCGACTCGGTCAGGACGGCGGCCTGGGCGGCGTGCTCGACCGAGGCGCCGCCGTCGGCGACCTTGCTGACGTCCATCGCAAAGTCGACGACGGTCGTCACGTCGGGCACGCGCTGGCGCATCTCGCGCTCGAGCTCCTTGCGACGAGCCGTCCAGAGACCCGTCTCGCCCTCCTCGAGCTCGAGAGCGACGCGCCGGAAGGCGTCGAGCACGGTTCGGAGCTTGGTCAAGCAGCGCGAGAGCGTCGTCGCCGTCGTGTGCCGGACGAGCGGGTGGCGCGACTGGAGCCCGTTGGTCGAGTAGTGCCGGGGAAAGATGGCCGGCAGGACGTTCTCAACGATCGACGCGAGCGGCGGGGGGACGAAGCGGTACTGGGTCGGGCCGGTTGAGGTCGACGACGACGGCTCGGACGAAAGCGAGGGCGCGAGCGTAAAGCAGTCGACCGGCACCGGGAGCGAGACGATTGTCGAGAGGTGGGCACTCGAGATGAGGAATTTGGACGACAGCCGGGGGTCGAGCGTGATGCCCGAGCCGGACCAATAGCCGGCGACGAGCTCCGGGCAGCTGCGGAGGATGGCGACAACGAGCGCCTCGGCCTGCTTGTCCTCGCCGACGAGGCCAAGCGAGCCCGCGCCGCGGAGCACTTCCTTGAGGACCTTGTTATGAACGCCGCCCGCGCCGGCCGACTTTGTGCGGCCGGCATCCTCCAGCAGCTCCTCAGCCGTCGCGTCGAGGTGAAAGTTGCGGGGGTACCAGCCGTTGTCCTGGTAGCAAACTCCCTTGCCGGGAATCGTGAGGAAAGCGAGCAGGAAGTGGTGGGCGAGCTCCTTGGCGGTGTAGCCGCCGTCGGCCTTGGTCGTCAGCTCGTCGTCCGAGCCGACGTAGACCTTGAGGATGTCGCCGATGACCTCGGGCGTGAAGGCCGGCAGCTTGGTCACGCGCGGGATGCGCTTTTCCTTAAACCAGACCTCCCACCACGTCTGGAGGACGCGCTCGACGACGGCCGGGTGGTCCGACGCGAGCAGCTTCGAGGTGCCGTGGATGAGCGACGGCTGGGCGAGGATGCCGAGCTTGGTCGGCAGGTGGCCGGCCGTCAGGAGCGTCGTAAAGAGCGAGACGGCAAGTGTGCGGATATCGGGCCGGCTGAACGGATTGGCGCTGGCAACGGCGGCGCCCTTCTCCTCCTTGCGACGCATGCTGAAGAGCTTGCCCCAAACCTTGGCCTGCGGGCCGCCGTGAGCGGCGCCGACCGTCTCCCAGACCTTGGCCGCCCAGCGATCGCCGACGCGGGCCGTCTCGACAAGCACGCGAAGGGCAACGATTGTCAGGTCCGAGCGCGAGCCCGTGATGTACTGCGTCACCGACCGAGCAATCGTCGGCGACAGAAGCCGGGTGAGAACCGGGGCGAGCAGCGGGTGGAAGAATGACAGCGGCGCGAGCAGGGCAATCACTGCCGAGAGGACGGCGAGCGGCAGCGGCAGCAGCGCCTGCGAGTTGGTCTGCAGCGTCGATACGATGGCACGTGTTAGAGTCTGCGCTGCCTCAGCAGCCACCAGCAAGACGAGGGGGAGCACTGACAGCGATGGCGACGTCCCAGGCATCAAACAGGTCGTCGGCGCCGGGCGAGCGCTCGAGGAAGTCGGCGACGAGCTTGACTTTGGGATCGGTCGCCGGCAGGGGGTGGTCGTCGAGCTGGACGGCGATCTGGCTGCGGAACGCGATGAGGGCTGAGAAGCACCAAGAGCGCCAGTCAGACAGGCTACGAGAAGCAAGGACCTCTCCAAGCGTTGCCTGTTGGCCGTCGACGCACCTCCCTTGACGGCGTCGGCGTCCTCGTTGCGGAGGGCCTCGCGGAACTGGACGGCGTTCCCGAAGGAGACGATCGGCGCGCTCTCCTTGCCCTTGACGATCGAGCCACCGGGAACGACCGTGCGCTTGCGCTTTCCGAGGGCGGCCGACATGTTCGGGGGTTGCGTAAGAGGGCGGTCGAGGGTCGTCGGGAGGCGTCGTCGGGTTCCTGCGCAAGAGCTCGCCGTCAATTTCGATCCGCCGTTTCGCATTCGGGCGATGCAAGAAGGGAGGGAGATGAGCCTCACACGGGCACCCAACGGAAGGCACGCCGGCGGGCAGCAACGTCCCCGCCATCGTCGACCTTCCGCCGGCTCGCAACAGGTACGGACCTCGGCTCGGCCCGTTAAGACCGGCATCGGCAAGGCTGACGTGAGCTGACGCCTGCCATAATGCTGCCGCTCGCCTTTTTCTTCGCACGCTAGATCCTCGCCGCCTCCGTCGCGGGCGCGCGCGCGCGCACCCACTTTAGCGCTGGCCCTTCCTCCATCAAGCTCTGCCTCCGGAATGTCGTACTCTCGCAAAGGTCGGTAGCCCGCCTGACGACGGCAGATGTGTGAGAGAGGTCGAGGTGTGCTGATGCGGGGTGCGTTTCGATGCGGGTGGGGTTCGTTTCGGACTAGGCTGCTTCGTCGTGAGTCGCCATCAGAGCGAAGACTCCGCCAGCTCCTCATCCTGACTCTTTCTTCCCTCACGCAACCTAGTGCGGCAATCTCGGCCACATCGCCGCCAACTGTTCAAGTCCGACGCGCATCTGCTTCAACTGCCGCGCGAGCGATGTGCGTCGCCACCCTCTTTCTCCGTCGAGCCCGCCTGCCCGAGATGCTGACGCACGCCCGACGGCCGTCCTCCTTTCACTAGCACGAGTCAAATCAGTGCCCTCACCCGCGGACGACCGAAGCGAAGCAGTGCTACTCTTGCGCCGGCGTCGGCCACATAGCCTCCAACTGCCCGAGTACCGCTGGGCTGGGCATGGGCGCTGGTGCTGGCGCTGGCGGCGGCGGCCAACGCTGCTACGTGAGTGACCATAGGCGCGCGCATGAAGGCTGATCGCGCGTGTGCATGAGGGCTGATCTCTTTGCACCTCAATGTCTTTGTACCTCAATGTTGTAGAGCTGCGGCTTCCCCGGACACGTGCGTCGTCTGCGCTCGTGTACGTTTCGACATCAAGCGCTGACCTGTCTGGTCTCGCCCCCGTCAGATCGCTCGCTCGTGCCCTCAGGTCGGCGGCGCTGGAGGCTTTGGCCGCCCACCGATGGGCGGTATGATGGGTGGCTTCCCTCCTCGCCGGATGGTCAACACGAGCGCCTCTGGCGCGGCCCTCGGCATGCAGTGCTAGTACGTGCCACCCTCTTTCGACTTCCTTCCTCGCAGGCCTCGTCTAACACAGCATCCGCATTCTCTCGGTCGATATCGCGTACGTAGCCGTTGCAATGGCACCGGCCACTTTGCGCGAGACTGCCCGACGCCCGTCTCGGTATCGCGTGGGCCCAAGGCCTGCTACCGCTGTGCCGAGGTCGGCCACCTTGCTCGCGACTGTCCGACCAACGCGGCCCCTGTGGCCGCCGCTGCCCCTGCATCGTCGCCGCCGTCTTCGGGCGTGGCGGCAACCGGCACCGCCGCTGCCGGAGTCGTCGCGCCGACCGTGCTGCCACCAGCCCTGCCCGCTGCGACCGAGACGGCAACGAGCCTCGTCCCCGCCGCTGTCGAGAACCACGCATAATGCGGGGGGCTGCCACCATGAAAATTGGACTTTTAGGGACGAGGAGGAAGGCGGGACAGCGTGAGTTTGATGACAGGCAGGGACGTTGCGCAGCGCGAGTTGACCGGCCGCGCTTCGGCCCGGGCGCGGGCCAGCCGGGCGAGCCCAGCTTGGCACGAGCAGCTCTCCTTGCTTCTCAGCTCTCGACCACCATCCAGCCCTCCTTCACGAGCCCACGACAGCACCTCCCTTGAGCTCTACTCTGTGCCCCTTTCTGAGATGCCCCTCCTCAACCCTTCCGCGCTTGAAGCGTTCAAGGCGTCACCCGGCCTGCTCGACGGCGTCTTCCCCTCGGGCGCCGTACCCGACACGCTGCCGGTCGATCTCAAGCTCGCCTTTGGCTCGTCTGTCGTCGCCCTCGGCAACACGCTCCCCGTCTCGGCCGTCGCCAGCTTCCCCTCGACGGTCGCCTTCGTTGCCGATCCGACCGAGCGCTTCACGCTCGTCCTCGCCGACCCGGACGCGCCCTCAGCCAGCTCGCCGACGTCGCGCTCCTTCCTGCACGTCATCAAGCCCAACCTGCGGGCGCTCGGCCCGGACAGGCTCGTCGAGCTCGCACAGGCCGGCGAGGACGCGGCTGACGGCGGCGAGCCGTCGATCGTTGAGGTTCCGAAGGAGGAGCTCATGCCCTGGCGCGCGCCCGGCCCGGGCAAGGGCAGCGGCGCCCACCGCTACGGTCGGTCCCGACCCACACCCTCTCTTTGCACCCCAAGCGCAGCTGACACGACGATCGTTCGAATCCCCCACTGCACGTCAAGTCTGGCTGCTCGTCTCGCAGCCGAACGGCGAGCTCGACCTCCCGGGCGACCACCCGCTGCGCAACGGCGAGCCCGAGGGTCGTCGGCGCTTCAACGTCGAGACGTTTGCCCGCGACGTCCTCGGCGGCGGCAAGGTCGTCGGCGCGAACTTCTTTGTCGTCGAGGCGGAGCCTTGAGACGGCTGGCAGGAGTCGGGTTGAGGTTGCGGTCGATGGACGTTTCTTCTTGCAGCCGCGCGCGCGGCGGTCGAGAGGCAGGGTAACCCATGTGAAAGCCCATCAAGGACTCTGCCAGCCGCTTCCCCTGACGAGAACGACCCACGCCCCGTCTTCGCATGCGCTTGCGATTGCCGTGGCGGACGCGAGCTCGACGGGTGGTTGGCCGTCTGGCGGGATGTGAACGAGGTGGATGAGCTGCATGCGGTGCAATCGTGAGCAGGTCAGCGCGCAGCGATCCGATCGCACCAGATGAGGCAGGTCACGCACGGAGGAAGGGTCTCCAGCAACAGGATCGTATTGGATACCGTGCTTGGTGATCATCGCCTGCTTGATCTGACCAACCGTCATATCCTGGAGGGCGCATGTCGGGCAGAAGGCCAGTCAGCCTCCCGAAGCACCGACACCAGTCTTCGCCTCTGAGCGACGCACCTTCTTCCAGTAGGTGCCCTCGAGCTTCCGGTCGGCCTCCCTTGTCGCTGGCTCAGTCCAGGCGCCCTCGGCCTTAAGGTCGATCTGGATGCGGAGGTGCCACCGGTCGGCCCGCTCACGAACCTCGCCCCGACCTTGCTTACTGAACTGTTTGAGCCGCATGAGCTCGATCGCGGCCGAGCCGGCCTTCTTGACTCGCTTCGCCGGCGGAGGAGCCGAGGGGGGCTTGGGTGCGGCGGCCGAAGCTGAGCCGGAGGCGCCGTACGTCTCGCGAATGAGCTCGCGGGTGTGGGCTCTCGCCGCGGCATCGGCCAAAGGCAGCGGCTTGCAGCTGTGCGCCGCACGATGTCTGCCGATTGCAAGAGGGTCAGCCGCTGTACGTGCGGGTTCGGCCAGTTCTGATGTTGAAGAGTACGCACGCGAGGCAGAAGAAGCCGGCGCAGGCAGGACAGGCCACGGCCTGGCCGACCTCGGTCGCGCCCGCCTTGAGATCAAAGATGACCATGCGCGGCTTGCTGCATCCTGGCAGCTCGCACGGCTGAGCCGACGCTATGGTCGCCGACGACGGGCCTGCCGTTTCGGAAGGCGCCGCGGGCTCGGGGCAGCCATGCGAGGCGAACGGGATGTGTGCGCTACAGAATGTCTGGCTGAGGGCAGACCTCGAGCTCGTCAACAGCCGCGATCGCCGGGAGGTGCGGCAAAAGGGAGACCGGCCAGGCGGGCGAGCGACGCACCTGACTACAAGACGGACATGTCAGCGGCAGGAGGTCGAGCGTCCGGCAGCGTGCGCAGTGCCTGCCGATCAGGGGAAGGTCCATGGCTGAGGTCGTTTGGGGTCGGAGGGACAGGTCAATGTCGGCGGCGGTCGCTGCCGCAGACGAAACGCCACCAGCTTCACTGACAGGTCCGGGCCAATGAGCACCTCCCGGCACCGCGGCCCGCTGTCCTCCTCTCAAACTCACCTCTCGACAGTCCCTCCTAGCATCAGAGTCTGCGGCAAGACGCCCTCCGGTCAGCTGACGCAAGGTTCGGTCGCCTTGCTGCGGGGTGGCTGGATTCCGGCCACGGCCAAGGGACCGCTCGACCGCGCAAAAGGGGCATTACAGAGGCCGACCCGAGGAGGATCGCCGGCAGAGAGCAGCAAGCACCCGACGAGAGACGACGAGGTGAAACCCTCCTTTCACACACTCTCGCTGGACGAGGGTGGCATCGAGGAGGGAGACGCTGACCCAGCCTTCAAAAAGGACTCGGACGCAGGTCGAGTGTGCGCCGCTTCTTCCTTCCCTTCGTCCCCAACCCTGCCGCTAGCTCCGATCCAGCAGCCCAGCCCCCTGCCTCGTCGCCCTTTCCGGCAGCACATCCTCAACGTCCTTCCGACACCCACCTTCCTTTGCTCTCTCTCTCTCTCTCTCTCCTCTCCCTTCCTTTCCGCTCCTCTCTTCCCTCGTCCGGACAACATGAAGACGTCTGTCATTGCCACCCTCCTCGCCGTTGGCCTCGCCGTTGCTGCGCCCGCCGCTGCGGTCCCCGTCGGCCCCGACGGCGACGCCCTCCAGGTGAGACTTCTCGTCGTCGAGGTCTCCCTTTCCGACGAGCGATCGCAGCTGACGGTGACCTCAGGCCCGCGCCGGCTGGACGTCCTACTGGACGACGCGCTGGACGGTCACTCGCAGCAGCACGAGCCGCACGGTCATTGCCGCTGCCCCGTCGACGACCAGCAAGGCCGTCACGACCACCACCGCCAAGGTCGCCACATCTGCGCAGAGGTACGTCGTCGACTGTCGCCGGCGATTGCGAGTCTTCCCACCCGCCATTCTGACCAGCTCGGCAATCTTGCAGCCCGGCCGTCACCCCAGCGGCGCCTGCCTCGACGCCCGTCCAGGCCGCCGCCGTCTCCGACCTCCAGACCGCGGCGGTCAACGCCCACAACGAGCTGCGCGCTGCGCACAACGCCGGAACGCTCGTACGTCTACTCCTGCTCGTCGCCCTGCCCACGCTTCCGGCTCTGACTCTGTCGCTTCGTACCGCAGACCTGGAATGCGACGCTGGCCGATGCCGCTAAGCGTTGGACCGAAAAATGCCACTGGGGTCACAGCCAGGGCGTCCTCCTGCCCTTCACCTACGGCGAGAACCTCGCTGCCGGTTACGGCGGTTCCACCTCGGTCGCAAGCCTGATCCAGGTACGTCACCCTTCCGTCGCTGCCGGTAGCATTCAATCCTGACGATTGCCCGCGCCTTTTACAGCTTTGGTCCGACGAGGGTCCGTCTTGGAAACTCACTGCTGCGCGCTCGTCTGACTGACGCCGACACCTACCATCCTCCAGTCTCCGAGATGGACCCCAACAACCCGCAGTATTCCCACTACACCCAAATGGTGTGGAAGTCGACCAAGGAAATTGGCTGTGCCATCACCGCCTGTGCGTCACCCGCTCTCCTTTTGGCGTCTCTGCGCTCGATCTGATCACCTGCTCTTCCTAGGCACCAACTTTGACGCGTTCGGCACCGGACCGACCGGCGTGTCGCAGTATCTGTCTTGCGCATACTACCCCGCCGGGTGAGGACGCTTGCCATCAATGCTGTGCAGCTCGAATGCCCGCTGACAGCCACCCTTCTCTTCCCTTCTGTCAGCAACTACCTTGGGCAATTCAAGGCCAACGTCGACGGGTGCGTCTTTTGTCATCGCCGACGAGAGCTTGCTTCTGACCGCTGACGACTCGACCAACTGCGCCTCCCTGCAGCGTTACCTGCGCCAAGTGCTAGACTTACCCGGTCACTTTCCCTCCTCTCTCTCTTCCTCTCTCTCTTCCTCTCTCTCCTCCGCTCTCTTCCTAGCGCGCCGGCCGCGCCTCCGTACAAAGAGATGGAAATGCATTCTCGTGTGCCAGGGACGGACTTTCGTCCCTCGTCTGCGGCTGCTGCTAGCGAACGGCACTTGTACTATTCGATTTGGGGAAATTGAGACCGAACCGTTTCAGCCCCTGACCAGCCCCCCCTCCTGTCACACTGGGGTCCCCACTCTGCCCCCTTTGCGGCGAGCTCCTCAATAGGGCGGCGTGCGACGACCCGCCACCGGCTTCTTCTTGCTCTCCCGTCTCCTTGCTCGCTCCCTTCTCTGTCTCTCCACGGCCTGCTTTGCCAGCGCTCCCCATCCATCGACCACCTCGTCACCCACACTCGTTTCCGCCACAACCCCTCGTCGAAGCCGGCTTCGACCTCTCGGCCTCCTCTCTCAACCATCGAAAGCCCCTGGCCCAGCCAACCTCGCCTCACTCCTCGCCCGGCCTCACCTCTCTTCGCCTGCCTCGGCATGCTCGCTCCATCAAGCTCACTCGTCGTCGGCCTGCTCTCCCTGAGCTCGGCACTGGCTTTGCCGATCCCGGCCCGTCGGCCCTCTGTTGTGAGCTGTCCTCCTCGGCCTCCTGTGTCTTATGCGCTGCAAATGAGCTGACCGCCGGCCTTCCTCGATTACGCCCTTCGCTTTCCGACCGTGTAGGCTCAGCGCGCGACCGACATCTCGAGCCCACCTGACGGCGTCAACGTCACCGCCCTCTGGAATGCCACTGCCTGGGTCAACGGCACCGAGCTCTTCAACTCGACCGCCCTCTGCAGCTCGGTCATCCTTAGCAACGAGACGTCCGGCCTGGCTAACCTGACCTTAAGTGTCAACGGGACGTCGACAAGCTTGGCTTCCCTCTGAAATGGCACGAAGTGGGAGAGCCTTGTCATGGGCAACGTGCGTCGCTGCTGCTTCCCTGCCGTGCGCTGCATTAGAAGATCGACACTGACCCCGTCTGCCTACCCCCTTTTAGGAGACCGCCACCGTGATCGTCCCCTCGCAGGTCGAGGATGACGGCATGGAGGACTGCGAGGGTGTCGATGAGGTAAGTTGCGCCCATCCTTCTGGCCATTGCAGGCATCTAAGGCGCTGACTGCGAGCTGCACCGACGCGAGCAGAGCTGGTTCTCTACGTCCTCCCTTGCCATGCAGTCGACAGCCGTTATGCCCGTGCCCGTCGTTCCTTCATCGCCAATCTCGACGTCCTCCGCCATCAACCAGCCCATGATCCAGTCGGTCGACCTGACGGAGGCTTCTGCTGTCGCCTCAGCTGCCTACTCGGCGGCTTTTGCAATCACGACGTCCATCGAGCTGGCCTCGGCGACCGTGACCGCTGCCGCTGCTGCCTCTGCAGTCAAGTCGCCTGCTGCCGTCATTGCCGGCGCTCTCTCGCAGTCGCAGATCGATGAGTACCTCGCCAAGCACAACGCCGTCCGGCAGCGGTACAATGTTAGGCAGCATCTCCAAAGTTCGGCTCTTTAAGAAGCGATTGCTGACCCCTTTGGTCTGCTGCTGCAGGCCGTCGACCTGACCTGGGACGCAACAGTCGCTTCTGCGGCCCAGTCGTACGCCGAAAAATGCACTTGGGGCCACTCGGGCAACTCGCTGTGCGTCCGCTGCCCACGCCTCTTCCACCGCAACTGTTAGACCGGCTGACGCATTGTCTGACCGACCCTCTCCCGCCCAAGTACGGCGAGAGTACGTCGTTCCTGTGGCCTGCGCTAAGGCTCTCCCTCGCTGAAGACGTCACCCCACTTCTTCAGACATCGCTGCTGGCACCGACCTTTCGATCTCGGACACGGTCGACGTGCGTTGCAGCCTGCGGATGCAGCTCTGCAACGACTTTATCGCTGACACCATTCCCTTTCAACGTACAGATGTGGGCCGGCGAGGAGTATGCCTACTTCAATCTGAACACTCGTCTCCTCGCCAGAACATCGCTGATGCTCCCTGAACTCTGTTTCGCAGGTCGACATTTAATTTTGCCTCGCCCACGTTTGACCACTTTTCCCAGATTGTATGGAAGGGAACACTTTCCGTCGGCTGTGGCATCGCGGCCTGTCACGACCCGGACACCCAGGCGCCCTTCAAGTACCACGTCTGCAACTATGCGGAACCAGGCAACTACCTTGGCGAGTTTGCCGGAAACGTCGAGGGCGTCACGTGTGTCGACTGCTGAGCAGCTCGAGTCATGACCTCCTCCTTCCTTACGATACGGTCAGCCTCCTGGAGAGGCCCTTGACCCGCGTACCCTCCCGCTCTCGTTCGATGCGATGAGTCCTTCTCTAGTCTCTTCGCCCAGCGGCGTACGCGAGACCTTTCGCGAGAGGTAAAAAAAAAGGAAATAAGACCATCTAGACAGGCACCTGACCGCGCACTCAGAGCTCGTAGGCACCGGTGCTGCCGCTGGGAAGAGAGAGGCGTGCGTAGATCGTCAGCCGGCTGCCCGTTCGACAGCGCGTCGAGAGGAAAGATGAAGAGAGACGGACCGAATCATGTCGACAACGGCCGTGTTGTTGAGCGGCACGTACTGGACCGTCAGCAGCTTAATGGCCTCCTGCGAAACGATGCCGCCGAGGAAGGCGGCCGTCGTCGGAAGGTCAGACTGGCCGGCGCGGACGCTGCGACGAGAAAGGTCAAAGGGTGAGCTGGGTCTGATGCCAGCGAGCGACGAGGGGCGAGAGCGTACATCTCTCCGACGGCGTCACGGACGCTTTTCGGCAGCGATGAGCTCGAGTCGTCCTCGCCCATGTTGCAGTCGGCGTCGGCACTCCATCCCCGGCCGGCGAGCCACTTTGCCGTGATGCTCTCCATGACGCCGACGTCGGCCTCGCAATTGGCTTCCTGCTCGCGGCCGTCGTCATTGCGCAGACCGACGCCTGGGTAGCGGCCGTGCGAGGCGTGGAAGATGTCGGCCGCCCGGAAGGCGATGTACTGGACGATCGGCGGGGGCACGTAGGGTACGTTCCAGTCCGGATCCGGGTGGAAACTCACTGGGGGGACGCAAAGCGGGTCAGCCATCTTGAGCGCGGTCCACTTCATAGTACAGCAGTTAGAACACGTACGGATAGCCTCCTTGTTGAAATCGGTCTCCTCGCGCTCCTGGCGGAGACTCCGGCCAGAAACGACCTTGAGGAAGGCGGCATTCTTGACGAAATCGGCGAGCTCGTCCTCGCCGACGGCGTCTTCATCGAGGCCGACGCGGCCGAGCGTCTCGCGCAGGTTCCGGCCGACGGCGTCGAGGTCAGCCTTAGCCTTGGCCTTGTAGACGTTCTGCAAGCTGACGTAGGCGCTCGTCGAGGCCTTCATGTCGGGCAGAGCGGCCGAGACCGGCAGGAGCCGCGACGGGTTTGACGGCGAGTCGACAAAGGCCCGGAGGGCATTGCAGAGCAGGTAGAAGGGCTTGGACTGGCGAAGAGGAGGGGACATCTGGTCAGCGACAGGCTCGACAGTGCGTGCTCGTCCGAGGCAAGCCAATACGCACGTCTTTGGTGATGTTGACGCAGCGGTCGCTGTTCAGGATCTCCTCGACCTCACGAGGCAGCTGTGGATGACGGCGCAAACCTCAGCAAGGTGAGTCTACCGTACCTCTCGGCGAGCCGTATGCTAGGACTCACAGCCGTTTTCTGCGCGACAAGGTAGCCCTTCTCCTGCGCCTCGGCGAAATTTTCCTCGTCGCCATGCCGGCGCATCTGGTCGACGAGCGTCAGAAACTCGGCCTTGGAGTTGCCCTTGCCCGACCATTTGGGCTGCTGACCGTCGTGCTGTGGGCGGCGAGCGGAAGCGCGCGCATGTCAGTCGAGATAGCCGAAGCAACCAAATCGGTCGCAGCCGGGGGGGTTCGTGCACGCACCGCCTTCTTCCACTCGGACAGCGCGCGGACGAGGATGATGACGAAAGGCACGTTGCCGTGCTCCATCGAATCGAGCTTTGCAAAGTCGACCGATTCGGCATGTGCGACGAGCTCGTCGAAAGGGCAGTCGATGCGGAGCGAAGCGAGACTCGACGGGTGCGTGTCGACGACTGCATACGCGAGCGGAATGAGAGATGAGAAAAGAGTCTCGCGAGTTCCGGGAGAGGTTCAGGACCAGACGTACTGCAGTGCTCTCGGAGCTGGATCCGGAGGAGGCCCATGAAGCCGGCCGATCGAGCAAGCAGGAGCGGGATATCAGGGTGCGCACCGTTCGACGCCGTCACATCTGAGGACGGATCGGAGGCTGAGATCGACGAGCAGGTTCATGCGTCAGGCATCGGCGGATTTGGTAGCAGCAAGGAAGACCAGGCGTTGCGCACCTGCCCAGAGCAAGGCCGCCAGCTTGTCTTCAGTCGCTGCGGGCAAGTTGACGGCGATGACGATCGAAAAGTCGAGAAAGTAGCGGGGGTTAGACTCGAGCAGCTCGTCGACGGCCTGCGAGAAAGGTTGTGGAGAGCGTGAGCGCAGTTCTTCGCCAGGCTCATACGAAGTGGAAGTGAACGCACGGCGACCTTGGCCGTCCCGTTGACGCTCGGGTTGAGCTCGCTCAGGAAGCGGACCGTCTCCTGGGCGATCGGCTTGCCGAGCGAGTCGAGCATGAGGAAGAAGTTCTGGCCAACATCTTCGGCCCTGACGGGGTCGGCCGAGAGGATCTCAAAGTTGCCGATGCCTGCGGTTCAGCGAGCGAGGGAAGGCCAGCGGCGTCAGCGGAGTTCGGGAGGGAGGCGCTGCGCAGGCGCCCTGCGCGCGCGGCCTAGGGCTGCAAGACGATGGAGGGCCCGACCTGGGAGAACGAGGTTCTTGAGCGTCTGCGTGCCGGTCGCCATCGGGTTGATGAGTAGCACCTTGGCGTTCTCGAGTCCGCCCTGGCCCGAGCTGCCCCACAGCCTGTGAGGTCGGACGGCGAGAGATGGCTCGAGCGCGGTCAGTCATCGCCCGCTCCGGCGCACTGCGCTCGGCCTGCCGGCGGCCAGGACATACCTCAGCTGCCGGTCATAGCGCCGGGTCTTGGCGTCGGGCCTCGCCCCGTTGCCGGCGCCGTTAGATCTGCAGAGGAAGCTAGCCGTTTCAGCTTCACGATGGACGCAAGAGCCATTCGCACCCTCGATGGGGCCCGACGCTGAGAGCGCGTTTCGCGAGGAGGCTTGCGCCGAGAGCGAGACGCACGGTGAAGCGGCAACCGGAGCATCGACCTCCTCGACGGTTGCCGAGGCGGCGTTGATCGAGAGAGCGTCGTCCATCGCAGGCGTGCAAGGTGTCGAGGTAAGGCTGGCTCGACGACAGATGAGAGTTGCGGTTCAGGGGTTGGCGACGAGGCCGACGAGCGCGCAGGCCAACCTGCCGCCCAACGTCGACCCGAGCCAAAGAAGCACGCCCGCCAGGAGAACACTCGCAGCGACTCTCTAGCGCCCGTGCACTCACCCTCTCCCGAGCTGAGCACACATGCCGCCAGACTTTCACGCTCGGGCCTACTGGGACGCACGCTTTGGCGCTGGCGGCGAGCCCGTGGGAGGGCACGAGTGGCTCGGGCTGCCCGAGACCTTCACCTCGGCCTGTCGGACCTGGCTCGAGGCCCTCGCGGACAGCGGCAGCGGTAGACGCGCGGACGCTCGTCGACATGCGCTCCAGTCCATGGAGGGAGGCTCGGAGCTGCCGCCTCCGCCGCCGCCAGACGTCCTGCACATCGGCTCGGGCAGCTCGCAGCTCTCGTTTGACCTGCGGCGCTGGCTACCGACAGACTGTCCGCCCGACTGCATCCTCAACGTCGATTTCTCGCCTGCCGCCGTCGCGGCAGGCAGCCAGCAGGAGTCGGAGCAGTTTGGCGAGCCTACCGACGGCGCATCCAGCATGCGCTGGGCAACGCTCGACCTGCTCGATTCGACCGACGTCGTCGCGCTCGTCCGGCCGGCAACCGAACGCCCGCACAGACCACTCCTCATCCTCGACAAATCAACCTCGGACGCGCTTTCATGCGGACCAGCTCTGCAATCGCCCTTTGATCGAACAGGGCCAGTGCTTCATCCGCTCGCCCTCCTTGGGCGCAACCTCGCGCTCGTCGCGCCAGAGGGATCGACCTGGCTCGTTCACTCTTACTCGCACGACCGGTTTGGCGGCATCGACCTTGGCGATGGCCTCTGGGTCCGCACGCGCAAGGAGCTCATCGACGTGCCAGACCTAGATAAAGAGGGCCAACCGATCCTCGGTCGGCCTTGCGTTCAGCACTCGACCGAGCTCTGGGTCCGGACGGCGCGCGAATCACCGACAATATCAATATGAGCCTGCTTTGCACGCTTGCGCATCCTGATCTTGAACTCTGCCAGCTTGCGAGCTGCTGAAGGGAAGGCGTCTCGAGGCTTTCACCAAGTCGTCGCAAGAGAGTGAGCAGCCGGCGGCGCGTCTTGCTGCGCGCGGCGTCCGACGACGCGCTTGAGCCGGCGCCGCCCCCCCCCCTGTTGCGACTTCGAGCCTAGCTGCCTCGACTGTCGAACTGTCATCCTCGCCCGCCTCGTACTCTCTCTCGGAGGTGATCCCTCCCTGCCTCCGTCAAGACCCGACGATGGGCAAACGCCAGATGACCAAGGACGGCGACGCTGAGTTTGTGAGTCGCCCGTGTGGCCGAGCGGTGACGAGCTTCGGAGGGGCGAGTGTTGACCGAGAGGGGGGGCGGGGATGGGCTTGCCTCTCTCTCGATGCCGAACGAGGCTGACCCTCGCTCTCTTGCCGCTCGAAACGCACAGATCGCGAAGAAGTGGGTCGCTAGGTCCTCGAACTTGTTGTACTTGAGATGACCGACGGGTTGACTGACGTTCCCCGTCCGCGCCTTCGCCCGCAGATGGGTCTGGGTCGTCGACGAGGTCGAGGGCTACCTCGGCGGCTGGGTTTCGAGGGAGGACGGCGCCGACCGAGCTGTCGTCCTGAGCGGGAGCGGCCAGGTGTGTGCCTGTAGCCTGTTGCACGGCTGCCGTCTGCCCGGCTGTCGAGCTCCCGAGGCTGACCGGCCGAGCGACCTCCTGTCGACGACCCCCCCTTGTCCTGCCGCCGCGCGCCTGTCTTTCCTCCCCGAGCCCAGATCGTCACCGTGCCGGCCGAGCAGCTGTCCGACATGAACCCGCCTCGCTTCGACAAGGCAGCCGACATTGCCGACCTGACGTACCTCAACGAGGCATCGGTCGTCCACAACTTGCGCGAGCGCTACGTCTCGGGCATGATCTACGTGCGTCGCGCCCGAATCCCGTTGCTGCGGGTCAACGACGCGCGAGCTCGGCTGACCACCGCGACTGCGACCCTCCAACCGCCCATCGCCGCAGACCTACTCGAGTATGGCCGCTTGCTTCTCATCGTGACGGTGGGAGCTCCCAGGCTGACCTGACGCTGTTGCCCACGCGCCCAGGTCTCTTTCTCGTCGCCGTCAACCCTTACTGCTCGCTGCCGATCTACTCGGACGCGCACGTCCAGCAGTACCGCAACCGCAAGAGGGAGGACAATGCGCCCCACATCTTTGCCGTCGCCGAACGGGCTTGGATCAGCATGCGCGAAGGCCGCGAGAGCCAGAGCGTGCTCATCACGTGCGTCGGCCGCTTCGTTCCTCGTCAGAAACGCCCCTCAGCAAGCTGACCTCGGCTAGGCCGTCGTCTGCAGCGGTGAATCGGGCGCGGGCAAGACTGAGAACACAAAGAAGGTGATTCAGTACCTGGCGGCGATTGCCTCGGATGCTGCGATCTCCCCCTCGTCGTCATCGTCCAACTTTCTCGCTCGCTCGGCCTCAACCCGGTCGGTCGTCCGCTCAGGCTCGTTAAAGGGCTTCGTCAAGACGCCCAAAACCGGCCTGCTCGAGAAGCAGATCCTGCAGGCCAACCCAATCCTCGAGGCGTTCGGCAATGCGCAGACGATGCGCAACAACAACTCTTCGCGCTTCGTGAGTGGCGGCTGTCGTTGCCCGGCAGCGCATCTACAGCACTCCGCTGACGACCGCACCTATCTCGCACGGAACTCTAGGGCAAATTCGTCCGCATCTTCTTCTCGCCCTCTGGCGCGATCGCCGGCGCCAATAACGACTGGTACCTGCTCGAGAAGTCGCGCGTTGTCAACCGAAGCGAGGGCGAGCGCTCGTTCCACGTCTTTTACATGCTGCTCGCAGCGTGCGGGGAGAAGAGCCCGGAGGGCAAGGCACTGAGCGGTGAGTCCCACACGTCAGCCTTTCTGCTTGATGTACCCCTTCTGACAGGCTTTTCTCAACCTCGCTGCGCTAGACTCGCTGCTGCTCGATGGATCTGCCCAGGACTACGAGTACTTGCGGATGTCCCGGACGCAGATCAACGGCGTCAACGACCTCGAAGAGTGGAAAGAGTTCAAGGTGCGTTTGAGGCCTTCCTGATTGTTGGCCATGTTGCAGTGCGCTCATTTCGCCTCCCCGACGACAGAGCGCGCTCGACATCGTCGGCTTCACGCCAGAAAAGGAGCAGCTCGACTTGTTCCGCGTCCTCGCCGCCATCCTTCTGATCGGCAATATCGAAATCTCGGGCGACCGATCGAACCAGGCGCAGATCAAGTCGGTCGTTGCGCTCGAGAAGGCCTGTCACCTGCTTGGCCTCTCACCCTCCGAGTTCACGAAGGCCGTCCTTCGGCCGAAGGTCAAGGCCGGGCGCGAGGTCGTCGTCCAGGCCCGAACCAAACAACAGGCGGTCGACGAGCTCGGCAGTCTATGCAAGACGATGTACGAGAAGATGTTTGGCTCGGTCGTCGACCTTGTCAATCGGGCGCTCGACACGCCGACCGACGGCCAGTCGGCCTTCATCGGCGTCCTTGACATCGCCGGATTCGAGATCTTTGACGTACGCACCGTTCAGGTTCTGTAGCGTGGACTACTCGGCTGATCCGAGCGTCCTTCCCGCTCCACAGACCAACTCGTTCGAGCAACTTTGCATCAACTACACGAACGAAAAACTCCAGCAGTTCTTTAATCACCACATGTTCGTGCTTGAGCAGGAGGAGTACGCGCGCGAGGCGATCGAGTGGGACTACGTCGACTTTGGGCACGACCTCCAGTCGACGATCGAGCTCATCGAGGGCTCGGCGCAGCAGCCGGTCGGCATCTTCCCCTGCCTGGACGAGGAATGCATCATGCCTCAGGCGAGTGACGTCACCTTCCTCAACAAGCTCACCTCGCTCTGGCACGCGCCGGACTCCAAGACGGCGACCGGCGGCTCGACCAAGTTTGGCACGATCCGATTCAACCAGGGTTTCACCGTCCGGCACTATGCCGACAAGGTCGAGTACCGGACCGACGGCTGGCTCGAGAAGAACAAGGACCCGCTCAACTCAAACATCACGTCGCTCCTCGCCAACTCGGCGAGTTCCTTTGTCGCCGGCCTCTTCTCCGAGTACCGCGAGGCCGAGGCCGCGCCGGCCAGCAGCAGCGCCGGCGGCCGGCGCGTCAAGTCGGGTGCCTTCCGAACCGTCGCCCAGCGGCACCAGGAGCAGCTCGCCAAGCTCATGGCCCAGCTCGACGCGACTGAGCCGCACTTTGTGCGCTGCATCGTCCCCAACCGGCACAAGACGCCTGGCAAGATCGACGTCCCGCTCGTGCTCGACCAGCTGCGGTGTAACGGCGTCCTCGAGGGCATCCGCATCGCCCGCCGAGGCTACCCAAACCGGATCCCGTTTGACGAGTTCCGCCAGCGCTACGAGATCCTGACTCCCGGCGCGATCCCGGCCGGCTACGTGGACGGCCGGGTTGCCGCCCAGGCGATGCTCGTCGCGCTCGACCTCGACCCGGCCGAGGTCAAGCTCGGGACGACCAAAATCTTCTTCAAGGTCGGCGTTCTGGCCGACCTGCAGGAGCGGCTCGACGCCTACCTCTTTGACCTCGTCAGCCGTTTCCAGGCGGCCTGCCAGCGGGCGACCGCCCGGCGCCAGCTGCTCAAGATCATCAACCGCGACGCCGCCGTCCGGACCATCCAGAAGAACGCCCGGCTCTACAAGGAGCTCAAGGAGTGGCCCTGGTGGCGGCTCTACACGACGGTCCAGCCGCTGCTCGGGGCCTCGAGGGTCGACGCCGAGCTCCGCCGACGCGAGGCCGAGCTGGCTCTCGCTCAGGAGCGGGCGGAGCGCGAGGAGCAGGAGCGCATCGTGCTCGAGGCCCTTCGCACCCAGCTCGAAGCCGACAAGCGCAGCATCGAGTCGGACCTCGATGACGAGCGCAAGCTCCGGCTCAAGGAGGCCGACATCCACGAGCGCAACGCGCTTTCGCTCCAGCACGAGATGGACACCCTCAAGGCCGATGTCGAGGTGCTTGCCGACCAGCTCGACCGCGTCATGGAGTCGAAGGCCGCGGCTGAGGCCAAGGCAAGCCTTTATCAAACCGAGTTTGACACGCTCGCTGGCGTCGTCGCCGAGCTCGAGGCCGACCGCGAGCACCTTCGGCGGCGCGAGGCCGACCTATCGGCCGACATCCAGGCCCAAAGCTCGTCGAGTCGAAAACTCGAGCTCGAGCGCGACAGTCTCGTCAGCCAGCTGGGTGAACATGCCCGCCAGATCCAAGCCGCCAACGACGACCTTATGAAGGCCCAGGATCGAGCGGCCAGAATCGAGGCCCAGCAGAAGTCGGCAGCAGCGGCGGCGAGTGAACGAAGGTGAGCGCTGACTGTCAGTGACGTCCTCCTTGCCCGGCTGTTGATGACTGTCGACTTCACGTCTCACAGTGCGGGCGAGGCGGCCAAGGTCGTCGAGCTCGAGTCGGCCCTCGACTCGAGTCGGACACGGGCGACTTCGCTCGAGGCCAAGATCGCCGACGCAGAGTCGAGGCTGAAAGGCAAAGAAGCCGAGGTCTCGCGCTTGCTAGCCGACACTGCAACTGCAGCCGACGCTCGAAGAGCGCTCGAGACCGACAAGTCCAAGCTCGAAGCAGAGCTCGACGCCCGACAGACTGAGATCGACCAGCTTCAGGACTTGGTCGAGCGCGAGTCGACCGTCCGCGTCACGCTCCAGTCGGAACTCGATGAGCTCCGGACGACGATGGGCTCCGAGCAGGCCAAGCGCTCCCAGGCGGCTCAGAGTATGGAGCACGAGATTGCCTCGCTCCGGGCCGAGGTTGCAACGCTCGAGGCCGATCGGGCGGCTGAATCAGAACGGGCAGCCAAAACGCTCGCGCAGGTCACGGCCGAGCATGCGGCTCTCCAGACGGAGCATGGCGCGCTCACCGACAAGCACAAGCAAACGACGGTCGACTTGGCGAGCGCGCAAAGGGCGCGCGCCGAAGTCGACCGCTCGCTGCTCGAGTCGGCCACCGCGTTGCGGACGTCGACGTCTGATCTCCAGGCGGTACGAACGCAGCTCTCGTCGACGGCGGCCTCCCTCGGCGAAGTCGAGAAGTTGAAGGAGGTGCGTCTCGCGTGCACGGCACGGAGGGGAGCGTGACCGGGACTCTGACGACTGACGTCACCTTACTGCCCTTCCACTAGGTGCTCGATCGGCAGGTGGCCAAGCTTTCGAAGAAGAACGCCGATTACGAGGACGCCATCCTGGCCATTGAGCGCGAGAAGGCCAGTTGGGCGGCGCAGATGGCCGATCTGCAGCGACGGCTCGACCGCGAGAACGCCGGCCGGCTCAAGGTCGAGGACGCCCAGCTCAAGCGCGATGCTGAGTTTGCCTCGCTCCAGGACCGGCTCGAGCGGAGCGAGCAGAACCTGGTGAAGGCCAAGGCCGACTACAAGGAGCTGAACGCCGAGGCCAAGATCCTGCGCTCGCTTGAGAACAAGACGGTCGTCGAGCACGTCTATGTGCTCGAGGCGGCCAAGCGGCTGACGGATCGGCAGCTGGCCGACGCCCGGGTCGAGCTCCAGAGCCTCAAGGTATACGTCAAGTCGCTCGAGAAGGCCAAGGCCAAGGACGTCGAGGACGTGACACGTCAGCGCAACGGGCCGCCCGCCCAGTCAGATCAGGCGAGCTCGCGTTCGTCGACGGCGTCTGACTCGGATCCGTTTCAAACGCAAAAGAAGCTCGAGGAGATGCGCCAGCTAATCCGAACCCAAGTCCGTGCTGCCCCCCTTTTGGTCTTGACTATGACATTGCTGACATGTCCGCCCCGGTTCTTTCGACTCAGCAACGAGCGGAGGGTGATCTCTCGACGGCCAAGCAGCGAGCGGAGCGCGAGGTGGCTGAGCACAAAGCCCTGTGCCGCGCGTACGTCCTCTAATTTCGCAGTCGTCACGCTTTGGCGCTCGGCTACTGACGCGACAACGCCTTTGACTCTGCAGCAAGGACCAGGAGATTGAGCAGCTCCGGCAACAGCTGTACAGCGCCGGCGGCCACTCGTTCGCCCCCTCCTCGCCCTCGACTGTCCGCTCGTGACCGCCGCCGGCCCACCGCATCTCGCATATGTTCGCACGACCTCATCCCCTCTTTGCTTTGACCTCTCTCGCTCTGCTCGCCTCACGCAACGCCCCCCACCCCTGCCCCCCTCCTTCTCCGCCACACTGCCTCGCACACTCTAGACTCACGTCTGCAGCATCGCCCTCACCTTCGCATCTGCTTCCTTCGCTTTTCGCTGCCCTTCCTTCTGCCTTGACAGCCGCACTTCCTCTCTTCCACCGTGCGCGCCCTCGACCCACTGGACACTTGCCCGTTCGCTCGGCCTCACCTTTCTGCTCTGCTGCTCGCCCAACCACCCCTGAGTTCGCCTCCTGCTATACCCCTCATTACCCATGACTGCCACAGCACTTCGGCTTCGTGCCGACCGTCGTGGGGAAACGAGCGACCTCGTCGCTGCGAGTCACCATCGGTCTCGGGCCGAAGGGTGTCCGCGTGCGTCTCCCGCCGCACACAGGGTCCTCGACGCCATGAGCCCACACGCGCCAAGGCGCTCCCAGCCCGCACCCGGTAGCCAGTTTCTCCTGCCCCCTTCGATCCGTCGCGCTAGCGCGTCTCGTGCGAAGTCATGTGTGATCGGGCGCCCTCCCGGGGTAGTGAGGGGGTCGAAGCGGACGCCCTGCTCGTCTCTCGTCGTCCAAACGTTTCCGTAAAAAAGTGATCCTTGATAAAGATACACTCCTTTACTTCTTCGAGACGCCCTTCTTGCCGATCTCCTTGACGTCAAGACCCGGGGGCAGCGACTGCTTGAGCTTCTCGGCCTTCTCGGGGTCGGCGATCGAGAGCGTGTACAGGTACTTGGCGCAGCGGATCTTGAACTTGGTCACCTCGGCGTTCTTGGCCTTGGGCGAGGCCGAGATCGTCTTCTTGATCCGGGCGGCTAGAGATGGTGGGCGCGCGAAGAGAGCACGACAGAGCGCGAACAATGGCGCAACAGTTCAGCTTCGATGCCTACTCCTTGCTTCCTCCAACCGAGCGTCGCCATCGCTGCCCCCGGCCCGCAGCTCCATGCCGGGCCTAACCCCAGCAGCCCTGCCGCTCCCTCCACTTCGTTGATCGAGGACGTACACGAAGCGTCCTTGCGCCGGGCGATGGTGAGGAACTCCTTGATGTCGCTGATCTCCTTGGGCTGGAGGAGAGACGAGCGAGGCAGACAAGGTCAGCGCTCGTGTGCGCGCCAGGTCCAGTTGCTCGAGCTCCGCAGGCTCAGGGGAGGGGGACAAGGAGGAGGTGGGGGTGGTCGACGGCTGGGCTGGGTGTCGGCGATCGGGGCATCCGTTTCGTGTCGAGGTCGAGCTGAGCGGCGGGGCAGCGGCACTGGATGGCGGACGCTCGGCCCAGGCCTTCGCAGCGAGCAGGCAGAGGACGAAGCGAGCTCTGCCTGGCCTGAGCCGCCGCGCATGTCCAGCCTGCGGCGAGAAGAGCAGGAGGAGCTGCATATGGGCTGCCTAAGTGGCAGGCTGTGAAGTTGCTCCTCCGGCCAGAGTTCTTCGCTGCTGGATGGACGCCGCCAAACGAGGTCCCGAGCAGGTGCTTCTGCTTCGTGAGCTCGAGCCAGCCCGCCCGAAGCCCAGCCTAGCAAGCCCAGCCTAGCCCGGCCCGCCAATCCTCCTGCTGCGATGCCAGTCGCCGAGCCACCCAAGCCTACGTCCAGCCTGCTTGATCGCCTCCCTTAGACGAGAGTGGCGGCGCAGGTGCCGAGGTGGGTCGGCAGGCGGGCCGGAAGGGCGGCTTGCTCCGACGAAGAGCCCGCTCCAGCCGGTGTTGTCGGGTTCGGTTCGGCCGATCCGCGTGTCGACGGGTAGGTAGGACGAAGGAGGAGGAGGCCGAGGTGCCTGCGGAGGAGGGAGCTGCAAAGCTGAACGTACCATCTTGACGAGTGACTACGGATGTACGAGGTGACCTGACGGGCTAGGCGCTACGGAAACGCCTGGTCCTGGCAGCCACGGCGGCGGCCGCGGGTGGGCGTCGCCGAACTACCCAATTTGGGCCGCATCAAACTTTCCCAAACTTGGGCTCGGTCATTCCGCGTTCGCAAGGGTCGGTCGCTGCAGCCGGGAATAGAAAGTGCTTTCAGCACGCAGGCAGTGCTCGGAGATCGTGCAAGGTTCAGAGCGTACAAGTGGAGACATGTACAGCTAGCAGAGACGGTTGCAGGACAACTTCGAGCGAGAGTAAAGATGTCGTCTGGAGGGAAGCGCTCATGAAGGCGTCCTTGCTGCGCCTAAGCCCCGTTTTTGAGGGCGGCGAGTGCGCAGAGGAGCCCTTTGCAGTTGACGTTGTTCCTCTTGAGCAGGACCAAAAGGCGAGTGTTCAGAGTCGAAGCAAAGAGGAAGTCCCGACTGAGCGCCCAAGCGTACGATGGGTTCAGCGCACGTCTGCAGCCGCCCCTCTTGGGCGCGCGCCGCTCTCCTTCCCAGTGCACTTACCGGGATCCGTGACAGACAGTCAGCTCATACGAGTGCAGGACGTCTATTTCACGGTCATCAGAGGTATTCAGCGCAAGGCAACCTCGGCCGCGCGACAAAGCAGTCTCTGTCCGGTCTCGAAGCGCCCCAGCGCCTTCGTCTCAACTCGCGGACGTGCGTTGGTCCATGCGTGCGCAGGACTGCCTCGGGCGGCCGGCGGCGACACTGACGGAAGGTAGAGCGAGTCGTGCGAGCGCAGGCCTTCGAGCCGCTCGGATCGTCCCCGTTCCACCCTGAGGCACGCTGTTTTAGCGAGCGAGGCGCAAGGAAAATTCCGTATGCGCGCTAGGTAGCACTTGGATCGTTGACTAAGAGTCGCGCGAAGCAGGCACATCAGGCCCCGCACCGCAACTCGCGCGCACGATGCAAGGGACGAGCACCGAAGACGGCTGAGGTTATGAGTCCCTTGCTTTCTGAGAGAGGTCAGAGCAGGCGCAGAGCAGAGCCAGTGACGTCTGAGACTCGCGCCCGCTCCAACTTGCGTTCCCCTCTTTTTTTGCATGCGCGCCTCCAAGGAACGAGCGCTCGAACATAGATCAGCATGATGATCATCATGAGCATACGCGTCAGGATGGTGCATCAACCGATCGACCGACCAGCCCTTGGAAGCGTGAGCCTCGCAGCATGCTCGTCGGTCTTCGAAGAGATGGCGCGCGCTTCGACTGACTTGGTTGCGCCTGAAGTACATGTGCTCGGTCTCGAGGCGAACGAGACGAGGTCCAGCGCGAAGTAGCCCGAAGGGAAGTAATAGGATGTTGGCGCCGGTGGGGTCGCTGCGGGGCGTGCTGCCTCTCGGTTTGCAAACGCAGGACGATTTTGCCTCCTGGGGACGTCCCTCGGGCGGCTTTAGGCAGCCGGGCGCAGCTGACGCACAGCTTGGGACGGTCGAAGAAGACGACGCGCTGGCAGATTGGTGGGTGTCCACCAAAGCTGAGCGAGGGTGCGTCGCCGTCTAGTCACTGTCGCTGCTTGCGGACGAGCCGTCCGAGTCGCTCTCGTTGTCGGCGACGCCTGCGTAAAAAAGGGGCCAGCTCGATGTCAAAGACTGAGGACACTTCCGACAGAGGCGAACCTGGAAGGGTCGCCCAAGAGAAAACAATTGAGAGAACGCACCCATGAGACTGTTGAGCGAGACGGGCCGCTTGCCGCCGACTTCCGTCCGGCCAGCAACGGCTGGTGCGAGACCTCCTGCTGCGCCGAGACCCACAAGGGGTGCCGCTGTTTGCCCGTTCGACCCTCTGACGGCGGCGACTGGGGGAAAGTTGACGACGGAGGCAGTCGACGATGAGGATGCGAGGCCGCCGTTGGCGCCGCCGCCGCTAAGCGCCGCGAGTTCCTGCTCGAGCTGGGCCGCAAAGTCGTCGTCCTCATCATCGTCATCGTCATCGTCGGTCGAGCCTTCGGCGTCGGCTTCTGGATCGGCCTCTGGTTCTCCGTTCTGCATTGGCGGCGGCGGCGCGGGGTGTGAGGGCAGAGACGCGGCGACGTCCGTGCGCAGCGAGTTGGCCGGCGCCATAGCCGTGGGCATGGGTACCTCGAGTGTAGGAGGGGGTGCCGACCGGCCGACCGAGTGCATGCTCGAGTCAGATGAGGCACTGCTCGCCAGACCCCCATCCACATCGACGTCCATCGCGCTCGCCGCCATTCCGGCTGGGATCGGCACGGGCCTCGTTGAGGGCGGGTGCGCTGCTGACGAGTTCCGTGTCGGCTCGAACGGCGAGGCTGTGGGGAGGTGGGAGCGCGAAAGCGACTTGTCGTGCACGAGGTTGTAGGTCCTGGCAATGGGCGACATCGTGTACGTCTGAGTTGAAGAACCGAGGGAAGCCACGCGGGCGTTTGGGCGTCAGGAAGGCTCGACACCGGCCAGCAGTCCAGGCCAAAGCAGCAGCGCGTACCTGGCTCGACTCGTCCCAGACGAGCATGACGTCCCTTCCGGCGCCGCCACTCATCTCCTCGACCTTGGCGGCAAAGCCGTGGACCTCGGCCTTGTTGGCCCCCTGGAGATGGACGACAGCGTGCTGACCGTCCGAGGAGGCGGCAGAGGGGAGGGTAAACGTGCCGGGCTTCTGGTTCGTCACCGACGACGGTTTGAACTTATCTGTGAGATCAGTCAGGATGAGCGGTATCAGCATGGTCGACGAGGACCGCCAGCGAGCTGCCCGATGTGAGAAGGGATACAAAGACTGACACTTGAAGCCTACATGTTCGACCTCGGCCGCTTTGCCGCTCGGCCCCTGCTGCCGACCACGCAGCGCGCCGGTGTCGCCGACAAGTGCACGGATCATCGCCGCATCGAGGACGACCGTTTGGCGACCGCTTTTTGCCTGCTCGACGCCCCTCTTGGCGCCAGCGGCCGACGATGCCGAGTCGGGCTTGAGAGGGGAGCGCTGCGCGCTCGACGACGGGCCGGCCGCTGTCGTCACAGCTGCCGAGGAGGTTGAGGAGGGCAGCTGGGCCGCCGACGACTGCGACTGGCGGGGCGGACCTCCGCCTTTGTGCGTGCGGGCCATAGAGGGTCTGCTGGAGGGACGGCGACAGGGAAGGGGAGCTTTGCGAGATGGCCGTCGGAGGGGCCGTCGCCCTGCCAGACTGGAGCCCGGACGAGCTGCTGAGCCGAGCGACGACTGACGACGACGACCGCCTTAGACCTCCCCTCCCTTCTGCTTCCTTCGAGCGCTCCGGCCAGCATCTCCTGGCGTGCCATGGACGCAGATCGCAAGGCGACCCTGACCGGCGTCGCCATCTCGCTCGGCGGCAGTGCGTGATCCCCTGCCCGCCCCGCCGACCATGCCCTGGGCCGCGCTGCGCAGGGCTAAGCTGACGCCCCTCAACCGTGGCCATCTCATCCGACGCCCAACTTGACAGACGTCCTTATAAGTCTAGCGCTCAACGTCCAGAAGCTCGCGCACAAGCGACTGGCAGCAGCGGCCATGTCTTCGAGCTCGCCGGTCGATAAGGCTGATGGCAACCCAGCGGGCGTTGCGGCTGGCCGTCGGTTGTCGCCGTCAGGCGTACCGCAGCGAGCACCGAACGAGGCCACGCCCCTCTTGGCCGACGGCGACGACGGCAGCGGCTCCGGCCGCGATCTCGAGGCCAACGCAGATGACAGCGACGACGCGTTCACAGAGGAGGGGAACTTTCTTGTGCGATCCTTGGCTGGCATCCGGATAGTCGCTTTGTCGTTCGCAGACGCGCTGACGTCGCCTTTCCTCGGATCAACTCGCCCTCCATGCATCCTCCGACCGCCCGCAGGCCTCCCCGCTCTGGTGGTCAGGCCTTCTCTTGCTGTCGATGGGTGAGCTCTGTAACTTTGCAGCCTACGGCTTCTCGCCGGCCTCCGTCGTCGCTCCGCTCGGGACCGCGGCTCTCGTAGCCAACTGGGCGTTCGCCCCTCTTGTGCGTACGGCGCCATCGCTCCTGGTCCTTCTTGACGACTGGCAGAGCATTCCACCCAGCGCGCGTCAGACGTGATGCCTGTCGAGACTATTCTGTCGCAGAGCTAGGTGACTGAATTGCTTTGACACTTTGTTGCGAGAGCAGATCCTCGGCGAGCGCTTCCGGTCGCAAGACACCCTCGGCGTCGGTCTGGCCATCATCGGCGCCAGCACGATCGTCCTCTCGGCCAGGACAACTCAGCCGGCGCTTGACCCACCGGCGCTCATCAGAGCGCTCTCTCAGGTGGCCTTCATCGTCTACTCGTCGACAGTGTGCGCACCCTCCTTTTCCCTCTGCCCAGCGTCCTCGAATAGAGTTAGACTGACGACATCAATCGCATATTCCTTACCTGCTAACGGTAGTGCGGTCTGCACCGTCGTCCTCGCCGTTCTCGCCGAGTCTGGGTACGACTCCCGACACCTCCTTGTCGACATCGTCCTCTGCGCCCTCCTCGGCGGTTTCACCGTCCTCTCGACCAAGGCCGTCTCCTCCCTCTTTAACAGCCTCGTTTGGAACGCCTTCCGCGAGCCTGTGTTCTACGCCTCACTCGGTATCCTCATCTTTACCGCCCTCGGCCAACTGCGATATCTCAACCGGGCCCTGCAGCGCTTTTCGTCGAAACACGTTGTTCCCGCCCAGTTCGCCTGCTTCACGCTTAGCGTGCTCCTCGGCTCGTCGGTCCTCTACCGCGACTTTGACGACGTCTCGCCGCAGCGCTTCATGACGTTTGTCCTCGGGCTGTCAACGACGCTGGTTGGCGTCGCACTGCTTGCACCCGAGGGCGGCGCCACGGACGAAGCGGACGAGACGGACATCAATGGCGGCGCCAACGGCAAGGCGTCAACGACGTCGACGGCAGCAGTCGAGGCCGACGACGACGAGGCGCAATCCGTCCAGAAAGGAGCGCCGGACTCATCCTCAACGTCGGCGTCAGGCTGGCCGGCGCCCTCGGTCGACCTCTCGTCCTCGCCCCCTCGCCAGTCATCATCGACTACGGCCGCGACAGTGGCAGGTCGGGGCCGCTCGCCCTCATCGGCCATCTCGAGGCGCTCTCCGCTACTGCCAACCATCCGGCTCGAATCTCCCTCCCGACCGCCGCCAACTCAAGGCAGCCGCGCAGGCGCAGCAGCTCTCGCGATCGCTCACAGCAGCGGTCAACAGCAGCAGAAGCCCCGGCTTCGGAGGTCAAGCACGGCTAGTGTCCGTGCACTGAGCGCAGGCGGCATCCTCCTCAGCTCGAGTCTCGGCACCAGCGGGGGTAGTGGGGTTGCTTTGGTCAGGGCGAGCGGAGGCCAGCCAGGGATGGCGGTAGTCGTCCCCCCTCCGGGGCAGCTGGCGCCAGCGGTTGAAGAGTCAAGGCCGAACCTGGCAGAATAGGGATGTATTGTGTAATCGGACGGCGGCTGTTTCGTCAAAGGGGGGTATCGGTATCGCAGGACAAGAGATCTAAGTGTGAAGCGGTGGGACGCGGGAACAGGAGGGTCTAACACTGTGTGAGGGGGCCGCGTTCGGGCGCTCATGACCGTCCGTAGTGGACTTCGCTCCCAACCTTGGGCGGGCCTTGCTCGCCCAACTCGACGCCCTCCCATTCTCGGGCCTGCTCGCCCCGCTCGGCGTAGAGCTCGTGCCGCTCATCCAGGCAGGCTTGCGTCCAAGCTTGAGCCGAGGAATGACGGATGTATGGCACGGTGCCGGCGAGGAAAGGGGCGAGATTTCGCTGCGATTGGGCTGCACGAGAGACGGAGGAAGAAGGAGTCAGACGCGGTTTCACGGAGGTTGCTGCCGTTAGAAGATTCTGTTATGGACCCCTGCGCTCCCTCGCACTCGTCAGGGCCCACTTCCAACAGGACTGCGAAACCCCTGCGAGTCCTTCCTTATCGGAAGTAGGAGGTCCGATCCGTCCTCTTTCCCTTCCGGCTACATTCAGCGAGGAGAAGGCTGAATGAAAACGTACAGCGCTCGTACTCGACCGTCTGCAATGTCAGCTCCAGCCGATCGAGGTCCTTGACGAAGCGCGCCTCGGCCGTCTGCTGGCCCTCGTACTCCTGTGTGTGGTGGTCAGACGACGAGCCGGGATCGAAGAGCGAAGCACGGGGAAAGAGTGGGTCGTCAGTTGAAGAGATTGGCGCAGTCAAGAGGCCCATGCCGCCAAGAAGGAGCGGAGCGGGCGACGAGCGCGAGCTTGCGGTCGCCGCAGGAGAGGCAGTCAAAGAGAGCAGACGCACGTCCCAAAGCGTCCGAATACGGTCAGCGGCCTCGCCCGGCCCGAGCATCTCACCCAGGAAGCTATCCATCGCCTCGCCCTCCATACGGTGCTTGTCGGCCTTCGAGACGCCGTCAACGGGCGTGATGTCGCCGACGTGCGCCTCGGCCAGGTCGTGGACAACCGACATCATGACGCACTTGCCGACGTCGAGCGGCACGCCGTTCGACGACGAGGGCGCGCAAAGGGCGAGGACGGCCATCCGGTACATGTGGTCGGCAATTGACTCGGGCGCTTGGACGCCCTCACGCACCCAGCCGCCCCGCTTCTGAGTCTGTCGTCGCACGGACAAGACCGGTTTGTCAGCACGGTGCGGCAAAGTCGTCACGAGAGTGTTCCTCCGCCCTGCCCAGGACGAGGGACAGGGAACTGTCGAGCTGCCGAGCGCCAACGACGGCAGCCCGGGACCCTGCGCCGATTGCTGAGGAGCGTCGTCCAGTGGGTTGAGCTCCTGGCGGGGTTGCCCGACCAGCGCACGCTCTGGTTCTCGGCCACCCGACGAGACCTCCATAGCTGCGAAAGTCCTTCTCCGCCTAAGAAGCGTACGAACGTCCGCACCTTGAGGCGCTCGAGCACATGGAAGAAGGCGAGCTGGTCCTTTGCCCGGTCGCCGACGCTCCTGCTCGCAGTCGGGGCGCGTCAGTTCCCCTCGTGAGCACCCGGGCGAGCAAGGCGGCGGTGGTGACGCAACTTGTAGAGCGGCGGAGGGGCCGGGTAGGACGAGGGTGGCGATGGCGTCGGTGTCTGACCGTTGCTCGGGGCGTCGGCGATGGTCATGACAGGCTATGAGAGGGTCTGGAGGTCGACGTCAAGGGGTTCGACGACGCGTCGCAGACGGAAAGAAGTCAACCGACGAAGACCCCTCGTTCGGCTCCCTCCAAACCCTCATCTACAGATCGCTCGAGCAAGGATGGCATCCCGCTCTACCGACGACACTCTCGATGGTCTGTCCCCCCTTCCGCCCTCCATGTGCTCGGCCCTCCGACTGACGTCTCGTTCGACCATCCCAAATCGGCAGCCCTCGACGCGATCGCCGGCCTGCTCAACACCGGGCTTGACCGCCAGTCGCTCGCCAGCTGCGTCGCCCTGATCGAAGGCGGCGTTCAACCCGAGGCCCTTGCTGTGCGTCTGCCGCCCTGATGGTCTGCTCCAAAATTGCACTGCTTTGGAGGTTTGCACGGTCGCTGGAGGCGAAGAAAGAAGACTGACGACGCGTCGAAACCCTGCCCCCTCCCGCCCTCCTCGCTGTCGCGCCGACACGGCCGCGTTCGACAACCTCATCCGCTTCTCCTTGGCTGTCACGTCACTCTGGGACTAATTAGGCGGCCATCCTCGAGCTTCGGGCTGAGGAGCGCAAGCTCACTCCCTCTGCCTCGGCCAGCAGCCGCTCGCAGACGACGGCGGGCACGGCCGGCGCCGGCGCTGGTGCTGCTCGACGCTAAGCATCTGACAACATGCGCCAGTCCTCTCGGCCTCGGTCCTAAGGGCAGAAAGGACCAATTCGAGCTGGATCTTCAATACAAACCGGCGCATCGGTGTCGACGCCGGCCAGCGCAACTGAGGTCGAGTAAAGGGCGCGCTCGACGAGTCGTCAGACGGCGGCGACCGTCTCTGCCGGATGGCGCAGGACCACGATGGCAGTGGCTGCGGCATCACCAGTCTCGGATCATACGGTCAAGATCTCGTCGTCCCGCCCCGAGCCCTTGCGCCCGCGCCCTCCCTCCGGACACGTTCAGCGCATCAATTTCTGTCCTAAACCTACAGACTTCTCGAGAATACAGGCCGGCCCAGCTTGGTCTTCATCACTCGGCCATGGTCGCCGACCGATGTTCAGCCAGCTCAGTCCAGGAGGAGAAAGCGAGGAAGGCCGAGCACGGAAAGGCGGGCGAGTCGAAGCACGACGTCGAGTCGAAGGGTCGAGCCCGCACGCGCCTTCTCCTCTGTGAGCTGCGTCGGGCGCTTGCGCACACCTTGGTCGTAGCTGGCGAAGTGGATGCATGAGGCGAGGTCGCTACATCGAATGCTCAGCATATCGACGCTCCCGGCTTTTCCAATTCGACCCACTTTAGAGAGTTAGCAGGAAGGGTGGCATGCTCATTGGGGCGGGTGTGGACAGGAGGGCGGAGGTCGTCCACAGCGACGCTGACGCTTGGGCGGCCTTCCGACCGACATCCGTCGAGTCGGCGAGCGCACGCATCGTCGCATTTGGAGCTTGGAGGGCGAGGTTGGTCGACGCGAGCAGGCCGAAGAGTTCCGGGTGCAACCGGGTACGCGATCCTTGCCGGGCTGCTCTGCAGAGTATGCACGCGTTGCCGAGGCGAGTGACGCTACCGACCTCTATCGGTACTCCCCTCGAGGCCTGGCCTCGATGACTTTCGGTCACAGACCGACCAAGTCGACACCCTGACTGCCGCCCGATGCGTCCTCTTCAGGTAGTGTTGACCGACCGAGAGACGCGAGCAGACGCCGCAACGGACGACGACCGAGACCGAGAGCCTATCGTCCTTCGTTGATGTCGACGACGACGACGTCACCCATCCCAACACGCAGCGCACCTTCGCCGCTGCCGCACTCCACTCGACACCCATAAAGCCGACTCGTCGGCCTTGGCTAGCCAATCCTAAGCCGAAGGGCGCGCCGCGGCGGCCGTCGAGGCGGGCGCAGGCTGACCGCCCCGCTTGACCGCGCGTTGGTTCGACATCCAGAGCTCCTTGCAATCCTTGTAGGCCTGGAAGTAGGCCGTGCACTGGAAGCGTAGAATGAGGGACAAGGCTGTCAAACTCTGTGCGCTGGCCAAAAAGGTAAGGCGACCGTCCCAGATCGAAGGCGGTCGCTCGAACCCCGCGGACGGGTGCACACCGATCGACCCGACAGGCAGAGGGCGACGAAGGTAGGGGGAGGGGGGGAGAGGACGAGCCAGAGCGCACCTTGGTCTTGTCATAGAGGTTTTGGTCAAGGCAGATCATCGATTGGTCGGCCGCGTGCTTGCAGGGGCTGCCGGACAGGCACCACGATCGGGTCAGCCTCTTAGCTGGCGACGCGTCTGGCCGCCGACCCTCCCCTTTGCGACGGGACCCACTCCTTGTACTTGGAGGCAATGTCCCTTTTCTGTGAACGGTAAGGAGTCGAGGTTTGTCAGCGAAGCTGCCCCGTTGACTGTACGATGCTTCGACAGAAGCTCATACGAACCTGGGTCTTTTTCCACTCGGCGAGCTTCATGTGGCCGGCGTCGGGATTCTCTGCGGGCAGACGTTCCTCGTGTGCGAGGATCTCGCGCCGGGTGGGGATCGTTCCGACATCGGCGGCCGGCACGAAGAACGGATCCGCAGGGTTGTGGGCGCTTGCCATCGTCCTGCTGTGTGGGAGAGCTCTGCTTTGTGGGGAAGCTCTGTTGGGTGGCTCGGGTAGGGTTCCTTGGGAGGAGGCGTCGATGATGGTTTAACGGCAGCCGGGAGGTCGAGTTTCGTCCAGCCTCAAGACGGTCACCCAGGTCGAGCCGCCGATCCCTTCCGCCTCTCTCTATTAGTCACAAAGGAGAGGCCTGCCTATGGGAGCCGACCAGTCGAAGCCTACCGGCAGTCCGTCGTCAGCTCCATCGTCGACGAGCGCCGGGCCCGAGGACTTCTACACGCTGCTCGAGGTCGACGACGGCGCAGGCGAGCTCGAGATCAAGGTCCGACCTCCTGTTGCACCTCTCCTCGACTCGAGGCCGGCTTCTCGCCAACGGCAGGCGGTCGAGCAACCCAACGCAGACTGGCTGACCTCTTCTGCTTCTCCCTCAACCTATTGTCTACGTCCGGGCCGCTAGAAATCCTTCCGGAAGCTCGCTCTCAAGTGGCATCCAGGTGCGGCCGGGCCCGCGGCCCCTTTACGCTAGCCTCTGCACGCCGGTTGACCTACCCTCCCTTGTCGCCCTCTTGACGCCCGTCAACCGCTCAGACAAGAACCCGACCCGACTCGAGGAGTCGACCTTGTACTTTGCCAAGCTCCAGGAGGCCTATGAGACGCTCTCCGACCCGCAGGAGCGCGCCTACTACGACCGCCGACGCCAGACGGCCGCTCTGCGCGGCTCCGACGGCGGTGGCGACGCGTATGGGTCGGGAGACGTCGATGACGTGCTGAGCGGAAAGAAGGCGTACGGTGGCCGGCCTACAAGACGAGCGAGAGGGCTCGGCGTGCGCGAGCTTGAGCGCTTCTTCGACAAGGGCGTCTGGCGCAAGGGCGGGCTGGCCGATGGACCGGGAGTGAGTTGTGCCTCGTCTCATTAGATCCCTCCCGACAAGAAGTCTTGGCAGCTGATCACACCGACTCCGCGACCAGGGCTTCTACGAAGTCTACTCGACGCTTTTCGCCCATCTCTCGGCCGAAGAGGGCCTTCATGCCGAGATTCCTCAGCCGCCATACCCGCCCTTTGGCACCTCATCAACGCCCTGGTCGAATCCTGATCGGACGATCATGCAGGTACGCCTACGATTCATAGCACGATGCGCTCGATGCGCTTTTCGCGTAGGGGACGTCTCCCCCATCGTGCGGAAGAGCGTACTGACACCCCTCTCTTGGGCTCCGGCCACCCAGGTCCGCAACTTCTATGCCGTCTGGTCCGGCTTCAGCACCGAGAAGGGCTTCGAGTGGGTCGAGCAATGGGACGCCGAGCGGGGCGACGTCCGACACGTCCGAAGGTGAGCTGCCCTTTCTTGCTCGATTGCCGAAGGGCCGTCTCGCGGTTGGAATCGAGCTTCGGGAGAGGCGTCTGACGACCGGCTGCACCTCCTCGCAGAATGATGGAGAAGGACAATAAGAAGGCTAGGGACGACGCCAAGCGCGAGTACAACGATACAGTCAAGGTACGTGCCGGCCATCTCCGTTCTGCTTTACCCTCCAGAGAGCTTCCGCGCACGAATGAAAGTCGCGACGCGCAAAGCGCTGATCGGGAAGCGGCAACCCTTTGCCTTCCTCGTCCTTTCCTCTCTTAGACTCTCGTCGCCTATCTACGTAAGCGCGATCCAAGAGTGCCCAAGGCGCCGCCAGCGTCGTCAGCTTTCCCTACCGTGACCCGTCCGACGGCATCTTCATCTGGCGCCCGAACGCCAGCGGCCGGCGGTGCTCGTTCGGCCCAGCAGGACGTGCCAGCCTTCACGCCTCAGGCCTGGCAGCGGGCAAGCTCGTCGGCCGATTACGTCTATTCTGACTCGGATGACGAGTCGGCCTCGTCTGCCTCCGACGGTGACGAGGCTGAAGACGGCGGCGGCTCGCTTCGCGCAAGCAAGGACAGCGGCGAGTGGGAGTGCATCGCCTGCGGCAGGTCCGGCAAGAGCGAAGGCCGCTGGCGCGATCACGAGCGGTCAAAGGGCCATCGGCGGGCGATCGACCGGCTCCGGCGCGAGATGCTCGACGAGGATTGGGAGCTTGGGCTCGGAGCCGAGGAAGGGGAGGCCGCTCAGACGAACGGCGATGGCGAGACAGCGGAGAACTCGGCCGATGATGACGACGCCGGATCGGCTGCCGACGGAGACGACCTGGCAGGCGCCGCCGCCGGCATCACGCTCGAGGACTATGAAGACGAGGACTCTGCCCCGCTACCCGCTTCAAAGCCTCCGGCGACCTCCGCCGCCTCATCGGATGAGGACGACACCGACGCCTACGACCGACCGTCGGCTAAGGCGAACGTCGCTGGTGCGGCCAAAAAGGCGCGCAAAAAGAAGCAGCGTGAGGAGCGCGAGGCTAAGCTCGCGGCCGAACGCGCTGCCGCTGCCGAATCTGCGGCCAAGGCGGCGCTGCTCGCCGCTACCGACGACACAAAGGCCGACAACGCCGAGCCTGAGGGCGAGCATGCAGAGGGCGAGACGGCCGAGATGAGCAAGAAAGACAAGCGGCGCGAGCGCGAGCGCAAAAAGGCTGCTGCTGCTGCCAGCAACGGCGGCGGAGACAAGGCTGCCGTTGAGTCGACGGCCAGCGGGGCTGCTTTTGGGCCAGAGGTATGTCTGACTCGACCGGCTGCGCACTTCAGAACGTCGGGCTGACCGCATGTCCTCTTACTCGCATGCCTGTCACTCGCTCGAACAGAAGTGCAACATCTGTAAGCAAGGCTTCCCATCTCGGACCAAGCTTTTCGACCACATCAAGGCGACCGGCCACGCCTCGCTCAAGTATGGACCATCGGCCGGCGGCGGCGGCGGCAGAGGGTCTGGTGGCGGAGGAAGCGGCAAGACGGGCGACTGGAGCAGCGACGATGACGGTCGGCCGGCCGGCAAGAAGGGCAAGAAGAAGGGCGGTAAGCGATGAAGGGGGATCGTCATTCGATCACTCTCTCGTCCTCCAGCACGCGTCCCGCGACCGCCTGCAGAGGTCGGCGCCGTCTGACCGAGAGCCCCTTCGTTGCGGCTCGCTCCGCTCGCCGCCCTGGTCAGTCGGCTCATACGACGACAGACTGGTGACTTTCGTCGCGTCGTGCTAGAAGCGGGTCGTCGACTGCAACCCTCTCTCCGCAACACTCAGTCGTACTCGGCCGGCCGACGGAGCCGCATGTCGCCTCTGCGCCGCGACGCGCGCACCGCGCCCTCAGAAAGGGCGAGCCATCGAGGACCTCCATGCGTTTGCTGCCGATCATCGGATCCTCATAGATGGATGCGATGAGTGCCGAGATCAAAGCGGATTGAGCTGCGAGCAGATGGCGGAGATGTCGGTGGCGACCGGCGAGTAGCCGGCATGGCCCGGCCGACGAGGAAAGGGGGGCCTCCACGGCGTCGTCTAGCGCAGGAGGCCGACTCGCATCGCGACCGAAACAGGCCGCCGCGCCCTGATTGATAGAGTGCTGAAATCGCCGAGGTCGATTGAGATGTTGTAGCAGGGGCACGATGTCGGCAGATGTCCTCAGCTGCCCTTGCCGGTCATGCCGAGCGCGCTCCGAAGCCACTCCTTGCGACCGACGCGTTCAGCTGCAAGGAGTAGGTCCTTCGTATCGTCGACCTCCTGGAGGCCGGGTGCGCCGTCGTTCAGTCGTTCGATCGGCCCAGCCGAAGCTTTCTTGGGCTTCTTCCCGGACGGCGCGGAAGAGGCTGATGGGTTGTCAAGCGGCGCCGATGCGAGATGGTGGAACTCGAGGTACTTAAGTCCTGGAAGAAGGGTGCGGACGGTCAGAAAGACGACCCAGATGCTCAACTGATCGTGAGCAGAGCGCAGACGCACCTCTGACGGCCTCGAGGAACCTCGCGAGCGACTCCTTGCCCTCGACCTCGTACAGCAGGAGGCCCGGCCGACCAGCCTTGGCGAATCCAGAGATGCCATGATCGAGTGCGAAGCCCTTGAGCTTTTTGAACTTGGACATGGACCGGATATCTGCGGTCGGATGGGGTGTCGAAGCGTTGAGGGCGTCAGCGCTGCATGAGATGCCGACGAGATGCGATTGTCTTGGACGAACGGTGCATCTTAGAGACGCAGATGAGGAGCTCCCTAGACATGCTGTCTGTCAGCGACAGGTCGCTGAGGCCGATAGCAGCGGCGGCGTCCTCGACCGAGCCGTCGAGCGAGGAGCGCGTCGATGCGACCGAGGGGGCGGGCAGGAAGACCAGCGCCTTGTCCTGCAGTCGTTGGACAAAGTCGAGGACGACTGTCGTTGGCTCGTCGTCGAGTGAAGCCTCCGACTGGGGCAGGAGCTCGCTCTTCAGGCGCTCAAAGGCAGCGTTCTGCAACCAAGCCGGCTGGATGAGGGTGACTGTTGGCGGCGGCGTTCGCGAGCGCTCGTCCTCCTTCGCTCGTACCCGCGAGGATGGGCCGCCGCCAGGGCCGATGACGCAGGCCGGGTCGGACCGCAAGGGGAAGGCAATCTCAACCTCGGCAGTATGCTCGTCGTTAAGGGCGAGCCGGAGTCGGAGGACGAGCTGATCGTCGAGCTCGCCAGCGGCCGGTGTGACAGCATCGCCAACGTCGGAGACCCTCGCCTGCAAGCGGTCTACGAGCGCCCAGGGGACGTCGAGCTCGTCCACCCCGTACTCGTCCTGGAGGGGAAACAGCGAGGCGAGCAGCCCGACCGCCTCGAGCACGCCGGCGAGCGCCTCGGTCGAGAGGAGCTCGTTGTCGACCGGGATGCGGCAGTTATCTTTCGGCAGGAGCATCATGGTCCAGGGTCGACGGCGGGGAAACCCTTCCGAGAGTAGCTTCCTCCCTCCGAGTCGGCACGGGCGGCGGCGAGCGCCGAAGGCAGCAGCAACGCTGGCCTGGTCGCTCCTGCCTCCCATGCGGCCACCATCGCATCTGATCTCTCACCTGACCAACCTCTGCCGCTTGCATCCTACCTCTCGGCCACCTGCTCCACTCCTCTTCGCTAGATTCCAGCCGCCCGGCTGCTCGTTCCGGTCCTTCAGCACAGCCAGCATGGTTGCCTCCCAGTCGCCGCCGACGCGCCGCAAGGCCGCCTACGGGAGTTGGGCCTCCCGCATCACGAGCGACTTCATTGTCGCCAGCGCCATCTCGTTCGCAGAGACAGCCGTGACGGCAAAGTATCTCGTACGTCCTTGGCTGCCAAGTCTGCGCCAGAGCAAGCTAGTGAGCCTGACAGGCTGCTGCTTTGCCGATCCCAGTACCACTCTGAGTCGCGGCCCTCCGAGGCCGGCCGGGTCGCCATCGTCCGGACGCCGGCCGACAAGAGCGGGCCAGGCAAGGACGTCTTTGGCGCCGAATGGAATGCTCGTGCGTCAAACACCGTCGTTGAGACTGGGTGTGGAACGTCCGTCGACTAACAGACCAGCATCTTTGGCGACCGCTTGAATCAGGCTCGCGAGTGCACGAATACGGCGGCGGCGCCTTTACCGTAACCCACGAGGACGAGGTCATCTTCTCGCACATGAAGGACGGCCGGCTCTATCGCGTCTCGCTCGGCAGCACCGAGCCGACGGCGATCACGCCCGAAGCCCCGACATTGCGCTACGCGGCCATGCAGCCGCACCCTCAGTTCTCGTCGACTCACCCTTACCTGCTCGCCGTCGATGAGTGTCACGTCGACCCCAGCAGGGCTTCGGGCATCCTCAACCGGCTCGTCCTCATCGACGCCTCCTCGGGTGAGGTCACGATCCTCCGCGAAGGCTCCGATTTCTACCACTCGCCGACCTTCACCCCGGACGGGACCGCCGCCGCCTGGTACGAGTGGCGGCACCCTAACATGCCTTGGGAGTCTTCCTCGCTCTACTTCGGCCGGCTCGACGGCAAGACGCTAAGCGACGTCGTCCATGTCGCCGGTGGATCGACGGCCGACGGCTCAGACGAGAGCTCCGTCTGCCAGCCTCGCTTCTCGGCCGACGGCGCGACGCTCTTCTTCATCTCGGATAAGACTGGTTTCAATCTGCTCTACCGCTGGTCGACGGCGGGCGGGGCTGAGCCCGAGCTCGCGATGGAAGAGCTCAAAGCCGACCTCGCCGGCGGCGACTGGGTCTTTGGCAACTCACGCTACGTCCTGCTCGACGACGCGACGGCGCTCATCACGCCGTCGATCAAGTCGGTCGCGACGCCTCTCCTGCTCAACCTGAAGGACAAGACGACGACGGCCGTCTACCCGAAGTCAAAGGACGACCCGCTCGTCGTCATTGAGAACATGCGGGCCTTCTCGCCAACGCAGGTGCTCCTGACGGGCACGTCGAGCGCCTCGCCCTCGGCCCTCATCATGCTGACGGTCTCGCCCGCCGGCGGGAGCAACTGGTATACGATCAAGGACTCGCTGATGATCCCCCGGGGCTCGCTCCCGGATGGCATCTTCAGCCATGGCCGCGGTCTCGAGTTTGACGTCCCCGGCGCCGGCAGCGACGAGGGCAAGCAGGTCAACCTCAACGTCATCCACTACCCTCCCCAGCACCCGCACTTTGAGCCCGAGAACGACAGCGAGAAGCCGCCGGCCGTCGTCCGCATCCACGGAGGACCGACCGCCCAGGCGCTGCCGGTGCGTCGGAGCAAATGTCTCTGTCGGTTGGCCGTGTTTCGCTCGTCACTAACGACGCCCCCTTGCATCTCGTCGGCCGCAGGGCCTCGCCTGGCCAATCCAGTACTACACCACCCGAGGATACGCCGTTCTCGACGTCAACTATGGTGGTAGCTCGGGATACGGCCGCGACTACCGCAATCGACTGCGCGGCAACTGGGGCGTCGTCGATGTGAGTTGTCGAGCCTGACTCCGCCTGCATCCGCGCCGTCTCTGATGGTCGTTGATGCGTCCGCAGGTGAGCGACTCGGTCGAGGCCGTCAAGCACTGCGCCAAGGAGGGCCTCATCGACGGCAAGCGCGTTGCGATCACCGGAGGCTCTGCTGGCGGCTACACCGTGCTCGCCAGCCTGGCCCAGAGCGACGTTTGGTCGGCAGGTATCTCGAGCTATGGCATCGGCGACCTGAGCCTTCTGGCGTGAGTCAAAACGGCGTCGTCTAGAGCTTGTTTTGAGACGCTGATCGATTCCTGACCTGTCGCAGCGACGGAACGCACAAGTTCGAGTCGGAGTATCTCTTCCGCCTGGGTAACTTCTATCGGCATGCTGCCCTTCAACCGAAGCAGAGATCGCTGAGACTTTGTTGCGCCCTCCTGTCGCTGCTGCAGTCGGCGGCACGCCGGCCGAGGTCCCAGACATCTACCATGACCGCTCGCCCGTCAACTCGGCCGAGAAGATCACCGCACCGACGTTGTTGCTCCAAGGTCTCGACGACAAGGTCGTCCCGCCCGATCAGGCGGCAACTATGGCCAAGAAGATCGAGTCGGTCGGCGGCAAGGTCGAGGTCGTCTACTACGAGGGTGCGTTCTGCGCGAGCGGAGGGGCCGCAGACCCTGAGACTGATAGACTCGCTGACCATGACCTACCAGGCGAGGGACACGGCTTCCGTCAGGCCAAGAACATCAAGGACGCCCTCGACCGCAGCCGAGCTTTCCTCGAGAAGACGTGGGGGATCAAACCCGCGCAGAACGATGGGTCTGCCTGATCGAGAGGGGTCCTGCGGGTGTCAGGCTGTTACCAAGCACGCAGTATCGTGCGGTCGGATAGATACATGCACGAGCTGATAGCGTGATCAACACCGGCGTCCTTCGGCGCCCGATCGACCTCTGCAGCAAGTGGAGGTCGCGCACGATGCGTACGGCTCGAAGGTCGGGTGGGCTGCTGCGCGCGCGACTCAGCCGGCAGAGCCGCTGGATCGGGCCGCACAAGCCGCCCCTGCTTGCTTGCTTGCTCGCTCTTCGTCCACCCCCATCTTCGACCTCGACCAGCTCGATGGCCGAGTACATACTCGCCTGCTCGTTGTAGGAGATCCCGTCCGTACACATGCAAGCCCGGACGACGCCGAGGTGGCACGTCACGCAGCCCAGCGTCGACCTCCGGCTCTCGCCCGAGCTCGCTCCCTCGGCCTCGTTCCTCTCGACGACCGACCTTCCGCCGCCGGCCGTCCAGCGGTCGCGAAGCAAGTCGAGTCCGCGCCGGTCTGGGCAGAACGTCGAAGGTAGCCGCAGCGGTGGCGGCGGGAGCAGTCGACGCCGGACGAGCAGCGGCGGTGGCTCGAAGGAGCGGCCCCTGACCGGGCGCAACCGGTCGTCCTCCTCGTCGTCGTCGTCATCGTCGTCGGTCGGCGGCTTCGACACCGCCAGCAGCAGCCGTTCCCGACGACCCTGGACGGACAATTTCTCGTTCAGCCGGCCGCGCACACTTGTCCTCTTCTGCTCGCTCGCCCTCTTCACCTTCGCCCTCGTCCTCACGACCCTCGACTGGCGCGCCGCAGCCGACCGCAGACTAGCCCTTGACCAGGACCTCGCAGAACACGCGGCGTTCGACCTCGCCGATGACCTGCCTCGGCTTGGCTGGAGGTCGGCACCCGACAGTGGCTGGTGGAGCGCCGGGCCCGAGCCGAGTCCGTGGGACTTTGGCTTGACGAGCGGGGCATACGTCACGACCAGGGTGGGGGCGATGCGGCCGGGCGGATGGGGCGGTCGGGGCGAGGGTGGCAAGGTGCGCATCCTTTTCCTCACCGGTACGTCCTGTCTTGAACCGAGTCTGTCAGCGGAGAGCTCCCATTCCTGACCATAGTCTCCTCGTCAATCATGCGCCGCGGGCAGACTTCGACGACCACCTCGAGCGGATGAACACGGCGACGGCCGAGCTCATATCGGCCGCGTTGGCCCACCCCTTCATCGAGACGGACGTCTGGGGTCCCAACTGGGCCGGCTGGACAGCCGAACGTACCATCTCGCAGAACCTGGCCGCTCGACGCGTGCCTGGCGGCGAAGACGAGGGCGGCTTGCGAGAGGCTGGTCCGGGCTACTTTGATCTCGTCTGGACAATCTCCGACATCTTTCGGACCGACTCGCGTGAGTCTGTCTTAGGAATATGTCCTCCCTCTGAACTCGACAACTGACCAGCAAGCGATCTTGTTTGCTGCCGGCGCCCGCCAGCCGCGCTCGACAACCCAGGCCACGGGACGCTCTTTGCTCAACAGCTCGGCGACTGCCACTCTGAAGACTGTGTCAACAAATGGTTTGCTCCCGTCCTCAACATCACGACCACCAAGTATCCCTTTGAGCTCGGCGACCTCTTTGGCTTCGACCGCATCAGACGGTCGTTTCCGGCCTTCGAGATGCATCTCTTCGGACACTCGCCCGATGGCGCCAACGCTTGGGACTTTCACCCGCCCCCGAATTGGGAGGACAAGACAATCGCCATGCAGGGCTTTGGCTTCGACGGCAGGTGCGTGTGGTTGTCTCGTGTGGTTAGCGCCTCGCTTGAGATGCCTGCTATCCTTACTGACCTCATCTCGTGCCTGCGCTTCAGCTTCTACCCGATCCGGACTACCGTCACCGACGCCGTCAAGGCGGGGAAGACCCCGATTGAGTGGTATAGCCATCCTGGTGCGTGCTTCACCTTCACCACCTCCGCTCCCCTCTTCTGCCTCCCTCACTAAGTCTTTGCGTCCCAGGCTACTCCATCCCGAAGCCAGACATCGTTCATGCCCCAGAGTTCTATGAGCTAAAAAGCCCGCTGCACGACCAACACCGTGCGCAGCGTTCCGCGTTCGCGAGCGCTCTGCGTGAGACCAAGATTTGCGTCGTGCGTCTCTTTCGCCGCTTGGCTGCCGGGCTGAACAGCGGCTGACGCCTGTCTATCGCGCCTAATTTCTCAACCGGTCGTCCAGTTCGACTCGAGCTTGGAGCGCAAGCTCATCCGCAAGTATGCGCAGGCGCTTCTCAGCGGCTGCGTCATCGCCACCGACCTCCCGACAGATCGTGAGGATGACCTGCTCGAGTTCATCATCGAGTGAGTCCTCTCATAGGCGCGTCCCTCCGGTGGCATGCGCCAGAACTGACCTTTGTGAACGCCTCACCGTGACGCATACGCATCAGACTGAAGCAAAATTGGAGCATCGAGGTCAGCCAAGCCCACTGCCTCCGCGCTGCTCGCCTGTTTGCTGATATTCAGCCCCACCCGGTCGTCAATTCGTAGAATATCAATGCCGTCCTCGCAGCCGCCCTGGCCGACGAGGCCGGCCTGAAGCGCAAAGCGCAAATCGGTTTCGCCTATGCTCGCGCTCACTTGACCAACGATAGAAAGGTGGGCTTCTCTTTATGATCTGTGCAGACGGTCATTGGTCTGCTGACACGCGTCGCCTCCGGGCTTTTCCGCCTTCCCTACTCTAGGTCGAGGGCATGCTCCGGCTCTGGCGTGGCCACAAGGACGGATGGCGTGGCTATCATCACGAGACCGGCTTCTCGCTCCGCTGCAGGCAGTACTGGAGCGATAAGGACGCCTTCCGGCCGCCTTGGTGCACGGGGTCCGGCCTGCTTGGCCTAGAGGGCGAGTGGGACCGCGCGCACAAGCCGCCGGCAGCATCTTAGATGACCTGATCACTTCCACCCGCGCAGACGGCTCCTGGCTGAGTCCAGAGCAAGCTGATCGTTGCTAGTCGTGAAGGGACATCAAAGTAGCGGTGGTCGTAAAGAAAGGGAGACGTCTAGCGCACGCCGGCAAGAAGGAGCGTGAAGGGCTGGAGGAAGTGCTCTGCGATCGAGCTCGCCCAGTACGAAAATTGGGCTAGGGAGCACAAGAGACGGGTCAGTCGCCACTCCCGATCCGGACGTGACGGGCTCAAAGGACGGACCATTGTGCGACTGGACCATGTTGTGCGCGCACTCGTGAGCAAGCTGCCAAGAAGAGAAAGGCAGGCCCTACTTCAGCATCCAGGCCCCCAGGGAAAAAGGGCAGGAGACTGTATCGGGCTGACCGAGAAGTACCAGCTCGTCAGGGCCTCCTCGAGGACGCCCGCTTTGACGGCAGAGTCGTGCCACGAAATGTAGTAGCGCATGTTGACGAACAGACTGCCTCCTCGGTCTGCGAGTGACGCGCGGGAGAGTGGTCAGCGCGTGCTAATGGGATAAAAGAGGCGATCACCGCGCGACTGACTGAAGGCAATGAGGGGTCCAGATTGGTCGTAAAACATGTGCTGCGAAGGCGACGGAGGCGAGTGCGGCAGGTCAGCGCCTCGGCTTCGCGTAGCAGACCAAGCGAGCAGAGGCTCACAAGGGACGCCGGGTCCAGCTTGAAGACACCGCAGAGCGGGAGAATGATGACCGATGCAAAGCGCGATGCCTCGCCAGCGTGTGTCTCGAGGAAGGCCCGGGCGTTCGGCAGGCCCCGTTCGGCAAAGAATTGCATCTTCGCGCCCGGTAGCGGAATATCAGACACAAAGACGAGGTCCGTCTTGGCGCCATCGAGAGAGCAGTAATCTGTCGGCGGACGGTGCGATTGTCAGTCGGACAAAGGATACGACTCTCGAGTGGATGCTCGACCAACGCACCCTCAGCTGCCTCTGAAACCGACGAGACCTTCTGCTCGCTGACTATCGACGAGGCTCGGCTGCCTCGCGACGCGTTGACGATCTTCTCGACATTCGCTCGGATGTCGCCCTGCGATGTGGGCGTCGTCGTCGGCGTCGCCGCCTGCTGCGGCCGCTGCGCGACGCCAGTGGGCTGCGAGGATGCTCCGCTCCGCGCCTCGGGACGCCTGATCGTTTCTCGAATTGAGCCGAAGAAGCCCTTCGGCGGCTTGAGCATCGAGACAGGCGCCTGTGGCGGCGCTCGAGTCGCCAGCGATTGCTCTCTCTCGGCGGGCGACGCAACGGATGTCGTGTTTCCGGTCGAGGCTTTGGCCGTCGGCTGATGTGGAACAGGCGGCGGCGGTCTCGTCTTCTCAGCCTCGAGGAATGCGTTCGCCGCATGAGCGAGGTGGTCTGACTCGTGGCCGGCGAGGGCGCGCTCGACCTCGCCCGACGACGCGTTCGGAAACATTTGCCGAAGCTCGGCCTCGAGCGTTGCCATCTTGCGTCCTTCTTCCGCCCGCGTAGAAGCGAGCGCCTCCTCTGCGAGTCGCTCGGCCCGCTTCAGCTTGAGGATCCGGTCGGTGTTGAAGCCGCGTCGCTTGAGGGAAGGCAGCGGCGTGGAGAGCAGGGTGTGCAGGAGCAGCGCGTCGGACGCTCGAGGCGAGGGCAAGAGCACCTTCGTGAGGGCGGCAGAGACCTCTGTGACGGAGCAGATAGACTGGGTTAAAGCCGTGAAAGAGATGACTTCCCTAATTCAATCGTGCGCACCATAGAGATCGAGCTCAACGCTCGCCGAGACGAGCAAGCGGATGCAGCTCTTTTCGCGAAAGGCGGCGGCGCTCGACGCCTCCTCCTTGACCTTCTTGCTGGCGCTGAGGGTCAGAGTGCGACGGAGCAGAAGTGACCGGGCCTCGAAGACCTCGAGCTTCACGAATGGGGCAGGTGCTGTCAGCAGGCGGAATCCAGCACGGTTACGAAACGGCCAGAAGTAAGAACAGACCTGGCGTTGGAGGGCGGCATAGTTGAGGAGGCACTTGGGACGCTCGTGCAGGAAGATGGGTATCCTCTCGAGGACGAGCTTTTTGACGTTCACAGCCAGCTGCAGAGACAAAGGGCTTTGTCAGGGTGCATTGTGCGAACTTGCTTCGGAACGATCTGACGCACGGCTGCCTGGTCGCGGTATGGCCCCTGCTCGCGCCAGTCCTCTGCAACGAGCTTGCTTAGCCTGTGCGCCCCGAGAGTGAGGTAAAAACTGCGACACAGCCAGCAGTCAGCGCCGCGAGCGACTTGTTCGACCTCGGTGATTCCCACGCAGATTCCCACGCACTCTTCCAGGGCTGACTCCTCGGGAGCGGCGAGCAGCTCGTCGACAAAGAGCTGCGAAGAGACGGGCTCGTCAAGGATAACAATCTGCAAAGCCGACGTGTCCAGCCGTCAGTCGAGAGCCAGATGCGCAGGCGAAGAGCGGTGTTCACCTCGTGCGGGAACGCAAGCTCGTAGACGTTCTCGTAGTCGTCCTCCTCAAGACTCGACGCGCTCTTGAGCTTGATGCGACGGTGGCAGAGCAAAACGCGAGCGTTGCTCATGGCCTTGAGCGTCGACCGTGGAACATGACTGGCACTGATGTTGCGCAGGACGTCGAGATAGCTGCAGGGACCGACTGGCGATCAGGATTGCTCGGCACGTTTGGTCACTCGAGCAGATACTCACGCTTCGGGGGTGCCCGCCAGCTGAAGGAAGTGCTGTGGCTCAGACACTAGCAGCGCAGCGACATCGGCCGGCGAGGGCTCGTCCTTGACGCCCAGCGACCGCAGGAAGATGTTGGCGCCTGACCCAAAGTCGACAAAGGTGAAGCTGAGGTGCCATAGGCAAGATCGGGTCAGCAATGGCAGGAAAGTTACAGCGAGCGGAATCGGTGCAGACGCACAGCGACTTGTAGCCCTTAGTCAGACCCTCCCGGTTGACGTCGGCCAGGTAGACGTCCTTGGGCGCCTTGAGAGCGAGCGTCTTGCTCTTGGCGTCGAGCACGGGGACTATCGCAGAGGAGTAGAGGCTGTCGACGGCGACGCCGGGCAGGTTCGACACTTTGGCGCCGAGGTACTGCATGAGCGTCAGACTAGTTAGCAGGTAGGTTCTAAGGAGGGATGAAAGGCTTTAGCCGACCTCGAAGCATCGCTGTGCAGAGATGACGTCGCGCGGCGGGCTCTTGAGCAGCGCCGCAACCAGGCGCTCAGCCGGCGGGTCGGCAGGAACCCTCAGCATTGAGCTGGCGAACTCGCGTGCTGAGCTGGCGACGACCGAGAAGCCGAGCGCCGTGCAAGAAGGGTTCGTGTAGATCTCGAGCGGCGAGTCGAACGACGCCGAGCCGTCTGGCCGGATGCATGGGAGGAAGGGCAGCTTGCGGTTGGACGATCGCCCGTCTGACAGAGCAGGAGAGCAGCTCAACGTCAGAGATGAAGTCAGCCGGAAGAGCACCCCCACTTGCACGCACAAGATGTCGTATAGTGCTTGGCAAAGTTGGCCGTCAAGTACGCCAGGGCAAAAGAGCGGAGCTTGGCGTCCTTTGCGTCGGCGGCGAGGGCGAGGAGCGTGTCGACCGGCGGCTGCTTCATCAGGCCGAGATCGAAGAGCAGCTTCGCCTCGTTCGAGGTCGACCGCCACTTTGCCGGCCAGTCGAGAAACGGCAGCGGCAAGCCGGACAGCTTGAGCTCCTCCGACGGCTCAAAGAGCGCGCCGGGGGTGACTCGGACGCTGGCGCCCTGCTGCGGGAAGGCCGGCGTCTCGCGGAGCTTTGCCATCTCGGTTGCCGTCAGCGTCTCGCGGACCGAGACGAGATAGTTGACGAGGTCGACGATCGACCCCCCGGCACCGAGCAGCCGGCTGAAGACGAGCTGCAGCTCGACATGTCGCCGAACGCCGAGCGCGACGAGGAGCTTCTCCATCTGGCCCTTGACCGGCGTGCCGCCCGGAAACGTGACGACCGGCAGGTCCGGAAAGAGCGAGACGTTGGGATGATAGGCCTCGCCCGGCCGATTCATGCCGGAGCGGGTCGGGACGACCGGCTTGTCGCTGAGAGTGCCAAAAACGGCGCTCTGCGCGGCCGGGCTGAGCCCGTTCCAGCTCTTGGCGAGGATGACAAGGACGCGCTCGGCGAGCGCCGGCGAAAGCCGGATGGACGAGGCCGACGTTGCATCCGATGCGAGGTGGGCAAGCCACTGGGGAATGCTCAGCTCCTTGAAGCCCAGCGCCGGCTGGAGCTTGTCGAGCGGAAGCGTCTTGGCCGTCGAGAATGGCAACGTGTCGGGCGGCAAGGGTAGATCGACCGGCAGGCCTGTCCTTGGGTTCGGGTATGACTGCACGGCGGCGAGCGGGAGGATGGCCTCCTCGCCGGTGACCGCACCGCCCTCGCCGAGGGGCTGGTACGAGTAGACGGCGACGTCGAGAAAGCGCCGCCGAAATGATAAGTCGAAGCCGGGCGATTGCGACAGGAGGATCCACCAGTGGATCGCGGCCACCATCTGGCCTTCATTCAAGACGCTGTTCTTCAGCTCGTTGATGACGTCCTCGAGCGACAGGTCGCGTAGCATCCCGCGCGACTTGAGCTGGTCGACGATGAGTGGCGAGGCGCTGAGAACAGCCGCCGGGACGACAGGGACCTGAAGGGGTTGGCTGGATCAGTCTTGTGATGAGATGAGCCAACGGTCAAGATCGCTGCCGCACCTGCTTGATGAAACTAGCGACCGCCGGCTGCGGCATGCGAACGGCGCTCGCCTCCTTGACGCCGAGCTCGGTCAAGAAGGGGACGCCCTTGCTCCTGCTGACGCACGAGAAAAAGGCGGCCTCCAGCTCGCGCGCGACGACGCTCGACGGCGTCGAAGGGAAGAAGGAGAAGAAGCGAAGCGCGTGGACGAAACGGTCCGTGAGCCATTTTACCGTCTCGGGCGGTGGAATAGGCGAGCCTGGAGTCGACGAGGCGGCCCAGAGGGTGGCGATGGAGGCAAGCTCTATCTCGTAGACGGCCCGGCAAAGGAAGCCTGAACAAGGGTGGGGCGCAGATCCGTCAATACCTCGCTTCACCCGCTTGAAATGAACAACTCGACGACGCACCGGCGACATGAAGGAGCTCGCGATTCCAGACGGCAACGTGCCGGTCGACCAGGTCGATGCTCTCGCGCTCGACTGTCGGGATGAAGCGCGCGCTCAGGTGGCCAGCCATACCGGTCGTCTGGCCGGTCGCGTGCCCGATGAAGACCTTGGCCAAGCCTCGGCCGTCGAGATCGGCCCGGAGGCCCCGAAAAACGCTCTTCTCGCCCTTGCCCTCCTCTGCGGCGTCGTTCGATACGTCAACGCCGTCGGTCGCTTCGCCCTCCTCCCATGCTTCGCGGCCGGTGAAGACGAGGGCGACACTCGTCTGCTTTGGCGGCGGCTTCTTGGTTGCGCGCTCGAGCTCGACGCCAAACGACTTGGAGACCGACACCCGGACGTTGGCCGCGACGATCCGGAGGGCGAGGTCGGTAAAGATGACCTCGAGCGGATCCTTCTCCTTGACCTTCTCTGGTTCCGGCGGGGCAGGGGCAGGCGTGAGCGCCCGCGACGACGGGGCCGACCTGAAGACGGACGAGAACATCGAAGAGAAGGTTGAGACGGTCGGCATTGCCGGCTTGCCAGATAGCTTGGGCGGCGGAGGGGGCGGTGGGGCCGACGAGGTGTAGGTGAGCCGAAGGATCGAGGCCGAGATGCGAACGTCTGGTGAGACATAGGATGGCGTCTCGTCAGTCTTAGGTGCCTCTCAGAAGTTGAAGATGGTCCTCGCGCACCGGTGGACGACAGGCCGTCGACAAACATGACGCCTCCCTTGCTCTTCCTCTCAAGGCCAGTGGGGACCTCGGCCAACTTAGGCGGGCACAGCTGGCGCTCGATCAGGACGAGCCGCAGCCCATCGACGAAGATCTCGGCCCGCTCGATCGTCCGCATGAAAGTGATGCTGGTAGCCAGGAAGCGGGCAAGCTCCAGCGGCGAGGACGGCAGCGGCGACGGCGATCGCAGGTCCATCGAAAAGCTTGTCCAAAGCCGCGAGAAGTGCGAGGTCGAGCTCGGCCGGTCGGAGGGGAGGGGCCCTGACCGGGCAAAAAGCTTTCGCATCGGCGAGTGGATGGTCGTCAGCGAGTGCGATCAGCTGAAGGAGAGACTCCCCGGATACCGCGCACCTGATCGCCGCCGCCCCGCCAGTAAAAGCCCATGAAGGTGTCGCCGCTCTCGACCCAGGGCTCCTCCGTCACCGAGAAAAGGCTATAGAAGCCGACCTGGAAGAGAGGGTCGAGAGAAGGGTGAGTATCCTGACGACCTTGACAGCGTCCGACGTGGCCGATGACCTAATACGCACGCCGAACGCCCCGACCTTCGACTCGTCCGGGTTGCCGCTCGCGATGCTCTTGAGCCTCGCCCAGTCTTCTGGCCGGAACGGCATGCCGTCGTTCTTGAAGACGTAACGCGTGATCTCCGCAGCCTTGAGGTCCGGTACAGAGGTCACCGGCCGCTCGACGAGACCGGGCGGTTCGGCCGCCGAAGAGGGCGCAGCGGCCGGGCCAGCCGCAGCAGTGGCAGCAGCAGCGGCAGCGGTCTCGTCGGCAGCGGCAGCGCCGGCCGCGGTGTAGAAGTGGAGCTGGACGCTCTTGGCCTCGGCATCGTCCGAGTTCTGCAGCAGCTCTCTGCCCCACGAGAGAGGGGGGAGAGTAGCAGGCGGGGACGAGGGTCAGTGCGTTGGCCGAAGCGGGGGGTCCACGTCGGTCGCCGGCGGGGCCGCCACGCTCATCGGGCTCGTCGGCTCGGCCGAGCTGACTGACCTGAAGATGGTGTTCTCGCCAGAGTACCTGGCCAGGACCTTGTCGATCAGCGCCCGCTGGTTGACAGACACCTGCAGTGATGCGAGCACCGCCAAGCCGGTCAGCTCAGCTCCGAAGGGGCGCCGTGCGGAGGGCGGATCGGAGAGAAGGAAGCACGGACCGCCTCGTCCTGGCCAAGGTCCCACAGCGACTGCTTTTGAGCGTCCATTGCGAGAACTACCAGGTGAAGCGGATGTCGCGTCGTCCGATGCTCAGCTGTAGAGGGTGAGATGAAGCGGGCCACAAGGACAGGAGACGAAGGGGGTCGATGTCAGGCGGGAGCGCTGCGCCTGCCGACCCTGCCGCCTGGAGCGACTCGTGCTCGTGCTGCCCTCACGACCAGCACCCTCTCACAGCAACGACCCGAGCCAGATAGCTACAAGCAGCGCATCAGCACGCGGTCTAGGGTAGTCCTCTTCGACAGCTCCGGTCCAGTCCTTCCTTTGAACGCCTCTCCGGCGTCGACCGCACGAAGGCCCAGCATGCACGCATCCGCCTCGACCACCGCCGGCTCAGCCTACCCAACGCCCATCCCGCCGGCCGCCAATCTGGCGCCGACCGAGCCGTTCGAGTACGGAGAGGCCGTATTCCACGCCCGTCGCGCCGCCTGGCTCGCTCATGGCGCCGGCGTTTCCTCCTCGTCGAGGACGGCCGGAAGCGCTGGCTCGAGCTCCAAGCGGCTAGCGGCGGCGCAGAGGCCATCCGCAGGCGCCGAAGCTAGCCTACGTCGGCTCGAAGAGCTTCTGGCGCTGTGCGATCAGGGGGTGGGCGACGACATTCCGAGCGGTCTGTGGAAGGCTGGGCTTGAGAATGTCCACCGTGGACTGATAGGCGGTCGCAGTGAGTTGGCGCTTTGTCCGACGAAGGAGGCCACTCAGCCGGCCGAGCGTAGCATGTGCATCCGTGCACGATGCGCGCACGCTCTGGCCGAGACCGGCCAACCCTCCGGCTGATCCGAGTTCGTTCACGTCTGACGGTTGCCTCTTGTGCAGAACTCGCGCGGCCAATGCCGCTCGGCCTAACGATCAAGGTATGCCCTCTGCCGTTGACGGCTCAGCTTGCGGCAGCCGACTGACACGTGAGTTCCCTGTGCCCAGGTCCTCCGCGCCGGCTGGCTTCGCGGTTCGTCTCTCCTGGTCGTGCGACTCCTCCCAGGGAGCCCTCGCTGACCGTTCGCGGTCTCTCTCCAGACGGCACGTGGCCGAAGAACCTGCCGCCGGTGGCCGACTCGCCTCCGTTCTCACCCTCGGCCGGCCCTCCGTTGGCGGCCTTCAGCAGCCTAGACGAGTGCGATCCACTGGCCAAGGTCGCGTCGAACGAGGTCCTCAGTGGCTTGCCAGGTGGCGGACCGTCCGGGCGAGACGACGTGGCCAGTCTGAGGCCGAGCCGGCCAGAACGGCTCGTCGAGCAGGGGCCTGCGGAGGGAGGGCGGGGGGCGCTCGTCGAGGAGGGTAGCGGGAGCGTCAGCGACACCGAGGGGATGGATCAGCGCGTGTAGCGTTACCCAGCATGACGCCTCCCGTCTCTCCAACAGCGCGGTAACCTTTCCGCGAGTCTCGAGCGGCGCGCTCGTGTGATTACAGCCAGTCATACAAGACACCTCCTGCGCCTTAGGCATACTCGGCCAGGAGCGCGTCCTTCCGCCTCTTGAGGAGGAAGCTCGTCATCTCGTCCTTCGTCGGCATCGCCGGCGGCGCGAGGTCTTCCGGGCGAAGAACAGCGAGCGCGACAAAGCCTGCCGCCTGCGCGGCCGCAGCCTTGGCCGCAGCAGCAGCTGCTGCTGGGTCGGCAGCGTCGGACGATGCGGGAGGATTCGCCGAGTCCGACGTCGATGAAAGCTTGGCCTTCTTGGAAGACGGCGAGCCCGGTACAGCATCGGCGGCGTCAGCCATCTCGGCATCGGCCTCCTCGCCGGCCTCCGACGTCGCTGCCCGCTTTGTTGACGGCGGCGCGGCAGGCGAAGAGGCAGGAGGGGCCGGGGCCGGAGCTGAGCTGGACGCGACGGGGTAAGGGATCGAGGTTGAGGAGGAGGGGAGCGAGAGCGTCGATGCCAGCCGTGCGTAGGCCGCGTCCCAGTCTGCACGGAGGCCGAGAAACAACAAAGGTCAGTGCCCGAGCCGACCGGGATGGCGAGTAGGGCGACTGACCCTTGATCTCCTCTTCACGCTCGATGTCGAGCAGGCCGCCGCTCAGCTCGTCAAAGTCGCCGTAGTACTCGGGCCCCTGGTTTTGGAAGCGCTTGAAAAGCTCGGACCGCGCGGCCTCCTCGTTCTCGGGTGCAACTGCGAGGGTAGGCAGCGACTTAGCTGCATTCGAGCGAGGCCAGCAGGCGCAGGGCATGGAGCTTGGGGACGGGCAGACGCACCCTTCTTTGCGAACAGCTCTTTGACGCCCGGGAGATCCTTTGCCCGACCAAAGTACCTGTGAGTAGCACGGCGAAGCATCGTCAGCCAAGAAATTTACTGTCGAGGCCGGGCTCGAGCGCAGCTGATTAGCGACGGACTTGTATCCGCGCGTGCCAGGCACCTGCTTGCCGTCCTCGTCAAGCATCGCCGTGTTGCGCGTGTAGTTGGCCCCGCCGAGGGCGACGATCTGCCGCTCCCAATGCTTCTTCTCGCGCATCAGCTTGTTGATCTCGTCGTTGAGGTCCCGGATCTCGTAGTCGGTCAGGCCAACTGTACGAATGAAAGACCATGGGAAGGGCTGGCGTGAGCTCGAGGGCCATGGCTCTGGGGCAGGCCCGGCCGGCCGGCAACTGCTCGCAAGACGGCAGGAAAGAGCTGGACCACGCACGGTCCTGGATCTTCGAGACCTTGCGCGAGATCTCGCGGACGATCTCGCCTCGCCAGCGCTCGCACTCCTTGAGCGAGTCGCACGTCGACGCGATGCGCGGTCGGCGGGCGTTGCGACCCGTCGAGACGCCGAGCTCGACCGCCTGGGCCTCGCGGAACCGGAACAGCATCGACCTGGCCGAGCGAAGCAAGAGGGTCAGCCAGGCGACAGATGAATGGAGAAGCGTTGAGTCGCCTGGGACTGACTGGCTCTTCTCTTCATTTCGTGCCTGCAGGAGGCGACAGAGGGAGCACAGCGAGCCATCAGCGGCGGCACAGCGGCGAGGGAAGAAGGGACGGCGATCGCTCTGGTGCGGGCCGTCTTCAGGCTACGCAGGCTGAGTGAGGCCAAGCAGGAGCGGCACGGACCATCTTTGCTGGGTCTAGCGGGAGCTGCTCCCGGGGATTCGGCTGGAGTGGGAGGAAGGGGTGCGGAGGAGGCGGCGGTCGAGGTTGCGCAGGAGGTCGACGAGGGCGAGCCGGGGGCGAGCTCGCGGCGCGTCCGCTACGCTTCGGGCTCTCTGTCTTAGGTCAGCAGCACGACTTCCGCGTAACGCCAACCTAGCCTGGCTCGTCCTTGACGTGCTGCCAGCAGGCAGACCGGTCTCTCTAGTCCTCGAGAGACAACTGGTGCACACGCATGGGATATCGTCGTTGATAAAGGGACGGGCAGCTCACGCCCCGAAGTCGAGCTTGCGAGCGACGCGCCGGCTCGCGGCCGGGTCGTTCTCATCGCCGGGCTCGCCCGTGCTCTTGCGCTTCCTCGCGCCGTCGGCCGCACTCGGACCGTCGGGCATGCCCTCAGTCCGCTTGCCCTCCGGCCGGGGTTTCTTCTGCTCGAGCTCGGGTGCGAGCACCCGCGTCACCTGCGAGGTCGGCAACGGCAGCTGGGCCGGGACCGTCGGGTACGGCAGCGCCGAGAAGTACTTGTGCTTGAGTGCCTGCGTACGGGTCGTATGCAGCGTTCGTCAGCGAGTGAGAGGTCAGCTTGTCTGAAGGAACGCCGTCGGCAACGCACCTCGGCGGCCGAGAGCCGTTTGAGGGGATCAAAGACGAGCAGGCCCTTGATGAAGTCGACGGCGTCGGGCGTCGCCGCCGAGAAGTGCAGGTGCCAGGGCTGCTTCGGCACCTCCGGCAGCGGCACATAGTCTGGCAGAGACTTGTGGCCCTGTTGTCCGCCCGGTCCAGTGGCAAGGATACTCAATCAGTCTCGGTCAAGGCGAGAGCCAGCACGAGGCGTGGAACTGACCGGCCAGTCGTCCTCCGTCGGACTCCCCATCGCACTCCACGTCTTCTTGAGCTGGTCGAGGTCGGACTCGCCCGAGAGGAAGGGCACGCGCAGCATGAGCTCGGCAAAGATGCAGCCGACGGACCACATGTCGACCGCGGACGAGTAGGCGCGCGCGCCAAACAGGAGCTCCGGGGGTCGGTACCACCTGAATATGAGGGAGTGGTGATGTCGGTCAGAAGGAGAAAAAGTCGTATAGCGCTCCCGAGTGGCCAAAGACCGACCTGGTGATGACCTGACACGTCATCTTGCCGGTGCCGTCGCCGTACTCGCGCGCGAGACCAAAGTCGGCAATCTTGAGCACGCCCGCCGCCGAGATGAGCAGGTTATTCGGCTTCAGGTCCTGCAAGGCGGTGGGAGAGGGGAATGAGCGGCGGCTCAAAAGTGGGACGACTGTCAAGGAACCCCACCCGATGAAGAACGCCGTTGCGATGGATGAAGTCGAGCCCTCGGACCGTCATCGCCATCCAGCTCTTGACGTCGGCCGGCATGAAGACGAGGGCCTTGTCGCGGATGACGTACTCGAGGTCGGTCGCGAGGAACTCGAGCACGAGGTTGAGGTTGCGCTTGTTCGAGAAGACCGACAGCAGCTGCAAGGCGACGGGAGGCGTCTCGGTCAGAGTGGGCGGTCGGCGCAGGAGGCGCAGCCATCAGCAGCAAGAGCGCGAGGGGGACGGGAGTCGCACCTCGATCACGTTGTCGTGCCGGAGCTCGCGCAGGAACTTGATCTCGCGGATGGCCGACATGTCGAGCCCGTCCTTGAACTGACCAATCTTAATCTTCTTTATGGCAATGTCGCGCCCGGTGGCGACCTCCTTGCCTGCAGTGTGCACGCCCGGGAGCAGCGAGCCGGTTGAGCTCGTCAGTCGTCGTTGCGGCTGAAGAGGGGTAGCCCTCCCCCCATGCTCCAGTCAGCGCAAACGTACCGCGGTAGACAGTAGCGTACGTTCCCTCGCCAACCTTGGCCTCCTTGGTGTACGCCTACCGAATGGGAGGGGAGGCAGCCAGGCGAGGCATCAGTTGGGCTCGCGCGTGTCTGCCGGTCGGTGCACCGGGCGATGGAGGCGGGCCACACGCACTCGGGACGACCGGGCGTTGGCCTTGACGGCGTGGTCGGCCATGCTGCAGACGGTCGGAGCGGCTGATTGGCGGTCCTGGGAGATCTTAGTTGGTCATGCTGCGGCTCTGGGAGTGGCGCTTGCGAGGGGTGAGGAACGGAGGGAGGCAAGTGGACGGGTCGTGGTCGGAGGTCGGGCGGGGGCCGCGCGGCGATCGCTCGAGGCCGGGGGGAGGGCGCTCGTCCAGTGCCGAGGGGTTTTCGCGGAGTTGCACCTACTACCGGATCGTCAATTATGGTTCTGGTATCAATGTGCAGGGGTTATATTCTACTCAGTGACGCACCTGCGGAGAGAGAATCATTTGCTGTTTGCAATCTAACCATGACCGTTCGACCGAGTTTACTCGGAAGACAATCTTTGGACTTACCATTTCTTTTGCCAGGCTCTGTTGAGGTTGGTGGAGGGCCTTTGGCGGAAATCAAAGGAGGCGGCAGGAGACCGCTTGGTCTCTCGCGCGGCAGGCCTGACATCCTGGAAATGGATATTGAGCGGGTGATCCAGGCAGTCGTCAGCTCGACCTTGAGCTATCAAGGTGGAAGCTAGGCAGGAGGATTAGCGTGCTGTGGGAACCAGATGGTCGAGAGTGGGCGACCGTCGGTCGACGCCAGCGCTGCGTCTGCAGCAAGTGGGGCCGAGCTGGCAGAGGCACGCAGCGCGACACGACCATATGAATCCTCTCGCAGTTTCTTGCCCACCGTCTTCTGGAGCCAGAAACTAGGTCAGGCAGGGTTAGCGATCATCAGCGACCTTGAGGGGGTGCTCACGTACGCACGGCTGGCCGTCTGACGGCCGCCGGGCGCCCGCGCAGCAGGCCACGGCGATTTTCCCCCGCCCGGGCCCGACCGAACGAACGCCTGCTGCTCCTGGCCAGCTCTACCTCGCGGTCGCGTCGACCATCCCTTCCTCGTCGTTCTTTGCCCTCTGCCTCTTGCTTGGGACCTGCAGCTCGCACGGGACGTTCGCCTCGTTTGCCGTCACGACGAGCCGTCCGACAGCCAGCCAGCCCGAGCCAGCCGGTGACCGTCCAAGCCCTTTCGCTTGCCTTCCTCTCCCCTCGCTTCGCGTCGCGCGCCGGCCGCGCGAGCTGGCTCTCGGTCAGCCCTCCTCCTCCCTCTTTCAGCCGGACCGACGCTAGCCGACCTCGTCCGGACCTTGCACCTTGCCGACCCCCGCCTGCCATAAAGGTCAAGCCTGTCTGCCCCCCCTCCTCAATCTGCCCGCCGACGCAAGACGAGCTTGGCCGAAAATCAGTCTCGCTGACATCCAGCCGCTCCCGCGCACGGCCATCACTTCGCAGCTCGCCTCCTCGCGCTCGACGGCTCGTCCGAACGCCCCTTTCCGCCGAGTCGGCCGCTTCGTCCCGTCCTCGCCGCCGTTACCTCTCGACCGTACGGCCTGAGCTCATGTCTTTGGGCACCAGCGGCAGCTACGGCCTCGGCAGCCGGCGGAACTCGCGGCTCGGGCCCGACGAGCCGCGCTCGCGCCGGTCATCGATGCTGCGGCCGGGCGAGGACGACATGGAAGAGGACGAAATGATCGACCCGGAGCTCCGGCTCAGGACGGTCCGCACCGCAGGTGAGAGCTTCAGAAGCCACCCTGAACAGCGGCAGTCTGACTGGCCTGTCCGACCGGCGTGCTGACTAACGCTTGCGTGTGGCTAACGTCGCCTGCCGCCGTCGCCGCTAGCTTCCGCCATCGCCGTCTCCATCCACAACGAGGAGCGAGCGAACCGGACGCGACGCTTCCTAGGCCTCGGACGTCGGACCGACCGCGATCCCGAGACGAAGCGGTCGAGCCTGAGGGGCAAGCGGCGCTTCAGCGGCAAGACGCCGTCGCAACCGACCGCCGCTGGCACGGCCGAGGCCGAGACAGAGGCGCCTGCCCCGCTGCCGGCCGCTCCAGAAGCCAAGGCCTCCGGCTCGGAACGGCTCGGCGCGCGCCGTAACGTCTACGTTAACTGGGTGCGCGAGTATCGCTGCTCTGCTTTGCGATGGTCGAGACCGATCCTGACTACCTGCCCTGCCTCTGCCTGCGCGCAGCCGCTCCCTGCTGACGAGCTGTATGGCGACGACCCGATCGCCCGCTTCAGCCGCAACAAGGTCCGGACAAGCAAGTATACGATCCTTACCTTCCTGCCGAAGAACATTATCTTTGAGCAATTCAGGCGGTGCGTATGGTTGAGCTGCCGGTCCGTGGGAGGTCGGTCGGCCGGAGGTGCTGACGCTGCTCCGCGACTCCGCGGATCCTCTAGGGTCGCCAACATGTACTTCCTGCTACTCGTCGTCCTCCAAGGTGCGCCGAGCGGCTATCACTCGCGCTTTAGTCTTCCTCTGGTTCTGACGACCGTTCTTCGACACCACGCGCAGTCTTCCCCATCTTTGGAGCGACGACGCCTCAGATCGCCATGCTGCCGCTCGTCGCCATCTTGACGCTGACGGCGATCAAGGACGGTATCGAGGACTATCGGCGAGCCTCTCTGGACGAGGAGGTGAGGCACCTTTGGCGATCGCTCAGATGACCCTTTGCTGACGACAGACCTGTCACCTAGGTCAACAACTCGGCTGCGACCAAGCTCGGCGGGTGGAAGAATGTCAATCAGCCGCGCGATCCCCGGACCTTGCTCGAGCGCCTCCTGGGCTACTCCAACCCCAGTGCGTTGCAAGCTAGGCTGCGTCGTATGAATCCTTACTGACCTCCTGCTACGGTTGCCAGATGACAAGACGTCCAAAGGTGTGCGCAAGCTGCGCGAGAAGGAGGCCCGTGAGGGCAAGGAGATCGTGCTGCAGAAGATGACCCCGGCGCAGGACGACGGCGGCGACGACGAGTATCTCGGTGCAGATGATCGGCGCCAGAGCTACGCGATGGACGACATCCAGTCGGTACGTCCCCAGTGCTGAGCCCGCCGTCCCGTGCCTGCGAAGGAGCGCGACCCTCACCGGCTTGCTGAGTGACCCGCAGGTCGACTCGCATGGAGCGCCAGAGCCTCGTCTTGGAGGCAGCCATCCGGATCTCGGCTACCTTGGCCAAGGAGGACGGAATCGGTCTGCCTCGATCGGGTCCTACCAGCCCTCGGTCGCGACCTCGGGCCCGAGCCGTCGCTCGATCGGCGTCGTCGACTGGGACCGCTCGAGCGCAGGAACGGCCAAGTGGGAGCGGACTCTCTGGTACGTCTTTTACCTGGCGCGGCGAGTGCTTTTTCAATCTGATGGCGCCACTGACTTGTATGATCGTGGTCTGCCGACCCCCCAGGAAGAAGCTCGAGGTTGGTGACATCGTTCTCCTGCGCGACGACGAACAGGTGCCAGCCGACATTGCCGTCCTCTCGACCGCCGATGCCGACGGCGTCTGCTACGTCGAGACCAAGAACCTTGACGGCGAGACCAACCTGAAGGTTCGCAAGTCGCTCAAGGGCACGGCCAACATCAACTCTGAGGAGGACGTCGAGCACGCCCGCTTCATGGTCGACGCCGAGCCGCCGACGGCCAACCTCTACACCTTCAACGCCGTCCTCAAGTACTCGAGCCGCGAGCCGACGCCAGACGGCGGGCCCCTCCGGCCGGCGGCGACCGATACCTCCCTCGGCTCGACCGGCTCGGCCTGGAAAGACAAGATCGAGCCCATCACGATCAACGAGCTTCTCCTTCGAGGCTGCACGATCCGCAACAGCGGCTGGATCATCGGCCTTGTCCTATTCACCGGCCGCGACACCAAGATCATGATGAACGGCGGCGACACGCCGGTCGGTCTCTCTTGCGTCCCTGCTGTCCGTCGACGGCCCGACCTGACCCGTCCACCTGCTCGCCCCGCAGTCCAAGCGGTCCAAGATCGAGGTCGAGACCAACTTCAACGTCATCATGAACTTCATCATCCTCATGGGTCTCTGCGTCGCGACCGCCGTCGGCTACGGCGTCGTCGAGCACCAGACAGGCCGGAGCTTCAACGCGTTCGAGGAGGGCTCGCAGCCGTCCGACAACTACGTTGTCAACGCGCTCGTCATCTTTGCGTGCGTCGTTGCTTGCCTTTCACTTAAATCACTGCTCTGCTGACGGCCTTATCTTGTGTCACCCCTCATGCAGCTCGGGCCTCATCGTCTTTCAGAACATCGTGCCGATCTCGCTTTACATCTCGATCGAGATCGTCAAGACGGTGCGCCTAGATCTCTACCGCCCGGAGGCAATTGACTTCAACCACTGACGCTGGATTGACGCGCCATCGGCCTCGCCTTAGATCCAAGCCATCTTCATCTTCCAGGACATCGAGATGTATTACGAGGAGCTCGACACGCCTTGCGTGCCCAAGACGTGGAACAGTAAGTGGTGATCCTCGGCCCTCCGATGGCTGTTCGACAGGCTCGCTAATCAATCTGCCGTCTCGCCCGCCTTTGCAATCCCTCAGTCTCGGACGAGTGAGACCGCCGTCTCATGCTCCGTTATCAACGCGCTCAATCGCTCATCTTTTCGCCCCTCTTCCGCAGCCTCGGCCAGATTGAGTACATCTTCTCGGACAAGACCGGCACGCTCACGATGAACGAAATGAATTTCAAGAAGTGCTCGGTCAACGGCGTGACCTATGGCGAGGTGCGCCGCCTCAGCCCCGGCTTCTTTTTACGCGGTCGCTGACCCATACGTTGCCCTTGATCTGCAGGGCGTGACCGAGGCGATGCTCGGCGCGGCTAAGCGCGAGGGCCGCGAGCTGCCCGACATGGAGGCCCAGAAGGAGCTCGAGGCCGAGTCGCTGCGCGTCATGATTGAGCGCATGCGCAAGGGCTGGAAGAACCGCTATCTCCAAGAGGACAAGGTGACGCTCATCGCGCCCGATCTCGCCGCCCAGTTGGCCGACCGGTCGAGTCCGCATCGGACGCCGCTCATTGAGTTCTTCCGCGCGCTCGCCATCTGCCATGGCGTCGTCGCCGACAAGGACCCAGACAACGCCTTCTTGATCGACTACAAGGCCGAGTCGCCAGACGGTGCGTCCACTGGACAAGGCAGGGCACTCGCATCCTCTGCTGACGCGGCTGTTGGAACCCACCCCTGCAGAGGCTGCGCTGGTCGGAGCGGCCCGTGACGCTGGCTTCACCTTCATCCACAAGAACAACCATCACCTCGACATCGAGGTCCTCGGCCAGGCTGAGCGCTGGACGCCACTGCGCGTGCTCGAGTTCAACAGCACGCGCAAGCGGATGAGCGTCATCGTGCGCAGCCCCGAGGGCCGGCTCATCATGTACTCCAAGGGCGCCGACTCGGTCATCATGGCTCGTCTGCGCAAAGATCACGACCAGGAGATCATTGCTTCGACCCAGCATGACCTTGAGACGATGGCCAACGCCGGTCTCCGGACACTCCTCGTCGGCTACCGCTACCTCGACGAGCAGGAGTACTTCGATTGGTCTCGGACGTACGACGCGGCGTCGAGCGCCCTGCGCGACCGGGACGAGGAGATGGAGAAGGCGTGCGAGACGATTGAGCAGAACCTGGTCATCCTCGGCGCGACCGCGCTCGAGGATCGGTTGCAAGCCGGCGTGCCTGACACGATTGAGCAGCTCCACCAGGCCGGCATCAAGCTCTGGGTGCGTCGGGGTCAGGCGGCATCTGTCAGCAGAGCCGAGACTGACGGAACCCCAACATGCAGATTCTGACGGGCGACAAGGTTCAGACGGCGATCGAGATCGGTGGGTCTGCTGCAGCGGCATAGTCTGCGTCTTTGGACGGCTGTTGCTGACGACTTGCGCTTGACTCTCCAACCTGCCCAGCCTACTCGTGCAACCTCCTCACGAACGAGATGGAAATTTTCATTCTGTCGGCCGAGACCGAGGACGGTGCGCGCCTGCAGATAGAGGGTGCGCTCAACAAGATCGCGTCCGAGCGCGGGCCGCCCGCGGTTGGCAAGCAAAAGATCGCCGGCGCCGCGCCCTCCTCGACGGGCTTCGCGGTTGTCATCGACGGCGACACGCTCCGCTTTGCGCTCGACAGCGGCCTCAAGGACCTTTTCCTGAGCTTGTCGACGCAGTGCGAAACCGTCGTCTGCTGCCGCGTTTCTGTGCGTCCGCGGCTGAGTATGCCTGCCGAGCGACTTTGAGCTGATCTTCCGCCCATCCCTCCCCTGTAGCCTGCGCAGAAGGCTGCGACTGTTCGGCTCGTGAAGGTCGGCATGAAGGCAATGGTGCGTGTGCTCCGGCGGAAGAAACCTCAAGTCGCCCTTCGCCCCTGCTGAAATCCGCTTTCTCTTCGCACAGACGTTGTCGATCGGTGACGGAGCCAACGACGTACGTTTGCACACGGGCATCGCGACGCCGGAGCGCCGCTGACGTCTAATCGACGGCTCTCCTTTCACAGGTTGCGATGATTCAGGAGGCCAACATCGGTGTCGGCCTGTTCGGGCACGAGGGCAGCCAGGCGGCGATGAGCGCCGACTATGCCTTTGGCCAATTCCGCTTCCTGACGGTGAGTGCGCCGTCGTCGAATGCTCCTCTACCGTACACTCTACTGACTCGTGCGCTCTTGGTTCTTCCAGCGTCTTCTCCTCGTCCGTGAGTGGCTCGCGGAAGTCTGAACGAGCCAATTTTACTTGGACTGACCCAGTCGTGCACCAATGCCTTTCTCTCACGCAGACGGCCACTGGTCATACGTCCGCGTCGCCGAGTGCGTGCCCTTCCAGCTGGATTCTGAAGCAGGCCTCCTGCTAACAACCTCTTCTCCAAACGCAGGATGCACGCCAACTTCTTCTACAAGAACCTTGTCTGGACGGGCACACTTTTCTGGTACTGCATCTTCAATGAATGGGAGGCAACGGTGAGTCTTCCAGACAGACCTGATGATAACGCCCCTCGCGTCGTGCGCTGCCGCTGATGTATCCTTTGATCGCTCAGTATCTCTTCGAATACACCTTCATCCTGCTCTACAACCTCATCTTCACGTCCCTGCCGGTCAGTGCCGACTCCGATGCGACTCGCGCACCCTAGCTGACGCATGCATGTTTCCGTCGCCCCTAGGTCATCGTTCTCGGCGCCTTCGATCAAGACGTCAATGCGACGGCACTCCTCGCCTTCCCGCAGCTGTACGAGCGGGGCATCAGGGGTCTCGAGTACACGCGGACCAAGTTCTGGATGTACACCGTCGATGGAGTGTATCAGAGCGCCGTTTGCTTCTTCATCCCTTACTTTGTCTACGCCGGCGGCCGGACCTGGTGCGTCATGATCCGTCCTGAGGCACTGCGCCACTTCTGCTGACGACCTCTCTGCCACCTCCAGGGCTTCGGATGGGCTCGACACAAGTTCAATGTACGAACTGTGAGTCAACACGAGCCTCTTTTTTATTTGCTCAGCTCCTGACCACCACCTCTCATGAACAGCGGCACGACGGTCGCCGTCTCGGCTATCGCGACCGCCAACCTCTTTGTCGGCCTCAACTCACGCTAGTCAGTTGCTCTCACAACAACTGTCGCTCTTCTCCGTTCGCCGGCTGAAGCCAGGCGTGTCTACCTGCAGCTGGACCGTCATCACCTGGGTCGTCATCATTGTCTCGACACTCCTTTGCTTTGTCTGGGTCGCCATCTACAGCGTGCGTCCGATGTTGGCTCGAGGTCGACGACCGCGCTGACATTTTGCTCGTGCTTCTCGCAGATGTTCTCGACCTTCTTCTACGACTACGAGGTTGTCATCCTCTTCCCGTCGGTCAATTTCTGGGCGACCGTCATCATCGTCATCGTCCTCTCGATCGGCCCGCACTACCTCTTCCGGTCGCTCAAGGGCTTCTTCTTCCCGTCTGTCGCCGCCGCCGCCACTCTGCTCGACTTGTAGACCTGTTGTGCTGACCGCCTTGCTCGCGACTCTTTGGCAGGCTCGACAAGGACATCATCCGCGAGGCCTGGGTCAGCGGCGATCTCAAGGAGCGTCTCGGGATCGAGCATCGATCCAAGAAGCGCAAGAACCGGCCGACCGACCTTGAGCTCCACCCGGCCCTGCACGCAAGCCAGTCGCAGCGGCTCAGGTCGTCCGTCGTATCCGAGGCCGGCGACTCAGACCACGGAGGGGCTGCCTACCGGCCGACACTCGCGGCCGTCAAGTCGCCCCTCAAGGAGTCGTTCTCGTCGGCCGACGTCCTCGAGGAGCCGATCGTCGTCCCGCCGATCCAGTACCACTACGCCCGAGCGACACCGCCGCCGCAGGACGGCCGCGGACCATACCCCTTCAGCAGTCCGTATCAGAACGGCTCGCAGGCCCCGTCAGCCGCGAGCTACGGCCAGACGCCGCTCTGGGCGGCCTCGTCGACGCATGCGCTTGACCCCTCGCAAGACTCGCAACAGTCGTGGGCGACGGCCGAGGACGGCGGCCAAACTTGGGAGACGTCGCTCGGGCCGGCCCGTGCCCCCTCGCCGTACGATGAGGACGGCAACGATGACCTATCAAAGCATCGCGGCGGCTTCGCTTATTAGCTTCCCTCTCTCCTCCCCCCCCCCCCCCGATTCACCCTTTCCCACCATAGATCATACCCCCGGCCTCTCTCCTCCTGACGAAACCCTCTACCCCCCTCCCCTTTGACGTCGATCTCATGGCCCAACCTGCGCCGATTTCCTGCTGCAGCTGTCCCGCCCGCGCCTGCTTGCTTGCTCGCATCTGGCCCGGCCGCCGAGGATGCTGGCGAAGGGCGCGGCGGGGCGGCGGCCTGTGTGTGCTTGCCAAGCGGCGTGACATCCCGCTCCTGCTGGGCATGGCGTTGTTGGCCGCCCGGTCAGGCCGGAGAGACGAGATGACCGCCTGCCTCCCTCCCTGGCCTGGGAACGAATGGCGGACGGGGCAGTGCGCGAGCGGGTAAGGATAGGCCATCGCGAGCGGCGAGCCCGAGCCCGACGATGGTGCAGGAGCCTAACAATGGCCTTCTCGCCAACTGATGCCGTCCGCGAGAACTGGCCAAAAGGGGGAGAGGGTCGCGCTCGTCGCGCCTCGGAGGCGTCCCGTCTGTCCCTCCTCTCTCCTTCGCCTCGACCCAGCTCCACTTCCTCCCGCTCAACATGGCTCGACGACTTCTCCGCGCGGCCCTCCTACTTGCCCTCGCCGCAGTGCCGACGACGCTGGCGGCGACGGCCCAGGGTGACGCCTTCTGCAGCGAGGTCAGTCCTCCTCGCCGCAGCCTCGACCAACCGCCGGCGGCCGGTTTAGGCTCGCTGACCGCCTTGCATTGTCGGCCCTTCGTCCCCGTCCTCACAGGCGGTCTGCTGCACGGCCGTCAAGACGAATGGTCTCGTCACGTGTACGTCCACTTGCTTGTCCTCCACACGAGAGCTCTGTCGCAGAGCGCCGCTCGATCAGGTCCTGGCATGCCAGCGAGGCGGCTTGTGTTGCTCGCGACGCGCCCGAAACAACCCTCGGCAGGCCTGTCACCACCGGACGCTGATCGTCTATCGTCCATTCTCGGCTTCGCACCCACCAGACACACTGAGCAGACCCGAGGCCGACATCGCCTCCGAGTCCGGCTTTGGCTGGATTGCGCTGTACGTCCTTCTTTCTTTCTGCGGCGACGAGGGGATGGGCCGCCCGTCTGGCCCTCCACCCTCGCCCCTGTCGCGCGCCCTACCATGTCTCGAGGCCAAACAAGGCTGACCCGAAGCCCGACGCTGCTCCCCCCCCCCCTTTTCCGCGTTCCCTTACAGCGGCTTCGGGCGGCGGATGGCCAACTCGCCGATGGTCATCGCCTGGCCGTACCAGAACAGCCTGCACATGTCGCAGCGCCAGGCGACGGGCGAGGTCCAGCCGACGGTCGTCAGCAACCCGACCGTCCAGGCGAGCTTTGTCGGCGACGGCAGCGCCATCAATGGCAGCTACACGCGTTTCTCGTTCAGCGTCGTCGACAACAACGCCGCTGGCCCGGTAGACGTTATCTGGGCCTACGTGCGTCTCCTCCAACCCACGCGGACTGGTCGACTGTCGCTCGAGGCTGATCCGCTTGAACTCCTGCCCGACTGCGCGCCGCTCTCCCCTTTGACGATCGCAGGGCTCGACCAATCCCAACTCGGCCGATCCGGCCGCCAACCTCCGGCAGCACAAGTCGGCAGGCGCGACGACGCTTGACCTCAGCAAGCAGATCGATGTGGCCGACCCGGTCACAACGACCATCACCTCGGCCGCCGGGACCGGAGCGACGACCGCAATCATCCGTACCGGCCGTCCCACCAGCAGTGCGTCTGGTCCCGTCCCGTCCGCTTTGACAATCGCAGACCGGCTGACGACCTCTCTTTGACTTCTAGCTGGGACCGGCATGCTCCCAACGGCGACCCCGACGAGGGCCGTCACCGGCAGCGGAGCGTCGACGTCTGCCGGCGACTGGACATCGTCGCAGAAAGTCATCGTCGCCCACGCCATCTTTGGCGGCATCGGCATGATGATCATCCTGCCCTTGGGAGTCGTGCGTGCCCACCGTGCTTCAGCCGACTGATGCAGGGAGATGCTGATGCCCACGAACGGCTAGCTCGTCGGCCGCCTTGCGCGCACGTACCTCCGCTGGTGGGTTCGGCTGCACTACATCCTGCAGGCCGTCGTTGGAGGGTCCTTCATCCTCATCGCTTTCGCGCTCGGTGTCAGCGTACGTCTTGCTCGTCGTGCATCAGTCCCGACGTGGCCGAGGCTAATCGCTCGACCTGTTGAACAATGACAGGCGACCGACGTCGGCCGTCACTTCTTCTCGACTCACCGCCAGATCGGCCTCGCCATCTTCATCCTCGCCATCCTGCAGATCGCACTCGGCACGATCGTGCGTGCTTGTCTGATCCCGATGCATCCGCTTTGACCAGCCGCTGACTGATGCTGGCTCTCGCGCAGATCCATGTCCTGCCCAGGCGTACAGCCGCGGGCGGCAGGGCGATCCAGAATTGGGCGCACGCTGTCATTGGGCTCGCCATGCTTGGTCTCGGCTACGCGGCCGTCTGGACCGGCTTTGGCGAGTTTGAGATCTGGAGCGGCCTCGGTCCCGTCTCGCGCGGGTGGAAGGCCGGCTGGGGCGTCCTGCTTGGCGTACGTGACGAGCCCTCCTTCTGCGGAACCTACCGCCCGCGAGCTGACCCTTCAGTGCTCCCCTGCAGGTTTTCGTCGTCGCCTACGGCCTCGGCCTCCTCCTCCTCAAGCGGCAGGACCGCCAGCTCTCGCCTCTGCAGCCGGCGGCCGGTCGCTCGACCCACGGCACGCCCAAGTCGATCAGCGAGCCACTCCCCGGGTCGGGTCCCTTCCGGCGCGACTCGTCGCAGCCGCTCGACGACTACGCCCGGCCATTGACGGCCGCGCGGACGCCGAGCGACAGCAGTAATGTCAGCCACATCCGCACGCCGAGCGAGGGCCACGAGATGAGCGAGCGCGGTCGGTGGGAGGGTGGCCGAGCCATCTGACGCCGCTCAACCGAGTGCTCTGTCCCTTTATTCTTGGTCTCGTAACGCCTCTTCACTAGTCTTTCCGGTATCGCTGTAGACGTATCTCGCCCCCCCCCCCCCACCCTCCGCGTCCCTGTATTCTCCGCTTCTTCTTCTCCTGCCTCTCTTATGCGCTTCTGCGCTGCTTGCGTCGCCGTCGAGCAAAGGGTGAAGCAGCCATGGTGCCATCAGATCGCACGGGTGCTGCTACAGCCACCACCAGTTGACGCTGATCCTGCCCTCGCGACTTGCGGGCGAGCACCCACCTGTCGCGACCTCCGATGCCTCGATGTCCTCGGCGAGGACAGCGTGCCACCAGCCCTTGGGCAAAATCAACGTCTCGCCCGGCCGCACGACGACGCGTACCTCGTGCTCGCGAATGGCCGCAAACTTGGGGAACGCTCCGAGGTCAGCTAGGTGGGGCGCGACCGGCACGAGCGACGTCTGTGTCTGAGGGGGCGGAGCGAGGTAGAGGCCATCGGTCGCGATCGTCGGCGGGTAGAGGAAGAAGGTCTTGGAGCCGGCGATCTGTGCAAAGAGGTTCGAGTACGGATCACGGTGGATTCTGGGCGACAGTCGTAGCGCACGTCAGCCTCGACCTGCTCGTTAGCTGAAGTGAGACGAGCGAGACCCACGGCGTGAAGGTCCCTTCGGGTCCAATCCACATGTTGGCCCGCCAGAACTCGCCTTTGCCCTGCGTCAGGTAGTCCGGCTCGAACGGTCTGGCCGGGATCGATTCCTTGCGCAGGCCAGGGATCTGGGCGGATGTAGGGATGAGGCGTCAGCCGATGGCCCGCGCTTGCAGTCGAGGTTGCTGCGGCTCACATCCGAGAGCAGATCCTGCTGGGCGACGTAGAAGACGGTGTCGTCGGCCATCGCGCCGCTGGTGCTCGGAACCTTGTCGAGCAAGAAGGCATCGAGGTAGAGGTCGAGTGGCATCCGGCTCTTGCCTCGCTCACCCGGGTCGAGGAAGCCTCGACCGCGCCGTCCCCATTCGACGTCGACGAGCCGGCCCTCGCCCAAGGTCCTGAGCGAGCCGTACGCGTTAGCCCGTTGCCATGAGCGAAGGGCCGGCCATCGGTCGAGCAGGCCGAGCAGGACCGCCGGCTGCGAGCGCTCGAGGAGTGAGGCGAACTGCGTGAGGCCGGGCAGGCTGAGCCGTGGGAGGGCTGCCATCGAAAGCAAGTGATCGGCAAGTCAGAGGTCTTGCTAGAGGAGCGACCGGGACTGCTTCATCGTCTTGCGAGAGGCAGGCGAGGAGGAGGAGGAGGAGGTATCGAGATGGAAGTCGATGAGCATCTTAGGGCGAGCGGGCGAGGCCGACGTCGAGACGCGAGCCGCCGCTTTCCTTGTCGCCTCCTTCCCCGACCACAACAGCTTGCCGGGGCCGATGTCGCTCATCCTGACGCCCCTGGCGACACCGCGCCAGCTCCGTCACACGCCGTCGAGCCAGGACGGCATCCCGGCAGACCTCGAGGCCGACCTCCGGGCGTTCGGCGCCCAGCTCATCCAGGAGGCCGGCACGCTCGCCCAGCTGTGAGTACGCACTCCATCCTCGTCTCAGCCGGCAGCCGACTGACATCTGGCCCTGACGATCTCGCAGACCGCAGGTAGCGATGGCGACGGCTCAGGTGCTGTTCCAGCGCTTCTGGTTCGTGAGCTCGCTCCGGCAGTTCAGCATCCGGGTTCGCTTCTCGCCTCATCCTTAGCAGGCCCTCAACGTCCAGCTGCGCGCGTGCTGACGAGCTCCTTCTGCTTCTCCTCCCTTGCCTCGGGCAGGATATCGGCATGGGAGCTCTTTACCTCGCTACGAAGCTTGAGGAGTGCCCGCTACGACTGGTGCGTAGGGGTATAGCGCAGCTCCAAGGCTCTCGTCAATGGTGGGATGATGCTGACGGCCGAGCCCTCGATGCGTACAGCGCGACCTCACCAACGCCTTCTCCCTCCTGCTTGCCCGGATTGCCTATCTCTCGACCCCTCCTCCGAGGCCGCCCTTTGACTACACGCCCCAGTCGTACCACTCGTCCCGCTTCTACGCGCTCAAAGAGGCGCTCGTCGTCGCCGAGATGCAGGTGCTCAAACGGCTGGCGTTTAACGTCCAGATCCAGCACCCGTACGCAGCCCTCGTCCCGTACGCCCAGATGCTCGGCCTCGTCGATCGCGAGGGCGTCGTCGAGGGCGCCTGGGGCTTCCTCAACGACTCCCTCCAGACGGCCCTCCCGGCCCTCTTCCCGCCACCGCCATTGGCCGCCGCAGCCCTTCTCCACTCAACCCGGCACGAGAAGATCCCGCTCCCAAACGACTGGTGGGAGCTCTTTGACGTCCGGTGGGACGACATGGTCGTCATTGTCGGCGTCCTCGAGCACCACTGGGAGAAGCAACGCGAGAGCGGCCCGCGGAGGGCCTGGGAGATGAGCGAACGCGACGGCGTCCGCGCCTGGCTCGGGTCGCGAGAGGGCAAGAATGGCATGAGCTGACGGGCTACGCCCTCGCGAGACCTCGGTGTGGCTTTCAGTATGACTGTCCAACGGTACGCCCACTTGAGCCGTGCGCTATCTACTGCCGACCACGTTACATCACATCCACCCGCCCGCCGCTACTCGCCTTTGGTCTTGCGCCGCTTGGCTGCATTCTCCTTCGCGAGTTCGAACGGGTTCGCTGGACGCTTGCCGCTCCCGTCGACGTCGTCCTTCTCGGCCTTGGCCAACGGCTTGACCTTGACCGCCTTGGTCGCCGTCTTGGCGTAGGCGTCCGCGAGTATCTGACCTGCCCGGCCGTCGAGCACGGCTTTGTCGGCGCCGTGCATCTTGAACGCGTATGCAGACTTCATCCTGGCAATGTTTTCGTCCTGAGCAGCCTTGTAGTCGATGATCGGCTCAGGGTAGTCCTGGCCGATGATGCAGTTCTACGCAGCGAGAGGTCTCGATCAGCCAAGGCGCGCCGAGAATCAGGAAGGGAACACAAGACTGACCGCCTTCTTCTGCACGGCGAGCGAGGCCTTCCAAGGCTCGAAAATAAACGCATCTGGCATGTCTTTCAGCTCCGGGCACCACTTGCGGACAAGCTGACCGGATTTGTCCCACTGCGGAGCGTGCGTAGCGGTTAGCTTGAGGAAGTCAGAAATGGGAGAACATATAGGCGCCCTTACCTTGACCGGAAAGGCGCAAGGCGAGTAGACTCTGTAGTATTGCGAAAAGTAGGCGGAGCAGCTGTTGCCATCGGAGGGAAGTCAGGGGCAAGACACGACTCGGAGTAGCCAAGAGGAACCAACCTGAGCCACATCCAGTTGGCGGCTGTCGACACAGCGTCAGCAGCGACAGAGACATCTGTTCGAGCTCCGCGAGGACTGACCATTGCAGGCGGGATCCCAGTCGAGAAGGAGCTCATCAAACACGGCGGCTCCACGCTCCCAACTTATCCAAAGGTTGCCACGGGTGAGGAAGCATGCCTGTCAGGACGGAGCGACAGCGTTGAGTCAGCTCAGGGTTTGCTGGGGCAGCTCAAGAATGGCAGGAGAGCGCACGACCGAGTGCCGACCCTGTTCGGTGGACGTTCTGCACGAGTCAGCGTCTGCTCGAGGCTATCACTACGCGGTCGGATGAGGAAATAGCGACCAAATGATGTATCCACCCCTGCAAGCAGCCCGAAAAAGCGAGAGAGGCGCGACCGTCAGCCAACAGACAGGGTCGGGATCAAGCCGGCGCCAGTCGCACCTGCCCGCGCAGTTGTCGCATCAGGGCATCAATCCACGGAAAGCCTGTCCGGCCGAAAGTCTGCACGAACAAGCGTGCGGTCAGCCGAGGTAACGATAGGATGGCAAGCGGATCATCGTCGACTGACCCAGGCCTCAAGATGCTCCTCGGCAAGTGCGTCCTCATCCCTCGGCCGAGGGACGATCTCGGCCCCTTCCTTGTCATACATCGTCTGACACTTCCAGTCAATGAAGCTGCCATGCAGACGGATCAGCGCTAGGACGGTCAGTGTCAAGAGAGGAAGGCAGGCCGACGCACCGACACCCGGGGTTGCCATATATGCGCGAGTGATTCGGGGTCGCATACTCGGCCGCGATCCAGCACTCGCGGAAGCGGAGCTGGCCAGCGAGGTTCTCTGGCTCCCCCGGTAGCTTGGTCTGTGTTCGAGAAGGACGGTTATGTCAGCGTGTCAATTGATGTAGCGCCAATCCCAGCAGGTTTTCGCAGGACTCACCGATTTCTTGGCCGTTGCCTTGTACGCTTCGACCGCGTCGTGCGCGTCATGCCAGAATTTTCGAACCGAGAGGCAGCCGAACCTGCTCACGAGCCGATGCGGTCAGCCTCTTCTACAGGTCGCTTCAAAGCGTTGGGCTCGCGACACGCACTTAAGGAAGGGGCTGAGCACAAAGGTGCTGCCGCCGCCGACTTGCTGGGCCCCAGCTTTGTTGCTGGAGCCCTGGTACTCGCCCCGGTATACCTCGCCCTCCATGAAGTCGTCAACGCAAGCGGCTGGGCTCGACTTGGGCTTAGCGAAGCCGGCGACCCAGGCCGGGTCGGCACAAAGGCGCTGGAGCCGATGGAGCGCGGCCGACTCGCCGCCGGGGATCGTCCTGTCCACGTCTGCGGACAAACCAAGCGAGGCCTCAGAGGGAGCCGTCGTCAACGTCCTCTCAGCTGGGTCAAAGCAGGACGGTGGCTCGGTCCGGTAGCCGCCGAGATCGGCGCCGTTAAGGTCGACGGGCGCGACCCAGCCCGGGCCAAGGAAGCCCGCCTCGTCGTCTGGAAGCAGGACCGGCCCCGGGTCAGGCAGACTCTCCGGGACGGGCAGAGGCCGGGCGGGCGAGGGAAGCTTTTCGGTGGCCTTGGCCAGCTGGGCAAAGGTTGTTGTGGGCTTGTTGCCGTTCAGCCGGATGACGTCGGGCACCGACCAAAGCGTGTGGCCGAGTACGGGCACGACCTCGATGCCGTGCTTCTTGGCGAGCGCAGTGATGACCTCGTCGCGGCTTCTAGCATACGCCGAGGTATCCTATGTCCAGGGGCGGAGAATGGAGAGGATCGACTTCAGCCCGCTGGAAGCTCGCCGGCCGGAGAGGGAGGTCGATCGGCAGCGCACCGTCTCGTAGACGAGATGGCTGACGCCCTCCCAGCGCGCAAAGATCCACTCGAACACCTCGTGAGGCGACCCTCGGAGGACGTGCAGCCGCTGTTTTGGATTGATTGCGCTCAGAGAACTTGAGAGCTCCGCCATCGACTCTAGGAGGAAGCGCCAGCGGAGCGGGCCGACGCGGTGCTGGTAGACGTAGGCTCTGTGGAGGGGGCCAGCCGACGATCGGAAGCGAGCATCCGGTCAGACAGAAGCCTCAGATCGTTAGACCAAGTGAAGGAAGGCGAGGGACTGACGGATCCCAGGTCCATACGGGCCAGAGCACCTCTGGCCTGAGCGCGAGAGCCTGGATGAGAGGCGTCAGGCGGCAGCTCGTCATCTACGATCCATCCATTCCGCGCCTGGCTGACGGCAAGCGGACGCGCAAGTGACGTACAGCGGCGAGCGAAGGACTGTCATGTACGCGGAGATCGGTCCTGTACCAATGGACGACGCGGGCTGGCCGACTCGGCCCGCCATCGGCAGCACCGTCGGTCGGGGCTGAGGCCAACGGCGACAAGGAGGCCATCGTTCGACGTTGCCGTCCAGCAAAGATCGGCGGGAGCAGGCAGCGGCGCCAGGGAGCGTAGATCGGCGAGAGCAGGCGAAGAATTGCGGGCTTTCGAGGATCGGAAGGGGAGCTGGTGGCAAGGCGGGTAGTGTGTGAGGCCGATGAGGTGAGGTGAGGGTTCGAAGGGCAGAGAGGGCTCGAGGGCTGACGCTCTCTCCCTCCGATCGCCAGCCGTCGGGATCGTCGGTAGACTGATTAGATACCGCACCGTCATCGCCTAACCCTCGTCCAACATTCTCTTCCCTTCGCCTCGATTGCATACGCAGGTCATGGTAGGACAGAGCACTATGCGAGCAGGTCTGATCTAGGAGGGGTGCCATACACGGGCGTTAGGCAAGCGTCGTCGAATGCGAGCCTCCAGACTCAAGCCAAGCAAGTTCAGGTCGGCTTGCCCGCCCTGATCGAACGGCAAGTACCGCGCGCGAGGCGCCACTGAGCTCAAGCACGCCCGACTGCCCGCCATACGACGGCTGGCCAGCTTGTGCGTCTCGCAGTGGCCCCCGGGTGGCCGGCTGACCGCGACTACGGCCGCTGGACGATACCGGGCTGGCCACGACGGCGTGTTGGTTGAGCTCGTCGTGCGGGCGCGAGCGATGCCAGGACTCTAGCCGACGAAGCGGTAGAGCGAGCTGCCGATGAAGTACTGCGCAGGACGGGTGAACGAGGCGGGAATCAGAGGTGAACGTCAGCCCGAGCACTGCTGTCCCGCCGACCGGGCGTCCACCGGTAGTATTCCTGGAAAGCCCAGCGACGACGCACCTTGACACCCTCGGCGCCCTCGTCCGGGACGAGCACAAAGCTCACATGGAACGCCCTCGGCAAGCGCTCAACATCGGCCCGCTCCTTGAACTTTTTCAGCTCGGTCGGGCCCATAGGCGGGAGTCGCTGCTTCTCAACCGGCAGAGCCGGGTCGGTCGAGGGGTTGAAGTAGATAACGGAGCCGGTCACGAGGACCTGCATCGGTGCTGGGGCTAGAGAAGGACGAGACGCAGGACGGACAGGCAAGTCAGTGGCAATCGCGTATGGCGGGTGAGCATTCGCGGATGAGCGGACGTACAGACGCCGAGGACAGGATGGACGTCGATCGTCTGGACCTCGTGCCGCGAGAGCGGCAGTTTGGCGAGGTAGGCGGCGAGAACGTCGGCCCCGAGCGGCGTGCCGTTCCAGAGTGTCGTTGAGGTCGGCCGGTGGAGGATCGGGAGGAACTGGGATGAACGGAGGAGGCGTCAGACCTGGTCAGCCGCCGAGGCTGCGTGGGCACGCGTTGGATCACTGTTGGAGGACGTACGTTTGACCGCTCCTCAGAGTCGAGCGCCTTGAAGTAGATGCGGACGAAACTGCACGGCGGAGCGGGTGGACGGTCGTCAGGGGACGAGGTCGAGCAGGGCAAGCCAGCAGGGCGGAGCTCGTCAGAAGCTGCTGCTGGCTGCGACAGCGAGGATTGGGACGGACTCTCGGGCGCCTCGGCAGGCAATGTCCATCGTCGTTACGTCGGCCATGGTCTCGTGAGGGCTTGCTAGCCGAGAGGTCGTCAGGCGGTTCGGAGGGGTGGAGCAGGTGACGGTCGGCAGGGCGAGAGCTCGCGTCGGCTCTGCCTACCTCTCCGTGCGCGCGCTCGCACTGCAACGCCTCCAGCAGTCGATCACAAGCTGCATTCTCAATCGACTGTGATCGACTCTCGCCTGCGCCAGGAAGTAACGCGCAGCGCAAAGAGCAATGGACGGCCGGCGCCGGCAAACGTCGGTCGTCGCAACAAGGAAAGTAGGTCTGCATCCGAGGCGACAACGACGCTGACGACGCGTCGAACGGTGCAGGTCGGACGGCAGGATCAGATGCTTTACAGTGCTGAGGGGAGGGGCGACTAATGAAGTGCCAGCCTGCGGTCTCGTGCCCTTTCCTTACCCTTGACGGTCCCATTGCGCTGGCGCCCCTGCTGTCTTTCCTCCGTCGCCGGTGCGGGGAGGTCTCGACGCGCGGCTGCTGGCAGCTGGCAGCGCAGAGGCGCTGCTACAGTGTTCGCGGGCTCTCCGGAGGGAGACCGACGGGACCAGAAGCGGGCGGGCGCTGAGCGAGCAAGAGGGGAACGGCCCGCGTGGGATCGAGCGGGCGGGCGAGAAATGCAGGCGCAGATGTGCTTCGAGAGAGGAGAGAGAGAGCAGAGGCCGCCCGCCCCGCGCGCGCCGCAGGTCGGCCCTTGCCCTGTGCCAGCCAGCCCAGACCAGACAGCACTCTCCTCCTCCTCCAACCCGCTCCCTCTCCTCATCCCTCTCTCGGACAGCCCACACAGACACAGCTCCTGCCCCTCGCTCGCAACAGGATGTCCGCCCAGTTCGTCAAGCTCAGCATATTCGGAACCGTGCGTCCCCCTTCGTCCGCTCGAGCCAGCTAGGCCGGCCGCCGACCGAGCTCTCTCGGCCAACCGCTCCCTCTCTGCTCGGGACGGCCGATCTCAGCTCCTCGGCCCGCCTTGGCTCGCCAACAAGCCAGCTCACTGACACGGATCTCTGCTCTCCTCCTCGTCCTCTGCTCCTCGTCGGACTCGACTTCTGCCCTTGTGTGCTGCGACCTCTTCGTCCATCCTGGTCGCGCTCCCGTGCCTGTCTGCCGCGAACCCACATCCGGGTCTCGCCACCTCGCATCTCGTTCGCGTCCACTCGTACCCCCTCCGTCTCCTCCCACGCCCCTCCGCTCTTCGCGCTCCTTCTCCCGGCCGGCCGTCAACCAGGTCTTCGAGGTCACGTCACGATATGTCGACCTGTACGTCTGCTACCTTTGCGAGGGGAGCTCGGCAAGGGCTAGCAGCGACCGGCCTGCCGCCCGAGCGCCTCTCTCGCTCGCACGCCCGGGATTGCAGCTCCGGGCCGCGCGCGCGCGCGCGCTTGAAAGCTGACCGCCTCTTCGACCCTCCTTCCCTTGCTCCTTATCCTCGGCCGCTCCTGTCATGCAGCAACCCCGTCGGTGCGTCGCCATGCCCATCTTTGATTTTCTCCGTCGAGGGTGCTCAGCTGACGATCTTTCCGACTGCGTTCCCGCAGGCATGGGCGCCTTCGGTCTCGTCTGGTCCGTTCCCCCCCCCCCATCCCTCGAACTTGGAATGCCTCTTCGCTTCAGATCCTGCCCACCGACCCGCATGCCACTACCGAGGTCGCTAGACACGCCATTTGCTGACCAAATCGGTCCCCCTCTTCTCTTGTGTCATCCTGTGCCTGCCTGCTCGTGCCGCGTCCTGCTCTGTCCTTGCTATCGCCCACCGCTGCGACTCGGAACGCTTCCCGTAACCGCCTACTCGTGCTGTTTCATCTTGTCCTTCGACTCTCCCACCGGGCCCTTCCGCCATACAGCTCCGCCAAGGACCAGCTCACCAACACGTCGGTCGCCATCAAGAAGATCATGAAGCCCTTTTCGACGCCGGTGCTGAGCAAGCGGACATACCGCGAGCTCAAGTTGCTCAAGCACATCCGGCACGAGAACGTGCGTACCCCTGGCTCTGACATTCGGCGCCCATTGTCGGCGGAAAGCGCGTCTGCTGCTAGCCTTGAGAGGTGCAGTCGGGTGGGCAGGGCTGCTGTCGCTGGGCTCTCGAGCTTGCGAGGTGCCGATCGGTTGACCTGGTCTGACCTCTTCCGGCCGCACCCTCCAGATCATCTCGCTCTCCGACATCTTCATCTCGCCGCTCGAGGACATCTACTTCGTGACGGAGCTGCTCGGGACCGACCTCCACCGGCTCCTCACGTCACGGCCGCTCGACGACCAGTTCATCCAGTACTTTGTCTACCAGATGCTGCGCGGGCTCAAGTACGTCCACTCGGCCGGCGTCATCCATCGCGACCTCAAGCCGTCCAACATTCTCGTCAACGAAAACTGCGACCTCAAGATCTGCGACTTTGGCCTCGCCCGGATCCAAGACGCCCAGATGACGGGCTACGTCTCGACGCGCTACTACCGCGCGCCCGAGATCATGCTGACGTGGCAGCAGTACGACCACGCGGTCGACATCTGGTCGGTCGGCTGCATCCTCGCCGAGATGATTCTCGGCAAGCCCATCTTCCCCGGCAAGGACCGTGCGTCGGCGTCTGGACTTTTCACGCCTCTCCACTACCGGAACACTAGCTGACCTTGACCTGCATCCTCTTACCTCAGACGTCAACCAGTTCTCGATCATCACCGAGCTCATCGGCACGCCGCCCGACGATGTCATCAAGACGATTTGCTCTGAAAACGTGCGTCATGTCTGCCCAGTGCGCGACGCCCTGCTGCTGCGTCGACTGACTCGAAGCCTCCACGACTCGGCTTCAGACGCTCCGTTTTGTCCAGTCGCTGCCAAAGCGCGAGCGTATTCCGCTCTCAAAGAAGTTCCCTAAGGCCTCGCCGGCGGCGGTCGACCTGCTCGAGAAGATGCTCGTCTTTGACCCGCGGACGCGTATCACCGCGGCCGAGGCGCTCGCCCACCCCTTCCTCGAGCCCTATCACGACCCGACGGACGAGCCCTCGGCCGAGGAGGAGTTCGACTGGAGCTTCAACGACGCCGACCTGCCGGTCGACACGTGGAAGGTCATGATGTACTCGGAGAGTGCGTCCCCGGCTGTCCTCAAACCTGCCGCTTTTAATGCGTCCGCGCATACATGGCCGCCGGTCTGACCACCCCGAACCGCTCCCCCGCTTCCCAGTCCTCGACTTCCACAAGATCGGAGACGCCTCGGAGCAGGAGTCGCTCGACCTTGCCCAATCGCAGCTCGACCAGAGCAACGCCGACCAGGCGTCGCACGAGCAGCAGCAGCAGTCATCGTGAGGAAGGTCTGCTTCGGAACGCACACGTCGGTCCTCCCGGACTCGCCTCGGCGCGAGCTGCGACGACCCGTGTGCGTGCGGCGGTCGGGAGTTGGCTCGCTGCCGGCCTCGATCTCCCCTCTCCCCTCCCCGCCATCTCCGTGGGAAGGCGGTCTCCTCTCTTCCGCCAGTTGGATCGGTGTGGCCCCGTGGCGACACCTAGGACCGACCCGCGCTAAGACGCTAGACTGTTCTCTCTTGCCCTGCCTCACCCCTGCCCTCTCCCTCCTAGACCCGCTGTAGCGATACGACGACATACCCCCTCCCTCTCTCCCTTCCCATGCACACTCACCCCACCCACCCTTCCGGACCCAGAGCGACCCTTGTCTCTCGGCCGTCCGCTCAAAAAACACCCTCACTCGCTCTCCCGTCGGCTCGCGGCATCCGCCCCTCCGTTCGGTGCTTCGTCCCGACCCCTGCTGCTACACCTGTACACCCCCCGCCCCCTATTCCCGCCCATCCCCTCAACCCAATTTTGGACACTCGTCGCCCGTCTCCCCGCCTTTGTCGCCTCGCTCTTTCGCTACCCTCTTCTCTCTTTTGCCCACCCCCTTTCGTCAGAACACGAAGACGTCTTTTCGAGCACATCGGGCGTGTCGCTGGTGTCAGAGTGTCCTCTAAGGCAGCGCGAGAGACCAAGCGGCCCTCCCGCCGCCTCCTTCGACTTCCGCTAGCAGCCCTCCACCAACCTCAACAGATACTGGCAAAAGAAACGGTAAGTCCAAATATTGCCTACCGAGTAGAACTCGGTCGAACGGTTATGATTAGATTGCAACAGCAATAATTCTCTCTCCGCAGGTGCGTCACTGAGTAGAATACAACAGGCACTTCACCTGAAGCGGCAGGCTACAGCGAAAGGGCCTTCAAGCAGGACGATAGAAGGGGTTCTACTTTATCACGGGGCGTGATCGAGTGCGCGTCCGGCGTCCTCGTCGGATCGGCGCTCGAGATGGTGCGCGCTGCTGCCGTCGTGCATAGACTGCTGGTCGAGTCGCAGGCCGAGGATTCCGCGGAGATCCTCGGCCGATGGCAGCGCCCTGACGAGCCCAGGCCCGTCTGCCAGGCCGTCGCTGGCCGCACCCGACGAAGGAGGGAGAGGGACGCCGCCCGCCCCCCGTGCGCTCGCCGAGCCCCATGAGCGAGACGACGTCCCCCTCCTCGGGCGCGTGCGGGCGCCGGCGGCCGCGGACGACGGTTGCTGTAAGCTCTGCTGCGTCGATGCGAGCAGGAGCGAGGCTGTCAGGGTCGGCGAGGCGAGCCCGCTTAGCCCAGCAGCCGCTGCCGTCGTAGTCGAGGAGAAGGATCGGAGCTGGAGCGTCGGCGAAAGAGGCGAGGTCGTGCCGCCCGTCGACATCGGCGCCGAGCCGGTCGTTGCAAAGAGGAGGCTGTTGAGACTGCTACTGGCGTTTAGACCTGCGCCGTAGCTGCCTGTCGGATCCGAGTCGGGTCCAGCCGGCATCTCGTCTGCACCCTTCATCGTCGTCGTCGTCGTCGCTGCCGGTACGAGTGCGCCCGTTTGATCGTAGAAGGCGCCGTTCGCAGCCGCCTTCGAGAGGTCGACGTGCTGGCGTTGCTCCCAGAGCCGTCCATCTGACCCACAGCCGCCGACGGCCTTCCCGACGAGCCTGAGCGCGAGCCCGCCCGCCCAGCGGCCGACGGCGCCCGCGAGCGCCGCCCCAGGGACGACACTCTCGAGGCAGTCGCGCAGGTCCCAGTGGTCGCGCTGGAAGATGATGCGACCGGCCTCATTGAACTGGAAGACGCTGAGCATGCGCAGCTGGATATGGAAGAGCGACGACGGCGGCGGTGACGGTCGTTTGTGTCGCGAGGAATTCGACCTGCCGAGGAAGGGCGTCGAGGGGGCTGTCGGCGGTTCTGGCGGCTGGCGGCCGTGGAGGAAGGCAAGGGAAGGGACGAGCTGGACGTGCAGCGTGTGATCGAGCAAGCCGACGACGACGCCGTCGAACGAGTGGCTCTCTGCGATATCGCCACACTCGGACCAGACGTTGGCGATCTTCCAGCGGCCACTCTCGTCGGCCATCAATACCGGCTGCTGGCCTGTTGAGGTCGGCCGGCCGAGGGAAGCCCGCACGAGATGGGCCGCGCCTCTCAGCCAGCGCGTGGGCGAGCAGAGGGCAGAGAGCGACAGGCCCGGGACGTTGAGCGAGCTGACGAAGCGCGAGAGGAGAAACGCGTCCGTGATGGCCGGTCTTGAGCCAAACGACAGCAGCGGGTTCTCGTAGACTGAAAGGGCAGCGAGGGGTAAGGCCGGGCAGGGATCAGAGTCAGCCCGACGGGCTGACGGTGACGCAACGCGTAGGCCGGAGCAGGCCGTCGCGACCCTTGGACGTACCTGCGTCCACCTCGTAGCAGCGCTCGACGACGGAACGAATGGCGTCCTCGGAGGGGATGCCGGTCAGATGCGAGTCGTCACCAACGCCGCCATACAACGTCTGTCGGTCGAGGCGGTCGGGCCGAGAGGCGGGGCAACAAACGTCAGCGACAGGGCGGCGGGCCGAGGTCGAGTCGAGCACGCGCGCTGCGTGTGACTGCCAGAGCCGCACCTGATGGACCTCGATTAGGGCCGGGAGGAAGAAGGGATCGCGCTCTCGGACGAATTCTCCGTCGGGTAACAACATCCTCGAACTTGCAAGATTGGGCAATGCGAGGAGGGCGGATGAAAGGGGGGGGGAGGGCGTGGCCGTCGTGGGCTGTCTCGCCTCGCCCCGACCCGCTGATTCGGGCGACGAAGTTGAGCTCGGACCGTCACCAGTCTAAGCCTACCCCACCCGCCCGAAAGGCCGTTCGCCTCTGCCTCTCTCCTGCTGGCAGGCTAGACAAAAAGAGACAGACATTTGGGTGCGTCAGTTTCCATCCCGTCGTCTCGGGTGTTTGCTCTCGACGTTCTCGACAGCGACGCTCGCCCGCCTGTCCTTCCGCTCGCGTCGGGCCCTGACTCGACCCGGACCTCGCTGGCCTTTCGCCGACTTGACATGCAGCCTTGAGCGAGTACGTCACCTGGCCTCGGCCAGCTGTCGAAAATAGGTAGATAACACGAAAGCGTCTTAAGCTGACACGATCTTCCTGTCCTCCTGCGGCCTTATCGGTCGTCTCTCAAAGCGACCACCTGCTTCCGCCGACCCCGCAAGCAGCTCCGTACACGATGCCAGCCCCTCGGGTCGCCCAGCTCCTGCTCCAGCGCAATGCCGCGCACGTCGCCCGTTTCGACCGGACCAAGGCCAAGCCGCTCGGTCTGGCGCTCAAAACGGCTGTCGTGACCTGTGCGCACCCGTTCCCCGCCACCCTACGCGCTCGAGAGCTCCCGCTGACGCCCGCCTGGCCGCTCCCTCGCTCGTGCACTGTACAAAGGCATGGACAGCCGGATCAACGTCTACGAGATGCTCGGCATCCAGGACGGCGACGTGCACGTCATCCGGACCGCCGGCGGCCGGATCCAGGACGGTGAGTTTGGGCAAACAGCTGGGAACAGGATCGCTACGCCATCGTGACGCTGACCGTGACTCTGCTTCTGCCTAGCGATTCGCAGCCTGGTCATCAGTCAGACGCAGATCGGTCTGGACGAGGTCATGCTGGTTCGTCCCGTCTTGCTCCCCGGTCGCACATTTTCGATCGGCCAGCTGACGCGTCGCCGCCTCGCTTGACAGATTCAGCATACCGGTGCGTACGCTGCTCTGGCGCGGGATATGAAACACTTTGCGCATACATCCCTTTCCAAGGTCCAGAGCTGACTCTTGGTGCCCTGTCACAACAGACTGTGCCGCCCTGACGTTCACCGAGATGTCGCTCCGGGCCAAGTTGCTCACCAAGTCGTCCTCGGGCGTCCTCCCTCGGACGGCGCCCTTCCAGATCTCGTCGACCAACTTCCTTCCCTTCCCAGCCGCGCCTGCCTCGACCGGCCCGCTTAACGCAGACGAGGCCCGGCTCCAGGCGAGCGTGAAATGGGACGTCGACTGGCTGCGCAACAACCCGCTGTTCGACCAGCGGACGCAGGTCTCGGGCTGGGTCTACGAGGTCGAGACGGGCCGCTTGCGCGAGGTCGACACGAGCACGCTCGAGGCGCGCGAGAAGGAGCTCATTGCGAAGGAACAGCGGCGGATCGCGACGTCGGCGGCGGCGGCGACGACAACGGATGACACGAACAAAGACGCATGCGGCTGCGGCGGCAAGCACTAGGCCGACCGAGGTCAGGCGTTCCGTCGAGTGTAACGGTTGTAGTTCGAACCCCTCACTTAGAACAAAAAACTAGATCTCTCCCTCTCCCGTCGACATATGTCTGTCTCGGAGTCGCCAAGGCTGGCGGGTTGGGGCGACGGAACCGGCGGGCGAGGCTCTACCTGCGAGCGCTGCGACGCAAAGCAGCGAAGGACGGGCTCAGTCTTCTGATGACGGCCCGTGCGAGGGATCCGGTCGTCACCTAATGAAGGATCCCGGCCCGCCGGAGCAAGTGCAGGCGACAGTTCCTGCGAGACGACCCCAAGTTGAAAGCCCAGACCGAGCCCAACAATTGGCCACGCGAGCCTGCTGCGGCCCCGCGTCGGGTCGACTCCACCTGGCACCACCGCCCGGGCGCAGCTCTTTCGTCCGCTTTAGAAGACCGAGCTGCGTCGAGTAGAAGACAACAAGGGAGAGAATGGCCCTGCGAGCAACCCTGCTGCGTCGAGGATGCCGGGGCGAGAAGCCGGCAACAGTAGCGGTTCGCAAGAAGAACCCGGCCGGCGGCGGCTCAACTGGAACGGCTGAAAGGTAGGACCATGCCGGCCGTCGCGCCGCCCGGGCCGTCGTCGGCCCCGCGCTACCTGCTGGCAGACGGCTCCCCCTGCGCTCCCATCTTCAGCTTTTTGGCAAGGCCCCCGACTGTCGACTCCTCTTTCACAACCATCACCACCTCCCTCTTCCCTTCCTCCCATCTATCCTCCTCTGTTTTCCTCCCCGCCATGTTCGCCCGCTCCATCGCCCGCTCGGCGACCGCCTCGACCTCCCGGGCCACGTCGGCCTCCGCCGTCGTCGTGCCTGCCGCCGCCGCCCGGCGGTCGTTCGCCTCGAGCTCGCTCCTCCGCCAGCCCGACGGCAAGTCGGAAGCCGAGCGCAAGGCCGAGTACGACGCTCACCGGGTCTACGTTCGTCCAAGGCCGCCCTGCGTCCCGCCAGCATGGTGCTGGATTTGGCTCGGGCTGACATACACACGCGCGCCCCGCTGCCCATCTGGGTCCTTCTTGCTTCCGCCCTTCGCCTCGCACAGAACGCAAAGACGCAGGACGGCAAGGACGTCATCATCCGGTACGACTCTATCGCCAAGGAGATTGGCGACGACCTCGGCCACCGAACCAGTCAGTCCGGTTGTCAACTCGACCAAGGCCGTTTCGAGGCGGCTGCGCGCGGAAGCCCGGCACTGACGGTTTCTCCGCCCGTTTTGCAGTCAACGTCAACGAGCGCCGGCACAACAAGCGGACGCTTCAGACGCTCTCGTTCGACGGCAAGGTCTGCGTCGTCACCGGCGCTGCCCGCGGGCTCGGCAACATGTTTGCGCGGACATTTGTCGAGAGCGGCTGCTCCAAGATTGTCATCCTCGACCTCAACAAGGCCGACGCCGAGCGGGCGGCGTCCGAGCTCGAGGAGTGGTTCGAGCAGCACGGCGACGTCCAGAAGGGTGATGTGACGGCGCTCGGGCTCGGTGTCAACGTCGCCGACGAGTCGGCCGTCCAGGCCGGCTTCGCCGAGATCAAACGCCAGTTTGGCCGGGTCGACGTCCTCGTCACCGCGGCCGGTATTGTCGAGAACTACCCGGCCGAGGACTACCCGAGCGACCGCATCAAGCTCCTGTACGACATCAACGTCCACGGCACCTACTACTGCGCCCGCGAGGCCGCAAAGATCATGTTCGAGAACAAGACAAAGGGCGCGATCGTCATGGTCGGCTCGATGTCGTCCTCGGTGCGTCTTGCCTCTTTGCGCGTGGTTGCGTTTACCGGAGACTGACATCGGCATCGCCCTGTCCCGCCTCGATAGGTCGTCAACATCCCCCAGCGCCAGGCGCCTTACAACGCCTCGAAGGCGGCCGTCCGGCACCTGGCCGCCTCGATGGCGGTCGAGTGGGCCGACCGGGGCATTCGCGTCAACTGCCTGAGCCCAGGCTACATGCTCACCGCCCTGACCAAGACGATCCTCGACCGCGAGACCGAGCTTCGCGACAAATGGGTCGGCGGCACTCCGATGGGCCGCATGGGCGAGCCCGAGGACCTCAAGGGCGCCATCGTCTACCTCTCGTCGGACGCCGCCATGTTTACGACCGGCGTGGACCTCAAGGTCGACGGCGGGTACACTGTCGTCTGATGCGTCTCAATCTTGTGATCCGGGTGACCCGAGATGGGCCTCAGATAGATCAAAACTCGACTCACGAACACTGCTTTGCCGATGACCAATGTACCGCTCTTTAGAATCTCTCTTTCTGATCATGATGCCGACCTGCGAGCGACCATTCGCAAACGATAATGAAGACTTAAGAGTGCGCGCCGGTGTTGCAGCAGTGCGCCGAAGCGGCCGGCTTCTCTCTCTTCTGTTGACTTGACGACTTGCACACTCTATGCTGGTGCGTTCCGCATGTCGGTTGTAATCGACGGAGGCACTGCCGTCGTCGGACGCACAGGGCCGACAGCAAGATCGAAATGACGGAGGGGCAATGCGCTTGGTGGAGAGGCGAAGTCGAAACGTGCGTGCGTCGGGGGCTGCTGCGCATCTCGCTGGCGCCCGGCCGCGCAAGGGCGAGCAGCAGCAGGCGGGGGCGGCCCGGGACGACAACTGACGAGCTCAGACGACCGCCGGCCGCCTCCTTCCTTCCCTTCACAACCCTTGCTTCTCACAGCCGTCACTCGTCCTTCTGTCCCGCCGTACTCCCTCGCTCTAGGCCGCCGCTATCAGCTCCCGCAGGTGCCGCAGAGACCGGATCCCTCGTCGTCGACGCCCGACTCGTGCGCGCGCGCGAGCCCGCTTCCGGATCAGGCGCCCCGTCTTGCCTTCAGCCGGCGCCCTTCCCTCCGTCTGGCATCCGACATTGCTCTTCGCCTCACGCTCGTTTCTCAATTGCTCTAGTCCATCTCTGAGCTCCAGGCAAGACCGCTACCCGGATCTCTACCTCGCTTGGCCCTTCGGCTCCGCGTCCGAACCTCACACCCGGCAGCCGAGACCGCCCCGGCTAGTGCCTCGAGCCGGCAAGCCCGACTTCACCGCTGGCGACCGACCAGCTTCCGCGCCAACCGTCTCCGTCAGACCGCCTCACGACAGCTCTCTAAGATGAAGGTGAGCCTTGTTGGAGTGCTGCTGTCCCCGAAGAAGCCTGGTCCTGATGCCACCTCTGTCTCGGCCCGCTCCAGTTCGGCAAGCAGATCCAGAGTCAGCAGATTCCCGGCTGGACCGAATACTACCTCGACTACAAGTTCCTGAAGAAGGTGCGCGCACGAGTCGCTGCCAGCGTACAAAGAAGCAGAGCGCTCACCCACGCCATCACGCTAGATCATCAACTCGCTCGCCGCCAACAGGCCCGCATCCGAGGTGGCGGCTTTGGCTGCCGGCATCCGACCGCCTCCCCCGCCCTCACTCCTCAATGGCACTTCTGCGGCCAACCGCTCAGAGTCGTACTTCAATGGCAGTGGTGGCCATTCGTCTTCCGGCGGGGCGGCGACCAGTGGCGCCGGTCATGGCAGCCCGGACCCGATGGACGACGAGCCGCTGCCGCCGAGCGCGCAGCCGCCGACACCAGGCTTCGGCAGCCGGGGTGGCTCGACAGGCAAGGTCCAGAGCTTCATGAGCGCCGGAGCTGCGCTTGCAGACTACGGTGGAGCTGGTCCACCTACGCTCGAGCTCAACGGATCCGGCGCCAAAGAGAACGAGACGCTGATCGCCCACCGGACCGTCTTCTTCTTCAAGCTCGAGCGCGAGATGGAGAAGGTGTGTGCGGGACGCCGTGCATCGCGAGCAGCGGGCTGGACTCCAACTCACTTGCCTTTTGCGCGGCACAGATCAACGTCTTTTACCTCCAGAAGGAGCGGGACCTCCGTCTGCGGCTCCTCACGCTGCTGTCGAACCGAAAGCGCATCCTCGCCTCGCTCCGGCCAGGGAACGGCGCCTCGGCCGACCTCAAGCTCAACAACGGGCCAACGTCCTCGGTCCTCCGGGTCGAATGGAAAGCGCTCGAGGAGGGCTGGAAAGTGCTCGAGCGTGATCTGGGCAAGCTGCAGGTGAGGTCTCGAGACAACCGACCAGTTGCGAGGGGTTGGTCGCTGATTCAGGGACGACACCTCCGACCAACAGCAATTCATCGAGATCAATGCCGTAGGGTTCCGCAAGATTCTCAAGAAATGGGACAAACGGAGCAAGTCCAACACCAAGGAGCTTTACCTGTCGCGCCAGGTCGAGGTCCAGCCCTGCTTCAACCGCGAGTTCCTCGCCAAGCTGTCCGACATCATCGCCGCCAACCTGCTCGATCTCGAGAACGGCGCCGACAGCCTGCTGGGCGAGGTCGACAAGGAGCTCATTGACGAGACGCTCGATCACCCGGTCGAGTTTGAGGCCGACACGTACGACTCGCTCGATGCGCTCGCCGAGGTCGAGACGAGCCTGAGCGAGGGCCTCCAGACCCGCGAGCTCCACGGTACGCTCGAAGCCTTCCGCCGAGCGCTTGAGGACACCGCCAGGCTCCAGGACCAGCATGCCGAGGTCGACCGGATCCTCTGGAAAGCCGTCCTCGAGCTGCCCGAAGCCTTCGTCGAGGACGTCCTCCGGCTCGTCGGCGGCCAGATCCGCTGGGACCGGCTCGACGGTATCAACGGCCGGACAAAGCTCCACCAGGCGGCGCTCGCCGGCCTGTTACCGCTCGTCAAGGCGTGCGTCCAGCGTGGGATCGCCGTCGGCGACAAGGATGCCTACAGTCGGACGGCGCTTCACTACGCCACCTCGGGAGGCCACCCCGAGATCGCCTCGAGTCTACTCAACGTCGGCGCTGACCCGGCCCAGGTCGACATGGACGGTAACACGCCGCTCCTGCTCGCCATCACCGAGGGCCGCATCTCTTGCGTCCGGATCCTGCTTGACTACTCGTCGGCCTCGGCAGCAACCATCATCGAGCCCCTGATGTCGGTCTCGAACGACCTGATCCCGCTCTCGCTTGCGTGCCAGTACGGCCATGAGGAGGTCGCCCGCCTGCTCCTCCGGAAAGGCGCTAAGGTGATCCCCAACTCGGAGGGCCTCTACCCGCAGCACCTGGCCGCGCGCGAGGGCCACCCGGCCATCTGCCGCCTGCTCGTCACCGAGGGCGGGCCGGGCGCCGGCGGTAAGGACCGCGAGGACAAGTACAACCAGTGGACGCCGCTCTTCCACGCGGTGCTCGGCGACCGGCCGAGCCACGTCGAGTGCGTCCGCATCCTCGTCGAGGCCGGCGTTGACGTCAACGCCATGGACGAATATGGCAAGACGGCTCTCTTCTACGCGGCCTACTACGGGGTGCGTCGCGTGTCTTCCTGCACTGTGTCAGCCTCGCAGCAGGCTGACGATGACTTCCCCGGCCGTTCGTTCTGCTGCAGCACATTGAAGCCGTCAACATCCTGCTCGAGGCCGGCTCGGATGTCGCTGCCAACAAGATCCAGTTCGCAGCGAAAGCCAAGTCGCCGCTGAGCCTGGCCGTGTCGAGCCTCGACATGAAGGGTTCGCCGGCCTCCGACCTCGACCTCGACGACAACATGGACGACCTGATCCCAAGCCTCTCGCTCCCGCCGCCGATCGTCCCGCTCCAGGTCTTCGGTCACAACTAGTTGCGGCTCTCGGCCTTCATCTCTCCCTGATCGGCGCTGAGATCTGACTCCCTTCCCTTCTCGCAGCCTTGACAAGCGATGCCTCGTCCAGCTCTCGCTCGGCCGGCCGTTCTCGCGCAAGGTCTCGGCCAGTGGAGCCCCCGTCCCTGCCGTCAAGCTGTACGGCGCGACCGAGGAGCGCATCAACAAGGACAACTGGTCGTCGGTCAAACTCGTCATGACGTCCAAGCCCGACATCACGTCGATGCCGCACAGCGTCATCCTCCCGCTCGTCGACGAGCGCGAGACGTTTGACTTCCAGGTCTCGGCCGAGAACCTGCCGCAGTTTTCGATCGACTTTTCCATCTACCCAACCTTTGGCAGCAAGGTCATCGGCAAGGCCGTCGTCCTCTTCTCGTCGTTCGACCACGTCAACTCCCATCAGACCTTCGTCGCCCCGCTGCTCGACCACCAGCTTAAGACGATCGGCGAGGTCAGTCTGCCGCTTCTTCAAGTGGGTCTTGCCCTCGCAGACTTTGCTCATCCCTTTCTTTCCTGCAGGTCGCCTTCGAGCTTAGCGTCGTACGGCCCTTCGTTGGTGTCCAGCTCGAGATCGGCGGCAAGGTCGAAACCTACTGGAAGTCGACGACCGTCCCAACCTTCTCTGGCCTTAGCCAAGACCACGGTCGGCGCTTCAAGCCGCATCGGCCGCTGTCGGTCGCGTCGTCTTCGCCTCGCGTGGGAGGTGCGGCCTCTGGGGCGGGCGGACCGGCGACCCCGCTCGCCCCTCCGCAGGCAGAGAACGGGCTCATCACCTCGACCTCGCTCTCGGTGAGTCAGCGTGCGGCTCAGCTTTGACATTTGACCGCAGAAGCTGATGCTGCGCGATGCCCCGTGCTTGATGACCAGGGCGAGTACATCAACCTCGTCGTCCAGGTGACGCGCGACCTTGTGCCAGTCGTCTACTCGCTTTGGGCCTTGCCGGTGAACGGCTTCCAGCTCGGCGTCACCGACGTCGACTTCAACCAATTTGACCAGCTCGCCAAGCGCCGGGGAGCAGACGTTGACATGCTCGTCAAGGGCCTCGACGGCACCTCGCCCGCAACCGACTGGCACCGCGCCATCGCCTCCTCCATGGCCCCGCTCGAGCGGGTACTCGCAGTGCGTTCCGTTGAGCGCGTCACGCGAACTGCATCAAGTTCTTTCGCTGACTAAAGTGGTGTCTCTTCGTCGCGCCTGTCCAGCTCCTGCCGAATACGCTCGGCGTCAACCTCGAGTGCCGCTACACGACGCCGCACGACGCCCGCCGGCTCTCGTTCAACAACAATGTCGACGGCAACGACTTTGTCGACAGCGTCCTGCGGGTCGTCTACGAGGCCGGCAACTCGGCCTCGTCGCCGACGCGGAATCGCAAGATCGTCTTCTCGGCCTTTGACCCAACGGTCGCCTCGTTCCTCAACTTTAAGCAGCCAAACTACGCCGTCTTTTTCGGCTCCTTCTGCGGCCTGGCGCGCTCTCCGCGACCGACGCCGCCAGCCTCGGCCTCGGCCCCGCCGTCGTCACGTCTGGAGCCGATTGAGCTTGCCGAGGAGGACGACAAGCGTTGCCTCTCGGTCCGCGAGGCCGTCAAGTTCGCAAAGGCCAACAACCTGCTTGGCGTCATGCTCGATGCGACGCTCATCGCCCAGGTGCCGCACCTCATCTACTCGATCAAGGAGTCGGGTCTCATTCTAGCCGTCTTCTGCGGCTCGGACGGGGAGCAGGCGCTCGGCAAGATCATCGCCCGCGGCTGCTGCGGCAAGGGTCCGCCGTCGCTCACCCGTTTGCCGTCAGTCGACGCCTGCATGTCAAACGGGTGAGTGCCGCTATTGGCTGGCATAGGGTGCGACTGGTCCCGAAATGCTGCAATGCTGACAGCGCCGCCCCCACCCTTCTGTCCTACAGCGTCATCTCGTACAGCTTCTAAGCCTGATCTGCTCCTTCACCTTACCACCTCGAGACGAACCCATCCCTGCTACGCGCCTGTTTGTAGAATCATGCACCTTACGAAGCCCTGGCGCCGAGCTTTGGCCGCCGCTGAGTGCTCCGAGAGTCGGCTGCGCGTGCTCGCTCCGGTGCCCGGCAGACTGGAGGGCCCTCGCTGATGGCTGCCTCGCTCGATCCGAGGCTGTCAGCTACAGAGGGCTGGAGAAGGTCATCTCATCATCGACCGACACCGCTGCCCACGACAGGTGCCTGGGGAGGGGAAGAGTAGGGCGTGGCCATCAAGCCGGCGCGCTCGCGGCAAGCTGGCTGCGTCGACCTCCCAACATCAACCTCGAACCTCCTCCGCCTCCTCCTCCTCGTTCTCGTCCATCTACGGCGTGCCCTCCTCACTCGCACCACGACTCACCCTCGCAACTCAACACCCGCCTCGCCCTCTCCAAGCCTCGGACTGCCCGCTCCAAGCCTTGGACCGCCCGCTCCGAGCCTCGGACCACCAAGATGGCCTCGCTGCCCTCGCCGCCGCCGCATCACACGTTGCCTTACTCCTCGCTGCCGGTCGACAACGTAGAGGCTCTCCGCTCGTCATGCGGCCAGCTGCTCGTCGGTATAGAGGAGATTCAGGCGATGATCAATTGGGGCGGTGAGGCCGGTATGATCGGGTGGCCAAGCCTGCTGGCCGCCTACGAGCGCCTCATGTCGCTCCTCTCGCTCCTCAATCACCACATGACGGCCCGGTCGGTACCGGCGCTGCAGGCCAATTTTTTCGGGCCAGCCAGCAGCAGTGGCGGGTCGAAGACGACGCTCACGCTCTCGCAGCACGCCGTCCACCCGCACATTCCTTCGGAGCCGGCATCCGAAGCCTGGATCCAGGCGCTGCTTTCTACGGTCTGCCTCCTATCCCATCTTTCGGTGCGCTGCTCGCCTCACTGATAGAGGCCGACGACCCACCCCGCAGCACGCGCCGGTCGCGCATGAGCCGCCTCCAGAACCGCCCGTCGGTGACAGTCCCGCGCACGAGGCTCGAAGGCAGCGTGCTCTGCGGGTCTGCACAGCTCTCGCAGGGCTGCACGACTGGAAGGGTCGGGTCGGCCTCGTGGGAGACGTCGAGCCGGACGCGAATGCGGGCGAAGCGGAAGGGAACGACGACGACGACGACGACGACGCGGGCATGGACGAGGACGAGGACATGTTTGGGAGCGGTGACGAAGCTGCTTCCGCTCCTCCAGCAGACAAGGGCAAGGCTCGCGGAGGCACCGAAGGGGGGCCGCAAGCCGAGGCAGCGGTACCGGCGCTCGACAAGGCAGAGAAGGAACGCGAGTTGCGCCGGCTCCTCGCACTGATGGCGCGAGGGCAGCCCCTGAGCTAGCATGCGCCTTTGCATTCTATCTGCTCTCGCTGTCGTGCCTCGGGGCTTCTCGCCAGACTTCATCTAGATCTCGCCGAGGATGACCTGCCACATTGTCCGACCGAACGTCGTCCGACCCTCGTCCGGCAGGGCGCAGCGCCGGCGCGCCTCGACGGTCATCTCGGGCGTGAAGACGCCAGACGAGGAGCGCACGTCGATCATCTTGCCGACGATGGACGGCGTGAACTGGCGACGGTAAGCGGAGGGAAGGAAGGCGTTAGATCAAAAGACGAGACCTGGTGCGGCCCGGCGAGCGCGACCTGCGCCTGATGAGCAGAAGCCAGCCAACACACTTCTGGGTGACCTTGGATTGCCAGGAAGTGGACCTTGCCGTCAGGGTACCTCGAAGCGAGCGCATGGACGAGCGATTTCTCTGTCGACGCCAGCAGATCCCAAGAGCCAGCCTTCGGAAGGCCGACGACGTGATCGGCGTGCTGGAGTGAGGAAGCGGGCCGGGTCAGCATCCTGGGCCTGTCGTCTTCAGCAGCCTGCGCCGAGACTCGCAGACTTACCATCTGCTGAATCTCGAGCGATTTTGTGGCGAAGAGCCGCTCGCCCTCGGCCGTGCAGGTGATCGTGTAGGTGCCAATCTGTCGCAAAGGAGCGGCATGTAGGCTGATCGTCAACGACCAAAGTAGCCAGCACACGGAGAGCAAGACACGCACCTCCCAGCCCTTGGGGTTGCGGGCGACCTCTCCTCCGTAAGCTCGAGCTAGCAGCTGCAGACCGAAGCTGCGGCAGGCGAATCGTCGTCGTGGTCAGCGCTCGAGCGGCCCAGTGCTGCGCGGCGGTCGGCGGGGGCGTACCAGATGCCGATGATGCGGACGTGAGCCTCATTGTCGCCGACATCGCGCAGGAGCGAGAGGATCGGAGGCACCCAAGGGTGCTTCTCGTCGTCGAAGGAGCATGCCGCTGAGGCAAGGACGAGCCCAGGATCAGTTCGGCCAGCGCGACCGGCGATGACACGTCCCAGGCGAGCTCACCGCTGCCCGTCATCAGGATCGCATCGAAGGCGTCCTTGCCGCCCTCGACAAAGCGCGACCGATCTGGCAGCTCCCCTTGGACGACGTCAAAGGCATCGACCCTGAAGTTGACGGCGTCTTGGAGGCCGGCGTTGCAGAGCGAGTCGGCGAGCAGGGAGGTGAAGATCGGAAGGTAGGTCCCGTGGGCCTCGAGGACGAGAGGGTTGGGCGTGTCGCATAGGAAGAGGGCGATCCGAACGCTGCGCTTCGACATGGCGGGGAGCTGAGCGGGACGCTGAAGAGGGTGATGCAGGTGCAGTACGAGAGGTTCACGATGGTCGTCGAGATGTCGGGGAGGAGCGAGTGGTCGGAGGGCGAGGGCCAGCGCCAGTGACCGGAGTCGGCCGAGGGCAAAGGTGGGCTCGGAGCGCCTGCTGGAGCCTTCGACGCCGACGTCGACGCCTTGTTCCCGCACTCGGTCCCTTCATACCTCAGCACGCATGGTCGCTCTTCAGACTCTCTGGCGTGTTGGCGCCGGCCTCGGTGCGTGGACGACATGCTGGCTTGCCCTTGGTGTTCGCGGGAGCTGACGCTTTCCCCGCCTACTCCGTCATTCCCTCTCGCGACCTCGGGTTAACCGACCGCAGCTGGCGTCGGTATCATGGCAGGAGCATTCGGCTCGCACGGCCTCAAGGGCCGGGCAAACATGACGCCCGATCTCATCAAATCGTGGGAGACGGCCTCGCACTATGCTCTCTTCAACGGCGTCGCCCTCCTGGCGGTCTCAATGCACCCCCGGTTCGGTCGGCACGCCTGGGCGGGCCCTCTCATCGCCGCTGGCACGGTCGTCTTCTCGGGCTCGATCATGGGTCTCGTCCTCGATCGGGAGAAGAAGTGCGACCACAAAGCGCTCGGACGCGTCGTCTTTGTCTGTGCTGATTTCTGTCTCCTCTTTCCGCCGAAGGTTTCGTTTCCTGGGCCCGATCACCCCTCTCGGCGGCGTCGGCATGATTGTCGGGTACGACTCTCCCCTTCCAAGCTTCACTGACTCCGGTACTGATGTCCCCGCCTCCCAGCTACGTGCTGCTCCTGCTATGATGATGTGGATGAGTCTAGATCCACCGCGCCCGAGGCCGCTTGCGACCCAGGCCTGCACAGCTCTCTACCGCGAGCGAGCCGCTTTCTCGACCGGCACACGTCTCTGGCTCAAAGCTGAGGCAGGCATACAGAAGCCTGCAGTGTTTTTCTCTGCTACCTGCCTGTTACGCATCTGGAGTCGCATGCTCTGTCCGTGCACTCTCGTGGCTGCCTTTCAACGTCTCCGCGCCGCATCTGCCAGCGCCGCGCAGCCGAGGGCACTAAGAGCCGACGGCTCGACCGCCGCCCTTCGCCCGCCCATCCATCGCCCTCTTGTCCTCTCTCAACCCCATCAACCCACGAAAGCGTCCATCCACCCTCTCAAAGCTGCTCATGCGCACCCGCCGGAGCCTCGGAGACGACCTTCCGGCGACGGCCTCGGCCGGCAAGATCTCTGCGGGAGCAACGACGGCCGCGCAGCGTCGGAATGACAGGCGTGCGACAGCTGCTGGCCCGCACACGCTGCAACAGGCCGACCCATCCAGCCAATCGAGCAGCCAGCTGACGAGCGAGCAGAACGGAGGTACTCGATCACGGGGCGCGCCATCCGAGACAGAGATGCACGGTGACGATTGTCTCGTTAAGTCGAACGGGGCCGGTGCCGAAGCTGCAGCTCGAGGGGAGGTCACGAGCCTGATCAAAGGGACGACGAGCCAGCTCCAGAGTGCGTCTCGATTGTCAAGCTCTCGTCGATCTGCCTGTTTGCTGTCCGAGATCGGGCCTGCTAACCCTTCCGCGCATCCGCTTTGGCAGAGGCGTCGTCCTTCGTCGCGCCTCGCAGCCCGCATCCGCCTCGAATCCAGCCTCGACTGCCGCCGTCATCGCAGGCGTCGAGATCGACCTCGCCGGCGGAGAGCCACGCCGGCCACATCCAAGGCGAAACCCAGCGGCCGTCAGCATCGTCTGGTGAGCGCCGGCTATACGCCGACTGCTGTCACTCGACCTCAAGGCAGCACTCTGACGAGACGCGATCTCGCCCCGATCTCGCAGAGGACGTTCGTGCTGCGCGGAGCGACGGCAAGCTCGGCGGTGCTGGTCCGTGGGCGGCACTTCGCGAAGCTCAACTCTGGATTTCTGACCTTCATCCGCCGATTCGTGTCGCAGACTCGAGCTCGGGCAGCAAGCGGAAGGGCTCTGCTCGACGATTTGACGACGCAGCATCAAGCAGGCCACGTGCCAGCTCGGACCGCCTGCAGCCTTCCGACAGGCTGCATGGTGCACCGCATCCGACCGATGTCCGTCGCCGCCCGCCGGCCTTTGAACTCTCCGACTCGTCGCCGCTCAAGCGCACTTCGCCGGACGGAAATGGAGGCAGCAGCGACCTGATCGGCGACGGCGATTCGGACGTGACGGCCGGCGGCAACCGCCGAGGCTACAGCTTCCACGGCTCCGAAATTCAGGACGAAGACGACGATGCGCTGATGCTCCCTGCTCAGGAGCCGGTCGGTGCAAGCAACTCGAGCGTCTCGCACTGGAGCGGCGTGGCCAAGATGCATTACTGGCCGGCCGCAGAGGTCGCGGCTCCCCATCCACCTCCGCTGGCGGCGGTCTCCGAGGAGAGCGACGGTAAGAACGGTATATCATCCTTCTTCCGGTACGAGGTCCCGCACTGATGATCACCGGGCTTGTGGAGCAGGCTATCCGACGGCAACTCGGCGCAACCTGCTCCCGGATCTCCTGAATGCCGAGTACGGAGACGATTCGGAGCGGTCGAGCCCTCGCGTCGAGCTGGGCCGCCGGTCGGCCGGCCGTAACGTTCCTCTCACTCGGCGGCAAGCCGTGGAGGGACCATCGGGCGCTGCTCAGCGACCGTTTGCCGTCCCGGTCGGCCTTGCTCCGGCCAAGTCGTCCGCTCTACCAGCTCTGGCCGACGCCGAGCCCAACCCGTTTCGAACGGCGATGCTGCCGCAGCTCGCAGGACATCGTCGGAGTCATTCGATGGCTGGGCACGAGCGCGCAGCGACGTACTCAACCCTCGGCGGCGGCAACGAGTCGTCCTTCCTCGAGGCCGACTCGTTCGCCGCCCGTCGGCTGCACTCGCTCACGCGACCGGCCAAGGCGCGTGACTCGCTCGCAATGCGTTCGCGCGCGCCTCGGTCGCAAGCCCCGGCGTCGCAGCCGGCCAGCGTCGACCGCCCACCTTCGGTCGCCGCCTTTGGCCAGGCGCAGATCCTGCTCAGCAGCGCCGACCCGTGCGTCTGCGGCTTCACCGGCGGCAAGCGCCGACGTCTTTCTGCGCTAAACGGAAGCGACGGTCGCCTCTCTGACGACAGTTTGCTCGGCAGCGGCGGTAAGGAGAACTCCCCGGCTAGCACCAGTCGTGGAACGCTGGGTGGCTGGGATGCACACACCAAGGGGTGCGAGACACTGCGCGAAATGCGAGCTCAGGGCTGGCGCATCTACCGCGAGATCTGAGGGGGGCAAGAGTTGAGCCGATGTCTAGGCGCCCGCCTTGTGACTGTGTTGTTGACGACGCTTGATGACCCTTGGCCAACATTCCACTGGCCCTTTTCGCACAGCGACCCAGCGAGCTAGGTCGTCTAAAGGAAAGATGCGATAGGGCATGCAAGCGGGGCGGACACAACAGTGTGGAGGAAGTGGGGGCAAAAGCAGAAGAGATGAAGGTGGGGCGTGCTGAGCAGGCGGAGAAGGATGAGGAGAGACACGAGCGGGCGGAGCCGACGACCGGGCGACGCATCACTCGTGCATGACGCTATCGTCGGTGTCGTCGAGAACAGAGGTGAGGACGTCAAAGACGCCGGTGCCGAACGCGCCGGGCTTGCCGAGGACGATGCTTGAGCTCGGGTTGCTGAGAGCGTCAAAGTCGCCGTGGAGGGTCGCGTCCGAGAGGAAGGCAGCCGTCGTCTCGAACGAGGCCTTGAGCAGCGGCGACGACTTGGACGAGATACCGGTCCGGTTGAAGGGCTTGTAGCCGCCCTCGTGCGTCTGCAGGTTCGCGGGCAGCAGGGAAGAGCGTCAGCGATTGGCCTGGGACAAGGGCGAGAGGAGCAGCTCGCACCATGTAGTCGGCGATCAGCGAGAGATGGCGGTAATTGATCGTGATAGCGTAGACGCCGAAGACGTCCGAGACCTCGCGGATGATGCTCGCCCGGGCGGCCTCGACACCGTAGTTGTTGAGGATCGACGCAATGTCGTTCGACCGGATGTAGTTGAGATCGACGAGCTGGTGCGCGTGCTCCCACATGGACTGGAAATTCGAGCCCTCGGTGAGGAGGGTGCGCTTGCCGTGTTCCCACGACTCGTCGTCACCTGAGCCGGTCTTGAGCCGGATCGCGCGCGAGATATCGGGCACCTGGTGGACGATGGCCTTCCGGCAGCACCGCTCCATGACGTCGACGATGAGCAGTTTCTGCGAGTCGCCGGGGAACTGCGCGATCGTGGAAGGGGGTTTGGAAGTGTCAGCGTCGCTAGTCGAGGCCGCGATGTCAACAGCACGAGGGCCATTTGCGGAGACGCACCTGGAGCTCAAATTCCATTGTCTTGCCCTGCTTGAGGTCGAAGCTCATGCTGGCGACGTACTTGGCCGTCGACATGAAGCGGCTCTCAAAGTCAGTGACGCGAGCGGCCATCGCAATGCGCTCGGCCTCCTCGTCCTCGTCCTTGTCGTCCTCATCCTCCTTGTCGGAGAAGGCGGCGTCGAGGTCTTCAAGGTCGGCGTCGCTGCCCGAGTCCGAGTCGTCGTCGTAGCTGGCGGCCTCCTTGGCGTTGGCTGCGCGCTTGGCGTCGTCGGCGTCACCGTCGTTGCCGGCCTCCGAGTCGGCGTCGCCGCCATCGTCGTCGCCCTCGTCGGCCGGCGCGTCGACGTTCTCATTGACGGAGCCTTTGGGCACGCGGACCGACTTGCCCTTGCCAAGGCCCTCGAGATCGTTCTTGACCATCTTGGAGAACTCCTTGATCTCACGGAAGACCTCGTTCTTGATGTGGAGCGCGAATGAGCCTGGCAGCGACTCAAAGATCTGCTGCGGCGTCAGGTTGTGCTCGTCGACAATCTCCTCGGCGGGGAAGAAGTCGAGCAGGACCGTGTACGACCGCGAGCGCGAGTAGCCGTTCGACTGGCTCTTGCTCGAGAGCTTCTCGGTAACGGTGACCTTCTCTACCAGCTCCGAGAGCGTGACCTTCTTGAGGTCCTTTGAAAGGAGAGCGAGGTCATCCTCGGCGACGTGGTCGAAGATAGGGAGCTTCATCGACGGCGTCTTGGGCTTGGACGAGGCCGTCATGACAAGCTCTCGCAGACGGGGGATACCGAGCGTGACGTTGGCGGCGCCGTGACCGGCGAGATGGAAGGTGTTGAGCGTCATCTGCGTCGAGGGCTCTCCAACACTGAAGCGGGATGGAGAGGGTCAGCAGAGCGGGGAGGGCCGAGGCGAGCAAGCGAAGACGCACCCCTGGGCGGCGAGCAGGCCGACGGCCTCTCCCGGGTCGATGAGCGCCTTCATGTAGCGGAGGCTCATCATACCCTGAAATTTGGCCTTCTTGATGGCCCACGGCGTTTGGCGCTTGCCGGCGGCGTCCTTGTCCTTATTGGAGAGGAGGAGCTTGTCCTTGTTTGCCTCGACGTAGGCGTTGACCGAGGCGGCGTACTTCTCGCCGGTCGAGCCAAAGTAGAGCTGAGGCATGTACTTGGAGAGCGAAGGGTCGTACTTGAGCGGCCGCTTGGCCGCCTTCTTCATGTAGGCGGGCGCCGTCTCCTCGTCGAGCCGGCCTCGAAGCAGACTAGCATCGTGCCGCTGAAGGAGCGACTCAGAGTTCTGAACGTTGAACGAGAACTGCTTGGGGTCGAGGTGGGCCTGCTTGGTGACGTCGAGGCCGTCCTCGCCGTAGAGGAACTGGACGACCGAGCCGTCGCTGTCGCGGACCGTGTGGTCGTAGTGGACGCGAATGCCCTCGAGATGCTTGATCAGGCAGCGCTGGAGGTAGCCCGAACGGGACGTCTTGACGGCCGTGTCGATGAGACCCTCGCGGCCCGACATGCAGTGGAAGTAGTACTCCTGGGGGCGGATGCCCGTCAGGAAGCGATTGGCGACGTAGCCGCCGGCGCGGGCCGCCGTCTCGAACGGCTTGAACGACGGCAGCGTCTTGCCGCTGACCATCGTCGGGACCCGCCGGCCCTCGAGCGACTGCTGGCCGAGGACTGACGAGATCATGGTTGCGTTCGTCGTCGAGCCCTTGGCGCCCGAGACAGTCATCATCTGCATGTTGTTGGTCGGGAACGACTTGACGAGCCGGTGCGGGACCATCGTCGAGTTGACCTTGGACGTCGTCCCGCCAAACTTGGCCTGCATGACGTTGTCGAGACCGGCCATCAACCGGTCATCGCGGAGGATCTCCTCGAGCCGGATCTGGAGGTTGTGGTTGGTGTCGGGGTCGTTTGGGTCGGCGTCGCCGAGGCCGACGTACGAGATGGCGACCTGCTTGCCATCGGCATCGACATTGCGGAGCATCTCCTTGCGCTCCTGCTCGCCTTCGGGCGTGAGGACGAGGTCGTCCATCCGGCACGAGAAGGCGTCGTTCTGCAGAAACTTGGAGAAGAGGCGCGAGAGGACCGAGAGGAGCTTGCCGGCCGTCTCGGGCCCGTAGACCTCGAAGCACGAATGGACGAGACCGTACGAGCTCGCGCCAAATTGCGACTTGTCGAGGATGCCGATCAGGAGCTCTCCGTCGACAAACAAGACCTCGCCCTCCTGCGAGTGAGGGCCCCAGAGCTCGCTCTTGACCTTGTTCTTGGAGGCCAAGTTGAGGCCGCTCGCGCCGAGCGGCTTGATGTTGAGCAGGACGGTCGAGAGGATCTGCTTGCCCGTCCAGAGCGGCCGCGGCTTCCAGACAGCCGGCGGGAGGGTGACGATCCGGCCGGTCGCCGTGTAGTCGTCCTCGGTCCGGAGCGAGCCGTACAGCAGCTGATGGTACTGCTCGCGCGTGAAGAACGAGTTCTTGTTGCACATCCAGACGCCGGCGACGACGTGGTCCTGGATGAGGCCGCGGAGCGGGGCGCCCGAGGTCGGGACGAGGTACTGGCTGTCGGTGTTGGCAATGTTGTAGCCCTCGGCCCGGGCGACCTGCGACTGGGCGAAATGGATGTTCATCTCGTCGCCGTCAAAGTCGGCGTTGTACGAGTTGCAGTTGGCGTAGTGCATCCGGATCGTCTTCTCGCCGAGCAGAACCTTGGCCTTGTGCGCCATCATCGAGGGCTTGTGCAGCGTCGGCTGCCGGTTGAGGATCAGCATGTCGCCGTCGCGCAGGTGGCGGAAGACCTTCTTGTTGATCGCCTGCGTCCGGGTCGAGAGGCCGCCGGTCGAGTAGGCGCCGTCCTGGGGCGTCAGCAGTTGGTTGGCGAGTGCCGTCCGCTGCTCAGTCGACATGCGGTCCTGAAGGCAAGGAAACAGCCAGCAAGACAGGAGTTAGCCCTCTCTGCCCGAGGTTCGCGAGGAGACAGGGGAGGCAAGACGACGAACGAGCGAGATTTGCGCGCCGTCCTCGTTGACAACCATCGACGCGCCCGGGTAGACGGTCGGGCCGTTGATGACGGCCTGGCGCATCTGGTTGATGTTGTGGATCGTGACAGGCTCGGGGAAGGTGAGCTTGCGCGCAAAGACAGGCGGCACGCCGATCTCGTTGGTCTCGAGGTTGACGTCGGGCGAGATGACGGAACGGGCGGCGTAGTTGACACGCTTGCCCTGCAGGAGCGTCGAAAGAATGCCGTGGTCAGCCTTTGCACATCGCGCAGCGCATGCGGCGGACGGACCATCATGTGCTTGCGAAAGAGGCCCTCCTTCTTCTCGAGGACCTGCTTGACACCCGGCGGAGGCGCGCCGCCGCCGCGGATGATGGTCGGATTCTTGCTTGAGTCCATGAACGAGTTGACGTCGACCTGAAGCTGATGGACGGCGTCGAGGAGCATGCCGTAGACGCGCCTGTGCTCGGCCGCGAGCAGAACGGCAGAGAGCGGCTCGACCCCGTCCGGCCCCGTTTTGGTGCCGACGGCCCGCATCTGCGTGTTGAGGTCGCGCACGCGGAACGACGTCTGAAGGATGCGCAGGAGCGAGTCGTTTTGCGGGTTTTCAAAAACGATGTCGGCCATCTTGGAGGCCGGCCGGAACCGCGTCGGCGGGACGGGGACGGCCGCCATGAAGAAGATGTCGGCCGAGGCCGGCGGGAGCGAGGCGTAGGGCGACGAGGATGACACGTTGCGCAGCCGCTGCGACTTGGCAAACTGGCCGTGGCCGCCGTAGAGGAGGGCGCAGACGACGGCCTCGTTGCGGAACAGGAGCCGGAGGTGGGCCCGGGCCTCTTCGCAAGGCATGACGCGCTCGAGCCGCTTCTTGGCCGTCTTGGGCCCGTCAGCCTCCACCCGACCAGCTGCCGCTCTGATCGTCGCATCGAGCCGGTCCTCGATGTCCATGTCGACGTCGCCGCTCGCATCCGATGAGCTGTCGTCGTCGGCGTCGCCCCGCTCGCTGCCGCTCTCCTCGCTCGCCGAGCCGTGCGCGAAGCCCTCGTCGACCTCGCCGCCGGCCGCGAGCTTTTGTTCGAGCGCGGCCTTGCGCTCTAGCGCGAGCACCTGCGGCCGGACGCGCGACTGCATCCGGAGAATCGCCGCCTGCTTGGAGACCATCTCGAGCTCGACGATCTTGGTGTGACCCTCCTTGCGGTAGACGTGGGCGAAGCTGTAACGGGGGAGAAGTCAGTTTCTGGCCGGAGGGGGAGGAGAGGAGAGCGACTCGACTGACGCCTTGCAGCTGTGGCACTTTTTGTACCCCCGCTTCGAGAACTCGGCAATGACCTTCTTGCGCTCGTTGTAGACGAGGTCGTCCTTGTAGGCGTCGCGGCTGCTGCTGCCCTGGCCCTCGGCCTCGGCGAGCGCCTCACGCACAAACGCCTCGACGCGCTCGATAAAGCGCTCCTCAGTCTCGGCGTCAGCGTCGGCCTTCTCAAGCTCGTCCGCGGCCTGGGCAGCCTCCTCCTTCTTGTCGGCTGCCTTCTCCTCGCGCGTCTTGTCGGGCTTCTCGCCCGTCAGCTTAGGCATCGTCGAGAAGGCGCCGAGCTCGAGCGCCTTTGAAAGCAGGCCGTGGTCGAGGAGCGTAAGCCGGCCAACAAACTTGGACGTCTGCGAGGATGGCGCACGCAGGAGTTGTCAGCCTGGCTATCCGGCTCTGATGCGCGAAAGAACGAGCATGAGGCGGCACGAACCTCGACCGCAGGGCCGCGGAAGCGGTGGCAGAACATGCAGCACTGGCGGATGAGCGAGTAGGCCTGGGGGAAGAAGAGCGGGTGATAGACGGGCGTCGGCAGCGAGATGTGGCCAAAGTGCCCCGGGCAGTCGTACGACGACAGCCGGCACGAGGCGCACCTGCAGAGGACGGGAGGCAGGTGGTCAGCCGGCGTGCTGCTGGAGTTGGAGGTCCGGGGGAGCCGGAGCGAAGCGCAGGCCTGCGCTGCTGGCCCGCCGCTCTAGAGGCTCCCCTCAGAAAGACTCTCTACGACTGGGAGCTCCGGTGGAAGAGGCACGTACACGTCGCCCCGCTCCATTGGCCCGAGCGCAGGGTCATAGAGGCCGCCGCTCGTCGGTCGAAGGAGGTTGTCGAAGAGCGTCGGGTTGACGATCTGCTTGACCGAGATCCGACGGAGGTCCTCGGTGGTCAGGAACGAGAACGACAGCGACGACGGCGTCGACGGCAGCGATTTCGAGATGTCCATCGGTGCGTTGGCCCCGAGGGCTGCGGGCGGGGCGGGAGGAACGGAGGGGGCTGCCTGCTGCTGCTGCTTGCTGCTGGAGAGGAGGAGGGCTGGCGAGGCGGAGGCGGAAGGGCCGCCGAGGGGGCTGAAATTCGGCTGAGCGTAAACGAACCGCCCGCCCGCGTAACGCCTGGCGTGGGACTTTGGGATTTCTCGATGGGCGCGCGTCGCCCCCCGGGTTGATCTCGCCCATGGCCCCTTCCCTGCCCTCAGCCTGCCCTCCCTCCCTCCCTCCCTCGCTCCTTTCCCCTGTTTCTTGTCTCCTCCTTGCGATGCTGGCCGTCGCACTCTCTTCGCTTCTCTTTCCGCTGCTGGCGTTCGCGGAACCGGCGCGCATCAACCTCGTCCACCGAAGTCCGGGCAGCTCGCTCGACCCGGCCGACCGCTACGAGCTCGCCCTCGCCTCGATTCGTGCAAAGTACGCCGGCCTCCTCCCGAACGCCGCCCACGGCCGCCGGGCACCTGCAGGCGAGGTTTCTCTCACCAATCTCTACGCCGACGCGTGCGTTCTCTGTTCTTTGTGGTCTAGTGGAGCCGTAAGCAGCCGGCTGATCCATTCACCCTCTCTGCGCGTGCGCGTCGCTCACAGCACGTACACCGGCGACATCCAGCTGGGCACGCCAGGGTTCGTTGGCGACGCCACCCTTGTACCTGATTGCTCGGTGCGCTGTCTCTGTCCTCAGTACTGCAAAGCTAATTGGGCGCGCCTATTTGACTCTCGGCAGGCAGCAGCTCTCACTCATCCTCGACACAGGTGCGCGCCTCCCGTCGGTTCCGCAGCAGCGCGGCCAAGGAAAGCCGCTGACGCGCGCCACCGTCCCCTTCCCGCAGGCTCGTCCGACCTCTGGGTGTCGTCCTCGGCCTGCACGACCTGTACTGGCACCGACGACCTATTTAACGATGCCAAGTCGTCGACCTTGGCGCGCTCGAGCGAGTCCTTTGCCATATGTGCGTGTCCTCTCCCTACGATTATTCCATCGGCGGGCGGCGGTGACGCGCGCAGTCATCGTCCCGCCCGCCCCGTTGCCCGCTTTTGAGGGTGCTGCTGCTTCGCCGCGGGTCGTCGCGAAACCATCTCAGGGGCTGATGAATCGCCTTGACATGCGCTGCGCCTTCTCCCCAGCTTACGGCTCGGGCAGCGCACAAGGCCAGCTCGCGACCGACACCGTCTCCCTCGGCTCGTTCACCGTGCCCAAGCAGACGTTTGGTGAGTCTCGACGAACTCGACGGTGCCGGCTCGACAGATTGCTCACCTCGCAACCCGGTCGTTTCCTTCCAGGTCTGGTCTCGAAGGCCTCGAACAATCTCATCTTCTCGCCTATCTCGGGCATCCTCGGCTTCGGCTTCCAGCCGCTCGCTCAGAGCGGCGCGACGGTCCGTTCTTCCTTCCATCGTGTTTGCCACCCACTGCCGCCTTTCCACCCTTCTGACTCTTCTAGTTCTTGCCCTACGTCGCCACAGCCCTGGTGGCTGTCGCTCGTCGACTCGTGGCCGTCGCCGCTGTTTGCCTTCCACCTCACCCGGCACTCGTCCTCGTCCAACAGCGTCAACCCCGGCGGGACGCTCACGCTTGGCCACACGGACGACTCGCTCTACGAGGGCAGCATCGCCTGGAACACCGTCACAAGCCAGACTTACTGGGTCGTCAGCCTCGACGGCGCCGTCGTCGAGAGTAAGGCCGTCGCCTTCAACGCCAACAAGGGCGCCGCGATCGACACGGGCACGACGCTCTGCCTCGGGCCCGTCGCCGACGTTGCGGCCGTCTACAAGCAGATCCCGGGAGCGCGCGAGGTCTCGGCCGGCTCGTGGGTGATCCCCTGCTCGACGACGACGACCGTCGCCTTCTCGTTTGGCGGGACCGTTTACCCCTTCGCGGCGGCCGACCTCATGCGTGGGCTCTACCGCTCAGGCGGATCAGAGTGCATCGGCGCCATCACCGGCCTCGACCTCGGCGGCGGGGCGCCCATGGGCTGGATCATCGGCGCCGCCTGGCTCAAAAATGTTCGCCCCTCATTGACACCTCCCGTGCAGACCTTTGGCACTCGGGACTGACGAGTGCTCGCCCGCATTCATGCTCAGGTCTACACCGTCTTCCGCCAGAGCCCGGCCTCAGTCGGCTTTGCCTTCCTCCCTGGCGAGGGACCCACCCCGTCAGCCAACGCCAGCTCGAGCCTCGTCTCGTCCTCTGCTTCTGCCTCGCGCTCGTCATCGTCGTCGTCTGTCCGCTCGAGCTCGGCCTCGTCCACCTCGTCCGCCGCCGCCTCCAGCTCGGTCTCGTCGACGCGGTCAATGACGACGAGTCCCTCATCGGCCGCGACGGCGCCAACAGAGGTCATCACCGGCGGTATCGTTACGATCGACATTCCTGTGACGGCGGCGGACGCGAGCGCCTCGGCTTCGGCCGTCAGCGCAGGCTCTAGCGTGGCCAGCCTCGGCCCAAGCAGTGGATGGAGTGCGCTCCTGCTGGCAGGAGCCCTCGGTGCATGGCTTGCGCTTTCTCGATGAGCGGGCGCCTGCCCGTCGACCTGGCCGCTTTTCTCTCTCTCCGTAACATTAGATCTCTTGTCCGGCGTTTGTCCCATCTGTGACCGCCAACCTCCCCAGCCGTCCGCATCCGGACTATCTGCTGCCCGATGCAGGCCCGGCGTGTAATATATAGACTGCACGTCCTCTCCTCGCCCGCCAACGTCCTGCGTGCGCGAGCGGTGGGCCCGTGCTTGTACTCCTTCACATACATTTCTTGTGCCCCCCCCCCCTCCCGTGTTGTCGTCGTGCGAGAAGAGGGATGGCATACAACGGGCAGGAGTGGCAATAACGACTGAGAAGATGCGTTTGAAGGGGAGCGCTTGGCCATGGGCGGCCGCGACGATACAGCAATGAGGCAAGAGTGGTAAAGGCGAGAGTGGGAAGACTGCGGAAGCACGCAGGAGTCACATGGGTCGAGAGCCTGCCGAGAACTTGATCAGGTGCGTGTGTTGGGGTAGATGGCATCCCAGGCGGCCTGGATAGTCGTGGGAGAGGCGATGAGGTCAGCCAGAGGCGCCTCGAGAGGACGGTTGGCTTTGCCGGCCGCGCACCTCAAACTCGAGCAGGAAGTCTGCAGGCCTATACGTCCGCCAGTCGACGAGGAGCCGTTCTTGGCTCCTGACGAGCTGGCAGTAAAGGCCGAGCGGGAAGTGACAAGCGAGGTCCTCGGGGATGTCGCTCACGCGGACGACCCGCCCGCTGACGGCCGTCGTCACCTTGGGCGGCGGCGACCAGAGCCAGTCCTCAGCGACATAAGCCGGATACTCGTCCCGCTCCTCGTAGACGAGCTCGGCGTGGAACTGGCTGAGGGCGAGCCGGGCCAGCGCGAAGTGCTGGACGACGACGGCGTGTGCAAAGATGAGGGCGGCATGGGAAGGCAGGTAGGGTTCGAGTGCGTACGGGAGCGACAGGCGAAGGACCGACGAGTCGAGCTTATCAGCGAGCTTCAGGGCACTGGAGAGCGCACATAAGTCTCGTCAGATTGGAATCGTAATGACCAGCTGGGCTCGGCGCAGACTTGCCTGAGGAGATTGTCGATGCCCCACCGCGGCGCTGCGTAGGCCGCCCCGGGGGTGACCAGACTCATGAAGACGTCGAGGCCGTCCTCGGCCTTCTCGTCCATCTGGATGACCTTGAGCTTGCCCTCGAGCTGGTCCTCCGATTCAGGTCCCTCGCCGCAGGTGGCCAGGAGATCAGCGAAGACGTCAGACCCGTAGGCGAGGTGCAGGCGCCTGCTTGGGTACGGGTGGCCATCGGCCGAGCGGACGATGATGTCGGCCCTTCGCTGGACGCCAGCGGCGTGTGAGAAGGTGTCTATGCGCCACCTGCGAATGTCGAGGTTCCGCTTGAGCCGGTCGAGTGAAGCGTCTATTTCAGCCGAGCTGCGAGCCATCGGGCTCAGGGCGGCGGGTGGGGCATGCCTGTGGGAGCAGGGCCGGGGGTGCGTCAGCCGACTGCGCGCGTGAGATGGCAGGTCGCCCAAGGCGGTGTGAAGTTGGGACGGACAGGCCGATACGGTAATCCAGCTGCATGGGAGCGACAGCAGGAGGTGCTCCGCTCACGACGGCCGCCATCGGATTCGTGGAGGACAAAGATCGAAGGGGCGGGCAAAGCTTCGTTAGGGTTGATGGCGGCGTGGTCAGACAGCTAGGCGGGGCGGCAGGAGTGCGCCGAGAGCAGGGCGGGTCAGTCTCCCAGGGTACTCAGCCAGACCTCAGCGAGGGCCAGGCGAAGCTCACCAGATGTGGCTATCAGACGATCCCCTTCTGCCTGAGGATGCTCGTCGTTGACAGGAGGCAGACGACCTAGCCCCCCCGCCTGCGCCTGCCTGTGGCCGCATGCCGCACGCGCAGCGCCGAGCTGACGCCTCCGACGGCCATCACGAACCTCCCTCCCTCCCGGTCACCCTCGCCCTCCTTGATCCTCCGGCATGTCCCGCCATCAGAAGCAGCCCTCGCAGGGTGGGTCGGGCACCAAGTCGGCCTCGTCCTTCTCGTCCCAGATCGCCTCGTCGTTGCGGACGCGTCGCCCGTCGGCCGCGCCTAAGGTCTCCCAGCCGCCCCAGTTCGGCGGCCCGCCTCCTGCCGTCGGGTCCGACACACGTCGAGCGAGAGCCGTCTCGGACAAGATCAAGAGCCGGCTCTCGGTCCGCTATGCAGACGGTCCCTTGCCGTCGTATCCACCTCCGCCGGTGCCGAGTCTTCCGAGCCTCCCTGGAAGCCGGCGGCCGACCGTCGTCGATGGCAGCAGCGGCGGCGGGGGCGCGTCTGCAGCTCCGGACGCGTGGGCGGCGCCTGAAGACGTCGGCGGGTGGGACAACGAAGGAGCCGGCATGGCCGGCCTCGGGGCCGGAACGAGCGACATGGGCCTGCGACGCGACCCGGGCCAGGTCGATCTCGGCGAGATCGGCAAGGACGGCTTTGATCCAGAGAGCTGTGCGTCAACCGCGGCCTCCCGCGCCCTGCAAGCGTATGGACAGGACCAGCTACTCTCGCCAGTGGCGCTGGCGCTGTTTCCCTCGTTCGGATGACCGGCTAACGTTCTGAGACTCCGGACTGCTCCAGATCTCAAGACGAAGCTCGCCGGCGCGTCCGACGCCGAGATACAAGCCTTCGTCGAGGCGCTCGAAAAGAGCAAGGTCGCGACGGCCGAAGATGTGAGTCTGAAAGTGCCTGCCAGTCTTCATGATCTTCGAAACGAGGCCTGACCTTGCCTCCCCTCGCCTTTTTCCCATCAGCTGCAAAAGAGCGTCTTCAAGAAGTGAGCCTGCCAAGCTACGCTTGCCCTGGGCAACCATCTTTGACTGACAACTGCGCCCCTTCCGCCGTCCGACACCTTCCTCCCCCCAGCTATACCGAGTTCATCACCATCTCTCGCGAAATTGCGACGCTCGAGACATCGCTCGTCGAGCTTCAGACGCTGCTTCACGACTGGAAGTCTGTGCCTGAGTCGCTTTCGGGCCTGTCATCGCTGGCCGATGACGCCTCGCAGCGCAAGTCGAGCTCGTCATCGACGACGGGAGGGCCGGCCGCGAGGGATGGCGGCGGGAACGGCTCGCGCCGGAGCTCAGTCGCCGACCTCCAGAGCCTGTACCGAACTCAGCTCCAGGCGCTCTACTCGCAGGTCGCCGGCTCGCAAAAGTTCATCCCGATGATCCCCGGCCGGCACGTAGTCGCCGAGACGGGCGCCTTCGTCGAGCTCAACCCGGCAACGTACAAGGCCAAAGGCGGCGTCCACCTCTTTCTTCTCGACGATCTCGTGCTCATCGCTGGCGTCAAGCGTCGGCCGGGTGGGGACGATAAGAAGGATGGCAGTCGCGGAGGCGACGACGGCAGGCTCGTCGCCGAAAAGTGCTGGCAGCTGGCGGAGGTGACTGTCGTTGATGTCAAGGACTCGAATGGTACGTCGCTTATTGTCTGAGCCGACGGCTTTAGCCACCTGCGCTAAACGCAGCGTTTCCGTCGGCCGTCTGCGCTCGTCGCAGAATTGACGCACGCGATCAAGATCCGGCGCGGCAAGGAGACGCTCATCTTCCGGACCGAGCGGCCCGAGGATAAGCGGTCGCTGCTCGTCTCCTTCCGCAAGGTGGCCGAAGAACTTGCGGCACGCAAGCGGCGCGAGATTGAGAAGGAGCAGGACAAGCGCCGCACGCTCTGGCAGGGCGGCGAGTCGTTCTCGGCCCAGGGCGGGAGCGTGCCTGGGCTACCTGGTGTGCCGGGCGGCGGGCCTCGCTCGGGACGCATGAGCTCCAGTGCATCGGCCATGGACACGGGAGTCGACGTTGGCTTGTCGAGAGCGAGCTCTCTCGACGGAACGCGAGGCAAGGAGACCCGGTTCGTCGAGGAGTGGACGGACGAGGTGACGGTCACGCTCGCGCTCAAAAACTGGGAGGAGGCGGTCGAACTCATCGAGGAAGGTGTGTGCAAGACTCGCATCGTGTGCTTGAGCGCAGCTGAGAGAGATGTCCTTAAAGCTGACGTCCCGCTCCTTGCCCATCTTCGATCTACTAGGCAAGGAGCGCCTGACCGGCTTCGTCGCCTCCGAGGCGAATGATCCTGTCCCGGCCGCCATGCTTCGGCAGCGACTTGCTGTTCAGCAGGATCTCCTGCTCGCTCACCTAACGGCTGCCCTCCGTGCACCGTCCATCCGCAAGCCGGCGCTCGTCACGCTCGTCTCCTACTTCTACCGGCTCGGCCAAGCCGACCTGGCCCGTTCGACGTTCCTCGCCGCGCGGACTGACGTCCTTCGCCGGCGGGTGGGCGAGGTCCGATGGGAGCGCGGTCAAACCGTGCAGTACATCAACGAGCTCGCCGTCGTTTGGTTCATGGGCGTCAGCGTCACCGCCCAGTGGTACCTGCACGCCTTCCGCGAGAACGGCATGGCAAGCGGTGAGTCCGACGCTCGTCTCGAAGGAGACCAAGGCGCCACAGAGACGCGTGGTCCCGACGCTGACACCTCTCTTGCATCGACAGGTCTCGTCAAGTGGTCGAAGGAGCAGGTCGACGGCTTCGCCGGCATGTTCAAGGAGCAGGTTTACGTGCCCGATCAGGACCCGGCTGTCATTGCCGAGGCGGTCGACGTCGTCCGGACGCTCGGCCGCAAGCTCCTCTACGACATTGGGCTGGACCTGACGTTCCTCTTCCGCGACGGCCTGATCGACCGGCGAGGCTCGGCCGCGTCCTCGGTCGTACCCTCACGACATCCCTCACCACCGCCGCCGCCGGAGCTTCCTCCGCCGGCGGGCCAACTTGCCCAACAGGCGCATGTGTCTGCTCCCGCCGCCCCGTCAACCTTGGGTGCTCAGGCGAAGGCCGTCAACAGAGGCGACGACGCCCGCTCCAACGCCAGTCCACCCACAGCGCCAGCGCCGCAGGATGCGTCCGCACCCCCCTCGCGTCCACAACGACTGTCGGCCGACCGACCCACCACTCCGGCCAATTCGGCAGTGTCAGCTGCATCCACTCCGCCCCCTCGGCCACCGAGGAGAGATCGGACTCGGCCTGCTGCCACCCAGGAGCCGGCCGAGGAGCCAAGGCAGGCCTCGGGAACGATGCCGGCAGGGCCGACCAATGGCTAAGCGAGGACCGCCGGGCTCCAGTCTACCGATGTCACCTTCTCGAGACTCGGTTTGCCGCCGCTTAACCTTTCAGAGTGCGGATCAGCAGACGGGTGCAGGCCAGACGCCGAGGTTGAGTTGGTGGCGGGCTCAGCTCGACGGTAACACTCAGCGAGGGCTGACTGGTCGCGGCACTTGCTGTACAAGCTTTCCAGAGTAGCGTCGTCGATCATCCCATCGTCTCAAGCCACCGCTGCCTCTAGCGCGGGCGGGCAGCTCAAAAGAGAAGGCCCTCGAAAGGGTCGGCCTTCTTCTGGCTCTGACCGCCTCCGTTGGTGGCCGGGCCGCTGCTAATGCTCGATCCGGCTGCCAACTGGCTAAAAGGCTGCTGCGGCGGCGGCTGGCCGCCCATCGAACCAAAGGGTGGCCGCTGCTGCTGAGCAGGTACGCCCCAGCCGCCGCCACCGTTGCTGTTGAAGCCGCCTGGTGCGGCGGCCGACGACGCGCCGCCAAAGCCCTGCTGATAGAGGGCTGAGAGGTCGATTGCCTTCTTGGCCTGAAGCGGCTGCCCGCTGCCGCTCGCTGTCGTCGCTGGGGCTGAAGCAAAAAAGTCGAGCTGGCCGCTTGCCGAGCTCGTCGCGGCCGGCGAAGGGGCCGAGAAGAGGTCGGCGGGCAGGCCGCCGAGCATGCCTCCCGCGCCACCGGTCGACGACGACGACTCCCCGCCGGCGCGGTCGGTCGTGCTTGGAAGGGCGATCCCTGCGCCGGCCGGGGGCGAGTCGGCAAAGGCGTCAAACGAGATGAGGCTCGGCTCGGCTGCTGGCGGGGCCGTGTAATGCGAGACATCGACGCCGCGGCCCTTGGCCCAGTCGCCCCTCTTGCACTCCTCGAAGCGCTCGAGGACGCCGTTGATGAGGTCGTTCATCAGAAGGAGCCGGTCGAGCGAGTCGGGCGCGTCCTCCGAAACTTCGGCGATCCACTTTTGGATCTTCGGCCGGGCGGCCCGGACCGCGCGCGCGACTTGGTCGTACTCGTCGCCGTCGCGGCCGATGGTCTTGCCCTCGTCGGTCGAGTTGAGCATGTCGTTGAGAAGGATTGCCTTGCTCTGAACCTTGTCGAGCTCCTTGGCCGTCTGCTCCTCATAGTTGGGCTGCTGATCCGGCTCGAAGCCGGAGAGGTCCTTCATGAGCTCCTGCGCTTTGAGCAGGTCCTTCGGTGTCCCTCGCCGAATGAGCTCCTGCAGCTTGGCTGACTTGGCCTGCCGATCCTCCTCCTCGAGCTCCTGCGGCGACTTGAGGTTCTGAAGCAAGCCGATGTCGGTGCGGTCGGCATTGGAGCAGTCAGCGCATGGAGACGAGCACGGCTGACGGGAGGCCGAGTGTGCCGCACCTCGGTCTCACTTGGGCCCATGACCGACGCGCCCCGGAATTCGCGGAAACGATAGCCTGACAGGCGAGTACAGGTCAGCTCTAGTGGCCTGTATTCCTATCCAGAGAGAGATCTGCCCTTACCCTTGTATGACAGTAGGCGGTGCATGTCCCGGATGTGGACGAGATCCTCCTTCCACTTTGACGAGACGCAAAGCGTGTTCTTCCACTCGTGAATGAGCTGGAGGAGCGACGAGTTGGAAGAACGGTCAGCATCTAAGCCCACGATGAGCTAGTTGGGCTTCGACGCACCTCGAGCGTCTTGCTCATGACGACCGGAGGGAAGACGGGCGGTCGCTCGGGGAACTTGCGCACGAGCTCGTTCAAGAACTCCTTCGTCGCGATCTGGAGCTGGAAGGGGTAGCCACAGTTCTTGACGAGCGTGTCGAGCAGCTGCGAGACGCAACAGCGGTGGTCAGAAAGCTGCCGGCAGTAAGGAGGTCGGCCGATCCATGCGACTGCGGGCGCGCGCTCGGCTTCGCTTCGAGCTCGGATCGACACCCTCTGTCGAACCGGGCAGCCGGAGGTGGCGCCCAGCACAAGCGTTTTGTCTCTCGCTGGAGCAAGCCAGCCTGATCCTGAGCCCTCATCGGGCTCCGGCTCCAGGCGTAGTGGAGGTGGCGTCCCATCGCAGCCGGGAACGGTCTCGCGAGAGCCAAGAGGACCGCCGACTCACGTGGAGGGCGAGGACGCCGACGTGTTGATTGCGGCTGTTGACCTCGCCGACGACGGCCATTGCCGCCTCGCGCGGCGTGTTGGCCTTCTTGTCGTTGATGTAGTCGGCCAGGGCGAGGTTGCGGTCGTATGCCGGCTCGGGCAGGGACGGGTCGCACGCCTGGAGGACGAGGTGATGCGTCCGCGACGTTGGCTGCAGCGACGGGTACATGGCTGCGAGAAGGATGGCGCGCGCTGCGCCAGACAAAGCGAGAGGAAGGCGAGAAGGAGCTTCGGGGCTCTAGGCTGGTCTGCTCTCAAGTGGTGCGGTTCGGGGATGCTGGAGGCAGGTCGAGCGTCGGCGGGTCGTTGTCGGTCGACTCCTCGACGAGCATCTCTCGCCCAGGTCGCGGGCGGGCGGCCTGCGGCCTTGGGAGCCGGCGACGTAAACCCGGACCTCTCGCTGACCAAGACGTCGTAAAAGCAGGCGTAAAGCGGTTCGCAGTCGGCCTCTCTAAATCGAGCATCGCCTATACACTACTTTAGATCGTCAAAGGTCATTTCCCAGTCGTGACGGCTCGCTTGGCGCCGCCCGCACCGTCCCTTCGCCCTTCTCGCGCTCAGCCGGTCCAGGTGCACCACTTGGTGTCGCGGCGCGAGTTGAGGTAGACCTCGCCCGCCGCATTGGCCGCCGCCCACGAGCGCTTCTGGCCCGGGCTGAGATTGGTGATCTGTGCCGCGGGCAAAAGGCGATCAGCTTCAGCAGCTGGCGACGGTAGACACGAGAGGCGCTTGCAAGGAGGGGGGCCATCACGCACGAGGTACCTTTTGCCCTCCTCGAGCGCATCCTCGCCGAGCTGGACGACGTCCCAGAGGCAGAGCTGGCCGATCCGGGCGGCGGGCCGCGTCGTCTGGGCGTCCTTGAACTTGACAATCTTGAACGACCGGACCTGACGAGGCGGGCACCGCGTCTGGAAAGAACCGCCACGGGCAGAAACGGGTCAGCCAGGGGTACTGCCGAGAAGCGACGGCTGACGGTCCAGTTGCGAGGCGCACCTCGAGCTCATCAGCAATCTCTTGCTGAACCCGGCCGAGGTCGTCGGCGTATTTGGCCCGCATGAAGGACGCCAGATTGGCCGTCTCGCGCCGGTCGAGCGTCCGGAGGAAGGCCGCCTTGTCGTCGGCGTCGGCTAGCTGTTCGTATTGCTCCTCGGACTCGGCCGAGCCGCCTGTGCGATTCAGTGGCTGGATCAGCAAGGGCGCTCAGCGCGTCGCATCGGAAGCGACGCTTACCAGCTTCGGTCGGCCGCGTACTGCCGACGAGTCTCTCGACCCGCTCCGTCAGCGTCAGAAGGACGTCGAGCCGCTTCGAAACCTCATCCTGAACAGCCTGAGCCTCCTCCTCGCACTTAGACTGAACGTCGCGTCACCGGGTGTCAGCAGATACGGGAGGACCATGTAAGTCGAGTGAAGGCACTCACCTCCCACTGTCTGCGCGCGACGCGCTCCTCCTTGTCGCCTCGAGGCTCACCCGGCGGCTCGCCGTCAGGTTTCTGGTCGACCCAGCCTACGGGGAAGCACCGCTCGACGACGATGTCCATCAGCGGCACAAGGCCGCCCTCGGGGCTGAGCGACGAGAGGCAGGCGATCGGCGGCCGGGCCGTCGGCGGAAGGAAGCCAAGCGTCGCGTCCCACCGGACGAGCGAGGTCGTGTTAGCCGTCAGGACGAGGTGCGACAGGTTGGCCTCGAAGCCCTTGAGCGGCGGTGAGCCCGAGGTCCTCGACTCGAGCTGGCAGAGCGCAAAGTGCGAGTCGCGTCAATCAAGACTCGAAGCAGAAGGCGCTCCCGCTCTGACGAACCCTAGCGCCATAGATGCCTAGCTTGATGCCGACCCGAAGCTTGCCCCTCTGGATCGCCTGGGCGAGGACGTCGTCGACTTCGGCCGAGACCCGATACCAGCCGTCGGTGAGCTCAATCACAAGCGGTGCTGTAGCCGGTCCCAGCTTGGCGTTTGCGGCTGCAGCCGCAGGCGTAGGCGTTGCCTGGGGCACCGCGGGCGCCGTCGGGACGGCGGGGACCGACGTCACACAGAGGATCATCGGCGCCGCCGGGGAGGAGTCCTGCTCATGGATTCGCCGCAGGCAAGGCCGATGGCCCTGGTTGAACTCGCGTTCGTACCTGCCAGATTCGGATCCGTCAGACGTCAGCGTGTGCTTCCTGGCAAGATGTGATGCGGGGGACGAGCGCACCGGTAGAGCAGCTGGCGGATCATCTCGGCCCAGCCAAACTTGCCGCGGCCGCTCTCGCCTTCGATGCCGCTCTGGAAGCCCTTCCGCCAGCGGTCGCGGCCAACCTCGTCGCCATCGCTGTCGCTCTCGCGTCGACGCAAGCTGCCGCCGTCAGCACCGTCGTCCCCGTCGTCGGCCCGCTTGTCCGCCAGAGAGGGCAGCTTGAAGAAGTACTCCGGCTTGGCCCGACAGAGGCACGCGAGCTTCCAAAGGATGAGGGACCAATGGTTCTCGACCCAAGCGAGGCCCGTGTCGGCCTGTTTGCCGCCGCTGCTGGATGACGACGTTGGCGCTGCGGGGGCGAGTCTGCTACAGCCGAGCCGAACGAGCGTCGTATGAGCTGCCTCCCAAGAGACTCGGCCGTCGGCTGCGATGCCGCCGACATCGTCCGAATCCGTGGCCGTGAAGAAGTAGAAGCGGGCGTTGGTGAGGTTGATAACGGCGACCTCGTCCGGCCTGCAGCAGAGTCCAAAAGCATCAGCAGGCAGGCCCTGACGGAGCTGGACCACAAGAGCAAACGCACAGGCCATAGAGCGGCAGCTCCTCCTCGGCATGGAACTCGGGCCGGATGTACGCCTCCCGCATCGACAGACGATTTGCCGGGGCTGCAGTGGCAGATAGGGCGGAGGTTGCGTCAGCGTTCGAGCCTCTCGATCGAGGCGCAACTTGGACCGCAACGTACGTGTGAGGTCAAAGACGGCGGGGTAGTCGCTCCTCAGAGGACGGGCGGCCCCTGACGGTCGGCGCACGGTCCGGCTGGGCGTCGCCGTCTGGCGGCGGTCGCCCGTGATTCCGGCGCGGAGGGGCGTGCCTGCGACGCTGACGGGTCGGTTTCCTGAGGGCGCGGCCGGAGTTGAAGGACCGGCAACAGCGTTCAACTCGATGGGTCGAGCTGCCGAGCCTGGCGGCACAGCACTCGACCCCGGCAGGACGGGGACCGGCTCGCCTACTGCCGGCACGGAAGCCGGCGCGACCTCCTTCTTGAACGGCGTTGCGAAGGCTTTCCTCGTTCGACGGCCGGTGCCTGTACCTGAAGGCGTCCCGCCACCTGAGCCAGGCGTCGCTGCCCGCGGCGTCGTCCCGAGCGAGATGCCAATCCGGCGAAGCGGGGTCGATGCGCCGCCTGCATTCAGCCCGCCCGCTAGTGATGTCGCTTGCCGCACAGAGTAAGACGGACCAGGCGAAGCAAAGGACGTATGCGAGGCGCGCCGCGACGGCGTCGATGCGATATAAGATGGCAATGCAGGTCGCGGCCGAGGCGCGGCAAGTGTCGCTGGCGGGGGTGGCGCAGCGAGGGGTTGCTGAGCGGGGCCACCGCCTTGCGAAAGCGGCGGCGGGAGTGGAATCGGACCGGATGGAATATTGGCCGCTCCGAGCCGACGTCGGTCGGGCAGGAGCGTGGCGCTCGGCGGCGGCCTAGGAGCGGCAGCCGACTCGGCAGACAGCTGGCGCAGGCCGGAGGCGTCAGGAGCGGGGCCCTCACCGTTCTCGCCCTCGAGCAGGCCGAAGGGCACACGCGCCTTGCCCTTCCCCTTCGCGCTGACAGTCTTGATCGGCCCATCGACCTCTGCCTCGTCATCCGAGAGCACCGAGCCGAGGAGTTTGGCCGCCCGCTCGAGCGCGGCGCGAGACGGCGGGGCAAAGGACGTGCCACGCGCGGTCAGAAAGGTAACTTCTGAAGGCGTCTGGGTCGACCCGAACGGCACTGCAGAGTCGCATCGGACGTCAGCGTCGAAACGAAAGCCTGCGCAAAGCCTGGCGGACAGCTGCACCATGAGGCGGTCTTGGGGAGCTGTAGGCATCCGCGGCTCTGGCAAGGGGCTTGAGAGCATGCAGACTTACGGTCGGGCTGGACGAAGCCGTACTCGTCGTCGAAATCTCGTCGAGGTTCCATTGCCTCCGAGCGACCTCCGGCAGAGAGCTCGGGACTGCTACCGGCCGTCCAACTATCGTGCGAGACCTTGCGACGCTTCGCACTGGCCGCGTCGGCCGCCGCTGCGTCATCGGCTGCCTGGCCCTCCCGACCGCCCGAAACAGATCGAGCCGGGGCTGCTCCTCTGCCGAGTGAGGTTGCATCGGACAGGCTGGTGGAGGCTAGACCGGCCGGATTGCCGCCAGCTGACACTGTCATAGTCGTCTGGCCGGCGGGAGGGACGGGTGGCGGCGGTGGCCGAGAAGGCGCAGGAGGTGCCATCAGCCAGTTGCTGGCCCGCTCGTTCGGCTGCGAGCTCGGCAGGAGCTCGTCGTCAGCATCGACTCCAGCTGCGAGAAGAGACGCGGTGCCTAAGCTTGTCGGCGGCGGCGAGGGATCTGCCGACCAGACCTTGAGCTCAGTGGGCGAGAAGATGAGGTCGTCCTCAGGCAGGTCGAAGGCGTCCGGGTCGATGCCGGCGAGCAAATCGTGATAGGGGTTGAGCCTACCCGGCTGGCTCGATGGCTCGGCTGGAGTCTCCATCCGAATGGGAGGAGAAGAGGGTCGAGCAAGCAGGCAGACGGAGTCGTGGAGGAAGGGGTCGAAGCGGGATCGAGGCGAAGGTGGAAAGAGAGTCACGACCGCGCGGCGCGGCGCGTCTCGTCTCGTGCCTCGCCGTCAGTCGAACGCGCCCCTCGTCGTTCGCCACCGCATCCAATCAAGAAAGTATGAGGACGGACTACTCGAAACCTGTCCTCTGAGCGTCCAGGTTGAGCAACGGTCGAGGCTGGTAGCGGACGCGCGTTGAGTCTCAGCCGAGGGTTCCCACGCCCTCCTCTCCTCGCTGTCCGCCGGCGGAGGGTCGGTCGACAGGTGCGAGCATCTACCGCCTCCTCTCCATCGGCCATCTTCTTCTCCCGCCTCCAGCCTAGACAGCCGCCGTGTGAATTTTCCAGACTCGCGCCAACGGCATGCTTCACTCGCTCGCTCAATGTCGCTTGCGAGCGACCTTCCCGGCCGCGCTTCGACAGGCGCTGCCTCCGACCCACGCCCTCCGACCGCGGTTGCTCGCAGCTCGGGCCGCATCATCGACCGCATTGAGCGTGGCATCGGCTACCCCTGATTCGACAGCCGGCTGTCTAGTCTCGCCTGGTGGTTCCGAGCCGGCATCACTCCCACCGGCACTCTTCACAACGCCCATCTTCTACCCGTCGGCCGTGCCGCACGTTGGCCACCTGCACTCGCTCGTCCTGACCGATGTCCTCGCCCGGTACGCCCGCCTGCGCGCACCAGGCCGGCCGGTGCTCATGAGCACGGGCACGGACGAGCACGGGCTCAAGATCCAGCAGGCCGCGCGCAAGGCCGGCCTGGCCGAGCCGGCCTTTGTTGAAAGCCTCAGCGGCCGCTTCCGCCAGCTCGCCGACGACGCCGGCGTCGACTACACGACCTTCATCCGGACGAGCGAGCCCCGGCACCATGCAGCCGTCGCCGACTTCTGGAACGACCTCATGGCTAAGGGACTGATCTACAAGGGCTCGCACGAGGGCTGGTACGCCATCTCGGACGAATGCTTCTACCCGGCCAACCAGGTGCACGACGTGCCGTCGCCGACCGAGCCCGGCACGACCATCAAGGTCTCGATCGAGACGGGCAGCGCCGTCGAGTGGACAGCCGAGGAGAACTACAAGTTTCGCATGTCGGAGTTCCGCCAGCGGCTCATCGACTGGCTCGAGAGCGACCCGCACGCGATCACCCCGCCAAAGTACGCAGCTAGCGTGCTCGCCGACCTCCGGGCCGGGCCGCTCGACGACCTGTCAATCTCACGCCCAGCTGCCCGGCTCACCTGGGGCGTACCCGTCCCCGGCGACGCGTCGCACACCGTCTACGTCTGGTTCGACGCGCTCGTCAACTACCTGACGGTCCTCGGCTACCCGTCGAGTACCACACCGGCGGCCGCGGCCAACCCTCCGCCCGGCTGGCCGGCCGAGCTCCAGGTCGTCGGCAAGGATATCGTCCGCTTCCACGCCATCTACTGGCCGGCGATGCTGATGGCCCGAGGCTTTGAGCCGCCCAGACGCCTGCTCGTCCACGCTCACTGGACGATGCGCAAGATGAAGATGTCCAAGAGCACGGGCAATGTCGCCGACCCGAACGAGGCCTTGCGTCGAGCGAGCGTCGAGAGCGTCCGGGCCTACCTGATGGGCATCGGCAGCGACCTGCGCGATGATGCCGGTCAGTGTAACTGTCCATAGACCTGGGCCGCCGGTATAGCCAGTCGGCTGACGATTCTTTCGCTTCGACCACAGACTACAGCTACACCGGGCTGACGAGGTTTCACAAGATCCTCTCTGACCAGATCGGCAACCTCGTTCTGCGCTTTTCGGGCAAGAAGGTCGTCGGCCGGCTCGCGGCAACCTGGGATGCGGCGGCCGAGCCGATGGTCAGGACAGAGAGCGACGAGTCGATCGAACACGTCTTGGCCGAGTGTCGGTCAAAGGTTGAGGGCGCGCTTCGAGGCTGCGAGGTCGGCAAGGGTTTCGAGTCGGTGCTCGCCGTCGTCGCAGAGGTGAGGGCTCCTCTGGCGCTTTCTGTCGCATCCTGGAGGACTGACCCAAGCCGCCCCTCTTTCGAGCAGGCCAACGCGCGCTACTCGGCCCTCCAGCCGTGGCTGCCCGAGACCCCGCTGCGCGATATTGCCAAGGCCTCGTTCTACTCGATCTCAGCCCTCCGGCTATCGGCACTCCTCCTCCATCCGATCATGCCCGGTCGGATGACGGCCCTGCTCGACAAGCTCGCCATCCCCGCCGACGAGCGGACTTGGGCCCGGGCCGAGTGGGAAGGGCTCGAGGCCGAGGCGGCCCGGGCGGGCGACTGGCCGGCCGCCGTCCAGGACGGCGTTCGGCGCAAGGTCGGTGGCAAGGTCCTGTTTGAGCGCATCGAGGACGACGAGCCATGACCCCCTTCTGTCTCGACTGCTATTGCTCCGCCCTGAGTGAGATAGACTGGCTGGTCATCGCGAGGGGCAGAGCGATTGATGACCCGGCGATAACCCTAAGTTCGGCTGGCATGTGGCTCCCGCCTCCCTCGGCGGCTTGGGGGCAGTCTGCCTTCACGCGCGAGTCGCCTCCCCCGCCCCGCCCGACGCCATCGCCTGGCCCCCATTCAGCACCTCCTCCTCCTCCTCCTCCTCCTTCCCCTGCTTCTCGTTTAGCTCGATCCCTCCTGCTCGCATCCTCGCTGCTGCCTCGAAGAGCTCCCGCCGCACCTACCCTCGAAGCGTCCCTGCGGCTCCCCTTCCTTCTCGCTCCCGTCCCCAGGGGATGGACTTACCCCAAGGCCGCGGCCACGAGCCGCCAGCCGGCGCCGCCGACGGCAGCCAGCCCCGTCCGCCACCGACGAGCCTCGAGACGATGGACCAGGACGAGCTGCTCGCCGTCCGGGCGCTCGAAGACCTCATGCACGCCTCGACCGCAGGCTCGCCGGCCCCGTCCTCAGCCGGCGGCGGTGAGGGCGGGCGGCCCGGCCGTCGCTCAGCCTCGACCTCGTCCTCGGTCGCCTCGGCCGGAGCCATCCCAGGCCCGGGAACAGCAGTCCAGCTCCCCACTGGCGGTGCCATCCCGCCCATCTCGTCCGCAAGCGACCCCAACTTTGTCTCGCGCGTGTCGTCACTGCCGGTCGTCAACCCGCTCCTGAGGGCCTACTCGACTGCGACGGGCGGGAGCCGCGTCGTCCGCTACGTCGAGGGCACGATTGGTGCCGTCGGCGGGAGCCTCATAGGTGAGGAGCGCCGAGCAGTCTGGGACGAGTGGGGCTGCCGGACACTCGACCGCGTCGGGCTTGGCACGCCAACGGACGAGGCGGGCGACCTGGCAGCGACCCCGCCGGGAAGCGGTGCGGCGGCGCTCCCGTCTTCGCGCGGGAGGCCTGAGGTGCGCCGGCCGAGCAATGGAAGGGCAGACGCCGTCGGCGGTATCGAGGGTCACCCCGCCCGGGCGTATACGGGCGAGACGGCCCGCGACTTTGCGCACGAGACGGAGCGGGCCTTCCTTGCGCCCTCGACGGCGCAATCGACGGCGGCGTCATCACGTTCAGGCTCGGCCTCGCCCCCGTCGACCCGGCGGAGCTCACTCGACCGCTACGGACGTCTGCCAGTAGGAGGTACGTTCTCGGTGCCTCCATCGATTTTAGCGTGTCGGCTCGTCTGACCTGGACAACGGATTCCTCAGCAGGATCGACCTCGCTCCTGCCGACGACATCGGCGGCTGCGCACCGGCCGAGCCCGTCGGCAGGCGGCGGCAGCCGCTGGTCCAATATGCTCGTCGAGGCTGGCATGACTGCGGGCGGCATCGGTGCAGCCGTCAGCGAGGAAAGCATGAAGAGCCTCAAATACTGCCTGCAGTGGCTTCAGGTGCGTCGTCGCGCCTTCCTGCTTTCAGACCCGAGACTGACGTCATGCGCGATGAAACCTTTGCACCGCAGTACGCTACGGCCCACATCGACCACCAGATCCACCTCCTGCGCGACTTTCTTCAGACGCTCTCCTCGCCGACGACGCCACAGAACGCCCTCATCTCGCCCTCGGCCCTGCACACGCTCTCGCGCATCAAAGCTGACGTCGTCGAGACCATCCGCAAAGTCGTCGGCGTCGTCTCGACCTATGCCGGCGGAGCGCTCCCGGAGGCGGCCCGGCGTCGTGTCAAGGACCTCGTCCTCGCCCTACCCGAGCGATGGGCGATGGCCAACCCGGCCGGCGGCGAGGAGGGCGACCGCGAAGAGGGCCCGACGATTGTCGCCGCCAAGGCGGCGACCGGCCGCGTGCTCAGTCTGGCGGTCGAGGGGCTCGACATGCTGAGCGGCTGCGCCGGCATCTTTAGCGAGAGTCTCGAGCGGGCCGAGATGTGCGTCCCCTGCAGTGATCCTGCGTTGCCGCTCTTCGTCCTGGTGCTGATGAGCACCCTATTCCTTTCTTCCCATGTCGTGCAGGTGGGTCGAGCGCCTCCGGATTCTCGGTCTCCAACGGGCGGCGGCCCATCAACACCGCGACCAGGCGAGCTCAGCCCAGCCGCAGCTCATCTCGGCCGGTCCTCTCGAGGCAAGGGAGGGCGTGCCGCTGGCAGCCTTCGCGATGCCGCCGCCGACCGCGTTCGGCGCGTCGCGCTCGTCAACGACAACGACGACGACGACCGACACGACCGGCTCGGGCGCCTCGACGCCGACGCTCGAGAGTAGCTTTTCGCACCTCCAGCAGTCGATCAGCAGCGACGCGACGACCGAACCCTCGGTCTCGACCTACGGCGGCGCTGACGGCGCCAGCGGCCGAGCCGAGCCGATGGACGCCGAGGACGAGGGCCGGGGCATGAGCTCGGCCCGCGTGCGCAAGTGGGAGTCGCAGGCTGCCGGGGCCGACATCGACGGCGACAACATCGAACTTCCTGCCGTCGGCGGCACGGCCGGCGAGCGCGGCAAGAAGAGTCGAGTCGCGAGCATCGACGCCACCGTCGACAGGCCGGCTGGTCCCGGTGCGATTCAAGAGATGGAGATGCGCGAGTCGCCATGAGGCTCTGATTCCTCGTATCGATCTCGACTCCGTACGCGGGTCTCCTCCGGCGGCGATCTCTTCCTCGGACGCTGGGCAATGCACACGCCTCTACGGCTCGTCGACGGCAACGATCGGCGCGAGCCATCTCAACCAAAATGCCGCACGAGGACGGCCGCTCGCCCGCAGGCTCGGCTGGCCCTCAAAAACGCGGCCGCCAGACTTGCCTCGGCTGCCCTAAGGCCCTCTTGCGATGTTGCCGCCGCTCGGTCTCGCTCGGCGCCGTCCACGACTGCCCACGCATGTTCATCCTCGGTCTTTTTACCCTCACTCTGCAGGCCAGCCTTCCTCTACTGCGTCGCTCCACCTAGCTGCCGACATCGCAGGGCAGAGCGCTCAACCTTCTCCGCACACACACGCTGCCATCCGCCTCCCTCATAATGCATCTCGATGGGAGGAAGGGCGACTGCGCTGTGATGCCATGTTGTACCCCGATGGCCTCCAGCGCGACGCGACTGAGAGCGAGGCCTCGCAAATGGGCCGCGACGAAAGGACATGCGCGATACGGGGGATAGGTGGCGGAGTGGAGGCACAATAGCGCAAAGACCGCTTAGCATTTGAGCCTCGCTCGAGCCGAGGCGGGCGAGGTGGGGGCCCGCGATGGGCTTTGCCGGCGGTCGGGCTTGCCTGACGACTAACTGACGGTGTAGGTCTTCTGCGACCAGAGCCGTGAGTCTGGCGAGCGTGCTCGGCACCTTGAGCAGGGCGCGCGATTGAAATTTCTACGCCGGAGAGCCGCGAACGGCTGGATGGCGGTTTGGAGGTGCATGGTTGCGGGACTTTGGCGGCCAGGTCCTGCGTGAGTCTCGAGGGCTCAAGAGGCGATCGCTGGGCTCTGCTGGGCCTGCAGTTGCTGCTGGTGCAGGCGCCAGGTCGACGCCTGACGCTCGGCCTGCCATGAAGCACAGAGGAAACGAGGACGACCAGCGAGTCAGGGCAATGTCCTCGTCTGGTCAGTTCCTGGTTCACGCACCTTCTCGACGAGCGCGGTCAGCTCAGCCTCACGCGCACTCAGTCGGCCCTCCATGCCGAGCAAGAGCCGCCGGACCGCTTTGCCTTCCTCAGCGGCAATCGCAGGCGTCGATGCTGGAGGAGCCGTCGCAGCAGCAGACGTCAAGTCGGGCGTCCCAGGTGGGCCGGTCGACGAGTTTTCGAACGGGTTTGGCCGGCGGCCGAGCGGCGGCCTTGTAGATGACGGACGCGGGCCGAGATGCAGCTTGTGTCGCAGGACTGCCTTCTTGATGGGAGAGAGAATTGCGCCCTGAAGCAGATCAAGGCAAGAAGGAACGAGCGAGCAATCCCGATCAGCACACGCTCACAAAGAACGGCGCGATGTGCGGACGCACCTCAACCTCGTCCCCCGAGCTGGTCTGGCCCTGGTCGATCTCGACGTCGTCGTCGGCCGAACCGTCTGACCGTTCGTACACATCAACCTCCACCGAGCCTTCACCTTCTGACCATTCCAAGCCACCGCCGCCGGTCATGACATCCTGTCCGAGCCTGCTTCGCCGAGGGTGAGCGGTTGTCAAGTCTCCGACCGCCGCCTGCTGGCGCGAAACCGACAGCGATGGATGACTAGGGGCAGCGCCGGCGACCGAAGTCGCGGGCGAGCCGAAGTTTGACGAGGCCGAAGACAGAGCGGCTGGTATGGTCGAGACGGTCGAGGAGTCGAGGTCAGGAAGTAGGTGAGCGGGGTCCGGATGACGCAGACGAGGAAGGAAGCGCAAAGCAGACAGTAAAGGACATACGAAGGTCGAGAGTTGCCTGAGTGTCAGTTTTGACCAAAATATGGAGAGCAGTGCGGGCGCTCGTCAGCTCTCGCGGACAGGAGGCGGTTTGCAGCGAATGAACGGAGCGTGACTTACCGCCCACGTCGGCCCCTGGAGCCTCGCGAGTTCCGTCTCGAGCACGCGGGTGTACGATCGCAGGCGACCGAGCTCGCGTTCGGCCTTCTCGTTCTCGCGCTGGAAGCCGGCAAGGAGGCCTTCTTGGATGCTGGAGGTCGGGCGGCGACCGACCCGAGCGCGGGACGAGGATCGCGGTCGGGGTAAGCAGGGGACGAGGGGAGTCAGACCGGGTCGTGCGGGTCTCGCCTGCGGCTCACGCAGACGCCGACGGTATGACATGTAGCCTAGACGACTTGTACGGACCGGAACTCTGACCGGAGGCTGTCGAGCTCGGCCTTTGGTGGTCGGCCGGCGAGCTGCCTTTTGAGGCTCTCGAGCTGGTCGATCAGCTGGCGGGCAGGCGAGCAGGGAAGGAGCCGGTGTCAGCGGGACGTTTGACGACAGATTGGAAAGGAGCATTTCTATCGCGACATGGCATGCTGGCCGGTGCAGCAGCAGCAGCAATTGGATCAAGTGTGGTCGACAGGAGGTGCGCTCGTCGAGGACGACGGTTGAGCGAGCACGGACCTGGTCGCACTCGCGCTCCTTGGCGAGCAGCCGGTCGGCGTCGGTCGCCGGTGATGGCGGAGAGCGGCCTGCTGCCGAGAGGGGCAGACCGTACGTCGACGAGCGGCGGGAGGCGGCCATGGTTAGGAGAGAGCTCGGGATCGAGTGGCTGCTGGGTCAGTGCTCGACTCGTCTGTCGTCCTGTTGCCTGCGCGTCGAAGCGGCGGCGCGTCGTCGTCGTCGTCCAGCGTGGGAACCCGGAGACCCGCCCTTTTTCCCGCCTCATCGGCCTCGCGCTGGTTGGAGGAGGGGCTACTGCTGCTGCTGCTGCCGCTGCTGACTGCTCTGCCTTCACCACCACCGTCTCTCCACAACCTACCGGACGATCTATGCTCGGTCCGTCATCCAAGGCGGCGGCCAAGCAGCTCGCCCGTCAAGCGGCCCGCCAGGCCAGAGCTCCCAAGCACTATGCAGCCCTGAGTAGCCATCGAGGTCCGTCCCTCTCCTACTGGCCGCCTGTGCCCTCCGCCTCCGATCCGCACTCCTGCTTTCGATCTGCGCTCTCGAACGGGAGATCGCTCGATTCCGTCGGGCGACTTGAGCTGCCTGGCGGAGACATGGCCTGTTGCTGCCATGCACCGCGGCGGCGTGAAGGTACCTCCGTCTCACTGTGTGGGACTGACGACAGGCCGGTCACACCCTCCTGGCAGCTGGCCCGCCGACCATGCCCATCGGTGCCTCACGAACGCATGCGTTGGCCATCGACGACGAAGGCTGCTCTGTTCCCGAGTCTTCGCAACCGGCCGGCTCATTAGCAACGGTTGTGCCGGCCGACGGCCGGTCTGCTGAGGTCGATCGAGCGTTGGCAGCCTCCTCCACCACCACCACCGCCGCCGCCGCTGGCCAAGGCTCCAAGCTCGCCGTAGTACCCAGCACGACCGCCTCGTCGTCGCTGGCCATCGAACCGCTCTCCTACCCGGACAATGACGCGCTTTCCTACAACCGACAGGCCTATCGCCCTGCTTCTCGACGCTTGACGCCGGGCGCAAGTCCGGCCACGCAGGAGCCGCTGGTCGCACCGCTCGCCTTCTTGCCGGTCGATTCCTCGACCGTGCATCGACCTGCGGTACCGACAGCTCCTGCTCTTCCTGCCATCCGTCAGCGAATTGTCAAGCCTCTACCCCCGCCGGCGCCTCAAGCGCGTGACGGTCTGACGTCTTCTCAGCGAAGGGCAATTCAGAAGAGGTTGCGAGCGACCCGGCCAGACCTTGACACCGACGAGCGCGACAGCTGGCTGCGCGAGCACGTTGATGCGCTCAACCAGCTGCCGACCGCGGCAGAGAGAGACGCGGCCCTCAGTGCTCTTCTCGACGAGCTCGGGACGAAGGGATCGGCCAAGCGAAAGCCGGCGGCTGGCAGGTCCCTACCACCGCCAACTGTGTCGACCCGGCCGTCGACGGCTTCGACTTCAATCGCTCCCCCTCCGGCGCCCGTTCGCCCTGTTCCGTCGTCCGAGGAGGCCGTCAAAGTCGATTCGCCGGCGCCGCCGCCCGCCCCGGTTGTCTCTGACGCTCATCTAGCTGCGGCCTCGGCTCGTGCTACGGCTGCGGCGGCCGACCTCGGATCGCCAGACGCCTCGGCTTCGCTAGG